>Ga0207850_100011_pt1 | contig 221842 bp, 234 predicted proteins | sample 23E2SouthBayCA_FD_187746 | JGI IMG/M metagenome (GOLD analysis project Ga0207850, IMG submission 187746) | Aerobic enrichment media microbial communities from Eden Landing Ponds, California, USA - A23 E3 (3) (SPAdes) | ecosystem: Environmental > Aquatic > Marine > Unclassified | place...
CGCCCACCGTGATCGACACCTCGTCTTGGCCGGTCGCGTCCGTCACCTCGCTGTAGTTGCCCACGTCGCTCATCCACCCGTCGAACGACGCCTGCGCAGCGGCCGGCGTCGCCGTGGCGGCGGCCGTTCCGACGGCGGCGGACCCACCAGCCACTCTCAGGAAGTCCCGCCTCTTCATACGGTCGAATCTCAGGATGGAACGCGCTTAAACCCACCGACTCCCCACCGACGGGTTCACGCGCGGTCGTCGCCCGAATCCGGTGTGTCCGACCCCAGTTCGGGGGCGTCTATCTCCTCCAGGGGAGGGAGGAAGTCCGGCCGCTCGCCGTCCTCGACGCCGGCCGCGCGCAGTCGGTCGCGGAACTCCTCGGCCCGAAACCGGTCCGAGAGGCGGGCGTTGGCGACGACCGCGAAGAGAAAGACACCGATCCCGACGAAGATGAGCGAGATCAGCGGCGCCACGAGGTCGACGTAGCCACCCGGCGTGGGGATGGCGTCGGTGAACAGCCAGACGCCCGCCAGGCCGAGGCCGGCCAGGATCTGCGCGGACGCGATGACCTGCAGGAGGTTGTTCCCGAGCTGGCCCGTTCCCTGCGGAACCTCCGCAGGGCTGGGGAGGGTAACGTCGTCCGGCGCGTCGGGCACCTCGTAGCTGTCCATCGAACACAGTGCGACGGTCGGCTTCACGTCACGCAGGACCGTGCCCTGTCCCTCGACGCTGCCGTCGGGGAAGACGACGGCGTACCCCGCGTCGGAGTAGGCAACCAGTCGCTGCTCGCCCCCCGCCTCGAACCGTTCGAGGACGGCGAACACCTCGCGGCTGGCGATCCGACCCTTGAGATCGCGCTCGACCCGGTCCAGCAGATCGGGGCCGACGATCCACGTGTCGGGATCGAACGCAGCCTCCCACTCCTCGGCGCTCATCTCCGCCATGTCGCTCGGGCCGAAGTCGTCGAAGTCGTACTTCTCCTCGACCTCGCGACGGAGGGCGTCCGCGTCGCGGTCGGTGTCGGCCGTGGCCGCCGCGTCGGCCGTCCCGTCGGTCGACGACGGTGACGAGTCAGCCATCGGCTGACGTTGGGACCACAGCGGCATACGCTTTCCGACCGCGCCCCCGAGTCGGACCCGTTTTAACGATCCCTTTCCAACCACCGTCGATGGTGAGCGAGGCGACGACGGCGACGCTGGCCGGCGTGTCCGTGACGGCGAGTTTCCCCTTCTACATCTACGGGGCGTGGATCGTCATCGACGCCGAGACGGTGACGTGGAGTGTCCTCGTCCGGCATCTGAAGTACATCCTGGTCGGCCTCGTGTTGACGACGGTTCCCGTCGTTGGCTGGATGCTCCCCCGCCTGATGGACCAGTTCGGTGGGCTCGCCGTTGTCCACGCCGTTCTCGGCCTCCAAGCCTACGCGATGCTCGCGTTCGCGCTGACGGGCATCGTCCGTATCTTCCAGGCCAAACACGCCGCGAATCTCTATCGCGACCCCGGACAGGACGTGGATCTGAACGACCTCCACGAGAACATGAGCGCGTGGCGCGGGCGCCTCCGGATCGGCGTCTTCGGCTACGTCCTCTTCTGGCTCGGTGCCTACCTGATCGGCGTCGTGCGGTACGTCCAGCTACACCTCTAGGTCCACGGCTCGCCGCTCGCGAGGTCGGTGTCGGAGTCGAGCTTCGAGGAGGGACAGATGTCTTCGAGAGCGCACGCCGTACAGTCGGGGGACCGGGCCTCGCAGACGGCTCGGCCGTGACTGATGAGCAAGTGGGTGAACTGTTGCCAGTCCGACTCCGGGACGACCGACATCAGGTCCTCCTCGATCCGCTCCGGCGTCTCCTCGGTCGTCAGTCCGAGCCGACGGCTGAGCCGTTGGACGTGCGTGTCGACGACGATGCCCTCGACGACGTCGTGTGCGTGCTGGAGGACGACGTTCGCGGTCTTGCGCCCGACGCCGCTGAGATCGGTGAGCGCGTCCATCGTGTCGGGAACCTCGCCGTCGTGCTCCCGGACGAGCGTCTCCCCGATCGATTTCAGATAGCCTGCCTTGCTGTTGTGGAAGGTGATGCCGTAGATGTCTTCGGCGAGTTCCTCCTCGTCGGCGTCGGCGTAGTCGGCTGCGGTCCGGTACGTCTCGAAGAGATCGGCCGTCACCTCGTTGACCCGTTCGTCGGTACACTGCGCGGAGAGAACGACCGCGATCAGAAGTTCGAGCCGGGTCGAGTAGGACAGCGAGATGGTCGCGTCGGGATACTCGTCGTACAGTCGCTCCAGCACTTCCGCGACCTGTGCGTCCCGGGAGTCCAGTGGCGTGCCCATGCCCCGCGGTGGGTGACGGCCCCGGTTGAGTCTGTCGACCGACGGCTGGGTGACCCCCTATCAGCGCTGATTCCTGGGCCGGGCGTTATTTACCTCCCCCAAGCTATGGGGCGGGCATGGAGCTGACACGTCGGGCACTGCTGGGGGTCGGGACGACACTCGGCCTGACCGGCTGTCTCGCGTCCGGCGATTCGAACGTCACCTATCCCGAAACCCGGACGGCGGCCCGAACGCGGACCGACGCCGCTCTCGCCGACGCGGAATCGGGGACGGAACCGGCCGCCGTCGACGACGAGGCCGTCCAGGAGACCGAGCCGTCGGCCCCCAACCGCCGACTGGCGACGGAAGTCGGGCGCGTCTACGGGGAAATCGAATGGTTCGCCACCGCCTACGACGACGCGATCGACACGTACCGGCGGGCGCTCGGCAACGCGATGGCGACCGTCCAGCGCGTCCGGAATACGGCCGAGTTCGACGCCAACAGTCTCGGTCTGGTCCGCAGTGCGACCGATCGGGCGGTCGACACCGCCGAGGCAGAACTCGGCGGCCACTTCGGCATTCCTGGACAGATGCGCGAGGAGGTCGACCACCATCTGGAGACGATCCAGCGCTTCGCCGGCCGGGGTGACCTCGACCGCGTCGACGAGGAACTCGACCGACTCCACGGCTACCTGCGCGGCATCCGGAGCCGACACTTCGTCAAGACCGTTCTCTCCGACCGACAGATCGACGCCGCGCTCTATCGTCATCTCCACGACGGGACCGCGGACGAAGACGACGAGGACGGGGACGGGGACGGGAACGAGGACGACGACCCCGATCCAGGACTGTTCGAACTCCACCACTCCACGGGCTACTCGGGGTACGCCTACGGCGGCCCACGGTACATCGACCGCGATCCGTTCGACGACGCGCCGGGTGACGAGACGAACGCCGGACGCGAACTCCTCGCCCGCCAGCGCCGCCAGTTCGAGGCCGTGGGCGAGGCGACCGATCGGACCGGCTTCGCCTACGTGGTGAGCTACGCGGTTCCCGACGAGGACGACCAGCCGACCGCCCTCGAACCGCTCGACTACCGCCGGACGTCACTGTTCGTCCAGCGCTACGACGGCGTCGCGGCCGCGGGGGCGGCCGTCGAGCGCCTCCTCGCCACGTCGGTGAGTGAGGAAGGGCGGTACTCGTTCGGGCGCGACCGGTGGCGCCGCGTCTACTACCAAGGTGGCGGCGACGTGGTCTACGCCTACCTGATCCAGGCCGGACCGTTCGTCGTCGTCGCCGCTCCGTCGGAGGTGGCCTGGGAGGAACGCGTCGACTGGACCGATTCGCTCGACCGCCTCTGGCTCTGGAGACCCTAAGCGTGTCCAACTCCAGCGCGCTCCCCTCGGCCCGTCGACAGACCGGGCTGATCGTCGCGACGTTCGCACTCGTCGGCGCCGCCCTCGGTGCTGTCGGCTTCGTCGCCGGTGACTGGGCACGCACTCAGTTTGTCACCGCCGCGACCGGCTCCGCGCCGGCGACGTTCGGCCCCGTCTTCCTCGCGCTCTCGGTGCTCCAGACGACGGTGACGGTTCTCGTCGTCGGCCCCGTCCTCGCGGCCGTACTCGGACTGCTCTCGGGGTCTCGATTCGCGGCGCCGAGCGTGGCGGCGAGCGTCGGTGGCGGCGGCGCTCTGATCGGCTTTTTCTGTATGGCTGGGTTCGGCCTCCTCGGACTGGCGGCGCTGTCGGGGCCGGGAACCGGACAGCTCTACGCGCTCCGGGACGCCCTCGGCCCACTCCTCGTCACGGGCGCGGCCGCGACGGCGACGGGTGGTGCCGCGGGCGCCCTCGGCTCGCGGTTCGTCCGCTAACCGGCAGGCATAACTGTCCGGTCCGCGCGGGGTTCGATATGTACGGCGAGGCCGTCGCACTCGGTGCGGGGACGGTCCTGAACGCCCTCGCTACGGGCGTCGGATCGGCCTTCGCCATCGACGCGGAGACGACCGCGCGGGTCGAACTCGACGACAGCGGTGAGGTCCGTGGCGAGATTGCCGACTCCCCCGACGCCGACACCGCCCTCGTTTGCCGGTGTGTCGAGCGGGTCGTCGAGCGCTTCGGCGACGGGGAAGGGGGGTACGTCCGCACCGAGAGCGGGGTGCCGATGGCCGCCGGTCTGAAGAGTTCGAGCGCCGCCGCGAACGCGACGGTGCTGGCGACGCTCTCGGCGCTGGGCGTCGAAGTCGGCGACGACGCGACCGTCGACCGCGAGGCCGCCTGTCGGATCGGCGTCGACGCCGCACGCGACGCTGGCGTCACCGTCACCGGCGCGTTCGACGACGCGAGCGCGAGTATGCTCGGCGGCGTCACCGTCACCGACAACACCGCCGACGAACTACGCCACCACGACGCGGTGGAGTGGGACGCCCTCGTCTGGACGCCGCCCGCCCGTGCGTTCAGCGCCGACGCCGACGTCGAGCGCTGCGAGCGGGTGGCGTCGATGGCCGACCTCGTCGCCGACCTGGCGCTCGACGGTCGCTACGGCGAGGCGATGACGGTCAACGGACTGGCCTTCTCCGCGGCGCTCGGCTTCCCGACCGATCCCGCGGTGGAGGCGATGCCCCACGCCGACGGCGTGTCGCTCTCGGGAACCGGCCCGAGCGTCGTCGCCGTCGGCGACCGGGACGGACTGGAGCACGTACGCGACCACTGGAGTCAACGGGAGGGAGACACATGGCTAACGACGACACGAACGGACGGCGCACGGGTGATCGAATGACCGACGTGACCGACGCGGCCGACGAGATGTCGCTCGCCGAACTCCGCGAGGAGATCGAGGAGATCGACCGCGAACTCGTCGAACTCATCGCCCGCCGCACCTACGTCGCGGGCACCGTCGCGCGGGTGAAAGCCGAGCGGGACCTGCCGACGACCGACGAGTCCCAGGAGGCGCGCGTGATGGAGCGGGCGGGCGAGAACGCCGAGAACTTCGACGTGGACGCGAACCTGGTGAAGGCCATCTTCCGGCTGCTGATCGAGTTGAACAAGGTGGAACAGCGGGAGAGTCGGTAGCCGAACTCTCGTGTTTCACGGGTCCGATCGAATAGCTAGCGATTCGATTCCACGGGACGGTCGATATCGACGCGCCCCGACGCTCGATCGGGAGGCGAAAGGCTGGCGCCAGCGCACGTGACCGTCAATTTGTCCGTTCCCGTTCGACACACGAGGGATTTCAGCCCGCTGGTCGGCGACCAACGACGTCCGGAACTCGATCAGTACTCCCACAACCGATCGATCCGATCCGCTATCCCGGGATGTGCCCCCTGCAGCGCCCCAACCCGTCGCTCGCCGTCGACGTTGACGACGTGTACTTCCCCTCGGTCGCCGCCGTAGACGTCCTGAAAGTCGTAGACCGCGCCGATCACCTCGACGGCGGCGGGCACGTCGGCGTCCTCGACGAGGGCCTCGACCTGCCGGTCGACGTTGTACTCGACGAGGCGATTGATCGCCGCCGAGCGACTCATCCCGTCGGGGAGCGCCTCGACGCCGGGTTGGAGGTGCGGTTTCAGCAGGCTCAGACAGTGTTCGATCCCCGGAGGCTCGTCGACGCCGCCGGTCAGGGCGTCGTACGTGGCGGTGACAGCGCCACAGCCCGTGTGGCCGACGACGACGGCCGTCTCCGTCCCCGTGTGTGCCAGCGGGTAGAGAACGTCGCCCGAGACGACGTCTCCGCCGTCGGTCCGCTGGACGACGCGGTTGCCGATGTTGCCACAGGTGAAAAGCCGCCCGGGTTCGTCGTTGTCCCACATGTGGTCCTGCAAGACGCGCGAGTCGGAGCAACAGACGGTGACGGTGTGGGGGTACTGGGCCTCCTGGACGTCGTCGAACCGGGAGTCGAAGGCGCCAGCGTGTGCCAGATTGCCCGCCAGAAGCTCCAGAAACGTCTCGTGCATGGGCGCCGGTTGACCGGCGACAGCCATAGTCGTTGGTGGTCGGCCGCTCTAGTCCAGATACGTCGCCGCGAGGGCGTCGAGGGCCTCGTGGTGGCGGGTGCTGTGCGGAGCGGTGAGCGGCGAGACGCTCACGCGCCCCTCGACGATGGCCCGGCGGTCGGTCCCCTGCGGATCGGGGAGGTCCCCGTCGCGCATCCGCGCCCAGACGTTGTCGGTGAGCTTGATCCGCTCTCCGTCCTGTTCGGCCCGCATGTCGTACAGCGTCGAGGGCTCGGTGATCTCGATGGGCGCCGGGTCGTCGCCTTCGTGGTGGATGGGAGCGTTGACGTTCAGATACTCGGCCTGCTCGAAGACGCCGGCGTCGAGGGCGTGATCGACGAGGTAGGCGGTCGCGGCGGTGGCGTTGCGGTAGTCGCGTACGTCGTCCGCGCGCTCCTGCCACTCCCCGTCCGCGCCGGGGACGTACAGCGAGACGGCGATGGCGGGCACGTCGAAGAAGGCGGCCTCGACGGCTGCGCTGACCGTGCCGGAGCGCCCGAGGACGTACGCCCCGAGGTTTGCTCCGCGGTTACAGCCGGCGATCACCATATCCACGTCGGGGCAGAGCGACTCCAAGCCGACGACGACACAGTCCGCGGGCGTCCCGTGGATGGCGTAGCCGAGACTGTGTTCCGTGACCTCGACCTCGCGCGACATCGCCCGCCCGACTGCGCTCCTGTCCCCGTTCGGCGCGACGGCGGTCACCTCGACGAACTCGGAGAGGGCGTCGTAGAGCGCCCGGAAGCCGACGGAGTCGATGCCGTCGTCGTTCGTCAAGAGCACGTGTAGATCGTCCATACCCCGCCTGGGGTCGCCGACGAGAAAGGCGCACCGCTTCGGTCAGGCCACCGCGTCGACGACCGCCTCGTCGTCGACGACGAGGTTGTACGCCCCCTCGTCGTCGTTCCAGAGCGCCAGGGCGTTCTCGAACCGAAGGACTGCGCCGTAGTCGGCCGAGCGGAGCTCGCGGTTCAGCCCCGACTCGCGGGTCAGGACCGCGTAGTGTTCGAGCCGTTCGCTCCCGTCGCCGATCTTGAACAGGGGGTTACCACCCTCGGCGAGGTTCCGGCTCAGCTTCACCGCCAGCAGGTCGATCCGATCCGTGACGTGACCGTCCATGTCGGCCATGCGGGCGTGTCGCGACCGATCGGCGCGGACGTCGACCCGCCGTGTCCCGTCGGTCCGCAAGAGCGTGTAGGAGAACTTCACCGTCTCGTTGCGGAAGGTCCCGGGTTCGCCGCCGGCGTCGTCGAGGCGGCGCTGGACCGCCGGGGCATCGATGCGCGCTCGCTCGTCGAACGACCACCCGCGGTCGTCGGGATCCATCCCCGTCCACAGCCGGAGGGTCGGCGCGTAGACGGTCGCGTCCCGGTCCGCGACGACCGCCCGCTCGACGCGCCGGAGCCCCGTGCTGGTTTCGAGGTCGGCCGGTGCGAGCGCGAGGAGCGTCCCGTCGTCGGCGAGGACGTCGAGGGCGTCTTCCGCGACGGAGACGGGATCGGCGAGTTCGCTCAGCACGTTCGCACAGAGCACGAGGTCGTACGGGCCGTCCAGGGCGGCGTCCTCGATCCGCTCGCGACGGATCGTCGGCCGGAAGTTCCGGTCGGTCGCGTCGAACAGGGCGTCCAGCACGTCGGCGGCGGCGCTCGGCTCGACCGCGTGGTAGTCGACGACGGCGTCCTCGGGGAGGTAGTCGTGGAGGCCGAGCGCCGGGCCGCCGACCCCGGCGCCGATATCGAGGACGCGCAAGCGACGGGGCAGGAGCGACCGCTCGACCAGGTCGTCGAGGACGTAGCCGACGGCCGCGTAGTAGTCGGGGAGGTGGTAGACGGCGTAGCCGAGCGCCACCTCCTCGTCGTACTCGACGGGATTCTGGTGGTAGTAGTCCGCCTTCAGCCGCCGTATCACCTCGCGCAGCCGGTCACCCGAGTCGCCGCGGTGCCAGTTCGCGCCGTACCGCTCGACCAAGAGGTCCTCGAGGGCGTGTGCGTAGCGTTCCGGGAACCGGTCGGGGCCCCACCCCGGCGCCGACACGGGGTCGGCCGACACCGGGACGAACGTGCCGTCCATCCGCTCGACCAAGCCGAGATCGTAGGCCTCCTCGCGGAGCACCCGCCGGACGGCCGCGGGATGGGGGCTCCCCTCGACGTACTCGGCGATCTCGTCGGGATCGATCGGCCGCACCCGCCGCAGGTACTTCGCGTTCGAGCGGACGGCCTCGCGGTCGATCACGTCCGCTCCCCCGCCTCGCGGTAGAGGTCGTCGAACCGTTCGCCCTCGGCGTCGGCGATCCGTCTCGCGGCCTCGGCGACGCGGTCGGCGCCCTCGAACGTCTCCTGTATCTCCCGGTACACCCGTGGCGTCCCGCCGGTCACCGTCGCGACGAGGTCGTCCATCGCGGCCGAGACGGGGGTGGCGAACTCCTCGCGGACGTCGGCGGCCGCGAGGGCGTAGGCGAGAATCGCCGTGTGGGCGCCCGCCTGCACCGTCTCCATCGCCGTGTCGTGTTCCGCGGCGGTCGTCTCGAAAGTGTGGTTGCCGGCCGCACGCAGGTCCGCACGGAGTGCGTCGGTCGCCGGCCCTGGTGTGTCGGCGACGACGGCGACGTTGCCCGGCGCGTTCGCCGCGGCGAAAAGCGGATGGAACGACACCCGTTCGCGCTCCGGGAGCGCCGCGCGCATCGCCTCGACCGGCGCCGTCATCACGCCGGAGACGTCACACATCGCCCGCCCGGCATTGGGGGCGTAGCGTTCCACCGCGTCGCCGACGACCGAGATGGGGACCGCGAGACAGACGACGTCGAACGTCTCGGTCGTGTCCGCGGTCACCGTCCGGACCCCGTCGAGTGCCGACGCGGCCCGCTCTGCGACCGCCGGATCGACGTCGGTGACCGCGACCGGTCGGTCGGCGGTGCGGGCGACCCACCGCCCCATCTCGCCCGCGCCGACCACCAGCAGACTCATGCGCGTGGCTTCCGCCTCACCGATCAAAAGGGGTTCGGTGCGAGCGGCCGGGACGACCGGATGAGGGGCCGTGAGAATCACGTCACGTCGGCGGCGTCGGTAGTCCGAGACGTCCTACAGGCCCAGCCGGAGGGCCCGGTTCCCGAGCAAGGCCACGAGCGCCACCCCCGTCACGCCGACGAGCAGGCCGTAGGCGACCGCCCACCCCGACACGTCCGCGAGGACGCCGACGACGACGCTCCCGCTCGCTCCGAGGACCATGTAGGCGGTGCGGACGAGGCCGAAGGCGGCGCCGCGCTCGTCGGACTCGAAGCAGTCGAAAAAACGCGACTGGAGGGGTGCACCCCACGTCATCGCCGCGCCGACGCAGATCACCGCCGGGAGCAAGGCGACACGCGGCCCCGCGACCAGTAGGGCGTAACCGACGACGCCGAGCGCCATCGTCGCCGTCGCGGCGCCGTCGCGTCCGATCCGATCCGAGATCATCCCGGTCGCGGGCTGGGCGAGGCCGTTGACGACGAAGTACGCCGAGAACAGGAGGCCGGCGCTCGTCTCCGGCAGGTCGCGGAAGGCGACGAGGAAGGTCGGGAGAAAGGAAGCGGTCGCCTGCCAGGAGAAGGCGCCGAGGAAGGCCACGCCGGTCGTGAAGGCGATCGGGGGACGAGAGAGAAGTTCGAGCAGCGGCCCGATGGCCATCCGCTCGCGCATCGACTCGTCCGGGCGTTCCGGCGGCGTCGGCTCGATCCGCCAGGCGAAGGCGACGAAGGCCGGGACGGCGACGGCGGCGCCGACGGCGATGGCCGCCCGCCAGTCGTAGCGTGCCGCCACCGCGGTGGCCACGATCGGAGCGATCAGCCCCGCGAGCGGCCCGCCCGCGACGTGGACGCCGATGGCACGTCCGATGTCGTCGAACTCCTTGGTGAGGAGGGTGGTCGCGACGCTGTAGTGGAGGCCCGCGCCGGCGCCGAGGGCGACGGTCAGAACCGCGAAGACGGCGAAGTTCGGCGACAGCGAGAGCAGGAGGCTGGCGCAGGCGGTGATCCCCACCGCCGCGAGGATCACCCGTCGCTCGCCGAAGCGGTCGCCGAGGATCCCCGAGGGAAACTGCGAGAGGGCGTAGGCGGCCCACATGCCCGAGAGCGCGAGACCGACGGCCCCGGTGGAGACGCCGAATCCGTCGGTCACGTCGGGGACGACCGGGCTGATGACCAGCCGAGCGAGCATCGTCGACGCGAACGCGACCGTACAGAGGCCGAGAACGGTGTGGCGATACCGCCAGTTCACACCGGAGGTTGGACGGACGGCGACGAAGTGCCTTGCGGTTCAGACGATCAACTCGACCGGATACTCCGTCAGATTCTCGTGGCCGTCCTCGGTGACGACGACGAGGTCCTCGATGCGTACGCCGCCCACGTCGGGGTCGTAGAGACCGGGCTCGATGGTGATCACGTTCCCCGGTTCGAGTTCGGCGCCGTCCGGAGCGATCCGCGGAAGTTCGTGCACGTCGAGACCGACACCGTGGCCGGTGCTGTGGATGAACCCCGTCTCGGCGTCCGGGTCGGCGCGGAGCGTCGACACGCCGGCGTCCTCGTAGACGTCACAGACGGCGTCGTGGACCGCCGTGCCCGTGACCCCCGGTTCCACCGCGTCGAGGGCCGCCCGCCGTGCCGCGTCGGTCAGGTCGAACCACTCCCGGAGCGTCTCCGTCGGCTCACCTCTCACGAACGTCCGCGTTATGTCCGCGTGGTAGCGAGTCTCCTTGTCCCGGGGAAAGATATCGACGACGACCGGTTCGTCGGCGCGCAGCGGGCCGGATCCCCGGTCGTGTGGGTCGGCGGCGTCGGCGCCACAGGCGACGATGGTCTCGTCCAGCGCACACCCGTTCCGGACGAGCGTGAGTTCGATCTCCCGCCGAACGTCCTCGCTCGTCAGCGGGTCGCCGTCGCGGTGGAGGACGCCGCCGACGACGGCCGCCGACTCGAGCAGCGTCTCGGCGGCCGCCATCGCCCGTTCGTTGGCCCGCTGGGCGCGGCGGACGTGCTCGATCTCCTCGTCGGTTTTCACGGCTCGAATCCCAGTGACGGCGTCGGACTCGTCGACGCGGACGCGAACGCCGGACTCGCGGAGACCGTCCGCGGTGCCGAGCGGGAAGCGCCCGGGTACCGCCACCGACTCGACGCCGTACTCCGCGAGGAAGTCGGCGACGACGACGCCGCGCCCGGTCGCTCGCCCGAGTTCGGCGACGCGCTCGCGGTAGTCGTAGGCCGAGAGACGGTCGACAGTGTCCGCGCGGGCCGCCCGCTTCGCGCGGCCGTACTCCAGCCCCGAGACGAGCAGGTGGACGCCGTCGGGCGTGTAACAGGTGACAAACGGATCCGGAGCGTCGAATCCAGAGAGGTAGCGCTGGGTGGAGTCAGTGCCGTCGGCGTCGAGGAGGTAGCCGTCGCAGTCGTCGCCGAGGGTGGTATCGAGGGGTGAGAGATCCGGTTTCACGGCCCCTCCTCGGGGCCGGGGCGGCAAAACGCTTGGCTGCGACGTCGGTTCCCGGAAGCCGGGGCGAGGGCCGTCTCCGACCCCGGATCGGCGGGACGATCACCGGATGTGCCGTCGGTCGGACCGTCGGCGGTGGCCGTCGCTCGATCGACTCACAGCCGGCAGTATCAGTATCCGCCGCCGTCCTCGAAGCACCGGCCGCACTTGTCGGCGTCGTGATCGGCGATCGCCCGTTCGACGGGGACCTCCCGAAGCCGTTCGCCGGCGAGGTGGTAGGTGGCTCCGCAGATTGTGTGCAGGGACGGTGCGCCGGCTTCGTGCTTGTGGACCGTCTTGGTGCGTTCGTTCAAGACCCCATGCTAGAGGCATGTCATCGTCGAACAACAAATAACACGGAGATAACTCGAACCATCACAACATCTGTGATCGGCTACGTCAGCGTCCGCACCGCGTCGACGAGGAAGACGACGCCGAAGCCGGCGAGAACGAGCGCGCTCCCCCCGGCGACGACGGGCGCGAACGCGGCGACGCGGCGCTGGGCCGCCCGAATCGCCGCCGGGAAGCCGGTGATCCACAGCGCGATGCCGACGAAAAAGCCGACGATCAGGGCGGGGCTCCCGGTCCGGACCACCAACAGCCCCGCGAGGTCGGTGCCCACGTAGGGTGTATGCGAGAGGACGTCGAGGTCGCCGGATTCGAGCAGTCCGACGCCGATGGTGAGCCAGAACAGGATCTGGTAGGGATTCGTGAGCGCGAGGACGAACGCCTTGCGGAAGCCGGTCGCCGCGTGGGCGGCCGCGCCGTCGCTCGGCACGGGCTCGACGTCGCCGACCGCGTCCGTCGCGGCGCCGTAGGCGAAATACAGCATCAGGCCGCCGCCGACGCCGACCATCCCGGCACGGACGGTCGGGAACCGTTCGACGAAGGCGACGACGCCGAACAGCGAGCCGACGAGGAAGATGGCGTCGGCGGTCATCGCTCCCAGACCGGTTCGGGCGCCGGCGAGCCAGCCGTTGGTGACCGACTCCTCGGCGATGACGGCGTTCATCGGTCCCGGCGGCGCCGCGAGCGCGAGGCCGAAGACGACGCCGGCCAGGAGCGACGGGAAGGGGTTCGCCACGGGGGGTCCTCGGTCACCGCGAAAATTAACGTTTCCCGTTCGTGCCGTCGGCCGGGACTGGGTTCGAGATGGTCGCCGTGAGGTGACGTGGCTCGTGATCGACGGACCGCCGATGGGATCAGAACAGCGCCAGCACGGCCGTCGAGACGGCGGTGACGACCGTCTCCCAGACGGAGAACCCGGTGACGATCAGCAACACGGTGTCGGCCGCGAAGAAGGCAAAGAGCGCGGCGGAAAAGAAGTGTGCCTTCCGGAGGTCGAGCCGGTGGGAGAACTTGTGGAAAAAGAAGGCGTTCGCGAGACTCACGGGGATGATCGCGAGCATCTCGCCTGCCCAGATGGCGGGATGAGCACCGTACTGGGCCGCGAGGCCGATTGTCACCAGTTGGGTCTTGTCGCCGAACTCCCCCGCCGCCATCATCGCGAAAATCGGGACGAAGCCGCCGAGCGCGTCGGGGAGTTCGCGCCCGAACACCGTCGGTTCGAAGTCGTCCGAGAGCGCGGCGATACCCCCGTCGGTCGCCGTCGGATCGACGCGTTCCGGATCGCCACCCGAGGGCGCCGACCGGTAGAGGAGGATCGCGAAGACCAAAAAGAGGCCGGCGGTGAACACGTCGAGGGCGAGGGGTGACAGCGTTCGCTGGAGTGCCTCGCCGAAGACGATCTCCAGCGCCGTCCACCCGGCGAACGCCGTCCCCGCGGCGCTCACCACCACGAGCGGGTTGTACCGTGTCGACAGCCCCGCGATGATGAACTGTACCTTCTCGCCGGGCAACACGGCGAGTTGGGCGACGAACGCGACGGTGAGGATTTCGAGCCAGCCGGTCACGCGCCACCCACCCCCGCCTCGACCGGTCGTACCCGGATCGTTCGCGCGACCGACTCGGGGAGGCTCTGCTCGGCCTCGCCGATGCGGACGGTCACCATGCCGAACGGCGCCACGTCGAGGATCTCGAGTTCCGTCCCCGGCCGAACGCCGGCGTCGTCGAGATAGGCGAGTTCCTCCTCGTCACGGTCGCGGACGCGGCTGACGACTACCCGCTCTCCCGGGTCGTGTTCGCTCAGCGGCATCGTCTCCTCGCCGTCGAGCGGTCGCAGATCTGCGCCGGGGATCGGGTCGCCGTGGGGATCGACCTCCGGGTCGCCGAGTGCCTCTGCCACCCGCCGTTCGAACTCCTCGGAGATGTGGTGTTCGAGTGCGTCCGCCTCCGCGTGGACGTCCGTCCACGAGTAGTCGAGGTGCTCCGCGAGATACGCCTCCAGCAGGCGGTGATGGCGGACCACTTCGAGCGCCACCGTCTCCCCCTCGGGGGTGAGCTCGACGCCCTTGTACTTCTCGCGCTCCAACAGTCCACGGTCGGCGAGTTTCTGTACCATGCTCGTCACCGTCGGGGCCGTCTTCCCGACCTCGTCCGCGATGGCCGACGTCGAGACGGGCGCCCCGTCCTCCGACTGGAGCCGATATATCGCCTTCAGATAGTCCTCCATGGCGTCGCTCAGCATCTACGTATCCGTTTTTGACACGTCTAATTTATAAAAGTGTCGTACCAAAATCGTGGACTGGGGTGCGACTCAGACGCCCTGACTCATCAGGTGACTGCGGAGCACGTCGGCCGTCTTCACGCCCGCGTCGGCGTTGACGATCACCACCGAGTCGTCCGGCCGCAGGTCGCCGCGCTCGGCGAGCGCCCACGCGCCAGCGGCGGCCGCCCCCCCGGTCGAACCCACCTCCGTCCCGAGTCGTTGAGTGAGGGTCACCGCACTCTCGAGGCAGTCCTCGTCGGCGACGGCGACCGCCCCGCCGCCCGTCTCCTCGACGCCGTCGAGGACCATCGCACCGCCCGCCGGGTCCGGTATCTCCAGTTCGCCACAGATGGTGTCGGGATGCTCGACCGGCGCCACGTCCGTCCCCGCCTCGTGGGCGTCGACGACGGGCGCACACCCCTCGGGCTGGACGGCGTAACACCGCGGGAGTCGATCCGTGAGGCCGAGTTCGCGCAGGTCGCGGAAGCCACGCACCGCCCCCACGAGCGTCTCGCCCGTGCCGACCGCGACGACGAGCGCGGACGGCGCCGTCCAGTCCCGTTCGGCGGCGACTTCGTAGGCGAGCGTCCTGGCCCCGTCGTGGCGGTACGGCGTCGTGAACGCCTGCAACGAGTACCAGTCACGAGCCAGATCCGAGTCGAGGGCGTCGACTGCGTCGGGATATCGCCCCCCGATCACCCGCATGTCCGCGCCGTGGACGTTCACCATCGCCTTGTTCGGGAACGGAGCGCGCGAGGGCAGATAGGCGTAGAGGTCGGTCTCGATCCGCCCGGCGTAGGCCGCCGCGGACTGACCGGCGTTTCCCGGCGCCGCGAGCGCCAGCAACTCGGCGTCGTGGGCGCGGGCCATCGTCACCGCGACAGACAGCCCTCGGTCGAGGACGGTCCCCGTCGGATTCCGACCCTCGTCTTTGAGGTGGACGCTCTCGACACCGAGGTCGGTCGCGAGCCCTGGCGCGTCGAGAAGCGGCGTCGCTCCCTCCGCGGCGGAGACGGCGTGGTCGGACGGGACGGGCAGGAGGGCGTCGTACGCCCACAGCGACTCCGGCTCGGCCGGTAGCGCCGCCGGATCGACGGCGTCGAGGTCGTAGACGGGGTCGAGCGGGGCACCGGCGTCGCTCCGCCCGGCGTGGTTGGGCGCGTACCGATCGCCGGTCGCCACACACTCCAGTCCGTCGAACGCATCGGTGGTGTCCATACGCGGCCGTCGGACCGGAGGCGCAAATCCCTGTCCCTGTGTCCGCCGTGTCGGTGCGTTCTTTGTTTCGGCCGCCGACCCCCCTGCTATGGACGACTCAACGTCGGTCGCCGTCGTCGGCGCCGGCCTGGCGGGTCTCGTCGCCGCGCGTCACCTCTCGGACGCGGGCGTGGACGTGACCGTCTTCGAACAGCGCGACGCGGTCGGTGGCCGCGTTCGCACCCGCCGCGAGGACGGGTTCACGATCGACCGCGGCTTCCAGGTGCTTTTCACCGCCTACCCGGCCGTTCGGCGGGAGCTAGACCTGGACGCTCTCGACCTGCAGTCCTTCTCGCCCGGTGCCGTCATCGCCCGTCCCGGCGAGCGGTCGGTCCTCGCCGACCCCCTTCGGGATCCGTTCTCGATCACCGACTCCCTGTTCAACCGCGAGGTGACGACGACGGACAAACTCCGGACGCTCGCCCTCCGCCAACACGTCGGGAGCCGCGACGAGGCGGCGATTTTCGAGAGCCCGGACGCCCGGATCGACGACTACCTCCGCGAGTGGGGCTTCTCGGAGCGATATCTCGACAACTTCGTCGCGCCCTTCTACGGCGGCATCACCCTCGATCGCTCGCTTTCGACCTCGAAGCGTGTCTTCGAGTACACGTTCAAGGCGATGAGCGAGGGGACCATCGCCCTGCCGGCAGCGGGGATGGCCGCCGTGCCCGCGCAACTGGCCGACCGTGCGCGCGACGCCGGGGCGACGATCCGCCTCGACGACGCCGTGGCCGCCGTCTCTCCCGACGGCGACCGGGCGACCGTCGAAGCCGAGACCGGGGCGGTCGACTCCGACGCCGTCGTCGTCGCGACCGACCCGCGAACCGCCCGCCGTCTGACCGGCGTGGCGTCGATCCCGACGACCGCACGACCCTCCACGACCCTCTACTGCGCGCTCCCCGACGAGACGCCCCTCGACGACCGGCGGAAGATCCACCTCAACGCGGACGACGACCGGCCCAACGTCGTCGCTCCGCTGTCGTCGGTCGCCCCCTCCTACGCCCCGGACGACCGCACCCTCCTCGCGGCCACGTTCCCGGGGACCGACGTCCTCGACGCGGACGAGTCGACGCTTCTGGAGGCGACCCGCGACGCCCTCGCCGCGTGGTATCCCGAGCGCCTGTTCGGCGGCCTCGAGGCCGTCCACACCGAGCGGATCGAGTTCGCGCAGTTTGCCCAGCCGCCGGGAATCCACGACGACCTGCCCGACGCGCGTGCCCCGAACGGTCCCGTCTATCTCGCCGGCGACTACACCGCGTGGTCGTCGATCCAGGGGGCGATGCGGAGCGGGCGGGAGACAGCGGCGGCGGTGCTCGCGGATCTGTGAGCCACTGACGGGAGGCCAGCGGAGTGATCCGGCGACCAACGGGTGAGCGGGCCGGTCCGGCTCGACCGCTCAGCCGTCGAACCGCCGCTCGGTCCCGAGATACGTGGCGTCGAACGGCTCGCCGAGGTCGGCGTAAAACAGGGCCAGGGTCGCCTCCAAATCCCCGACCAGGTAGTGGTCGACGACGTCGGTGAGCGTCTCGCGGAATCGCTCGCCCGTCTCGGTCCCGAGCGTCCGCAGATACGCCGGCCCGAGTTCCTCGCCGAACCGCGAGTTGGTGAGTGGTTCGCCGCGCCAGACCGTCCTCGGCGGAGCGTGGCCGTACGCCTCTAGGCACGCTTCGAGTCGCGGCCACGGCACCCCCTCGTCGTCGGCCCGTCGTTTACGGTCCGGAAAGAGGTCGAGGTGGGCTGGCCGCTCCGTCACGGCCGGGAACTCGACTGTCGCGTCGAGACGGGTGAGTCGACCCTCGACGAACGGGAGGTCGAACGCGACGCCGTTGTAGGTCACGAGGCCGTCGGGGTCGGCCGCAGCGAGGCCAGCCATCGCCCGTTCGACGAGCGCCGCCTCGTCGTCGGCGGCGCGGCGGTGGAACGTCTCGTAGCTCGCCGAAGTCAGCGGATCGGTCCGATCGTGGATCCCGATGCCGATCGATACCAGTTCGCCCTCGGGAGGGTCCGTCGCCGTCGTCTCGATGTCGAACGTCGCGAGACGGTCGTGGCCCGGGTCGTCACGGGAGTAGCGCATCGGTTGGAGGGTGTGTTCGGCATCCGCCTTGAGGCCTCGGATCGGCCGACTCGACACGGCCACCTTTACTATCCTCACGTGAGAAGCGCCGGTATGCACAGTCGACCCGACTGGCTCCCCGTCGACGCCGACGAGACGGTCGTCTGGCGCGGCGCACCGCGGATCCGGCGCATCCTCCCGACGGTCGCTGCGGCGGCGCTCTGGATCGCCCTCCTCGTGTTCGGTGCGACGATCGGATCGCGGTTCGTCCCCGCGGCCGTCGGTGCGCTCCCGAGCGTGTCGCTCGCGGCGGCCGCCCTCCTGCTCGCGCTCCCGGCCGTCGCCGCGGTGGGCTGGGCCTTCCTCCGGACGACGAACGTCGAGTACGTCCTGACGGACCGAAACTGCTACCGGAAAGCTGGCGTCCTGTCGACGCACGTCTCCAGGATCCCCCTGTCGACCGTCCAGCGGACGAGCCTCACCAAGAGCCTCTGGGGGAACGCCTTCGACTACGGCACCATCTCGATCAGTACCGCGGGATCGGACGGCGTCGACCTGCGGTTTTCGGACCTAGACGATCCCGGACCGGTCCGGAGCGAGATCCGTCGGCTGGTCGGTCCCCAGCAGGACCGGCGTGACGCCGGCACCGATGTCGACGCCGACACCGCGGGGACGACCCCTCTGGACGCGACGACGGCCGACGCGCTGCTCGACGACTTCCGGGCGCTCCACGACGCGGCGACTCGCGTCGATCGGGCGGTGAGCGACCGATGAGCGACGGCACGACGGACGGGGAGACAGAGGCGGAGGCGACCGAGACGCCGCCGGAGTGGCTCTCGCTCGACCCCGGAGAGGAGCTCGTGTGGACCGGCAGGCCGGCGTTCGAAACCCTCTACGGACAACTCGTCACCGGCGCGTTGCTGACGGTCGTGCTGATCGGATTCTTGATCCTCCTCGGAGTTCCCTTCGCCTACCTCCGCATCCAGAACACCGACTACGTCGTCACGACCGAGTCGCTGTACGTCAAGTCGGGAATCTTCTCGACCAACATCGAGACGGTCGACGTCGGCCGCATCCAGAACACGGAGTACAACCGGAGCTTCTGGGGCAAGCAGTTCGACTACGGGACCATCTCGATCAGCACCGCCGGCAGCAGCGGCGCGGAGATTTCCTTCGAGGGAATCCCGGACGCGCCGGCCGTCCGTGATCGAATCACCGAACTGCAGCGGCACCACGCGGGGCGTGGTGATGCCGGGGACGAGAGCGACGCCGAAACGCCCGCGAGCGCCGAGCAGTTGACCGAACTGATCGAGGAGGTGCGCGCCACCCGCGAGGCATTCGAGCGGATCGAGCGCCACCTCGCGGACACCGGGTCGGTGCCGGACCGGGCCGACGGGGAGCGCCAGGCCGACGACGAGCAGTCCGGCTGACCGCCGCTCTCCTCAGTCCCGCAGGAACGCCTCGTCGCCGTACGTCTCGAGCATCGACAGGAAGCCCTCGCGCTGGCGTCGGAGCGCCGGCGGCAACTCCGCGTAGGCGTGATCGAACATGGATTCGGGGTCGGCCTCGCATTCCGACGCCTCGTCGACGATGGCCGCGACCCGAGCCTCGACCGCGTCCCGAATCTCGGCGTCCAACTCGTCGTCCAGTCGGCCGGTCCGCCTGAGAAACGCCTCGAATCGCTCCAGCGGGTCGCGCGCTCGCCACCGCTCGACCTCTTCCTCGTCGCGGTAGACCGTCGGATCGTCGGCGGTCGTGTGGGCGCCGAACCGATACGTGACCGCCTCGATCAGCGTCGGCCGCGTCTCGCCCTCGTCCGGGTCACGCGCGCGCTCGACCGCCTCCGCGGTCACCGCGTAGCACGCGAGCGGGTCCATCCCGTCGACGCGGACGCCCGCCATTCCGTAGGCGTCGGCTTTCACCGCGATGGTGTCGCTCGCCGTCTGCGCGCCGACCGGGTGGGAGATGGCCCAGCCGTTGTTGTTGCAGAAAAAGACCGTCGGCGTGTCGAAGACGCCCGCGAAGTTCATCGCCTCGTGGAAGTCGCCCTCGCTGGTCGCGCCGTCGCCGAAGTGGACGACCGCCGCCCGGTCGTCACCCTTCAGCTTCGAGGCCCACGACATCCCGACGGCGTGGGGGAGGTGGTCGGCGATGGCGATGTTGAGCGGGAAGACGCTTTTCTCCGCCAGGCTGGCGTTGCCCGACTCGTGTCCCATCCAGTACTCTAAGTAGCCGGCGTCTAGGCCACGCACGACGACGGCGCCGTGTTCGCGGTACTGGTAGAGAATCCAGTCGTCGTCGGCCAGCGCGTACGTCGAACCGACCTGTGCCCCTTCCTGCCCCGCGGCGGAGGCGAAGGTGCCGATCCGACCCTGTCGCTGGATGTTGATCGCCCGCTCGTCGAAGTGGCGGGTCAGGCGCATATCTCGGTACATGCCGACGAGCGTCTCGTCCGAGAGGTCGGGCATGGCCGCCTCGTCGACGACGTAGCCGTCCTCGTCGAGCACCCGGACGAAGTCGGCGTCGTCGTACTCCACGATCAGTCACCCCCGGCGGGTCGCCCCCGCCGCTCGCGCCGATTCCCTGGATGTGGCCGTCGGTACATACGTCGGTCGAGACGCTCCGCCGAGTAAATCCTATCGCCGAAGGTAGGGGCGCAGGTCGGCCAGCGGTGGGAACCACAGGGCCGCCCCCGTGGTCCCCGGTGCCACGCCGTCTTCTTCCGTGGCCCCCGGTGCCACGCCGTCTTCTTCCGTGGCCCCCGGTGCCACGCCGTCGACCACCCCCAGTCGCACGTCGTCGAGGTCCGGCACCAGCGGCGAGTCGACGGCGTCACGACGTTCGACCCGCAGGCCGGCCGCGAACGTCGAAAACGCGGGGAGTACCAGGGTCGGCTGTCCCCGGTATCCGGAGGGATCGTACAGGAAGCAGTCTCGCTTGCGTCCCTCGATTTCAACGGCCGGATGGAGGTGGCCGCAGACGTACCGTTCGGCCTCGGCCCGGGCCTCGGCGTCGGGCGCCGTGTGACCGTGGCAGACGAGGGTGCCGTCGGCGAGGCAAAACGCCTCGTGGACCGGGCCGGGCCAGACGCTCGCAAGCCCCGCGTCGTGGTTGCCAGCGACGGCGACCGGCCGCGCCCCCGCCGCCCGGACCGCGCCCGCGAGCGCCCGGACCGTCCCCGCCGTCCGCTCGCTCGGTGACCCGAACCGGTGGAGGAGGTCACCCGCGAGGACGACCGTCTCCGGATCGGTCGCCGCCACCGCGGCCGTCAGTCGGTCCAGCAGGTCGCGGCGCTCGTTCAGGAGGAGGCCGGCGTTCGTCGCCGATGCACGCCCGGCGTGGAGGTCGGCGACGACGAGCGCCGATGCCGCCGGGAGAAACACCGTCCGGTCGCGGGTGGCGTCGGTGAGCGACACGCTACCGTTCGGTCGACGGTCATCGTGTCCCCGCTCGCAGGGTGGCGTGCAGTCAGCCGTGCAGACGGGATCAACCACTACTGTAGTCCGCGTGCTCTTTCGCCGTCGCGTAGGCGTCCTGTAACCGTTTGAACGATTCGCTGTCCCCGCCGTGGTCGGGGTGGACGTCCTTCACCCGTCGCCGGTAGGCCGCCGTCACCTCGTCGACGTCCGCCGTCGGCGGCAAGCCGAGGCGGTCGAACGCCGCGCCGATACGGGTCGGCCCACCGCCGCGGCTCGCTCCCCGGTCCCGACCATCGTCGGGTGTTCGAAAGGGGAAACGTCGTCCGAGCTGGTGGGCGGGCATCTCGTGTTCACAGAGGATGGCCCGCGTCTCCCCGGCCTCGATGTCGAAGAAGGCCTGCGGATCGAAGGTGATGACCACCCCCCGCTCGGGGAGATGGAAGGCGACAGTGTGGCCGTCGACGGACGCGTCCTCGACGTAGCGTTCGCCGATCGAGTCGAGGTAGCCGCCGATTTCTGCCCGGCGGCGGTCGGTACCGTCGATCCGCGGTCCGCGGTCGATCGGCGGGGTGGGAAACAGCCGGTCGCCCGCGAGGAAAAGCCCTGCAACGAAGACGACGCCGACGGCACCCGTCGCGACGCCAGCCAGCAGCCACGGCGGCAGCAGTTGTACCCACTCCGGTAGCACGGCCTCTCGTTAGCGACGCGTCGTAAAGAAGCTCTCGCCCCGTGATCAGCCGATGTACCGCAGGTCGTCGTCGGTCGGCATCGCCGCTCCCTGGTTTTGCATCTCCTGGATCTTGCCGACCACTTCCTCCATCTCTTCTGCGCGATCCTCGAGGGACTCGTAGTCGAGGTCGAACTCGAGGATCACTTCGAGCACTTCGAGCACCGCGCGAGCGCTCTTGGGATCGACCAGGTACCCGCTCGTCTCGCCCATCAGGCAAGTGGCGTCGAGACCCTGCCGACCGCCGAGTCCCAGCAACAGGCCACTCACGCCGACGATGCCGCCGGCGGGTTCGTCCTCCCGGAACTCGACGCCCTCGTCCGCCAGGGGAGGTTTCAGGTCCGAATCCGTCACCGCCCCGAGCACGTGGTACTCCTCGATGAGTTCGCCGGTCGGCACCCCACCGAGGGCGAACACCTCCTCGACGCCCAGTCCCGTCGCCACGTCGAGAAACTCCTCCGTGAGGTGGTAGTGCCCGGCGTTGCTCCCGGCCTGGTGGTCGCCGGTGAGCACGAGGAGGTCCCGGCCGTCCGTTTCGACGGCGTGAAACTCCGCGTGGACCAGCTCGGCGACGCCCTCGCCGTCGATGCTCACCTGCGGCGGGAACTCGTCGGCGTACACCCGCCGAACGAGTTCGCTCTCGAACTCCTCCAACAGATATTCGGCGGCGAGTTTCCCGACGTGCCCGACGCCGGGAAGCCCCTCGACGAGCACCGGGTCCGACAGCGTCGGCTCCGCAACCGTCTCGATCTCGATGGCGTCCATACCGCCTACTCGCGTTCGCGCCGCTTAAGAGCGCGTCGGTACTCCCCGTACGGATCCGCCGGATCGAACTTCGCTGGGGCGCTGTTGACCGCGTCCGCTCCACAGTCCGGGCAGGCAGAATCGAGCGTGTAGACCGGTCGGTCGTGACGGTCGCGCCACGCGGAACACACCCGAATGTCGGATCTCATCCGTCGGTCCGCTACTCGTCGTCGGTCTCACGCTCGCGGTGGTACCGCGCCGTGCCGCCGGCCGCCGAAATGGCCTCGCGGGCGCGTTCGGCGCTGGCCTCGAGTTCCGACTCCGCGGTCTTGTAGTCCGGCGCCTGCACCTGGATGCGATACTCCGGCGAGCCGACGTACGACACCGTGAGGTCGATTTCGCCGCCCACGTCGCCGTTGCCCTCGGCGGCCTGTAACGCCTCTTTGATGTGGTCGACGCCGTCGCCGGTCGGACACTCCAGATCCACGTAGCCGGTGACGTTGACGTAGGGGACCGAGACGTTCTCGCGGGCCGTCTCGACGATTGTCGTCACGTCGTCGTCGCCGAGGTCGACCGCCGAAAGCGCCTCGTCACCGTGGATGGCCGCGCCCTCGAACGCGTCGTAGAGACTCTCGAACTCCGCGAGGAGCGCGTCGGCGATCTCCTGGTATCGCTCGTCGGAGACGTCCTCGCCGAAGGCGATGGCCATCCAGTTGTCGGCTTTCTGTTCGTTTTTCCACTCCTGGATCTTCTCCTTGCGCTGGTGCTCGTTGACGTCCTTGATCGAGAGGTCGATCTGCTGGGAGCTCTCGTCGACGTCGAGCACCTTCGCGACGACCGTCTGTCCCTCGCGGACGTGGTCGCGGACGTTCTTGATCCAGCCGCTGGCGACCTCGCTGATGTGGGCGAGACCGCGCTTGTCCTCGTACTCCTCGAGGTCGACGAACACGCCGAAGTCGGTGATCTCGTCGACCTTGCCGACGACGAGTTCGCCCTGATCGGGCCAGCCACTGTACTTCATGGTGGGCTCAGCGTGCCTCGACGGTGTCGACGATTTCGCCCTCGAACGCCGTCTGGCCACCGGTCGGGCGGGCGAGCGTGCTGCCACAGACCGCGCAGTTCACCGTCGTCGACACCTTCCCGAAGACGGTCTGTTCGTTGCCACAGTCCGCGCACTCGACGCTGAAGAAACTCCCAGTCATTCTTGGAACTCCAGTCGACCGGCTCGCCATCCCTCGCGCATGTGGGCCTTGCCACACTCGGAGCAGCGGTACTTCAGGTTGGTCTTCTTCGTGGGCTTGTCGCCACCCGGCACCTTGGAGAACTTCCCGGCGTTGCCGATGGTGGACGTGTTGCGCTCGCGCTGGCGGTCGATCCACTTCATCCCCGTCTCGCGACCGCGACGCACTTTCTCGACCTCGTGCTCGAAGTGCCCGTTGCAGTGCGGGCAGTACGTGTTGAATCGGCGTGGCATCTGCATAGATATCTACCTTACCGGGAATTTCGCGCCGGGCGTTAAAACCCGTTTGGTTCGGCGACGGGGTCGACGACCGGAGAAGAGGGATGACTACTCGACGTAGTCGATGTCGTCGCCCGCGGGTTCGGGCGCCGGAGCGTCGTCGCCGCGACCGTAGATCTGTGGCGACTCGACGCCCGTGACGACGATCATCGTCCGCATCGTCCCGTCGAGTTCCTCGTCGATCGACGTGCCCCAGATGATCCGTGCGTCGGGGTCGATCCGGTCGTAAATCTCCTCGACGACGCCCTCGGCCTCTTCGATGGCCATATCCGTCCCGCCGGTGACGTTGACGAGCGCCGAGTTGGCGCCGGAGATGTCCACGTCCAAAAGCGGGGAGCGGAGCGCCGAGCGCACCGAGTCCTGGGCCTTCTGTTCGGAGTCACTCTCGCCGAGGCCGATCATGGCGACGCCGCCTTTCTCCATGACCGTCTTCACGTCCGCGAAGTCCAGGTTGACCAGCCCGGGCTTGGTGATGAGTTCGGTGATCCCCTTCACCGAGCGCATGAGTACCTCGTCGGACACCTTGAACGCCTGCCGAACGGGGAGTTTCCCCACGGAGTCGAGCAGCCGGTCGTTGGGGACGACGATGACGGTGTCGGCCACGTCGCGCAGGCGCTCCAGTCCGGCTTCGGCGTTGGTCCGCCGGACCTCACCCTCCGCGGTAAAGGGCGTCGTCACGATGGCGATGGTGAGCGCGCCGGACTCGCGGGCCGCTTCCGCGACGACGGGCGCCGAGCCGGTGCCGGTGCCGCCGCCGAGACCGGCCGTGACGAACACCATGTCCGACCCCTCGATGGCGCCGTAGATGTCCTCTTGGCTCTCGATAGCCGCCTCCTCGCCGACCTGCGGGAGCGAGCCGGCACCTCGGCCGCCGGTCTTCTCCTCGCCCATCAGGATCTTCGTGTCGGCCTCGACGTCGACGAGATGCTGGACGTCGGTGTTGGCCGCGACGAGGTTGGCACCCTTGATCCCCTCCTCGGCCATCCGGTTGACCGTGTTGCCGCCGGCTCCCCCGCAGCCGACGACCGTGATGTCGGTCTGGAGGTCCTCCAGAACGTCCTCGAGTTCCTCGTCGGTCATCTTTCCCGTGCGGTTCGGGCCGTCGTTCGACGCGTCGGTACTGGGCGTCCGGTTGGCGTCCACCTCGGCCGCGGCCCCATCCCCCGGCTCCTCGGCATCCTCGATTGCATCCTCCACGATGGAGTCCATAGTACGCACGGCCGTTCAGAAGGCAGCCTCATTATCTTTCCGCCCGTTGTCACGCGCACGTCTGACACGCCCCGGAACCGAACGGCGACTGGCGTCGTGCGTGCGTCTGACAACGGTAATATTTTTTATCTTATCCGTCGAGTGCCGGGAACCGTTCCACGCGCTCGGTCCGCACCGTCTCGGGGGGGATTCGCTCGCCGTCGACGTCGACGGCCTGCCCGTTCGCGAGGCGGCCGAACGCCGGTCCTTCCGGCACGCCGAGCTCCCGTGCCGCCGCCGGATCGAACGCCTCGGTCCGGGCGATCACCTCCCCGTCCTGGCGGGTCACCTCGTCGTAGGAGTCGCGGAGAACGCCAGCGAGCGCGTCGGTCAGGGCGTCGGCCGCGCCGGCCGGATCGTCGGCCGGCAGGGCGATCCGACCCCGTGGGCGGGTGCCGCCCTCGGTCGTCTCGAAGGCGACCGACGCCTCGGCGACGGCGGTCCGCGTCGCCGCCGCGTCGACGTCGCCCGCCGCGTCGACGAGACCGGCCGGGAGGTCGGTCACGACGACGGCGTCGGCGGGGGCACTCTCGGCACCCGCCGGCACCACCTCGCCGAAGCGCAGTCCCTCGCTCACGTCGGCCATCCGGGCCTCGACGGCCTCGACGAGCGAGAGCGGATGCGTGCTCGTCTCCCGAAGCCACGTCTCGGTGACGACCCGGAAGCCGAGGTTGTCGAGGACGCCCTCGAGTCCGGGACGGTCACCGTCGACGAGGACGTACTCCGTCGCGCTGGCCTCGACGGCCCGCCGGAGGACGTCGCGGTTCGCTGCCGGATTCCCCATCGCCTCCAGCCCCCAGTCGGAGGCGACGTGCCCGACGGCCCACGCCGTCTCGCGGACGATACGGCCAAAGCGGGGCGCGTAGTGGCCGCCGCCGAAACCCGCGACCTGTTTGTCCCTGTCGGCGTCTCCGTCGAGGTCGAGGACGGCGCGGGCGACGGCCTCGGCGCCGGCGGGGTCCGTCCACTGCGCCTCGTCGCTCCCGAGTTCGACGAACATCGAGGGGACGCCCACGTCGGTCGGCCCGTGGTGGGTGCACTCGGTGCCCACCTCGTAGCCGTCGGGCGCGTACCGATCCAGCGCCGCGACGGCCTCGGCGGCCGCGTTCGGACAGGCGCGGGCGAACCGCCCCGGCGCACCACCGTACTCCGCGTCGCCGACGTTGCCCGTGAAGTGGGCTGTGAGCAGCGGCCCCGTCTCCCCGGAGTGACGCGAGACGACGACGAGAAGGTCGGGGTCGTCGAAGGCAGCGTCCGGTCGCTCCAGATAGATGTGCAGGTCGTCGAAGGTCCGAAGCGAGAAGCCGTCGGTCCGGTAGTAGATCCCGCCGCCGTCGGCGTCGGCACGGGAGTCGTCGCGGTGCTCGGTCCAGTCGGCGAGGTCGAGCAACTGCTCGCCGACGTGTTCGGAGGCGCTGTCGGCGCGGCTGACGACGAGTGCGATCACGGTGGAGCCTCGCGGTCGATCCCCAAAACGAACTCGATTCGCGGGGCAGTCCCCGACAGACGGGGATCGCTCAGTCCTCGGTGACGACCAGCACCGGCCGGTCGACGGTTCGGAGGACACGCCCCGCGACGGTGCCCAGCTGCTGGCCAGCGAGGTTCGACTGCCCCTCCGAGGACATGACGACCAGATCGACGCCGTGTTCGTCGACGTAGTCGGCGATCACCGTGGACGCGTGGCCGCGGATCACCGCCTCCCGAACGTCGAGATCCGTCGCATCGAGGTCGGCGAGCAGGTCGTCGACGGCCTCCTCACCCTGCCGTTCGAGCCGTTCGACGTACTCGCTGCCGACGCCGCCGGCATCGAACAGGCCCGCTTCGGCCTGGACGTCGACGGCGTTGAGGACGTGCAGCGCCGCGTCGAAGCGACGGGCGAACTCGGCGGCGTACGGGCCCGCCTCCGCGGCGAGTGTGCTCCCGTCGGTAGTGAGGAGGACGTCCCCGTAGTCGGTGCCGGTGTCGTCCGCGACGTCGCCGGCGGGCACGGTCAGGACGGGCGGATCGCTCCGCCGCAGGACCCGCTCGGTGATGGTCCCGAGGAGTCGCTGCCGCACACCGGATCGCCCACTGCGGCCCATGACGACGCAGTCGGCCCCGGCGTCGGCCGCCCGGTCGGCGATGGAACTGGCCGGCTTCCCCGAGAGGACGTCGGTCTCGATGTCGACACCGAGGTCGGCCGCCAGCGTCGTGATCTCGTCGAGGATGACTTGGCCCGACGCCTCGCTCCCGGAGACGGTGACGACTTCGACGTCGGCGTCGTACCGCGTCGCGAGTTCGAGGCCGTACGTGGCCGCCCGGCGCGCACAGTCGCTGCCGTCGACCGCGATCAGGAGTCGGTCGAACATCTCAGTCCGCCCCCTGCGGCCGGTCGCCGCTCGAAAACGCGTCACTCACCGTGTCCGCCGACTGCAGGAGGATCCCCCGCAACGCCTTCCGGCGACTCACGAACAGCGCGACCCCGAGAACCATGTAGATGCCCGTGAACACGAGCAGGAGCTGGTAGTCCGAGATACCGAGTTCGAGGACGCCCTGGATGATAAGGAACTCGGAGAAGACCTGCGTGAGAAAAAGCACGAGCAACACGATCGCCTCCCGGATCGAGATCTCGAAGTTGACCAGCAGGGAGATGGCGAAGAAAGACTGGGCAGCGGTCAGCCAGATCTCGCCCGTCTGCTTCTGATCGAACGGGAGCGCTCCGTACTGTCCGAGCGCGAGGGAGTAGACGAGGACGAGCGTCCCGATCAGCAGCGTCCACTGGTTGAGCTTCGAGGAGATGAGCGCGTTGAACCCCGCGGTCGAGCGCGCCTTGTTCACCAGGTAGACGACGACGATGAGTTCCGGTGATTCCGAGGCCAGCGGTGCGATCCACTGGATCATAAAGAAGGAGGGAATCCCGACGTTCTGGCCGAGCAGTTCGAGGCCGTGTGCGAACGGCTCGACCGCGGTGAAGATCATCAGCCCGGAGTAGGCGAACAGGCCGATGACCGTCGCCACGCGAACCGGTTTCGAGTAGGTCTGTAGGTAGGCGGGGACGCCGACGTGGGCCTCGTCGGCCTCGACGTCACCCTTGAGGACGACGGCGATGTAGGCGACGTAGAGCCCGACCAGAAACGCCATATCGAGGATGTCGATGCCGCCGTTGAACGGCACGAGGAATGCCCAGAGCGTCGCGAGAAAGAGGAAGACGATTTCGAGACCGATGTCGCGGTCGAGCGTCACCGCGTCGGCGAGGAAGCCGTCGCGGTCCACGACAGCCGGATCGTCCGCGGAGCCGGCCCGGAGGACGGTGAAGAGAGCGATGCCAGCCCAGCCGATGCCGATGAGAATGCGGTTCGCGCCCGTCATGTTGGCGACGGCGAGGTTTCCGGCTTCGATCCCGCGGTCCGTCCCCGCGTAGATCCCCGCGTTCCACGCGTAGAGCGCGTCGACGGCGTACTCCGGGGCGACGGCGAGCACCGCGAGCACCGCGATGGCGAAGGCCCGCGGGACGTCCTTTTCGGCCGTCTCGGCCCCCCACGCGAGCAGGAACGACGCGCCGAGCACCGACAGCCCGCTCACGAGCACGGTCAGACCCGTCGAGAGACTCGTGCCGGTCAGGTAGACGACGATCCACGGGAGCGTCAGCGCGGCCGCGCCGGCGAGCGCACCGAGGGCCTGCCGCCTCATCGCTCCCCTCCGACGTCCGTGGTGGCCGTCACGGCCGCCACGGCGGTTATCCGTGTCAGAATCATGGGCAGTACGTGTCTACCGTTACCACGTCCCCTCGTAATAAAACACAAGTTGTCGACGATACGTCCGATATCACGCATTTGAACGCCCCTATTGTCCGAATCGTCCGAATAGCGACGAACGGGAGAATCCGACGTTTCGAGGCTTCTCGACCCCACTATCGAGGGATACAGGGGGTAGAACGGACCGCGGCCGCGGCGACGGCCGCCGATCCCGGACACGGGGGCTTTTGCACCTCCCCTCACAATCGATCGCCGATGACGATGCACGTCTTCGGGCTGATCGGCAACCCCGTCGGGCACTCGCTGTCGCCGCCGATGCACGAGGCGGCCTACCGGGAACTCGACGTGGACGCCAAGTACGTCACCTTCGAACCCGCTCCGGACGCCGTCGAGGCGGCCGTCGAGGGAGCGGCCGCGCTCGGCGTCGACGGACTCAACGTCACCATTCCGTTCAAGCGGGACGTCCTCGAATGCGTCGAACCGGACGACCTCGCGGCGCGGATCGGTGCGGTCAACACGATCGACTTCTCGACCTCGCCGCCACGCGGCTACAACACCGACGCCGCGGGTGTCCGCCGCGCGTTCGACCACCACGGCGTGGCGCTGTCGGGGACCGACGCCGTCGTCGTCGGCGCCGGCGGTGCCGCCCGCGCCGTCGCCGTCACCCTCGCCGACGACTGCCGGCGGGTTCACGTCGCCAACCGAACGGTCGAGCGGGCCGAGTCGCTCGCGGCCGACGTTCACGCCGACGCGCCGGAGACGGCGACGGTGACCGCTGGCGGTCTCGACACCCTCACGGACCGCGTGCCCACGGCGGACGTCCTCGTCAACGCGACGAGCGTCGGGATGGAGGAAGACGAGTCGCCGGTTCCGGCCCACTTGCTCCACGGCGACTTGGCAGTCCTCGACGCGGTGTACACGCCGGTCGAGACCCGTCTGCTCCGGGACGCCGCCACTGCGGGCGCGACGACCATCGACGGCGGCTGGATGCTGCTCTTCCAGGGTGTCGTCGCGTTCGAGCGCTGGACCGGCCACGACGCGCCCGTCGAGGCGATGAACGCCGAACTGCGCGCGCACCTCGGCTGACACCGATCGGGTACCGGTGTGTCCGCAGCGAGCCCGCCACGTCGGTCGCTCGAAGGTTTTTAAGTACCGGGCGGTCGTAACTGCCGGTAATGGGAATCCTGGACACGCTCCTGTCGTTGCTCGGGCGGGGTAGCTCGTCGTCGACCGACGAAGGGCGCGAGACGACCGTCAGCGTGGAACGCGAGGCGGACGCGGAGACGGAGGCGGCGATCAAGGGTACCGACGCCGATGCCAACGCCGAAGCCGAAGCGAGCGCCGCCGGTACCGACGCGGCAGCCTCGACGGGGTCGCTCGCCGACGAGAGAGGAACTGCGGCCGAACCAGCCGAAGCCGTCGACACGGGTGAGGGGGGGACGGAACTCGATACGGTCGAGGCCGAATCCCGGGGCGAGACGACGGCCGGACACGAGGCGACCGCCGACACCGACGGGGAACCGACGGCCGCAGCGACCGAGACCGAAGACGGAGATGGAGACGGAGACGAACCCGAACCCGAATCCGTCGAGGTCATCAAGGGCATCGGTCCCGCGTACGCCGAGCGCCTGTCGAATGCCGGCGTCGACTCCGTGGCCGACCTCGCGGCGGCCGACGTCTCGGAACTCGCGGCGGCTGTCGACCTCTCGGAAACGCGGGTCGGCCGCTGGATCGAACGGGCCCAGGATCGCTGAATGCGGTTCCACGTCGACGGCTCACTCGTCGACAGCGAGGCCGCAACGCTCCCCGTCGACGACCGCGGCGTTACCTTCGGCGACGCTGTCAGCGAACCGGTCCGGGTCGCCGGCGGGCACCCCGTCGCCTGGTCGGCCCACCTCGACCGCCTGCTCGACGCCTGCGACGCGCTCGGACTCGATCCACCCGACTCCGCCGACCTCCGGAAGCGCGTCGAGGAGACGGTCGCCGCCAACCGGATCGAGGAGGCGCTGGTTCGACTGACGGTCACCCGCGGACGCAACGGCAGCGACGACGGCGAGGACGCCGACCACGGAGCCGGCTCCCTCCCCGGTGTCGCCCGTCTCCGCCCGCCGACCGATCCCGATCCGACGGTTGTGGTGACGGTGGACGCGGTATCGGCCGACCCCGATCCGGTGCGACTCGGGACCGTCCGCACCCGTGCCATCTCGCCGGCCGCCGTCCCCGCCGCGGCGGCGACACACAACCGCCTCGACGCGGTGCTGGCGGGGGCCGAACTCCGGCGCGCGGCCCCGCCGGACGGCCGGCCGGCCGACGAGGCCCTGCTCCGCGGGGCCGACGGCCACGTCGTCGGGGGGTCGGCGAGCGATCCGATGTTCGTCGCCGACGACGCGCTCCGCCTCCCGGTGCTCGACGACCACGCCCCGCGGACGGCGACTCGCTCGCTCGTCCGCGACATCGCCCGCGCGGAGGAGCTTCCGGTCGTCGAGGGAGCGTACGCGCCGGCCGACTTCCGCGACGCCGACGAGGCGTTCGTCGCCGAACCGGCCGCCGGCGTCAGACCGGTCGGCAGCATCGACGGCGTCGACGTGGGGGGCGGCCCCGTCACCCGGCTCCTCGCGCACCTGTACGACGAGCGCGTCGTCGGGGACGCCGAACGCGGAGTATAAACGCTGCCGACGAATACGGGGGAGCGATGGCTACCGATCCGGATCGCCTGATCGCGCCGCTCGACGACGTGCCCGCGGACACGACACATCTCTTTACCATCCGCGACGACGGCGGCGAACGGCGGGAGGCGGTGCTCGTCCGCACCGACGACGGGGTGGCCGGCTGGCTGAACTACTGCCGGCATCTGCTGGACGTACGCCTCGACAAGGGGTCCGGCGCCCCGATGCGCGACGGAGAACTCGTCTGTGCCAACCACGGCGCGTACTTCGAGGCCGACACCGGCGACTGCACGTTCGGTCCCTGTGAGGGGGCGACGCTCGAACCGGTTGAGGTGTCCGTCGTCGACGGCGGCGTCTACCTCACCGACGACGACTACGCGTTCGTCGGCGACGGCCCCATCGACGACGGGGGCGGGCCGTCAGCCACGTCGAACGTCGAGTTCTAATCGCGCTGCCACAGGTAGACGGCGAGGGCGAGCAGCCCGCCCAGGCCGGTGAGAAACGTGAGACCGCCGACTGCGAGCGCCCAGAACGCCGCCCGGTCGTCGCCGCGCTTCTCGCCGTCCCTGTAGACCCAGTAGGAGAGGACGAACGGAACGATCAGGAAGAAAAGGCCGATGATCAGCAGCTCGGGACCGCCGGGCAAACCCATCTGGAAGGGGACCATGAGTGTGGCGTCTCGGAGGCGGAAGATAAAGACACGGGGGAGCGAGCCCCGACCGCGAGTCGGCTCGAACACGGCGGGAGGGAGGGCGAAGGGGCGGCGGCCGAATCCCGTCCCGTCGCTTCTCGGTCGCAGTCGCCCCCAGAACATAGCGGGAGGTAGATTTGAACTACCGATCTCCGGGTTATGAGCCCGGCGGAATCTCCTGGCTATCCCATCCCGCTATCGGAGACGAATCCGGTCGCGGCATTAAGGGTTGTGATTCGCGTACCGCCGTCGGGTCACTCGACGCCGACCCGCCAGGTGAACAGCCCTTCAGTGAGGTAGTTGAGGAGCATCCCACAGCCAATACCGATGGCGTTGGCTACCGTCGGCCAGAGATCGGCCCCGGCAACGACGAGCGTCACGTCGGTCCAGGAGGTCAGGGCCGTCAGGACGGCAAAGCCCACTAGGAGCCCACCCGCCCGTACCAGATGCGACTTGAAATAGCGCCGGAGGCGGGGCAGCCAACCACCGGCGCCCGCCTCCGCGAACGTCCAGCGGTCGTTGATGAGGAACATGAGCGTGATCGACACCTCGGCGCCCGCGGCCTTGGCCAACTGCGGGAGGACGCCGTAGCCGGCGGTCAGGACGGCGACCACGACCGTCTCGGCGGTCGCGCCGACGGCGCCGACGGAGACAAACTGGCCAAAGCGGACGCCCGAGTACAGTTCCTCGAGTTTGCCGAGGCCGCCGATCATCGGTGATCCCGCTCGACGAGAGCGGGCGTCGAGTCCCGCGGTCGGTCGAGGAGTGCGTGGAGCCGGTCGTTTCGGATGAGCTTTGCGCGGTGTCTCGAGACCACCAGTCCGCGAGCGAGCCGAAGCGTCGTTCGCACGGGCGAGACGGTAGACTCGGGGCGGTCCTCCCAGACGACGGGCACCTCGATGATTCGGCAGTCGACCGCGTCGGCGACGGCGAGGAGTTCGATGTCCCACGCGAAGCCGGGTTCGTGAAGGTGTGGGCGGATCCGCCCCCACGCATCGGCCGTCAGCGCCTTCGCGCCGCACTGGTAGTCGTGGAGTTGGACGTCGAGGAGACGGCGGGCCAACCACGCGAAGCCGTCGCCGAGGTGGCGGCGGGCGACCGTCTGGTGGGACTGGACGGTCGACTCGGGGTGACGGCGAGAGCCCGCGGCGAGGTCGGCTTCGCCGGCCGTGACCGGGGCGATCACGTCGGCGACGGAGGGTGCCGGCGTGCTGCCGTCGGCGTCGACGAAGGCTAGCACGTCCACGTCGGTCGCGAGCGCCTCGAACCCGGCGGTGATGGCCGCGCCCTTCCCCCGCCGAGCCGACGCCTCGTGGAGCGTGACCGGGAGGTCGGCGATCCGGTCACGGACCCGTGGTTCGGCGGCGTCGAGTTCGACGCGGATCGCCTCGGGAGCGACGGCGTCGTGGAGGGCACGGACGTACGCCCCGAGGCGGTCGACGTCCGGATGGTACGCGGGGATCACCACCCCCACGGAGCGACTCATGGGGGGCACTTTCGTCACGGCGGTAAAAAACCGACCGACTTCGGATCACAAACGGTTTACCGACGCTTCGCGCCAATCCGGTAGATGGAGTACGCCCTCGTCGTCCGGTGGCTCGTCGCCTACGCCGCCCTCGCGGCCCTCGGGCGTCCCGTCGCCGCCCGCCTGTGTTCGACGCTTCCCGGCCGCGGTGTCGGATTCGCCCTCCCGACGGCGCTCGTCGTCCTCGGGACGGTCGGCTACTGGGTCGGCCACGTCACCTTCGGCCCCGTCGCGCTCGGCGCCGGCCTGCTCGCGCTCCTCGCGCTCGCGCTGCTGACCGGGATCGATCGCGATGCACTCGGGGAGCGCCGCCTCGAACTCGCAGGCGGCGTCCGTCCCACCCGACGAAACGCCGAGGCGGCCGCCGTCTTCCTCGTCGCCTTCCTCCTCCTCGTCGCGGTCCGCGCCGTCGACCCGGCGGTCCACCCCGTCGGCGGCGAGAAGTTTCTCGATTTCGGCCTGCTGAAGTCGCTCGAACGGGCGACCGCCCTCCCACCCGAGGATATGTGGTTCGCGGGCGACCCCGTCGCCTACTACTACGGCGGCCATCTCCTGACTGCGCTGCTGTCCGAACTCACCGCCACGCCGCCGCGGTTCGCCTACAACCTCTCGCTCGCGGGGTTTTACGCCACGCTGGTGTCGGCCGCCTACGGGCTGGCGGGCGCCGTCGCTCGGGACCGGAGCAACTCGTGGTGTGTTGCCGGGGTGGTGGCCGCGCTCTTCGTCGGCGTCGCGAGCAACCTCGTCACCGCCAGCCGCCTCGTCGTCGCCGCGCTCCCCCCGTCGCTCCAGCGGTCGGTGGCCGCCGCCGTCGCCGCACGGTCGCGTTACACGACCGACGCCGTCCTCGGCGGCGCCGACTCCTTTTCGTACTGGACGGCCAGTCGCGTCATCCCGGGAACGATCAACGAGTTTCCCCTGTTCGCGTGGCTGAACGGCGACCTCCACGCACACATGATGGGGACGCCGTTTCTCCTCCTGGGGGCCGCCGTGGCCTTCGCGCTCTACCGGACGCCGGCCCGTGACCTGTGGCGCCGGCGCCTCCTCGTGTTCGTCGTCGTCCCGCTGCTGGCCGGACTACAGACCGTCGTCGACACGTGGAGTATGCCGTCCCTGTTCGGCCTGCTCTTTCTCGCCGTCGCCCTCGGCCCGGCGGATCCGTGGTCGATCCTCTCGACGCGCGTCGCCGCCCGGCGCCGCGACCGAGACGAGGGGCCGCTGACCGACGAACTCGACCACCTCGCAGGCGCCCTCGCCGTCGCGGGCGTCGCGGGCGTCGCCGGTGTTGCCCTCTCGCTTCCCTTCCTGTTGGGGGCAGGGGGTGGTCGCGAGGTAGCGATCCTCCCCGCCGCCGAGCGGGCGAGCCTCCCCGGGCTCCTCCTGGTTCACGGCGCCTTCCTCGTCGTCTTCTACGCCTACCTGCTCGATCGACTGTCGGTCGACCGCGTCCTGCCCGTGCTCCTCGGCGTCGTCGCACTGGGGACCCTCGCCGCGACGGCGAGCCTCGCCGCCGCCGTCGCCGTCGGCCCACTGCTCGTCTTCGGGTGGGTCCTCTGCCGGACGGACCGGCCGGTCGGGTTCGAGACGGTCCTGATCGTCGCCGGCGCCGGCCTCGTCGCCCTCGTCGAACTCGTCTACGTGAAAGAACAGGCCGGCCCCCTCCGCATGAACACGGTGTTCAAGACGTACATGCAGGTGTGGGTGCTGTGGGGGACGGCCGCGGGCGTCGCCCTGCCGGCGTTCGTCCGGTTGGCCGGCGGCGCCGACGCGCCGTCGCTTCCCGGCCGTCGATCGCGCTGGCTCCGCGCCGGCCTCGCCGTCGCCGTCGTCCTCGCGACGGTGCCGTACGCCGGGCTCGCGCTGTCGACACATTTCGCCGGGACTGCGGAGCCGACGATAGACGCCACCCGCTTCGTCGAGCGCGACCACCCCGAGGAGGCGCCGGCCATCGCCTACGTCGACGACCTGTCGGGGCAGCCGACGCTGCTCTCCGCGCCGGCGACGGGGCGATATCCGGGGCCGAACGGCGACGCGCCCGCACCACCGGGGATGTACGACTGGGACTCCAGCCCGGCCGCGAGCCTGACGGGAGTCCCGACCGTCGCCGGCTGGCACCACGAGGTGGGCTATCGGGGGAGGGAGCCGTATCTGCGGCGGGTGCGTGACGTCGACGACGCCTACACCGGCTCGCCCGAGCGGACGGTCGCGGTGCTCGAACGCTACGACGTGTCGTACGTGTGGGTCGGGCCGGCGGAGCGCGACCGCTACGGGGAGGTGACGTTCGCGGGCGTCGAGGGGCTCACGCCCGTGTTCCAGAACGAGGCAGTGACGATCTACCGGGTCGACGATCCGCGGGTCGCCCGGTAGCCTCCCGTCGCGGACCGGCAGGTGACGGCAGGGGCGCCGGCGAACACTCGCTACGACTGCCGGCCGAGCGGCGACACCACGTCGAGCGCGTCGGCGTCGATCGAATCCACGTCGAGCCAGTGGGGGACGTACTGGCGTTTCTCGAATTTCTCCCGTTCGTCCGGTGTGCCGATGGTACACCAGAGCTGTACCTCGTCGGGACCGTGGTAGTCTCCCTGGCGCTGGATCGAGAAACAGACCTGCTCCTCGCCGTCGTACTCGATGACGGCGTCCTTTCGGATGCCGGGATCCCCCCTGACGATGAGCTGTTGCATAGTCCCGGGTTCGGCCAGTCCGGGCTTAATCGCTTCGATGGCCATCGGCCCGGCGCCACCGGGCCGTGAGCGGGCGTTCCGGCGGCAGTCGTGCGGGCCGTGTCCCGGCTGCCGCCGACCGCGGGGGCCGGCGCCGGCTGGCGTCGACACGCGGCCGACGGTATCAATAGATAGAAAAAGCCCGCTCGTCTAGAGAGTCCATGGACGTCAAATACGACCTCGCAAGCTACGTCCGCGTGCTCAAGATGGCGAGCACGCCGTCGTGGAACGAGTTCTCCCAGGTCGCCAAAGTCGCCGGTGCCGGGGTCTTTCTCGTCGGACTGCTGGGTTTCATCATCTTCGCCATCATGACGCTCCTCCCCGGAGGCGTGTAGTATGGGCATCTTCGCCGTCAAGACCACGGCCAGCCAAGAACGGACCGTCGCGGACATGATCGCCAGTCGCGAGGAAGACGAGGTACACGCCGTCCTCGCGCCGGATTCGCTCACGAGCTACGTGATGGTCGAGGCCGACAACAGCGCCGTCCTCGAGCGCGTGATGGACGAGATTCCCCACGCCCGATCGATCGTGCCCGGCAAGTCCTCGCTCACGGAAGTGGAACACTTCCTCTCGCCGACGCCGGACGTCGAGGGCATCGCCGAAGGCGACATCGTCGAACTCATCGCCGGCCCGTTCAAAGGCGAGAAGGCCCGCGTCCAGCGCATCGACGAGGGCAAAGATCAGGTGACGGTCGAACTGTACGAGGCGACCGTGCCCATCCCGGTGACGGTTCGTGGCGACCAGATTCGGGTGCTCGACAGCGACGAGCGCTAAGACGGTCGTCAGCTACCGTCCGCACGGACGGCCGCGGACCGGCGCCCCATCCCCTCGTTTTGCTGATACTTCTCCGCCGGAATGGCAACCCATAACTGCGCCGTCGGTGGAAGTCCGTCCGTGACGACGGCAGGACCGACCCGAGTGGACATGCACGTGAAGGTCCTCGACGAGCGCGCCGTCGCCCGGGCGAAGGCCCGCGGCCTCGACGCGCTAGTGTACGCGCCACACTTCACGCGGCTCCCCGACATCTGCGCCCGCGCCGCCCGCTTCTCCGACGACGACCTGTTCGTCGTGCCCGCGCGCGAGGTGTTCACTGGACCGTGGTACGACCGCCGACACCTCCTCGCCATCGGGCTCTCCGAGCCGATTCCGGACTTCATCACCCTCCGCGGCGCGCTCGCGGAGTTCGACCGACAGGACGCGGCGGTACTCGTCCCTCACCCCGAGATGCTGAACGTCAGTTGCTCCCGTGACGACGTGGCGGCCGACGCCGACGCCTTCGACGCCGTCGAGACGTACAACGCCAAGGCGTTGCCCCATCAGAACCGCCGCGCCAGGGACGTCGTCCGTGAGACGGGCCATCCCGACTTCGGCTCCTCGTACGCCCACCTCGGTCGGACGGTGGGCGAGGCGTGGACGACCTTCGAGGACCCCATCGAGAACGAGGCCGACCTCGTGACTGCGATTCGCGACGGCGTCCCCCGGCGGGTCGTTCACCGGAGGGGCCCCGGTCACCGGGTCCGGTGTCTCGCCGAGTTCGCCCATCTCGGCTACGAGAACTCGTGGGGCAAGCTCGACCGACTTTTCCTCTCGGGCACCGAGCCGACCCACCCGAGCAACGTCGCATACGAGGGACGGTTCGACGACGTGTGTGTCTACTGACGCGGCCTCCGCTCTGTCGGGGCGTTCACATCCCCAACAGGACGGCGTTCAGGGTGCCCGGCAGACTCCCGAGCGGTATGAGATAGCGGTGGACGGCGCCGAGGGCGATCAGTTCTACCAGCGTGACGACGAGCGTCACGGGAGTGGCGTACTTGCTGCTCGTCGTGACGCCGCGCGGGAGGCCCCACTCCTGGCTCGTCAGCGGATAGAAAAAGGCGATGCCGCGCCGACTCCCGACCACGTCGAGGAGGTAGTGGGTGGCGACGCCGATCCAGACGTACTGGAGGTTGCCAAAGAGGACGGGATAGGCGGCGACGACACCGAGTACGAAGACGTTGTGCAGGGTCTTGCGATGCTTGCCGAAGGCGGTGTCGACGTCGGGAAAGAGCGCACCCAGAACGATCGGTACAGTGAGTTCGGCGATCATTTCGACGGTTTCGAGCGCAATCGACGCGGAGAGCGCTGTCGGCCACACGAGCACGAGGGCGAGACCGACGCTCAACAGCGCCGCGTTGAGGACGTGTCCTGCTTTGTTCATCCGGGGGAGGGTTCGCCACGCCGGGTCAAAAGTCTCCGCTATCGACGAGCGAAAGATGGATTTGGCGGCCGGCCACAGGGAGACCATGGACTACGACACGCCCCTCTTCTTTCACATCATGCAGTACGCGGCCGCGGCCGACCGCGACGTGATCGACATGGTGAGTGGCAACCCGGACTGGGAGCCACCGAGCGCGCTCCGTGACGGCCTCCGGGAGTACGCCGACGCCGACGCCGAGGTGTTCCAGTATCCGCCGAGCGACGGCCTCGTCGACCTCCGCGAGGAGATCGCGGCGCGTCGCGGCGTCGACGTGGACCGCGTCGTGATCACGAACGGCGCGGGCGAGGCGAACTACCTCGCGATGGCGGCGGCGCTCGAACGCGACGCCGGATCGGAGCTGCTGTTGACCGATCCCGTCTACCCCTACTACCCGGGGAAAGCGAAGATGCTCGGCGGCGAACCGCGGCTGGTGCCCGTCGCCGACGACGGCGGCCTCGACGTCGAGACGATGACCGAGGCGGCGACTTCGGAGACGGCCGCGATCCTCGTCAACACACCCAACAACCCCACGGGCGCGGTGTACGACGCCGAGACGATGGCGGCGGTCGCCGACCTCGCCGCGGAGCACGACGCGCTTTTGATCTCGGACGAGGTGTACGACCACTACGACTTCTCCGGTCGGTTCGAGAGCGCACTCTCCGTCGACACCGACGCCTGTGTCGTCACCAACTCCTTCTCGAAGTCGATGGCGGTGACCGGTCTCAGGGTCGGCTACGCCGTCTTCCCACCGGCGCTGGCCGACGCCGCGCGCACGCGTCACATGCTCGTCAACGTCACCGGGGCCCGCCCCTCGCAGGCCGCCGTCCTCCGCGCGCTCCGCGAGACCGGCCCGGAGTACTACGAGGCGTCACGCGACCTCCTGGCCGAGCGTATCGACGCCTTCACCGACGCCCTAGACGCCGCGGGCGCGGAGTACGTCGTCCCCGACGGAGCCTTCTACGTCTTCGCGCGCTTCGACGGCTTCCCGGGCACCCTGGAGAACGTCGAGCGCCTCGTCGACGAGGCGGGCGTCGCCTGCATGCCGGGCGACACCTTCGGGAGCTACGACGAGTGGGTCCGGTTCGCACTCGTCACGCCGCGGGCCGAGGAGGCGGCGCGGCGGCTGGCCGACTACGACGGGTTCTAGCAGACGACGACGGCCGTGCTGTAGTACCGCCCGTCGCGTTCCACGAAGTCGATGTCGTGCCACGCGTAGTCGAACTCCTCGACACTTCCGTTCCGCGCCCGCTGGAACGTCTCCCGCTGTTCGGCGGTGAGATTACCGTAGGCGACGGCCGATCCGGCGGCCCGGTCGGCGTCGACTTCGGAGACGGTCAGGGTGGGGGGACAGTCCGTGTTGGCGGTCGGGGTGGGTGTCGGCGTCTCCGTGGTGGCGGTTGGGTCCGTACCGACACACCCCGTGACCACGGCGAGTAGCGCGACGGTGACGACGAGTGCCGACCGCCGGGCGGGACGTTCGATCACGCGCGACGATCCGGTGCCCACGGGTAAGTGTTTTTTCGGGATCGACGGCTACAGGTGTCCGGATCGCCTCGCCCCGCGTATGAACGAGATCGACGTGGAGCCGGTGGAGGAGGTCGACGACGACGTGGTCGACGGCGACGGCGACGGCGACGGCGACCTCGACGTCGAGGCGACGACCGACCTGCCCGAGGGCGTCGACGCGCCGGAGTACGTCCTCTACGGCGGGAAAGGCGGCGTGGGCAAGACGACGATGGCGGCCGCGACGGCGCTCTCCAGCGCCGCCGACGGTACGGCGACGCTGGTCGTCTCGACCGACCCCGCCCACTCCCTGTCGGACACCCTGGACGTCACGATTCCACCGACGCCGACGCGCATCCGCGAGAACGTGCCGCTGTGGGCCGCCGAGATCGATCCCGAGGCCGCGATGGAGGAGGGACTGTTCGGGCAGGGTGGGATCGGCGTCGACGGGGAGGGGGACGGAACGACGACACCCGGAGCCGGCGACGCCCCCCTCGGCGGCCTCGGCGAACTCGGCGAGATGCTCGGCGACGACGCCGTCGACCCACTGATGGGGGGGTCGATGCCCGGGGCGGACGAGGCGGCGGCGATGCGACAGTTGCTCGAGTATCTGGACGACCCCCGCTTCGAGCGAGTGGTGATCGACACGGCGCCGACCGGCCACACCCTCCGGCTGCTCGAACTCCCCGAGGTGCTGGACTCGATGGTCGGACGCCTGCTCACCATGCGCGAGAAGTTCTCGGGGATGATGGAGGGGTTCAAGGGGATGTTCGGGGTTGGCGACGGCGACGACGCGTCGCCGGATCTCGACGAACTCCGCGACCGGATCGAGCGCCTGCGTGCCGTTCTCCAGGATCCCGCCCGCACCGACTTCCGCGTCGTCATGGTTCCCGAGGAGATGAGCGTCGTCGAGTCCGAGCGGTTGATCGCCCGTCTGGACGAGTTCTCGATTCCGGTCGGTACCGTCGTCGTCAACCGCGTGATGGAGGACCTCGCGGATGTGGCCGACGCCGACCCCGAGTGGGTCGTCTCGCCGAACCTCGAGGACTGCGAGTTCTGCCAGCGGCGGTGGGACGTCCAGCAGCGCGCACTCAGGCGCGCGACCGACCTGTTTCGCGGCCGGGACGTGAAGCGGGTGCCGCTGCTCGCCGACGAGGTGCGCGGGGAACGGGCGTTGCGCGTCGTCGCGGCGTGTCTCGACGGCGACTGAGCGCTCCACCCGTCACCGGAGCCGATCCAGCAGGCCGAACGCCCGGTCGCGCAGGCGGTCGGGGACGAACCGCCCGAGGACGCTCACCCGCGCGAGCGTCCCGACGGGCACCCGGCTCGCGGGTTTGGTCGCGCTCGCGGCGTTCAGCACGTCCTCGGCGACGCGCTCCGGCGAGACGGCGCCCGGACCGCCGCCGCCGATCGCCTGCGTGTCCTCGAACACGGAGTAGAACGACTCGTAGGCTCCGGATCGCTCGACTCCGTCGATCTCCGCCTCGGCACGCTCCGTGAACGACGTCTCGACCGGGCCGGGTTCGATCAGGACGGCGTCGATGCCATACTCGTCGACCTCGGCGCGGAGGGCGTCGGTCATGGCTTCGAGGGCGAACTTCGACCCCGCGTAGACGCCGCCGCCGGGGAAGGAGAGGCGACCGGCGACGCTGGAGACGTTGACGATCGTCCCCTCGCGTCGGCGGCGCATGTGAGGGAGGACGGCACGGGCGAGGCGGTGGGGGCCGTAGACGTTCACGTCGAACTGGCGGTGAACGGCATCGACCGGCACGTCCTCTATCGGGCCGAACTGTGCGTAGCCGGCGTTGTTGACGAGGCAGTCGATCCGGCCCTGCTCGTCGACGATCCGGTCGACGACCCGTTCCACGTCGTCGTCCTCGGTCACGTCGAGCGTCGCGACGGTACAGCCCCGGTCGCCGAGCGTCTCCACGTCGGCCGGGTTGCGGGCCGTCGCGTACACCTCCCACCCTTCCTCGAGGAAGGCCACGGCAGTCGCACGACCGATACCGGACGAACAGCCCGTGATGAGGACGGTCTTCGGTTGCACGCCCCGAACCTGGTTCCGCCGGCAGTTAACTCATACTCTCGACGGCGAACGGACTCGCCTCCTCGGTCCAGCCCCAACCCGGCAGTCGGGTCTGGAAGCCGGCCGCGAGGGCGGCGTCGAGGTCGTCCGCACCGGCGACGCCGTCGGTGTGTGTCGTCACGTCCGCGAAGTGGAAGGTGGCCTGCGCGAGCATCGAGAACGGCTGGCCGCCCGCGACCGTCGCGGCGAGTTCCCGGCCGAGCACCTCGTCGACGACGAAGCCGGGGTAGTCGCCGTCGACGTCGAGGTCACGGAGGAGGCCGACGTAGCCCGCGACGTTGACGGCGCGATCGCCGTCCGCGAAGACGGTGTCGACCTCCTCACGGTAGGCCGCGCCGGCCACCGAGTCGACGGGGACGCCGAAGCAGTCCGACAGCCGCTCCCGGGTCTCGTTGATCAGCTGGACGACCGTGGGCGCCCGCTCCCGCACCCACTCGTACTCGCTCGCCACCATCGCCGGGGTGAGTTCCATACCGCTCGTCCGGCGGCCACCACCTTCGATTTTGCGAAGGCTTTTATAATACTGGACTGATAGGGTGAGCTAAGCGGGTTTTCGCTGCCTCTTCCCGCAGTCGAGCACCTCCCGTACAGGCCCGTTCACCGATGCTCCACCACGGCACGACAGTGACCCACGACCGTCGGCGGCCGGTACCGTCGACAACGACACCCGGCGTGTCGGGACATCGATCACCGACGGCCGTACGGAGGGCTCTCCACCGGAATATATGAGCTCCGTAGACAAGCAACTCGAGGACCTGAAAGCAGAGATCGAAGACGAACTTCCCCCTGGCATCTCGGTGTCCGACGTGAAATACGAGGGGCCGGAACTGGTCGTGTACACGCGCGATCCGAAGGACTTCGCCAGCAACGGCGACCTCATCCGGAAGTTGGCGAGCAAGCTCCGCAAGCGGATTACGGTCCGTCCCGACCCCGACGTGTTGATGGACGTGACCGAGGCCCGCGAGCGGATCCGGGAAGTGATCCCCGAGGAGGCGGGCGTCACCGACCTCGACTTCCACGTCGACACCGGCGAGGTAGTCATCGAGGCCGAGAAGCCGGGCATGGTCATCGGCCGCCACGGCTCGACGCTCCGCGAGATAACGAAGGCCATCGGCTGGACGCCCGAAGTGGTGCGCACCCCACCGATCGAGTCCTCGACCGTCTCGAACGTCCGCAACTTCCTGAAACAGGAGCGCGAGGAGCGCCGCGACATCCTCGAACGGGTCGGTCGACAGATCCACCGCGAGGAGATGGCCGACGAGCAGTGGGTTCGCATCACCACCCTCGGCTGCTGTCGCGAGGTCGGCCGCGCGAGCTTCATCCTCTCGACGGCCGAGACGCGCATCCTCGTCGACTGCGGCGACAAGCCCGGCGCGGAAGGCGAAGTACCCTACCTGCAGGTGCCCGAGGCGGCGCCGCTGAACTCCATCGACGCCGTGGTCCTGACCCACGCCCACCTCGACCACTCCGCGCTCATCCCTCTCCTGTTCAAGTACGGCTACGACGGCCCCATCTACTGTACGGAACCGACGCGTGATCTGATGGGCCTGCTCACGCTCGACTACCTCGACGTGGCCGCCAAGGAGGGACGCACGCCGCCGTACGACAGCGAGATGGTTCGCGAGGCGATCAAACACACCGTCCCGCTGGAGTACGGCGACGTGACTGACATCGCTCCCGACGTGAAGCTCACGTTCCACAACGCGGGCCACATCCTCGGCTCCGCAGTCTCGCATTTCCACATCGGTGATGGCCTCTACAACGTCGCCTTCTCGGGCGACATCCACTACGAGGACACCCGCCTGTTCAACGGCGCCGTCAACGACTTCCCGCGGGTGGAGACGCTCGTACTCGAGTCCACCTACGGCGGCCGCAACGACTACCAGACCGACCAGGAGGACTCCGAGCGAAACCTCTTGGAGATCATCAACGAGACCCACGACCGGGGCGGCAAGGTCGTCATTCCGGCCTTCGCAGTCGGGCGGTCTCAGGAGATCATGCTCGTTCTGGAGGAGGCGATGCGCAGCGGGAAGATCCCGGAGATGCCGGTCCACCTCGACGGGATGATCTGGGAGGCGACGGCCATCCACACCACCTACCCCGAGTACCTGCGCGACGATCTCCGTGATCGCATCTTCCACGAGGACGAGAACCCCTTCCTCGCCGAGGAGTTCAACCACATCGACGCGGGCGAGGACGAACGCCAGGAGGTCGCCGACGGCGATCCGTCGATCATCCTCTCGACGTCGGGGATGGTCACCGGCGGGCCGATCATGTCCTGGCTCCGCCACCTCGGCTCCCACCCGGATTCGACGCTCGTGTTCGTCGGCTACCAGGCCCAGGGGACGCTCGGCCGCCGCATTCAGAACGGCTGGGACGAGATCCCGATGAACGACCGCGGGCGTGGCGGGCGTGGCAACACGCTCTCGCTGAAGATGGACGTCGAGACGGTCGACGGCTTCTCCGGACACGCCGACCGGCAGGGACTGGAGAACTTCGTGAAGACGATGAATCCGCGCCCGGAGAAGGTGCTCTGTGTCCACGGCGACGAACGCTCCGTGCAGGACCTCTCTTCGGCGCTCTATCACGATTACAACATGCGGACGTTCGCGCCGAAGAACTTGGAGACGTTCCGGTTCAAGTAACACCGGAATGAGCCGATTCCGGCGTCAGTGTCGGTGATGGCGGATCGGTTTCAAAAAGACCATGCCGACTCACCACATATCCCGACCATGACATCGGACGAGGCGGCTCACGTAGTCCCGCGTCGTTACCGCGATACGTCCGGTCGGTCGACGGTTAGCGGAGGCGGGCGCCGTTGAACGACTCGCCGTCCGACGGTCCGGTCTCGATCAGCTACGACTCCGAGACGGAGACGTATCGGGTGCAGTTCGACGACGACACCATCGCTCCGAGTATGGCCGTCGTCGAGGCGGTCGCCAGCATCCGCGATGTCGACCCGACGGAGCTCGAACCGCTGGTCGAGACGATCGATCCGATGGCCCTCGATCGGCTGATCCGGGGCGCCGACGAGCGGACACTCGTGTTCCGCTATCTCGGCCACGAGGTGACCATCCGCAGCCAGGAGGTCATCGAAATCGATCCGGCGGAAGATCGGGACTGACGCGCCGTCACCCCGTCCGTTCGGGGTCGACGCCCACGCGATCACACAGGTCGTACAGCGGGCAGGCCTCGGGACCGTCGAGACACGCCGGCGTGCGGGCGGTGCAGTACTCCCGTCCGAACTGGATCATCGCCGTGTGGCCGAAGCCGCACTTCTCCGCCGGAATCGCGGCTTCTAGGGCCTCGCGCACCGCCTCGTGGTCGGCGTCGGAGGGTGCCAGCCCCATCCGCCTCGCGATGCGATGGACGTGGGTGTCGACCGGAAAGACGCCGCCGCGGCCGCCCGCGAAAAGGAGGACACAGTCCGCGGTCTTCGGTCCCACGCCGCGGATGTCGAGGAGGCGGTCGCGGACGTCGGCGGGATTGCCGTCGCGGACGAACGTATCGAAGGCGTCCGTGCCGCCGAAGTCGGAAACTACCTTCCGCGCGGCGTCGACGATCACCCGGGACTTCTGGTTGTAGAGGCCCGCCGAGGCGATGGTGTCCGCGAGCGTCTCGCGGTCGGCGTCCGCGAGTGTCGCCGCCAGATCCGCTCCGTCGCCGTACCGTTCGAGCAGGGCGTCGAACGCGGGTTGACTGGCCGTATCGCTCGTGTTCTGGCTCAGAATCGTCCGGACGAGACAGGGAAACGCGTCCCGCCCGCCGTACGCCTTCCGCCAGTAGCGGTCACCGAGGGCGTCGACGACGGCTTCGGCCCGCGTGTCTGGCGTTCCGGCGGCGAAGTCGGCGGCGGCACCGCCACCGCTGACGTTCTCCGTGGGTTCCTCCGGCATGTGCGCGGGTGGGGCCCGGACCGGCAAAAGCACGGCGCCCGCGTCGCACGGGCGGCAGGATGGCGATCGACGGGAGGGTGGTTCGGTGTCGACTGCCCACCGAGTCACTCGACGGTCAGCGTCAGCGTGAGCGCCGCACCGTCGGCGAGGGTGGCGACGAGGTCGAGGTCGAGGTCGGCCGCCGCGGCCTCGGCACCGACGGCGACGGTGCGGTCGTCGACGTACGAACTCGTCCGGACGACCGCGCTCCGGTCGCTTCCGAACGTAAGGTCGGGATGGCCGCGGGCCCGGACGCGCTGGCTCGCCGTTCCCGCCTCTAGCGTCAGGGTGATCGACGCCTCGGGGTCGCGGCAGGCGGCGACGAAGGCGTCGTCGAAGTCGGCCGGCGAGCGGTCGGCCTCGATGCCGACGATGCAGTCGCCGGCCGGTGTCAGCCAGTCGTCGGTCGTCACCTCGAAGGTGCTGCCGTGGGTCGCGGCGACGTGTTCGTGGCCGCGCGCGCGGATGATCTCTCGCATGGGCGACCCTCCCCGACCGGATCGGATAGCGGTGGCGATCCGTGGCGGCCCCGTGACGACTACGAGCGAGCGACCGTCACGGTCACCGCGCCGCAGGCGCATTCGTAAGCCCGCCGCTCGCCCGCTTCCGTCCGCAACGTCAGCATGAGCGTGTCGTCGTCGAGTAGCCGATCACAGCCGGCCGCCTCGCACGTGCTGGTGAGCCTTTCGAGCATGTTCGAACGTTCGCGGCCGCCCGACATGAATCCGCGCCGTCCGCGGAGTGAAACTGAAAGTGTCGCACCTCTTTATATACCCACCAGTTTACGTGTGAATCCTTCACACGGGCGTTACAAGGCCCTTGCTACCGATTCTCAGGGGTTCGATCACCGAAGTTTTTATATTCGTGTCGGCTGTAGAGGGTAGTACCAACGCGCCTCCGGCGCCTGGTGGCATCGCACGCAGAATGATCGGGAATTCTTATTCACGGCCGGTCGCTGTACGAGGAGTCACCAGTATCGCCGGAGCGGTGGTATCGAGGTTTCAACAATGGTAACAACAGAAGAAGTACTCGACGAATTCGACGTCTCGGCGCTCAACGCCGGGGACAACGTCGACCTCACGGACGATCAGCTCGAAAACGACTCGAAGGGACAGCTCATCAAACTCGCCGGACAGCTCCGTGACCGACGGAACGAACTCAACCAGATGGCGTCGGAGCGCGCGTCCAAGCGCGACGACCTGAACGCCAAAACGCGGGAGAAAGTCGACGAGGCACAGGAGCACCGCGAGAAGCGCGACGAGCTCAACGAGAAGGTCCAAGAGCACAAGGAGAGCCGGAACGAGCTCAACGCGAAGGCCAACGACCTCTTCGACGAGGTCGAGGAGATGAAACAGGACCTCGAACTCGGCGACGGCAAGGATCTCGAGGAGCTCGAAGAGGAGATCGAACAGCTCGAGTTCCGCCAGCAGACCGAGGTCCTGAGCGCCGAGGACGAGCGCGAACTCATCGAGAAGATCGAGGAGAAACGCGAGGAGTACCAGCAGCGAAAGGAGAAACTCGACGACGCGAGCGAGCTCGAGGAGCTCGTCGAGGAGGCAGAAGAGGTCCGCTCCGAAGCGTCCCAGCACCACCAGAAGGTGACCGAGCTGGCCGACGAGGCCCAGGAACACCACAACCAGATGATCGAGGCCTACCGCGAGGCCGACGAGATCCGGGACAAGGCCGACGAGATGCACGAACTCTTCGTCGAGGCCCAGGAGGCGGCCGACCGCCACCACGAGGACTTCGTGCGCGTCCAGAAGCGCCTGCGCGAACTCGACAAGGAGGAAGAACAGGAAGAGCAGGACGAGCGCGAGGCCGAACGCGAGGCCGCCAAGGAGGAAGCCGAGGAGATCTACCAGAAGTTCAAGGAAGGCGAGACCCTCGACACCGAGGACCTGATGAAGCTCCAGAAGACGGGGCTGCTCTAGTTCGGCGGCGACGTGCGTGTTTTTATGCCGATCCGTCACCCAGCCACGCGTATGGTGATCGAGCGTGAGTGACGGCGACGAGCTCCGGCGGCTCGTCATCGTCGTCGGTGGCGGGCTCCTCGCGGCCGTCTTCGGCATCGTGATCTTCGTGATCGTTCCGGGATCGCTCGCCGAACTGCTGGGCGTCCTAGTGACGGTTGGCATCGTCGTTCTCGGGGCACGCGTGGCCGGCGATCTGGCTGAGTCGGTCTTTCCGGACTACAACGTCGCGGAGGTGGCCGTCGACGGACCAATCACCCGCGACGGATCGACGCCGGGGCCGATTCCCGGCGGCGCGCTGGGGACGACCGCCGACGACGTCGTGGAGGGGATCGAACGAGCCGACGAGGACGACGCCGTCGATGCCCTCGTGGTGAAGCTCAACACACCCGGCGGCGAAGTCGTCCCCAGCGACGACATCCGGAACGCTGTGGCGGAGTTCGACGGCCCGACCGTCGCGTACGCCACCGACGTGTGTGCGAGCGGCGGCTACTGGATCGCGAGCGGCTGTGACGAACTCTGGGCGCGACGGGGGAGCATCGTCGGGAGCATCGGTGTCATCGGCTCGCGGGTGAACGTCACCGAACTCGCCGACGAACTGGGCGTCTCCTACGAGCGCTTCGCCGCCGGGAAGTACAAAGACGCCGGCACTCCGCTGAAGGAACTCACCAAAGACGAGCGCGAGTATCTCCAGGCGCTCGTCGACGGCTTCTACGACGACTTCGTCGAGCGGGTGGCGGAGGGACGGGAGATGGATCCCGAACGCGTCCGCGACACGGAGGCGCGGGTCTACCTCGGCGACGACGCCCACGAACTCGGGCTGGTCGATTCGATCGGGGACCGCTCGGCGGTCGAGGAGCGCGTGGCGGAACTGCTCGACGCCGAGGTGTCGGTCCGCGAGTTCGAACCGGAGAAGGGCCTGGCCGCCCGCCTCCGGGGCGGCGCGACGGCAGTCGCCTACGCCGCCGGCGCGGGCGCCGCGAGCGTCCTCACCGACGACGGTCGCCAGTTCCGGCTCCGCCACTGACGGCGACCCACGGCGGAGCGGACCGCGCTCCCCGGCGGGGAATATTTATTCCCGTGGATAGTTCTCACGACCGTGACCACGCTGGTGCTGTGTGTCGACCGCGCCGGCGACATCGGTCGGACAGTCGGCGTGTCGATGCCGGTCGATGGGTGGGACGCGGTTCGGTCGCTGGTGACCGAGGTCGGACTGGCCGATCCGGAGGATTCGACGGTGAACTGCCTGCTCGAGGCGCTCCGCGTCACGCGTGACCTCCGGAGCGAGGACGAGGAGGCCGTCGTCGCCGTCGTTTCCGGCTCCGGCCCCGGCACCGACTCCGCCGTCGGCGCCGACCGCTCGGTCGCCGCACAGATCGACGACCTGCTCGCCCGGCACTCGCCGGATTCGGCGATAATCGTCACCGACAGCGCCGAGGACGAGCGCCTCGTCCCTATCGTCGAGAGCCGCCTCCCGGTCGACTCCGTCGACCGCGTGGTCGTCCGGCAGGCCCGCGACATCGAGTCGACGTACTACCTCCTCAAGCAGTTCCTCGCCGACGAGGAACTCCGATCGACCGTCCTCGTCCCGCTGGGCGTGGGGTTGCTCCTCCTCCCGTTGCTTCTCGTGCGATTTTCGCTCGGCGTCGCGCTCGCCGGCCTCGCGTCGCTGCTCGGCGCCGCGGTGTTGTACAAGGGGCTCGCCGTCGACGTCTACCTCGCGCGCCTGCCCGACCAGATCCGCGACGCGCTCTACTCGGGCCAGGTGTCGGTCGTCACCTACGCCGTCGGGAGCGGCCTCGCGCTCGTCGGCCTCTTTCTCGGGGGGCTCGCCGTCTCACCCGTCACCGAGGGGGTCGTCCTCGTTCCAGTGATGCAGTTTCTCTACAGCAGCATCCCGTGGCTGGCGCTGGCGGCGCTCACCGCGAGCGCCGGTCGACTGCTCGACGAGCTCATCGACGCGGATCGCATCCCCCGGCCGTACCTAAACCTCCCGTTCGGCGTCGTCGCCCTCGGCCTCGTCGTCCGCGGATTCGCTGGCTACTTCCTCGAACGGGAGAGCGTGCTCTCGCAGTTACGGCTGTTCGGCGTCACCGTCCAGCCGACCGAACGCCTCGCGCTGTTCGTCGTGACGGCCATCGTCGTCTCGCTGATCGGCGTCCGAGTGGCGGCGAAGGTCGCCCCCGACGCCCCCGGGGAAGACGAGGCCGACCCCGAGGCCGTCGACCGCTCGTAGTCACCAGGGCGCGAAGTCCGGATCGACCTGTCGCTCCGTCCGGTCGATGGCGTCGATTTTCGCCACGTCCTCGTCGTCTAAGTCGAGCGTCCGCGACCCCCAGTTGTCACGGAGGTGGGCCTCGCTCGTCGCCTTCGGGATGGCCGTGACGCCCTTCTCGCGAAGCCACGCGAGCGACACTTGGGCCTCGCTGACGCCGTGTTTGTCCGCCACCGCCCGAATCTCGGGGACGTCGAAGACCTCGCCACGGGCCAACGGCGAGTACGCCACCACCTCGACGCCGCGGTCGGCACAGTGAGCTCGGAGCTCCGTCTGCGGGAGCAGCGGGTGACACTCGATCTGGTTCGCGACGATCGGAGCGTCGGTCGCCTCGATCGCTTCGTCAACCTGCGCCGGCTCGAAGTTGCTGATCCCGATCCGCTCGATCAGCCCGTCGTCGTGGAGTTCGTCGAAGGCAGCGAGGGTGTCCTCGGGGTCGTACTCGCCGGCCGGCCAGTGGACGTACAGCAAGTCGAGGTAGTCGACGCCGAGTTTCTCGAGACTCTCCGCGGTCGAGGCGAGCACGTCGTCGTGGGCGAGTTGGGCGATCCACACTTTCGTCGCGAGGAAGACGTCCTCGCGGGACACGTCCGCGCGCGCCAGGCCGTCGCCGACGTCCGCCTCGTTGTCGTACGCCTGAGCGGTGTCCACGTGTCGATAGCCCATCTCGAGGGCCGTCGCCACGGCGGCCGCACACTCGTCGGGATCGGTGTTCTGCCACGTGCCGAGACCGAGGCTGGGCATCTCAGGGATCGATGGTCCGGACATGTATCTCTCGATGGACGAGACGGGGAAAGGCGTTGTGAACCCGGCGGGGTTACGACGACCGCTCGGCCAACCGTTCTTTCGCGAACTTCCCGAGGAGGGGCACGTCGCGGAGATGGATCAGATCCATCATCGCCCGGACGTTGCCGGCGTTGGCCTTCGCCAACACGTCGCTATCGGCCGCCCGGAGGTCGGCCATCAGCGTGTCGTAGCGTTCGTTGGGCGCGAGATACAGCAGTTCGGTCATCAGTAGGCGTTCGCGCATCCGAGGGGCGACCTTGCTGTGCCAGAGTTTGCCGTAGACGGACATCGCCTCGGCGGAGGTGTCGACCGAGCCGTTCGTGAAACACCGGTCTGCGGTGATCGCGGCCATGCGCCCCGATTTCATCCCCTTGTGGATCCCCTCGCCCCACAGCGGGTCGATGGTCGGAACGGTGTCGCCGACGGCCATGAACCCGTCGGTGTAGAGGTCGCCGGGCATCTGGATGTGTGCCGAGCCGCGGTGTTGCTGTTTGTCCGTGATGCGATCCGCGTCGGCAAAGCGGGGGTCGGTCTCCAGCCAGTGGTGGAGGTAGTCGTCGATACTGGCGCCGTCGCGACCGTACCGGTGGTGGCTGTCGTTCTGGATGTAACAGAGGCCGACTTTCGCGGTGTCGTCGCCGGTGTGGAAGATCCACGAGTAGCCGCCGGGAGCGTACTCGTGGTCAAGGCGGAGCATCATCGCGTCGGTGAGGTCGGCGTAGTCGGTGTGAGACACCTCGACGCCCTCCATCTCCCACTCGATGCCGATGGCCTGGTTGCTCCGCTGGAGGTCGCTCACGCCGAGTTCCTTCGCCAGCGGCGCCGCCGGCCCCGTCGCGTCGACGACGATGTCGGCGTACACCGCCTCGTCGCCCGCGTAGCGGACGCCCGTGATCGTCCCGTCCTCGACGATGGGCGCGTTCACGCGGGCGTCGAACCGATAGGTGGCGCCGTCCTCGCGCCCGTCCTGGACCAGCCACCGCTTGAACGCCGCGAAATCGAGCACCGCGCCGGGCTGGCGCTGGACGTAGTGGTCGTTCGGCGACTCCAACACTACGTCGTCGGTGTAGTTCATGACTACCTCGTCGGGCACGCCGAACGAGGCCATCATCGAGTAGAACGTCCCGGCGGTGGACTTGTTGCTCTGTCGAGGGAAATCATCCTCGGGTTCGGCCTCGAGGACGACCACGTCGTACCCCCGTTGAGCGAGATCGCGGGCACACTGGGCTCCGGCGGGCCCGGCGCCGGCGACGATCACGTCGAAACGGTCGGACATATCCACCGATACCGGGTGAGCGTAATCAGTCTTTCCGAACGGGGTCGGGCGGGGCGGTGATCACGGCTCCGACCACGGCCACGGTCACGATTACCACCAACTGGCGACTCGCCGGAAGGTGTACCCCCAGACGCTCGTGAGGAGCGCGACCCCGCCGAGCAGGAGAAAGGCCTCGTCGAACAGGCCGTAGTCCGCCAGCTGCCCGACGATCGGCGGCCCGGCCGCACCGACGGCGATGTAGACCGTCCGCAGGAGCCCGAAGCCGCTGCCGCGGACCTCGGCCGGGAGCGCGCCGACGCCGGCGGCGTTGATCGGCGGCATCCCGCCGAGCATACAGCTCAACAGGAGCACGGTTCCCACGAGGCCGACGACCGTCTCGGCCACGGTGAGCAGGGCGAAGGCCGGGACGCTGAGTCCGAGAAACAGCGCGATAGCGGGCCGGTTACCGAACCGATCGGCGATCACACCCGAGGCGAACTGCAGCCCGATGGCGGCCGCGAAGAAGACGCTGAACAGCGTCGCGGCTGCGCTCGGCGACAACCCCTTCACGTCGGTGAGATACGTCGGCAGGAAGCCGGTCACGCTCTGGTAAAGGAGCATGTTGAGCGCGAGCAGGACGGTGACGGCGATGACCTGCGGCGTCCGGAGTTCGGTCGCGAGCGTCCGCATCATCTCGCCGCCCGGCTCGCTCCCCGAGTCGGCGTCGGATCGTGGCGGCAGCGCGCACCAGACGCCGGCGGTGGAGACGAGCAGAATCGGGAGCAACACCCCGAACCCACCCCGCCAGCCGAGGTAGGCACCGACGGCGCCCGCGCTCGCCGGCAAGACGACGTTTCCGACGTTGCCGGCGGACTGACTGACACTGATCGCGGTCGTCTCCATCCGGTCGTAGGTCGCCGAGAGGACGGTGATCCGGGTGGTCCCGTAGAGCCCCGTGCCGACGCCGAGAAGCACTGTCGCGGCGACGAACGGCCGGAGGGTCGGCGAGAGCGCGAGCGCACTCACCCCGGCGGCGGTCAACAGGAGGCTGCCGGCGAGGACGATTCGCTCGCCGACGGCGTCGGCGACGACGCCGCCGGGGAACTGAAAGAGCGCGTAGGTGGTCCAGAGAGTGCCGATGAACAGGCCGGCGGTCCGGTGGGAGACCTGGAACTCGGCGGTGATCCGCGGCAACAGTGCCGGATAGACGATGCGGACGCCGAGCGCGAGAAACCAGCCGAGCGAGACGAACACGAGCAGCCATCCCGGGCCGTCGCGTCTGAGATCGCGGACGGCGCCGAGGACGCCGGCGCCGACTCCGAGCGGAGACATGTGGGGTCCGTACTCGGATTCGGTTCTTCAGTCATTTCCTTCCGACAGGGCGAGGACCGCCGCCGCGAGTCTAGTAGAACTCGCGGACGAGGTCCGTCGCGTCCTCGGGCGCGCCGTCCGGGATGTCGGCCATGTCCGCGTCGACGCCGTGACTCCGCTCGTAGGGGACGGAGTCCTCGTCGCGGTAGAGGATGCCCTGATACTCCGAGCCGGGGTCGAGGATGCGCGAGCGGGCGTCCTCGTAGTTCGTCGGGTCGTGGTCGGTGTCCGCGAGGTCGACGATGTGGTCGCGGAAGTAGTCGTAGGTGTCGACGTCGTTGAACGTCACACAGGGGGAGAACACGTTGACGAAGCCGAAGCCGTCGTGCTCGACCGCCTGCTTGACGATTTCGGCGTGGCGTTGGGCGTCCGTCGAGAACGACTGAGCGATGAAGGTGCCGCTCGCGGCGAAAGCCAGCGCGAGGGGGTTGACGGGGGGCTGCTGTGGACCCTCCGGCGTCGTCGACGTCTCGAAGTCCTCGCGGCTGGTCGGCGAGGCCTGTCCCTTCGTCAGCCCGTAGATACGGTTGTCCATGACGACGTAGGTCATGTCCACGTTGCGGCGGACGGCGTGGACGAAGTGGCCGGCACCGATGGAGTAGCCGTCGCCGTCACCGCCAGCGACCATCACCTCGATGTCGGGGTTGGCGAGCTTGACGCCCGCACCGACCGGGAGCGCGCGCCCGTGGACGCCGTGGATGGCGTAGGAACGCATGTACGTCCCGATCTTGCCGGAACAGCCGATTCCGGCGACGACGAACGTCTCGTCGGGGCTGTTGCCGGTCTCGGCGAGGGCTTTCATCATCCCGTTCATCGTGCCGAAGTCGCCACACCCCGGACACCACGTCGGCTGTGCGTCGGATTTGAAGTCGGTGAATCGAACGTCGGAGCTCATGTCGTTGCCTCCTCCTCTTTGGACCCGCCGTCGGCCGCGAGCATCGCGGCGATCCGCTCGGCGAGTTCGTCCGCCTTGAAGCGGACGCCGTCGTACTTGTTCAGTCGCTTCACGCGTGTCAGCGTGTCGTGCTCGATCAGGTCGGCGAACTGCCCGGTCGCGTTACACTCGACGACGACCGTCTCCTCGGCGGCCTCGATGGCTTCGGTCAGATCGGGGCGGGGGAAGACGTAGGGGACCGAGAGAAAGCGGACGCCGAACCCCTGTTCGTCGAGAAACTCCATGGCCTCGACCATGGCACCCTCGTTCGACCCCCACGAGATCACGAGCGTCTCGGCGTCCGGGTCGCCGAACTCGCGGACCTCGAACGGCTCTCGTTCGCGCGCCGTCTCGACTTTCCGGGACCGCTTGTCGACCTGCTGGACACGCATCTCGGTGTCCTCGGTGCGTCGCCCGAGTTCGTCGTGTTCCAGTCCCGTGGACATGTGGACGCCGCCCTCGGTACCGGGGAACGTCCGCGGGCTGACGCCGTCGTCGGTGATGGCGTGGGGTTTGAACCGTCCCCGGTCGTCCTGCCACTCGCCAACCGTCTCCTCGTCGACGACCTTACCACGCTCGATTTCGACGGCGTCCATGTCGAACTCCTCGGGCGGGTAGGTCTGTTCGGTGACCGCAAGCGAGAGGTCGGCGGTCAGGTAGACGGGAAGCTGGTACTTCTCCGCGAGGTTGAACGCCTCGACGGTCTTGTGGAAACACTCCGCGATGGTCGTCGGGGCGAGGACGAACCGCGGCACCTCGCCGTGGCCGCCGTAGAGCATGGCGTTCAGATCGCCCTGCTCCTGTTTGGTGGGCATCCCCGTCGACGGCCCGGAGCGCATCACGTTACAGATGACCAGCGGCGTCTCGCTGGTTGCGACCAGGCCGAACGTCTCGGCCATGAGGTCGATCCCGGGCCCCGACGTGGCGGTCATCGAGCGCGCGCCGGCGCGAGCGGCGCCAAGCGCCATGTTGATCGCGGAGAGTTCGTCCTCAGCCTGCACGACGTGGCCACCGTAGCGCTCGATGCGCCCCGTGAGATACTCCATCACGTTGGTCGCGGGCGTGATGGGGTAGCCGGCGTAGAACCGGCAGCCGCCGGCGATGGCGCCCATCCCGATCGCCTCGTCGCCGTTCAGGAGGACGTAGTTCTCGTCGGTACACTCCAGGTCGTAGCCGAAGGAGTGATCCGACTCCTCGCGGACGTAGTCCCGGCCCTTCCGGGCGGCAGCCATGTTGTTGTCGACGATGGCCGATCCCTTGTCGCCGAAGCGCTTCTCGAGTGCGCTGTTGAGGTTCTCGATGGGGAACGCGGAGACGGCGCAGGCGGCACCCAGGGCGACGACGTTGCGCATGATAGCGCCGCCGGCGTCCTCGGCGAGGCTCTTCAGCGGCACGTCGAGCCCGATCATCCCGTCGGGAATCTCGACGTCCTGCATCGTCGTCCGCTCCCCGTCGTAGATGATGACGCTCCCGTCGTGGAGTTCGTCGAGGTTCTCGTCGATGGTACGCTGGGTGAGCGCGATGAGCACGTCCAAGCGGTCGACGACGCTCTGTACCTGCTCTACAGACGTACGGACTTTGTACGCCGTGTATCCCCCGCGGATCCGCGACGCGAAGTCCTTGGACGTGAACACGTGCCGACCGGCCCTCGAAAGCGCCTGGGCGAAGATTTTCCCGGTGGAGTCGATACCGTCTCCGGCTTCACCACCGATTGCCCAGTTGAAGTCCGCAGGCATGCTGTGTGGGAGGTATCGCCGGCCGGATCAAAAGCCTTCTGAATGGTTCGGGTTCCCGCAAAAAAGACGGTCGCCGGGCCATCCGACGGCGATCACTGCCGTGGTTCGTCGACACATGGCGTAAGTTTATGACGAATGATCGGGAATCCCTACGACGAGACATGTCCGACGACGACATCGAACTGGAGGCACGCCTCGAAGAACAGGAGGTGTTCGAGCCCTCGGACGCGTTCGTCGAGCAGGCGAACGTCGCCGACGCCGGCATCTACGAGGAGTTCGAGGAAAACTGGCCGGAGTGCTGGGAGAACGCGGCCGACCTGCTCGACTGGGACGAGGAGTACGACCAGGTACTCGACGACTCGAATCCGCCCTTTTACGAGTGGTTCACCGGGGGCAAACTGAACGCATCGGCGAACTGTCTGGACCGGCACCTCGACGAGCGCGGCGACGAGGTGGCCATCGACTGGGTAGGTGAACCCGTCGACGAGGACGACCGCTCGTTCACCTACGAACAGCTCCACCGCGAGGTCAACGAGTGCGCTGCGGCGCTCCGTGACCTCGGCGTCGGCGAGGACGACGTGGTGACGATGTACATGCCGATGATCCCGGAGCTTCCCATCGCGATGCTGGCGTGTGCGCGCATCGGCGCGCCACACAGCGTGGTGTTCGCGGGCTTCTCGGCGGACGCGCTGGCGACGCGGATGAACGCCGCCGACTCGGAGTATCTCGTCACGTGTGACGGCTACTACCGCCGTGGCGACCCGCTCGATCATCTCTCGAAGGCCAACGAGGGCCTCGCGGGCGTCGACCACCCGGTCGAGGACGTGATCGTCGCCGAGCGGCTCCGCGAGGGCGACGGCTTCGGCCACGACTTCGCGGACAACCAACACGCCTACGCCGACCTCGTCGCCGCCCACGAGGGCGCCGAGGTCGAACCGGTCCAGCGCGACGCCGAGGACATGCTCTTTTTGATGTACACCTCGGGGACGACCGGCCAGCCCAAGGGGGTGAAACACACCACCGGCGGCTACCTCGCGTGGACCGCCTGGACCAGTCAGGCCGTCCTCGACATCAAGCCCGAGGACACCTACTTCTGTTCGGCCGACATCGGCTGGATCACGGGACACTCGTACATCGTCTACGGGCCGCTCGCGCTCGGGACGACGACGATGATGTACGAGGGGACGCCGGACCACCCGGACCGGGACCGCCTCTGGCAGATCGTCGAGGAGTACGAGGCGAACCAACTATACACCGCCCCGACCGCGATCCGGGCGTTCATGAAGTGGGGGTCGGAGTACCCCGAGCGGTGTGATCTCTCCAGCCTTCGGCTGCTTGGCACTGTCGGCGAGCCCATCAACCCGCGGGCGTGGAAATGGTACTACAAGCACATCGGCAACGAGGCGTGTCCCATCGTGGACACATGGTGGCAGACCGAGACGGGCGGGATGATGGTCACCACGCTGCCGGGCGCCAAGGATATGAAACCCGGATCCGCCGGCCCACCGCTCCCGGGCGTCGACGCACAGGTCGTCGACACGAACGGCGATCCGGTCGAAGCCGGTCGCGCCGGCTACCTCACGGTCCGGAAGCCGTGGCCGGGGATGTTGCGGACGCTCTACAAGAACGACGAGCGGTACATCGAGGAGTACTGGGCCGAATACTCCGACACCGAGAGTTCGGACCCCGAGGACTGGGTGTACTTCCCTGAGGACGGCGCGAAACTCGACGACGACGGTTACATCACGGTGCTGGGTCGCGTCGACGACGTGATCAATGTCTCCGGCCACCGGCTGGGGACGATGGAGATCGAGTCCGCCATCGTCGGCGTCGAGGGCGTCGCCGAGGCGGCCGTCGTCGGCGGCGACCACGACGTGAAAGGCGAGGCGGTCTACGCCTACGTCATCACGGAGGAAGGGTACGCGGAAGACGACGAACTCCGCGACCGCATCGTCCAGGGTGTCGAGGACGCCATCGGCCCCATCGCGCGCCCGGAGCAGGTCATCTTCTCCCCGGATCTGCCCAAGACCCGTTCGGGCAAGATCATGCGCCGCCTGCTCGAGGACATCGCCAACGAGGCCGAACTGGGAGACACCTCGACGCTCCGCAACCCCGACATCGTCGAGGACATCCAGACCAAAGTCGGCGGCGACTGACGTCGCGATCGGTCCCCTCCCCCGTCACGCCCCGTTTTTCGACCGATCCCGCCACACCGCCAGCAGTTCGTACGCGAACACGGCGGCGACGAGCGCGAGCGAGCCCCAGACGAGGACTGCGAAGCCGAGCGCGGTCACGGTCGCTCACCCCCGTCGGCGAGGGTGTCGCCGTCGAGGCGTCGCACGTCGTGACCGAGTCGATCGAGGTCGTAGCGGCGGTTCCAGAGACGCGCAGTCAGGACGGCCAGTCCGGCCGAGACGCCGGCCGCGCCGAGAAAGGAGACGAAATACGACGCCGCCGGGAGGGCCGACAGGGGTAGAACGGCCCGGGCCGGCGGGAAGAACGCGAGGCCGACGAGGAGGCCAGCGCCGCTGGCCGCCGCGACGCCCCCGGACCACGCCCGGGCCGAGTAGAGCCCGTAAAGCAAGGGGAGGAAGGTTGCGGCGGCCAGCAGGTCCGCGAGCAAAAACAGGGTGAGCACGGAGTAGCCCTGCGCACCGACGACGGTGGCGGCGGCAGCGACGAGGACGGTCACGACGCGTGCGGCGGCGGTGAGGCCGTCGTCCGAGAGGTCGACCACCCGCGGCAGGTCGACGGTGACGACGCTCGCGATGGCGTTGAAGAGCGTGTCGGCGCTGGAGACGACGAGCAAAACGGCGAGGACGGCGACGGCGACGACGGCCGGTTCGGGGAGTACCTCGGTCACCACGAGGAAGAAGGCGACGCTGGCGTCGGCGGGCATCTCGACGAGGCCGAGGCCGACGGCGACGGGGCCGAAGATGCCGGCGAGCATGACCATCGGGACGACAGCGACGGCGGCGACCAGGAAGGACCGCCGGAGCGTCCCCTGGTCGCTCGCGGCGTAGACCCGCTGCCACCACGCCTGATTCAGCATCTCCGCGCCGACGACGGCGACGACGACGTACGCGCCGAACTCGAGGCCGCTGGGCGACCCCAGGGCCAGGAGGTCGGGCGAGGTGTCGACGACGGCCGCGTGAGCGGCGTCGGTCCCGCCAAGCGCCAGCAAGGTGGCGACGACGCTCACGATCAAAAGCGGGAGGATGAGGACGGTCTGGACCGTGTCGGTGATCATGCTCGCGCGCAGGCCGCCGTAGCCCGTGTAGGCGAGGACGGTGACGCCGACGACGGCCGCCGTCTGCCAGCCGGGGACGCCCGCAACCAGCGAGAGTGCGCTCGCGATGCCGGTGAACTCCGCGGCGAGGAAGACGAACATGTAGGCGACGCTCACGACGAGAACGTAGCCGTACATCACCGGTCCGTACCGGGCGTAGGCGTACTCGGTCAGGCTGTGCCCCTCGGGAAGGAGCGTCCGGATGCGCGGGCCGACGAGGGCGAAGGCGCCGAGGGCGAGCGCCGATCCGGCGGCGTAGCCGGCGACAGCGGTGATACCGCCGAACGCCGCCCCGGCCTCCGCTGGGCTGAACAGGATCCACGCGCCCATACTCGAGGCGACGAGCGTCGCCGTCAGCGTCCCGCCGCCCGTCGAGTCGCGGGCGGTGATGTAGTCCTCGACCGTCTCGATCCGACCGCGCGCGTACCACGCACCGAACGCCGCGAAACCGACGAGAACGGCCGCGAGTAGTCCAAGAACCGCGGTCGTGGTCACCACGGCACGACACCCCGGGTTCGATCGTACATGCGCGTCGGCACGCGGCCGACGGTGTAATAGTTTGTGTTATAACCGAGTAATCACAGGTAGCTGGCGTCCCACCGGGTCGGCTTGCGGCGGTTCTCGCACTCGCTGCAGACCACACGACCCATCGTATCCATCGTGATGCCGAACCCGTCACAGTTGCCACAGAGATAGCCGTAGCGCTCCGAGCGCTCCCGGTCGAGGTAGACGGTGTAGAACGGTCCGTTGGAGCCGCGGACGCTCTCGTCGAGGGCGACGAACACCTGTCGGCCGTCGGGGAGCGTTGCGGCCTCGGTGAGCACCTGTCGGCCGCCGGTCTCGGGGAACTTGGAGTAGAGCCTCTCGACGAACGGCTCGCCGCCGATTTCGACGGTTCGGTCGCCGATCCCCTCGAACTCCTCGCGCTCGTAGAAGCCGGCGCCGGCCTCGTTGGCCTCGAGGACCCGCCCCTCGATGCGGCCGACGCCGTGGTCCGTGAGGCGGCTCTCTAGCGCCGCCAGCAGTTCGTCGCCGATGCCGCTCCCGCGGTTCTCGGGGTCGACGTGGAGCCAGTCGATTTCGCCGACGACCTCGCGGCGGTCGACGACGTAACACTGGGCGAACCCGACGATCCGCCCGCCGTCGACGGCCACGAGAAACTCCGTGTCCGGGTCGTCCAAGTCGTCGGCGAGTGTCTCCTCGTCGTACCACCGCTCGACCGCCTGGGCGATGATGTCGTCTTCCAGCACGTGGCCGTACGACGCCGCGAGGGAGTCGTGGGCCACGGTCCGGATTCGGTCGATGTCCGCTGCGGTTGCTTCGCGGATGTCCATGCTGGAGAGTGTGCGGTGTTGGTCCTTAAATGGTCGCGGTGGACGAACGCTGCGTCGCCGACGGCGGGGAGTCAGTCTGACGCGAACCCATTCCACGTGAGCTGGTCTTCGACGCCCGAAACGAGCTCCCTCGAATCGATTGAGCCGGCCGTGAGAATTCCCCCACACGTGTGGGATTCGTCCCCACAGCTTCGCTGTCTCTCGGACACGTGCCGCGGGTCGAGGCGGCCGACGACGTTGTGGAGCAACTCGTGTGAGAACACCAGCAGTTTCTCGTGGGGCGACAGGCCCGGAGTGGTCACGGAAACCTTGCCACCGCGGATCGCCTGTCCGTCGAGCGTGCTGTCGGCCAAGTCGGCGAACAGTGCGAGATGGTAGACGTCGTGTCGCTCGTTCATGTACTCTTTCGTGTAATACTCCCGTCTGTACTCGAAGACGGACTTCTTACCCGGCTGTGACGCCAACCGACCGCCGTTCGGTCCGTCAACGATGTGCAGGTTGATGCCGGTCGATCCGTCGGGGTTTCCGACGTCGAACTCGCTCCACCACTTCCGCAGCGTCGCTTTCTCGTCGTCGGTCAGTGGCTCCGCGTGGGGCGCGTACAGCACCTGGACGTACAGGTCCATCCGCCCCACGCTGGCGTCGGGGAGGCTGCAGCCAGCCGGCGTCTCGCCCTCGTACTTCCAGCCGTCGAAGAGCCCGTCACCCGCCGTCGAGGCGCGCTCCGGATCGGTGCCGAGATCCTCCTCGATGGCCGTGATCAGCCCGTCGGCGTCCGGATCGCTCGCCCGTTCCAGGGTAGCTCGCGTGACTGGCTCCACCGTGTGGAGTCCCGCCTCGACGATCTGTGAGCCGATGCCGCCGTGATCGCCCTCGACGAGCGAGAGCAGATCGAGCGCCTTCGGTGGGAGGGGTTCGGCCCCCGACCGCATCTGCTCGGCGACCGTTCCGATCTCGGCGTGATCGTGGGCCGGATCGAGTCCGATCGCGATCGCCTCCTCGGTGTACAAGCCATCCCCCGTCGGATCCGCCTCAAGCGGGGTGACACCGTGTTCGTCCGCGATCCAGTTTTTCGTGCCGTCCCCGGACCAGTCCGGCTCCCCGAGTCGACCCTCGGCCGCGAGCGTGCGAACGGTGGCTAGCTCCATCCCGGCGAGTACGGACAGCTGTCCGGCGATCAACTCCATGTTGTCACGCGCGAGCAACTGCTCGTTGAGCGCCGGAACCACGCTCGAATCTTCCGCGCCGATAGCGACGTAATCCTCCAGCACCGGCCGCCGGTAGAAGGGGACTGGAACCGCCTCGGTCTCGACTGTCATCGTCGCCACGAACCGTTCGGCGAACGCCGGATCGGCGTCGACGACCAGCAGCAGCGCCTCGACGAACGACGGGTGGTGTTCGTGGCGCGGATCCAACCCGAGCGACTCGGCCAGTTCGTCCGAAATCCCGTCGCCGCTCGAATCGGTCACGAACTCCCCTCCTCCCGTGACCGGATCGGCTCGATCCAGTCCGGTTCGTCGATGTCGACCGCCCCGGTTCTGACGCCGACGGACGCGGTAACGGGGACGTCTTCGTCCGCCGTCCGTCCCTCGACGGTGATGCGCCGCAACGCGACCGGACTCGCGGAGCCGAAAAGCTGCGACGAGGGGTCGAAACTGCAGCTATCGAATACGATCGTTCCGGAGACGTCCCGAACTGGCATCCGCCGCTCGTCCCGATGGACCCTGATGGAGCCGCCGTCCCGAACGTCAGTGATCGGAACTTCGATGGACCGTTCGAGCCGGGGTTCGCCGGTTTTCACGGCGTCGACCACGCGCCGGATCCCCGTCCTGATCTCGGTCAGCCGCCCCTCCACGTTGTCGCTTCCGAACCGGCGCGATTGGCCCTCGCGAAACTCCCGTTCGCGTTTCACCTCGATCCCTCTGGACACGTAGTCCAGATACTCCCCGTCGGCGTCGACGTAGCTTCGACGTCGATGCGGAACGAACCGCGACCAGTCGCCGACGGGGTTGGCGATCCGACTGTCGACGTATCTCTCCCGGTCGTAATCGATCCGCAGCCGTTGCAGCGTTTCGGTCGTCCCGCCGACGGTCTTCCGGAGCGTGTACGTCGAACTGTACTCCGCTGCGGGGACCATGGTGGCCACCGAAAACGACTTCGCGTCGGTTATCCCGCTGGACTCGTCCAGCCACTCGTACACCTCGAACGGTTCGTCGACGACGACATCGCGGTAGCTCGTCGCCGGTTCCTGGGATGGAGTCTCGGGCTCGGCCGTCTCCGTCCGCTCGGTCGTCGGCGCCCGCTGTGCCTGCCCTCCATCGGGGTCTCCCGTCTCGGCCGCCCGCTCGTCGTCCGGGCGCACTCTGGAATAGCCGGTGATCCCACCACCTATCGCCGTCGCGAGCAGGAGAGCCGAGCGACGGGAGACCGGATTCCCTTTCACGGTCGAACAGGTCCGGGCTTCGATCACATAAAACTCCCGAGGTTTCGGGTGTGTGGTGTCAGTCGTCGCCCGTTGCTGCCCCGACGCCCGTGTCGTCGAGGGCGACGTTGGATTCGGTCAGGTCGCTCTCGCGCCACGTGCCGCGTCGGTACCACGCGTAGGCGATGAGCGCCCCGGCGACGTTCGAGATGGCGAACGACAGCCAGATACCCGGTACCCCGAGTGATCCGGCGGCGGCCCACGCGATCGGGAAGCGGATGACCCCGAGAATCAGCACGGAGAGGGCCGCGGCAGTGAGCGTCTTACCGGCCCCCCGGAAGCTGCCCGTGTAGGCCCGTGTGACGCCGATGAATCCGAAGGTCAACGCGACGTACCGGATGAACTGGGTGGTGATCGCGACGACGTCGGGGTCCGTCGTGAACAGGTCGGCGATCGGTGCCGCGGTCATCCAGACGAGAATCCCGACGACGGTCAGCACGCCGAAGAGTACCTTCGCTGCGAGGTCCGCCGCTCGCTCCGCCCGGTCGGGCCTGTCGGCTCCGACGTTCTGGCCGGTCATCGTCTCCACCCCCCGGGCGACGGCGATAGCCGGCAGGAACACGACCGAGAACACGCGCGTCCCGATTCCGTAGGCGGCGACCACCGTGTCCGGGAAGAGCGCGACGATGACCAACAGCAGGTTCATCGAGAGCGCCCGTCCCGTACCCTCGATCGACGCCGGCAGGCCGATGCGGACGAGTCGCCGGAGATACGAGAGGTCCGGCACCATATCCTGGAGGTGGATCTGGACCCCGCGATTCCCGCGGAACATGATCGCCAGCCCGACGATCAGGGCGAGTGCACGCGAGAACACGGTCGCGATGGCCGCACCCTGGATCCCGAGTTCGGGAAAGGAGAGCGTACCGACGAGGGGGGCGTTCTCGACGACCGTCCACCCGAAGATGAGAAACGGGTCGATGACGATGTTGAGCACGACCGACCCAAACATGACGAGCATCGGGGTGATCGTGTCGCCGTACCCGCGCATGAGCGCGACGAAGACGAAGAAGCCGAACATGAACAGCAAACCCAGCGAGATGACCTCCATGTAGCTGGTCGCCATCGGCAGAACGTCCTCCGATGCACCCAGCAGGCCGAGAAACGTATCGACGCCGAAGAAGCCGACGACGCCGAGAATCACCGACACGATGACGGCGAACGTCACCGTCTGTGAAGCGGCGTACTCGGCTTCGCGTTCCTCGTTCGCACCGGTAAACTGGGCGACGAGTACGCTGCCAGCCACGGAGATACCCATCCCGAGCGAGATGAGCAGGAACACCATCGGGAACGCGAAACTGATCGCCGCCAGCGCGTCCGTGCTGTACTGGCCGAGCCAGAACGTGTCCGCGAGATTGTAGGCGGTCTGGAAGAGGTTCGTCACGACGATGGGCATCGACAGGAAGAACAACGGCTTCCCGATGCTATCCGATGTCAGGTCGAACTCCTCGGGGCCCTTGAACAGGGAAGAACTTCGACGTCGATCCGCCATTAGTGGCCCGCCGCCGATAGCCCGGCTGCGAGAAGCTCCCTCTCGACGGTCCCGTGCTGGCAGAGCGCCCGGTAGGTCGCCTCGAGAGATTCGGTGGCTGTATCGTGGTGCATCGTGGTTGCTGTCCTAACTTACTAACCAGTTAGTCAAAAGGCCTTCGGGGGTAACGTTAATCCATAACGTGTGAGTATAGATGGCTTCTCACCGTGATTCGAGCTAACTAACTAATCGGTTACTCGCCCGGACTCGTCGTGTGAGTCACAATCGTTATCCAACCATAGGTCGAACCAACTTCTAATGGCCGAACCAGCGGACCGGACCTTCTCGGGGCCCGACGAGGCGATCATGGAGGCGACCTACCGGGCGCTTCGCGAACACGGGTACGCCGGCCTCACGATACAACGGATCGCGGACGAGTACGGGAAATCCACGGCTGCAGTGCACTACTATTACGACACGAAGGACGAACTCCTCGCGGCCTTTCTCGACTACCTCCTGAAACAGTTCGTCGATTCGATACACGACGTCGAGACGACTGATCCGGAGGAGCGACTGAAGTTGCTGCTCGACGAACTCCTCGTCAAACCACAGGAGAACCCCGACCTCGCGATCGCGTTGCTGGATATGCGGAGCCAGGCGCCGTACAAGGAAGCGTTCGGCGAACGCTTCCAGCAGAACGACGAGTACATTCGGTACATGCTCAAAGCCGTCGTCAATCACGGAATCGACGAAGGCGTCTTCAACGACGTCGACGCCGACCACGCAACTCGCTCGCTGATGACTATCGTCGACGGCGCCCGAACCCGGGCCGTGGTGTTGGACGATGTGGGAGCCCTCGAGACGGCACGGCGAACCGCGAGTGAGTACGTCGATGCGATGTTACGGTAGTCGATCGCGGACCCCTCGGATCGGCGGAGATGCGCCCACGGCTCCACGCTTAAGGCGGATCAACGCACAGGGGAGGGTATGCACGAACGCGTCGCGGAGTTCGCGGACCGAGCACACGACAGGTACGGCGTCGATCTCGACGTCTTGGAGTTCGAGTCGGGGACGGAGACGGCAGCGGCCGCGGCCGAAGCGGTCGGCTGCGAGACGGCGGCAATCGCTTCAACGATCATCGTCGCACTCTCGGGCGGCGGCCACGACGGAGATCTCGTCGCCGCGATCGTGAGCGGTGCGAACCGTCTCGACCTCGACGCGGTCGCAACGCAGTACGGCGCCGAAACCGCCTCGATGGCCGATCCCGCCACGATTCGGAGCGTGGTCGGCTGGAGTATCGGCGGCATCCCACCCATCTGTCACGATGCCGACCTCCCGACGACGTTCGACCCGGCGCTCACCGAGTACGACGTCGTCCACGGCGCCGCCGGGACCCCAAGCGCGATGTTCGCCATCGCGCCCGATCGGCTGGTCGATCTCGCCGGCGCCGAGATCGTCGATCTCACCGAACGGGCCTGAACGCGCGGGCGGAGTGACCGAACTCGCTCGTGGGCGGGCCGAGTCGTGCAGTGATACGATCCCGGGCGACAGGGGAACCAATGAAGGGCACATCGCCCGTACCTCCACTATGGCCGGACTCTGTTTCGACATGTACGGGACGCTCTGTGACACGAGTAGCGTACGGGACCGCCTCGGCGACACGCTCGGCGTCCCCGACCGTCTCGTCGCCGCGGTCGACGAGACGTGGCGCCGTAAACAGCTTCAGTACTCCTACCAGAGCGCACAGATGGACGACTACGAGGCGTTCTGGGAGATCACGGGGGACGCCCTCGACTACGCGCTCGCGGCGTACGACCTCGATCCGGACGACGAGGCGCGGTGTCGGCTCCGCGAGGCCTACGACCACCTCGACCCGTTCCCCGGTGCCGTCGAGGCGCTCACGCGCCTCGCCGACGCCGGACACGACGTGGTCGTCCTCTCGAACGGAAACCCCCGGATGCTAGAGCGACTGGCCGACAACGCGGGGCTCTCGCCACACCTCGACGACCTCTTGAGCGCGGACGCAGTGCGGACGTTCAAACCCGATCCGGCGGTGTACGAACACGCCGCGACGGAACTCGACCGCCCGATCGACGACTGTCGACTGATCTCCTCGAACGCGTGGGACGTGGCGGGAGCGGGCAACGCGGGGATGGCGACCACGTGGGTGAACCGAACGCGCGATCCGCCGGAGACGATCGGCGCCACCCCCGATCGAGCGGTGCCGACGCTCCCGGGCGTCGCCGACGACCTGTGTGACTGATCGCGCGGCCGGCAAATCTTGCACGATCGTTACTCTAAGAACAGAAACTATTATTAGCTTTCTGGCTGCCTCTTTGTGCATGGGTAGCAATGATGATTGTCTGGATCGACGTGACGTGATCAAGGCCGCCGGCACTGCGGGCCTGGTCGGACTGGCCGGCTGTTCCGGTGGTGGCGGTGGCGGTGGCGGCGGCGACAGCGAGTACCCCGAACTCGGCAACTACCCAATCGACGGGGATACGGCGACGTTCGGGTTCAACGTACCACAGTCCGGTCCGTACGCCTCCGAGGGTGAGGACGAACTCCGGGCGTACGAACTCGCCGTCGACCACCTGAACAACGGCGGCGGCTGGGTCGACTCCCAGTTCGACGACCTCTCCGGGGACGGCGTCCTCGACTACCAGATCGACTCGGTGAGCGGCGATACCGCGACGGACGCCGACACTGCGCGCCAGTCGGCGTCGCGAATGATCGAGCGCGACGACGTGATCATGGTGACCGGCGGGTCCTCCTCGGCGGTGGCCATCGCCGTGCAGGGGCTGTGTCAGGATCAGCGGGTGCTGTTCATGGCCTGTCTCACGCACTCCAACGACACGACCGGCGTCGACTGCGTTCGCTACGGGTTCCGCGAGGTGTTCAACGCGTACATGACCGGCCAGGCGCTCGCACCGGTCGTCCGCGACGAGTACGGCGAGGGACTCCAGTTCTACCAGCTGTACGCCGACTACAACTGGGGGCAGACCCAGCAGGAGTCGATGAACCAGTTCCTCTCCGAGACGGCCGGGTGGGAGCAGGTCGACTCCGTCGCGACGCCGCTCGGCACCAGCGACTACTCCTCGTACCTCTCGGAGGCCTCCAACTCCGGAGCGGACGTCCTCGTGTTGAACCACTACGGGCTAGACGGAGCGACGTCCGTCAGCCAGGCGGTCGACGCCGGACTCGACGAGGACATGGAGATACTCCTCCCCCTGTACAACCGGCCGATGGCCGAGGCAGCCGGAGCGTCCATCGAGGGTGTCTTCGGGACGGTCGCGTGGGACTCGCAGATCGACAACACGCCGTCACAAGAGTTCCTAGAGGTGTTCCAAGACGAGTACGACCGTATCCCCTCCGGTGTTGCACAGCTCGCCTACGCCCAGACGCTCCAGTACGCCGCGGCCGTCGAGCGCGCCGGCACCTTCTACCCGCCCGAAGTCATCCGTGAGCTAGAGGGGTACGAGTACGACAACATCGGCATGGGACAAGAGACGATGCGCGCGTGCGACCACCAAGCACAACGCGACGTTCCGGTCGTTCGCGGGCTACCGGGATCCGAACAGGAAGCCGGACAGTACTACGAGCTGATCAACGTCACGAGCCGCGACGAACTGGGCTACGCCTGCGACGGGGGCCCGGCCGCGGAGTGCGAACTCGGCGAGTACGGCGACGAGTAGTCGTCGCTATGTCGCTCGGTCGTCCGAGACTACTGCCGAACACGATCAATCTACATTCAACATGATACCGGTCATTACACGCGTCGATTCGACCGACGAGGAGAATTCATGAGCTTCCACATCGAGGTAATAACGGTCCTACTCAACGGTCTCCAGCAGGGTGCGATCTACGTCCTGCTGGCGGTGGGACTGTCGATCATCCTCGGAACGTTGAAATTCGTCAACTTCGCCCACGGAGCGCTGTACCTCATCGGCACCTACGCCGGCCTGTTGCTCGCGCTGGAGATCAACCTCACGAGCGGCCTCCTCTCGGAGTGGGGGTACGGGCAACTCGGACTCGGACTGGGCTACATCCCCGCGCTCCTGATCGTCCCGTTCGTGGTGTTCGTCGTCGGCCTGGCGATGGAACGGTGGGTCGTCGAACCGTTCAAGGGCCGCCCCGACACCGACCAGATTCTGGTCACGTTCGGGCTGGCCATCATCGTCCAGGAACTGTTCCGGGCGATGTTCGGGTCGAGCAGTTTGCCGTTCAGCCAGCCGGCGTGGGCACAGGGTGCCCCGCAGGTCCCCTTCCTCGCGGTCATCCCCATCTCGTCGTGGCGGTACTACGTCATCGGCATCACCGCCGTACTCGTACTGATCGTCTACCTGCTCGTCGAGTACACCGACTTCGGTCTGGTGGTGCGTGCCGGGACCCGTGATCCGGAGATGGTCGAACTGCTCGGCATCCGCCTGAGCCGTCCGTACCTCGTCGTGTTCGGTATCGGTGCGGCCCTCGCCGGCGTCGCCGGCGTCGTCGGTGGACCGCTCAATCCGGTCAACCCGACCATCGGCAACGAAATCCTCGTGCCAGCGTTCCTGACCGTCGTCATCGGCGGCGTCGGATCCATCGCCGGTGCCGTCCTCGGCGGTACGCTGTTCGGCCTCACACAGGCCATCCTCGTGTCGACGTACTCGGCGTGGGCGCAGGTCGGCCTCTACGCCATCGCCGCCATCGTCCTCCTGGTTCGACCGCAGGGTCTCCTCGGCGAAGCGGAGGTGGCGCCGTGAGTGACGAACCCGCGCCGGCGACCGAAGCCGGGGACGACACGCTGACCGACGCCGTCGGCGTCTTCGCACCACGTGGCGACGAACTTCGAACGATCGCCGCGACGGCTGTCGTGCTCGCGCTGTTCCCGTTCGTCTTCGCTCGGATGCCCGTCGTGAGCGAGGTGCTTCAGGGGTACCAGAGTCTCGCGACGCTCATCCTCATCTGGGGCATCTTCGCGCTCGGATTCGACCTCCTGCTCGGCTACACGGGGTTGCTCTCCTTCGGCCACGCGGCCTTCTGGGGAAGCGCTGCCTACGGGGCCGGCGTCTTCAGCCAACACGTCACCGGCTCGCCGGTGCTCATGGTCGCTGCCGGCACGACCGTCGCGGTCCTGCTTGCGTGGGTCCTTGGCTTCCTCTCGCTTCGCCGTGGGGGGATCTACTTCGCCATCCTCACCCTCGCGTTCGCCCAGATGCTGTACTACATGTCTTCCTCACCGCTCGCGTTCATCACCGGCGGCGAGAACGGATTCACGGGCGTCGAAACCACCGACCTGTTCGGCGTGATCCCGCTGGAGGCGGAACTTCCCTCCCTGCTCGGCGAACTGCTCGGGAACGGCATGTACACCTTCGTCGCGGTCTTGACGCTCCTCTCGATCGCGCTGGCCTACCGCATCCTCCACTCGCCGTACGGCATCGTCTTCCGCGCCATCCGAGAGAACGAACAGCGCGCCGAGTTCGTCGGGCTGAACGTCTGGCGGTACAAGCTGATGTCGTTCATTCTCTCGGGGCTCTTCGCCGGCATCGCGGGGAGCCTGTTTACCATCCACGGCTCGTACGTTCCGCTCTCGTCGCTGTACTGGACCGAGAGCGGCGAGGTGGTCATCATGACCGTCCTCGGCGGCACGGGGTCGCTGTTCGGCCCCATCGTCGGCGCCGGCATCTACCTCTACGTCGAGAACATCGTCAGCGGCGGGCATCCGATCGACGCCATCGCACCGTTCTGGCACCTGATCCTCGGCCTGGTGTTCGTCGTCACTATCTGGACGTTCCCACGGGGAATCTGGGGGTTCTTCCGGGACGTCCGGGACTACGTCACGGGCGGTGAGGACCGATGACGCTGCTCGAGACCGACGGATTGGTCAAGGAGTTCGGCGGCCTCGTCGCCACCGACGACGTGAACCTCACCGTCGAGGAGGACGAACGCGTCTCGATCATCGGCCCCAACGGCGCGGGGAAGTCGACGCTCATCAACCTCATCACGCGCCGACTCGATCCCACGGCGGGCGACATCCGGTTCAAGGGGGAGTCCATCGTCGACCGCGACCCCCACGAGGTCGTCCAGATGGGCATCAGCAAGTCGTTTCAGACGGCGTCTATCTTCTCGGAACTGACCGTCCGGGAGAACGCCGAAATCGCCTCGTTGGCCGCCGAACACGGCTCGTTCGGCTTCAAGTTTCTCGAACACCGTGACAGCCTCACCGACGTCCACGCGGTGGCCAGGGAGACACTCGACGCCGTCGGCTTGCTCGACCAGGCCGATCGGACGGCCGCCGACCTGCCGTACGGGGACAAGCGTCGCCTCGAGATCGGCATCGCGCTCGCAGCCGAACCGGATCTGCTCCTGATGGACGAACCCACGGCGGGCATGTCCCCGGAGGAGACGGAGGCGACGGTCGACCTGATCGAGGAGGTCAAACGCGAACTCGGCCTGACGTTCGTGCTCATCGAACACGACATGGAGATCGTCTTCAGGATCTCGGACCGCATCGTCGTGCTCAACCGGGGCCGGGTCATCGCCGAGGGAGCGCCCGACGAGATCAGGGGCGATCCCGACGTACAGGAGGCGTACCTCGGGGGGGTGGATCTGTGAGCCTACTCGACGTGGACGCCATCGACGCCTACTACGACGAGAGTCACATCCTGCGTGACCTCTCGATCACCGTCGAGGAAGGCGAGATCTGTGCGCTGCTCGGGCGCAACGGCGCGGGCAAGACGACGACCCTCCGGTCCATCTCGGGCGCGACGCCGCCGGCAGTTCGGGAGGGGTCGATCACGTTCAAGGGCGAAGATATTACCACCCTGCCCGCCGACGACGTGGCGATGCAGGGCATCTCGCTGGTGCCCGAGGAGCGCCGCGTCTTCCCCAACCTCACCGTCGCGGAGAACCTCCGCATCGCGGAGGTGTCGCGCAACGCCTCGAACACGTGGCGCCGGCCGCTCACCGCCACCGGTCGATCGATGTCGACCGAGCAGGTGTACGAGGACTTCCCCCGACTCCGCGAGCGCAAGACCCAGAAGGCCGGCACGCTCTCCGGGGGCGAACAGCAGATGCTCGCCATCGCTCGCGCCCTCAAACAGAGCACCGACCTGCTCCTGTTGGACGAACCGTACGAAGGGCTCGCACCAAAGATCGTCGAGGACGTCGAGGCGGCAATCGAGCGAATCAGCAATCAGGGCGTGACGATCCTGCTGGTCGAACAGAACGCCGCCGCGGCGATCAAGATCGCCGATCGGGCGTACGTCGTCGACCAGGGCGCGATCGTCTTCGACGGCACCGCCGACGAACTCCGCGCGGACGAGACGGTCCGCGAACGCTACCTGGGGGTCTGAGATGGCCGACCCGTCCACTGCGGCGCCCGAAGACGCCCTCGACGCCCTCGTCGACACCGGCATCGTCGACGAGCGCGACGACGGAACCCTTGTGACGACCGACGACTTCGAGGCGACCCGGCGGGTGTACCGGGATTCCTACGCCGACGTCGACGACGAGGTCTTCCGGCGTACCGTCGCCGACGCGTTCGGCGTGAGCGAGTCGACCGCCGCCGAGCGAATCGACGCCGGCGACGTCGCCCGCGAGGAACTGATCGCCTACCTCTCGCTTCGCTCGGCGCTCGATAGTGCGGAACCACGTTCCCCCGACAGTCGGCCACAGTCCGCCGACGCCGTCGGCGACGAGCGACTGGCGACGATGGCGGCGCTCCTCGCGGAGATTTCTCCCGGATCGCCGGTGCCGGAGGCGTTGACGGAACTCGACGACGACTGGTCGGCCTTCCTCGACGACAACCCGGACGCCGTCGTGACGGTGTGGCGCCACGACTGCGCGCCCTGCGAGGCGCTGAAAGCGAATCTCGACGCCGTGCTGTCGGCGCTCCCCGACGGAGTGGCCGTGGCCGGCGTCGACGGCGAGGCAGTGCCCGAGTTCCGCCAGGAGTTCGACGTGGACGCGGCGCCCGCGATCTGTGCGTTCCGGGCGGGCGACCTCGCGGACGTGACGACCGGGCGCCAGTCGCCCGAGACCTACACGGACCGGTTCGCGGCCGTCTACGAGTAACGCGCCGTCACGCCCTCACGCCGCTTCGCCCGCGACCATCACCGGTCGCTCCGTGTTCAGGATTACCGACTGCGTGACGCTCCCGAACAGCGCCTTCCCCGTCGGCGAGCGCTTCCGCCCGGCCACGACGATCAGGTCCGCGTCCGCCGCCTTCGCGGCGTCGAGGAGCTGGTCGGCGGGGTCGCCGCTCGACTCGGTCACCGTCACCTCGACGCCTCGCTCTTCGAGAAAGTCGGTCACGTCGCGAACGGACGCGAGCTGTGAGGCGGAGGCGCCGCTCGGGTTGTCGGTGAAACTGTGGATCACCGTCACTCGTGTCTCGGACGGGTCGCCCGGCAGGTCGGCGACCGCCCGCGCACACGCCATCGCTCGCTCCTCGTTGTCGTCGACACCGATCACCACGTGGTACATACGACACCATCCACCAGCCAGGGCTAAGTGTCTTTATCCGCCCCGTCGATCCGGCGGGAGACGTAGACGACGAGCGCCAGCGGGAGCCCCAGACCGACAGCGACGGTCACCACGCCGAACGTCGCGAACCCGAGCGCGGTCGGCGGCAGGTCGATCAGGAAGAACAGCTCCGGCCCCCCACCGTCGAAGACAACTCCGCCGAGGACGAGGCCGAGCACGCCCGCAATCGCCACGATGACGGCGTAGAGAACTAGCATCATTCGCCGACCGTCGCGCCGTGTCGCAGTCACGACCGGCGGTAAGTGCGGGACCCGATTAGCGCTTTCCCTTCGGACCGATGGGCCTTTGCCGGCGCCGCCCGTGCGTCCACCCATGACCAACAAGGACATTCTCGGGATCATCCTCGGGAGCGTCGCACTCCTGATGTTCGTCACGGGGATTCTGCTGGCGACGTAGACCAACGGGACGGGAAGCGTCGAAAATCGGAACGGACGGACGTTACTCGGCGGTCGACTCGCCGCCGTCGGCGGCCAGTTCCTCCTCGTCACCGCCGTCGGCGAGTGCAGTCTCCTGCTGGTGTTCGAACCACTGCCACTCGTTGGTGTACATCCCGTCTTCGCGGAGGTTCCACGGATCGCCGTCCTGCACCTTCGGCCCCTCTATCCACGAGACGACGAAGTTGTACGTCCAGATGAGCCCGCCGACGAACATCAGGACCGCACCGAGCGTCGCCAGCTGGTGGAACGTGGCGAACTGGGGCAGGTAGGTCGCGTACCGCCGGGGCATGCCGCCGTAGCCCAGCACGAGCATCGCGAGGAACGTGATGTTCGAGCCGATCATCCACAGCCAGAAGTGTGCCTTGCCGAGGCGACGCTGGTACATCCGGCCGGTGAACATCGGGAACCAGTAGTAGAGGCCGGCGAAGCCAGCGAAGGCGATGGCACCCATGACCACGTAGTGGAAGTGGCCGACGACGTAGTACGTGTCGTGAAGCACCAGGTCGACGGGGATAGAGGCGTTGAAGACCCCGGTGACGCCGCCGATGATGAAGTTAGAGACGAAGCCGATACAGAACAGCATCGGCGTCGTCAGGCGGAGCTTCCCGTTCCACATCGTGGTAATCCAGTTGAACGTCTTCACCGCCGAGGGGATGGCGATGGCGAGCGACACCGCCATGAACGAGGCGCGCAGGCGCGGATCCATGCCGGTGGCGAACATGTGGTGGGCCCAGACGCCGAAGGAGAGTACGCCGATGGCGAGCGTGGAGTAGACGACGAACTTGAACCCGAACAGTCGTCGACCCGAGAACCGCGGGATGACGTAGCTGACGATACCCATCGGCGGAAGCACGAGAATGTACACTTCGGGGTGACCGAAGAACCAGAACAGGTGTTGCCACAACATCGTCCCGCCGGCCTCGATGGCGAAGAACGTCGTCCCGAGGTTGCGGTCCAGCAGGAGCATGACCAGCGCGCTCCCCAGCAGCGGGAAGGCAAAGAGGATCAGCCCCGACTGGGTGAGGATGGTCCACGAGAAGATGTCGAGGTTGGCCCACGTCACCTCCTCGGCTCGCTCGGTGAGGATGGTCGCGATGAAGTTGATCGACCCCATCGTCGCCGAGACGCCGGTGAGGTGGAGCCCGAGGATCATGAGGTCGACGCCGGCGTTGGCCTGGTTACCGCTGCCGACACCCACCGAGAGGGGGGTATAGAGCGTCCACGCGGTCTGGGCGGGAATGATGTCGCCGAGCGGGAAAAAGCCAGCCCAGATGAGTAGCGCGCCCGGCGGCAGCAGCCAGAACGCGATGGCGTTGATCCGCGGGAACGCCATGTCGTCGGCGCCGATCAGGAGCGGAATCAGGTAGTTCGAGAACGCCGCGATGATCGGCGTCCCGAACAGAAACAGCATGGTGATCCCGTGACTCGTCAAAAGCGAGTTGTAGAAGGTGTTCGACAGGAGCGTCATCCCCGGGTCGAACAGTTCGATACGCATCAGCATGATCATCAGGCCGCCGACGACGAAGGCGATGACGCCGTAGGCGCCGTACAGCATGCCGATGTCCTTGTGATCGACCGTCGTCAGCCACCGACTGATGCCGGCTGGCTTCTCCCGTGAGACGTATCCCGACTCGCCGACCGCACCGCCACTCCCCAGCGGTGTGTACGACCGCCAGTCTTCGATCCGCGCGAGCCACGCGGCGATGATCACGAGGAAGAGCCCCATGAACACCGTCAACGCTAGCTGTCCGGTGATCTGCATAGACGTTGCTCAGGAACGCAGGGTTAAGAAATATTCGGGTACGCGTCGGGCGGTCGCGTCGGATGCGCGCGGCTTTTCACGGTGCTGTCGGAGTCGTGTTCGATGCCAACTCGTCCCCACCCGGGGCGCTCACTCCTCGTCGTGTTCGATGGGTTCCGCGTCGTCGACCGTCGCCCCGCCCGGCAGATACACCGGGGACGTCTTCTCCGCCGTCGCGATGGCCTTTCCGGAGAGGTACGTCAGAATGGCCAAGAGGACGAACGGCGCCGCCAACAGGACGTACTGGAGGATCCGCGACACCGAGTCGATGCCGAACGGATCGTACACGACGTAGCCGACGATGAAAAAGAGGAGGATGAACAGCGGAACGAAGTTCACTGTCAGATCGAGGAGTGTGTCCCGGTCGAACACTTTCGTCGCCATGAGCGATCAAAAACACAGCCCGGACAAATAGGTTTCCATCGGAGTCTCGCGTCGGGCGCCGTCCCGCTCCGATCGGCACCGACCCGCGGTATCAGACCGCCTCGCCGTTCGGCACGAACAGCTCGCCGGCGATACCGGCCGCCGCGAGCAGGCCCCCCGCGGTGATGATGGCGTAACCCCGCGTCACCAGGTTCACGTCGGTGAACGCGAGGACGCCGCCGACGGCGACCAGGAGGACGGCGAAGACGGCGAGCGGACGCCACGCCGTCTTCGCGTAGCCAGCTTCCTTGATCATCCCGGTCAGGCTCCCACAGAACAGGAGCAGTCCGCCAACCGCGACGGCGAATACGTCGAACAGGATGCCGAGTTCCGCGATGGGGATGCCGAACGCGACGAACATCGGCCAAGGGCTCGCCATCCGATACTGGTCGCTCAGTCCCGGTTGCTCGTCCATACCCGCCGTAACGCCCGGACCGTAGAAAACGCTTCGACCCGCATCCAGCCGCCCGCCTCAGGCGACGTTGACCCCGTGGCGGGCGAGAAAGCGACCCGCGGCCTTGATCTCGACCGGACTGCCGACGATCCGGCACGTCGCCTCGCCAGCCGTGAAGACCGTGACGGCGAAGTCCGACTCGAGGGTGTCCCGAAGCCCCACCAGCGACTCGCACGGCACGACGATCTGCGTGCTGTCTCGCAACCGCTCGGGACTCGGCATGGCTACAGTATCTGTTTCCGTACCGCGATATAACCGTGTCGAAATTCTATCACTTGCTCGCGGCAGCGACCGCCCGGCTAACCGAAAGGACAGGTTTTTCGACGCCGCCGGCGGAGTGTCGGGTGATGGGTCTGGAGGAGGAGATCGAGGACCTCCGCGAGGAGATCGCCAACACGCCGTACAACAAGTCGACCGAACAGCACATCGGCCGGCTGAAGGCGAAGCTCGCGGAGAAAAAGGAGAAGCTCGAACAGCAGTCCTCCTCCGGCGGCGGGCAGGGATACGCCGTCGAGAAGACGGGCGACGCCACCGTTGGCCTGGTCGGCTTCCCAAGTGTAGGCAAGTCGACACTACTCAACGCCCTCACGAACGCCGAGAGCGAGGTCGGCGAGTACGAGTTTACCACCCTCGACGTGAACCCCGGGATGCTCAAATACCGGGGGGCGAACATCCAGATACTCGACGTGCCGGGACTGATCCAAGGTGCCGCCGGCGGCCGGGGTGACGGGCAGGCGGTGCTGTCGGTCGTCCGCACCACCGACCTCGTGGTGTTCGTCCTCTCGGTGTTCGAGATTCAGCAGTACGACCGCCTCCGTGAGGAACTGTACGCCAACAAGGTGCGACTGGACACGTCGCCGCCGAACCTCTCCATATCGAAGACCGGCAAGGGTGGGCTCCGTGTCACCACCAGCGACGCCGTCGACCTCGACGAGGGGACGATCAAGAGCGTCCTGCGCGAACACGGCTACGTCAACGCGGACGTGACCGTCCGTGGCGACTGCACCATCGACGAACTCATCGACGGGATCCAGGACAATCGGGAGTATCTCCCCTCCATCGTCGCCATCAACAAGGCCGATCTGATCGACACGGATTACCTCCCGACGGTCGAGGAGAAACTGCGCGACCGTGGGCTCGACCCCGAGGAGGTGGTGTTCATCAGTGCCGAGGAGGAGCGCGGCCTCGACGCCCTCAAGCAAGAGGTCTGGGACGCACTCGGGATGATACGCGTGTACATGGACAAGCCGGGGCGGGGCGTCGACTACGACGAGCCCCTGGTGCTCCGGGAGGGGGAAAACACCGTCGACGACGCTCTCGACAAACTCGGCGGGACGCTCGACGAGCGCTTTCGCTTCGCCCGTGTCACGGGGCCGAGCGCGAAACACGACGAACAGCAGGTCGGCCGCGACCACGAACTCCAAGACGAGGACGTGATGCGCGTCGTCGCGCGGCGGTAGCGCGGCCGTGTCCCGCGCCGACGAGGCGTCGTCGTCGCTCCGACTCGTCCCCGTCCTCGCACTCCTCGCCGTCCCCTGGTCGGTGGGGACGTTCGCCGACGGCGGGCCGCCGACCGCCGTCTTCGCGTGGGGGCTGGTCACCGCCGCTCCCCCCTCGGTCACCTTCCTCTGGGACTTCCTCTTCCGGTATACGGCGGGGCTGCCAGACTTCATCCTCGCGTGGCCGCTCTCGGTCGTCTGTTATCTCTTCGCACTCGCGAGCGCGAGCGCGGGACGGCTGTTCGACCGCGAGGACCCGCGCGTGACAGCCGGCCTCCTTGTCGCCGCCGGCGTGGCGCAGGTGTCGCTCGCCCGCGGCTTCGCCGTCCAACCCGGACGGACCGCGTGGCCGCTGGGTGCGCTCGCCTGCTGGCTGGTCGCGTGGTGGGTGTACCGACAGCGGGGCGCGTAGCGCCGCGGTCCAGAGAAGCGGGGCGACGCGTGGGGCCGCCGTCCCCGTCGGTGACGTCTACGACGACGCCGAGGGGATCGGGACGGCCACGCGATTGGGTTCATCGAGCGCGCGGGACTGGAGCCGCTACCGTTCCCCGAATCGTGCTTACTCCGCGACGCGGACGACCTGTTTGCCGACGTTGTCGCCCGAAAAGAGGCCGAGAAACGCGTCGGGTGCGTTCTCCAGCCCTTCGACGACCGTCTCGCGGCTCTCGATGGCGCCCGACCGGACCCACGTTTCGAGTTGCTCGCGAGCCGCGTCGAAGCGCGGCGCGTAGTCGCCGACGAGTAGTCCCTCGACCGTCGCTCGCGTCGCGATGAGCGACGGAAGCTTTCGTGGCCCCGTCGGAACGGTCTCGTCGTTGTAGTGGGCGATCTGCCCGCAGACGGCGACCCGGGCGTCGACGTTCAACCGGGTGAACACCGCGTCCGTGATTGGGCCGCCGACGTTGTCGAAGTAGACGTCGACGCCGCCCGGCGCGGCGTCGTCGAGTGCCGTGCGGTAGTCGTCGGTCGCCGCGTAGTTGATCGCCGCATCGAAGCCGAGGTCGTCGGTGAGCCACGCGGTCTTCTCGTCCGTCCCGGCGAAGCCGACGACGCGACAGCCGTTCAGCCCAGCGATCTGTCCGACCGTCGACCCGACGGCGCCCGCCGCCCCCGAGACGACGACGGTGTCGCCGGGATGGGGATCGGCGACGTCGAGCAGACCGAAGTAGGCCGTCCGCCCCGGCATCCCGAGGACGCCGAGATACGCCGGGAGGTCCGCCACGGTCGGGTCGACCGGTGTGGCGTCGTCCGCGTCGAGGATGCTGTACTCGGCCCAGGTGCCGCGCCCGGTGACGAGGTTGCCAGCGTCGTACTCGTCGTGTTCGCTCTCGACGACTTCGCCGACGACGCCGCCCTGCAACGCGTCGCCAACCGCCCACGGTTCGGCGTAGGACTCGCCCTCGCGCATCCGACCGCGCATGTACGGGTCGACGGAGAGATAGCGGACGCGCACGAGCAGTTCGCCGTGTCGGGGCGTCGGCGCCGCCCGCTCGCGAAGATCGAAACTGTCGAGGGTCGGTTCGCCCTCGGGCCGTTCGGCGAGATACCACTCTCGGGTCGGATCGTCCATGCGGCCCTTTCGACATCGACACGGAGATGCCTTCCGATCGCCCGAGGCGTTCGGTCGGTGACGGACCGGACGTTGAAATAGGTCGGCGGGGTATGTCCGGTATGACGAAATACTCGACCGGATCGGACCGGGGTAGTGGCGACGGCGACGCCTGCGAGCTCTGTGGCTACGAGACGACGAACCTCGAACGCGCGAACGTCGCGGGCGCGAACCTGCTCGTCTGCTCGGACTGCGCGCCACACGGCGACGGGGACGGACGGGGGGGATCGGACACCGGCTCCGACACCTCGGGCTCCAGTGCCGGCTCCTCGGGCTCCCGGACCGACGCCGACGAACCCAACCGCCGCAAGCGCGCCGCCCAGAACACGGCGCGTATCTACGACGCCTCCCGCGGCAACACGAAGCGCTGGGAGGAGGAGGGAACCGACTACGAGGAGGACCGCCTCCCCTACCTCGTCTCCGGCTACGGTGACCGTGTCGAGACTGCCCGGCAGGACGCCGGCCTGACCGCCGGGGAACTCGCCGCCGAACTCGACGCCGAGGAAGACGACGTCCTCGCGCTCGAACAGGGGCGGGCGACCCGCGCCGGCATCGGCGGATCGCTCGTCCGCGCCGTCGAGGAGCGCCTCGGGATCGACCTCGTCGACGAGTAACGTAGGGAACGATTTTACTCGCCCCGTCCCCGACTGGCGGACATGCAGACGCGAGCCCCCGCCGAACCCGATGTTCGGGAGTTCGAGGCGACCGTCGAGCGTGTGGACCGTCCCGCCACGGACGGCCCCGGCCCCGCCGTCGTCCTCGACGAGACGTACTTCTACGCCGAGAGTGGCGGTCAGCCGGCCGACCGCGGCACCCTCGCCGGCGTCCCCGTCGCCGACGTGCGGGCCGAAGACGGAACCGTCGTCCACCGCCTCGCTGCGGACGCCGACCTCACCCCCGGCGACCCCGTCGGCGGCGTGATCGACGACGACTTCCGCACCTACTGTACCCGCGCCCACACCGCGAGCCACCTGCTCTACGGTGCGGGCCGTCGGCTCCTCGACGAACTGGGCTACGGCGGGTTCGACATCGACGCCGAGAAGGTCCGGGTCGACTTCGCCACCTCGACCGACGTCGACGACGACGTCCTCGTCGAACTCGAGCGCCTGACCAACCGGGCGGTGTGGGACTCCCGCCCGGTGTCGTGGAGCGAGGTGCCGATCGAGGAGGCACGCGCCCGCGGGGACGTGGCGTTCAACACGAAGACCGAGGAGGGTGTGATGGACGGTGCCGGGTCGGTCCGCCTCGTCGAAATCGAGGGTTGGGACGTGGCGGCCTGTGGCGGCACGCACGTCTCGAACACTCGGGAGATCGGTCCGGTCGAGGTACTCGACCGCTCGAACCCGGGCGAGGGGCTGACTCGCGTCGAGTTCGCGGTCGGTCCGCCGGCGATCGATCGCCGGGCGACGGTGCGCCGCGCCGCCCTCGAGGCCGCACGCGACCTGGGGACGGGGATCGGCGATCTCGACGCCGCCGTCGCGGACCTGCGGGCCGAACGCGACGACCTCGACGCCGAGGCGCGCGCGTACAAATCGGAGGTACTGGGTGCGCGCCTCGCGGCGCTCCCGACGGTCGACCGCGACGGTGCGGTCTGGCGTGTCGGAACGGTCGCCGACGCCGACTTCGGCCCGAACGAGGTGGGCGAGGCGATACAGGACCGCGTCGGCGGCGAGACCGACGCCATCGCGGTCGTCGGCGAGGGATCGGCGCCCTACGTGGTCGTCGCGACCACCGGCGACGCGGGCGTGGACGCGGGCGACGTCGTCGCCGACCTGACCGACGAGTTCGGCGGCGGAGGCGGCGGCGGCCCGACGTTCGCCCAGGGGGGCGGCCTCGACGCCACACCCGAGGCGGTGGTCACGGCCCTCCGCGACGCCTAGGGGCGCAGGAATCGAGCCGCGACGACGAGAATCGCGAGGACCGCGACGAGGGGTGTGAATCCGGGGCCGGCCCCGGACGTCGGGGTCGGCGATTCGGTGGTCGCCGTCGCCGTCGGTGTCGCCGTCGCCGTACCGCCACCGTCGCCGCTTGAGCCGATCGCTTCGATCCGTACCTCGTTCGACTCCACGCCGTCCCTGGAGACCGAAATCGTGTGCTCGCCGGGGTCGGTGATCCGCACTCTGGCCCGGCCGTCGCCGTCGGTGGTGCCGACCCGTTCGCCGTCGAGGTAGACGGCCGCGACGGCCGCGGGTTCGCCGTACGCGTTGGTCGCCTCGAGGACGACCCGCTCGCCGGTGACGACCCGTTCGTTGACCGCCTCGAGCGTGATCGAGGGGGTCCGCGAGAGGTCGACGGAGACGTTCGTCGCCTCCTCCCCGACCGTCAGGTCGCGTTCGACGGTCCGGTAGCCGTCACGGGTTACGCGCAGGGTGGTGTCGGTGTTGACCGGCGCGGTCACGCTGACGGTCCCGTCGCGGTCCGTCCGACTCGTCTCGACGTCGACGAGGGTGACCGTCGCGCCCGAGACGGGCCGTGGCTGGTCGAAGTGCGGATCGACGACTCGAACGCCGACGGTCGTCGACCCGCGGCGGAGGGCGACACGATTCGTGACGTTGCCCTCGACGTCGAGGGGTTTCTGTCTGACGTAGTAACCGGACTTACGGACGGTGATCGCGTACCGGCCAGCCTGGATGACGTCCGACTCGAACACGCCGTTCGGACCGGTCGTCCCCGCGGCGACGTCGAGCCCACCCCGCTCGATCAACACCCGCGCATCGGCGACGGGACCGTCGGACCCGCTCACTTCGAGACGAACCGAACTCTTCCGGAACACCTCGACTTCGACCTCGCGTTCGGACGCCTCGGAGACGACGTAGGGACTCGTTCGGACGTACCGCGAGTGGGACACCCTGATCGTCACTTCGGCGCCCGCGGGCACGTCCACGAACGCCTTGCCGTTCCCGGCTGTCGTCGCCGTCGTCGAGCCGCCGTCCCACTCGACGTCGAGGGTGGCGTCGCCGACCGGATCGTCGGCCTGGTCGCGGACGGCGACGGTGATCGTGACCGTCCCGCCGCCGGACTGGGCGCCGGCGACGCCGGCGACGGGGGCGAGTGCCAGCGCGAGAGCGAGAACGAGGACCAGCCCCCGAACCGTAAACTTCCTTGACATGAACATCGATACGCCCGCGAGCGTGAAATAGTCCGGGGGCGGGCCACGTCGCCCCAGTCCGTGCCCGTCGGCGGGGTCGAACTCGGCCTCGGGCTCGGATCCACAGGCCGACGCCGGCGCCGGGACTCCGAGACGCCCGACCGAAGGCACCTTGATCCGGGCGACCTTACGGCCCGACGTGAGCCCGGGACTCGACTACGATGCGGTGGTCTACGATCTCGACGGGACGCTCGTCCGCCTCGCGGTCGACTGGGACGCCGCGGCGAGCGAGGCGACGACCGCGTTCGCCGAGGCGGGCGTCGACGTCCCCGACGCCGACCTCTGGTCGCTGCTGGAGACCGCGCCGGAGTACGGCCTCGCGGACGAACTCGAGTCGATTCTCGCGTCCCACGAACGCCGGGGCGCCAGAAGCGCCACGCGGCTGCCGCTCGCCGACCGCGTGTCGGAGTGGCGCGTCCCCGTCGGCGTCTGTTCGCTCAACGCCGAGTCGGCCTGTCGGCTGGCGCTCGACCGGCACGGACTGCTCGATCACGTCGACGCCGTCGTCGGTCGGGATTCGGTGGCGACGCACAAGCCGGCCCCCGAACCACTCCTGACGGCCGTCGACCACCTCGGCGCGGAGCCGTCGGCGGCGCTGTTCGTCGGTGATTCGGAGCGCGACGCCGTGACCGCCGAACGGGCCGGCGTCGCGTTCGAGTGGGTCGAGTAAGACGCCGCCTCGGCGCCGACGCCGGTGAGCGACGCCCCGTCAGACGGCGTGAACGGGCGTGTCCGACCCTGCGCCGGTGCCGGCGGCGCGACCCACGTCCTTTTTATCACCCCGGTGTGTAGGCCCGTATACCAGAACCCGCGGGCAAATGCGGCAGCGGCCGCATGGCGGGGACCAGCGACCGACGTGCTGTAAGACGCCGGGGCCGGTGGCCCCCACAGCGGGATTTCAGTGAGCACCCCTGCCACAGTCGTGGCGTTTCAATGCTCGGAGAAACCATGGAAATAGAAATCGCAACAATCGGCGGCTACGAGGAAGTCGGACGGCAGATGACCGCCGTTCGCGCCGGTGACGACGTCGTCGTATTCGACATGGGTCTGAACCTGTCGCAGGTGCTGATCCACGACAACGTCGAAACCGAACAGATGCACAGTCTCGACCTGATCGACATGGGCGCTATCCCCGACGACCGGGTGATGAGCGACCTCGAGGGCGACGTCCAGGCTATCGTCCCCACCCACGGCCACCTCGACCACATCGGCGCTATCTCGAAACTCGCCCACCGCTACGACGCGCCCGTCGTCGCGACGCCGTTTACCATCGAACTGGTGAAACAGCAGGTCCAAAGCGAGAACAAGTTCAACGTCGACAACGACCTCGTCAAGATGGACGCGGGATCGACGATGTCGATCGGCGACTCCGGCAAGGTCGAACTCGAGTTCGTCAACGTCACCCACTCGATTATCGACGCGATCAACCCGGTCCTCCACACGCCGGAGGGGGCGGTCGTCTACGGTCTCGACAAGCGGATGGACCACTCGCCGGTCATCGGCGACCCCATCGACATGAAGCGATTCCGCGAGATCGGTCGCGAGGGCGAGGGCGTCCTCTGTTACATCGAGGACTGCACCAACGCGGGACGCAAGGGCCGCACCCCCAGCGAGTCCGTCGCGCGCAAGCACCTGCGCGATACGATCAACTCCGTCGAGGATTACGACGGCGGCATCGTCGCGACGACGTTCAGTTCGCACATCGCCCGCGTCAGCAGCCTCGTCGAGTTCGCGAAGGACATCGGGCGCCAGCCCGTTCTGCTGGGTCGGTCGATGGAGAAGTACTCCGGCACCGCCGAGCGGCTGAACTTCGTCGACTTCCCCGACGACTTGGGGATGTACGGCCACCGGAAGTCCGTCGACCGCACGTTCAAACGAATCATGAAGGAGGGCAAGGAGAACTTCCTGCCTATCGTCACGGGCCACCAGGGCGAACCGCGCGCGATGCTGACGCGGATGGGCCGCGGTGAGACGCCGTACGAACTGGAAGACGGCGACAAGGTGCTCTTCTCGGCGCGGGTCATTCCGGAGCCGACCAACGAGGGCCAGCGCTACCAGTCCGAGCGCCTCCTGAAGATGCAGGGCGCCCGCATCTACGACGACATCCACGTCTCCGGCCACCTGCGCAACGAGGGCCACTACGAGATGCTGGACGCCCTCCAGCCCCAGCACGTCATCCCGGCTCACCAGGACCTCCAAGGGTTCGCGCCGTACGTCGACCTGTGTGAGAGTCAAGGCTACGCCCTGGGTCGTGATCTGCACGTCACGCGAAACGGCAACATGATCCAACTGGTGGAATGACGACCGACTCGACGGAAGAGCGGGTGCTCGCTGCGGTTCGCGAGCGCCGGGAGCGGGTCAACGCGGCCATCGACGAGGACCTGCCCCTCGAGGAGCCCGAACGGCTCTGGGAGGCCTCGCGCTACCTGCTGAAGGCCGGCGGCAAGCGCCTCCGTCCGACCGTCTCCCTGTTGGCCGCCGAGGCCATCGCGGACGTGCCGCCGCTCTCCGTCGACTATCGCCAGTTCGCCGCCCCCGACGGCGACGTGGTGGACGTGATGGCCGGGGCCGTGAGCCTCGAAGTCATCCAGTCGTTTACCCTTATCCACGACGACATCATGGACGACGACGCGCTCCGCCGTGGGGTGCCCGCCGTCCACAAGGCCTACGACGTGGACACGGCCATCCTCGCGGGCGATACGCTCTACTCCACCGCGTTCGAGATCATGGCCGATACGGGCGCCGCGCCCGCGAACGGGCTGGAGGCGATGCGGATGCTCGCGGAGACCTGCACACGCATCTGTGAGGGGCAGGCCCTCGACGTGGAGTTCGAGGGCCGGACGGACGTCCTCCCCGACGAGTACCTGCGGATGGTCGAGTCCAAGACGGCGGTGCTGTACGGCGACGCGGCCGCGACGCCAGCGATCCTGCTCGACGCCGACGACGAGGTGATCGACGCGCTCTACGCCTACGGCATCAACTCGGGGTCGGCGTTCCAGATCCAAGACGACGTGCTCGATCTGACCGTTCCCTCGGAGAAACTCGGCAAGCAGCGCGGCTCCGATCTCGTCGAGAACAAGGAGACGCTGATCACGCTTCACGCCCGCCAGCAGGGCGTCGAGGTTGACGACCTGGTCGACGCCGAGGACGCCGAGTCGCTGACCGACGAGGCGGTCGCCGACGCGGTCGCGACGCTGAACGAGGCGGGCAGCATCGACTACGCCCGTGAGAAGGCGCGGTCGCTCGTCGACCGGAGCAAGCGGAACCTCGAAATCCTCCCCGACAACGAGGCCCGGAGTCTGCTGGAGTCCATCGCCGAGTACCTCATCTCTCGGGGCTACTGACCGCCGGCGTCGGCCCTTTAGCCGACGAGTACGTACGCCACAGTGTACGCCAGCCACGCGACCGTGATGGCGCTCAACCCGGTCAGCCCGGCGCCGAACCAGTCCGGTGGCTCGACCGTCGGGCCGCGCGGACCGCCGACGAACCGGAGCCGCGGGACGACACCGAGCAGACCGACCGCGAGCACCGAGAACACGAACGGATAGGAAAAGTCGAGTGTCGGCGCCGGGATGACGACGACGCTCGCGGCGTAGCCGGCGCCGAGGGAGGCCCGGGGGCTGACGGCCGCCGTCGGCCGAAGACCGGTCGCCACGCAGACGACGGCGACGGCAGCCCAGATCGTCGCGAGTTCGACGCCGAACGCCGCGAGCAGGTGGAGCGTGGGCTCCTTCGCGAGTGCGACGCGGTCGGTCACGAACGCCGTCTCCAGCGGGTAGAGCATCGCTGGCGGTTCGCCGGTGAAGAGGTCGCCGAACGGATGTGTCACCAGGCCGACGAGCGCAGCCGTGAACGCCTGCCCGGCCGTCAGATCGGTGTACTGGTCGACGACCGTGCCGAGGACGGCGCCGCCGAGGACGAAGGCGAGCGATATCACCGCCGCCAGCGGCCCGCCGGCCGCGGCGGCGACCACGACGGCGACGGCGACCGGAATCGCGAGCGCCCGGGCCAGTCTGGCGTCCGTGACCCGGAGCGTGGCAAGCAGGGCCACGGGCGGGGCGAGGACGAGCGAGTGGGTGACGGCCCGGTGGACGACGTTTCCGGTCGACCAGAACGCACCCGCGAGCGCGAGCGCGTCGCCGCTCGCGCTCGTGCCCGCGATGCCGACGACGGCGTACACCATATCCACGTCGGGGAGGGTGGCGAACGCGCCCGCGACGAGGCCGACGGTGAGCGCCCGCTCGGTGCCCCAGCCCCGAGCGACGGCGGCGCCGGCGACGACGGCGAACGCGAGTGCGGCGTGGCCGACGAACATGGGCTACGTTCTTCCGGCGGAGATATAAACTGCGCGGGGGGTTCGCGAACAGGTGTCAGGGAGGGGAGTCGTGACCGTCTCGCCGCCACGATACGGCGAGAGACACAGTCTACGCGCCGTCGCCGCCGACCTTGGTCCACCGCGCCTCGATGTCGGCGTTCCCCCGGACGACGGTGTCGCCCTCGACTGCGAACCGCGTCTTCCGGAGTTCGATGGACTGGACGACGCCCTCCATGTCGCCGACGCGAACGGTGTCCCCGGCCTCGAAGTCCGGATCCCGGAGGAGGTAGATGCCGGCGACGGCGTCGGCGATCATGTCGCTCGTGGCGTAGGAGACGCCGAGGGCGACGAAGCCGGCTGCGGTGCCGAGCGACGCCGCGATACCGTCCAGCCCCACCACCGAGAGCGTCGAGAGGCCGACGCCGAACCAGAGGAAGGCGGCGACCACCGTAGTGAGAAACTGGCGGTAGACCGGCGACTCCCCGCCCATCGTCCGGGCGAGAGCGACGTTCAGAAGCGTCAGGAGGAGTTTGACGAGAATCGCCGCCAACACCAGGAAGACGACGCCGACCACGACCGTCGGGATGGCGTCGAGGAGGCGGCGGAGGAACTCGTCAAGCGCCCGGGTGAGAACGTTCGACTGGAGGACGACGCCACGCATACGACCCGTGGCGGGCGCCCACCACTAAAAGCTACGCGCCGACCGCCCGGTCGACGACTTCGTACTCGTCGCCGTCGCCGTCGACGCCGATGACCGCCCACTCGTAGTCCGGATCGAGCCCCGCGAGACGGTCACGGAGGTCCCCTGCGGCCTCCATCCACGTGACGAAACAGCGGAGCCGATAGTCGGTCGTCCCCCCGTCGGCCCGGAGTTCGGGGGGCGACGACGCCTCGTCGGCGTCGAGTGCGGTCACGTGAACGGTCCGCCACTTGCGTTCGGCCCTGAGGTCGACTCCGTCGCCGTCGACGGAGTATCCGAGGCGTCGGAACACGTCCCGCGCCTCTTCGACGGGTGGCATGGTAACAGGGGCCATGTAACCTCGGCTACGGCGGCTCGGGTGATAAGTGTTGTCACGGCGACGGGACTCCGTCGACAGCGGCGACGGCTCCGGTTACGGCGTCGACGTCCCCGTCGACGCGTCTCGCCCGGGAGCGTCGGCGTCGCCGACATCGAACGACGCCAGCAGAGTCTGGAGCCGTTCGGCCCGTTTGCTGAGCGACGTGACGCTGGCGCTGACCTGCGACATCGACGCGGCCTGTTCCTCCGCGGCCGCGGACGCACTCTCGGTTTCGGCGGCGGTCTCCCGGCTGATGTCGGCAACCTCCTCGACCATCGACACCGCCTCCTCGGTGCGTTCGGCCTGCTCGTCGGCCGTCTCGCTGATGTCCTGGATCCCGCTGTCGGTCTCTTCGGCGTTCTCGGCCACTCTCGTGAAGGCGTCGACGACCTCCTGGAACGCCTCGACGCTCGCTTGCATGTCGCTCTCGGCCGCCCGGGCTTCCTCGACCGCCGTCTCCGTCTGTGCCTGGGTCGCCTCGATGAGTTCCTCGATTTCGGTCGCGGACTCCCGCGTCTCCTCGGCCAGCCCCTTGACCTCGTTCGCGACGACGGCAAAGCCGCTCCCGTCGCCCGCTCCGCCGCCCCCGCTTCCGGCGCGGGCGGCCTCGATGTTGGCGTTCAGCGCCAGCATGTTCGTCTGTTCGGCGATATCGCCGATGAGGCCGACGATCTCCTCGATCTCGACCATCCGCTCGTCGAGCAGTTCGACGGTCTCGGCAGTCGTGTCGACCGCCGTCTGCACGTCGCGAGCGTCCGCGATCGCACTCCGTGCGGTTCGCTCACCGGCCTCGGCGATTTCGGCCGTCTCGTGGGACCGCTCGGCGACCGTCTCCGCGGACGCCGCAACCTCCTCGACCGTCGCCGACAGGTCGGTCATCTCGGTCGAGACGGCCTCGAGCATCTCGCGTTGCTCGTGTGCGCCGTCGGCGATTCCCTGAATCGCTTCGCTCACCTCCTCGCTCGCGTGGCGTGACTGTTTGGTCCCGTCGTCCGCCTCCTCGCTCGCGGCCGCCACGTCGTCGGCGAACGACCGGATCTCCTGCATCGCCGACTCCGTCTCGTCCATCATCTCGTTGAACGCCTCGGCGATCCGCGTCATGGCCTCGCTCTCGGTTTCGGCGTCGAGTCGGACGGTCAACTCGCCGTCCGCGGCCCGCGCCATCGCGGCGCTGTAGGCGTCGGCCTTCGTCTCGAGGTGGTCGTTCAACCGCTCGACCTCCCGCTGTCGGGCCTCGGCCTCGGCTTTCGCCTGCTCGGCCTCCGCTTTCGCGCGTTCGATCTCCGCTTTCTTCTCCTCGAGGTCGGCGACCTCCTCGGTTTTCGCCCGCGCCTGCCGGAGTTGGTGTTGGGCCTCCTCCCGGGACTTCTCGGTCGAGTACCAGTGGGCCATCAACGCCATCGCGAGCGCGAGGACGAAGACGCCGTGGATCAACCCCCACACCCACGGGTTGTTGATCGCCGCGGAGTGGTTGTAGACTCGCTCCGGGTTGATCATCCCGAAGACGCCGTGGGTGAGGACGACGTAGCCGATGCCGAGGGCAAACGGCACCCAGTCCTCGTAGACGGCGACGACGGCCATGCCCACGAAAAAGTGGAAGTGTGCCTCGATGAAGCCACCCGAGAAGTGGACGAGAACCACCGATGTCGACAGGAGCCCAATCGTCGCGAGCGCGGTCCGGAGGCGGCGCGGGAGCCACGGCAGTCCGGCGGCCGCGGTCAGGGCCACGACGACGCCGAGTTCGAACAGGACGGTCCCCAGCGGAATCGGCGGAACCGTCGCGCCCGTGACGAGACTCTCAGTCCCCTCGTACGTGCCAAGCAGGAACAGGAACGGTACCTGTACCAGCACCAACAGCAAAATGTTTCGGTGGCGGTTGCGCCACGTCTCGTCCGGAATCGAGTGCCCGTTCGGAATGTAGTGGATGAACTCCTGGCACGTCCGCCGCCAGCCGCCCTCCCCGGAGAGTGCCGCCGTGGAGTCGCCCGTAGTACTCGCCATCTCGTCGGACCGTTCGCCAATAGCGCAAAAAAGCGCTTCCCGCCGGATATCACGCGTGATAGCCACCGAACAGCGGGTTGAGCCACGCGACGGTGGCGTCACGGACCCGCGGAGTCGGGGGCGAAGCGTGGACGGCCTTGACTCGGGAACGGACCGTCAGGTACGGAAGGATTCGCCGCAGCCACACTCGGAGACGACGTTCGGGTTCTCGACGTGGAACCCCTCGGCCTGGAGACCGGACTCGTAGTCGAGGACGGAGCCGCCGATGTAGTCGGCGCTCGCGGGGTCGACGAACACGCGCAACTCGTGCCGTTCGACGACGGTGTCGTCGGGTTCGGGTTCATCGTCGAAGCGCATTCCGTACGAGAGGCCGGCACAGCCACCTTGCTGGACGAACAGTCGGAGGCCGCCGACGTCGGAGTCCATCCCCTCGCGCTCCATCAGCGCGATGGCTTCCGACGCGGCTTCCGGTGTCACCTCAACCACGCCGCTGCTCGCTCCATCGACACTTTCGGTACTCATGGGCGTTGATACACCGCCGAGCCTGTTAACCCTGACGGGGAGGTGTAATCAATCCTCGTTACGTCGGCCGCCGTCGCCCTCGGGAGCGGGACGCGGCGCGTCCGCACGGACGATCCGACCGGCCCGCCGGCAGCCAGCGCCGACGCCGTAGCCGACGACGGCTGCGGTCACGCCACCGACGGCCGCGACGCCGAGTGCGAACGCCACCGCTTCGGGGAGCGAGACGACGCGGGGTCCAAAGTGCGTGGAGACGGTGGTACCGTAGCGGGTGACGGCGACGCCGAAGAGGGGCGCGGCGACCAGCACCGACGTGGGGATCAACCCCCCCTCGACGGCACCGCTCGCGGCGGCGAGGCCGAGCAGGAGGGCACCGCCGGCGAAGACGGCCGCCCGCGGATCGGTTCCGGTCCAGGTGTCGACAAGCCACCGTTCGAGCGGGGGGTAGCCCGTCGTCGTGGCGACGACGCCGGCGGCCAACGCGGCCAGCGCGGGCGCCAGTCCGACGAGAATTATCGAGACGGCGGCGCGCCGGCCGAACAGGAGCGTCGTCACTGGACCGTAGACGAGACGCGCTACCGGGCCGCGGACGACACGGCCGACCCGGCGGGCAGCGCCGCCGGTCCACCGGACGGCGCGTCGAGTGACGGCGCCGAGGGCAGTCACGAGCCACCGGAGCAGGGACATCAGTAGCTGGAGGGACGATTTCGTGTGATGGAGAGCCGTCGGAACGGGGTTGGAGGAACGCATGGGAACGGGGGATCGTTCGCCCCGTCGGATTGTCAGGGTTGTGGTCTACTCGAATCGGCGGCGGACGCTCTCGGCGTGGCCAGTCAGCCCCTCGGCCTCCGCGAGCGTCGTGATCGTCCCCGACAGATCGTCGAGGGCGTCGCGGTCGAGGCGCTGGACGGTCGTCGACCGGAGGAACGTCTCGACCGAGAGGCCGCCGAAGCGCCTGGCACCCCCGCCCGTCGGCAGGACGTGGTTCGTCCCCGAGGCGTAGTCGCCGGCGGCGACTGGGGTGTAGGGCCCGAGGAAGACGCTCCCGGCGCTGTCGATTCGGTCGAGCAGCGCCTCGTCGTCGTCGGCCTGAATCGAGAGGTGTTCGGCGGCATACTCCTCGGCGAACAGGACCGCCTCCGACATCGACCGCGCGAGGAAGACGCCACTGGCGTCGTTGGCGAGGGCCGCTTCGACCGTCTCGCGCCGGTCGCAGTCCGAGAGCTGTGCGTCGATTTCGTCGACCACGGCCGCCGCGAGGTCGGCGTCGGCCGTCACCGCGACGACTGACGCGTGGTCGTCGTGTTCGGCCTGTGCGAGGAGGTCGGCGGCGACGAAAGCGGGGTCCGCCGTCCCGTCGGCGAGGACGAGCACCTCGCTCGGCCCGGCGAGGAAGTCGATTTCCACGTCACCCCGGACCTCGGCCTTGGCGGCGGTGACCCAGCGATTGCCGGGACCGACCACCTTCTCGGCGGCGGTCACGGTCTCGGTCCCGTAGGCCATCGCGGCGACGGCCTGTGCCCCGCCGACGCTGTAGACGGCGTCGGCACCGGCCTCGTGGATCGCCGCGAGCGTCGCCGGATTCAGCTCGTCCGCGGGCGGCGTCGTGACGGCGACGTGTTCGACGCCTGCGACCGCCGCCGGGACGACACCCATGATCGCGCTGGAGGGATAGGCCGCCGCGCCGCCGGGGACGTAGACGCCGACCCTGGAGAGCGGACGGAACCGGCGCCCGAGTTCCCGGCCACCGAAGTCGTCGCGCCAGTCGTCGGGTACCTGCCGCTCGTGGAACTCGCGGACGTTGTCGACGGCCGTCCGGATGGCGTCCAGCAGGTCGTCGCCGACCGTCTCGTGGGCGCGTTCGGCCGCGTCCGTCACGTCCAGGTTGCCGACCTCGACCCCGTCGAACTCCCGGGAGAACTCCCGGACCGCCACGTCGCCCTCGTCGCGGACGCGCTCGACGATGTCGCGGACGTCCTCGCGGACGGCCTCGACGCCCGCGTCGCGCTCGAACAACGCCCGCCGATCGGCGGGGCCGAGCGCCTCGATGTCGCGAACTTCCATGTCTTCGGATTGCGCGGGCGGGCGAAAAGGGGTTCCGGTCCGGCCGCGCCGAGCCAGTCGATGCCGCCGCGCTACTCGGGCCGCTTGTACGGGTGGCCGACGACGTACGCCACGGCGTTCAGACAGACGAGCGCCGCGAAGCCACCCGGGTGAGTCGTGAGGGTGCCGGTCGCCAGCAGGGGGAGATACGTGAAAGGCAACAGCGTCGCCATCCAGAAGGCGACAAAGCGGATCGGGCGGATCGCCATCTCGGCGAGCGCCTGGAGGGTCGGGAGCGACTCGGTCGCGGTGCGTGCGAGGGGCGTTGAGCGGACGGACATGGTGACTGGCTCCACCTCACCCATGTCCCCGGCCCATCATATAGGGGGCAAATCGTTGCCATCGCTTCACTTCGTTTCGCACCGCCGTCGGCTCGGTTCGCACCGTTCGCCTCGTTTTACGACAGCTCGAGATCGCTCGAAAGAATTTATCGTCGCCTCTACGTCGACAGATCGGCGCGTTGCTGTCGGTCGGTGCCGATCCCCGTGACGTAACCGTAATCGAGTACGTTGCACCCACACTGTGACTCATATCAGTTTCTCGATAACTGTTTACGGGGCGAGACTGTAGCGGCTGTCGATGCGCGCATCGCTCGCCGACGGGACGGCGGCGTTCGACGTGGCGTGGGGCGAGGTGACGGGCGCCGTGGGCGACACCGTGACCGTCCTGCCCATCGTCGTCGCCGTCGCGGCGCTGACCGACCTCACGCTCGCGCACCTCCTGATCGGCTTCGGCGTCTTCCAGGTCGTCTGGGGACTCCGGTACGGCTATCCGCTGTCCGTCGAGCCGATGAAGGCGCTAGCGGCGCTGGTCATCGCCGGCGGCCTCTCGACCGGCGAATACGTCGCCGCGGGACTGCTCGCCGGCGCCGTCCTGTTCGTCGTCGGGCGGACGGGGACGCTGGGGCGGCTCGCCCCCTACGTCGGCGAGTCCGTCGTTCGCGGGATCCAGGTCGGCGTCGCCCTCATTCTACTCCGAACCGGCGTGACGACCGGACTGGCGGCGCCGCCGCTCGCGGCAGTCGCCGTCGCCGTCGCTCTCGTGACGGTCGTAACGGGACACCGGGAGGTGGCGGCGCTCGCCGTCCTCGGCCTCGGCGCGGCGCTGGCTCTCGGGAGCGTCGGCTCGGTCACGCCACGCGTCCCCGAACCCACCCTCCTCGATCCCGCGGCGGTTTCTCTCTCTCTGGACGTCCTGAGCGCGACGGTCGGACAGTTGGCGATGACCGTCGGCAACGCGGCCGTCGCCACCTCGCTGCTGGTGGAGGAGTACTTCGATGCCGAGACGACGCCGGACGAACTCTCGACCAGCATGGGCGTGATGAACCTGCTCGCCGTCCCTCTCGGCGCGATGCCGATGTGTCACGGGAGCGGCGGCGTCGCCGGCAAGTACGCCTTCGGCGCGCGGACCGCCACCTCGAATCTCGTCCTCGGCGGCTTCTATCTCGTCCTCGCCGTCGTCGCCGTCGACGCCGTGGCCGCGTTCCCGATGGCCGTCCTCGGCGTCGTCCTCGTTTTCGTCGCGGTGGAGCTCGGACGGGCGGGCGCCGACACCCCCGACCCGCTGCTGACCGGCGTCGTCGGGATAACGGCGCTGCTCGTCAACGTCGGCGTCGCCTTCGGCGTCGGCATCGTGGGCTATCACGCCCTGAAACGGGTTCGCGGCGTGGCCTAGAAGCCCGACGCCGACCCGTCCTTCCGTGGCTCCGTCGCCCCCGAGATGACGCCGCCGTCGAGACGCGTGATCTGGCCGCCGCCGAAGGCCGAGGGAGGCTGGATCGTCACGTCGTGGCCCCGTCGTGCGAGCTTCGGAAGCACGCCCTCGGGGAAGCGATCCTCGACGGCGAGGCTCCCGTCCTCGCGGTAGCGCCAGCGGGGCGCGTCGAGTGCCGCCTGGAGCGACATCCCGTAGTCGAGCACGTTCGCGAGCACCTGCAGGTGCCCCTGTGGCTGCATGTATCCGCCCATGACGCCGAAGGCCGCCCAGTCGGCGTCGCCGAACCGGCAGAGCCCCGGGATGAGCGTGTGGAACGGCCGCTTGCCGGGTTCGATCCGGTTCGGGTGATCAGGATCGAGCGAGAACGAACTCCCGCGGTTCTGGAGGGTGATGCCCGTCCCCGGGACGACCACACCGCTCCCGAAGTGGCCGAAAATGGAGTTGATGAACGAGACGACGTTGCCCGCGTCGTCGGCGACGGTTAGGAGCACGGTGTCGCCGTCCTCCGGGGGCGCGCCGGGACCGCCGACGGAGACCGGCCCCGCGCGTTCGCCAACCGTCGCCGCCCGCTCGGCGGCGTACGCCGTCGATCCCAGGGCCGGCACGTCCTCGAACTCGGGGTCGGTGATGTAGTGGTGGCCGTCGTGGAAAGCGCGCTTGAGCGCCTCGGCGAAGTAGTGGACGCGCTCGGCGGAGTCGTAGTCGTAGCCGCCGGCGTCGAGCTCCGCCGCGACGTTCAACGCCTCGAGCGCCACCAGCCCCTGGTTGTTCGGCGGGAGTTCGTACACCTCGGCGCCACGGTAGGTGGTCGAAACCGGCTCGACGTACTCCGGGTCGAAGCCGGCGAGGTCGTCGGCCGTCAGGAGGCCGCCCCGGTCCCGCACCGCCTCGGCGATGCGGTCGGCCAGCGGCCCCTCGTAGAGGGCGTCGGCGCCCTCCGTCGCGAGCGTGGCGAGCGTCTCCCCGAGGTCCGGCAGGCGCATCACGTCTCCCGGTTCGGGCGCCCGACCGTCGAGCAGGTACTCCTCGCGGGCGTCGTCCCCGGTGAACAGCGTCTCCCCGACCGTCCACATGTCGGCGATCACCTCGCTGACGGGGAACCCCTCCGTCGCGTAGTCGACGGCGGGCTCGAGCGCCGCCGCGAGCGATCGGTTCCCGTGATCCGCGACGAGACGCTCCCACCCCCGCGCGGTGCCGGGGACAGTCACCGCGAGCGCCCCCGCGTCCGGCATCGTCGCCACCGCCGGATCGACGCCAGAGCGCTCGGCCACCCGATCACGGACGGTATCGAGCGTCGCATCCGCCGGTGCGCCGCCACAGCTCCGGAACGCACCCACGTCACCGTCCGCGGTGCGATAGAGGGCGAACGCGTCGCCACCGATCCCCGTACTCATCGGCTCGACGACGTTCAGGACGGCAGCCGTCGTCACCGCCGCGTCGAAGGCGTTCCCGCCGTCGCGCAACGCCGCGACGCCCGCCTGTGCCGCGAGCGGCTGGCTGGTCGCCACCATCCCGTTTCGCGCGTAGACCGTCGACCGACGAGAATCGAAGCGATCGAGGTCGGGGTTTGGATCCATGCGCCATACATCCCGGCAGCTACACAAAGTCGTTGGGCATCGGGTGAACCTCCGCGTGAGTGTCGCGGGCTATCGTCAGCGGAGGTCATCACGAGCCCGGGGCTGCGGAACGACGGACGAGACAGAGAAGCCGCGGCGAACTAGTCGATGTGGCCTTCGCGGCGCAGCTGATCGGCGTCTTGCCCCGAGTAGCGCCACTCGATGTTGGCCTTCTCGTCCTGCCAGGACCACGGTTCGACGAGGACCACGTCGCCCTCGTTGATCCAGGTCCGGTACTTCATGCGGCCGGGGATACGGCCCATCCGTTCCTCGCCGTCTTCACAGCGGACGCGAACGTGGTTCCCGCCGTTGTGTTGGGTTACGACCGCGAACAGCTCGTCGTCGTCGGGCATCCGGAGGTTCCGGCGCCCCGTTTCCTCGCTCATAGAGGAAGTAAGCGGCCCACACTGATAAGTAATCGGCGGCGCCCGCTAGCGTTTCCCACGGAGTCCCGGATCCCCCGGGATCCCCGAACCTTTCACCCCGCCGGTCGAACGGACGGGCGATGCGCGCCGCAGCATTCACGGAACTAATCGGACCGGACGGCGTAGACGTGATCGACGTAGACCGCCCCGATCCCGGCCCGGGCGAGGCCGTCGTCGACGTGGCGGCCTGTTCGATCAACCACCACGACCTCTGGATCCTGAACGGAGCGTCGGCGATGATCGATCCCGCCGACCTCCCGTTCGTCAGCGGTCTGGACGTCGCCGGCGTCGTGGCGGCCGTCGGCGACGGGGTCACCGGGGTCGCCCCCGGGGACCGCGTCGTCCTCTGCCCGAACGAGACGTGTGGGACCTGTCGCTTCTGTCGCGAGGGACCGGAGAATCTCTGTGCAAACTACTCGCTGTACCACGGCGGCCTCGCGGAGGCGGCCCGGGTCGCGGCCGATCGACTGATCCCCCTGCCCGACGGCGTGGAGACGACGACGGCCGCGGCGCTCCCGACCGCCTATCTGACCGCCTCCCACATGCTCCGGCGGGCCGAGGTCGACCCCGGAGACCGCCTGTTCGTCCCCGGTGCGACCGGCGGGGTCGGCCTCGCGACGATTCAGTTGGCCGATATCCGGGGGGTCCGAACCGTCGGCACCTCGTCGTCGTCGTCGAAACTCGACACCGTGGCCGAGCTCGGCGCCGATCATACGATCCAGGGAACCGACCCCGACGAACTCCGGGAGGCCGTCTCGAGGATCGGAGCGCCCGACGCCGTCATCAACCACCTCGGCGGCCGGTACACGGAACTCGGTCTCGACCTCCTGGACCGCGGCGGGCGAATGGTCGTCTGTGGACGAACCGCCGGTCAGACCTCCGAAATCGACGTCGCGAACCTGTTTCGGAACCACCACCGGATCGTCGGGAGCACGATGGGAACCCAGACCGATCTGGAGCGGCTGGTCGACCTCGTCGCCGCCGGCGACCTCGACCCACGGATCGACCGAACCTTCCCCCTGTCGGAGACGGCGGCCGCGTTCGGGGCGATGCAGGACCGCGAGACGCTCGGCAAACTCGTCGTGACGACTTAGGTCATCGTCTCGGTGAACCGGTTGGTCCCGTCGTCGGTGCCGGCGATGACGAGTTCATCGCCGTCGCGGATCCGGAAGTCCGCGCCGAGATCGGTGATCACCGCGCCGTCGCGCTCGACGCCGACGACCGTACAGCCCGTCCGCGCCCGCACGTCCGCCTCGCCGAGTGTCCGACCGACGAGCCGCGGGGCGTGAGTCCTGATCACCTCCACCTGCTTGTCCAGCGAGATGACTTCCTCGTTTTCCAGGATGGCGGAGGCGAGCATCCGACCGCTGACCGTCGCGAGCGAGAGCACGTAGTCCGCGCCCGCGCGATACATCTTCTGGACGTTCTCGGTCTCCTCGGCCCGTGCGATCAGCTCGACTGACGGGTTCAGATCGCGGGCGACGAGGATGGCGAACTCGGTGATCGTGTCGTCGGGAACCGCGAGGATGACGGTCCGGGCGTCCTCGACGCCCGCTCTCGAGAGCGCGTCCGGTTCGGTCGCATCGCCGACCACGTCCACGCCGGGACCGTCGGCCACGTCCATCACCGTCGTCTGGACGCCGGCCGCCGAGAGCGCAGCCGAGATGGTCGTTCCGACCTCGCCGTGACCGACGACGACGGTCCGTCCCCGCCGGAACCGGCGCACGTCAGACGTCGCCAGCTGTCTGAGTCGCTCCAGCTGTTCCTCCCGTCCCGTGACCAAGAGGACGGTGCCGTTGTCGATCGTGGCGTCGGGCGACGGGGGGCTCTCGAACTGCCCGCGGAACCACGCGCCGACGATGTTCACGCCGGCGCGCTCGCGAATGCCGCTCTCGGCGATGGTGTGGCCGACGAGATCGCTGTCCCGCTGGATCGGGAGCTCCGCCACCTCGAAGTCCTCGCCGACCTCGATGGCGTCGCCCAGTTCCGTCGAGATGCCCGTCGTCACCTTCGACGCCAGTCCCTCGCCGAGGAGCGCCCGCGGCGAGAGCACCTCGTCGGCGCCGGCGAGACGGTGGTAGCGCTCGCGGGCCGGATCGTCGACGACGCTCACCGTCCGCACGTCCTCCGCAACTTCCTTCGCGGTCAGGATGGTGCTGGTGTTGATCGGGTCGGAGTCGTCGGCGACGAGACAGCGAGCCTGAGGCAGCCGTGCGGCCTCCAGGCCGTCGACCGACTGCGGGTCGGCGTGGATCACGTCGTACCCTTCCTCGTAGTGCTCTTTCGCCCGGTCGCGGTCGGGTTCGACGATCAGGTGGTCGACCTCCCACGAGTCGAGTTCGTCCACCAGCGTCTCACCCCGCGGCGTCAGCCGGCAGACGACGACGTGGTTCTCGACGTCCTCGGGCGCCGCCGTCGGCACCGTCGTCGAGACGACCTCTTCGAACAGCGGGAAGACGAGCACCGGGAGCGCCAGGAAGATGAGTACGACGCCCGTCAGATCCATGACGATGACAAGGAGGTTCATCTCGGTGCTCGACCACGGGGCGTCAGAGCCAAAGCCGGTGGTGGTGAACGTCTCGACGACGACCTGGAGCGCGTGGAGGAAGTCGACCGGCGCGTCCTCGAAGATCCCCATCCCGGCGTCGTAGACCACCGCGTAGCCGAGCATCACGCCGACGAGCACGACGACGTACTGCAGGGTCCGTCGCTGCCAGGTGTCCATACCTCACTCTGTGCTGTCGGCCGAATAAACCGTCCGCTCCGTCGCGCTCCCGTCACCGACGCGCCACCGAAGCACCAACACGACGCCCGCCCCGGCGAGGATCGCACCGCCGGCAGCGCCGAACGTCCGGACGTACCCCGTCGCAGCGAGCCAGCCGCCGACGACGCTGCCGACGCCGCTCGCAACCGTCGAGAGCGCGCCGTAGACGCCGAGCGCCTCGCCCCGGACGATCGGTGGCGACAGGCGCGTGACGAGGGAGGCCGCCGAGACGGCGATGACCGCCCACGTGAGACCGACGAGAACGAAAAGTGGCAGGGCGAGTGCGAGCGCACCCCCGGTCAGCACGACGGCCGGGAGCGCAACGCCACGGACGAGGAGGCTGCCGGCGTGGACCAGCGTCACCTCGTATCGCTCGACGAGCGATCCGGCCGTGCCGAAAGAGACCGCGGCACCGACGTTGAGGGCGAGATAGAGGCCGAAGACGGCGTCGTCGCCGAAGCCGACGCCCGCGAGGTAGGCCGGCAACGGGGCAAAGACGGCGCCGAACCCGGCGAACGCGAGGACGACGGCGCCGAAGTAGAGCGCGAGTCCCGGCGTGAACCGGCGGACGAACCGCCGGGGATGGAGGCCGCGCGGGTCGATCCGTCCCGGCGTGAACGGGAAGCCCGCGCCCCGAACGCCGAACCGGCTGGCGGTACGGAGCGCCCGCCGGAGGCGGCGCGGCGCCGGGATGGGGGCGGGTCCACGGTCGTCCGGGAGCGCCCGCGCCGTGACGACCCAGCCGACGCCCGCACTGGCGGCACAGACGAGACAGACGGCCCGGAGTGCAGTCCGCGCGTCTAGGCCGACCAGTCGCTCGCCGACGACGATCACACAGAAGCCGACCAAGAGGCCGAGCGCCCAGCCGACGCCCTGCCACTCGTTGAGGCGCGCGATCCGGTCGCTCCAATCGGCCTCGGGTGTCCCGACCACCGCCAGGAGCGTGAGGACGGGCGTCGCCGCGGCGAAGGCGAACCAGATGGCCGCGTTGGCGGCGATCACGACTGGGATCGACTCCACCGCCGCGACGACGGCCAGTCCCACGGCGACGACACCGACGGCGCCGAGGACGTACCCTCGCCGGTGCCCCGTGCGGTCGGCGAGGCGGCCGACGACGAGCGCACCGGGCGCGCCGACGGCCGCGGCGACGGCGGCGAGGAGTCCCAGAACGACCGGCCCGGCACCGAGTTCGACGACGTACAGCGGAACGACGAGCGACGCACCGCCGAGACCGACGGCGGCGAGTCCCCAGCCGTAGAGCCAGCGGTCCGATACGCCCAACCGGTCCGTCCCCCGACACTTATAACATGGGTCGGCGCTCGAACGGTCAGCCATTTGTCGCTCCGGATCGATATCCATCCAGTGATCGGATCCGGTCTCGGCGTCGTCGTCGTGCTCGCCGTCGTCTCGACGGCGGTCGTCTGGTTCGGGAGCGAACAACTGGAGCGCGGCGCGGCACGACTCAGCCGCCACTACGGCCTCCCCGCCGCCGTCCACGGAGCGGTCGTCGTCGCCGTCGGATCGAGCTTCCCCGAACTCAGCTCCGTCGTCGTCAGCACCGTCCTCCACGACGAGTTCTCCCTCGGCGTCGGCGCCATCGTCGGCTCGGCCATCTTCAACCTGCTCGTGATCCCCGCCGTCTCGGCGCTCGCTAGCGAGGAACTCGAGTCGACCCGCGACGTCGTCCACAAGGACGCCCAGTTCTACATCGTCAGCGTCCTCGTCCTCTTTCTCACGTTCGCGCTCGGGGCGACGTACGTTCCTGGGGGGACGAACGAGGCGGCGATCCTCACGCCGGCGCTCGCTGTCCTCCCGCTTGCCACCTACGGCGTCTACGTCTTCCTCCAGTATCAGGACACCCGAGACCACACACCTCGCCCCCCACCCGACGTCGCCCTGGGCCGCGAGTGGACGCGTCTGACCGTCTCGCTCGCCGTCATCGCCGTCGGCGTCGAAGGGCTCGTCCGGGCCGCCCTCCAGTTCGGCGCCGCGTTCGGCACGCCACCGTTCCTGTGGGGGTTGACGGTTATCGCCGCCGCGACGAGCCTCCCCGACGCCTTCGTCAGCGTCCGAGCGGCCACGAACGACGAGGACGTGACTAGCCTCGCCAACGTCCTCGGGAGCAACACGTTCAACCTCCTGGTCGCCATCCCTGTCGGCGTCATCCTCGCGGGGTCGGCGACGATCGATTTCCTCGTGGCCATCCCCCTGATGGGGTTTCTCGCCTTCGCGACCGTGGTCTTCATCGTCGTCACACGGACGCATCTCGAACTCACGAACCCCGAGGCCTACGCCCTGCTAGCGCTGTACGCGTGCTTTCTGGCGTGGATGGTCCTCGAGACGATGGGGTCCGTCGACGTCGTGCGGGGGATCTAGCGCTTCGCCGGCTCCCACTCCGACGGCCGACGGCCGAGCAGTCGCTCGCGCAGGCTCCGCCGCTCCGGCCGTTCGGCAAGTAGCACCGAGCAGTCGAGTTCGTCGACCACGTTCAGTCGGAGCGAATCGGTCATCAGCCGCGAGAGCAGGCCGCGTTCGACCGCCCCGACGACGACGAGCGAGTGATCGGCCGCCTCCCTGGCGATCGCTCCCTCGACGTCGCCCGAGTCGTCGACGACCAAGTCGGCGTCTCGGAGGTCGTGGTCGTCGGCCCACTTCTGTAGGAACGCCTCGCCGGCGTCGCGGTCCTCGGGCCCCGACACGACGTGGAGGAACGTGCTGGAAGCGCCGACGGCCGACTGCAGCGCCCGGGCAACCTCTGTTCCGAGGTCGCAATCGGGGGCGTCGACCGTCGGCAGGAGGATGCGCGACGGATCGAAATCCTGGTCGCGTAACGCGAGGAGATCACACGGCGGTGAGGCGCGCAGCTCCGAGGGCCCCGACACCTGTCCCCCGCCCCAGGGTCGATCGCCGCCCCAGCCGATCAACAGCAGGTCGGCGCGTTCGCGGTCGGCAACGCCGAACACCTCCTCGAACGAGCGGTGCGAGACGATCGTCGAGGTTTCGACGTCGACGTCGTGGCTCTCGACCGCCAGGCGCAAGCCTTCGAGCAGTTCGTCGGACTCCGAGACGATGCGGTTGTGCTGTCTGACGCCGTACCCCCCGGTTCGCCGGTCCGGGACCTGGACGACGTGCACCAGGTGGACGACGGCCGATTCGTGCTCACCGGCGACGTGACAGGCGAGTTCGACCAGATCCGTCTCCGTCCGTGGGTTCGATATCGGGACGACCACGCGGTACGCGTCGTCGTCGGTCCGCCGCTCGGCGGTGTCGACAAGCGGGACGTACGACCGACCGACGAACCCGCCGAACAGCCACTCACGGAGCGATAGCTGTCGTCGTGCGCCCTCGAATCGGGCGGATTCGAGCCGTCGCTCGGTCGTCTGGAAGTAGTTGACGACCGTCACCAGCAACACGCCGCCGAGCGTGTTCCCGGCCAGCACCGGCAGCGCGAACTCCGTGATCCCGACCAGCACCGAGAAGTCGGTGGCCAACACCAGATACACCATCTCGGTGTACGAGACGACGATGTGATAGAGGTTGCCGAGCGGCACGGACAGGAAGGCGAGATACACGACGAGGATACGGGAGACCGTATCCCGGGCGGCGTACTCGACCCAGACGACGCCGGCGACGATCAGTCCGGCGAAGGCAGCCTTGAGAAACAGCGTCTCTGGCGCCGTCGCGACACCCTTCCGGCCGAGGTCGACCGCGACGGCAGCCGTCTCGGCCGAGAAGACCCCGCCCCACGCCAGCGCGGCGGCACCGAGGGTCGCCCCGGCGAAGTTCCCGACGAGGACGACGATCCAGTTGCGCAACAGTGCGGGGATGCTCACCAGCCGTTCGAGGGTCAGCGCCACGGGTGGAAGGGTGTTCTCCGTGTACAGTTGGTAGCCGCCGATGATGATGTAGATGAACCCGAGCGGGTACAGCAGCGCGCTCAACACCGGATCGCCCCCCGTCGACGCCGTCAGCGACGCGTACAGGAGAAACGTAATGGTGATCGCAAAGCCCGCGGCCAGCCCCGAGAAGAACAGTTCGCGACTCCCGGCCGTGATCTCCTCGTCGGCGGCCGCGACGATTCGCTGGAACACCTCGTCCGTGGAGAACCGATCCCGGACGACCTCGCCGACGGCCGGTGCGCCGCTTCTCGATCGCTCGACCGCCTCTCGGACCGACTCCTCGGGATCCGGCGGCTCGTCCGAACTCATAGAGCCACCGACCATCCGGGGCCACTAATCAGTTGATGCTTCCCACGGCGCTTCGACTGCGGTCGGCGCGCCGGTAGCGGGCGGCCGGCGCCGATCCGCGGCGACACCGACGTCACCCGGTGGCACGCACGTCAGCGCGTATTCAAGTCCCTCCGGCGCGTACTCGGGGCAATGACAGCGCCCACGCCCACGCCGGGCATCCACCACGTCACGTGCATCGCCGGAGATCCGCAGCGAAACCTCGACTTCTGGGTCGAGACGCTCGGACTCCGCCTCGTCAAGCGCTCGATCAACCAGGACGACCCCGGCACCTACCACTTCTTCTTCGCTGACGCCGAGGGGACGCCGGGAACGAGTATGACCTTCTTCCCGTGGGCGGATCTCCCGCGGGGCAAGGTCGGCAGCGGGCAGGTCGCCCGCACCGCGTTCCGCGTGCCGGCGGGGAGCCTCGACTACTGGGAGGATCGCTTCGACGAATACGGCGTCTCCTACGGCGACCGGATCGAGCGGTTCGGCGAGGGCGTGCTTCCGTTCACCGATCCCGACGGGCTGCCGGTCGAACTCGTCGCAGTCGAGATACCGGACGACGACCCGACCGTCCCGTGGACCGAGTTCGTCCCCGAGTCGGCCGCGATCCGGGGCTTTCACTCCGTGACGCTCTGGCTCGCCGACCCGAAGCCGACGCTGGATCTGCTGGAGACGATGGGGTTGGAGGAAGTCGGGACCGAACGGGGCCAGGGCGACACGCCCGGCGACGAGCGGACTCGCCTCGCCGCGGCCGGTCCCGTCGGCACGTACGTCGACGTCCTTCCGACCATCGAGAGCGGCCGCCAGGGCCACGGGACGGTCCACCACGTCGCCTTCCAGACGCCGACCGACGACGACCAAGAGTCGATGCGGAGTGCCGTCCGAGGGGCGGGGCTGAACCCCACCCAACGGATCGACCGTCACTGGTTCCGCTCGGTCTACGTCCGGGAACACGGTGGCGTCCTGTTCGAACTCGCGACGAACGGTCCGGGATACGACAGCGACGAACCGCTCGACGACCTCGGGGGTCGACTCGTGCTCCCCGGTCGATACGAGGACCGACGCGAGGAGATCGAGGCCGAACTGCCAGACGTGACGGTGCCGCGGGCGGCGGCGTCCGAGGCCGACGACTGATCGCCGCGGCCCCCCGTCAGTCGATGTCCGCGCCGCTGGAACACGGTTTCCGGGGGATCTACTGGTCCACACCGGTCCGTCGGGGAGGCCCCGTATCGCCGCCGTCGTTCGGCCCGAGGTCGACCCGCCGCCGGAGTCGTCGACCGGCCACCGGGTGCGTGATCAGCCGCCGAGTCGACGATCGGACGCTCGGACTACCGGCTGTCCGTCGTCACCGTCGACTGGATCAGTCCAACTTCGAGACCGCTTCGTCGATGTCGAAGTCCTGCGTGGTTTCGGCGCCCTCCTCGCCCCGGTCGACTTTCTCCTGGTCTTCCTCGATCTCCACTTCCGGACCCTCCTCCTCGGTGAACTCCGTGTTGACTCCCCACGGCATGTTATCGGGCCCCGTCCCGGAGGTACTCGCTCCCGCTGTCCGTCACGCCGCCCCGACGCGCTCTCGGTTCCGCAGTTTGTCGATCCATTGCCGTTCGTACCGGACGGAACGCTATATCCGTTGGGATCCCGCGGGCGACGATGGGCGGGACGTACTGGCCGTGACGAGCGGCTAGTTCGTCGGTGTGTCCCCGTCCTCGTCGACGTCACCGTCACCGTCACCGTCGACGTCCCTGATTCGGAGCGTCGAAACCCGTGCGCCGTCGACCCCCGTCACTTCGACGACGTAGTCGGCCGCCTCGACGGTGTCGCCGACCTCCGGAATCCGACCGAGTCGGTCGAGCACCAGTCCGCCGAACGTCTCGAACCCGTCGCCCTCGAACGCGGTATCGAGCACCTCGTTGACAGCCGACAGCGTGACCGACCCGTCGGCGTCGTAGGTGCCGTCGTCGCGCCGGTGTATCGAGTGCTCGCGGCGGTCGACGTCGAACTCGTCGCGAAGGTCACCGACGATGGCCTCGACGACGTCCTCGACGGTCGCGATGCCTTCGAGAACGCCCCACTCGTCGACGACGACGGCCATCTGTCGCCGCTCGTCCCGAAACTGCAACAGGAGGTCGTTGACGGACGTCGTCTCCGGCACGACGACGAGTTCGCGTGCGAGGTCGCCGGCAGTCGCCGACGGCGACTCGGATTCCGCCGAGCGCAGCACGTCCTTCACGTCGACGAACCCGACGGCACGGTCGGGGTCGTCGGCCGCGACGACCGGATAGCGCGTGTGTTCGGCGTCGAGGATCGTCTCCCGGAGTTCGGACAGCGACGCGTCGGCAGGGACGCTCACCACGTCCGGCCGCGGCACCATCACCTCCCGGACCACGGTGTCGTCGAGGTCGAAGACGCGCTCGATCATCTCGACTTCGGCCATCTCGACGTGGCCCTCCTCCCCCGAGCGGGCCAACACGCGGCGGATCTCGCGCTCTTCGAGCGTCTCGTCGGTCTCGGACGCGGGCGGGACCCCCAGCAGGCGCGTGAAGGCGTTGGCGGTGCCGTTGAACACGACGATACCGGGAGCGAACAGGTAATACGAGACTTTCATCGGTGGCGCGAGCAGCAGCGAGATCCGCTCGGCGTCGGCGATGGCTATCGTCTTCGGCGCGAGTTCGCCGAAGACCACGTGGAGGAAGGTGATGATACTGAACCCGAGCGCGAACGCCACGAGGTGAATGAGATTCGCCGGGAGCAACGGGTCGAGAACCGGTTCGATGAGCGCGGCCACCGCCGGTTCGCCGATCCACCCGAGGCCCAAGGAGGCGATGGTGATGCCCAGTTGCGTCGCGGCGAGGTAGTCGTCGAGATTCGCCATCACGTCCTGGAGGGCAGCGGATCCGGCACGGCCCTCCTCGGCCAGCTGTTCGACCGACGTGGAACGCACCCGGACGAAGGCGAACTCCGAGGCGACGAAAAAGCCGTTCAGTGCGACGAGAAACAGCGCAGCGAGAACCCGTGCCGCGGAGAACGCGACGTTTACCATTGCCGTCCTCGACCGACGCGCCCGTTCGAACGCCAAGCGACCATACCGGATGCAAGAGGGTCGGTCTATTAAAACGGACGCCCGGAACGAATCCGTGCCGGTCGACCGGAGTCGCGTCGGACTAGCCCGACGCCGCCCGTTCGCGGGTGACGAGTGTGGCACCGGCGGCACCTCCGGCGGCGGCGAACAGCGCTGGGGAGACGGCGCCGGCGAGGAGGCCACCAGCGAGTGAACTGCCACGGGCGCGCTGGCCCGCGCACATCGTTCGTCTCGCCGTGGACTGTCCACGCCCCACGGATCGAGGTCCCGGTAGCGTGGCAGGACCGAGTTACCGACGAATTCGTCGATGCCGTCGTCGATCAAATAGAGACGCATCTCCGGTGATTCGAAAGGATGTACGCCCGGAACACTACCGGACGAAAATCTACTAGTAGGCCTGGCGGAAGTGTAACTCGCGCTTCTGCGAATCGAAAACAGACGGGCGTGAGAACGCTATTCGTTTTCCAGGGCGTCGTAGATATCGCGGTGTTCGTCTCGGTCAGCCCTAGCGACTCGCAATACAAGCTCTCGGCGAATGTCTTCCATCACGTCGTCGAGTGGCGTTCGTTCGCCCGTCTTCTCTCCCGTCGCCATATCTATCTCTTGACCACGAGTCCCGTTAATCGTTCGGGTCCGACGATTCATCGGACAGCTGATCAAGTCCATACTCGACGAGGTCGCCTCGCCATCGTTCGACCACTTCGTTCAAAGCGACTTCGGTCGTGTGTGCTCGAAGATATTCGAGCACGTCGTCCTCATCGACAGCCTTCTCGTCGGTGCCGAACTTCGTCAGTATCTCTCTGATTTCGTCGTCGTATTCGAACTGGTAGCCGTTGAGCAGATAGAACACCGTCGTCGTGTTGAGTGCGGTGCGCTTGTTTCCGTCCACGAACGGGTGGTTGGCGACGAGGAGCCGAAGCAGATGAAACGCCTTCTCGTGAATTGTCTCCGGAACTGACCCGAAGCTCCCTTCGCTGACGTACTCCAGTGCGAATTCGACATCTCCGCGACTCCGAACCCCTGGGCCGGTGTTCGGGGACTCCGAGACAATGTCCTCGTGGATGTCGAGGATGTCTTCGACCGACGGATACCAAAACGAGTCGGTCATTATCGGGAGTTCACATTCGACTAACCTATGGTTTTCTCTCTACGAATGAACGACTCTCGAAAGGGTGCTGCACATCTGTTCGGTCTCTAACCGATATTGTCGAAAGGATGTACGCCCGGAACACTAACGTCCAGCCTCATCCCTGGCGGCGTGCCGTGTCGGCTGGCTAACCCTCGTGCCGGGCGGCCGTCGGTCGCGTGCGACGGCATCACGGTCGGGTCGTCGGTCGGACGACCACGGCGACCGGCGGTCAGTGTTCGCCGGATCACCCATGTCGCGTGCCCGGGTTCTCCGCGCTGTCATCGCGCCCTGACGGGCGTGCTCGGGCGGGGACTAAAGGCACGCGAGCGACGCTACGGCCCACAGGGGTTAACTCCTTGCGGACGACCGCCGCGATCAGTAGACGTACTCGGACTCGTGGATGCTCACGAAGTCGCGGTTCCGGCGCTTGTTCAACCGGTAGCTGACGAGGAGTTTGATCGCGTCCCACCCGGCGGCGAACTTCCGTTCGAACATGCGATAGCCCGACTCCTCGGCGAGCATCTTCCGGGCGGTCCGAAAGATCCGGTCCCAGTCCGTGGGACGGTAGTCCCGAACCATGTCGGCCATGGTGACGTTTCGCAGAATCTCGTCGCCGATGGCGTCCTTCCAGGCGGCGTTGTACCCGGAGAGGTCGCCAGTCCCCGCGAGTTCGCCAGCGATGGCTCCGGTGCGGACCGCGACGTGATCGCCGCCCTCGTGGAACGCCGAAGTGGTGCCCATCGCGCCGCCGGCGACGGCGATACCCGCCTCGACCGGCGAGTCGACGGGGCGCGTCGACGAGATGGGATACGTCTCCGTCCCCGTCGACTTCCCCCGATCCTCGACGAGTGGGAAGTCACCGGGCACGTCGTACTCGTCGCCGTACTCGTGTTCGAGGAGGCGCCGGAGATACTCGTTTCCGCCCGGAACCGTCTCGTCGTCCGGGCGGAGCAGGACGTACGCGTCCCGGTCGGCCACGGCGTCGATGTCGAGACCGATGGGCATCGTCAGCCCAATTCGGGCCACGTCGTCGTCGTTCGGGAAGATCCACGGGTAGGCGGTGTGGCCGGGGATGTACCCCCACCAGAACGTGATGGCGCCACGGAGGTCCTCGGCCACCGCCGCGGGGAGTCGGCGGTGTTCCTGGTACGCGATGTGGTTGGCCGTCGTCGTCCCGAGATGGTCGGTGACGGGGGAGGGGAGATACCGGTCGAGGACGCGATTGGTGACGGTGCGCTGGGGACCGTCCGCGAGGACGAGGAAGTCGGCACCCACGGCGTCGCCGTCGGCCAGTCTGAGCGTGTGTCGGGGGTCGGCGTCGAGCGTCGTCTCCACGTCTCTGACGCTCGTGCCGACGCGGTAGTCGGCGCCGGCGTCCTCGGCGCGTTCGCGGAGCCAGTCGTCGAAGCGCGCCCGGTGGAAGGTGTAGCCGAAGGCGTCGTACGAGGAGTCGATGCCGGTGCTTCGGAGGACACAGGACTCGTTCGGCCCGACGAACGCCGCTCGGTCGAGTTCCGACAGCAACACGCCGTCGGGAAACTCGTCGGGGTGGATATCCATGATGTCGACCCAGTAGTCGAGGATGCCGGCGGCGTCCGTCGAGTCGGGGCCCAGACCCTCGCGGTCCGCCCGGGGGACGCCCTTCTCGAAGACGAGTGCGGACGCGCCGGCCTCGGCCGCCGCGTGCGCCGCCGACGCGCCGGCCGGCCCGCCGCCGACGACGGCCACGTCCACGTGTTCCATACTCCAGTCCCCGGGGGGCGAGCGTATTAATCGTCCGGAACGTCGCGACGACGGTGGCCTCGTAGCCTCTTTAACGGTGGCGGCTGCATCGCCCCCCATGGCCGATCCGGACGTCGCCGTCCTGCGGCAGAAAGTGCACGGAATGGCCCCCTCGTCGTACGGGGCGAAGCTCCGCGACCGCCTCCCCGACCACGAGGTGGTCGTCGCGACCACGCCCGCCGAGGAGCGGGACCTGATCGAGCGCGCACGGGTAGTTTCTGGCATCCACTTCGAGACCGAGTGGCTCGACGCGGCCGGGAATCTCGACCTGTTCGCGTGTGCGTACGCGGGGACCGGCCACCTCGACGTCGACGCGTTCGCGGACGCCGGCGTCGCCGTCACCAACGCCGCGGGCGTCCACGGTCCCAACATCTCCGAGTACGTCGTGGGCGCCCTCGTCGCCCACGAGCGCCGGTTCCGGCGGGCGTGGCACCACCAGGAACGCAACCACTGGGAGGCCTACCCGGTCGGGGAACTGCAAGGGAGCACCGCGGCCGTCGTCGGCCTCGGCGCCATCGGCGAGGCGCTCGTCGAGCGACTGGGCGCGTTCGGCGTCGAGACGATCGGGGTTCGGTACACGCCGAAGAAGGGTGGCCCGACCGACGAGGTGGTGGGCTTCGACTCGATTCACGGCGCGCTGGCCCGTGCCGACTACGTGCTCCTCGCGTGCCCGCTCACGGACACGACGCGCGGGCTGATCGACGCGGAGGCGCTGGCCTCGATGCGTGCCGACGCGCTGTTGGTCAACGTCGCCCGCGGCCCGGTCGTCGACACCGACGCACTGGTGGCGGCGCTCCGGGACCGGGAGATCCGGGGGGCAACGCTGGACGTCACCGATCCCGAACCGCTCCCGCCGGAGCACCCGCTCTGGTCGTTCGAGAGCGTCCAGATCACGCCACACAACGCGGGCAACACCCCGAAGTACTACGACCGTCTCGCCGACATCCTCGCGACGAACCTCCGGCGGATGGAGGGAAGCGGTGCGGTCGATGATCTCGAGAATCAGGTGGTGTAGCTCGCTACTCGTCGGTCGGCGGCGCAACCTCGTTGCCCAGCGTGCCGACGCCCTCGTAGGTGATCTCGACACGGTCGCCGGGTTCGATCACACCGGGGTTGGCCGGACTCCCGAACGCGATCACGTCGCCCGGGCGGAACGTGAACCGCTCGGAGAGGAAGGCGACGATCTCGTAGGGGTCGAACAGCATCAGTTCGGTGTTCGCCTCCTGCCGGCGCTCGCCGTTGATCTCGGTGTGCATGTCGATGCCGTGGGGGTCGAGGTCGGTCTCGATCCAGGGGCCGAGGGGGCCCGAACCGTCGAAGGCCTTCCGCGCCGTGCGACCGGGCTGGTCGAGGGCGTCGACGTCGTTCATGATGGTGTAGCCGCGGATCACCGCGGGCACCTCCTCGGGGTCGAGGCGGTGACACCGTTCGTCGATGACGGCACAGAGTTCGCCCGCGTACGTCACCTCCTCGGAGAAGGTCGGATAGGGGATCGGTTCCTCGTGGGCGACGATGGACGCCGGGGGTTTGATGAAGAAGGCCGGCTGGTCCGGCACGTCGTACTCCATCTGGTCGAGCGTTGCCGCGAAGTTGCGGCCGACACAGTAGAGCGCCGAGGGCTCACACGGTGGCGCGAGATGGCCGTCCTCGCCGACGACGAACTCGCCGTCGTCGGTCTCGACGACTCCGTCCCCGTCCCGGTACTCGCCGGCGTACACCTGGCCGTCGACCGCGATGCGTGCGCGTCTCATACGCCCCCGTCCGCTCGGACCGACTAACCGCTTGTGGATTCCTCACGTCGCCGCGAAACCCTCTTATGTGTCGAACGGTAACATATGTCGTACCCCTACCCGGTGCCCCTGATCCGCGTCAGTTTTTACCCGTCGGCGGAAACTGACGTGTAATGGACTCCGAACTGCGCGACCGCGTCGAGCGAGCGGCGCGGACGCACGCACTCCTCAACGCGGTGAAATACGACAGCGACGCGGACGTAGGCGCCGTCATGGGGCCACTGATGGGGGAGAACCCCGACTTCCGGCCCCACGCCGACGAGATTCCCGGCGTCGTCGCCGGCGTCGTCGACGAGGTGAACGACCTCTCGGCTACGGAGCGTCGGGCGGAGCTCGAAGAACTCGCTCCGGCGGCGCTGGCCGAAATCGAGGCCGACGACGAGGGTGACGACCACCCGCTCCCGGACCTGCCGAACGTCGACGAGGACGCCGGCGTCGTGATGCGCGCGGCGCCGAACCCGAACGGTCCGTGGCATCTCGGCCACGCCCGGATGCCCGCCGTCATCGGGACGTACAAGGAGCGGTACGACGGTCGCTTTCTGTGCCGCTTCGACGACACCGATCCCGAGACCAAGCGCCCGGACCTCGACGCCTACGACGACATCCTCGACGCCATCGGCTACCTCGGCTTCGAGCCGGACGCGGTGATTCGCGCCAGCGACCGCCTCGAAACCTACTACGACCACGCCCGGGAACTGATCGACCGCGGCGGCGCCTACACCTGCTCCTGCCCGCAGGGCGAGTTCTCCGACCTGAAAAACGCCGGCGAGCCCTGTCCACACCGCGAGAAGGACGCCGAACGAACACGCGAGGAGTTCGAGGCGATGGTCGACGGCGACTACTCGGCCGGGGAGATGGTGCTACGGGTCCGCACCGACATCACGCACAAGAACCCCGCACTCCGGGACTGGGTCGCGTTCCGGATGATCGACCGCCCACATCCCCGCCCGGAGGCAGCCGAGTACCGCTGCTGGCCCATGCTCGATTTCCAGTCCGGCGTCGACGATCACCTCACCGGCGTCACACACATCATCCGCGGCATCGACCTGCAGGACTCCGCAAAACGCCAGCGGTTCGTCTACGACTACTTCGACTGGGAGTATCCCGAGGTGGTCCACTGGGGGCACGTCCAGGTCGACGAGTACGACGTGACCCTCTCGACATCGACGATCAAGGAGTCGATCGAGGCGGGTGAACTCGACGGGTGGTCGGATCCGCGGGCGCCCACCCTCGCCAGCCTGCAACGGCGTGGCATCCGGGGGGGAGCCATCGTCGACGCGATGATCGAGCTCGGCACCTCCACGAGCAACGTCGAACTGTCGATGAGCGCGGTGTACGCGAACAATCGCGACCGGATCGACGACGACGCGAACCGCTACTTCTTCGTCCGCAACGGCGTGGAGAAGGCGGTCCACGGGGGACCGGACGCCGGCCACCCACCCGTTCATCCCGAACACGAGGAGCGCGGCCGTCGTGACGTGTCGGTCGACGACGCCGTCCTCGTGGAACCGGCCGACGTGCCGGCGGCGGGCGAACGCGCGTGGCTGAAGGGCTTCGGCTGTGTCCGCCACGTCGACGGGGCGTTCGAGTACGTCGGCGACGACATCGACGCCGTCCGCGAGGAGGACGTGCCGGTCGTCCACTGGACGCCGACCGACGGCGTTCCCGTCCGCCTGCGGACGATGGACGGCGACGTGACCGGTGTCGCGGAATCCGGCTTCGCCGACGTGCCCGTCGACGAGGTGGTGCAGTTCGAACGCGTCGGCTTCGCTCGTCTGGACCTCGTGCCGTCCGACGGCGACAAAAGCGAAGACGAGAACGAGGCGGTGGCGTACTTCGCCCACGAGTAGCGGTCCCGGGCAAACGTTTATTCTCCGCGTCTCCCACGGTCGGGCATGCAGAATCCACCACCTGACGGAGTGGCCGATTCATCAGCCAGGGCCATCCCCCACTGGTCACACGGCGACGACGACGTCCTCACCATCGTCGAGGGCGACGGCGTCACCGTCTACGACGACGACGGGAACGCGTATCTCGATTTTCTCGCACAGCTCTACTGTGTCAACGCCGGCCACGGTGAGGATCGTATCGCGGACGCCATCGCCGAGCAGGCTTCCCGCGTCGCCTACGTCTCCTCCTCGAAGCACAACGACGCGCGGACCGAACTCGCGGGCCGCCTGGCGGCGATCACGCCGGGCGCCCTCGACGACGTGTTCTTCGCCGTCTCGGGGAGCGAGGCCAACGAGGCGGCGGTCCAGTTCGCCCGGGAGTACACCGGTGCCCGAAAGGTACTCACGCGCTATCAATCCTACCACGGTGGCACCTACGGCGCGGGGTCGCTGACGGGCGATCCCGAGACGCGCAACGCGGTGGGACGGGGCGCCGAGACGACCGGCGCGGTGAAGTTCCTCCCGCCGCTGATCCACCGGTCGCCGTTCGACGGCGACACGCCCGAAGAGATCGCCCGACAGGCTGCCGACCATCTGGAGTACGTCATCCACAACGAAGGTCCGGACTCCGTCGCGGCGGTGCTGATGGAACCCGTCGGTGGGACGAGCGGTGCGTACCCCGCGCCGGCCGACTACTGGCAGCGGGTCCGCGAGATCTGTGACGAATACGACATCCTCCTGATCGCGGACGAGGTGATCACCGGCTTCGGCCGGTGTGGCGAGTGGTTCGGCATCGAGACCGAGGAGGTCGTCCCGGACCTGCTCACGTTCGCGAAGGGAGTCACGAGCGCGTACGTCCCGCTCGCGGGCGTGGCGGTGCGTCCGGAGATTGCCACCCACCTCGGCGAGACGGGGATCGACGTGGGGCAGACGTTCGCCGGCCACCCCGTCGCCTGTGCCGCCGGAATCGCGGCCCTCGACGTGTACGCCGACGGCCTGATCGAGAACGCGCGGGGCCGGAGCGGCCACCTCGAAGCCCGCCTGCGGGAGCTCGAACGCCACGACGCGGTCGGGACGGTCCGCGGGCGCGGCCTGCTGTGGGCCGTCGAGTTCACCGACCCCGAGACCGGGGAGCCGTATCTCAACCCGTGGACCGATTCCGGCGACAACCCCGTCGACGACGTGATCGACGCGGCACGGGAGCGGGGCGTCCTGCTCGGTGGGGGGCGGCCGCGCACGCAGGTCATCGTCAGTCCACCGCTGCCGGTCACCGACGACGAGATCGACCGCGCGGTCGACAGCCTCGATGCGGCAATCGAGACGGTGTTCGGCTAACCTCGCCGACGCGACCGTTTAATACGACGGCGCTCCCGACATCGACCATGCTTCACACGGAGGGCCCGCTCCTCACGATCGACGTGGGATCGCGTCGCGCCAGAACCGCGTCCATCGACGACGTCCTCGAAGCCTTCATCGGCGGTCGGGGTGCCGCCACGCGTCTCGCCCACGACCGCATCCCGTTCGACGCGGACCCGTTCGGCCCGGAGAATCGCCTCTATTTCACCACCGGCCCGATGCAGGCCTCGTCGATGAGCTTCACGGGCCGCACCTCCGCGACGGCCGTCTCGCCGCTGACCGATGGCCTGCTGTCGTCGAACGCCGGCGGGTTCGTCTCGCGCAATCTGCTGGGCACCGGCAACGCCGTCGTCGAACTCGTCGGCGAGAGCGACGCCACGCTGCTGGTCCACGTCCGAGAGGATGGGGTGACCTTCGAGGAGGTCCCGGGACTCGTCGGCGCGGACGTACCCACAGTGACCGACTACGTCGAGGCAGAACACGACCTGGGCGCCGAACACGTCGTCTGTATCGGCCCGGCGGGCGAGAACCGGGTTCGCTTCGCGGCGCTCATGACCAGCGAGTCGCGGGCGTTCGGCCGCGGCGGCCTCGGCGCGGTCATGGGCGCGAAAAACGTGAAGGCGATCACCTTCGACGGCGACGCTCACCCCGACGTCGAGGTGGACGCCGAGGCTGCGACCATCCACCGCGAGGCGGCGACGAGCGACAACATCATGAAACGGCAAGGGACCGCGAGCGTCACCGACCTCGCCAACGAAATCGGGAGCTTTCCCACCCGCTACTTCGAGGACGTCCGCTACGAGGCGTTCGAGAAGATCAACGGCGACCGGGTGGAGGAGAAAAAGTACAAGAAAGGGACGTGTTCGCAGTGTGCCTTCGCCTGCAAGTTGCCGACGAAAGACGAGGCGACGGGGGTCGAGACGGAGGGTCCGGAGTTCGAGACGATCATGTCTTTCGGCGGCAACTGCGAGGTGGACGACATCGTCTCGATCATGCAATCGAACGAACTCTGTGACCGTCTCGGGATGGACACCATCTCGTGTGGCAACGCGGTGGCGGCCTACCTGAAAGCCGAAGACGCCTTCGGCGACGACGAGTTGATCCACGAAATGGTGGAGAACATCGCCCACCGCGAGGGCGAGGGCGACCTGCTCGCGGAGGGCATCCACCGCTTCCACGAGGAACTCGGCGTCGAGGACTGGACGGTCAAGGGGATGACCTTCTCCGCGCACGACGGCCGCACGCTGCACGGCCAGGGGCTCGGCTTCGCCACCGCGAACCGCGGCGCCGACCACATGTACGCCACCTTCTACGCCTACGAGTACCCACTCGTCGACGCCGACGAGGCGTTCGAACCGTCGGGACTGTCGGCGGCCAAGGCGGAGAAACTGGTCGAATTGGAGAACAAGCGCGCCCTAGAGGACTGCGGGATCGTCTGTCGATTCTCGCGGGGAACGATGACCCGGGAGCGGTTCGAGGCGCTGTTCGACGCCGACTTCGACGACCTGCTGGACGTCGGCGGGCGCGTCGTCGAACTCGAACGCCACTTCAACAACCAGCGCGGCTTCGACCGGGAGGACGACGACCTGCCCTACGACCTGCCCGACTTCGAGACGGCACTCGACAGTTACTACGCGGCGCGCGGGTGGACCGCCGAGGGTGTCGTCCCCGACGGCGCGGTCGGCCCGACCGGTGCGGACTGACGCGGTGCGGTCGCCCGTTCGGTCGTAGGTTTATCCGTCTCGGCCGCCGAGCGAGGGTATGGCCATCGATCCGAACTTCGAACGCAACCGGGAGCAGGTCGACGAGGAGGACGGTGTCGCCGTCTGGGGGCCGGTCGAGCCGCCGGAGAAACTCGGCATCCACGGCACCCACGTCGCCGTCGACTTCGACATCTGTCTCGCGGACGGCGCCTGTCTCGAGGACTGTCCGGTCGACGTCTTCGAGTGGGTTGAGACACCGGGACACCCCGAGAGCGAGATCAAGGCCCACCCGACCTACGAGGATCAGTGCATCGACTGCATGCTCTGTGTCGACGTCTGTCCGGTCGACGCCATCGACGTCGACCCCAGCCGCGAGAATCGTCTCTAACGCACGAACGATTAAGTGCGTTACCGTGGTACAGTATCACATGGAGCTGACCGAACAGCTGAACTTCGATCATCAGGATCGCCGGGACATTTACGAGTACGTCGAGGCCCAGGGATCGGTTCGGGCCGACCAGGCGCGGCGGGCGCTGAATCTCGACCCGGAGGCGTTCGGTCACCACCTCACGATCCTGCGTCGGGACGGCTACATCCGACAGGAGGGCAAGCGGCTTCGCGTCGCCTACCGCGAGGAGGACGTCGAGGAGTACGACGCCGACGACGTCGTCTACACCATCCGCGCGGCCGAGCAGCGCGACCTCTCCGGACTCGTCGGCGTCATCCGGCAGGTCGCACGCGAGGGAACGTACATCGAGGCGGAGACGGTAGCGGACCTGTTGGACCACGAGGAGGTGATCCTCAGGCACAACGAGGTCCGGTCGCGGATGGTCTTCGTCGCCTGTGTCGACGACGAGGTGGTCGGGTGGGTCCACCTCGACCTCCCCGAGACGGAGAAACTGGCACACACGGCGGTGTTGACCGTGGGGTTGCTCCCGGGGTATCGCGGCGACGGCATCGGCTCCGCGTTGCTCGACCGCGGGGTCAGGTGGGCGTGCGAACACGACTTCGAGAAACTCTACAACAGCGTCCCCGCGACCAACGAGACGGCGATCGTCTTCCTCGAGGACCGAGGGTGGGAGGTCGAGGCCGTCCGCAACGACCACTACCGGATCGACGACGAGTACGTCGACGAGGTGATGCTGGCGACCTTCCTCGAGTGCTAGCGTAGCGATCGAAGCGGTCCGTGCGCCCGACTGCAGTCGAATGAACTCGGACGGGCGACGGCCTTCAGTCGGGGGTGACGTACCGGCGGCGCTCCTCCCGGGCCGCCGCCGTGCCGTAGCGCTCGACGAGCGGCCGGAACGCGTCGCCGAGCGCCCGCATACACTGCCGCGTGGAGACGTAGTCCAGATCGTCGGCGACGCGCGCCCAGTCGGCGGTCTGTAGCGGTTTGCGGACGAGGAGGCGTTCCTGTCGGTCGGTCAGCGCGTCGTCCGGGTCGACGAGCTGTGCCATCGCCAGATCGCGAAAGGCGCCGGGGGCGGCGTCGTACAGCCCCGGCCCGTAGGCCGCGGCGGCGACGACCTGCCACTCGTGATCGGAGAGGTCGGGCGACGGCGACGCGTCGGTCGCCCGCAACACCGCGCGGGCGACGTCGGGATCGAGGTCCGTGAGCGCGTCCGAGAGGCCGTCGCGCATCCGGGGACGGAACCGGCGTGCGTGGCGGTCGTGCAGGTCACGACCGGCCGGACCGGCCGGTCGGAGCATGATCGCCGAGTACTCCCCGCTCGCCGCGTTGCGCGTCGTCGAGCAGTGAACGGTCCGGTAGCCGTTGCGTTCCCAGAACCGAACGAGCCGGGGCGTCGCACCGAAGCCGACGCCGAACCAGTCGACGTCGGCGCCGAACTCGTCGTGACAGTCGGCGAGAAGCCGGGAGCCGAAGCCGGTCGACCGGACCGCGTGGTGGGTGGCGATCCGGAGGACGCGGTAGCCGACGGGCGCGCCGGCGTCGAGGTCGCGCAACTGGCTCGTGAGCACGTCTGGAATCATGTTGCCGCGCACGCGTGCGCCCTCGTACATTTTCGTTCTAAGCGGCTCGCGGAGGCCGCCCTCCCGGGCCAACAGCACCACCGCAGCGACGTGACCGCCGACCGTGAGCGCCCGACAGTCGAGGTTCGGCGCGTCGAGCAGGCGCACCAGGTCGTCGGGCTCCGTCCGGTAGTGTGCGAGGACGAGGAGGCCGAAGGCCTCCCGGAGCAGGTGTTCGTCCGCGAGCAGGTCGGCGGCGTCGAGCGCCCGGTAGGCCGCGTCGTGGGGCGTCGTCTCCGCGACGAGCTGGTCGGCGGCGGGTCTGGCGTCGAGCAGGAGGGCACGGAAGGCCCACACCTCGACCGGGTCGCCCGCCGCGTAGCGGATGGGGTCGTCGAGTCGGACGTCGACCACGTCGCGCTCGTCGCGCTCGTCGCGGAGGTGGTCGCGAAAGCGGACGTCGAACCCGCGGCCGGTCCCCTCGTAGCCGTGGACGGTCGTGACGAACGCGACGGCGGGAGCGTCGAGGAAGGCGGTCAGGCGACGGACGGGGAGGGACGCGGCCTCGTCGACGACGACGGCGTCGGGATCGTCGGGAAGGGCGACCGCCTCGGCGGGGTCGAGAAACCGCACGCGGCCGCCGTCGGCCGTCACGAGTGTTCGGCTCGTCTCGTCGGTTAGCCGGCCCAGCGCCGCGAGCAGCGATCGGGCACGCTCGAACACCTCGGCTGCGTTGCGGTACGCGGGGGCGGTGACGAGGACGTCCCGTCCCTCGGCGGCGAGGCTGCCGGCCGCGAGACCGGCCGCCGCGGACTTCCCCCGTCCGCGGTCGGCCGCGACGACGACGGCACCGCCCGCCCGGAGTCCTTCGAGGGCGGCCACGGCGTCGGCCTGATCGGTCGTGAGACACGCCGCGTACGCTGCCGCGGGGAAGGCGGTGTCGGCGGGCGCCGACGGGTCGGAACGGGGACGGGCCGGCGGTGGATCGGTCAACCCATCACACACGACGACGTCGGCGTCGGTATCGACGACGGCGACGCCCGGATGCTCGGAGAGCGTGTCGACCAGCCGGCGGCGGAAGTGACCGGTCACGTCCCCGACGGTGGACGGTGGGACCGCGAGGCGCGCGTCCGCGTAGTCGGCGGTCGGCCAGTCGTCGAACGGGGGTGTCACGAGGACGAACAGGCCACCGCCGTCGACGGCGCCGACGACACGGCCGAGGAGGTTCGCCGAGAACCCGGCGTGACAGTCGAGGACGACGGCGTCTCGCGTGGTTCCGAGGAGTCGGTCGGCGTCGTCCGGGGCGATTCCCGTCCCCTCGCGGGTCGTGACCAGCGTCGCCTCCGGCTCGTCGAGCGCCGTGAGGACGTCGCCGGCGGCGTCGAGGCCGGCGTCACGGCCGCCTGCGAGCACGAGGAGCCGCCGCTCGTTGGCCCGTTCGGCCTCGGCCCGGAGCGCGGTGACGAGGTCGGCGAGGGTCATGTCTCCGCGTTCCCCGGCAGCGACCAAGGGCCTTGCCCTCATGGTGCCGGGCGTGTGCCGGCGTCACACGCTGTGCCGGGTTTGAAAGCGCTTTTATGGGGTCCCCAGCTATTGAGGGGTACAGCCTGTCCGGGGTTGATGATGCGCCTCGCCATCAGGGATTCTGCCTGGTGAGGTGTGCGAGCCCACGGGCGGGGGGTACAAACAATGTCAGTTTACGTCAATTTCGATGTCCCGGCGGACCTCGCGGAGAGCGCCATCGAGGCGCTCGAAGTAGCGCGAGACACGGGTAGTGTCAAGAAAGGAACCAACGAGACGACAAAGGCCGTCGAGCGCGGCAACGCCGACCTCGTCGTCATCGCGGAGGACGTCCAGCCCGAAGAGATCGTGATGCACCTCCCCGAACTGGCCGACGAGAAGGGGATTCCGTACGTCTTCGTCGAGACCCAGGACGACGTCGGGCACGCTGCCGGCCTCGAGGTCGGGAGCGCGGCGGCGGCCATCGTCGACGCGGGCGACGCCGATGAGAGTGTCGAAGACATCGCCACGAAGGTCGAGGACCTCCGGTAAGCCACTATGAGCGCCGAAGAGAGTGCCAGCGACTCGATGCCGGCGGAAGTCATCGAGATCGTGGGCAAGACCGGCATGCACGGCGAGGCCATGCAGGTCAAATGTCGCATCCAAGAGGGATCGAACCAAGGGCGAATCATCACGCGCAACGTGCTGGGCCCCGTCCGCGAGGGCGACGTGCTCCAGCTGCGCGAGACACAGCGCGACGCGGACTCCATCGGAGGACAGTAATGGTCGACACGCGAACCTGTGATTACACGGGCGAGGAGATCGAACCGGGTACTGGGACGATGTACGTCAAGACCGACGGCACGATCCTGCACTTCGTGGACTCCAAAGCCGAGAAGAACTACTTCCTCGGCCGCGAGGCCCGCGACCTGGAGTGGACCCAAGAGGGTCGAGCCGCCGGCGGTCAGGGCGACGAATGAGCGACGCCGAGCGCACCTTCGTGATGGTCAAGCCCGACGGCGTTCAGCGCGGGTTGATCGGCGAGATCATCTCCCGGTTCGAGGATCGCGGCCTCAAGCTCGTCGGCGCGAAGTTCATGCAGATCTCCGACGATCTGGCGCACGAACACTACGGCGAACACGAGGGCAAGCCCTTCTTCGACGGCCTCGTCGACTTCATCACGTCCGGTCCCGTGATGGCGATGGTCTGGGAGGGACAGGACGCGACCCGGCAGGTCCGGACCATGATGGGCGAGACCGACCCCGCCGAGTCGGCTCCCGGGACGATCCGTGGTGACTTCGGTCTCGATCTCGGCCGGAACGTTATCCACGGCTCCGACCACGAGGACGAGGGCGCAAACGTTCGGGAGATCGACCTCTTCTTCGACGAGGACGAACTCCAAGAGTACGAGCGGGTCGACGAGACCTGGCTGTACGAGTAGCTACGTCTCGCCGAGGTAGGCGGTGACGAGTCTTTCTTCGGCCCGACGCAACCGGTAGGAGAGCGTCGACCGCGGCACGTCGAGCGTCGACGCCAGGTCGTCGAGTGTCACGTCCCGTGGCGTCTGATAGTAGCCGTGATCGAGCGCGGCTCGCATCGCTCGCCGTTGATCCGGGGGAAGTTCGACCGAACCCAGCGAGTCGTGGCCCCACCCGTCGGCCTCACACAGGTGCCCCATTCGAAAAGTGAGTTCCGGCCGGAGGTTCGCGCTCAGGGCGTCGTAGAGCAGACCCACCTTCTCGTCGGACTGCATGAAGATGCGCCAGTTGTGTCGTGCGTCCCGTCGAGTGGTGCAAAAAAGCGACCCGGGCGGTAGATACCGGGCCGAGAGCGTCTGGATGGTCTCGCCCCCCTCGATCCCCTCGAGGTGAGTGTAGATCACACGCTCGTCGTCCGACCGGTCCAGTACGTCGTGAGTGCGGTCGGCCGTACAGTCCGTGCCGGTGATCGACGCTGTCCGGACCGTCTCGTCGACTCGGAGTCGTTCGACCGCATCGAGTGCCGCCGTCGGGCCCGTGAGTCGCTCGACTCGCCAGAAGCTGTCCTCGGTCACACAGCTGTGCAACGCTTCGGCGACGAGCGTCGGGTGATCGATGAAGACGTCCATCACCGGATCGGCGCCAACCTCGTACACGATGTCGAAGGTGAACTCGCGCATCAGGCGACCTCCCGGTCGTCGTGAGACACCGTCAACACACCTCGGAGTATGCCGGCCAGCGCATAAGACTTCCCTAAAGTCGGGCGGTCGACACGAGTTGTCGCTCGACAACTCAATCATTATTTATGGTCGCGATGTGAATGATACTGTCTGGCATGAGTACTGACGAACCCAGCCAATCGATCGAGAAGCACGGACACGAACACCACGAGGTCGAGGGACCGGGCTATCCGACGCCCGGGGCGATGCGAACCGAGTCCGAACGCGAGAAGACGGCGTTCGTCATCGCGCTCCGGGTCGGGATGGACGTCGACGGCTCCGACTTCATCGGCGTCGTCGACCTCGACCCCGAATCGGACACGTACAGCGAACTGGTCGACACCGTCGAGATGCCGAACAAGGGCGACGAACTCCACCACTTCGGCTGGAACACCTGTTCGTCGTCGTGTCACGCCGAGGGGCTGATGCGCGATCACCTGATCGTTCCCGGACAGCGGTCCTCCCGCATCCACATCCTCGACGCCGAGGACCCGCGGAACATGGAGATCGAGAAAGTCATCGAGCCCGAGGAACTCTTCGAATACGACCTGTCTGCGCCACACACCGTCCACTGTGTCCCCGGCGGAAAGGTGGTCATCAGCATGCTCGGGGACGCCGACGGCGAACTCCCCGGCGGCTTCCTGCAACTCGATCAGGAGGACTTCTCCATCGACGGCCGGTGGGAGGCCGACCGTGGACCGGTAGAGATGCAGTACGACTACTGGTACCAACCCCGGCACAACGTGATGATCTCGACGGAGTGGGCCGCACCGAAGACCTACTATCCAGGCTTCGACCTCGACGACGTCGAGGCGGGTAAGTACGGCGACAGCATCCACATCTGGGACTGGGAGAACAGGGAACACCAGCAGACCCTGACCTTCGGCGAGGAGGGGCAGATTCCGCTCGAGATCCGAATGCCCCACGATCCCGAGGAGACCCAAGGCTACGTCGGCGCGGCGCTGTCCTCGAACATCCTCCGGTTCTGGGAGGAGAGCGACGGCGTGTGGGAGTGGGAGAAGGTCATCGACGTGGAGTCCCGCGAGCATCCCGACTGGGATATGCCCGTCCCCGGTCTCGTGACGGATATCGTCCTCTCGCTGGACGATCAGTACCTGTTCTTCTCGAACTGGCTGCACGGCGACATGCGGATGTACGACGTCAGCGACTTCGGTAACCCCCGCTTGGTCGACCGGATCTGGGCCGGCGGCAACTTCGGCGACCGACAGGAAATTCAGGGCACCGAAATCCGCGGTGCGCCGCAGATGCTGCAACTCTCCCGCGACGGCAAGCGCGTCTACTGGACCACGTCCCTCTTCTCCTCGTGGGACAACCAGTTCTACCCCGAAATCGGCGAGCAGGGATCGCTGATGATGAAAGCGGACGTCTACCCCGACGAAGGGCGGATGGAACTCGACGAGGACTTCCTCGTCGACTTCGGCGACGCCCCGGGTGGTCCGGCCCGCGCCCACGAGATTCGCTGGCCTGGCGGGGACTGTACCAGCGACGTCTGGCAGTAGATGCACCGGGTCACCCTGGAGTGGCGCGACGGCGGTGAAGCGGTCGTCGAGGTGATGGAGGGGGAGTCGATCATCGACGCCACCGAGCGTGCGGACCTCGGCGTCCCCTACGGTTGCCTGTACGGGGCCTGTGGCACCTGCACCGGGCGACTGCTCTCGGGTGATCTCGTCCACGTCGAGCGACCCCGGGGGCTGAAGCCACGTCACCGACGGGACGGCTACGTCCTGCTCTGTGTGGCCGAACCGCGTTCCGACTGCCGGATCGAGGTGGGGGCGCAGGTGCAAGCCGATCTCGTGCCGAACCCTTGGAAATGAAGTCGATCGTTCGGGGAGCGGCGGGCACCGCAGTCGGCGCCGTACTCCTGTCGACGCCAGCCGCCGCCCACGGCGTCGCCGCCGCCGCGACCGGCCTCCCCTTCACCCTCGTCGTCGCGGGCGTCGTCGTCGTCAGCCTGCTCGGTGGCGGGGTCGTACTCGTGGCGTACGGGCGCGTCTCGGCGGTGACACATCGGGCCATCGTGCCGTTGCTGGTGGCCGGACTCGGCTGTGCCGCCCTGGGTCTCGCTATCAGCCGAGCGACGGCGACGACTCTCGTCGGGACGGCCGTCGGCGCCGGCGTCGTCTACCTGGGTCGCGACGCTGGAGTCACGGACTGTGGCGCCTGTGCCGACGCCACCCTCGGCGCCGTGACGCTACACCGCGGGCTCGAAGGCGTGGTCCTCGCTACCGTCTACGCCGCCGACGCCGCCCTCGGCCTCGCGGGTGCCGTCGTCGTCGCGGTCCACGCAGCCGCCGAGACGGCTGCGGTTGGCTCACTGTACGCGGTGGCCGGCCGCCGATACGCCGTCGCCGCAGTCTGTCTCGTCCAGGCGGGGTTCGTCGGCGGCGTCGCCGTCGGGTGGAGCGTCGTCGACGGCATCCCACCCGTCGCCGAGGCGGGGGTGCTGGCGCTCGTCGGCGGCGTCCTCCTCGCCGTCGGGGGCCGCGAGGGATACCACCGCTATACCGGGGAGCGACCGGTCACCGCGACGTAGACGGCTCCCCGGTACGAGGCAGTCGCGTGGCCCGTCGCCGCGGCTCGGTAGGTGACGTTGGTGAACGCCGGCGTGACCGAGGAGTGCACTGCGTTCCCGCAGCCGACATCGACCACCAGTTTGATCAAAGCTGTCCCGCTATCCGGGATCCGGACTTCGACTGCCGCTGACGGTGCGTCCCGGATCCATCAGGGGGCCTCCTGCCACGAATCGGACACGGCTATGTCACTGCCGGCGGTGAGAGTCACTTATTTTACGTAAGCGAACCACCGATCCGTCGATGGACGATGTCGACCGAGGGGCGATCCGTGACCGGAAAGACGTCTGTGGCGGCTGTGGTGCGACGCTCCGGAAGGTGGGTGACGTTCCCGGAGACAGGCGTGGTGAGGAGTTCGAGTGTTCGCGCGACACCTGCGGGTACGTCGAGTGGCGGATGTACGGCGACACGTACTACGAGATGCTGGAACAGGATGGGGAGTGACCTGCCGTGAGACGGCGACAGTTCCTCGACACGCTCGTGGGCGGCGTCACCGCGGGATTCGCCGCGCTCGCTGGCTGTCAGGCGGGGGGCAGTCCGGAGACCGTTCCAGGGACAGAGTATCCGACCGTCGACGAGTGGCTGACCGAAACCGATGTCGGGAGCGCCGACGAGACGTACGACGGCGAGTTACTGGATCGTCGGGGCGACTCGGAGGTCCGGATCGACGTCGGAAGCGGTGGCAACGGCGGCACCTCGGCGTACGACCCGTCGGGGGTGGTCGTCTCACCGGGGACGACGGTCCGATGGGTGTGGGTCGACGACCGCGAAATGCACAACGTCGTCGCGGATCCCGATCGCCAGCTCGGCGAGTCCGACTACGAGTTCAGATCCGGTGGGCCCGTCACCGAGAAAGGCAACGAATTCACGATGAGTCTCGACCGCGAGGGAGTCGCCCTGTATCACTGTGAGGGCATCAGCGGTGCCACCCAGGGTCGTCGGCGGGAACCTGCCGGTGCCACCCGTCTCGACGCCGGTGGCGGCCAGTCGCCAGCCCCGGGGCTGACTGCCGGTCGGGCCACCAGTGGCAGGTCCCCCCCGCTCTTTCACCTCGAACCCCACCTCTCCCACGGGATGAAAGGTGGAATCGCAGTCACCGAGTGATGGAACGGCCGTCTCTCGCATGTATCCCGCCGTCGGCTGCTGGACACGAGAGATCGGCCCTTGGACGGACTGCTGTGACCGTCGGCCGGGACGACCGAACGCTATCGTGCGATCAGTCCGGCACTGGCTGACGGCAGTCGGTATTAGTTGCCATCGCCGTCGACCAGCAGTCGGTCGACGTCAGCCCCGGACAGTTCAGTGGCCGCCGAGAGCAGCGTCCGGGTCTGCTCGTGTTCCGGTGACTGGAAGACGGACGCGACGGCCCCCTGTTCGACGATAGCGCCCTCGTGGAGGACGGCGAGTTCCTCGGCGTACGTGACCGCCTGGGCGATATCGTGGGTGATGTGCAACAGCGTGATGTCGCGGTCGGCCACGAGGTCGTAGAGCAGGTCGAGCAACTCCCGTTGGAGCGGCGCGTCCAGCATCGACGTGGGCTCGTCGGCGATCAGCAGCGACGGCTCCGAGACGAGTGCGCGGGCGAAGGCGACGCGCTGGCGTTCGCCACCCGAGAGTTCGGCAGGATACCGGCCGGCGTAGGAGTCCGCTGGCGTCAGGTCCACGGCCGCGAGCGCGTCGTGGGCGCGTCGGACCCGTTCGTCTCTCGACCCGACGTCGTGGATGTCGAGTGGTTCCGTGACCACTTCTTCGACGGGGCGGTTCGGCGCCAGCGAACTGTAGGGGTCCTGGAAGACGTAGTGGACCGCCTGGCCCAGTGTCCGCCGACTCCACTCGGCGACCGGCCGGCCGTCGACACGGACGACCCCCTCGTCGGGGGAGACTAGGTCCACAGCCATCTGACCGAGCGTGCTCTTGCCGGCACCGCTCTCGCCGAGCAGCGCCACCGACTGCCCACGGTCGATGGTGAAGCTCGCATCGTCGAGTACCTGTTCGTCGCCGAAGCGCTTCGAGACGCCGTCGTACACCAGAGAGGGATCAGCGTCGGTCGGCGTCGGATCCGGAGCCGAGTCGGCCGACTGAACGGGCGTCTGGCACGCGAGCAACTCTTCAGTGTAGGGATGATCCGGATCGGTCTGCAGTCGATCGGTCGTCCCAACCTCGAGAATCCGACCTTCGCTCATGACTGCGATTCGGTCGGCGATGCTGGTCACCGCCGCCAAGTCGTGGGATACCACGATGGTCGACAGGTTCCGGCGAGCCCCGGCTTCCTCGAGCAACTCGAGGGTGTTGACCGTCGTCACGACGTCCAGGCCGGTCGTCGGCTCGTCGACGATCAGCACCGACGGGTCGTTCACCAGGGCAGTCGCGACGACGGCACGCTGGCGCATCCCGCCGCTGACCTCGAACGGGTAGCGGTCGTGACTCTCCTTGGGCAAGCCGACCGCTGCGAGTTGCTCGTGGGCGCGCTCCGCGGCCGTCGACCGATCGCAGTCACAATGCACCTCGACGGCCTCGATCACCTGGTCGACGATCCGAATCCGGGGGTCGAGGGCGTTCATCGCCTCCTGGGGAACGAAGCCGATCTCGTCGCCGCGGATCGCGGCTATCCCGCCGCTCTCGCCGGAGTCCCGGTCGGTATAGAGCCGGACCCGGCCCTCGATCACCCGGCCGGGTTCTCGCAGGAGATCGAGTACTGCGAGCGCGACGCTGCTCTTGCCGGAGCCGGACTCGCCGACGACGCCGAGCGTCTCCCCGGACTGGAGGGCGATGCTCACGCCGTCGACGGCGACGGTACCGGGGTTTCCATAGGCGACTGTGAGGTCGTCCACCTCGAGAACGGGGGTTCGATCGGAGTCGGAATCGCGGTCGGGTGCGGGTTCGTGACCGAGGGTAGTGGATGCGTCGCCGTCGCGTCCGCCGCTGTCGGCTCCGACTCCGGCTCCGTCAGCGACCGAGGTCGCCTGACTCCGTGACAGTATCTCGAAGTCGGCACTGGGAACGTCGGTGGCGATGCTCCGACGGGTGGCCCCGGAGTGACGCTCGACACCGAGTGTGACGAAAATGAACGACAGCACGCTGACGGTGATGGCCAGCCCCGGCGGAATTACCCACCAGACCCAGGCCCCAGTCAGGAAGGCACTGCGCTGTTGTGCCCAGAAGAGTATCGATCCCCAGGACGGCTGCGTCGGGTCGCCGAGTCCGAGAAACGACAGCGCCGCCTCCAGCAGGATGGACATACTGACCGCCCGAGCGTACTGGGCGATCACGATCAGCAACACGGCGGGGACGACGTACCGGACGGCGACGTGTCGCGCGGAGGCACCCATCGCCGTCGCAGCCTCGACGAAGTCCTCGCGGCGCACCTTGAGTACCTCCGCGCGCAACTCGCGGGCGGGGCGGGCCCACATCACCGCCGCCAGCACTCCGATGGTCGTCCACAGCCCCGGCCCCATCAGGGCGGCGACGACGATGATCAACGGCAGGAACGGAATCGTCAACACGATGTCGACTACCCGCATGAGCGCGCTCTCGACGCGCCCACCGACGACGCCCGCGGTGACACCGACCAGCGTGCCGAGGAGTATTGCGGCAGTCCCTGCGACCAAGCCGACGAACAGCGAGACGCGGGTGCCGATCAGCAGCAAGGAGAAGATGTCCCGGCCGGCGTCGTCAGTGCCCAAGAGGTGGTCGGCGCTCGGGGGCGAAAACGGCTCACCGACGAGTCGCTCGTTGGGATAGGGCGCGAACGTCGGCCCAAAAATCCCGATGCAGAGGAACAAGAGAATCCCAACGCCACCGATAACGGTGAACCACTCGATGTCGCCCTCGGGCGTCCGCAACAGTCTGCCGGTCCGGTCGAGAGTCCCGTCGTCGCTCACCGGCGTCCCTCCCGCTGATCCGCACCTGTTCGTGGATCGAAGTAGGGGTAAGTCAGGTCCGCGACGAGGTTCGCACCGATGACGGTGACCGTGAGCACGAGGAATGCACCCTGCAACAGCGGGTAGTCGCGTTCGAGCGCAGCATCGAAGATGACCCGGCCGATGCCGGGAATCGAGAACACCGTCTCGATGACGACCGCACCGCCGATGGCGACCCCCATCTGCAGGATAAAGCGGGTGTACACTGGCAACAGCGAGTTCGGGACGGCGTGCGTGTAGAGGATCCGACGGTCGGAGAGTCCCTTCGCCCGCGAGAACAGGAGGAAATCCTCGGCGAGCGTCGAGAGGACGGTGTTTCTCGCGATGAGATAGATACTCCCGAGGCGCACCAGCGCGAGCGCCGTGACCGGGAGGACGAGATGCCAGGCGATATCGAGAACGGCCCCGATCCCCGAGAGCCCGGTGTCGGCCGACCTGATGCCCGAGGATGGGAACCATCCGAGCCAAGTCGCAAAGATGGCGATGAACAACATTCCGAGCCAGAAGCCGGGTGCCGACATCGCCAGCACGATGGTGCCCATCAGCCCCACGTCGGTTCGGTCGCCCTCGTGCCAGGCGCTTATCGCACCGAGGATGGTTCCCAAGACGGCCGCGAGTACGAGCGCGGATCCCACGAGAAGCAACGTCCACGGGAGCCGAGTCAGAAGAACCTCCGTCACCGGTTGCCCGAAGGTGAGTGAGGTTCCCAGATCGCCTTGGACGGCGGCAACGAGGTAGTCCACGAACTGGACGTGCAGCGGTTCGTCGAGTCCGAACCTGGCGAGTTCCTCCGCCCGTTCGGCCGGGCCCAGTTCGGTCGCCTCCGGCCCGATGACGTACAGCAGCGGATCACCGGGCGCGAGATGGGGCAGCAGGAAGTTGATCCCGACCGCCGCCAGGAACGTCAGCCCGTACTCGAGAACCCGCTGCCCGAACTGCCGAGGCGAGTGCCGCATTCGTCAGTAAAACTCTCTGGTTATCGCGTCGCGACGATCCGCCGGTTCGATGAACGAGTATTTGTGCGCGATGCCCTGGCCAGGAGTCTCGGCCCACAGATCGTGGGCGTCGGGGCGATAGCCCAAGAGATCCTTGGGATACCACAGCGGTATCGCGACCGGCTGGCGGTTGTGCAGCCGGTTCATCTCGTGGTACACCTCCAGCATCTGCTCGGTGGAGGTCGCCTCGAAGTAGTCCTGCTGGAGCCGTTCGTACTCGGGGTACGCGAGATCCTCGGGGTCGGCGTCGTGGTCACCGAGCAGTCCCTGTCCCGGCGAGACGTTCCACAACAGGTTCGGTCCGCCACGGTGGTTCATCACGAACTGATCGGGATCCGCGGCGAGGTGAAAGTTCGAGGTCGAGATGTACATGTCGTAGGCGTCAAGCCGGCCGTAGTACGACCGAATCGTGCCGAAGTCGGTGGTCTGGACCGTAACGTCGATACCGAAGTTCGAAAGTTGGTCGGCGACGATCTCGCCGGCACGGATGTGCTGGGGCTCGTTCGAGGCGATGTCGAGCTGGAACTCTAGGGGCTCACCCTCGGGAGATTCGCGGACACCGTCGCCGTCCGCGTCGGTGTAGCCGAGTTCGTCGAGCCGCTGGCGGGCAAAGTCCGGCCGGTACGGGATTTCGATGTCGTCGGCCGTCCACGGCGAGCGTGGGTGGGGAAAGCCCTCGCTGCCGGAGATAGCTTCCCCGAGCATGACGATATCGACGACGGCGTCGAGGTCGATCGCTCGCGAGAGCGCCCGCCGGAACTCGTGGTCCCGGAACGGTAGACGCGAGAAGTTCAACCGGAGCTCGACACCCTGCAACTGCGTGGCCTCGACGACGTCGACCGCATCGTCGGATTCGAAATCGGCGAGTGTCTCGGGCGGAATCGGCCGGACGGTCGAGTCGATTTCACCCGTTTTCAACTGGGTGAACGTCACGGAGGGGTCCGGAATGATCTCCACGACGAGCTCGTCGACGATCGTGTCGCCGTAGAACCAGTCACCGGTGGCCTCGAACCGGAGCCGTTCACCCTGTTGGTACTCGACGATCTCGTAGGGACCGGTCCCGACAGCCAACTCGGTGTACTCGTTGGGATCGTCGACCTCGCTCCAGACGTGCTTGGGCAAGATTGGGAGATCAGCGAAAGTGATGTCCGCGAGCGTCGGTGTCGGGTACTCAGTGGTGAACTCGACGGTCTCGTCGTCGAGAACTTCCGCCTCGACGATGTGGGGGACTTGGCTGACGTGGTGTGCGTTCCGCGAGTGCGGGCCGTCCCGGTAGTAGCCGACGCTGAATGCGACGTCCTCGGGCGTGAACGGTTCGCCGTCGTGCCACTCGACGCCGTCGCGGATGGTCGCGGTCCACGTCAGGTCGTCGACCTGGGTCACGTCGGTCGCTAGTCCCGAGACCGGTCCGGTGAACGGCATCGGAAACAGCAACTTGTCGTGGACGAGTTCGATGAGCCAGTCCCAGCGCGCGTTGTTCGTGATGTAGGGATTCATCGGCGACCCCGGATCCTGGATGATCGAGATCCGGAGCGTATCGCTATCTACACTTCCGTCACCTTCGTCAGTGGAACTTCCACATCCCGCAAGTCCAACGACGCCGGATGCGGTGAGTCCTGCCAGTACCTGTCGCCGCGTCTGTGCGTTCCCTCGACCTCGATCTCGATCTTTAGGTGGCTCCGACATGATATTCACTCCCTTTGACTGAACTTACTTCGGTTTTCTGAACATAGGTGTTCGCAGGATTTGTAAATAGATTTTGCACATTATTTGATATTATAAAACAATTGATTTTTCGAGAGCGCCCCTGCCGGGCGGCGACGTTCATTCGAGTGGCGAACGGCCGCCCTTGCCGGCGCGCTCCTGACGATGCGCACATCCGAGAGCCACGAGCTACGACCACGGTGACAGGTCTCCAGCGAACGACCCTTTAGGGCAGGAACGACGAAGTCAGTGCGCCTGCAGCGGCGTTCGAGTCGCCCGGATACGGACTCTACGTCGTCTACGGTCACCGAGTCGGGACCGCTCTCGAAGTATCTCCAGTCGCTTCGACGACTTCGGTCCGTCGACCGCAACGTGCCCGTGACCGCGTCGCGGAAACAGGCCGAACACTCGCACTACCACGTTAGACGTAGTCGTCGGTGTCGGGAAACGGATCCGGCAGCCGAACGGCCGGGACTGTACTGACCATGCCGACATAGAGCGCCCCGACAGACGCGAACCTCGACCGACAGACAGCGTCTCACGCTCGAGTCATCCACGGACGGGGACCGGCAGCAGACTCGACGACCCTGCCTGCGGGTCGGTCGGTAACTACCACTCCTCGGTGGTCGGCGTCTCCTGATACCATAGAGGCGGTTGGCGATCGGTGTCGATCACGCTACTGGAACCGTCTCTGGCCGACTCATCCGGGTTTGAATGCAGCGGAGTCGGTCATCACCCCGTTTCTTGCGTTACCCACTGTAACAGCGGGCGGAGACGACGTTCGAACTCCCGTCCGCGCGTGGTGAGCGAGTACTCGACGTGTGGCGGGACTTCATCGTAGCTCGTCCGTTCGAGTAGCCCTGCCTCTGTCAGTGCGCTCAGTCGGTCGGCGAATGCCGACGAACTGTTCACGCTCAGCGCGTCCGCGATTTCGGAGTGGCGCTTTGTGCCACCGTCGGCGAGTAAGCCGATAATCGCGAGCGTGTACTCCTTGGCCAGTAGATCCAGTAAGTCGTCGACGGGACAGTAACAGGTCTGTTGGGCGGCCATGGGCGTCGATACATCCGTCGTACAACAACCACACGAGTCCTTGGCCATACCTGTAGGTAGTAGATCAGTGGTAAAAGGATATTCGCCGTCACTCACCGACCGTTCAGCCTGGAGAGCAGGCTTGATATCGAGGACGGGCGTCCTCTCTACCGCGTCGAGGCCCTCACACGGCGCGTCGAATCCTTGACACCGGGTAGCGTACACGAACAGTCACGCTCAGCAACCGGCCGTCACTCGCGTTCACGTTTCGTTAGTGGAGCGCCGCTAATGGTGGATAAAACCCGACGTAAGAATTTATTTCAGAATGGGGTCGGAGGGATTTGAACCCCCGTACCTCCGCGCCCTCTGCCGATTCGGGCGCTTCGGTGAACCACAACGCACCGCCATTCCTGATACCTGAATCGCCTCGCTCGTTTCAGAGATTGAGTCGTCGCGGTCGTGACCGATCATGGAATTCAATCCAAGCGAAACCCACGACCCGAGCGAAGTAGTCCCACTACGGAAAGCCCGGCGCGACTTCCTACAGTACAAGCAACAAACGCAGAAGGAGTCCACGGCAAGAGCCTACAAGTACCCCACGAAGAGTTTCATCCAGTTCTGTGAACAGCACGGAATCGAAGTGACCGGCGACGTATCCAAACGGACGGTTGCGACGTGGACAGACAAACGGCGAGAAGAGGTGAAACAGATAACCGTTCATAACAACGCCAAACACCTCCGGGTGTTCCTCAAATGGATGGGCAACCGGGAACTGGTCGAATGGGGCCTCCACGAAAAGATGGAGATCCCGAACCTCTCCGAAGACGACGACGTAAACGAAGACGTTCTCCGAGTTGACCATGCCGAGGGCGTCTTAGAATATCTCGACACCTACCACTACGCCAGTACCTACCACACTCTCTTCTACCTCATGTGGCACACCGGGTGTCGGATCTCCGGAGCAATCGCGCTCGACGTGGATGACTTCAATCCGAGCGCCCACCAAGACAACACTCTGACGATCAGGAACCGGAAAAGCGAGGGATCGGCTCTCAAGAACGGGAATGGTGGTGAGAGGGACGTTACGATCTCGGATGGACTATCGGACGTTATCTCCGACTATCTCGCTTCTCGCCGCACAGAGAAAGAAGACCAGTACAGGCGGGAACCGCTCTTCACGGTGCCGAGTGGGAGACTCTATCGCCAGCGGGCCTACAAGAACGTTGTCGCGCTTACACGGCCCTGTGTGTCCGGTGGGTCGTGTCCACACAACCGAGAGATAGAGACGTGCGAAGCGGCTCAAGACAAAGAGCAGGCCCCTTCATGCCCATCCTCTCTGTCTCTTCATCCGGTACGTAAGGGTTCGATTACGAACCACATCAACGAAGGGTGGCCGAAAGAAGCACTCTCCGAGCGCGTTGACGTTTCGGTAGACGTGTTAGAGAAACACTATGACTTTCGGACCAATGAGCAAAAACGGCAGAACCGAAGAGAATTCTTGCACGAGTAGGATCTGAATAGCGCGATATATCTGATTGTCCATTTGTGTTATATTTTAAAATATTATTACAACCTTCTCAACATGTTCGGGTTTTGTTGACAGGGAGAGAGAAGTTATGATCTCATCTTGTAATTTCCGAGGATAATAAAGACGTATACATACCATATATAATATATATGATAAATTATATATCCGAGGAGAATCACGATAACTTCTGTCGTAACGTGCTGTACATTGTATATATCTGAACCAATAAATACAAACGAAGCGCCAAAGATCAAATATACTGGCCAACCGTAGCTAACTAACGATTCATATTTCCAGTAGAGCCCGGCTGTTGCAATCGAAACAGTAATTAAGGTATACCAAAGACGAAATGACTGGTATATCCTTATATTCGCTCCAGAATATATGAGAAATACAATATAAGTGCTAACAAATATGGATATCATCAAGTAACAGACCAATATAAGACCAAATTTACTGAATAATCCTGCACCGGTAGGTAATCGATGATCTGAGACGGCTATTCTGATATTATTGAGAAATCGTACTGTTGATCCCGCTTCAATTATATTACCCGCTATTATGCAGGCATAGGCTATGTATCTAACATAGTCCGGATATTTAATAACAAATACAAGACAAAAAACAGCTACAGAGGTAAATGCTGCTTCCCTACTCAACGACTTGAGATCAGCATCGGTGAGTCCAGGATCTTCTATTCGATCCATATAGAACGGTGTCGGTACTTTCATTGTATGAGATGCAAAAGATACCTCAATAATTACTATAACTACTCCTATAAGCATAAACAAAGGGCCGAGCCAAGGAGGAAAATACTCAAAAAAGAGTTCAAACAGGCTAACCATCGTAGTAGACAGATGCTATATGTCCTGAAAATGTATTTAATACTGTGATAAGTCTAATACAAATAAACAAAACAGCAATGATCGGGATAATATTTGCCATGAATACATATATAATGTTCACTAACCAGACAAAAATTGAATCTCTTTCAATTATACTTTGAATAAACTGTGTATTCGATAACCAAAATATAAGAAGCAAACTAACTGGCAATAATAAAATATCCTCAAACTCCCACTGAGGAGTGCCTAAAGAAATGACGTTTGATAGCTTTTCAACTATCTTAAGCATTAAAATAATAATAATACATGAAGCAAATTTATTATACGGGGTTGGGTTTCGAAATAAGCTTATGAACGAATGGATAATCTCATCCATATTAAATTTTTCATGGGATTAGAATATATAAAACCTATGTCAAATTCAAAAGGATGGCCTTCAGGCACTCAATCTTAACGACTTCGACAAAGGCCTGCCCTGGAAATCCGACATAGGCCCGAAACTGGAACACCGCTCAAACACAAAGGAAAGAGTGAGCGAGACGTACTGCTCAATTGCGAAACCACCGACGTGATAGAGGATTACATTAGCGACTGTCGTTTCGAAGTGACGGATGACAACGGAAGAGAACCCATTCTCACGTCGAAACAGGACCGTGTAGCACGTACGACGATCCAGAAGAACATCTACACCGCAACTCGATCCTGCACCTACAACGGCGGAAATTGTCCATTTGGAGAGGACACCGATTCATGTGAAGCCCTCGCCTACGATCAAGCGAACAAGTGCCCCGGTTCAGTCCGCCCCCACGCCCTTTGACGGGAATACGATACTGCTGCTCGGAATGTAGGTCAGCCCAAGGACGTAACCGGAGAACAGGTCAATACGGGTGAGGATATAGACAGAGGTGAAAAGCTGTAGATTAGAACAACGTTATCATCTTCGGACCAAGAGCAAACGGCAGAATCATCAGGAGTTCCTACACAAGTAGAGTTAGGAAACCTCTGATCAAGATGGCAATAGAGTAAATCAACCTGGAGAGAACACGCCAGTACATAATATAACCTCATGACATATACTAATGTAGCCCGATCCAAGATATACCTCTAAGGCAGACTAATTTTATCAGAACGGGAGACAAATTTAAATGTCTCCGTCTCCTTTGTTAGAATGAGCAGAGGGCTTCTTGCTGGCAATTCGGTTTTCGCGTCTAAAACCCGCTGTAGTGGTACATTTAGCCTCCTGCCTCGGGTATGTGCTTTTCGCGGGCCAGAAGCCGCTCTCTCACCCTCTCTGACTACAATGTCTACCGAAAGTCGATCCACCGATAGTCGAACGATTGTCGAATCGCTCCGTACACAAATCTCCGAAGATCCGCGACGCGAACCCCACGAAAAGGAAACAGCATTCCATCTGGAAGGTGACGGAACTCACTTCTCAATTACCTCATTCAAGAAAGTCGTCTACATGAAACTCCTTTGGCGGTCTGAATTCAGCGTGAAGGGAATCCATGTTCTTGATGGGGAAAACCGAGAACGCACCGTTGATTCACTTAATGAAGTTATTGTCGACTCGTCACTGACTATCATCGGTGTAGTGGGTCGCCTACCAGTAGGGGCCATGAGTATCGGATCCCCACGGAACAGCAACAGTCACGCGGATCTTGTGAAATAAACCAAATCCGAATTACCAGCCGAATCTCTGTATGTCGTCTGCTACTGTGGTATCCCACTCGGCGGGAAGGCGACTTCTCGCTTGAACCAATCTCTCCGTCTTCAAATAAACCGCATTTATGTCATCAACTGACAAGTCTACGACCAGCACACCAACTACGACCGTCCCCGAATGGGACGAACTTCCTTGCGTTCAGTACGGGTTTCCCAAAGACAAGGGGCCAGCCCGTGCCCCGAAACTTCAGACCATCTTTGAGCCGACTCCGGAGAATGCTACGACTGCCAGCCCGGTGTACATCCTAACACGGGATCAATACGACCGCCAACAGCGGCTTGACAGTGGCTACGAAGTCAAGGGAGAATACAAATTAATAGCGACGGAACTTCAAAACGAGTGTGAGGCCGACAATCGCGATAATCGCGTTCTCTACCCTGTACACATTGAGAGTGACGTGTACCATGAGGAAGGCCCGGCCATTCTTATTGAGTGGTTCCACGAGTTCGTGGAGGACTATCTCGGTGTACCCTTCCACACCTGCACTCTGTACTTCTCGGGACGGCGCTCGATTCACGTCCATGTTCCCCGGTTCATCTCCGGTGAAGACCAATACGGACGCTTCAAGGAATTGGCCAAAACGTTCTGCACCGAAAGTGGCGCGAAGTTGGATTGCGGGATCTATCAAAAAAAGCCTCTTTTCAGGCTCCCCGGCGTAGAACACTCGAAAACAGGGCTACGGAAAGTCGAAATTGAATCCGATTGGGAACATACTCGTATCATCCGGGAAGCGACCACATCCGCGACCAGCGTTCCCGAGACGTATGAGGCAGTTCTAAGGCAGGTATTCCTGCAACCCCCGCTGATGGAGGACACGGCACAGCCGACCACCTATACACCCCTCGCCCTGTTCCGCGTTCTCGATAGTGACAAGACAGTGCTTGTGTTTGAGCCGGACAAACCAGACATTGAAACACCGCTCGTTGAGCAAGACGAATACCCCGATGACCCGGCGGATTCCGTCAACTGGCTACAGTATAATGCAAAGGAGTTCTCGCCGTATGCTCTTGCCGGCGGGAATGGCCGGAGTGTCGCGGTCGTGAAAATCAAAGGTGGGGCCTTCGCCCGCAGAAATGTACGGAACGGAACAGCACTGGTTCCCGCGTACTTCTATGGGGCGCAGGGATGTGCCGGCGAAGAGTTCACTAAAACAAAGGAACACGCACCACTCCAATTATCGGCCCGTGACTTCAAGAAGTGGAACCACCGCGAGGGCGACAACGTCGTCATCATCGGCGGCCAAAGCCGTAACTCCCGAATATTCTCCGTGGAGTCATGGCAGGCAACCGACGCCGGTTACGCCCTCACAGGTGACGATGCGAGCCGACGAGCCGCGCTCAATTATCTCAAAAGTGAGGGCTACGACGTTGGGGAATCTGGTAACGGCGGGAATGCTACTATGAGGGAGACCACGGAAACACAACAAAATGAGAACCGCAATCCCTCGGTACAAGATCCGGTGACTTCTGCAGGAAAACTCCAACAGCAGGCTGAACAAGATGGGATTAATACGCTCTCCCACAATGAACGGTGGCAAGTTGCTTGTCGACTACTTAATTGGGGATGGGAGCCGGCGTGGGAGTGGTTCAAGGAACAATTTGGAGATCACTTCGACCCAAGCATTACTCGACAACAGTTCCGGAGTATCATTGCCTCATTCCCTGATGACTATGTTCACGTTGACGTGCCAGCGAAGCCAAAATAAAGTTCTCTGAAACACGGGATTTTCTCACTTCTGTTACTCATAGATCAATCCGTTCGGTGACGACGAATCCTTTCCAGAGTGGTGGAGGACCGCAACTGCCAAACAAGAAGCACTGGAAATTCCGGATTCTGAAAGAACAGACAACTCTGTACTGATGGTACATCCTAATTTTCTGCACCCTGCAGTCACCACTACCGCCCACCACTCCCGCACCGCCCACCACTCCCGCACCGCCCACCACTACCCCCCAACAACCACTATGTTATGGTGCGAGAATCAGCAGACGTAGCCGGGGTATCTACTACATCACGGTTGATTAGTATATAAAGGATATATTAGTTTGGAAATTAACTACTCCTCTACCAGTGAGGAAATCCATCTTCTAACGCCCGAGGAGCGGTCTTCCAAGACATGATGTATCCCCCTCGGATAACGTTGAGGTACCACCAGTATTCTCAAACAAAGAAAAAGTCGTGTTCTGAAGCCCGCTGATGAAGACTCACCGCTCGGGAAGTTCAGAACGAACAGTCAATCTTTGCGGCGAGAAGGGGGCTCGGAATGTTTCGAGTAATGGTCTGGATGACAGCCTTGATCCAAGCCGTTCCCGCCGTTTGCGAATCCCGACGAGTAGATCGAGAAGCCCCCTGATCTCGCTCAATTTCAGATATTTGTGAGCAAGTCACGTTCTTAGATGGTCTTTCCAGTAAGATTGGTGTAACAACCGGATAACCATAGGATTTCAAGGCCCCTCTGGAGATAGTAGAGGGAGTCATCTTTTCGGAATATAGTGATGATCTATGCAAAGAGTGAAAAAATGTAATTGAGAAATCCAGTCTGATATATTAGGCTGATAAGTGCAATTAATCCGCCAAAAATAGCGAATCGTTGAGGCCACGGCTCGTACTCCTCAACTTTAGAGCGAACATGGATCTTTACCTGTGATTCTGATTGATACGCTTCTAATCTGTCACTATACATGAAATAAATTTGGAACTTATAATCGCCCGGTTTGGCTTCTTCGGCTATATTTAATTCAACCTCAATCGGAGCGTGCTCGCCCCAATCACCTTCTGCTATAATTGTAGGGTAAAGGCCCTCTTCCGCATTATTTTCGGAAGGAAAGTCAAACGACGGGCTATCATGTAAAAGAATCTCGGACAGGAAAACTGTGGCCGTGTTGGACTCTATATCGTGTACAAATTGATTGTCACTCTCAATGGCGGGGGCACCATATGAGATGCTCCCATCTTCATGCATAGCAAATGGGATTGATATTTCTCCTCCTTCGGATGATAAAAGAGAGTCATAATCTAAAAATAAAGTCATTTTTTGTCGTTGTATTTCGCCGTATCCTGTTAAATAGACACTGAAATTTGCACTCTCTCCCTTTGATACTGCCACTCTATCCGTTGAGGGGACTATCTGATACTTCGGTGTTGATGTTGGCGCTCTCCTAACAGGCCTATCCAATTCAAACGTGTCTCCCATAGTTCACTAATATATAACACATCCAATAAGGGCGTTGGGAGGTATCTGTAGTGAGTGATCGATGAATATGATCAAAGGAGTTCAATTAGTGGAGTCCCGTGTATCTAAGAGTGTACTCTAACCGGCGGGAAGTGTCCTGCTTGTGGTCGCACTCGTAGCGAGATAAGGCGACGAGAAATCATGGAGCGGTTGGACAACGAGTGACGAAAGATCCCCGGTGACGAGGTGTGGCACTACCTCAAACTTCTTCAAACCCGTTCTCGCCGGCAGGAGATTTCTTAGAATATACCAGTGAAATTTGCTTGTTCCGGTCCCGTTAGGCGCTCTCGGCGTGAAATCTTATTCGACCGCAAGACGGCTTGGGGGACGAACGGCAGGCGTTACAAATCAAACGCTAAAATCTGTTCGTCTCTTTCGATGGGTGAGGCTAAACAGGCGTCTTAAGGACTAACGGTGCTGTTTACCGAACGAAGTGAGGTAAGTGGGGTCGGAGGGATTTGAACCCCCGATCGACTGATATCTCCGGTCGCGCCTCGGTACTCCAGAGGGTCGTCGTCGCGCGGCGATGATCAGTCGCGCGCTCGGTATATCAGTCTGGAGTGTCGTCACCGGGCGTTGCCTCTGGAGTCAGTCGCCATGCCGGGCTTGGCCACGACCCCTCGACAGTCCTTTACCCGAAGCGCCCTAAAGGGATTTCGGTTATCGGTCGGTAGCCGACCAGTCGCAGTCCTGGCATTTGTACCCCGTAATCAACTCGGTGACGGAGGGCATGTACGCGACAGAGAGGACGTCGCCGTCGCAGTCGGGACATTGCCGGTCGGCATCTTCGATAGCGTCGGCCTCCATCGGCGGTTCGCCCTCGATCAGTTCGGCCAGGTGTTCGGCGGTCACCATCCGACCCTGCACGACGCGGTTTGTCATACCTCCAAGCTGGACACCGAGACGGGTAAGCCCTGCGTACGGCGCCGCGTCGAACGTGACGACCGATAGCTTTTGGTACTATGGAGGGATATGGACTGATACGGATAGATACCATGCACGGTGGCGTACGCGGCCGACGGGCTGGTGGGGTGAGAACCCCGTGACTGCACCGTACAGCTACGATGGGATGTTGTCGCTGGGCCCGAATCGTGGATCCCAGTACGTCTGCTCACAGTGTGATTCGACGTTCGACGACGACCGCTACCTCTGTCCCGTCTGTGGAACGCTCACGCTCGAGCGTCGTTCCGCGGAGTCCTGATCGGGGCAGATGGGTTGAAAGCCGGCAGAACTATTTTTCTCCCGGGTCTATCGGGGTAGTGTAGACGGATCGACTCGGCGTCGCCATGACCTCGTCACCACCCCGCGTCCTCGTCGTCGAGGACGAGACCGAACTGGCCGAACTGTTCGCCGAGTGGCTCTCCGAAGAGTACGCGGTGGACGTCGCGACGAGCGGCGAGGAGGCGCTGACGCTGATCGACGAGGACACCGACGTCGTATTGCTCGACCGCCTGATGCCCGGCATGTCCGGCGACGAGGTACTCGAGCGAACCCGCGAGCGCGGGCTCGAGTGCCGGGTGGCCATGGTGACGGCGGTCGAACCGGACTTCGACGTCCTCGACATGGGCTTCGACGACTACGCCGTCAAGCCACTCTTTCGGGAAGACGTCCAGCGACTCGTTCGCGGACTGCTCGAACGCGACGTGTACGATCGGCAACTCTCCGAACTGTTCGCGACCGCCTCGAAACTGGCCGCCCTCGAATCACACAAAGAGCGGGACGAGTTGGCCGAAAGTGCGGAGTACCAGCGACTCAGGGCCGAACTGGATCGGACACGCGAGCGCGTCGAGCAACTCGAATCCGGGATGAGCACGGCGGATTTCGAGGCCGTCTTCTACGACTTCGACCGCGTCGATCTGTAGGCACGGCGCCGCCATCGTCCGACGCGTCGCTCCGTTTCGAAGGTCGTACCAATCGACATTTGTTTCGTGCGGTTGACAGCCAACCGTATGGTACGAACCGACCCAGGTGCGACCGTCGTGCCGTCCCTCGTTCTCAACCGACCTACGATTCGACGCGCTTCCGAACGACGGGCCGAAGTGATCCAGGAGGACGAACGATGAGCGTGAGCAACGCACGAACGAGCGACTCCCTGCTGAGCCTCCCGGAGAATCCGGTCGGCTACGTGGCGATTCTGCTGGCGCTGGTGACGGGCGTGATCCACCTGCTGTTGGGGCCGCGCGTGATGGGCTTCAGCCAGATGCTCGGCATTCTCTTCATACTCAACGGCCTCGGATTCGTGGGTGGTATCGTCGTCTACCTGACCCGCTACTGGCGACGTGAACTCTACCTCGTCGCCGCCGGCTACGCCGTCGTGACGGTCCTGGCCTTCTTTGCCTTCCAGGGCTTCGGCGTCGACGCGTTCTACAGACAGGGGAGCCTGAACCAGATGGCCGTGATCTCGAAGGGCGTCGAAGTGTTGTTCGCCCTCATCACCGGATATCTGTACACCAGTACGGAATGAATCGCCCGCTCGTCAGGGGTTCGGGCCGTCGAAGACCTTTCCGGGGTTCATGATCCCCGCCGGATCGAGGGCGTTCTTGATCGACCGCATCGCGTCTACCGCCGCCTCGCCGTGTTCGGCAACGAGGTAGTCCTGCTTGCCGAGGCCGATGCCGTGTTCGCCGGTCGACGTGCCCCCGAGTTCGATGGCGCGCTCGACGATCTTTCGGGACACCTCCTTCCCCCGCACGACGTGGTCGGGGTCGTCTGGGTCGACCATCACCGCGTAGTGGAGGTTACCGTCGCCGGCGTGGCCGAAGCAGGGGACGAGGAAGTCCTCCTCCTCGCCGAGTTCCTTCGCGTAGCGGATGATACCGGGGTACTCGCTGATGGGGACGGTCACGTCGCCGGGCGTGAGCGGCGAGAGGCTCTCCTCGTACGGTTCGAGCGCCTCGGCGAGTTCCCGGCGTGCCGCCCACAGCTCGTCCATACCGCGGTCGTTCTCCGCCACCTCGAAACTGGTCACGTTGTGGGCCTCGAACACCGACCGACAGAAGTCGATCTCCTCCTCGATCCCGTGGTTGGCGTGGAACTCGACGAAGACCATCGGCACGTCGGGGAGGTCGGTGTCGAGATGGGCGTTCGACATGGCGGCGCTCAGGCGGTCGATGAGTTCGATCTTCGCCACGTCGACGCCGGAGCGGACGGCGTCGAACACCGCTTCGGCGGCGTCGTCGAGCGTCTCGAAGTGGGCGCGTCCGCCGCGGATCTGCGCCGGTCGCCCGGCCAGCCGTATCGTAACACGGGTGATGACGCCCAGCGTCCCCTCGCTGCCGACGATCAGGTCGCCGAGATCGTAGCCGCTGGAGGTCTTGACCGCCCGGCTCCCGGTCGTGATCACCTCACCCGTCGGGAGGACGACCTCCATCCCGAGCACCCAGTCGCTCACCTCACCGTACTTGACCGTTTTCATCCCGCTGGCGTCGTTGGCGAGCATGCCGCCGATCGTCGAGATGGCGCCCGAAGAGGGAAGCGCGGGGAGAAAGAGGCCGTGTTTCGCCACCGCCTCGTTCACGTCGTCGCCGAGGATGCCGGGCTGGACGTCGATCTGCAGGTCGTCGGGGCGGACGTCCAGTACGGCGTCCATCCGCGTCATGTCGAGGGTGATCCCCCCCTCGACGGGGACGGCGTTGCCCTCCAGACTGGTGCCCGCGGCGTAGGGTGTGACCGGAACTCCGTGTTCGGTCGCTGCTTGCATGATCGACGCCACGTCCGCGGTTGATTCGGGCCAAACCACGACGTCCGGCCGGACCCCGTCCTCGCGGGCGGTGCCCCAGTCGTGAGAGCGTTGCTCGCGGTCGGCGTCGGACACCGAAACCTGGTCGGCGTCGAGTCCCAAGTCGTCGACGAACGTGGTATCGTGTTGCATACCCAGAGTCAGCGGGAGGCGAGTATTAGACCTGTTGTTCGATCGTGACGGGGAGCCGCGGTAGATATCGTTCGTGACGACGCACTCGAGAGACGAGGGGCCGGTCGCGGAGCCGAATCTCAGGATGGATAATCGGCCACGACACTTTTGCTCTCGGGGGTCCTCTCGACGACGATGAGTCTCCGCGGCCCGAACGACCGTCTCACGACCGACCGGCGAGGCCAGTCCGAACCGCTCGCCGTCGTGCTCCTCGTGGGGCTCACCATCGTCGGTGCGGGGAGCGTGGTGGTCTTCGGGGCCGGGGCGATCGACGACTCGACGTCGTCGGTCGATGTCGGTCAGGCGGAGCACGCCCTGACGCAACTGGACTCCAAGACGAGTCTCGTCGCTCACGGCTCGTCGGATACACAGCGTGTCAGACTCACGCGGAACAACCGGGGGAACGTCGCCATCGACGAGGACGCCGGACGGATGACCGTTCGGATCGTCAACGGTACACACGGCGACGAGACGATCATGAACGAGTCGCTGGGTGCCGTCAGCTACGACCGAGAGCGGACGACGCTGGCCTACCAAGGTGGTGGCGTCTGGCGGGCCGACGGCGACGGCAACGGCAGTACGATGGTATCCCCGCCGGAGTTCCACTACCAGCAGGGGACGCTGACGCTCCCCCTGGTCCGTCTCCGGGGCGACGACGTGTCCGGCCGAGAGGTCCGCATCACGCAAGCCGGGCCGACGGACGGCCACTATCCGAACGCCACGCGCTCCAACCCGCTCACGCAAGGGACCGTCTTCGTGACCGTCCAGAGCCGGTACTACCGGGCCTGGGGGACGTTCTTCGCCGAGCGGACGAGCGGGAACGTAACGTACGACGACGCGAATCGAACGGCGACGATCGAGCTTCGAACGCCCTTCGAGAAGCGGGTCGACAACATCCTCGCGACGACCGGTGGCGGGATCGATACGAACGGGAACGGCGATGCGCCGTCACCCTCGGAGACCGGCGTCAACTACCAGCCCGCGGACAGTCGGGTCGAGAGCCGGATTCAGGACTGCCTCGACGGCAACTGCAAGAGCTGGTCGACGAACGTCAACGACGGCGGGACGTACTACACAGAGAGTCAGGTGAAAAACGACGACATCGACGTCGACACCAGCAACGGCGACGTCGCGCTCGTCGTCAACAGCTCCTTCGAACCGAAGACCGTCGACATCAGCGGGTCGAACAACGTCACGGTGTTCGTAAAAGGCGACGTCGGCTTCGGCGACGCCAACGAGGGCGGCGATCCGGACCAACTCAGGCTGCTGGTCCACTCCTCGGGGAGCGTCGACATGGGTGGAAACGCCGTTTTCGTCGGCCTCCTGTACGCGCCCGAATCAGAGGTCGACCTGAACGGGAACGGGGAGATCACCGGCGGCGTCATCGGCGGAAGCATCGACATCAACGGGAATCCGGCCAACGATTTCAACCACGATCCGTCGGTCAACGAAATCGACCTCGGTCTCGGCGCGGGTCCGCCGCCCGTCCTGTACCTCCACGTCTCGGTGACGACGGTGACCGTCGACGACGGCTGATTCGGGGCGTCGGGCGGACTTGGCGGAGTCGAGCGATCCGATCACCGGCGGAATTCGGCGCTCGTCGTCGTCCAACTGACGTGTAGTTCGTCCGTCTCGACGGTACAGGAGACGTTCGTCGCACTGTGTTCGTGACAGGTGTCGAATCCACGGGACTGGAACAGGCGCTGCCACGCCTCGGCCCGCGGTGACTCGACAGTGACGTTCACCGCGACGCCGGAGTCGTTCGTGGCGAACGACCGCGTCGTCGGTGGGCTCTTCCGTCGCGTCCGGACCAACACCGTGCTGTCCCCGCCCATCGCGGTGTTGCCGGAGCCGGCGTCGACGTCCGTCACCGGGAGGATGACCTGGCGATCGGACACCACCAGATCCGGCTCCGAGAGCATGACCGTCTCCCCACGGTCAGTCCGGAAGGTCGCCCCGGAGGTGTAGACGATTTCGGTGCCGTCGAGTCGATAGACGATGGGCCGCGTGTGTATCGGGATGGGGGTCGCAGTGACGTTCGTCCTGACCGTGACGTTGACCGTCTCGCCGAGGACGAGGTCGCCACCCCCCAGCCGGAGTTCGGTCGCCCGACTCGGTGCGTCGCCGGTGGACACGTCGTCGACGTTGTCCGCGAGTACGTCGAACGCCCGCTCCATGTTGTTGAGATCCTCCGCGGCCCGAGCGTCGTCGAGCGTCGAAAAGCCCGCGACGTAGACGATACCGGTCGAGGCGACGATCAGGGCGAACACGAGGACGAACCCGACCGTCTCGCTCTGTGCTCGGTTCACGCCGATCGCACCTCCAGTTGCCCGCCGTCGAGGACGATCCGGACGTCGCCACCCTGGACGCTGGTGTCGGCGACGGGTGTCGACGTCGTGAACGCGACCGTCACCGCCGTGTTCGAGGCGGTCGATTCGAGTCGGAGCCGCGAACCCGCCGAATCGACCGATACGGTGTACCCGCTGCCGGCGGTCCGTTCCGGCAGGTCGACCGACACCGACACCGCCGTCGTGTCCGACGTCGACGCGAGCCGATCGGCCGTCATCAGATCCGCGGCGAGGCGCTGTCCCACGACCTCCAGCGAGTCGTGGGTCGTAACGTCTCGACGCTCCTCGACGACACCCCCGCCCGCGGTGAGCAGTCCGGTGACGAGAATCGCCGTGATGCCGAGCGAGAGGACGTAGCCGGCCGCCGTGGAGACGGCGCGGTCGTCGGGGCGTCGGGTCGGCCCGCTGCGAGAGCGCCCACCGCTACTGCTCATCGAAGTAGAACACCTCCTCACTGCCGTCGCTCAGGACGAGCGTGATCGTCAGATCGGCCTCCGACTCGTCGTAGGTGATCGTCAGTGTGCCGACGTTCTGACTGAGTCGCAGTACGTCGACCTCGACGTCGGTGGCGCCGGCGTCGATGACGGCGTACTGCCCGCCGGCGGTGCTGTCGTCGACGAAATCGTACCGCGTCCCGTCGGCGTCGAAGATGCCGGGATCCCGGTTCGCCTCGCCGGTCCCGACGTCCGAGCCCCGAACGTCGACTTCGGGGCTACCGCCGTTGTCGACGGTGATCCCGCCGCCGATCCCCGTCGCGTCGATCTCGAACGCCTCGACGGTCACCCGCTCGTCACGAGTGTTCTCGATCCGGAACTCCATCACGTCGCCGTCGCTGGTGTTGATCTCCGCTCCCGCCGCCTTGGCGAACGTGAGCGTCTTCCCACCGGGCGGCGCTCCGGGACCGAAGCCCCGCTCGACCCGGTAGTCCAGCGAGGCGGATCGGTAGGTGATGCGGGTCTGGACGTCGTAGACGACCGGAACCGTGTACGGGGAGTTCGACGAGGTGTTGAAGTTGGAGCCGGGGACCAGCGTCCCTTGCACGATGGCGTCGTAGGTCCCCTCGGTCCGGTTTCCGTAGCCGACGTCGATCTCGTACGGCGGCGAGACGTTCTCGGCGAACGACAGGGCATCGCAATCGACGCCGTTGACGGTGCCGGCCATGAGGTTCAGCCGCGGCGGTCCCGTGGTCGCGTCGCGACAGACGTCGTCGGGGTCGGGATCGGTGGCGTTTCTCACCGCGATCCGTGGCTCCGACGCCGACTGATTCTCGTAGACGTAGACGCTCCACCGGTCGCCGCCGCTTCCGGTCACGTCGATCCGGAAAGACTCGTTTCGCGGATCGTCCGTCGTCTCCAGGCCACCCGTGGTGTTCAGTTCGAACCGTCGCACGTCGTCGGTGGCGCTCACCATCGTCCAGTTGGCCGTGTCCGAGGTGTCGGTCAGGCTCCGATCCGCGTCGGTCTGTCTGAGTCGTGTCCCGTCGGTGAAGCCGACGATTTCGACGTCCGCGCTGGCGCCACGAGAGCGATGCGGTCGCGACGCGGTGGCCGCGAGCCGGTCGATGCGCTCGGTGACGTTGGCCTCCACGTTCGACCGGCTGGAGTTTTCGACGTCGTTGTGCGCCGTCGTCTCGACGGCCGGCCAGAGGTTGCTCTCGACGGTGTTTCGGTACGAGAGCGCTTCGTCGGCCCCGACGTCGGTGCCGCGAGTCGCGAGGTTCTGAGAGTAGATGGCCGTGTTCAACAACAACACCAGCGCGACGATGATGACCGCGAGGGCGAACCCGGTGACCAGCAGGAGCTGTCCGCGGCTCCGGTCGCTGTCAGTCCCGATCAGATCCGCCATACGGTGATGCGCACCTCCACGACGTTGAATAGCCGACCGCCCGGATCGGCGTCGGCCGCGTAGAACTGTCTGTTCGGATCCGACGCGGCCGCCGAAACGTTCCCCGACTCGGGTGAAGAGAAGCTCGCGTCGTCGAACAGAGTAACTTGCCGGCCGACGGTGACCGCGTCGTCGCTCGGTACCCCCATCCGAACCATCCACGTTCGCGTCAGGTTCTCGTTCCGGTCGTACGAGTGGACGACGACGTTGTACGCCGTCCGCCGCTCGCCGAAGGCGTCGTCGAGCGCGCGACCGAAGGCGTTCGGTGGCGCGTCGGCGTAGGCGGGGCCGTCGGTGTTGTTCGCGCCGTAGAACTCGCCCTCGTCTCGGTCGTCCGGCGTCGCGTTCCAGTAGACGACCGCCGTCTCCAGGGTCCCGTTCTCGTCGGCGGCCGCCAACAAGCCGGCGGCGGTGGCTCGCTCCTGGTTGCCGACGTGCTGGTTCGACGTGCTCGCAGACAGCGGCGTCACCGCCGTCGTCTGGAGCGCGAAGACGATGCCACTGACGATCAACAGCCCCGCGACGAAAGCTTCGAGGGTGTGTGCCTGCGCGCGCATGTCACCACACCCTGACCAGCAGGCGGTTTTGCTCTTGGACTGTGCCGGCACCCAGGTTCCGGGGCAGAGAGACGGTGCGCCGCGCGACGACGATGTCGTCGGCCGACGCCGACGACGGACCGCGAGCGAGTTGCGTCCCGCCGAGGGTCCTGATTCCGGAGTCGTTTCTGATCGTGGCGTTCACGTGCACCGACGCACCGACACCGAGCGAGTCGTGGAGGTCGGCGGAGCCGTATCGACACGGACCGGGCGGGTCACCGGCGAAAAACGCCTGCGTACAACTGCCGTTCAGGATCGACGGCTGGGACGGCGACTCGACGAGGGCGTCGGCGGCCAGTCTGTCGGCCGCGCGGTCCGACACCACCGCGTTCGTCCCGGTGTCGGTCTCGAAGGGGGCGAACATCGTCGGGACGATTCCGAACGCGAAGGCGACGACGCCGAGGAAGACGCTCATCCCCACGGCGAAATCGAGCGTCGTCTGGGCGCGGTCGCTCATCCGACCACCAGCCACACGGCCAGTGCGATCGTCTGGAGGATCACGACGAACTTGACACCGGCCATCAGCTTCGCGGTCCGGATGTAGCCGCTGATGATCCCCGAGAGGATGGCCTGAAGGGTCACTGCGTGGAAAAAGAGCAGCGACAGCAACTGCGTGTCGATGCCGCCGCCGAACTGCGAGGAACCCCCACCGCCGCCCGACCCCGACGCCTGCTCGGTCAGCCCGGCCATTACGTCGAGAAACTGCGTTTTCAGGATGGCCATCACGCCGAGCAGGGTGAGATACGTCATCAGGATGATCGCCACCTGCATCCGGGTGCGTGCCCGCCGCTCGCGCTCGATGTCGTCTTGGTTCTCGCTGGCCTGCGCAGCGGTGGTCAGGACCTGCGTGATCTGACTCGAGGCCTCTTGGGCCTTGCTGATGAGTTTGACCGTCCGCGCCAGGCGGGGGATGTGGTACTTGTTGTTGAACTCGATCAGCGCCTCCCGCAGACTCATCCCGTAGTTCACCTTCGCGTAGAGGACGTCGAACTCGTCGGCCAACTTCCCGGAAGACGTCTCGGCCACGGTGTTGATCGACTCCAGGAGCGTCTGCCCCGTATCGTTTGCACTCGACAGCTTTCGGAGGTTGTCCGATAGCTTGCCCGTGATCGCCGCCCGCGACCGGACGTTCCACTCGTGGAAGACACCGAGGGGGATGAGCAGCAGGTAAAGCGGGACGTACACCCAGACGAACGTGCCCCAGACCGGTGCCGACACCATCCCGTCCCACGTCGTCGGCGCCGCGCCGCTCACCGCCGCGAACCCGACTAACACCACCACCGCGGGGACGGTCAACGCCAGTGTGAACAGCGGGTGATCCCGGAAGAAGTGGTGTGGTTGCCGGAGGAGCTGTTTCGTCCGGAAGGTTCCCTCCCGGGATTTGATTCGGTCGAAGACGCGGAACTCGCCGACGTAGTTCTCGATCAGGCCGAGAGAGAAGAGGCCGTCGTCGCCCCCGCTCGACACCCCTTCCCTGTCGTCCGGGTCGAGGTAGCCGTCGCCGGGTTCGTCCTGTTTCACCGTCGACACCAGCACCAAGAACATCGCGCCCGTGATCGGGATGAGCCCGTAGACGGTCGCGTACAGCATGAACGACTGCGCCTCGCCCAGCATGCTCATGATGACGAGGATGATGATGAGCAACAGTGGGAACAGCGAGAGCGTCATGTACATCTCGCCGAACAGTTCCAAGGTGTCGAGCGTGACCTCCTGTTGCTGTTTGGCAGTCCGCATGTGTTTTTCCTTCTTATCGGAGAGAAACGCCTGCATGTTCCCGCCGGAGTTGACGATCGAGAGCATATCCGTCAGGAACTGCGAGAGGTCGTCGCTCGGCGTCTCGATGGCCTGTTGCTGGATGGCGTTGCGGTAGTCGGTGCCGAAGTACTCCGTCTCCTGAACGATACTCTGGAACTCGCGAGCCACCTCGCCGTAGGTGTCCTCCGCCCGCGCCATCGCCTCCAGGATCTCCAGTTGGTTGAGCCCCCCGACCGACAGGGCGTACATAAAGGAGATGGAGTCCGAGAGGAGCATGTTGATCTCGCGTTCGCGAGAGGAGGCCCGGGAGTAGGGGATAGCGATCAGCGTCCCGAAGCCGGTCGTGAAGCCGATAGATCCCGCGACGAGGCCGACGATGCCGATGGCGGCGGGAACCTTCACCGTCTCGATGACGGCGACGACCGCCTCGTTGGGGATTCGCGCGCCCGTCGAGAACAGGTCGGGCGAGATGATGCCGAACGCAAAGAGGCTGTACCCCAGAAGCGTCCCCAGTATCCAGAGAACCAACCCGAGGAGGACGCCGACCGCGAGCGCGCGCGAGAGGTAGAGTTCGACCGTGGTCGCCATCCGGGCCTGAACCAGTTTCGACTCCACGTCGCCGACGAAGTCGCCGTCGTCGTCGAACAGCCGCCGGTAGAGCGGGTAGAACAGGTCCCCGAGGGAGTCGACGCTGCGATCGAGTCCGCTACCGGTGTCGGGGCTCACGTCACTCCTCCCCGTCCGCGTCGGTCACGTCGCCGAAGCCCCACTCGTCCATGTCGGCCTCGGCATCGACGTCGCCCTCGGCGTCGTCCCCGGCCTCGGCGTCAGCGTCCGAATCGATCCCCTGATCGGCGTCGACGTCGTCCTCTCTCTCGGCCTCGACGGAAGACTCCGGGACACCCCAGTCCGGTTCGGTCCCCTCCGTCGGTCCGTCGTCGAAGGTGATGTCGAAGCCGTCGGGGTCCGCGTCGGACGGGGTGGCGCCGCCAGTCACCGCGGCGTCGTCGAGCGGCGACCCGTCGTCGACGTCGACGTCGACCGGTCCGGTAGCGTCCGCGTCGTTCGGGGACCCGGTGTCGGTGTCGGTGTCGGTGTCGGTTCCGGCGTCGGCCACGGGAGTCGCCGAGCTACCCGCGTCCGCGGCGACCGCTTCGCCGCCGCCGTCGGCCGAGGCCGACGACGGCGGCGCCGTCACGTCCGCCGCGGGGTCGACCTCCGTGAGCGCCGCGTCGATGCCCGGCACCGACTCGCCGCGATACTCCTCGAACAGCTCAGTCTCGGCCCGGTCGAGAATCTCCCCACACAGCTCCAGTCCCGCCTCGTTCGGATCGGGCCGGGGGACCATCGCCTCCTTCTCGGGGTCGATGTCGATGAGGACCGACTCCATCTCGCGGAGGTCCTCGAGGCTACGTTCGAGCTGGTCGTTGGCCATCAACGCGAGGATGGTGTCCTCATCGTTGATGAACGCCTGCACCGTGGCGGCGACCTGCGTGTAGGTGTTGAGCCCGTTCTCGATGAGATAGGCGAGGACGACCCGCCGCTTGAACAGCTCCTCGTCCAACGTCTCCCGGGTCCACCCGCGATCGAACCTGATCTCGTCTAAGGTGTTCGAGTTGCTCATCCGGAGGAACTCGTCGGTCTCGGCCTGCCACTGGTAGACGTCCTGAACGTTGATCTCGTCGTTTTCCGCGTCGTAGAAGTTGATCTCGGTGAGGTTCTTGTTCCGGCGGACTTTCCGGCCACCAACCCGGGTCTGGGTCTGGATCGACACCAAGTCGAGCGCCGAGAACATCGTCTTCGAGACGTTGATCGGCTCGGTGGTGAACCGCTTGAGCACCTCGCCGACGGAGTCGGCGTGGAACGTCGTCAGCGTGGTGTGACCAGTCGACATGACTTGGAACAGGGTACGGCCCTCCTCGCCGCGGATCTCGCCCATGACGATGTACTCGGGGCGCTGGCGGAGGGCGGCCTCCAGCAGGTCGAACTCGTCGACGTCGCCCCCCTCGTCGTCGGCGAAGGAGGGGCGCGTGACCGACGCCACCCAGTTGCGCTGGGGAAGCTCCACCTCGCGGGTGTCCTCGATGGAGACGATCTTGGAGTTCGACGGGATGAACAGGGAGACGGCGTTGAGGCTCGTGGTCTTCCCCGAGGCCGTCCCGCCGGCGAAGATCAGCGACTTGTTGTTCTCGATTGCGAGCCACAGATACGCCATCTCCTCCAGCGAGAACGTCTTCCAGTTGATGAGGTCGACCGGCGTGAAGGGGACGTCCTTGAACTGGCGGATGGTGTAGTTGGTGCCGTGGTCGGACACCTCCTTGCCCAGCGTGAGTTGGGCGCGGGAGCCGTCCGGCAGGGTGGCGTCGACCTGTGGCCGCCGCTTGCTGATCCCCTTACCCGACCGCTGGGCGAGCTTCACCACGAAGTCGTCGAGTTCGTCGTCGCCGTGGTAGATGTTGCTGATGATCTGCTCGTGGTCACTGTGGTAGACGAAGACTGGCGAGTGGTAGCCGTCACACGAGATGTCCTCGACGTTGATATCGTGTTTGATGCCGTCGATCCGCTCGTAGCCGATGAAGTCCCGCTTGAGGTAGTAGAGGAGCTTCTCGACCTGGTACTCCGAGAGGTGGTCGTCGTCCTCCGCGATCAGGGCTGGTTCGGGGCGGGCACTGAGCCCGGTGAGCTCCTCGTCGAGATTCGGCGTCGGACGCCAGCCGAGTCTGGAGAGGAGACGGCCGACCGTCCCCTCGGCGTCCTCGACGCCGGCACGCTCCGCGAGACGGTCGAGCAGCCCCGTCCCCGACGTCTTCGAGTAGAGGTCGTACCGTTCGAGAAGCGCGTACGTCTCGTCCCGGATCACCCGTTCGCGTTCGTCGAGGCCGCCGGCGACCTCGACGTCGGCGTACTTGATGGCGTTCTGGAGTTTGGCCTGCAGAAACTCGAGGAGGTCGTCCTCGATCTGCGTGGTGTGGGGCTGGACCACGTAGTATTTCTTCTCGTTTTCCTTCCGCGACTGGAAGATGACGACGTATGCGTACGGCTTGTTCACCCAGTAGCGGTCGATCTCCCGGAAGTGGGTCTTCTTCTCCAGCGGTACCGTCTTCTCGAGGTCGTACCGGTTGGTGACGGTCGTAGTGGCGAACTCCGTCCGGAAGAAGGCGTCCTCGTCGACGTCGGGATCGACGTCGACCGTCCGTTCCTCGACGACGTCGTCGAGTTCCGACGCGAGATCCTCGCCGAACGAGAGCACGTTCTCGGTGCGGTCCGGATCGAATCCGAGCGCATCTCCGGGATCGAACGGGACCACGTCACCCTCGCCGTCGGTCGGCGGAGCGCCGTTCTCGTCGTAGTAGAACTCCCGCTTGTAGTCGTCCCACGTCCAGATCCCCTTGACGACGGGCGTCCCCTCCCGTGCCCGCGTGACGGCCCCGTCGAGCCGCGCCGCTGCCGTCGCACCGGCGGCGAGCAACTCGGAGAGTGCCGCCGGATCGACCGCGTCACCCCGATCACCGGCGGCCGCGCCGTCGAACCCCTCGGTATCGGAGTTCTCGGCGTCGTCGATAGCCATTGGGGAATCCAAATCGGTCACCGATATAAACTCTGTTGGCCGATCTAGACGGATGATAATCGGGGGATCGGGGGTCGTGCGTCCGGAACAGGGCTGACGACGTTGCGTACCGACGGACCGTCGGAACACGGGGTCGGTCACCCCTCGCGGGACGACCCGCGCCATCTCGAACGTTTTTTGAGGGGGTATCCCATACCGCAGTCCACGACCGCACCATGACATTTAGTCGTAGGAAGATCGTCGCGACCGCTGCTGGACTCGTCGGCTCACTCGCGGGCTGTGCTGGTGGGTCGAGTGGTGGCGGCGGCGACGGCGGTGACGGCGGGTCGACGGCGACCGAAACTCCCGAGCCGACGGCGACGGCCACCGAGACGGCCACGCCGACGCCGTCCGGCCCACCGGAGGACGCGCCGACCCAGAGCATCACCGTCGAGAACAAGACGTTCCTCCCGATGGTCGCGGAGGTCGAACCCGGAACCGTCGTCGAGTGGAGCTACGACGGCATCGGTTCACACAGCGTCACGTCGATGTCGCCGTCGAGTTCCGAGAGCAATCGACGGGCGTGGAATCCGGAGGTTGCCTCCGACTGGGAGATGGACGAGGATATCAGCAGCGAACCGGTCAGCCACTACTTCCCCGAGCCCGGCGTCTACGAGTACAAATGCTCCTACGACTACGGCCACATCGGCGGCTGTGCCGCCATCGTCGTGGGCGACCAGGACTACGACGAGGAGATGCTCCCCTGCGAACGGCAGTGAGCCGAGCGAGTGAGCGGCTGCGTTGCGGGCCGTGGGCGGGCATCAGCCCGCCACCAGGGCGGCGGCGCCGATAGCGACGAGCGCCCCCAGCAGGTTCCCGACGGCGTACCACGCGGCGAGCGCCCGGTCGCCCGTCTCCCAGAGACGAACGGTGTCGACCGAAAACGAAGAGAACGTCGTGTACGAGCCACACGCCCCAGTCCCGACCAAGAAGAGGACGTCTTCGCCGGCGCCGAGAAACGTGAGCAACGCGAGGACGAACGAGCCGACGACGTTGACGACGAACGTGCCGTAGGGGAACGGTCGGTCGCCAGCGACGTTCCCGACGTAGCGTCCGGTCGCGAACCGAAGGACGGCGCCGACGGACGCACCCGCGCCGACGAGGAGGGTGGGATCGGTCATCGGAGCGAGGAGTGTCCCTGTAGCTGGGCCGGTTGCCAGCCGGTCGCGGCGAACCGCCAGTGTCGACGGTCGAGAAGCATTATCAGACGCCCCCGGCCAGCCGTCGAGCGCCGGCACGGCCGATCAGAACGGCGGCGAATCCGGTGCCGTAGCTCGCCACGACGTAGGCGACGGCCACGGCCGGCGCCGACTGCACGGTCTCCAGCGCGAAGGTGCTGTACGTGGTAAACGAGGAGAGGAAGCCGGTGCCGGCTGCGATTCGCGCCTCTTCGGTGACGGCGCCGAGCAGTTCGGCCTCGTAGACCAGAACCCCGAGTGCGAGACACCCCAAAACGTTCGGGGTGAACGTCCCGGCGAGTCCGGGGAGGGCAAGCGAGAAGGCGTGGCGGAGAACGGCGCCGACGAAGCCGCCGACGGCGACGAGGAAGACGAGTTCCGCGATCCGGAGACGCGAGGTGAGTCGGTTCATGACGTGTCACTCGACGGGTCGGCCGCCGACCGGGAGAGAGATCACGACGGACGGAGGCCGGGCCGATCCGGTGCGGGCCGAGGGGAGCGGACACCACACCACGGAAAAACTGGTCCGTCGGCCGTCGGTCGTCGGTCGTCGATCAGCTCTCGGTCTCGGTGGTCGAGGCTTCGGTTGTCTCGGTCGTCGACGTCTCGGACGCGGACGTGGCGGCGGATTCCTCGGCCCCCTCCTGCAGTTCCTCCTCAATCTCCTCGCGCCCGCGCTTGAACTCACCCATGGCCTGCCCGGTCGAGCGGGCCAGTTTCGGGATCTTGTTCGCCCCGAACAGCAAGACGAGGACGAAGAGGACGATGAGCAACTCCGGCCCGCCGGGCAACCCGGGGAACAGTGGAACGATTGGGTCGTGCATCACTACCTCCTGCTAGCCTGTTCGCAATTATAGGCTTTTTGCTGTTCGAGACCCAGCGACCGCCGCCGGTCGTACCGTCGGTATCGACAGGTGTAAGGTCGCTCTGTGAGGATGCCGTGTATGGTCGACATCGGTGACGATGCCCCGAATTTCACCGCTCCGCTCGCGAACGGCGACGTCGAACCGTTCACGCTATCGGAACATCTCGACGAGGCACCGATCGTGCTCGCCTTTTTCCCCGCGGCGTTCACCCCTACGTGTACGAGCGAAATGTGTACGTTCCGCGATCGGATGGCAAAATTCGAGGCGATCGACGCGACGGTGTACGGTATCAGCGTCGACCTCCCCTACACCCTCAACGAGTTCCGGGAACGACACGACCTCGAGTTCGGACTCCTCAGCGACGAGCGCCGCGAACTGATCGACGCCTACGGCGTCGCTGACGCGTTCTCCCCGCTCGACATGCGCGTCGCCCAGCGCGCCGTGTTCGTCGTCGACGGTGACGGCCGCGTCACGTACAAGTGGGTCGGTGACAGCCCGAAACGGGAGCCGGACTACGAGGCGGTGCGCGAGGCGGCGGCCGACGCCGCCGAGTAGGACATCGTCCCCATCGGACCGGGACGACAGCCAGCGGGCTTTTTTCCGCCGGGGGGCAACGGACCGTATGACCAGCGACGACGGCGACGGCCGCGTGTACGATCCGGATGCATCCCACTCGTTCCCCGACGAGAAGCTGAACCGGGTGTTTCCGGTGCTAGTCGACGATCCGGAGGTGCAGACGTATCTCGACGCCCAGAACGTCAACGCCGTCATGCGCAAGGGGTACAACGACCACGGGCCGAAACACATCAGCATCGTCCGGAACCGGGCGCTCCGCCTGTACGAGCTGCTGAAACGCGCCGGCGTCCCGTTCAACGGTGCGAGCGATCAGGGGCTCGACGAGGCCGACGAACCGGTGATCGTCGCGCTCGCGGCCACGCTCCACGACGTGGGGCACGTCGTCCACCGCGACCGGCACGCCTACTACTCCATCCCCCTCGCCGCGGACATCCTCGATCGACTCCTCCCACAGTGGTACGATACGGGCGAGGCGGTGCGGGTGAAAGCCGAGACGCTCCACGCTATCCTCTGTCACCACACCGAGGAGGATCCGCTGACCCGCGAGGCGGGCGTCATCCGCGTCGCCGACGCCCTCGATATGGAGCGGGGGCGATCGCGCATCCCCTACGAGGAGGGTGGGCGCGGTATCAACACCCTGTCGAGTCAGGCGATTCGGGACGTCTCACTGGAAGCGGGCGACGACGTCCCCGTCCTCGTCGAAATCGAGATGGTGAACGCCGCCGGCGTCTATCAGGTCGACAACCTGCTGAAGGCGAAGCTTGAGGATTCGATGCTGGAAGGGCACGTCCGCATCGTCGCCATCAACACGAAAGAGGAGAGCGGACTAGTCGAGCGTATCGAGCTCTAGTCGTCGACGACGGTTTCGGCCGTGACACCGCTGACGTCCAGCGATCCGCTGAGCGTGCGGTTCGGGTAGGGGATGTTGATGTCCTCCTCGTCGAAGCGCGCCTTGACCGCGGTGACGTACTCGCCGCGGGTCTTGACGAAGTCCGAACGACTGGGGTCGTCGATCCAGACGCGCGATTTGAGCACGACCGAGGAGTCACCGAGTTCGGTCAACCGGACGGACGGTGCGGGGTCGTCGAGGATGTCCGGGTGCGCGCCCGCTTCCTCGAGGATGATCTCGTTGGCCCGTTCGATGTCGTCGTCGTAGCCGATACCGAACGGCACCTGCAGGCGGAGTTGGCCCTTGGCGACCGGGTTCTTGATGACGCCGTCGGTGAGATCGGAGTTCGGCACGGTGAGGAGTTCGTTGTCGAACGTGCGGACCCGCGTCACGCGGAAGCTGATATCCTCGACGATACCGGAGTTACCGTCCCACTCGATCCAGTCGCCGATGCGGAACGGCTTGTCGGTGAAGATGAAGATGCCCGCGACGAAGTTGGCGATGACGTTCTGCATCGCGAAGCCGATGGCGAGCGTCGCCGCGGCGGCGACCGTCGCCAGCGACTGCAGGAAGTCGCCGTAGCCGGCGAAACCGAAGGCGACGGCGATGCCGACGAAGACGACGACCGCCAGCGTGAGCTTTCGGAGCGGTCTCCGGGCGTGAACCTCCAGTCCCCGCGCGTCCATCACGCGGTCGATCAGGGGGATGACCACGGCGCGACCGATGATGTAGACGGCCAGCAGGGCAACGACGAACGAGAGAGCAGACCCGATGCTCTCGGCGTACGGGACGCCGTTGTTCACGAGAAAGCGCGCAATCGCGTTCCCCCCATCCCCGGCCTGGAGCGGCAGCGGACTCATCGATAGAGAACGGCGGTGTTACCCCGGGTTTCGACGACCTCCGCGTTGATTCGGTCGGCCATATCTGCCGCCAGCGACTCGACGTCCGTCCCGCCGCGGGCCGAGCGAAGGAACTTCGCTTTCACCAACTCCCGATCGTTCAGCTGATCGTCACATTCGCCGACGACTGCGTCCAGCCCGCTCTTGCCGACCCACACCGTCACGTCCAGGTCGTGGGCCCGCTTTCGCAACGCTTGCGTATCCATACACCGAGACTCGGTCCGAATCGGTTTGAAACTTTATACTAACGGCGCGCGGATCGCTCGACTCGGCGCCTGCGGGTCAGCCGTAGGGGTACCGCGCCGTCGCACCGCAGTCACACCGGACGACGACGTGGCCGTCCCCCAGGCGGACGCGCGCGTTCCGGCCGGGGACGAGGTAGGTGTCGCAGGCATCGCAACTGAACCGCCGGAAGGTCCGGGGGAGCGTGAGTCGGTTGCGCTCGGCGATGCGTCGGGCCAGGCGGACGTACTCCCGGGCGCGTTCCTCCTCGCCCTCGACGACGGCCGCACGGGCGAGCGCCTCCAACCGGTCGACGCGCTCGGCGGGGATGCCCATGGTCGAATCGGGCCGCGGGGTGGCAAAGGCCTTGCGACCGTCGGCGCGGCCGGGGACGACCGGTAGCGTCAAGGGCGCCACCGATCAATCGCCGGCCGTGCGGGTGTTGAACTACCTCGAACTGGAGGGCCGTCTGGAGCGAAGCGGTATCGGCACCGCGGCGGCCCAGCAGCGCGCGGCCCTGGAGACGACCGACGTCTCGGTCGTCACGTCGCCGTGGACTGGCGGGTCGCCGGGGGGCGCCGCCGCGGGACTCCTCGGCGGCCGCGGCGCGTTCCGCGACTACGACGTCGCCCACTGCAACGTAATCGGTCCCGGATCGATCGCCGTCGCTCGCCACGCCAGGCGAACGGGGACGCCGCTCGTGCTCCACGCCCACGTCACCGCGGAGGACTTCGCCGAGAGTTTCCGTGGCTCGACTCACCTCGCCGGCCCGCTCGGTCGCTACCTCCGCTGGTTCTACTCGCAGGCCGACCTCGTACTCTGCCCGAGTGCGTACACGAAGCGGACGCTCGAATCCTACCCCGTCGACGCCCCGATTCGGCCGATCACCAACGGCGTCGACACCGCGTCACTCGCTGGCTTCGAGAATCTGCGCGAGGAGTACCGCGAACGGTTCGACCTCGACGGCCTCGTCGTCTTTTCTGTCGGCAACGTCTTCGAGCGCAAGGGGCTGACCACGTTCTGTCGGCTCGCCCAAGAGACCGACTACGAGTTCGCGTGGTTCGGCCCCTACGACTCCGGCCCGCAGGCGTCGGAGGCGGTGCGTCGATGGACGGCGAATCCCCCCGACAACGTCACCTTCACCGGCTGGGTGGACGACAAGCGCGGCGCCTTCGCCGCCGGCGACGTGTACTGTTTCCCCACCAAAGCGGAGAATCAAGGCATCGCCGTCCTCGAGGCGATGGCCTGTGGCAAACCCGTCGTCCTCCGCGACATCCCCGTCTTCGAGGAGTTCTACACCCACGGCCACGACTGCCTGAAATGCGAGACCCGCGACGAGTTTCGCGCGGCGCTGGATCGGCTGGCGGACGATCCGGCCCTCCGACGGCGGCTGGGCGAGAACGCGACGGAGACGGCGAGCGAACACTCGCTCTCGCGGGTGGGTGAGAAACTGGCCGACGTCTACGAGGAAGTCACAAGCGATTAACCCCTCCTCGCCGAATCGCCGGTGATGCGTTCGGTCGCCGCCTTCACCGACACCTACCTGCCGACCGTCAACGGCGTCACCTACACGGTCGAAGCCTGGCGCGACTGCTGGGCCGACCGTGGCGGCCGAATGGACGTAGTCTACCCGCGGACCGACGGCTACGCCCCCCGAGCCGGCGAGTATCCCGTTCGGAGCCTCCCGTTCCCGTTCTACCCCGGATTCCGGTTGGGAATCCCCTGGATTCCGCGGCGGGTTCGGGACGTCGAGGTGATCCACGCCCACACCCCCTTCGCCGTCGGCCTCGCCGGCCTCCGACTGGCGCGACGGGAGGAGCTTCCGTTCGTCACCTCCTACCACACCCCGACGGCGGAGTACGCCGACTACGTGGCGCCGAGCGACGCCGTCGAACGGGTCGTCGAGCGCGTGAGCAAGCGCTACGAGCGGTGGTTCTTCGACCACGCGGACGCCGTCATCGCGCCGAGCGAGTCGGCGGCCGCCCACCTCACCGACGACGTGGGCGTCGCCGCGCCGGTGACAGTCGTCCCCAACGGCATCGATACCGACCGATTCCGGCCCGCCGACGCCGACGCTGACGCCTTCCGGCGGCGACACGGCCTCGACGGCGCCGGAACGCTGATCGGCTACACCGGGCGGCACGGCTACGAGAAACGGTTGCAGGACGTCGTCGACGCGGCGACCGCCGAGACGCTCGACGTGACCGTCGTCTTCGGCGGCGACGGACCCGCCCGCGAGGAGTTAGAGCAACGGGCGGCCGAACGCGGCGTCGACGCCCGGTTTCTGGGATTTCTGGATCGCGAGGAACTGCCCGCCTTCTACAGCGCGCTCGACGCGTTCGTCTTCCCCAGTCCGGTCGAGACACAGGGGCTCGTCGCGCTCGAGGCCAACGCCTGTGGCACGCCAGTCGTCGGGGCGGACGACGGCGCCCTCGCCGACACCGTCGAGGACGGCGTCACGGGATATCACTTCGAGACGGCGGACGTCGAGTCGCTCCGAGCGTCGATCCGGCGGACGCTCGACGAGCGCGATGCACTCCGCGAGTCGTGTCTCGACCGGCGGGAGCGACACGGGGTCGGCCACGCTGTCGACCGCCTCGCGACGGTGTACGACCGAGTGAGTTAGCGCGGCGCGAGGATAGAACGCCGTCCGGTCGGGGAGCGACGATCCGTATCAGTCGTCCTCGATGGCCTGGGCGATGCGCTGGAGTTGGCGCGTGACGTCGCGCACCTCGTCGCGGAGCTGACGAACCTCGCGGACCAGTTCCTCGTTGCCGACGGACTCCTCCTCGCCGCGGCCACCGCCACCCATGCCCGGCGGGCCACCACCGCCACCCATACCCGGCGGACCGCCACCGCCGCCCATGCCCGGCGGGCCGCCACCGCCGCCCATCATCCCGCTCATCATCTGGGCGAAGGGGTTGCCACCGGGACCGTCGCCGCCCATCATCTCCTCGGGGTCGGGACGGTCACCATCCTCGCGCTCCTCGGCGCGTCGCTCGCGAATCTCCTCGACGCGCTCGCGGAAGGATTTCTCCTCCTCACCACTCTCGCCGTCGTCGCCGCTCTCTGCAGCAGCGTCGTCACCAGTGTCGTCGTCTGCCATGGATCCCGGTTGACAACCCACGCCGAAAAGGGTTGTCGTCTCCGGCGTGACGGGCCCGTACGGCGCTGGAGACGAACAGACATGTTTTTCACTGATGGATTTCGACGTGTGGTATGGCCACACGTGAACACCGCGACGGCGGGGTGACCCTCCCCAGGGTCGTCCCGTTCGATCCCTCCCCCCTGACGCGCCTGAGCTGGAAGCTCGGCTCCCGCGTGGTCGACGACGACGAGACGATCCTGCTCGGTCGGTGGGTGCACGGGGCGTCGACGCGGTCGCTCTCGCTGTTTCGCGTGACCGACGAAACCGTCCTCCTGCGCGTCCGGACGCCGATCGGGCGCGAGCGGTTCTACGGCGCCGCTCGGATGGACCTGGACGACGCCCTCCCGGAACTCGACGACGCACCGTCCTGGAAGCGGCGAAACTGAACGGTCGGTCCTCACCCGAAGGCGCCGAGACTGGACTGGAGCCGGCGGTCGGTCCCGCCCTCGAGCACCTCGTGCCCCACGAGCTCCCGCAGGTCGACCGCGTACGTGCTTCCGCCGTGGTCGAGGACGAGCAGCCGCCCTTTCGTTCCCCGAACGCGGCCCGTCGCCAGCGTCTCCGCGACCGGCCGCTCGTCGAGAGCGAGGCCGTAGTCGAACGCGAGCGTCTCGACCGGATCGAAGTCGTCGAGGAGAGCGCCCCACGCCGTCTCGTCGACGGGACGAGCGAGACCCGCGCGCTTCTCGGGGATGCGTACTCGATCCGGAATCTCTGCCGCGAGTTCGGCCTCGATTTCGCGGGCGATCCGGCCGTTCGCGACGGTACGGACGTGCGCGCCGCGGTCCGCACCCTGTTCCCGAAGGCGAGTCTCCAGCCGCCACTCCTTGGTGACTCCTACTTTGAACGTGTCCGGCGCGAAGGCGGCGAGGTAGACGGCGTGGTCGTCGAAACAGTCCATCTCGTCTTTGAGGCAGGTCCCCGTACAGCGGGCACAGATCCACGTCGAGGCGTGAGCCGGACAGTGGGGTGCGTCGGCGGCGTCACAGGGACGGTGTCCCCCGTCGGTCACGACGCCCGCGCAGTGGCGGTCGCCGAGGCGGTAAGAGAGCTCCGTCCCCGGATCGAGGGGGACGGACTCGACGGTGCCGACGTGATCGTGGGGGGTTCCGCCCGCCTCGCCCGCCTCGCTCAGGAGGATCCCGGCGTCACCCGTCTCGTAGCCGACGATCTGCACGTGCCGAAGGTGGCGCGCCGCGAGTAAAGGTGTGTCTACACGAGTTCGTCGATCAACTGTCGGGCGGCGCGGCGGACGGCGTCGTCGCTCGATCCCGGGGGGGCCCAACCCAGCGCCGCGAGTTTCTCGACCGAGAGGCGCATCTTCGGAACGTCACCGGTCCAGCCGCGGTCACCGCCCGTGTACTCGTAGGTTGGATCGAGACCCATCTCCTCGCTGACGATGTCGGCGATGCGGTTGACGGAGGTGGTCGTCCGCGAGCCGAGGTTGTAGGTGTTGAGCGTCGCGTCCGCGCCCTCGACGACGTGGCGAATGGCGTCCACGCAGTCCTCCACGTGGAGGTATGATTTCTCCTGGCGGCCGTCACCGAGAATCGTGAGCGTCTCGGGGTCGTCACGAAGTTTCTCCACGAAGTCGGGGATCACGTTGCCGCGCTGCCCCGGGCCGACGATGTTGGCGAAGCGGAACGTCCACGCCTGCAGGTCGCGGGAGTGGGCGTAGGTGGAGACGAGTCCCTCGTCAGCGAGTTTGCTCGCGCCGTACTCGCTGATCGGTTCGAGAGGGGCGTAGTCCTCGGGCGTCGGCCGCGGCGCCTCGCCGTAGACGGTCGAGGAGGAGGTGAATGCGAAGCCGTCGACGTCGATTGCCTCGGCGCGTTCGAGGAGGGTGTGGGTCATCGCCGTGTTCTCCTCGAACATCCGCCGGGGTTCGGCGTGGTTCGTGTCGGTGTGGGCCGCGAGATGGAAGACGACGTCGACGCCGGGGGTGATCACCTCGGCGACGTCGTCCGGGTCGGCCACGTCCGAGACGACGAGTTCCGCGCCGTCGGGGACGCGGTCGGCCTCCCCCTTCGAGAGGTCGTCGGCGACGATCACCTCGTTGTCGGGGGCGAGACGGGCGGCGAGGTGTGACCCGATGAGCCCCGCGCCGCCGGTGATCACCACCCGCCGGTCGGTGAGATCCATATCCGTGCATCCGCAGGCCCGTGCAAGTGCCTTCCGATCGGGTCCGAAAGCCGTTACCCCCTCGGTCACCTCCACCCGCCCATGCAAGACACCCCGGAGGTCGTCGTGTTGCGCCTGGGCCACCGTCCCGGCCGCGACGACCGCATGACGACACACGTCGCCCTGACCGCGCGGGCACTCGGTGCCGACCGGGCGGTCCTCGTCGGCGAGGCCAGCCAGGCCGCGGAGACGGTCGCGGACATCACCGACCGCTTCGGCGGCCCCTTCGAGGTGACTGTGACCGACTCGTATCGCCCGCTCCTGCGCGACTGGTCGGGGGCAGTCGTCCACCTCACGATGTACGGCGAACCCGTCGCGGACGTGACGCCGGGGATCCGTGACCGGCACCGCACCGACGCCGAGTCGCTCCTTCTCGTCGTCGGCGCCGGAAAGGTCGACTTCGAGGTGTACGACCACGCCGACTGGAACGTCGGGGTGACAAACCAGCCCCACTCCGAGGTGGCGGCGCTCGCGGTCTTTCTCGACCGACTGTTCGAGGGCGCCGAACTGGACCGCGAGTGGCTCGACGCCGAGCGGCGGGTGCTCCCCCAGGAGACGGGCAAGCGAGTCGAGGAAGTCGACGACGAGTGACCGACTCGCGGTTCGGGCGGGCGAGCCCTCCGCTGCGATGGCCGCCGCGGCCTCGGCCGGTGTCGCCGCCCGCTCGTCGTCGCGGTCGGTGTGAGACGCCTGGGCCCGCAGTCGGCGAGGCCAACGTGCGGGCCCGGCGTCACGTCGTGCGGTCGAGGATTTTCCGGGCACACCCGAGCGGACAGCCGTCGACGGCCGGGGACGACACGACCGGTCTCACGCCCGCGTTATCTCGACGTGCCACTCGTCGGGCGCCGGGTGCGTCGTCTCGTACTCGAAGCCGCGCGCGTCGAGGACGTCGTAGAGCGGTTCCGGCTCGAAGCTGTTTATCAACAGGAGCGACTCCCCGGCGCGACAGTCGTCGAGCGCGGCCACGATGGCGTCGAACGGTTCGCCGTCGACGTCGCGAACGTCCAGCCGTCCGTCGGCGTCCCCGATCCGTTTCGAACTCATGAGCCTACGTAGGGGGCGATAGCGGCTATATGTTCACCCGATAACGTTCGCCGCTTTTCAGGGACGGCCGCTCGGATGGGGGGAGAAACGCGAGGCAGGGGGACGCCACTCCGGCACGCTCGCGGGCTGGACTTTTCCGACGGCGGGTAGTAGCCCGACCATCGCGTATGTCGTACGAACATCGGACGCTCGATGCGTTCCTCTCGGCCGTCGCGTCGGAGACGGTGGCGCCGGCCGGCGGAACGAGCGCTGCCGTCGTGGGGGCGATCGGTGCGTCACTGTGTGAGATGACCTGTCTCCACACCGTCGGAAAGGACGGGGACGGCGACGTGGCGGCCGAACTCGAGGAGGTGGCGGACGAACTGGCGACGCTTCGAACGCGACTGCTGTGGCTCGCCGACGCGGACGCGGCGGCAGTGAGTGAGTTGCTCGACGTCGACGTCGATGCCGACGGTCAGCAGACGGCCGCGCTGAAACGCTCGACCGGCGTCCCGCTGGCAATCGCCGAAACGTGTGTGGCCGTCCTCGAATCGGCCGCCACGGTGACCGCGAAGGGGACGGCGTCCGCCCGCGCGGACGCCGTCTGTGGTGCCGTCTTCGCCGACGCCGCGCTCCGGTCGGCCGCATTCGTCGTTCGAACGAACCTCGAACACGTCGAGGACGCCTCGTTCGCCGACGAGATGGAACGGCGGCTGTCCGGGATCGAGTCGGAAGCGACTGCCGCGTTCGACCGGATCGACGCGGCGCTCGATCGGTAGCATCGACCGACTGACCGACGCCGACGTCCGGGCCGTGCGAACCCTTTTGCCGACCACAGCCCAAGGCCTGGTCATGGCCCCCGTAGTACTGCAGGTACTTCCGAACCTGGGACCGTTGTTCGTCGGACTGCTCGTCTTGCTTCTGGCCGTCGTCACCGTCTACCAGATGGTCGAGATCGTCGACGCCTACGAGAAGAAGGCGTTGACCGTCTTCGGCGAGTACCGCCGCCTACTCGAACCGGGGATCACGTTCATCCCCCCGTTTGTCTCGCGGACGTACGCATTCGATATGCGGACACAGACCCTCGACGTGCCGCGGCAGGAGGCGATCACGCGGGACAACTCGCCCGTGACCGCCGACGCCGTCGTCTACATCAAGGTGATGGACGCCAAGAAGGCGTTCCTCGAGGTCGATGACTACAAGATGGCGGTGTCGAACCTCGCACAGACGACGCTCAGAGCCGTTCTCGGCGACATGGAACTCGACGACACGCTGAACAAACGCCAGGAGATCAACGCACGCATTCGGAAGGAACTCGACGAACCGACCGACGAGTGGGGAGTCCGCGTCGAGAGCGTCGAAGTTCGCGAAGTCAATCCCTCGAAGGACGTCCAGCAGGCGATGGAACAACAGACCTCCGCCGAGCGTCGGCGCCGGGCGATGATCCTCGAAGCACAGGGTGAACGCCGGAGCGCCGTCGAGACGGCACAGGGCGAGAAGCAGTCCAACATCATCCGGGCGCAGGGCGAAAAGCAGAGTCAGATCCTCGAAGCACAGGGTGACGCCATCTCGACCGTGCTGCGCGCGAAGTCCGCCGAGTCGATGGGCGAACGCGCCGTCATCGACAAGGGGATGGAGACGCTCGAACGCATCGGTCAGGGCGAATCGACGACGTTCGTCCTCCCGCAGGAACTCACGTCGCTCGTCGGCCGGTACGGCAAGCAACTGACCGGGAGCGATATCCAAGAGCAACAGGGGCTAGACTCGCTCGACTTCGACGACGAGACTCGCGAGCTGATCGGCCTCGACGACATCGAGGAGATTCTCGGACAGATCGACGAGGCCGCCGAGATGGATATCGAGGAACTCGAACAGGAGGCCGAGGCGATCAAATCGGGGGCAGGGACGGACATCAAAAGCGCCGACGAGGTCGTTCAGGACGCCGATCAGGGCGACGACCTCGCCCCGGGGGAACCCGAGCCGGAAACCGAGTAGGTCGCGCGTGCGACACGTTTTAGTCGGCAGGTGACGACCGTACGGATAGATGCCGAACGGGGACCGGGGGGTCGACACCAAGAAGCGGGCGACGCTACGGCGATTCGCCGCACTGGGAGCGGCGACGCCGCTCGCCGGCCTGAGTGCGGGCGAGGCCCAGGCGAAAACGGCGGGTAACGACGCCCGCGACGCCATCCTCGGGTACGTGAACGCGACTCCCGGCGCTCACTTCTCGAAGCTCCGGGACGACCTGAAACTCGGTACCGGCGAGACACAACACCACCTCCGGCACCTGCTCGACGACAGCTCCGGGAGTAACGCGGGCGGGGCGGCGTCGGCACAGCGATCCGACGGGAGTGCGCTCGTCTCGCGTCGCGACGGGGACTATCGTCGCTTTTTCATCGCCGACCGCTTCTCGACGTTCGAGCAGGTGGCGCTTGGCTACCTGCGCCGGGAGACGCCACGGGGAATGCTGTTGACGCTCCTCCAGCACCCCGGCGCGACGGGGAGCGACATCGCGAGCGCACTCGACGTCTCGCGGGCGACGGTGAGCACACACGCGTCCCAGCTCGACGACGCGGGGCTGCTCGACCGATCGGACGGCTACGCCGTCTCGCGGCCGGAGACGATCATCACGCTGCTGGTCCGCTACGCGGACTCCTTCGACGCCGAGACGCGGTCGTTCGCGGCCGACGCCGACACACTCGTCAGTTACGACCCCTGACTTTCGACTTCCACTTTCCAGGTCGTTCCCGAGGAGTAGCCCCACTTCTCCACGTCGACGTCGAACTCGCCGGTGCGAATCGCGGTCATGTTTGCCCCGACTTCCTTGGCGGTCATCCCGAGTTCCTGCGCGATGAGTCGAGACTTGAAGTAGGTCTGGGCGTCCCCGTGTTCGCGGAGGTAGCCGAGGATGCGACGCTGTTTTTCGTTGAGGTCGGTGCCCGCGGTGCGCGTGCTCATGTCTGGGCCGTGGATCGGCTCGGTAATAGGGGGTTTGGTACGTGTAGTTAACACGCTCCCGTCATCCGATTTTCGCCGATCGATAGGGCGTGACACCCCGACAGAACGCCCCACGAGGTACGGTCGCCTAACAGCGTCCCGACGGCCGCCGTCCGGCGGCGACGAAACGCCGCACGGGCGGCGACGGAGGCAGCGACACAGCTATCGGCGGGATTCCGACGGAAACGAAGATACTTATTGACGTCAGGGGTATGCGACTGTATGGGTCTGTTCGATCGACTGCGCGGCGAGGATCACCCGCGCGTCGCGTTCGTCGGCATCGACGGGGTGCCTTTCAGTCTCCTCGAGGACCATCCCGAGGAGTTTCCGAACTTCGCGGCGCTCGCCGAGGAGGGAAGCGCCGGCGCCATCGACAGCATCGTCCCGCCGGAGTCGAGCGCCTGTTGGCCGGCGTTGACGACCGGTGTCAATCCCGGTGAGACCGGCGTCTACGGGTTCCAGGACCGCGAGTCCGGGTCGTACGACACCTACGTCCCGATGGGGCAGGACGTACAGGCACCGCGCGTCTGGGACCGCCTCGACGAGGCAGACCGGGACGTGACGGTGATGAACGTCCCAGTCACCTTTCCGCCCCAGCGGAACGTCCAGCGGATGGTGTCGGGCTTCCTCTCGCCCGGCGTCGACAAGGCCGCCCACCCCGACGAACTCCGCGACTACCTGCAGTCGATCGACTACGCCATCGACGTGAACGCCAAACTGGGCCACAGAGCGGACAAAAGCGATTTCGTCGAGGACGCCCACGAGACGATCGACACCCGCTTCGAGGCCTTCTCCGAGTACATCCAGCGTGACGACTGGGACCTGTTTTTCGGCGTCTTCATGACGACCGACCGGGTCAACCACTTCCTGTTCAAGGATTACGAACGCGACGGCGAGAACAAGGAAGCGTTCATGGAGTTTTACCGCAAGGTCGACGACTACGTCGGGCGGATTCGGGACCTGCTTCCCGACGACGTGACGCTCGTCGTCGCCAGCGATCACGGGTTCACGTCGCTCGACTACGAAGTACACTGCAACGCGTGGCTGGAGGAGGAGGGGTGGCTCTCCTTCGAGGACGACGACCACGACGACCTGAGCGACATCGCCGAGGAGTCGCGTGCCTACTCCCTGATCCCGGGGCGGTTCTACCTGAATCTGGAGGGTCGCGAACCCCGCGGTTCGGTGCCCGAAGAGGAGTACGAGGCGACCCGCGACGAACTGAAGACGGCGCTCGAAGAGTTGGAGGGACCGGACGGAAAGAAGGTGTGCTCCCGGGTCGTCGAGAAAGAGGACGCGTTCCGGGGTGTCCACGACGACATCGCACCCGACCTCGTCGCCATCCCGAACCACGGCTTCGATCTCAAATCCGGCTTCTCCGGCCACGAGGACGTGTTCGACGTCGGGCCGCGAAACGGGATGCACAGCTTCGACAACGCGACGCTGTTCGTCGACGATCCGTCCGTCTCGATCACCGAGGCGGACCTGTTCGACGTCGCGCCGACGATTCTCGATCTGATGGACGTCGACTACGGTCGTACCGACTTCGACGGCGGGAGTCTCGTCACGTCGAAGTAACGGGCCCGCTCTGACGTCGTGTCCGCCGTCGGTCGGCGTTCCGGCCGCGTCGGTCAGAGCAGCCCGTCGATCCGGTCGTCGGTGAGCTCCGACGACTCCGTCGTCTCCTCGCGACGTTTCTCCTCGTTGGCGGCCTGTCTCGCCCGTTCGAGGAACCCCTCAAGCCGGTCGGAGTGAGCGACGCCACCGAGAAGGACCAGTGAGGCGAGGCGGTCGTCCCGCGTCGGGAAGTCGCCGCCGCGCACCTCCATCGTGTCCATCTCCGTCTCCAGCCACGAGCGGGCGCTCTCGACGCCCTTGCGTGAGATGGCGTCGGGACGACCGGCGACGACCAACAATCCCCGCTCTGCGCTCGTCGTATCGGGGAGGCTCAGTCCGGACCGCACTGCGCGCCGGGTCGTGCTCGTGACGACGTTGACGTTCGCGGACGCGTCCGACGAGGCGTCGGCGGCGGCGTAGCCGAGAGCCGCGACGCCGCCACCACGGAGCGTGTTGATCACTTCCGAACTGTCGACTACGGACTCGCCGACGCCACGGGTGGCTTCGCCGGCCGCGAGGAGCAGTCCCACGCGCCGGGCGATGCGGTCGTTGATCGCCTCGTAGCCGGATTCGAGGCTCTCACCCGACGATCGCCAGGCGTCGTTGTCGACGAGGAGAGTGGCGTCGGCCTCGCGGGTGAGTGTTTTCAACGACCGCCCGGCGTTCACCTTGTAGAGCCTCCCCTCGTCCCGGCCGGGGAGGATGCCGAGGCCGTAGACGGGGAGGTCGTAGACCCGCTGAAGTTCGCTGACGAGGTAGGGGGCGCCGCCGCTTCCGGTGCCGCCGCCGAGCCCCGCGACGACGAAGATTGCCTCGGCCTCGGCGGTCGTTCGACCGTCGATGGCTCCCATTACCTCCTGGATGTCGTCTCGCATCACCTTCGTGCCGAGTTCGTTGTCGCCGCCGACGCCGTGGCCGTTCACCTCGGCACCGCCGATGAGGACGGTGTCGAGCGGGAGGGACCGGAGGTCGGAGTGGGCGCTGTTGACCGCCATCGCCCCGACGACGGCGTCAAAGCCGTTTTGCGCATCGAAATCGGACAGCGCGGCGGTCAGCTTGCCGCCCGCCTGTCCGACACCAATCAGGACGGACTTCATGTGTCTGACGTGTGTCTTGCGGCCCCTTCAACGCTGTGTTACGTGCAGCCGAGATTTTAGGTACGATACCGGGACCACGGCACCGCATGGACGACGGACGACCCCTGCACGAACGCGTCGCTGCCCTCGAACGCGCGGTTACCGACGGTCACGCCGACGCGGGCCTCCCCGACGCCGCGAGAGTGGACGACCGTCTGGACGACCTCGAAGCGACGGTCGAGGACCTCGACGACCGGGTGGCCGAACTGGACGCGGCCGTTCAGGCACTGCGTGGGTTCGCCGGCGGGGTCCGGGCGATCGACGAAACGATCGAGCGACGGGCCGACGCCGCCGTCGCGGGTGTCGAGCGCCTCGAGGCCGAACTGGAAGCAGTCCGGGAACGAATCGACGAAAACGCCACACCCGTCGGGGCGAGTCGAGACGGGGACGCCGATAGACGGGACGACACGCGAGCCGAGACACACCTTTCGGAACACGGTGAGCGGACCGTCGTCGAGAGAACGGGCGTGGTCGGCAATCGGGAGCGAGAGCGAGAGCAGGGCGAGACTGACGTCCGAAACCGGTGTGACCGGTCGCTCCACGGCGACGTGGCCGCCCGCACCGACGCCGCCCTCGCCGACGCGGCCGCGGTGAGCAACGAGGAGGACGGGGCCGAGCGCGGCAGCGCGGACCGCTCGCTTGCCGAGCGCCTCCGCCGACTCCTGTGATTCGGGCCGTCCTCGCCGTCGCTCTGACCGTCGCGCTACTGGCTGCGGTCACGCCCGCTATCGACGAGGGGCGCGAGCGGCGGACTGCGATCCACCTCGACGACGTGGCCGATCGAATCGATCGTGCGGCGCGCTCGCTGCGCGCACACGAGGATCCGACACCGCCGAACGTGGCCGGAGCACGGCGAATCGTCCGGTTTCGCCTCCCGGAACGTTCGTGGACTACCGTCGGCGCCACGCTGTGGATCGACGGCGAACACGACGCCGTTGGCTACCGCCTCGACGGACACCGAACCCGTCGACTCCGCCTCCGCGGGGTGGACGTCCGGACACCGGACGGTCGCGTCGTCTTCGACAGAGCGGACCGGTATCGGCTCGTCCTCTCGCTCGTGGAGTCGGGGGGAGTCGGCGTCGTCGTCACCCGGGGCTGAGGTTCAAAAGCGATGCCGCGGCCACACGCACCCATGCGACTCCTGGATCGACTTCGCGCTCGCGTTCGCCTTCGCGTGAGCGATCGGGCCGGTGGGGTGGAGGACGACCGAGAGGGGCCCGGCTGTCGGTGTGATCCGTCATTCCCCCGTCCCGCGGGACTCGACTCGGCGGGGACGGCGCTCATCGTCGATGCCGACGACTGTCCCGGGATGGGTGACCTCGCCACCGAACCGGCCTGTCGCGCGACGGTGATCGACGCCCTGACCGAACGGGACGCCGAAACCGTCCGGGTTCGACACACCGGCCGCGAACGCGTCTACGACGACGGCGCCGTCGGATTGCTGGTCGCGGCCGGGAGGTTCGCCGCCCGCGTCGCCGTCCACGACGAGACGCTCGCGGATCGGGTCCGCCGCGATCCACTCGGTGCGGCCCGCGAAGCGACCGGACGCGCCGGCCCCGTGGCGACTCTGGCCGCCACGACGGGGCTGGCTGCCGGCGCCGACCGCGTCGACGGCGACTACGCCGCCGCGCTCGAATCGACCGTCGGTCCGACGGTATCGAACTCACGGCTTGTCGCACGACCGCCGGACGGGGCGACGTTGCTGGATCGCCGGGAACTCGACACCGGAGCGACGGTGTGCCGGTATCGAACTGATCGCGGTGAGTACTACCTGCTCGAACCCCTGGATTCGCGGCTGGACGACGCGGAAATGAGCGCCCTGTCGGCCGCTTACGACCGCCTGGCCACGGGGCGCACGGACGGCGGACGATCCGTCACCCGCGCCGTCCGTGCCGTCGAGACGGTTACGGCGGGGACCGACGTCTCCGTCGAAGCGGTCGAACGCGTGTTGCGCAAGCACACCCGTGGCCACGGCGTGCTCGACGACCTCTTCGCCGATCCGGCGGTGTCGGAGGTGGTGGTGTCGGCGCCGGTGAACGACGGGCCGGTTCGGGTGGCCGTCGACGGCGACCGACTGCCGACGAACGTCCATCTGACGCCGGCCGGCGTGGCGGCGCTCGCCTCGCGCTTCCGTCGAGAGAGCGGGCGTGGCTTCTCCCGGGCGAGTCCGACCCTCGACGCGACGACGACGGGACCGTTCGGCGAATCGGTCCGCGTCGCGGGCGTCACCGATCCGGCCAGCGAGGGGACTGGCTTCGTCTTCCGAACCCACGGTACGGACGCGTGGACGCTCCCGGCGCTCGTGGCGAACGGGACGCTCCCGGCACGGGCCGCGGCCCTCTGCTCGCTGGCCGTCGAGCGTGCCGCTGCGGGGCTGATCGCCGGACCACGCGGGGCGGGCAAGACGACGCTCTGTGGGGCGCTCCTGTGGGAACTGCCGCCGACGACGCGGACGGTCGTCGTCGAGGATACGCCCGAACTCCCGGTGGCGGCGCTCCGCGACGCCGGTCGCGACGTCCAGCCCGTCAGAACCGAGACGAGCGACGGGCCGGCGCTCTCGGCGCCAGCGGCGCTGCGCGCCGCGCTCCGACTCGGCGATGGGGCGCTCGTGGTCGGCGAAGTCAGGGGTGAGGAGGCGTCGACGCTCTACGAGGCGATGCGGGTCGGCGCCGCATCGAGCGCCGTGCTCGGAACGATCCACGGCGACGGCGCCGAGTCGGTGTTCGAGCGCGTCGTGACCGATCTGGAGGTGCCGGCGTCGTCGTTCGCAGCGACGGATCTGCTGGTCACGCTCTCGACCGGAGAGCGACGACGGGTCGCGGGCATCGAAGAGGTGCGCCACGCCGACGGCGACGTGCGCTTCGAGTCGCTGTTCGAACCCAGCCACGAGGGCGTGGAGCCGACGGGCGTCGTCGAGCGGGGGAACAGCCACCTCGTTGCGTCGCTCGCCCGTCCGGACGAGTCGTACGCGGACGTACTCGAAGCGCTCGACGACCGGGAGAGCCTGCTAAGCGATCTCGCGGAGACCGGGCGTACGGACGCGACGGCGGTCGACGCGGCACACCGTCGGCGGGTGACCGGATGAGGATCGATCGGATCGTCGAACGGCTCGCCGACCGGTGGCCGTGGGCAGTGGAGCCGAAGCCGGACACCGAACGGGCGCTGTCGTATCTCGACGCTGGCGTCGACGCCGAGTCACTCGGCGGGGCGGCACGCGTCGTCGCGGTCGTCACCCTCCTCGCCGCAGTCGCCACCGGCACCGCACTCGGTGCCCTCCGATCCCCGCGCCAGGGTGTCGTCGTGGCATCTACGGGGGTGGCCATCGGCGCCGCCGTTCCGCTCGTCGCGAGGGAAGCGCCGACGTTTCTGGCGACGGTGGCGCGGACGCGTGCGCTCGGCGCGGCCGCCTCGCTCGTCGGTCGGGCCGCCCTCCGTCTACGGCTCGATCCGACGGTCGAGCGGGCGGCCGCCTTCGCCGCGGAGACCGGAGACGGTCCGCTCGCAGAGAGCCTCGGAACGCACGTCGACAGGGCGGAAGGGACACCCCGAAGCGGGTTCGGTTCCTTCGCGCGGGAGTGGAGCGACCGGTTTCCCGCGCTCGAACGCGCGGTGGCGCGGCTGGACGCCGCCGCGTCGGCTCCGTCGTCCGAACGCGACCAGCATCTCGACCGGGCCGTCGAGGCGGCACTCGATGGCGTGCGAGCGGAGCTAGCCTCGTTTGTGAGCGATATCAGGGGCGTCGTCACGGGCCTGTACGCCTTCGGCGTTCTCCTACCACTCGCGCTGGTCGGGGTGCTTCCGGCGGCGCGGGCGACCGGTGTCGCCTTCTCATTACCGGTGATCGTCGTCCTGTACGACGCCCTGTTACCGGCGGTGGTCGTGGTGACCGGCGCGTGGATTCTCGCTCGCCGGCCCGTCGCGTTCCCGCCGCCACGAGTCGGCCGCGATCATCCCGACACACCCGACGGACGCGCACGCACCGTGGTGAGCGGCGTCGCCGCGGCGGCGGTCGGTGGCGGCGTCGCTGCCCGGCTGGTGGCGGCGTGGACGGCACCACTCGCCGCCGTCGGCTTCGGCGTCGGAGCTGCGCTCGTCGTCGACGCACGCGCCGCAAAGCGGGTTCGCGAGCGCGTCCGCGCCGTCGAGTCCGACCTCGCCGACGCCTGCTATCTCGTCGGGCGCCGGGTCGCCGCTGGCGAAGCCGTCGAGTCGGCTATCGCCGACACGGCGGATCGCGTCGCTGGGGCGACCGGGGCGATGTTGACCGACGCGGCGAGCCGACAGCGCCGGCTGGGTATCACGGTCGGCGAGGCGTTCGGCGACGAACACGGCGTCCTCGCGACGCTTCCGAGCCGCCGCACGCGCGAGACAGCGACGCTGTTCTCGCTCGCGGCGACCGAAGGGTGGCCGGCGGGCGAGGCGCTGGTCGCGACTGCCGAACACGTCGAGGAACTCGGTCGGATCGAACGGGAGGCCCGCCGGGAACTGGCCCAGGTGACGGACACGCTCGCGAACACCGCGGCAGTTTTCGGACCGGTCGTCGGCGGCGCGACGGTCGCGCTGTCCGCACGCGTCGCGCGTACCGGGGCGTCGACGCGGTTCGGCGCCGGCCCGCTCCCCACGGCCGAGTTAGGTCTCGCGGTCGGGGCGTACGTCCTCTGGCTCGCCGCCGCGCTCACGGTCCTCTCGACGGGACTGACACACGGTCTCGACAGGGCGCTCGTCGCCCACCGCGTCGGCGTCGCCCTCGTCCTCGCCACCACCTGCTATCTGACGGCATTCGTGGCCGCCGGACTGTTCCTCTGACCCGGAGTTCAAGTGCGATGCCGGGACCACCCCAGCCCATGATCGGTGTTCCAGCCGACGCGTGGTACGTCTGGCTCGGGCTGTCGATAGCGAGTGTCGCACTGGTGGGTGTCGGGGCGGCGCTTCCGACGGCGCCGCCACCGGCGGCCGCGGACGCCGCCGACACGGTCGATCGGACGGCTGCGACGGCACATCCGGCGACGGCCGAGCATCCCCTCGACGCGAGGGCGATGCGGATCGGACCGAGGCGCCTCGGCCTCCGGAACGACGCCGGCACGACACACGCGACGTTCGCGTTCGGTCCGGTGACGCCGGCGGTCGGCCCCCGGGGACTGCGGGCCGTCCTCAGGGGCGCACCACCGGAGTCGTACTTCGACTCCGGCGAGGCGCTCTGTGACGCCGGACGCGCCGCTCGCGGACGAACCCCACGGTGGCGGTCGGTCGACGGGCCGCTGATCGTCAGACACGTCGTCTGGGAGGAATGCGATGTCACGCTCGTCGGCTAGGGCACAGGTCGAACCGCTGGCCGCACTCGTAGTCCTGCTGGCGATCTGTGCGGCCGTCACGACCTACGCGACGGCACTCGATGGGGCCAAATACGAGTCCGAACGGGAGCTCGCGACGCCGTCGCTGGATCGCGTCGTCGACCGACTCGCTACCGGCGGCGTCGTGGATCCGGAGCGGCGAGAGCGAGAACCGGTGCGACACGCTGGCCCGGCGGGTCACCGGCTCAACGTCACGATCGCCGCGGCGGGACGGCGCTGGCACGCGGGGCCCGCACCGCCGGGACGTGGATCGAACACCGACGCTGCGGCGCGATCGATCGGCGTCCGGCTGGCGCCCGGTCGGGTTCGTCCCGGCCACGTTCGGGTGGAGGTGTGGGCGTGACGAGCACCGTCCTCGACGGCGTACTCTGTCTTCTGTTGGTCAGCGCCGCGGTAGTGGTCGTCACCACCGCGACGCCACGGGAGCCGACTGGCGAGGGGCGTGCCGCGGACGTGGCGTCGACGCTGACGACGACGACCACGTCGGTGAATCACACGCTCGATCCGCGAACCGGACCAACCGGCGTCGGCGGTTCGAACCGATCGGACGCCTTCGACCGAACCGATCACGGGACGCTGGCAACCCTCCTCGCACGTGCCGCCGTCGCCCGCGCGACGATCGACGGCGAGCGACTCTGGCCGGCCCGAAACGACTTCGGTCGCGCGGTCGTCGCGGCGACGACGGCAGCGATCCGCCCCAACCACACGCTGATCACCGCGACCTGGCGGCCGTACCCTGACTCGTCGATCCGAGGACGGATCGTCGTCGGGAGCCGTCCGCCGCCAGACCGGCCGGTGCACGCGGCGACGGTCGAGGTGTCCAGCGGCTTCCCGACGGTTCGAGACGACGCCCGAAGAGCCGCTCGATCGGACGAGATCGAGGGGGTCGCCGGCGTCGTAGCTGGCGGAATCGTCCGGGAAATCTTCCCGCCGACCCACACGCGAATCTCCGCCAGCGGGACGTCTCCGGAGGCTGCGCTGGTTCGTCACCGCTACCGCCGTGTAGCCGACCATCTTGGCGTCTCCCCTCCGCCACGGCCAGCGAGCGGCGACGTCAACGACGCCAACGATCGCCTCGAAGCGGCGCTGTCGGAACAGGTCGCTCGCGACCTGCACGCGGCGAACGCGTCGGCCACGACAGCTGCCGAGGAGATCCGTCTCGGCCGCGTCCGTATCGTCGTGAGGACGTGGCCGTGACTCGTCTGTCCGAGGACCGTCGTGGGCGCGTCCCCTTCGCGCTCGTGGGCGTGTTACTCCTCGTTGGCGCGTCCACGTTCGGGGCGGCCCTGTCGACGCGCGGGCCGGACCGCGTCGACCGCGACGTCGACGTGGCGATGGAACGAGCGTCCGTCGAGACGACCACCGCACTTCGGTCGGCCGTCGCGACGGCGGCACGCGAGGCGGCTGCGGAGCCGGTAACCGAACCGGCCGAGACGCCGTCCGGACGGTTGCTAAGCGACGAAACGCCGTTCCGAGACGCGTTGCGCCTCCGCATCTATCTGCGCGTCCGCGATCGGCTGTCGGTGACTAGACACCGACGGGGAGACGTTACCGCCGCCGCATCGCTTCCCGAGACGACGACGACGGTGCCCGAACTCCGGCACGAGATGGAACGCATCGCGATTCGCGGCGTCGAGAACGGAACCGCCCTCCGTGTTACCGTTCGGAACCTGACGGTGACGGCGCGGGACGTGGGTTCGGGACGGATCGTCGCCCGTCAGAATCGGACGCGAACCGTGACCGTCTCGACGCCGGTTCTCGCGCTCCACGACCGCGCAGCGGCGTTCGAGCAACGGCTGAACCGCGGCCCGCTCGACGGACCGGGGCTGGGGCGGCGACTAACCGCCAGGCTCTATCCCATCGCGTGGGCGCGTGGCTACGCGCAACATTACGGCGCGGCACCGATCGCCAACGTCGTCGGAACGCGTCACGTCGAACTGTCGACCAACGGTGCCGTCCTCGAGGCACAGCGGGCGGCGTTTGGCCGGAGCGATCCAGCGGGGCGGCGGGCGATGCAGCGCGCTCGTCTCGAGTTCGGGGTGACGGAGTTCACGGCGGGGACGTCCATCGACGGATCGAGAGCCAAGGAGTTCCTCCCGCGGCCGAACGCGAAACGGGAACCGTCGGCGCTCCCGAAACGCCACACCACGGACGGGGCGTCCCCGAACCGATCGATGGACATCGACGTCGGGCCCGTCTCGGGGCGAGCCCTCTCCGGCCTCCGGACGGAGGCGATTCGATCGAATCGATCGCTTCGCGGCGTGCTTCGGGCAGCCTACCGAGTCGAAGTCGAACTCCGGACGGCACGCCGGCAGACCTACCGCGAGCCCCGTCCGGAGCCCGATCCGCCGGGCGAAGAGTGGTCGCTCGTCGGAACCAACGTGACGACGACAGCGGCGGTCGATCCGGGCATCGGATCGACGCCGGCGCCCCACGAAGGCGAACGTCGGTTCGATGGCTTCGCCAGACACGTCGGCCTCGATCACCGGGTGACGTGGGCGTGGGAACGCGGCAACGATACGACGACCACGACCGGCGAGTGGACCGAACGCTACCGGGTCGGCGTGACGCTGACCGGGGAGTACGCCCCGAACGGAACGGCCCCGGACCGGCCGACACGCCCACGCTTCGAGCGCGGTGGCCCGCTGGACGGACCGAATCTCGCCGACGTGCCCGAAACGGCCGAGAAGCGCCTCGTCGAGAAGCAGGGCGGTCGGGACGCTGTGGCCGTCGCCGTCGCCAAGGACGCCCTCGAGGTCCGCGAAGGGGTCGTCCACGGGGACCGGCCGTCCGACCTCCGATCGTGGACGGACGAGGATCTGTCTCGACTCCGGCGCCGACTCGCGAACGTCACCGTCTCGGCCCCCGCGGGACGAGTAGCGACGTACACGACGAACCCGCCCGAACGGCTGGCGGCCGCACTCGACCGCCAGCGGGCGACGCTGATCGACGCACCGAGTCGGTATCGCGGCGCCGCGGACCGCGCACGCGTCGGCGCCCGTACCGCGCTGCTCGACGCGGTGATTCGACGGCTGGAGCGGCGCGCAGCCGCCCACGACGAGACGCGGCGGGCGTTCGACGCGGTACTCGGCCGGGTGGGCGTCGAGGAGTTGCACCGCATCCTCACGCTTCGGACCACGCCAGCGCCGACGCGACGGGCGTCGCTCCCTGGATCGCCACCCGGCGGCCCGGTCGGCGTCGTCCCCGACGGCTCGCCGGCGTATCTCACGGTCGCGTCGGTGCGTCACGAGCGCGCCACCGGGGTCCCGCCGTCGCAGCCGTACAAACCCCTCGCGACGAGAAACCACAACCTGTTCGCGATGCCGTACGGCGACGCTGCGGACGCGGTGACCGAAGCGGGGGGTGGCGGCGGGTCGGGCGCACGGCTCCGGACGGCCGGCCGGGCGCTGATCGCTTCGACGTCGGCGCCGGGTACCCCGGATCGAGAGTCACAGCGGCGACTCCGGAGTTCCGTGTCGGACGCGATGGATATCGTCCGAACGCGCACGCGTCGCGTCCTCCGGAACGAGACGCGGCTTACGCGGCCCGAGGCGCGGGCCGCAGTCGCGGCGGGGTTCGCCCGTTGGGACGGCGCCGGGCGTCGGGCGCTCGCGGCCAGCAACGGTTCGCTCGCGACTGCCATCGCGGTCGCGGCGGACGAACGGACACCCGACGCCGACCGGGACCGCCTAGAGGCGAGTCTCGACGCCGCCATCGTGTCTGCCCGGCGGACTGCGACGACGAGGATCGCCGAAAAGCGAGTCGAGACGACGCTGACGAACCTCCGGGAGCGAGCGATTGAGCGGGCGGCGTCGGAGGCGACCGACCGGGTCGCGTCGAGACACCTGAACGGCTCGATCGGGAGTGTCGCCGCGGGCTTGCCGGTCGCGCCAGCGCCGGGATACTGGTACGCGACGGTGAACGTCTGGAACGTGTCGGTGCGGGGAGCGTACGCCCGGTTCACGCTCCGGTCGGATCGAGGGACACCGGTGTCGGAACCGGGGACGGCAGTCCGGTACGTCCGGGACGGGTCGACGGTCCGCCTGGACGTCGACTGGGATGGAACCGCGGAACGTCTCGGCCGCGACGAGCGAATCGCCTTCGAGACGGGGACGGTCGTCGCGGTCGCCGTCCCGCCGTACCGGGGTGGCGTCGGTGACGTGGACGGAAACGCAGACGAACGCGCCGGGAGTTGGCCGCGGCCCGACTGCACGTCGTGGGAGGTGAGCGCCTGCCGGCGTGGGGAGTGAGACTTTTGTCGACGGGGCGTCCATCCAACGTATGCTCCACGAGGCCGCCGACGAACCGGCGACGCTGTCGCCACCACAACTTCGCGACGCGTACGAAGCGGAACTGCGCGCAGTGATCGACGCCAACGGGATCAGGACGGTCGCCGACGAGACCGGCGTCCCGGTCGAAACGGTCGCCGACCTCGCCGACGGCGACGCACCGACGGTGACGCTATCGGAGGCGGCGGCGATCCTCGCCGTGGACGGCGACGGCCGCGACGCCGATGCCATCGTTCAGAACGTCCGCGATCACCTGTTGATGGGGATGACGACCGGTGTCATCGACGTCGACACGATCGCCTCGAACGTCGACCTCGATCTCTCGGGACAGGAGGTCCAGCAAGCGATCGAGGGACGGATCAGGATGACACTCGCGGAACTCGCGGCGATCCACAGCTACGTCGCGGAGCGGAACAGCCGCTGATCCGCCGTGCGGGTTGCCATCCTGGGCTGTGGCTACGTCGGCCTCGAACTCGGCCAGCAGTTGGCCGACATCGGCCACGACGTGATCGGTGTCCGGCGATCGGACGCGGGGATCGACGCCATCGAGACCGCGGGCTTCGACGCCGTCCGTGCCGACCTGACCGACGCGGCGTCGCTGTCGGCCGTCCCCGACGCCGACTGGCTCGTCTACGCGGCCAGCGCCGGCGGGCGCGGCGTCGAAGCGGCGCGTGCGGCGTACGTCGACGGCCTGCGAACCGTCGTCGAGACGTTCACGGAACGTCCGTCACAGCCCGACCGTCTCGTCTACACGTCGAGTACCGGCGTCTACGGCGACCACGGCGGCGACTGGGTCGACGAGTCGACCACGCCCGTCCCCGCGACCGAGCGCCAGCGCGTCCTGCTCGAGGCGGAGCGAGTCGCGCTCGCGGACGGGCGGATCGACGGGACGGTCGTTCGCTTCGGCGGGCTCTACGGGCCGGAGCGCTACCGACTTGACTACTACCTCGACGGGCCGGTGACGGAGGGCTATCTCAACTCGATTCACCGCGACGATGCCGCCGGCGCCGTCACACACCTCCTGGAGACCGACCGTGGACGCGGCGAGGTGGTGCTCGCCGTCGACGACGAACCCGTCTCGAAGTGGGCGTTCGCCGACTGGCTGGCCGACGAATGTGGACGCCCCCACCCGCCGAAGCGGACGGTCGAGGAGCGGGCGGCCGACGGTGACGTCAGCCGCCGCGTCCGCGCGAACAAACGGTGCGCCAACGACCGCCTCCACGAACTCGGCTACGACCTCCGGTATCCGACCGTCCGGGATGGATACCGGCCGGCAATCGACGCGTTCCGGCGGAATCGACGACCAGAGTCGTGAGTCAGTACCGAGCGGTGGCGACGACATCCGACCGGTCACACACGGCGACTTTCGTGACCGAGTGTTCGGTCGGCTTCGAGGCGACGCAATAGGAGAATACTCTTTTGCTTCGACCGAGTCGGGGAGGGTATGTCGGTCGCCGCCGAGGGGTTCGTCCAGCGGGCAGTGACCTTCGCCCAGTCCCATCCCGAGTTGCTGGCGGCACTGCTCGTCAGCGTGGTCGTCATGGTCGGCGGCGGATACATCCTCCACCGGTTCACACGGCCGGCAGGGGCTCGGTTCACGTCGCTGCTCGCCGAATACGACGACGTCGTGATTCTGACGCACCCGAATCCCGATCCCGACGCGATGGCGGCGGCGATGGGCGTCGCCTCGATGGCCGAACAGGTGGAGACGGAGGCGACCATTCAGTTTCCGGGGAAGATCAGACACCAGGAGAACCGGGCGTTCAGGACCGTCCTCGAAGTCGACCTCGACCGGATCGACCGCGCGGCAGACCTGAATTCGGGGTCCGTGATCCTGGTCGACCACAACGAGGCGCGAGGATTTCCCGGCTGTGAGGGTATCCGGCCCGTCGCCGTCGTCGACCACCACCCCGGCGACGGACGCGGGGAGGCGTTCACCGACGTTCGCACCGAGTACGGCGCCTGTTCGAGCATCGTCGCGGAGTACTTCGAGGACGTCGACGCCACGCCGGTTCCACCCGAGACCCACGAGAGCGAGGCCGAGGCGGCGTACGTCGTTCCCTCGATGGTGGCGACGGGACTCTTTTACGGCATCCTCACCGACACGAATCGATTCACCGCCGGGACCGACGCCGCCGACTTCACCGCGAGTAGCTACCTCTCGCCCGGCGTCGACGAGGGGCTACTGGATCGCATCGCCAACCCGCAGGTGAGCGCCGAAACGCTCGAGATCAAGGCGACGGCGATCCGCGAACGGCAGGTCGAGGGACCGTTCGCCATCAGCGACGTGGGCGACGTCTCGAACGTGGACGCGATTCCGCAGGCCGTCGACGAACTCGTCCTCCTCGAGGGCGTCACCGCCGCCATCGTCTACGGCACCCGGAACGGAACGCTCCATCTCTCCGGGCGCTCCCGCGACGACCGAGTCCACATGGGGCGAGCGATCGAGGCCGCGCTGGATGAGGTCCCGGGTGGCAGCGGTGGCGGACACCCCCGAATGGGTGGCGGCCAGATCGATCTCGGGGAGGACGGCTTCGTCTGGCCCGCACGACGGAACACGCTCACCGATCGGCTCTGGCTGGCGCTCGAAGGAGACCTGTAGACTTTATCCGAACCCGGCGTAGCGGGAGCATGGCGACCACACGCGCCACGTGGGCGTACCGCGACCGCTTCGGCGACGGCTTCGGACGCACCTACTTCCGACGGTTCGGCCCTGGCGTCGTCTCCAGCGTCGGCCTGGGAACCTATCTCGGCGAGCCGACCGACGTCGTCGACGACGCGTACGAGCGCGCGCTGCTCGCCGGCATCGAGGGCGGCTGTAACGTCGTCGACACGGCCGTCAACTACCGGTGTGGCCGCAGCGAGCGGGTCGTCGGCCGCGCGGTCGAGCGGGCCGACGTCGACCGAGAAGCTATCGTCGTCGCCACCAAAGGTGGATTCCTCCCGTTCGACGGCGACCGGCCGGCCGACCCCGAGAGCTACGTCCGCGAGACGTTCGTCGAAGGAGGGCCCGTCGATCCGGGAGACGTCGCCGCGGGACGTCACTGCATCGCGCCCGACGCCGTCGATGCGCTACTCGACCGCTCGCTCGACGCGCTCGGACTGGAGACGATCGACTGCTACTACGTCCACAATCCGGAGATACAGCTCCGCATCCGCTCCCGCGAGGCGGTGTACGACCAACTCGAGGCGACGTTCGAACGACTGGAGCAACGGATCGACGCGGGCGATATCGATCGGTACGGCGTGGCGACGTGGCGGGCGTTTCGCGTCCCGCCCACGGACGACGCGTACCTCTCGCTTCCCGACGTCGTCGACCGCGCCCGCGCGGCCGCGAGGACTGTCGGCCGCACGGAGACGGGGTTCGAAGCCATCCAACTCCCGTTCAACGTCCACATGGCCGACGCCTTCACCGCGCGGGTCCACCCGTTCGAGGGCGAGCGCCGGTCGGCGCTGTCGGTCGCACACACGCTCGATCTGGACGTCTTCGCCAGCGCCAGTCTCGGACAGGGGGACCTCGCGGACGGACTCCCGCCCGCCGTCGACGCCGAGCTGACCGGCGATACAGCCACACAGCGCGCGATCAACTTCGCGCGGAGCGCGCCGGGCGTCACCTGCGCGCTCGTCGGGGCGAGCGACGCCGACCACGTCGCGGAGGATATCGCCGCGGGGACGTTCGATCCACTCGGCGCGCGCGCGTTCGACGCCGTCTTCGAGTAGCTACCGGAGGTCCTTCCACTCGCGGCCACACTCCGGACAGATCCGGACGGCGAACACCTCGTCCGGGTCGTCCTCCTTTTTCAGCACCTTCTCACACTCCGCGCACATGAGCCGCTCGTAGGTGTCCTTGGCGAGTTCGCCGTCACGGATCCCCTTTCGGGTCGACTTCATATGCCCACGTTGGGTACCCTCGTTTAAAAAACGAACCGGCCGACACCCGCGGGCTTTTGTCCGGGCCGTCCCCAGGGGCGCGTGATGGAGTACGTGCAGGAACGTGTGACGACGCTCCACGATCTGACCGATCCGGAGCCGACGGCGCCGACCGACCGCGCGACAGTGGTGGTTCCCATGACCGAACGGGAGTACGCCGGGCTGGCGCCGGACCGCGTCCTCTCGGAACTCGAACGGCTCGATCCCGGGCACGTCGTCGTCCCGCTCCGGGCGCCGGCAGAGCGCGTCGACGACTTCCAGGGCTGGCTCACCGACTTCGACCTCTCGCTGTCGGTCCTCTGGTGTAACGGCCCGCGACTGGAGGAACTGCTCGACGACCACGACCTCGACGGCGAGTTCGGGAAAGGCCGCGACGTGTGGCTCGGCCTCGGGCAGGCGCTCGACCGGGAGTACGTCGTCGTCCACGACGCGGACACCAAAAGCTACTCGCGGGCCGACGTATCGCGGCTGCTCTTCCCGCTCGCACACGGCTTCGACTTCTCGAAGGGATACTACGCACGCGTCGAGAACGACCACCTCTACGGCCGGCTCTTTCGACTGTTTTTTGTCCCGCTGGTTCGTGCACTGACCGACGGCCGGGACGCCCCGATACTCCGCTATCTGGAGTCGTTTCGCTACGCACTCGCCGGCGAGTTCGCGGCGACGACCGAGCTCGTCGAGCGGTTCCGCCCCCAGCGGTCGTGGGGGCTGGAGGTCGGTACCCTGGGGGACGCGTTCGACTACGCCGGCTTCGAGGGCAGCGCCCAGGTCGATCTGGGGAGGTACGAACACGACCACCGCGCGGTGAGCGGCCCGACCGGCCTCTCGGAGATGAGCCGCCACGTCGGCACGGCGCTGCTCCGCGTCGTCGACGAACGTGGCGTCGATCTCGGCTACGACACGCTCCCCGAGCGCTACCGCACGGCGGCGCGCTCGCTCGTCCGGAGCTACGAACTCGACGCGGCATTCAACGGACTGTCGTACGACCAGGGCGACGAACTCGATCAGATCGAGACGTACGCCGGCGCCATCGAACCGCCGGGAACCGATCACCGCCTGCCCGCCTGGGACGACGCCCCGATATCGCCGGGGCGGGTTGCGGCGGCCGCCGCGGCCGACCTGGAGACGGTGGCATGAACCTGCCGGCGGCCACGGGCGACGAACTCGCGGGCGTCGTCGATCTGTTCGGCGCGTTGACTCCCGACGAGCTTCGGGACGCACTCGCCGAACTCGCGTTCAAGCGCGGCGAGGCGGTCGAAGAGAACGCCATCGACGAGGCCGTCGACGACGCGCTGTCCGACTACTACCTCGTCGCCGTCGACCGCGACGGGGCGACGCTCCTCGCGGCCGGCCCGGCCGCGTTTCCGACCGTCCCCGACGGCGGCGAGGACCTCCCGCACATCCTCGACGTACCCGAGCGGGAGGTGGATCGCGCCGCGCTGGTCGAGGCGGCGGAGCGACGACTCCGCGCGGACGCGGCACGGGCAGTCGACGCGGACGACGCCGACCGTATCGAACGGTTGCTCGACGTCAGCTACGATCTTGAATCGTGGGGGGCGACGGACGTGGGTGACGTTCGGCACCGACTCGACGACGCACGCGAGAACCGGAACTGAAACCATCCCCCGTGACGTAGGTGACACAACGGCCGTCCCCGACCGGGGACAGACACGGAGCCGTCAACACACATGCGCATGGATCTGTCCGCGCTCGCACGCCACACGCCACGGAGCATCGACGACGCCGAGCGCGAAGCGGCGGTCGTCGCTCCCGTCGTCGACCGCGGCGGCGACGACGCGCTCCTCTTCACGAAGCGTGCGGACCACCTCGGCCAGCATCCCGGCCAGATGAGTTTCCCCGGCGGCGGTCACGAGCCCAGCGACGCCGACCTCGTGGCGACGGCACGACGCGAGGCCGACGAGGAGATCGGCCTCCGCGCCGACGAAATCGAGATCGCGGGGCGACTGGACGACATTCCGACCGTCAGCGACTACAGCGTCCGCCCGTTCGTCTCCCGCGTCCCGGACCGCGAGTACGTTCCCGACGAGCGCGAAGTGTCCGAGATAGCCGTCCTTCCGGTCGCGGCGCTGACCGACCTCGACAACTACGAGTCGGAGCGCCGCGATCACCCCTACTACGGCGATATCAGGCTCCACTTCTTCCGCGTCGACGGCTACACCGTCTGGGGCGCGACCGGACGGATGCTCGTCCAACTGCTCGAACTGACCACCGACTGGGAGATGCCACCGGAGGTCGACCGCGTTGTCGATCCGGACGCGGAGTATCCCGTCTGATTACTCGGCGTCGTCCGCGTCGTCCGCGTCTTCGGCGTCGTCCGCGTCGTCCGACTCCGCGACGACCGACACATCGGTCCCCCGAGCACGTTTCGGCACCTCGACGCGGAGCGTCCCGTTGTCGTTCAGCGTGGCCGACGCCTCGCCGGCGTCCACGTCGGCGTCCGGCGGGAGACGCGCGCGGCCATCGAGCGAGAGGCCGCGTCCCGGGAATCGCATCTCGAACCCCTCGTGGAAGTCGCGGAAGCGGTCGAGACGGACCTGAACTTCACCCTCGACGTACCGCACCTGCACGTCGCTTCTGGTGACTCCCGGCGCGTCGAAGACGACGAGGTAGGCGGTTTCGGACTCCAGGACGTCGTAGGCCAACGGCTTGCGCTCTTGGACCTTCCCGACGCCGCGGCCGACCCGTTCGAGGACGGCGTTGGCCGCCGACTTGCCGAACTCCTTGAAACCGGTCATAGCTCGATCTCTTCGAGGGAGTCGGTCCCACCACAGAGCGGACAGGAGAGGTCCGAAACCGTGTGGTCGTCGGCGATGTCGTAGGTGTAGTGATTCTCGAACATGTCGAGTTCGCAGTCGGCGCTGGTGCACTTGATCTCCTTTGTCGCAGGCATGGTATTGGATTAGGATGCGCGACTAATCAACATTCGCCTTTGGGGCCTCGTGTTGGCGGGATTTAGGTGAATCGTGGTGGTTTCGTACTGGTCTATGCCAGAAATTATACGCCTCAGCGACCATAGCGACCGGATCGATTTGGGTTTTGTGGAGGGTGCAGACATCAGAGTCGGCGATGTAGCGCGGTGTTCGACTCCATCCGGCTAGATTCTCGCTTTCAAATACAGCTATTTAAGCGTCACACGTTCCCGAAAGCCAATCCACGGCCGGTCAGCGGGAAGGCCCCGAATCGGATCGGGGTTGACGAAACGATGATTCGTATCGGCGATCAGTTGGACTGGCTGTACGCTGCCGCGAATCCACGGACGAACCAATGACGCCATCTTTTCGACCAGTACAATCGGTCTTACCCAACTCTTTCTCGACGGACTGTGGGGAGATGTCGAAACCGCGACTGTCTCGATGATGGTGTCAAACAACTTGGACAGCACTGCAGCGAGTTGTTCTCCGATGTCGGACAACGTCGAACCGGAGATAGTTGAAAACTGGTTGCAGCGTTTCGCTCGCTGGCACATTACTCCAACCTAAACACGACCCACGGCCGTGGGGAAACGGTCTTAGGACTACGCTCTGCAGGGCTCGAACAGCATGCTAAAGCCGGCAAGGAGCGTTCAGTTATTGATTTGGTCCCTGATGGTCGACTGAATTTCTCCGGGATCCGCGACGTTTTCAAATCGAATGAATCCGAGACTGTGGTTCGTTCCGCCGGAAAGGATCGAAACGGTGCCGAACCCGAAGAGCGATTGAATCCGATCTTGGCGGAATTCATGCCCTCGGATCTTTGTGAATGGCAACTCTCGAGAACGTGTTTTATAGAAGAGTGAATACTCCCAGCGTACACCCTCTTCCGTTACTGTGTATCGATATCGTTTCAAGAGATAGATTCGGACCGCATATCGAACCAGGAGAAGAAGAACAACGAGGACGAGAACGTAAGTTCCAATCTCGGTGTTCTGCTGAGATCCCAGTACCCGTGGATATGTAAGAAGATATATAATTACGGAAGCGCCAGCGACTACTGCTAAACTCAGTTTCACAACGGCGGGTCGAAACGAGGGCCTCGTTTCGTAAAGAACCGTTTTTGACGTTGTTGGAGCGGCTGAGTCATCAGCCGATGCAGTGTTGTTAGTCATGGATCACATTCCGAAACCAGTAACGGCAATCACAGATGCAATAACAAAGAAGATGGGGGTACTCAACACGGCAAGAACGGTGAGAGTTGCGGTAATTCTAGACGTGTTGTGATTTAGTCGTGATCCGAGATACAACGAATACACGTAATAGCCGCAAGCTATCAGTAATCCGGCAATAAGGATCTGACCGAGTTGAGATAATCCTTGAGAGGGCATTTCTCCGCCCCGCTCAACACCCTCCAGTACAAGGTCTGCTCCCAGCATATCGATGATTCGATAGACGAAGGCTACTTGGAACCAAATTAGAAAATCAGCAGTTCGAGAGAGCTGATCGCTGGTCTGAATGTACACTACAAAAGAGAAAATGGCAGCGAGATAGCCGCTGGTACTGTAGGTGACTGTGTGAAGTGACGATAGAATTCCCCGTGAGCTTCTGGTCAGCAAGACACCCGCATGGAACGCCATGAACGTTGCGCCCGCAGCGCCCGTTAGATAGAGGCTGTTTTGCGCAAAGCGCAGCACAAAGCGTGTTTCCTCGGACATATCGAGAGATGCGAGGATCGGTAGTTGCTCGACATTGGGGACAGTCCCGAAGCCTGCTATCGTCAGAGGCAAAGCATAGGCGGACAGGTTGGCTACAAATATACCGAACAGCTGGATCAGCTGGCCGAATTTATTCCACACCGATCCTTCGAGAGCACGGTAGTTGACGCGGACGAACCGACTGGGGCGGAAGATAGAATCAAAGATCCCTCGAAGAGCGCGGGAGACAGTACCTCGTCCCATCGTGGAGTATCCTACCTTTCCTCGTCTGTCTTGAAATTTCTTGTCAGGGAGTGCCGTAGAGCATCTTCCCCCATGTGACCTGAATTATCGGACGGTGAGGTGACCGATCATACCCGACGCCGCGTGTGGCACGCAGACGTAGGTGTACTGCCCAGTCGTCTCAAACGTGTGTCGGTACGTCGTCCCGGCCTCGTCGAGCGAGACGTGGTTGATGTCGTCATCCGAGATATCGTAGCTCGCCCACGGCTCTGTGCCCTGGGGAAGTACAACGTCCGAATGGGCATCTGGATGCCCGGAGACGTTGTGGCCGCCGGACTCAAACACGAATTCGACGGTGTCACCTCGGGATATGGCGGTGGTCGCCGGCTCGAACTGGAGACTACCCCCGGGACCCACCGAAACGGTTGCATCCGCTCTCTCAACGGGCGTCGCTGTCTCCTGCTCTATACGCTCCGTCGGGGTTTCTGTGACCCCGGGGGTATCCGTTGGGGTTTCTGTAGCAGGCTGCCCATCCCTGTCATTGGGTGATGTCGGAGTGGTGGTCGCAGTTGATTGTACGTCTTGGTCACTCTCGTTTTGGAGACGTAAGCAACCTGCCGACGTCAGCGACAGCCCACTCATTATCAGGAGATCTCGTCGGCGCACAGTTTCTCAACAGATCTTATCACTAATAGGTTTGAATATGCATCCGACTGGAACAAGAGTCAGTTGGTCCCAATCAACTAGATCGCCACACCCCGTGGGGTGACAGTCTCGGGTGTGTCCACTCGACGAGACACACACCGTACGACTCGTATAAATAATCAAATGTATTTCATGCGCACCCGACACGTCGGCCCGCGTGGATAGTGACCTCGGCGTCGGCGGCGACACGGAGGAGTGCCCGATCTCCGATATCGAGGCGACGAAGCCGTTCGGCCCGCGGATGCTCACCGAGCGTGTACGAGAACGCATCACTCGCCGGCCAAGCACCGATCCGGCCGTCGAGGGTCAGCCGCTCGGACAGCAGGTCCCCGTCAAAGGTGGTGTAACTGGTCGCCGACCGACTGGTCGGAACCATCGGCGGCGCGTCGACGGACAGATCGACGAACCGCTGGCCGCCGACGGTGACCGTCGTGTGTCGGGTCGAGCCAGCGGTGCGGTGTGTGACGTCCGCGACGACTTTCGGATAGTCCCAGACGTCGACGCCCAGTGCTCGTGCGGGCTCGGTCGTGACCGGGAGGAAGTCGACGTAGCCACCCACCCCACCCGTGAGCGTCGAGACGAGCGGTCGCGTGTTGTCGGGGACGGCCGGGAGGACGACGGCGAACTCGTCGTAGGGCTCGATCTCTCCTCGCCGGCCGATCCGGTCGTAGGCGATGGAGAGAAGTGCCACTGCGGCGCGGGTCGGCGTCGCCCGGACCGGGATCAGCCCGTCGGGGAGGAGCGACCGAACGGCGGGTCGTGACGCCGGGAGGACGACCCCCCGGATGCGCGCCGCCGTCGAGAGAGGCAGTTCGACGCGGTGGCCAGTCGAGAGCGTCTCCACGCCGCCGTCGGTGCCGCCGGGTCGCGAGACGTCGGGGGTCATGGTTTCGCTCCCGCTTCCCCGCCGGACGTCCGGCGAGCCGTGTTCTGCGTGGACGCGTGTCCCGTCACGGCGCGGGGCGGACCTCGACGGGGACGCCTGCCGCCGGACGGAGCGTCGGCGTGACTCGCAGGTCGTCGAGGGCGTCCTGTGGGACGTCGACGTCGAAGTCACGAACCAGACGGGCCAGCGTCAGCGTCGCGCCCGAGAGGGCGAACTGCTTGCCGACGCAGGCGTGTGGCCCGGTCGAGAACGGGAAGTACGCCGGCACGTCGTTCGGAGACCGCCGGTCCCACCGATCCGGATCGAACGTCTGCGGATCGTCGAAGTGACGGTCGGACCGGTGGATGGACCACTGGGGCATGATGACCGCCGAGTCTGCATCGACGCGGTAGTTCCCGAGGCGGGCCTTCCGCTCGGCCCGGCGGAATACTGCCCACGCCGGCGGGTAGAGCCGCAGGGCTTCGCGGTACACCCGCATGGTGTAGGGCAGGTCACGCACGTCGCCGTGACTCGGCGGCCCGTCGTCGAGGGCCGCCTCGGCCTCCTCGCGGACCCGTTCGCGCACGTCGGGATACCAGGACAGCAGCGCCGTCGTGTAAGTGAGGCTCAACGCCGTCGTCTCGTGGCCGGCGATGAGAAACGTCGACACCTCGTCGCGAATCTGGTTCGGGGGGTAGTCGACGGTCGGATCATCCTCGGCGCGGATCAACATGGTCACCAGATTCCGGCCTTCGGCCCCGTCGGCGATCAGGCGGCGCCGGCGCTCGATGATGTCCTCGCTCAGCCCGCGGATGCCCTCCGCAGCGTCGTGGAACTCGGGGGAGATGCGGGTCGGGATCCACTCCGGCCCGACGCTCGCGAGGTCGAACTCGAACTCGGTCGCGGCGGTCTGCATCCACTCGTGGAACTGGGCGGCGCGGTCGGGGCCGATATCCTCGCCGAGCAACACCTCCGAGGCGACGCGGACGGTCATCCGCGTCAGTTCGCGGTGGAGGTCGGTCTCGAACCGACCGCGGTCGTGCCAGTCGTCGGCGATGGCCTCGACACGCTCGCCGACGCTGTTGGCGTAGCTCCGCACCTGCCGGCTGTCGAACGCGGGGTTCATGATCGACCGCTGCTGTCGCCAGAGCGGCCCCTCGCTCTGGACGAGTCCGCCCTCGGCGATAAGCGCCGCCGACTCCTGGGCGGGGACGCGCCGAAACGCGTCGGGACGGGAGAGGGCGTCCTGGACGAGTTCGGGGTTCGTCAGCACGACGAGCGGCGCACGACCCGGGATCGGAACGGCAACGCCGTCCCGGTATCGAGCTTGGACGCCCTCCAGAAACCGGAACGTGTCCCGGCCGAATCGGATGGCGTTCAGGAGGCCGGCCTGTGGCGGGGTCGGGAGAGCCTTCGGCATACCGACCCGTAGGATCAGGTCGACTTGTGCCTTTGGGGAGTGCCGACGGAGTCGCACGAACACGGTTTTACGCGTCGACCGCCAAGCGACTTCATGATCGACCCCGCCGACCTCACGGTCACCATCGTCGACGGCTACGTCGACGAACCCGCCCACTTCGGGGTCCCGCCGTACGTCTCGACGTATCCCCGCTTCACCGCCGGCGCGCTAGTCGACGCCGGTGTGGCCGCGGACGCGATAACGTACCACACCATCGACGAACTCCGCGACGACCGATCGAAGTGGCGCGACGTAGCGGACGCCGACCTCATGATCTACCTCGGTGGCATGACCGTCCCGGGGAAGTACGTCGGAGGAACGCCAGCCGAACCGGACGAGGTGCGCGAACTCGCGTGGACCGCCGACGGGGTGACGCTCATGGGTGGCCCCGTCCGCTTCGGCGTCGGCGACGAGAACGCCGGCGCACAGGAGATGGAGCGCAAGGACCTCGACTACGACTTCGTCGCGAAAGGCGACGTCGAGGCGGCGGCCCACGACCTCGTGGCGAGTGGGCTGGAGGGCTTCGGCGACCGCATGCGCGACAACGAGGAACTCGACCGCTGGGCGACCAACGGTGCGTTCGTCGTCGAGGACCACCCCAACCACCCCGACTACCTGATCGCGGAACTGGAGACGTCCCGGGGCTGTGCCTACCGCTGTTCGTTCTGTACCGAGCCGCTGTACGGGGATCCGGGCTTTCGCTCGGCCGAGTCGGTCGTCGACGAGGTGGCGTCGCTGTACGAACGCGGCGTCCGCCACTTCCGCCTGGGCCGCCAGGCCGACATCCTCGCGTTCGGCGGCGACGGCGAGGCGCCCAACCCCGACGCCCTCCGCCGCCTCTATTCGGGCATCCGCGAGGTTGCGCCGGATCTGGGGACGCTCCACCTCGACAACATGAATCCGGTCACCATCGTCGACTACCCGGAGCGATCCCGCGAGGCGATCCGGATCATCGCCGAACACAACACCGCGGGTGACACGGCCGCGTTCGGCCTCGAATCTGCCGATCCGGTGGTCCGGGAGGAGAACAACCTCCTCGTCTCCGCCGAGGAGTGTCTCGAAGCGGTGCGCGTCGTCAACGAGGCGGCCGGATGGCGACCGGGGGACGAGTCCGACGACGCCCCGACGACGGGTGAGAGCGCCGCGAACCGGCTCCCCAAACTCCTACCCGGCATCAACCTCGTCCACGGACTGGCCGGCGAGCGCGAGGAGACGTTCGAACACAACAAGCGCTTCCTTCGGGACGTCTACGACGAGGGGCTGATGCTCCGGCGCATCAACATCCGGCAGGTGATGGCCTTCGCGGGGACGGAGATGAGCGACACCGGCGCCGACATCGCCCGCGACCACAAGAAACAGTTCAAGCAGTACAAACGCGAGGTGCGCGAGGAGATAGACCAGCCCATGCTCCGGCGGGTCGTTCCACCGGGGACCGTGTTACCGGACGTCCACCTAGAGTACCACGAGGGCGGGAAGACGTTCGGCCGACAGCTAGGGACGTACCCCCTGCTGGTCGCCGTCCCGGGTGAGCGCGAACTGGGGACGACGATGGACGTGGCGCTCGTCGACCACGGCTACCGGTCGGTGACGGGCGTCCCCTACCCGCTGGATCCGAACGCGGCGTCGATGGACGAACTCGCAGCACTGCCGGGAATCGGGCGGTCGACGGCGGGCGACATCGTCGTGAACCGGCCGTACGCCTCGCTGGACGAAGTGGGGGTCGACGCCGACCTGTCGCGGTTCGCGGCCGGGGCGCTGGAGTCGGCGGACTAGGCGACGGCCTCGAAGAACTCGACGGCGAACCACTCGTCGTCGTAGTTGGCGCACTCGACGGTGTCGCCGGAGTCGCCGACACCACCCAGAGTCCCCCGTAGCCCCTCGAACGCGTTCGAATAGGGCGCACGCTCGTCGTACCCCTCGCGGATGGCCGTCTCGACGATGTCGCGTTGCTCCGGAGGGAGACCGCGATCGTCGAGATCGGCTCCGGAGCGGTCGTAGACGAGGGGCGCGAACTCGCCCGGCGTCGCCGCGACCTTCCGGACGCCGAGCTGGAACCGCTCGACGGTCACCGGGCGAGCCTCCCCGACCTCGATGCGGAACACGACCGGCGATCCGGAGACGGTCATACGAGGGCTCCGGCACGAGCGCCGACCGCGATTCGGCGTCGTCGGTCGGATACGCGAGGGTGCCACCCATACTGATCGAGCGCGCGCTCGTAGCGCGCCATCTCGCGGGAGCCGGGGTAGCCCAGCCCGGCGAACAGGGCGGCGCGGTCGACGGCGGGCAGTTCGTCGAACGCCGTCGACCGGGTCGGCCCCTCACCCGTCGTGTCGTCGGTGTCGAGGCTGATAGCGTAGCCGGGACGCTCGACCGTCGAGTCGACCGTCGTCGCGACGGCGGAGTACGTCCCGTCGGCGACGACGTACGCGACCGACGAGAAGGGCTCCGAGACGGACCACAGCGTCGGCGACCCGCCACGGCGGGCGGCGACGACGGCGTCGCATTCGGGCGGTGAGAGCGAGTCCAGCGGATCGCTTTCGGCGTCGGCGACGTCGGCGTCGCTCACCGCTGACAGTTCGAGGGTTGCGCTCCGCGGACAGTTGCTCCCGAAGCCGAAGCAGCCGGGAATGGCGGCGAGGCCGGTCGGGGCCGCAGAGAGGAGGGCACGGCGGCGCATGGCGGGTAGTCGCACACCGGCTGGTATAGCCCTTGGGTGGCGTGAGCGCGAGGATCGGCGTCAGAAGTCCTCGTCGATGATCTCGCCGACCGCGAAGTTCGATTTGACCTCGGTGACCTCGATCTTGACGCGCTCACCGATCTCCGCCCCGGGGACGATGATGACGTAGCCACGCTCGACGCGGGCGATACCGTCGCCCTGCTTGCCGATATCCTCGATTTCGACGTAGCGGATCTCGCCGACCTCGACCGGCGGTTGAGGCTCGGAGGTCGGCGTCTCGTCGGCGGCGTCGTCGGCCGACTCGGCCCGCTCCCGGGAGATGAGCGCCACCCGATAGGTCTCGTCGGCGTCGATCGATCCCGTCTCGATCTCGCGCTGGGGCACTTCGATCACGTACGATCCATCCTCCGACTGCACACGCGCACTGAACAGACACAACAAGTTATCCGAAATCTCCATACTGTAAACCTCTATCACCACCTGTGGCGGGATCGTTAAAGGTGTATCGCCGTCAGCGGGGCGATCCGTCCGGGTTCTTCGGCCCCTCGGAGTCGTGAACGACCACCTCGCCCGGCTCCGTCTCGACGGGGTCGTACCGGTCGCGAACGCCGATGGCCTCTTCGAGTTCGCGGATCGCCCGCTCTTTGAGCGCGCGAGCCAGCGCCTCGGCGTCGGGACGCGAGATCTCCCGACCCAATCCCTCGCACTCGTGGGCGCGGACCATCCCGGCCTCGTCCACCGCCTCGCCCATCGGTTGGCTCGTCGCACCGAGCGCGACGCTAAAGGGGTAGGTCTCACAGATCAGCGGCCGATCCCCATGGACGGTACACCGACCCACGCCCTCCGATTCCTCGTAGAACGTGCAGTCGCCACAGGCGTCGGTCGCGAGCGCCCACTCGAACGTCTCTCCCTCCGGCCCCTCGGGCCCCTCGGTGAGGCCGTACGGCATGGGTCGGGCCACGTCCCGCCAGTCGTAGTCGCCGTCGGTCGCCGCCTGTAACGCCCGAACCTCGTCGGGAAACACCGTGGCGGTGTGGGGGTCGCCTCCGCCGGTGTCGCCGCTCTCGGCGCCCTCGGCCGCCTTGCAGCAGGCACCACACCGCGTACACTCGAAGCCGATGGACTCGATGGCGTCGGCGAGGTCGCTCACCGACAGCCCCCGCGCCCGGTCGAGTTCGGCTTCGAGCGACTCCACACCGTCGCTGGGTGGAGGAGGGAAAAAAGGCCGTCGCCCGGCGCCGGCTACCGCGGCGCGACCCGATCCGTCTCCGGGTCGAACCGGACCCGCCCCTCGACGGCGAGTTTGTCGAGGTGGGCACGAACCGTCGCGGCCGCGAGATGCCGAACTCCCGAAAGCTCACGGTCGTAGGCGGCGTCGAGGACCGCTGCGACCGAGTCGGCGCCGGCCCGGACCGCCGCCTCGATCCGGCGTTCCCGGTCCAGGCGGTGGAAGTAGAGGCGGCGCAGCGTCGCCGCCGGGTCGGCAATCACCGGACCGTGACCCGGAAAGAGTCGCGACGGATCCCGCGCGATCAGGCGGCGGAGTGCGACCAGATAGGCTCGCACGTCCCCCTCGGGGGCGGCGACGGCGACGCTTCCCGTCGCGCGGGCGATGTCGCCGACGAGGACGCCGTCGTCCGTCTCGAAGGCGACGTGGTCCGGCGCGTGACCGAGCGTGTCGAGGACAGTCAGGGCGCCGACGGTATCGCCCTCGGTGACGGTGCGATCCGGGGTGACGCCGGTCGAGCCCTCGAACCGCACCTCGCGCCCGCGGCGCGCGTGAACGGTCGCGCCCGTCTCGACGGCGTAGTGAGCGACGGCGCCGACGTGGTCGGGGTGGGCGTGCGTGACGACGACGTGTGTCACCTCCCGTCCCGCGACGGCGGCGTCGAGTTCGTCGGTGCGGGCCCCGGGATCGACGAGGGTCGAACCGCTCGGATCGTCGACGAGGTAGGCGTTGGTCTCCCCGCCGGCCGTGGTTTCGGTCGGGACTGGGATGCGACTGATCGTCACCGTTACTTCTCGATGATGCTCTCCTCGACGGTCTCGCCGAAGTGCCGGGCCACGTCCTCGTAGTAGACGAGCATCTCGTCGCCGGCTTCGAGATCCGTCACCGCCGTCCGGCCCTCGCGGGTGTGGACCTTGATCGTCTCGGCGTTCTGGAGGAGCGTCTCGATGCGGTCGACACCTTCGTCGGTTTCGACTTCGGCCTGCACGCGGAACATGGGCCGTTTCTCGATTTTGACGCGGCCGACGACCGTCTCTCGGGTGTTGCCTTCGGTGTCGACCACCTGCACCTCGTCACCACTCCGGAGTTCGGAGAGGTACTTCGTTCCCCCGCCGGGCGAGCGAGCGTACGCGTGGACGGCGCCCGCGTTCACCCGGAAGGGTCGGGAGGCGACGTACGGCGACTCCGCCGTCTCGGCGTGGACGAAAAAGAGGCCACGCGACATCGAACCGACGAGCATCCCCTCGTCGTGTTCCATGAGCGACCCGGTGTCGACACAGACCCGGTCGGCCATGCCGGCCCGCTCCACCGCGGTCACCTCGGCGTACTGCAAGTCGAGGTGTTCGCGCTCGGCGGCGTCTCGGGTCTCGCAGGTCGAGCGAATCTCGTCGGGGTCGCCCGAATCGAGGAGGACCCCGTCGGCACCGATTTCGAGCGTCTCGAAGGCCGTCAGCGCCTCCTCGGCGCTCGTGACGCCGGCGATCAGCTCCGTCTCGTCGCCGATGCGGGCGATGAGATTCTCCAGCGGGATGATCGTCCAGTCCTCGCCGACGACGATTGTGTGGTCGGCTTCTTTTGCCGCCTCCTCGGCGAAGGCTTCGTACTCCTCGCTGAGGATGCGGACGTAGGCCCCCTGCGCCCGGTCGTCGTCGCGGCGGAGCGTCGAGAGGTCGGCGGAGCCCGAGAAATCCGGCGGGAGATCGACCGTCCCGTCTCCCTCGCCGTTCTTGCCGACGACGTACGCGTCGGCCTCTGGACCGTCGGGTTCAGCATCCTCAACGAGATCGGCGTCGGTCCGGAACGCCGCGACGTTCACGTCGCCGAGCTCGCGCACCCGTGCGACGTCGGTCTCGTCGACGAGAACCCAGTCGACGCCGGCCTCGAGGCCGGCGGTGATTCGCTCCTTTCGCGTCTCCCAGTCGCCGACCGCCCCGTCGGCTTTCAGCCACACGCTCCGTGTCATTGTCGACATCTCGGTGGGACGTGGCTTCAACGTGGCGGATGGTGGTTCGAACGGATCGTTGGCCGCCAGTACCGGTGACTCGTCACGACGGTCTAGGAACCATCGGGGAACGGGGAGAACGATCTGTGTCGGGCTCAGGCCTCGAGGAGGCCGCCGCGCCGGAGCGCCTCGTCGACGCCGGCGTCGTCGTGGATGACGGCGGAGATAGCGCGCGTGATGGCGCCCGGATCGTCGTGCTGGAAGATGGAGCGGCCCATGGAGACACCGGCGGCGCCGCCGTCCATCGCACCGCGGACCATCCGGACAGTCTGGCGATCGGTGCCGCGGCTGCCGCCCGCGATGACGACTGGCAGACGCGTCCCCGCACAGACGGGCGCGAAGCTGTCGCCGTCGCCGCTGTAGCCCGTCTTCACCACGTCCGCGCCGAGTTCCTCGGCGAGGCGGACGGCGTGGGCGAGCGCCTCGGGGTCGTCCTCGTCGATCCCGGGGCCGCGGGCGTAGGCCATCGCGAGCGTCGGGACGCCGAGTTCCTCGGCGCGTTCGGTCACCTTCGCGAGCGCCGCCATCTGCTCGGGTTCGTAGTCCGAGCCGACGTTGATGTGGAAGGAGACGGCGTCGGCACCCCCGCGGAGCGCGGCCTCGACGGTGCCCGTCTGGCGCTTGTCGTCCTCGTCGGGACCGATGTTCGTCGAGCCGTTGACGTGGACGATGTAGCCCGCACCGTTCTTGCTGTCGTGGACGCGCGGCGCGATGCCCTTCTGTGTGAGGACGGCGTCGGCACCGCCGTCAGTGACGGCGTCGATGGTGGATTCGATGTCGACTAACCCCTTCACCGGTCCCAAGGTGACGCCGTGGTCCATGGGGACGATCAGGTAGCGGTCGTCTGTGGAGATGCGCCGGAGGCGCGCCCGTGTTCCCGTGTTCATATGTTACCCTGTACCAGTGGTACTTATGTACGTTCCGGATGCGGCCGTCCGTTCGCCGACGCCCCGCGGAGCGCCCCCTCCTTGAGTTCCCGGGCCTTGGATTCGAGGCGGTTCGCCACCGTCACGGGAGGGTCGCCGCGTTCGACGCCCTGGGCGACGATGTCGACCAGCGCGGAGCCGACGATGACGCCGTCAGCGCCAGCCTCGATCACCCGCTGGGCGTGATCGCCCGACGAGATGCCGAATCCCACGGCCTTGGGCACGTCCCACTCGGCGATCCGTTCGAGGCTCTCTTCGGTCCGATCCGAGAGGTCCGCCCGCGCGCCGGTCGTACCCAACCGGGCCTGCACGTAGACGTAGCCCGAGACTTGCGACATGATGTGCTCCAGTCGCTCCCCTCTCGTCGTCGGTGCGACGATGAAGACGAGTTCGCAGTCGTGGGCGTCACACGCCTCTCGGAGGGGGCCGGCCTCCTCGGCGGGCAGGTCGGGGACGACGAAGCCCTCGATGCCGACCTCGGCGGCCCGGCGGACGAACGCCTCCGGGCCGCGCTCCTCTCCCTCGCCGAACTGGTAGATGAGGTTGTAGTAGGTCATACAGACCAGCGGCACGTCCACGTCGAGGTCTTCGACGAACTCGAAAAAGCGCGTGGGCGTCATCCCCGCCTCCAGCGACCGGACGATGGCGCTCTGGATGGTCGGCCCCTCGGCGATGGGTTCGGAGAACGGCAGGCCGAGTTCGATGACGTCCGCACCGCCGCGTTCGAGCGCCTCGACGTACGACAGCGACGCCTCGTAGTTCGGATCGCCGGCGGCGAGGTAGGGGACGAACGCGGGGCCGTCGGCGAACGCCGCCGAGATGCGACTCACTGGAACCCCCCCGTCTCCGCGAAGCTGTCCATGTCGGGGGCGTTCTCGATGTCGCGGCCGTGGGTCTCCTCGAGTACGGTCTCGAGATCCTTGTCACCGCGGCCCGAGATGTTGAGGAGAACGACGTCGCCGAGGTCCGCGTGATGTTCCTCGACGTAGGCGACGGCGTGGGCGGACTCCAGGGCGGGGATGACCCCCTCGAGTTGGGAGAGACGGTGGAACCCCGCCAGTGCGTCGTGGTCGTCGACGTTGACGGCAGTGACGCGCCCGCGGTCGACGAGGTCGGCGAGTTCCGGCCCGACGCCGGCGTAGTCGAGTCCCGCGGAGACGCTGTGGGACTCCATGATCTGCCCGTCCCGATCCTGGAGGACGCGGGTCCGCGACCCGTGGAGAACGCCCTCCGTGCCCGTCGAGAGCGTCGCGGAGTTGGGAGCGACGCCCTCCTCCTCGTCGACCTCCAGACTGCTGCCGCCGGCCTCGACGGCGTAGAGATCCACGCCGTCGTCGTCGACGAACTCCGCGAAGACGCCCATGGTGTTCGATCCGCCGCCGGCACAAGTGAGCACGGAGTCGGGGAGTCGCCCCGCCTTCTCTCTGATCTGGTCGCGGGCCTCCTCCGAGATCACTCGCTGGAAGTCACGGACCATCGCCGGAAACGGGTGGGGGCCGACGACGGAACCGATGACGTAGTGGGTGTCCTCGACGTTGGTCGCCCAGTCCCGCATCGTCTCGCTGATCGCCTCCTTCAACGTGCCGCGGCCGACGGTGACCGGGGTCACCTCGGCGCCGTTGAGCCGCATCCGGAACACGTTGGGGCGCTGGCGGTTGATGTCCCGCCGCCCCATGTACACCTCGCAGGGCATATCCAAGTGGGCACACGCCATCGCCGTCGCCGTGCCGTGCTGGCCGGCACCCGTCTCAGCGATGATGCGCTCCTTGCCCATGTACTTCGCCAAGAGGACCTGCCCGAGCGCGTTGTTCAGCTTGTGTGCCCCCCCGTGGAGGAGATCCTCCCGCTTGAGGTAGACGTCGCGGCCGTACCGCTCCGAGAGCCGCTCGGCTCGCTGGAGTGGAGTGGGTCGGCCGCCGAAATCGGCCAGCCGCTCCCGGAAGTCGTCCATGAAGCCGTCCTCGTTTTCCAGTACGTACCGCTGGTAGGCGTCCTCCAGTTCCTCGATCGCCGGCATCAGCGCCTCGGGAACGTACTGTCCGCCGTACTCGCCGAACTTGCCTGTATGAGAACTCATGCTGTCGTGAATCGTCGCACGTTGTCGGTCACGTCGCCGTCCATGATGGCGCTGCCGATCAGCAGGGCATCGGCACCCACCGCTCGCATCCGCCGCACGTCATCGACCGAGTCGATCCCGCTCTCCGCGACAAGCGTCACGTCAGCCGGGACGTCCGGCGCGATCGACTCGAAGGTGTCGAGATCGACCTCGAGCCGCCCCAGATCGCGGTTGTTGACGCCGATCAGGTCCGCTCCCGCATCGAGCGCCCGCTCGAGTTCGTCGCGGGTGTGGACCTCGACCAGCGGCTGGAAGCCCCGATCCGCCGCCGCCGCCACGAGACCGGGAAGGTCGTCCACGAACCGCGCGATCACCAAGACCAGATCCGACGCCACGAGGTCGAACTGGGACTCCGTCACGATAAAATCCTTGCGCAGGACGGGCACGTCGACGGCGGCCCTGACGCGTTCGAGCGCGTCGGTCGATCCGCCGAAATGGTCGGACTCGGTCAGCACCGAGATGGCCGTCGCGCCGCCCGCGACCATCGCCCGCGCGAGGGCGACGGGGTCGTCGTCGCGGCGCCCCTCGGTGGTGGGGCTGGTCGGCTTCACCTCCGCGATCACCGGGATCCGCCCGTCTGCCTCCGCGGCCGCCACCGCCGCCGGGAACGACCGCGCGTCGACCGCGAGGCACTCGTCTCCGCCGGCGCGCTCGCGGGCGGCGGCCAGGATCGAACGCACCGCGGGCGCCAGTTCTTCATCACTAGGGTCCATCATTGTACACTAACGGACTGATTTGCACATAAGCCTTGCGTCCCGCTCGCGGTCGGGGCCGTCGTGGCGGACGACAACCACTATGCGTCGACCGTTCCTTGCTCCCGGCATGGAAGGTATCTACGCGCGCGAGTCGCCGACGCTCGGCCGGGCGGTGCAGATCGGGGTCGTGGCCGATCGGGCCATCAGCGTCTCGTTTCCCGCATCGCCGCCGCCCGACGCGGATCCAGAACACCCGCTTCTCGATCGGGTCTTCGACTACCTCGGCGGCGCCGAGGACCACTTCGACGACGTGGCCGTGGGGCTCACGCTGCCGACGGACCGGCGAGCAGTGCTCGAGGCCGTGCGCAACGTCCCGTACGGCGAGACGGTCGACGTGACGCGGGTGGCGCGACTCGCCGGCCTCGACGACGAGAGCGAGGACGATCTAGAGACGGTCCGGATGGCGCTCGGCGAGAACCCCGTGCCGCTGTTCGTCCCCGATCACCGGGTCTCGGGACCGGGCGCGACGCCGGCGGCGGTGGCCGAGCGCCTGCGGGACCTGGAGTCGTAACTACCGTTCGTTGACCACGAACTCCAGGGCGTTCACGAGGTAGTGGGCGACGACCACCGCGACGAGGCTCCCCGTGAGTACGAACGCCACCGCGAGGACGAACCCGAGCGTCCCGGTGACGACGATGCCGGCCCGCCCCTGCGCGCCGTGGCCGAGGGCGAAAGCGAGCGAGGAGAGTGCGGCCAAGGACCACGGGGAGACGCCGAAGCCAGTCGCGAAGGCGCCGACCAGCACCCCGCGAAAGAGGAGTTCCTCGAAGCCGGCGACGAGCGGGAGAACGACCAAGAGAAGCACCGCCCACCCCGCGGCGGAGTCGGGCGCCATCGCCTCCCGGAGCGCCGTCGCGTCGCCGGGGCCGAACCGGTCGCTCAGACGGGAGCCGACGGTGTTGACACCGTGGAGGACGACCCCGAGGACGACGCCGACCGCGAGGGCGGACGACGAGACCGCGCCGGCACCGAGGCCGAGCGCGTCCGAGGGAATCGACGCGACCCACAGACCGACGACGAGAAGCGAAGCGAACAGCCCCTGCGAGACGACGACGTTGAGGAGGAGGACGGCCGTCGAGTGTCCCGGCTGGTGTCTCGGCCGGCGACCGGGACGGACGTGAGACCCTGGGTCGTCGCCGACGACACGGTCCCCGAGCGAGGCGGGATACTCCGCCGCGTCGGGGACCGAAGTGAAGACGTTCGCCGACGCACGCGCGAGCAAAAGCAACCCCGCGAGAACGACGCCGACGAAGCCGGCGAAGGCCGTCCATTCGGCCATTACAGGGGTGGCCGTTTCCGTGTGCCGGCGGGTCGTCGTGACGCGGTGGCGACCCGCCGTGGCTGCCGTCCGCCCATCGTTCCCGGTGGAGTCGGCGTCGACATCGGCATCGGATCGAGGGAGTCGAACGCCTACTGCGGGCTTGGGCTGCTCGGGCTCTTGTTGACGCTCTGTTGCTCGAGGGCCGACCCGGTGATCGTCTTGAGCCGATCGACCAGGGAGTCCTTCTCGGGTTCGCCTTCGAGGGCCACGTCCAGCACTTCGCTGATGTGGCTGACGGGGATGATCTCGATCATCTCCTCGTACTCGTCCTCGATCATCACGTCTTGGAGGTTCGACTCGGGGATGATGACCCGGTCGCAGCCGGTCTTGGCTGCGGCCTCGATTTTGTGCGTGACGCCGCCGACGGGGAGGACGTCGCCCCGGACCGACAGCGAGCCGGTCATCGCGAGCGACTGGTCGACGCCGACGCCCTCCAGCGCGCTGATGACCGCGGTGGCGACGGTGATGGAGGCGGAGTCGCCGTCGACGCCGCCCTCACCCGCCTGCACGAACTGGATGTGGATGTCCTTCTGGGTGATGTCCTCGTCGGAGAACTTCTTGATGATGGCCGAGACGTTCGACACCGCCTCCTGGGCCATCTCCTTGAGCTGACCGGTGGCGATGACTTCGCCCGGTCCCTGGGAGGGCGTCACCTCGGCCATGACGGGGAGGACGATACCGGAGTCCTCCCCCATGACGGCCAGACCGTTGACGCGGCCGACGACGAACCCCTCGCTGACCTGGAGTTCGTAGTCCTTGCGGCGCTGGATGTAGTCGTCCGCGAGCTGCTGTTCGATGCTGCGGGAGCGCCCCTTCGCCTGCAGGACGTGGTCGCGGGTGGTGTATTCGGCGTCGTCGGCGCGGGCGATGTCGCCCGCGACGCGAACCAGGCCGCCGAGGTTCCGGAGTTCGAGCGTCAGGTGGCCCTTCCGGCCCGCACGGCGCCGCGCCTCGAGGATGACCTCCTCGATGGCGTCGTCGGTGAAGTGGGGCAGACGGCCGTCCTTCTCGACCTCCTGTGCGATAAAGCGGGCGTACTTCCGGCGCATCTCCGGGGTGTCCTCGATGGTGTCGTCCATGTACACCTCGTAGCCGTACCCCTTGATCCGCGAGCGAAGCGCGGGATGCATATTCTCCATGGCGTCGAGGTTCCCCGCGGCGATCATGACGAAGTCACAGGGGACGGGTTCGGTCTGGACCATCGCGCCCGAGGACCGCTCGGACTGACCGGTGATACCGAACTCACCCTCCTGGATGGCCGTCATGAGGTGTTGCTGGCTCCTGACGTCGAGCGTGTTGATCTCGTCGACGAACAGCACACCCTTGTTGGCCTTGTGGATGGCACCGGGCTCCACGCGATCGTGCGAGGGCGTCTCCATCCCGCCGGACTGGAACGGGTCGTGACGAACGTCGCCGAGCAGGGCACCGGCGTGGGCGCCGGTGGCGTCCTCGAACGGCGCCGTCTGCTGGTCGGCCGTGTTCACGATGAGGTTCGGAATCATCGCGTCCGAGCCGCGGGAGCCGTAACGGAACGCGAGGTAGATGATCCCCGCCGCGAGGATGCCGAGCAGGATATTCCCCGCGATGATCAGGGAGTAGCCCAGCACAATGGCGATGATGATCCACATCAGGAACGAGCGCATCTGATTGCGCTTGCGGGCCTCCTCCTTGTGGGCCTCGACGATCTGATCGCCCTTCCCCGAAGGCACCGTCCGCACCTTCGGTTCGTTGCCGTCGTCGGGATTGTGGTAGACGAGGACGTCCTGCAGTTCCTCTTTCGGGAGGAGTTCGCTCATCGCCTTCGCGAGCATCGACTTGCCCGTCCCGGGCGAGCCGATCATCATGACGTGCCGGCGCTGCTTGGCCGCCTTCATCACGACGTCGCGGGCGTGTTCCTGTCCGATCACCTGGTCGACGAGGCGGTCGGGGACCTGAATCTCGGCGGTAGAGTCGATCTGGAGGCCACCGAGGAGGTCGTCCTCCGCATCCTCGTCGATTTCGGCGTCGATCTGAACGTCGCTGCCAAGGTCGTCGATAGACCTCTCGTCCGCGCCGTCGCCCGGGTCGTTGCCGGGGTCCGGGTCGGACGGGGCAGGGACGTCGTCTTCCCATTCGTCGGCCCCGCCGGCGTCGTCACGGGCGGGGTCGTCCGTGACCCGCTCCGCGCCGTCGGCCGGGCGCTCGTCCGTGTTCGTGTCGTCGTTCATAGAACGGTGTCGTTGGTCGAATTGAAGGGTGCGCAACTGATATACTTTCTCCCGCTGGTTCTCAGTGCTGAAACCGGAAGTCGGCGGGTAGACGCCGTTTACCGCCCCGACTCGACAGGCACGACGACTCGTCGATTTTATAAATACGGACGCGCACGTCGTCACCATGCGGGGGTTCTACATCGGCCGGTTCCAGCCGTACCACGACGGCCACCATCGGATGGTCGCCGATATCGTCTCCGAGGTGGACGAACTCGTTCTCGGGATCGGGAGCGCCGGCCACTCCCACACCCGGAGAGATCCGTTCACCGCGGGCGAGCGCGTGATGATGGTAACCAAGTCCGTCGCCGAGTTCGACTGTACGACCTACGTCGTGCCCATCGAGGATCTGGACCGCAACTCCGTCTGGGTGAGTCACGTCCGGAGCATGGCCCCTTCCTTCGACGTGGCCTACTCCAACAACCCGCTGGTCATCCAACTGTTCGACGAGGCCGGCGTCGAGGTTCGCCAGTCGCCCATGTTCAACCGTGACGTGCTGGAGGGGGCCGAACTTCGTGAGCGCATGATCGAGGGCGGCGAGTGGCAGCACCTCGTTCCCGATCCCGTCGTAGACGTGATCGACGAAGTCGGCGGTATCGAGCGCATCCAGCGTGTGAGCGAGACCGATACGGAATGATCACCCTCGCCTCCGACTTCGGAAGCCCGTATCCGGCCGCGATGAAAGGCGTCGTCCTCCGGCGGTCGGACACCCGCCTCGTCGACGTGAGCCACGACCTCCCCCGCGGAGCGATCCGGGAGTCGGCGTTCTGGCTCCGGGAGACGCTCCCGACCTTCCCGCCGGCGACTCACCTCGCCGTCGTCGACCCCGGCGTCGGCACCGATCGGGCCGTCCTCGTCGGGCGGGCGGGCGAGCACACGCTCGTCGGGCCGGACAACGGATTGTTGGTGCCCGCAGCGCGACGGATCGCCGACGACGTGGACTGGTTTTACGCCGACTCCGGTGAGCCGGACTCGACGACCTTTCACGGCCGCGACGTATTCGCGCCCCTCGCAGCGGAAGTCCACGAAACGGTCGCAGCCGACGGTATCGGGTCTCTCGCCGACCACGAGCGCCTCTCACCGGCCGAGCCGGTGGACTGTCGACTTCCCGAAGCGGCGGTCGACGGTGACCGCACCGAGGGGTTCGTCCTCGCAGTCGACGACTTCGGGAACGTCGTCACGAACGTCCCCGGCGACTTCCTCGACGGCCGGGAGGCCGTCCGCGTGAACGGCGAGTGCGTGCCCGTCGGCGACACGTTCGGCGCGGTCGATCCCGGCAATCCGGTAGTCGTCGTCGGGAGCCACGGCTACGTCGAGTGCGACGTGAACGACGGTCGGGGCGACGACTGGTTCGGGCTCTCAACGGGAAATACGGTCGAAATCGACGGCGTGCGGTGAGTCACCGTCCATCGGAACAGACGGCGGTTGCTACGTACGATCACGCGAGGCCCGTTCACAGCATGCGACCCGAGACGGCACGACACGGCGACTAGCGCCAGTCGTAGCGGGCGACGGCGCGGTCCGAGCGGTCGGAGACGCCGTGGGGGTTGCGCGCCGCCGAGCGGTCCTTGAGGCGGGCGACGAAGCCGTCGACGGCGCCGCGGGCGACGCCGGTGACGACGTCCCGACCGGTCGCGAACCACTCGGTCGGCGGCAGGTCTCCCCGGAGAACTTCGCGGCCGGCGGCGAGGGCGTCACGGAGGGCCCGCCGGGCCGTCCCCGTGGCCGCGGCGGGCTGGACGCCGTAGTTTTTCACCAGCCGGTAGGCGAGCGATCTGAACTCCGTCCCGCGGTCGCCCGTGGTGACGCCGCCGTCGGCGGAGTACTCCTGTCGGACGCACATCTCGGGACGCCACGCAACCTCGTAGTCGAGCGCCGCGAGACGGTGGGCCACGTCCCGGTCGCCCCCGTCTTCGAGGTACTCGTCGAAGCCGTCGAGTGCATCGAGTACCGGTTGGCGGAAGGCGACGTTGCCGCCGTTGAAGTAGGTCACCTCGCGAGAGCCGACCCGTCGGCGTTCGGACTCCTCGGTGGTCATGCCGCCGTCGAGAGTGCGGTGGGTCGGACCGGTGACGATCGGCGCCTCCGCGAGGCCGTCCTCGAGGCCGGCGAGCCAGGACGCTTCGACCACGAGGTCGTACCGGAGAATGGCCACCACGTCGCCGGTGGTGACTTCGAGGCCGGCGTTGCGGGCAACGTTCTCGGTGCGGGTCGACACCTCGACCAACACGTCCACGTCGTCGCGGTCACGGATCATCCCGGTAGTGCCGTCGGTCGACGGACCGTTGACGACGACCACCTCCGCGTCCGGGACGTGTGCGGAGAGCGCGTCGAGCCCCGCGGCGAGCCGATCCCGGCCGTTGAGTGTCGGTACCACTACCGAGAGGTCCATATCCGATCACACCGACTGGGCGACCATAACGGTTCCCACTACCCGTCGGCCCTAGACGTGTGCGTTCCAGTACGACACCGACGCGAGGTGGTCGCCGAGCGGCGTCTCGCCGATCGCGGTGTCGGCGCTCCGGAACATCCCGGCCAGCCGGTTCGGGATCTTTCGATAGAAGCCGTACGGGAGGACGAAGTCGTGGCTCGCGTCGGTGAGCGTCAACCCCGCGCCGTCGACGAGACGGGTCACCTCCTCGTGGCCGTACAGTCGCGACCCCATCGGGAGCAGCCAGTTGTAGAGGACGCGCGTGCTACGGTCGTTGAACGTATCGAAGAAGACCTGCTCACGGGAGACTCGGCACATCTCCGCGAGGAACTTCGCCGGCGTGTCGGCGAGGTGGAAAAACCGCATCGCGAAGACGGTGTCGAAGTGGTCGTCCGGGAAGGGCAGTCGGGCTGCGTCGCCGCGGATGAACTCGATGTGGTCGGCGACCCCCGCCGCGCGGGCCTTCTTCCGTCCCTCCGCCAGCATCGCCGAGGAGATGTCGAGTCCGACGATGTCCGCGCCCCGTTCGGCTAGCATGGCCGTGAACCGACCCGTACCGCAGGCGATCTCGAGCACTTCCCGGTCTTCGAGCGGATGCAAGGCGTCGAGAACGGCCCGCTTCTCGCGGCGGTCGATGAGTCGCCCACCGCGCGAGAATCGCTTGACGTCGTACTCCTGGGCGACCTCGTCCGCCTGGTACCACTCCTCTCCTTTCACGCTACGCGTCTCTCTGCCCGAAGATTAAAACCGTACTGGATGCGCGCTCGCCGCGGTCCCGCGGCCACTGTGACCGGCGAATTGTCGATGTATTTTAGCCATTAATGGCATATAAGGTATCTCGTGTGTTTGCATGTATATGGAGATAACCTTTACCACAACTGATCCGAACGTGGCAGTATGAGCACCACAGCGGCCGACTCCGTCGGCGACGACAGACTCACGACCACCGAATACCGGGAGCGACTGCGCGAACTGCCGCCGAGCGCGAAACTCGTCGCGAAGGTGCTCGAAGGGGACTCACCGCTCTCGCAGGGTCAACTCGCCGAGGAGTCGCTGCTTCCCGACCGGACGGTTCGATACGCGCTGAACCGACTCGAGGAGTCCGACATCGTCGACTCCCGCTACAGCTTCAAGGACGCCCGAAAGCAGGTCTACTTCCTCCGCACCTGACGGGGCCGTCCCGTCCGTCGCCGATTCTCGAACGTGACGCCGAGTGCCGGTCCGGCCGTGAACGGCCGCCGGTGGCACGGCCTACTCGTGGTCCGCCTCGGAGTCCAGCGGCCGGGCACACCACGGACAGAACGGGAGTTCGGAGTCGAGCGTCCGGCCACACGACGGGCACGACGCGGCGTGTTCAGGGTCCTCTTGGGAGGGACTCGCTCGTCGCTCGCCGGCCGGTCGGCCAGCGACGCGGTACGCGTCGAGCGTGTTCAGCGCGAGTAACACGAGAAGCGGGGCCGTCACCCGGAGTGGGAGCGACGATATCGTCGCCGTCTCGGGGTCGGCGAAAGAGGTGATCAACACGAGTCCGGCCCCGAGCACGAGCGAAAACCACGCGAACGCGCGGCGCCACCGCCGAAGGTAGGCGTGCCCGGCGCCGCCGACGCCGATGGTCGCACCCAACACGCTCACGACCACGGTGATCGCCACTCGTCGACGCCTGTCGTCCATCGAGACACCGGTGGATGCCCCACGTCCTTATAACCCGCCACGCTCAGTCAGGCCGGCCGCCGAGGCCGTCGATCAACCCGGCGAGCGTCGCCAGGTCGTACTGGCCCGGCGCCGTCGCCTCGGCGGGGTCGACCGGCGCGTACCCAATCTTCGACCCGTAGAGCGGGGCGACCACCCGCGTGTGCCGGCCGGCCTCGCCCATCGCCATCGTCGCCACGCGGTCGCCACGCACCGTCGCGGCGTGTGTCGCGGACAGCACCCGCAACGCGTCGCCGGCGTTCGTCGCCGTCACCGCGGCCTTCCCCACGTCGCCGTGGTCGGCCGCCGCCGCGAGCAGGTCGTCGAGGCGTTCCCGCGGCGGCGTCGCCTCGAAGTCGTGGACGGAGGCGATCACAGTCGCGTCGTTGTCGCGGGCCGCCGCCGCCGCCGTCGCTCCGGGGTCACGGCGCAGACTCGCGAGTTCCACGTCCACTGCGCCGACGGCGTCGTGAGCGCTCGCCGCTTCCAGGGCTGTCAGCCGCTCCCGTTCCGTGGCGGTCGCCTCCCCGCCCTCCGCCGGATCGCGGTTCGTGGCGACGACCGGAAGCAGACCGTCGTAGTCGTCGAGGGCGGCGAGCGGGTCGGTCGCGAGATCCATCCGGAACTCGACGGCGTCGGCGTGCGCCCGGGCGGCGGGTTCGTCGGCGAGATCCGCCGTCGCCGCCGCGAGCACCAGCGACTCGAACTCCAGGGCCATGGCTCACTCCTCGTGGGGCGGCTCAATAATCCCGTCGGCGGGGACGTGTTCGAGGACGTAGCGCCGCCCGTCGCCGGCCGATCGCTCCACGACCGAATCGACGGCGTAGGGGCGGATCCGCCGCTCGCGTTTCGTCACCACCCGAAAGTCGAAATGCTCGGCCTCGTAGCCGCCGTCGCGGTCTTGTATTGCCGCGCGGTGGCGGTCGAGTCGGTCGATCACCCGGCGTCTGGAGGCCGACTGGATGTCGGTCAGTCGGTCGTCGAGCGCGTCGAACAGGTCGCCGTCGAGGTCGTATCCCACCGAGTTCCGGGCGGCGAGCATCGCGGCCAGCGCCGTCGTGCCCGTCCCCACGAACGGGTCGAGCACCCGGTCGTCCCGCACCGAGAACATCCGAATCAGCCGCAGGGGAATCTCCAGCGGGAAGGCCGCCGAACGGTCGCGGCGGCCGTCGCTCCCGTCCCCGGCCGGGTCGAGGGCCTGTCCCTCGCCTCGTAGCTCCCAGAGATCCGAGAACCAGCGGTTGCGCTCCTCCCAGAAGAACGCGCTCTCGTACCGACGGTCGTCGCCGGGCGGGAACGAACGCGGCCCACCCTTCCGGAAGAGGAGGACGTACTCGTGTTCGAGCGTGACGTACGCGTTCGGCGGGAGCGTCCCCGACCCCATGAACTTGGTGTGGCTGTTGGTCGGCTTGCGCCAGAGCACGTCGGGAAGCGGCGTCAGTCCCCGCGAGCGGAGCGCGTCGACGATCCGAGCGTGGTTCGGGAATTGCTGGAACTCGCCGCCGACCGATCGGGTGGCGTCCCCGACGTTGACACAGACGACGCCGCCGGGGGCGAGGACGCGAGCCACCTCGTCCCACACGGCGTCGAGTTGGGCGTGCATCAGGTCGAACGCGGCGTCGCCAGCGCCGGCGTCGAGGGCCGCGCGCACGTCCGGATCACGAGCCGCGAAGAGGTCGTCCCAGAGATCGATCATCGGGTACGGTGGCGACGTGACGACGAGGTCGACCGATTCGTCGGCGACGGCGTCCATCGCCGCCGCGTCGCCGACCCGGAGGACGTGCTCGGTCCGCATCGACCGGGCATCGCTGCCGGCGACGGGTATCGGTGTCGGTTCGACTCGTCGGCCGCCGCGTTCTTGTCCGTCCGTCGCCGACGACGACCATGGCCGCTCCCGAACGGATCGTCTCCCTCGCACCCGCCGCCACGGCGACGCTGCGCGAACTCGGCGTCGCCGACCGTCTCGTCGGGATCACGACCCACTGCCGGTGCGAAATCGACGGCGACCCCGCCGTCCTCGGTGGATGGCTCGATCCCGATCTGTCCGAGTTGGCGGCGCTCGATCCCGACCTCGTCTGTACGAGCGACGCCCTCCAGGCGGACGTCCGCGACGCCGTCCGCGACCGGGGGATGCGGGTCCACCACGTGGACGCGCGGACGCTCCCCGAGGTGATCGACGGCTTCGCCGCCCTCGGCGACGCCGTCGGCCGCGGGAGCGACGGCGAGCGACTGGCCGCCCGGAGCCGCGAACGGCTGGAGCGGGTGCGGGAGCGCGCGACCGACGCGCGGCCGACCGTCTACGCCGAGGAGTGGTCGGCGCCGCCGATGGCCGCCGGCAACTGGGTGCCAGACGTCGTCGCGGCCGCGGGCGGGCACCACCCTTTCGTCGACCCCGGCGAGCGCTCCCGGCGGGTGACCCGCGAGGAGGTGGTCGCTGCCGATCCCGACCACGTCGTTCTCCACATCTGTGGCCGGGGGACGCAAGTCGACCCCGCGACGGTCGCCGACCGGGGCTGGCGTCTCGACGCGGACGTACACGTCGTCGACGACGCACTCTTGAACCAACCGAGTCCGAACCTGATCGCGGGCGCCGAACGGCTCGTCGAGCTGTTTTAATCGACGTCCGGCTCGGGGTCAGGAGCGTCGGCGCCAGCCGTCTCGTCGACTGCGCTCGTCAGCGAGACGTTGAGCGCGAGCATCGAGACGACACCGCCCGCGACGGTGACGAGGTTCTTCACCGCGTGGTCGAGCACGGCGGCACCGAACGCCGTCGCGCCGGTCACGGGCGTCAGACCCGCGACCAGCAGGGTGAAGGCCGCCTCGTAGAGGCCGATTCCGCCGGGCGAGAGGGGAAGCACCTTCGCGAGGTTGCCGACGCTCACCGCGAAAAAGCCGATCGCCACGAGCGTCGGCGGCGCGAGGGGGACGTGAAACGCCGCGAGAACGACGACGGCGGTCGCCACGTCGAGCGCCCAGATGACGAGGCTGCTGAGGCCGACGCGGGCGAACGATCGCCGGTCGGCGGCCACCGTCTGCACGTCGGCGACGAACCGTTCGAGCACGCCGGCGACGTAGTCCGCGTAGGAGTCCGTGCTCACGCCGGTGACGGCCCGGCGAACCAGGTTCCCGTCGCGGCTGGCGCTGACGACGATGGCGACGACGGCCAACAGGGCGGCCGCCGAGACGCCCGCGGCGACGGCGAGTGCGACCCGCGCGCTCCGGGGGTTGATGCCGGGCACCCCCGCCGAGACGGCCGCGACGATCCGATCGGTCGCCCCCGTGAGGACGAAGCCCACGAGGACGGTTCCGCCGAGGACGGTGATCGTCAGCAGGTCGAACACCCGCTCGACGGCCAGCGACGCGAAGCCGGTGGGGTAGGGGATACCGCGCCGCGCCTTCACGACGTAGGCCCGCACGGCGTCGCCCGCCCGGGCGGGGAAGACGAGGTTGCCGGTCTGGCTGACGAACACGGCGCCGGTGAGAAAGCCGAGGCGCTCGCGATAGCCGAGTTCGGCGAGGATGTCGCGGTAGCGAAGGCCCCGGAGCGGCCAGGAGAGGAGGTAGATCGCACCCGACAGCGCAACCAGTCGGCGGTCGGCACCCTCCAGTTCCGCCAGGACTGCCTGCGGGTCGAGATACAGCGTCATCAACGCCAGGGCGACGACGGTCAACAGCGCGCCCGCGCCGACGCTCACCCGGCGGGTGATCCGCGGGCTGACCGACAGCTGCCACCAGAGTCGGAGGATCTGGCTCCCCATTCCGAACACGTCGCGTACGAGGTCGACTTTCGTATCGCCTTTCGGCTCCCAGTCGACGGGGAACTCCGCGACCGTCAGCTCCGCCCGCTGGGCGCGGACCAGGAGTTCGGTGTCCCAGAACCAGTGGTCGTCCTCGACGTCGTCACGCAGGCGCTCGAACGCCTCGCGGCTCAACGCCTTGAACCCACACTGGTGATCGCGAAGCGGCGAGCGCAAAAAGAGGCGGACGAGGCCGTTGTACACCCGCGAGGGGATCCCGCGTTTGGCCGGACGGTCGGCGATGCTACCGGGCAGCCAGCGCGATCCGGTCGCCACGTCGGCGTCGCCGCGTCGAACTCGCTCGATCAGTTCCTCCAGATGCTGCATGTCCGTCGCGAGGTCGGTGTCGAAGTAGACGAGCGTGTCGCCACGAGCGGCGTCGAAGGCGCGTTCGAGCGCGCCACCGCGGCCGAGACGCTCGTCGCTGTGGAAGTGGCGCACCCGGGCGTCCTCGGCAGCCATCCGGTCGGCGATTTCCGGCGTGCGGTCGTCACAGCCGTCCTCCGCGACGATCACCTCGAAGGCGTCGGCGGGAAGGAAGGCATCGAGGGTCGCGAGGGTCGTCCGCACCGTCCCCTCGATGGTCGCCGCCTCGTTGTACGCGGGGAGGACGACGCTCACCTCGACGCCGGCAGAGTCCATTTGCCGGGGATGGTCGGGCCGCGTTCAAGAACTTTCTGTCTCCGCCCCCACCGCTTTTGCCCGCGTCGGCCGGACAGAAGGCATGATCGCGTTCGATCCGACGGTAGCGAGCGTCGTCGCGCTGATCGGTCTGCTGGCGGCGAGTGCGTTCTTCTCCAGCACGGAAATCGCCGTCTTCTCCCTGTCGCCGGAGTGGATCGACGAACGCGCCGCCACGTCGGACCGCCGGGCGACGCTGCTCGCCGGTCTCCGGGCGGATCCCCACCGCCTCCTCGTGACGCTTCTGGTCGGCAACAACGTCGTCAACGTCGCCATCTCCAGCATCCTCGCGGTGCTTCTGTCCGAGCGATTCTCCGGCGGGGTCGCCGTCGTGCTGACGACCGTCGTCGCCAGCAGCGTCGTCCTCGTCTTCGGCGAGATTCTGCCGAAGGCCTACGGACTGGGGCACGCCGAGGAGTGGTCGCTCAGGACGGCACGGCCCATCTGGATCGCCGGACGACTCCTCTTGCCGATCGTGATCGTCTTCGACGTCGTTACGCGACGGGTGGGGGCGCTGGTGGGCGGCGATCCCGATATCGAGGAGCCGTACACGGCTACGGAGACGGAGACGGAGACGAAACGCGGGGCGAAGGAGCGAAGTGACCGGCCCGCCAACGGCGAGCCGTGAGAGAGTTCGAGCGCAAACAGCTTCTCGAACGCGTCAACCGCGAGGGGGCGACGGTCGGCGCGGACATCCCGGAGCGCATCACGGTGCAAGGCGAGGAGGTGGACCTCCAGCAGTTCGTCTTCGAGATCAAGCGCCGCGATACGGTCCCCGCTGGCGAACGAGAACGCGTCGAGCGCGCGAAGAAGAACCTCCGTCGCGAGCGCCTCCAGCGGCTCCAGCGCATCGAGGACGACGAAGTGAGCTACGAGGAGGGCGAGCGGCTGGTCGAGAGCATCATCGGCATCGACCGTGCACTCAACGCCCTCGAAGGGCTTGGCCCCGCGGACCTCGAACGGGAGGCGAAAGCCCAGGAGGCGGCGGACCGCAAGCGCTGGATGTCCTTCCTGAAGAAGGCACTCGGCCACGAGGACACCAGCCACAACACGCGGGGGCGGCCGTGAGCCGGAACGCCGAAATCGCCGCCCGTTTCGAGGAGATGGCCGACCTGCTGGAGGCCCGGGGCGTCGAGTACAAGCCCCGGAGCTACCGGCGTGCCGCCGAGAACGTCCGCGAGTGTCCGACGCCGATGTCGGAACTGGTCGCCGAGGGAACGGCGGCGGTCATGGAGGTCGATGGGGTCGGAGAAGCCCTCGCCGACAAAATCGTCGAGTACGTCGAGACGGGCGAAATCACGGAGCTATCGGAACTCCGCGAGCAACTACCCGTCGACATGGCGGCGCTCACGAGCGTCGAGGGGGTGGGGCCGAAGACGGTCGGGACGCTCTACGAGGCGCTGGGGATCACTACGCTCGACGACCTCGAGGCGGCAGCCGAGGCGGGCGAGATCCGGGAAGTGTCCGGCTTCGGCGAGAAGACCGAGGCGAACATCCTGGAAAACATCCCCTTCGCCCGGCAGGCACAGGCGCGGGAACTGCTGGGCGACGCCCGCCCCGTCGCGGAGGCGCTACTCGACGACCTCCGCGACGCCGATCCCGTCGATCGCGCGGCGGTCGCGGGGTCGCTCCGGCGGTGGCGCGAGACGATCGGCGACGTGGACGTACTGGTGGCGAGCACGGACGGGGAGGCGGCGCTCGAAGCCTTCCTCGCGTGGGACGACGCGGACGTGATCGAGTCCGGGACGACGAAAGCGAGCGTTCGCGCCCGCGGGCTGCGGGTCGACCTCCGGGTCGTCGTCCCCGAGGAGTTCGGGGCGGCGCTGCAGTATTTCACCGGGAGCAAGGATCACAACGTCCACCTGCGAAACCTCGCCATCGACCGCGATCTGAAGATGAACGAGTACGGGGTGTTCGAGGTCGGGGAGGTCGAACACCCAGACGACGATCGGCGGGCCGGGCGCCGCGTCGGCGGCGAGACGGAGGCGGAGATGTACGACGCGCTCGGTCTCCCCGTGATCCCGCCGGAGCTTCGCGAGGACCGCGGCGAGATCGAGGCGGCGCAGGCGGGGGAGTTGCCCGACCTCCTCGTCGAAGCCGACGTTCGGGGTGATCTCCACATCCACACGGAGTGGTCGGACGGCGGCGAGTCGATCGAGACGATGATCGCGGCGGCGGCCGAACGTGGCGACGACTACCTCGCGATCACCGACCACGCCACCGGACCGGGGATGGTCGGCGGCGTCGGCCTCGACGACGATGAGTTGCGCGAGCAGATGGACGCGGTGGCGACGGCGGCGTCGGCCGCCGACGTCGACGTCCTCCACGGCGTCGAAGCCAACGTCGACGAGGCAGGTGATCTCTCGGTCGGCGACGACGTCCTCGCCGAACTGGACCTCGTGATCGCCTCGCCACACAGCGGCCTCGGGATGGATCGGGAGGCCGCGACCGACCGCCTCGTCGCGGCGGTCGAACATCCCGAGACCGACGTGCTCGGCCACCCGACCGGCCGGCTCATCAACGACCGACCCGGTCTCTCGCTCGACGTGGATCGCCTCGTGACGGCGGCGGCTGACGCCGGGACGGCCCTAGAGATCAACGCCAACCCGCACCGTCTCGACCTGCGCGACGAGGCGGTGCGGACCGCCGTCGGATCCGGGGCGACGGTCGCGATCAACACCGACGCTCACGGGATCGGGGAACTGGCGAACCGTCGGTACGGCGTCCACACGGCGCGACGCGGATGGGCCGCGGCCGGTGACGTGCTCAACGCTCGACCGATCGCGGACGTGCGGTCGTGGCTGGAGTGATCGGACTCGACACCTCCCGACATGACCCGACTGCTCTGTGACGCGATGCTCGGCAAGCTGGCCCGGTACCTGCGGATGTGCGGCCACGACACGACGTACGCCCTCGACCGGAACGTCGAATCCGACGAAGCCGTTCGCGGGCTAGCGCGCCGCGAGGGCCGGACGCTCGTCACCCGCGACGCCGACCTCGCGGCGCGGACGGCGGACGCCGTGTTGCTCAAGGCACGGGACATCGAGGGACAGCTCCGCGAACTCCGTGCGGCCGGCGTGGCGCTCTCCCTTCCCGAGACACCGACCCGGTGTGGGCGATGTAACGGGTCGCTCGCGCCGGTCGACCCGGAATCGACGACGCCGGACGACGTGCCGGATCCCGCGGAGACGGACGTCAGGCGGTGCGTGGAGTGTGGCGGCCACTTCTGGAAGGGGAGCCACTGGGACGACGTTCGCGGGCGACTACCCTGACTAGCGCCCGCTCCAGTCCTCGCAGGCGTCCATGTCGGCCATGACGCCCTCATGGAACCCACAGTACGGCTGGATGCCGCGCTCGGTACGGACGTACTCGAAGTGCTCGCAGTTGCCACAGTAGCGGTCGGCGGCGTCGGTGGTGGCGTCGGCCGCCGCAGTCGACTTCCAGACTTCGTCGCCGCCGCTGTCGCTACTACCGGCGGTGGTCGCCGTTCCACCGGACGCCGTCCCGCCAGTAGATCCCGGGCCGCCGCTCGCGGTGGAGACCGACGCGACCTCCCGGATGTCGTCGGCGTCGGCGCCGCCGTCGCTCTCGGGGGCCCCCGCGCCGACGGTCGCAGTCGGGGTAGAGCTGCTCCCACCGAGACCGACGCTCCCGCGCGACGCCGAGCGGTCGACCTCGATCACCTTCGTCTCGCCCTGTCGCGTGACCTCCATGGTGACGGTTCCGCCGGGGTCGTTTCGGGTCTTGAAGTTGGCGATGCCGACGAACAGACACCAGAAGGTGGTGAGCGCGCCGAGGAAGTAGACGCCGGCGGTCGGCAGCGTCAGATCCACCATGCCGGGCGCGCAGTTGGCACCGGACCACCGGCAGGGGTAGGCGTGGGCGAACAGCGCGACGCCGAGGACGGCGACGCTCGCCCCGATGCCCGCCGCGGCGCGTGTCGATCGCTCGGCCGGCAGGACGGCCGAGATGCCGAGGAAAACGGCCGGGACACCGAGTCCGGCGAGGATACCGCCGTACTCCCGGACCTCGTACAGGGTGGTGCCACCGTTCATCAGGACGTCGGTCGTGGCGACGACGATGCCCGCGACGACGAGGACGATGCCGACGACGAACAGGCTCGCCCCTGCGTAGATCTGCCGGAGACTTGGGCCGCTCCGGTCGTCTCCGTGGTAGACCTCCCCGAGACTGGTCATACGTCGGCTACAGTCGCCTCACACAAAACCCTACGTCAGACGGGCGTGTGACGGCGAAACGGCGGGTACGAGCGGTCTCGACGGGAGCGCGAACGGCACGATCACCCGCGGAGCCGGCCGTTCCGGTCGTCCGAAGGGGTTAACTCGGGGGACGAAGTATCGGAGGCCATGAGCGACGACACGGACGAGGACGCGGAGCCCGCGGTCGAACTCGGCGAGGGCGAACCGGTCGAGGGCGCACCGCTCGCACGGGTGGCCTCGCGGCTCACCTGGCCCCAGGAGGCCAGCAGGGTGCGAGCGAAGGAGGGGTCGGCGACGGTCCGAACGCCTGCCGGCCCGCGAACCGTGGCGGCGATTCTCGACGACGTGGACGAGACGTACTTCGACACCCGTCAGGCCTTCCTCTCGGCGGTCCGCTCGGAGATCGGAACCGGTTCGATCCCCACCGCCGAGGAGTGACCGGCATGTCGTGACGGCGGGGCTATATACCGCCGGCGGACAACCCCCACGAAATGCGTGTTCCCCGGCTCACATGGGTACAGACGTCCCTGCTCGCCGGGCTCTGTCTCGGCGTGCTCTGGTCCATCTGGAACGTCCCACCCACGCGTCTCGACGCCCGCCTCCGCCGGGACGTGATCGTATTCGTCGCCCTCCCCGTCGCGCTCGCGCTCGTCTGCGAGCGTGACCTCGGGTGGCGCGTCGACCGCCGCGCCGTCCGGAACACCCTCCTGCTTTCGGCCTTCGTCGCCCCCTTCTACGTCGCCGGATCGACGCTGCCGACGGTCAGGGCGTACTACCCGATGTGGGCGACCGACACTGCCCTCGCCGTCTTTCTTCCCCACGCCCTCGGCCAGTTCGTCGTCGCGGCGGCCGCTGAGACGTACTACCGAGGGTTACTCTGTGTCGGCCTCCGCGACATCGGGATCAAGAGCGTCTTCATCAGCCCGGTCGTCTACGCCTTCCACCACGTCCACAAGCCCCCGATCGAACTCCTCCTCTCCGCGCCGACCGACGTGCTCTTCGGCGCCGTCGACTACCACAGCGAATCCATCTTCCCGTCCGTGGTCGCCCACGGCGTCGGCCTGATCTTGCTCGACTGGCTCGTGCTCCATCCGCCCGTCGTCCCGACCGAGACGGTCGTGCGGGCGCTCTCGTGGCTTCCCATCCCCCTGTAATCCGGGTGAGATTTATCACCACGACGGTCATCACAGTACGCATGGCAAGGTTCCAACACGTTCTCGTGCCGACCGACGGGAGCGAGGCAGCACGGCGTGCCGCCGAACACGCGATCGATCTCGTCTCGGACTCCGGAGGGACGGTGACGGCCCTCTACGTGATCGACATGGGTGACGCCGACTTCGTCGCCGTTCCGAGCGACATCAGGGAGACCAAAGAGCGCATCCGGAAGAAAGGCGAGCAGCTCGTCGACGAGGTGCGCGAGATGGTGGTCGAGGCGGGAATCGACTGCGAGACGGCGGTCGTCACGGGCATCGCCGACGAGGAGGTGGTCGCCTACGCCGAGGAACACGGCGTCGACCTGATTGCGCTGGGCAAACACGGTAAGCGCGACCCGGACAAGCCCCTGATCGGCAACACGGCCCGTCGGGTGGTCCAGGAGTCGCCAGTGCCGGTTCACACGGTCTAACCTTATTACTCGGCGACGGCTACAGGCGGATATGACGCTCCCGATCGATCCGAACGCCGTCGATCCGGCCGACATCGGCGAACAGCGCGCGACCCTGGAGATGGATCACGTCGAGGCGGTCGACCACGTCCGCGAGACGTTCGAGGCCGCCGGCTTCGGCGTGCCGGTGGAGTTCTCCGTCTCGGAACTGCTCAACGAGAAGATCGACGCCGACCGCGACCCCTACCACGTCCTCGGCGCGTGCAATCCCTCGATGGCCGACCGCGTCCTCGACGCCAGCGACGGGCGCGTCGGCGCGCTCATGCCCTGCAACGTCGTGATCTGGGAGGAGGCTCCGGGCGTCCAGACCGTCTATCACGTCAGCATCATGCGGATCGGGCGGCTGCTCGGCATGGCGCCTGACGACGAGGCGATGTCGTCTATCGTCGCGGAGACGGGCGAGATGGTCGACGCGGCCTACGCGGCACTTTAAAAATCGGCCAGCGTCGTCTGCAGTCCCGCAACCATCGTCGACTTGCGACGGAGCGCGGCCAGCGACGTGGGCAGGTAGTCGACGACGCCCCGAACCGCGTCGGCCAGCGTCTCCGCCGTTGCGTACTCCCCCTCGAAGGCGTGACGAACGCCCTCGCGGACCTGCCAGACGCCGGCCGGTCCCCAGTAGTCGTCGGAGACGTGCCGAACGAGGAGGCATTTCGCCTGCCGGTTCCGGTCGTCGAGGTGTTCGAGGACGGCGAGGCGGGCGGCGTGGTACGCGCCCGCGGTCTCCTCGACGTAGCCGGTCCGGCCCTCGTACCCCTCGCGGTCGGCCGCGAGCCACATCCCCGCCTCGGGATCCGGGTTCCAGACGCTCCCCGGCGCCTTCAACTCGACGAGTTCGTACTCCCACTGCCCGGGTGCGAGGAGCACCCAGTAGGCGTTGCCGAGAAATTCGTTACGGTGGATCTCCACCTCGTTCACGCTCGGCGCGTCCCGCAACGATCCACGCAGGAACTGGCCGACGGTGTCGTCGACGGCGGTGATCGACCACCGCGTGGGGACGAGCCGTCGGTTTTCGCGCTGTCCGAGCGCCCCCGCCGAGAGGATGGTGTTCACGTCGTACACGTCGAATCCGCGGCGATAGAGGTAGTTGATGGCTCCCTCGGCGCGCCAGTCGTCGTCCTCCAGGGTCTTCTCGACCGCGCGGGGAACGTGTGGATTCTCGCCGAGGGTGGCCGAACGGGCGCGGGCGCTCGGCCCGGTCGGGGGTGAGGCGCCGTCGGCGTCGAAGTCGACGGTCGGGTCACCGTCCAGTCCGATCTCGACGTCGACCGGCCGGTCCGCGATGGCGACCTCGCGACCGACGCCGACGAAGCCGTCCCAGGTCTCCGAGACGTCGACCGACGCCGACCGTCGGGAGTTCAACAGGCTCGTCCGCCGGCGAAACACCTCGTCCAAGTCGACGCCCTCGTCGTACCACGCGCCGCTGGTGGCAAAGCGGGCGGCGTCGGCTTCGTTGCCGACGGGCGAGAGGATGCCCGTCGACACTTCGGGGTAGTTCGACCGCCCGACGAAGATCGAGGGGGAGACGCTGCCGACGACCGAGTCACCGGAGACGGTGCGCTCGATCCGGTCGGCGACGCTCTCGACGTGGTCGAGAATCTCGTAGGACTTCTCTCTCGCCAGTCGCCGCCGCTCGGCGCGTTCGTTGGCCTCGATATCGACGAACTCGCCGAGGCGCATGGGGGGCGATTGCGCCGGACGGGATTTGAACCTGTCGCGCTAGCTGTGGATGCCCATCGCTTCGATCTGTTCCTGATAGCGGTTGCGGATGGTGACCTCGGTCACCTGGGCGACGTCGGCCACCTCGCGCTGGGTCTTCTTCTCGTTGCA
>Ga0207850_100012_pt1 | contig 221433 bp, 217 predicted proteins | sample 23E2SouthBayCA_FD_187746 | JGI IMG/M metagenome (GOLD analysis project Ga0207850, IMG submission 187746) | Aerobic enrichment media microbial communities from Eden Landing Ponds, California, USA - A23 E3 (3) (SPAdes) | ecosystem: Environmental > Aquatic > Marine > Unclassified | place...
GTCACCGCCCGCACAGCCGGCGATACCGGCCGCGATGCCGGTCGCGCCGATCGCTTTCAAATACTGTCGCCTCGAGCTGTCGGTTTGCGTTTGCTTTTTCGTCATGGTTTATCGCAACGTTCGTAGAGACATGGTGTCAAGAAGTAATTAAATCTTTGGGTAGTACAGATCGGGGACATCGTCGATGGCCCGCTGAGAGCGGTCAGCATGGCCTTACCGCTGCGCCGAGAGGGGTTAGCGCTCACGACTCGGTAGTGTCACCCATGTACCGATCGATCCGCTTCGCGAGCGCGAGCGCGAACTCGTCGTCGTTGATGTTCGCGTCCAGTTCGATCAGCTCCACGTTCTCGTCGACGTGCTCACGGAGCGCGTCGAACAGCGCCGCGTCTGCCTCCGGATCGTGAAACGGCTCTTCCGGCGCGTCGAGCATCGAGACCCCCGAGAGCGGCAGTGCCAGCGTGGTTGGGCCCCCCGACGCGTTGAGCTTCTCCGCGATTCTCCGGCCGAGTTCGGCGTTCTCCTCGGGAGTCGTCCGCATCAGCGTCACCTGGGGGTTATGCACGTGGAAGAGCCGATCGTCGAACTCGTCGGGGACGGAGGCCTTCGGACCGAAGTTGACCATGTCGACCGCGCCGGTCGAAACGACCTGCGGGATCCCCGCCTCGCCGGCCGCCTCGAGCCGGTCGGGGCCCGCGGAGAGGACGCCGCCCACGAGCTCGTCCGCCAGCTCCGTCGTTGTGACATCGAGAACACCGTCGATGACCCCCTCTTCGATCAGCGCCTCCATCGCGCGGCCACCCGTCCCGGTCGCGTGGAACACGATGGTCTCGTACCCCCGATCCTCCAGCCACTCGCGGGCCGTCTGGACGCACGGGGTGGTCACGCCGAACATCGTGATGCCGATCGTGGGCTTCTCCGCGGTCTCCACGTCCGGGTCCCGATCGACCATCCCGACCATCGCGAGCGCCGCGTTCGCGATGACGGTCCGCGAGAGCTGGTTGAGCCCCTCGATGTCGGCGACGGAGTACATCATCGCGATGTCGGCGTATCCCACGTACGGCTCCGTGTCGCCCGACGCCACCGTCGAGACCATCAGCTTCGGCACGCCGACCGGAAGCGCGCGCATCGCGGCGGTCGCCATCGACGTGTTCCCCGACCCGCCCAGCCCGAGGACGCCGTCGAGACGCCCCTCGTCGTGGGCGCGCGTGACGACGGCGGCGGCGCCGTCGCCCATGGCCTCGACGGCTCGCCCGCGGTCGCCGGCCTCGCGGAGCGCGTCGAGATCCGCGTCGGCCGCCGCCGCCACCTCGGTAGCGCTGACGTCGGGTTCGATCTCGGGGTCGCCCATCACGCCGACGTCGACGAGGGTGACCTCGATCCCCTCCGCCTCGATGATGTCGCGGGCGAACCCGATCTCTTCGCCTTTCGTGTCGAGCGTGCCGACGATGTAGACGCTCATCGTCGCCCCGCTTCGGATCGAGCGCGTCGCGTCGGGGCGGTCCCGCGGTTCGACGCTCCGCTTCGACGGCGTACCAACGATTCTGTGCGGTTTGCACGGAACCGCTGCATGCGTCTCTGTCTCATGACGTGCGAGTCAACGCCGCAGACCATAATTAACATTCGGGTTATTGGCAGGGGTGCCGCCGACCCGGACGGGGGCGTCGGCGACGATCGCTCGCTGTTTCAGATCGACGAATGGGCCCGTCCTTCTCTTCGACGGGACAGGCCTGAGGATTTATTATCATGTCCTTGCTACATGGCGGTATTCATGGCCGAATCTCCAAACTGGAATCAAACCGAGGTGTCGAGCACCGTTCCGCCCGCGTTCGAGAGACAAGGGGAAGAGACGCTCACAACGCTACAACAGCTCGCCAAAATCGGCCTCTGGTCATACGACGTGGACGAAGAGGAGCTTTGGTGGAGCGAAGAGGCCAAGGGCATCCACGGGCTCGACACCGCACCGACGGTACCGGACGTGATCGAACAGTACGCAGAGGAGGACCGGCGCGACGTGCTCGAACGGCTCTCGGAAGCGGTCGAGCGCGGGGAGTCGTTCTCCGTCGACGTGGGATACGCCAGCGAGCGGACGACCGAGCGCACGATACGGCTCAGCTGTGTGCCGATCGTCGAAGACGGCCAGACCGTCATGCTGCAGGGGATCGTCCAAGACGTGACCGACCTAAAGCGACAGGAACAGCGCATCGAGATCCTTCGCCGTACGAGCCAGGAACTCAGGAACGCCAGTTCGAAGGACGAGGTCGCGGAGCTACTCGCCGACGCCGCGAAAAACATCCTCGGTCTCGTGAACACCACCGTTCGGCTCGTCGACGAGAACCGGAACACGCTTCAGACGGTCGAAGCGACCGAAGAGTGCCTAGAGCGCGCCGGCGAACGCCCGAATTACGCAGTCACCGAAGACACCCCGGCCGCAGAGACGTATCGAACCGGGGACCCCGTCATCCACGAGGATCACGAGCACACCGAAGACGACCACAGCCGGGGAGCCCTTCGCTCGGGGCTGTACGTCCCGATCGGTAGCCACGGCGTCCTCAGCGCGGGCGACATCGTCGTCGATGCCTTCGAGGAACACGACCTCGAGGCGGCGAGCCTGCTCGGCGAACTCGGCGCGGAAGCGATCACGCGGATCGGGTGGGTGAAGCGATCGAGAGCGATCTGAGGCCGCGATCGATCCGGAGGCGATCACGGACCGTCTTCTCTGTTCACATTATGAAAAAGATTATCATCGATCGTGAGTATGATACCGACATGATCGGGAACGTGACCGGGCGTCGGCTCAAGACGACCGAGGCCTCGCTGGAAATCCTGCGGCTCATCCTCGAACACGACGGGCTCACCCTCAACGAGTTGGACGGGATGGTCGACAGCTCGAAGAGTTCGATCTGCAGCCATCTCAACACGCTCCTGGACAGTCGTTACCTCATCAAGGAGAACGGAACCTATTACGTCAGTTTCCGGCTGGCGCTTCTGGGCGAACGAGCGAGACACCGGTATCCGACCGGCGAGGACGTCCGAGAGATAATTGACCGCTTGGCGCGTGCAACGGGACAGGAGGCGAACTTCACCATCTTCGAACACGGCCGTCTTCTCGCCTGTTACGGCACGTCGGCCGACGAGAACGCGGGCGAGTCGAGCGTTCGATACCGATCGGAGTACCACCTACACAACACCGCGGCGGGGAAGGCGATCCTCGGTGAGCTCGAACGCGGAGACGTCGAGGCCATACTGGACCACTGGGGACTCCCGCGGGAATCCGAGGAGACGATCACGGACCGTGACCGGCTGTTCGAGGTGCTCGACGAGTACGAGTCGAAGGATTACGCCGTCGTCGACGAGGAGTTCGCCCCCGGGCTCGTCGCAATCGGGGTACCCGTCCACGGCGTCGACGGAGAGATCGTCGGCGGGGTGAGCGTCGGGGGGCCGAAGTACCAGAACAGCCTCACCAAGTTGGAACGGGAGTTCGCCGAACATCTGTTCACCGCCGCTAACGAGATCGAGTCGGTGCTCCGAGAGGAGGTCTGAAGCACGTCGCGACATCGTATGACCTGTTTAACCGAAACGACATTTACATAATGAGAATAGATGCGATGTTAATCATTAACAATCCATCTCACTCTACCACACGCCAATGAGAATTACAGATATACATGTGTAATTAACACGGTCGATAATAGATCATTAATGCAACTAATTTACGATATGTAAATCTATGTCGCTGCGGTATCCGGCGGCTACGCTCGACACCGGGACCGGGTCGATAGCGATCGGCAGGGTTGACCCCGCGAACGCAGGGGAGACGGCGAGAAGAGAGCCGCGGCAGTCGGCGTCGGCAGCGCGATCGTCGTCGACGGCGCCGTCGCGAACTGGAAGTACGCCTCGCCGCTTCGAACGCGTCCGACCACCGCTTCGCCCGAACTGAGGAACGACCGCGACGAAAACCGGACCTGAGGCCGACCCATCTTCCGAAACCGGGGAATCGGCGAGAGCAGAATTGTATATCGCGACATACGATATATGCGTCCGGCTACAGACGGTTCGCGTCGTTTGATCGGCGACGAAATTCGCACTGACTCTCGAACGCCGACGGAATTCCCGCCGACTCCGGAACGGTTACCCCGGATGCATCCCCAATGTCGGTCATGACCGACTCCGATTGGGGCGACTGGCTGCCGCGCGCGGTGGCGGACGCCGATCCCGACACGGTAGCGCTGTGGTACCTCGGTTGCAACGGCTTCGCGATCAAGGGGAACGAGGGGACCGTCCTCTGGATCGACCCGTACGCCGGTACCGGCGATCCGCCGCGTACGGTCCGGATGATTCCGGTCCCGTTCGATCCCGACGACATCGACGTGGCAGACGCGGTGCTGGCGACTCACGAGCACACGGACCACGTTCACGGCCCCTCGCAGGCGCCGATCCTCGCGAACACCGACGCCGACTTCGTCGCGCCCGACGACTCGCTCGCGGTCGCCCGCGAGGAAGAGCGTTGGACCGAGAACTGGGACGTCGACGAGGAGGCGTTCCTCGAAGTGACCGAGGGCGACGAGCTGAAGATCGGCGAGTTCACCGTTCACGTCGTCGAAACGCAGGACGCCGACGCGACGCACCCGGTCGGGTACGTGATCGAACACGAGTCGGGCACCCTGTTCCACGCCGGCGACAGCAAGCCCTCGGAATCGTTCTCGGCGCTGGCCGACGAGTTCGACATCGATCTCGGGATCTTGGCGTTCGGGTCCGTCGGCAGGGTCCCGGACAAGGAGACGGGCGAGCCGATCGAAACGAAGTGGTACAGCGACGAAAACGAGATCGCGGCGGCCGCCGAGGACCTCGCGCTCGATCGGCTCGTCCCGACCCACTGGGACATGTGGAAGGGGCTGACCGCGGACCCGACCGCGCTCCACGACCACGTCAGGAGCCGCTCGCACCCGAACCGACTGGAGATCGTCGAGATCGGCGATCGGGTCGATCTGTAGAATTTCGCTCTCTTTCGGCCCGATATCGGGTTTTCGCCGGTAGGTGGTTATCAACGCCGAAACCCGGCCCGTGGAATTTAAGCCCCTGCTCCGGGAGGGTCTCCGTATGAGCGAACGGACGGCAGAAGCGACGACGACCGTCGACGAGGACGGTATTCGCGTCGAGAAGTCCTTCACGGACGACGCGTTCCCCGTGCCCGCGGTGATGTACGAGCTCTCCTCGACCCGCGAGGACCCCGTGCGCGTGCGCATCGTCGACCGCATCCCGGAGTCGTTCCCGATGGACCGAATCGGGTTCCACCCGGAGTACGAGAGCGAGAACTGGACCGCCTACAAGGACCACCGCGTCGAGTTCGAGCGCGTGATCGATCCCGGCGAGGAGATCGAGACCGTGTTCGGCATCCGAGACGACGATCCCGACCTCGACGGATTCCTCGGAACGCCGGTGATCGAACACGTCCCGGTCGGCGAGGAGATCGAAGACGTTCTCGGCGCCGGCGACACGGACGCCGTCAGAGAGGTGCTCTCCGGCGATCGAGCGACGCTTCCCGGAATGGAGGAGCCGCTCCCCGAGGACGATGAGCCCGCGGCGGTCGGCGACGACCCGGCCGCGGAAGCGCCTGAGGCCGCCGAAAGCGACGAGGGACCTCACGACACCGAGGCCCCCGAACCGAGGGAAGTCGTCGCGGGAACCGCCGCGGTCACGTCGCACGACGAGGCGTCTGAGGCGGACGAGATCGGGGCAGACGCCCCCGAGGCGAACGAACCCGACGTAGACGAGTCGGTGAGCGACGAGGCGGAGGACGCGTCAGGGACCGCCGACGAAGGCGAGCCGACCGAGTCCGGCGAACCGGAGGTTTCCGAGCGGGAAACCACCGAATCCGTCCCGCCGAAGGGGATCGCAGCGGCGCTCGCCTCTGAGATCCGCGCAGGCGAGGTAGGCGACGACGACCTCGAAACGCTCCGGTCCGAGCTCGACGTGGGCGTCCCCCGCAGCGTCGACGTGCGGATCGCTCGCCTCCAGTCGAGCGTCGCCGACATCGAGGCGTACGCCGACGCGCTCGCGGAGTTCATCGACGGGGAGGGGACCGCCCGCGAGATCCTCGACGAGCTCGACGAGAAGGTCGACGCCGTCGAGTCCGAGATGGCCGCGATCGACGACCGGCTCGCGTCCGCCGACGCGGACCGGAACGACCTGCGAGAGGAGGTCTCGCGGGTCGACGAGTCGGTGTCGTCCGTGACCGACGAGGTCGACGCGGTCACCGAGCGTGTCGACGGCGTCGGCGATCGGGTGGATAGCGTAGAGTCGGAGGTTGGCGAGGTCGAAGAGTCGGTTGGCGAGGTCGAAGACACCGTCGCGGGCGTCCAGGAATCGGTCGCGAACGTCGAGGAGACCGTCGACGGCGTCGCCGGCGACGTGTCTCGGCTCGACGACGAGACGACCGGCCTCGACGAGGCGGTTGACGACCTCGGCGACGACGTGGAGACGCTGTACGAGGAGGTCGACGCCGCCGCCGCGGGGCTGGAGGCGACCGAGAACCGTGTGGACGACGTGGAGGCCCGGATGGAGCGGTTCGACGAGGAGTTCGACGACCTCTGGGACGACCTCGCGGAGGTCGACACTCGGTTGACCGACATCGAGGACCGGCTCGGCGAGGACCTCGACGACGTGGAGGCGGAACTCGACGCGATCAACGATCACCTCGAAGAGCTCGAAGCCTTCAGAGAACGGCTCAACGAGGCGTTCGGTCCGTAATCGCGCCCCGACGCGGACCCGAGACGACGAAACCGCACCGAGCGGAAAGCGCAACCCGTTTTACCCGCGGCGGCCCATCACCGGTAATGAGCGAACCGGTACCGGTCGCCGTGCCGCGGAAAGGCCGACCGCTCGAAGCGGTCCTCGAACGGATCGCGGCCGTCGGTCCCGACGACCGGCTCGACGGGCTCGCGGACCGCGTGAGCAACACCCTCCGGTACGAGAAAGCCGTCACGAAGGGTCGCGTCGACGCCGACGACGGCCCGTACGAACGGCTGTCCGAGTACTCCGACCCCGACGACCCGGGCCAGCCCGAGTTCACGTTGCTGCGGGACGACCGAGACGGCAAGCCCCGACGGATCGTCTTCGACGCGGCCACCGTCGACCTCGGAGACGTGACGCTGAAACTCGTCGGTCGCGAGGAGCCGTTCCGAGCCCTCCGGACCCACGAGTTCGCGCTCGGGTTCGATTCCGCCGACCTCGTCTTGGAGGAGGTCGTCGGGATCCGATCCAGCGGACTCGGCCAGATCGCGGACATCAACGATCGGATCGACCCCGTCGACACCGACGTGCGAGTGGTCAACGGACTCGGTGACACCGTCTATCACACGCTGATGGGACGACCGGAGGAGATCGACACGGGAACCGATCTCGATCGGGAGTTCGTCGCGGAGTACGAGGGGGCGCTGTGTATCTCCCCACGCTACGAGCGACTCGTCACCGCCGTGCTAGGAACGGACGCGCTGGAGGGTGTCGAGTTCGTCTATCCGAACGCGGACGAGGAGGAAGAGGCCGCCATCGCCCGAACGGGACTGGGTGTCTACCTCACGGTCACCGGGTCGACGGCCCGCGAACACGGGCTCGTCGTCGGCGAACACCTGTTCCCCAGCGAGACCGTACTGATGCGGAACGCGGCCGAACACGACCCCGTCGTCGAGCGCGCGCTCGACGCGATCGCGGTCGAAACCTCGTCCTCCGAGATACGGACCTGATCCCGACACTTTCTATAGCGATATACGGTGTACGCGTCGGCGTCGGATCGGTCGCCGTGCGTCTCCAACGACCGATGACGGGTGAAAGAACGCCGACAGAGCACCGACGTCGGCAACGGGTGCGGCTTTGTACCTGTCTTTCCGTTTCCCATCGTCGAGGATGACTAACGCCGTCAGCGGCTTCTGAGCGCTCTCACCCCCCGTTACGGACTCAGACGCGGTGATCGAAGCCGTTTCACACCGAATGTCGTACCGTCGATCACGAGATCCGAGTCTCCTCGGCGGGCTAAAGTCGGAGCACGGAACGGCACACCCTCTGCACACCCGAAGCGGTAGTTTCGCCCGGACTCGATCGACGACCGTACTGAAGGGCGTGCTGTGACCGCGCGTGATCAGAGGGAGCCGCTCCGATCGTGCGGACTGTCACCGATCCTAGTTATAAGACACCAAACCACATTGTCGGCTGCCGGATGAAGAAAGCCGTAGGCTCGCGATATGTATATCAATGATTGTAGTGCTACTATAGTATTCATTTGGAACTAGACTTGCGCATATACAATATATCCCTCGCCTTTGGAAGGTACACAGTGCTGTATAAGTGACCTTATCCGGAATTGTGGGATAGATTGAAGGGAAGGGCCCGAGTAGCCCAGAACGAGAGATGAGCGACGACCGCCGCTCGGTGAAGACGTACGTCCCCGAAGACCAGAAGGTGATCTGGCAGGACCACGCGGACGAATTGGGGATGTCGCAAAGCGAGTTCGTCAGAACGATGGTACAGGCCGGGAGACGTGGGTTTTCGATCGAGGAGAGCGATAACCCCGCCCAACCCGATCCGACTGGGTCTGACCCTAGGGGTAGCGACCTCGAAAGACGGGTCGAAGCGGCGCTCACCGACGGGGTGCTCTCGTGGGAGGAGCTCGTCGACGCCGTGTTCGACGACTTCGAAGGGCGCCTGGAGGACGCACTCGATTCGCTCCAGGATCGAAACCGCGTCCGGTACAACGGGCGGGTGGGAGGGTACACGCTGATCGATGAGTAGCACACGAGCCCCGGCCGAGGTCAACGATCCGGTCGCGTACTTCATCGAAGACCTCACTTATCACGGGAAGACCGAACGCACGCGAGACTCCTACGAGCGCGTTCTGCGTCGGTTCGAGTCGTTTCTCGATCGCGACACGACGCCCGCCTCAGCCACCCACCGCGACTGCATGGCGTTCGTTCATTCGCTGCGCGGCGACGTGGCCGACAGCACGGTGGCGACGTACGCGGCGTATCTCCACCGATTTTACGGGTACATGACCGAGGTCGGCGTCTTCGAGGGAAATCCCATGACGCTCGTGATGGAGGAGATGGACGAAACGGTGGATAAGGATCCGGCGCGGCGGGACGTGCCGATCCCGGCGATGCGCGAGTTCGTCGCAGACGTACGACATCCGCTCCACCGTGCGCTCGTCGTCACGCTGTTGAAGACCGGAATGCGGGTCGGCGAGCTCTGTAACCTCGATCTCCGAGATCTCGCGATCGACGACGAGGAACTCAGAGACGCGTTCTCCCTCGGTGGGCGCCCAGCCCTCGCGGACCGGCCGAACTCGCTGTACGTCACGCCGGACGCGGCGGTTGGCGAGGAGCTAAACGGGGAAGTTCGCACCGCGTCGAACAAGCGCAAGCGGGCCACCGTGATCCCGGTCGACGACGAGCTGGCACGGGCGCTGAAACGGTGGCTCGCCGTGCGGCCGGACGGGGCCTCTCCGGCGAACCCCCTGTTCGTCGGCACCGCAGAGGGATGGGGCGAACGGCTCGACCCGCAAGCGGTCAGACACGTCGTCGAGCGCTACGCTCGCGAGGCGGGATGGTACCGTACCGGCGGGGGCGCCGCCGAGAACGTCACACCTCACTACTTTCGGCACTTCTTCACGACGCACCTCCGAGACCGGACTGGTGACCGCGGCGTCGTCAAGTACCTGCGCGGTGATGTCGCCGACGACGTGATCGACACGTACACCCACAACTGGGGCGATCAGGTCCGCGAGACGTACGAATCGAACGTATACCAGCTGTTGGGATAGCGGTCAGACGCGCGAACCGGTCCCACTAGAATTCTGTCGGTGAACCATCAACACATACTGTGTCCGATGTCAGTTAGATAAATCCTATGTCGCTATATGAAATCAGATTCGATCTAACGTGTTCCTACCTGTGATATCACAACAGTTCGGGTTGTGAGTAGAACCAGACGATCCGGCTAACCTGCTTCTTCGATAATTCTCTGAGTGAGTTGTTTCCCTCTGTCCGCAGTTATACCTCATTTATTAATATAAAATTCAGTTAGGACAGGTGTATATATATTTATTCGGTGTATAATTGTAAGTGCTGGCAATTCCATTACACCAGTAGCACTGTATTGTCTACGAGGTCTTCCTCATCGACCGCGAGTGGACTTGTGCAGTTCACTGTGTTCCGCATGGAAAGACGGAAATTACGACAGCGAACGGAGAAACCTTCCTCACACGTCCAAAGCCGAGCGGAATCGGCTCGCGCCGTCGAGATAGAGGAGTTCTCTCCCAGTATCTACTGTAAGAGCGACGACCGATCGAACGACAGGGAGATCGAGTCGTCGATCCCGAGCAAATCCGTGATCGTCGGTGCGACGTCCCGTGCGTCGACAGTGCTGTTGTCGAGTTCAAGCTCGGGTGCCGCGGGACCACCGACCCCATATATCCCGTAGGTGCCCTCGTCGACGCGGCCGTGCGATCCGGATATTTTCGTCGGGTCCAGCGATGCGAGCCCCGAGTCACCGAAGAACAGTTCACAGGGATCGAAGCCCGGCTTCGCGTGGATGTCCATGTCCGTAGCGTAGTACGGGGCCGATTCGTCGTCTAGCCACCAGTAATACTGGAACCAGGCATTCGAGTCCGCCACGAGGACGAGCTCACCAGCGTTTGGGGAATCGAGGTTACGCTTTCGTTTCCCCTCGGCGCCGAGGACGGCGTCGACGCCGTCGAGATCCTCCAGAGCGTGACGGGCTTCCTCTGGTGTGTCGGTGTACACGTGAGCCACTTGGTGGTCGACCATTGCGAACGCCCGCGATGCAGCGAGGTCGATCTCCTCACCGCCCTCTCCGTCGTCTTTCACCGAAAGCAAACCGGCTTCCCGGAGAACGCGGTTCGGGAATACTGGCGTGTCGACGGAATGGAATCCGTACTCGTTGACCACGTTAACGACCGTCTCGTGCCAGCGATCTGTCGTTTCGAGCCACTCAAGGAACTCCCCGATCATGTCGTCGACGGTCTCTACGGCCTCCTCGAGCTCCGCCGAACGGGGACCGTGCCGCTGGGCGTCGTAGTCCAAGTGTGGTACGTAGACCCAAAGCAGGTCGGGATCATGCCGATCGATCGACTCTCGGGCGGCCTGCAGAATCCACTCGCTGCTGGCCTCGTTGGCCGCCGGTCCCCAGTAGTTGTGCAGCGGGAAGTGGCCGTACTCTTCCCGGAGCGCGTCGTAGAACTCCTCCGGGTTCGTCCAGCAGTCCATCTCGATCATGTCGTTGTTCTCGTCTTCGATCGGCGACGGTGTGACGGCGCTGTCGGCCGATGTCCCGATGAGATGCTGGAAGAAGAGCGCGCCGGTCGTCAGATCCGCGTCATCGCTTGCGGCCTCCCACAGCCGATTTCGATCCGCTCGGTCCCGCTCCCAGAACGCGGCCGTATCCTCGTCGCGGTCGTACTCTCCGTTTGCGACATCTCCGTGCTCCGCCGGCGTCTGTCCCGTCGCCAACGTCGTCTGGGCAGGCACGGTGACTGCCGGAAACTGCGGCTCGAGCGACGCCACCGTGTCGGCGTCGACGAAGCGTTCGATGTTTGGTGCGAGCCCATCTTCGAGATGTCGGGGCTGTAGGCCAACGACGTCGAGGACGATCACACGGCCGGCGGCCGAATCCGCGGAGTCCGCGACAGCACTGGAATGCTTAGACATTATTCAACGGTTCCGCTTGGTGCGTCGTTCAGATGTCGCTCGGAGTAATCGTAGAGCTTCTGGAACTGTACGGAGAGATCGTGTTCGTCGACGCCTTGCGGCGATTTAAAGAAGGAAGCAAGCTGCGGCTGTTCCCCCCCTTCACCGTGTTCATCGGCGTACGCGATGAGGCGAATCAGATCGAGTACGAGGGGCGCGGCGAGCGCGGAGTCCGACCCCTCCCACGTGAACTGCATCTTCATCTTGGTCTCTAGGAACCCCTGGAAGTGGATGTGGTCCCAGGCCGTTTTCCAGTCGCCGAGCGACGGCGTGTAGTCGATCCGAACCGCGTTGTGGTGGTCGTACCCGAGAATCTGCTCGAGGAGATTCCCCTTGCTCTCGATCTTTCCTTCCTTGTTGGCGTCGTCCTCCAAGACGAGTCCGTCCGTGTTGCCGAGAATGTTGTGCCCCTCCCAGGAGAGCACTTGGAGATTTCGACCGGCAAACATCGGCGCGAGGGCGGATTTCACGAGCGTCTCGCCGGTCTTGCCGTCACGTCCCATGTGAGGAACGTTCTTCTCCGCGGCCAGTTCTCTCAATCCGCCGAGGGCCGACCCCGTGCTCGGCGTGAAGTTGACGTACGGGTGCTCGTCGACCAGCGCGGCGTACGCATACAACGAACTGGCCGGCAGATCGGAATCGTCCTCTTCGATCGCCGTTTCGAGCTCGTCCAAGGTGTCGAACTTCTCATCCCCCTTTATGGGTGGTTCGGTGGACGCGACGTTGACGACGACGAGTTTATCAACGTCCTGTTCTGCCGCAAACGTCTCGTAGTCGCTCCGTATCTGCGAAACGATCTCTGCGAGTGTCCCTTCGTTGGTCGCCTTGTCGTCGGACAGTTCCTCTACGACCTGGCCACACTTCCTCGCCGTGCCCATGGTCACCCGCTCGTCGATCTCACGGAGGTCCTCGCGGACCGCGTCCAGCGTCTTGCTGTTCGGGACGCCGCCGGCCTCGTTCGCTTGTTCGACCGTCTCCTCGATGCTCTGATCGCGAATATCGTGGCCGCCGAAGACGAGATCGTCGACTGCCGGCAGATCGAGCGACGCCATCGGCTCTCTCGCCGTCACCATTCCCGTGGAGTCGACGGCCCCTCTAGCGATAGCTCGCGCACCAGTCATCGAGATACTCGCGACGTTGCCCCGTGCTCCGACTAACCACACTCCAGTCGTCATACTAACTGATTATTCCATTCATACATAATCATTTGGCTCTGTTGAACCCCGTTTCGTTGGACTGTCCGATAGCGGAAGCTCCGTCGCTGTACCCGCGACTGTGACGGCGTGAGTAGTAACACGGGGACCAGATGACGTACCTCACTACTTCCGCTACCGCGATTGCCACCGGTATCACCGTTTGCTTGGCCGTTCCCAACCGAGGGCGTTCCGAGTCAGATTGCGCTCATCCTTCTATTGTGGTATTCGGTCGTCCTTCACGGCTCCTCCTCGGTGTCCACTTGGCTACGTGAACCGACTGCGGTTCGATACCCTCAGTCCGGAGTCATCACTCACCACGTCATGTCCGTGTCTGAGTCTCGACGCGAGAGCTGTTTGCCGTTGCCGCTGAAATCGAGGTCCTTGTCCAGAACGGTCTCTTCGGGGTGGCGCCACTCTTCCTCGCAGTCCTCGCATTTCCAGACTTCGTAGGGGCGTCCCTCTTCCGGCTCTCGACGGACGGAGATCACGGCGGTGCCACAGTGGGGGCAGTGCTCGGGCATACCCCCGTGTTATGGGTGAACCAATATATAGACCCGTGCCGTGACAGCAACGGTCCATCGCTAAACCAGTTTAAAAAATGAGACAAAAAGATAATTATAGTGGGGTGGGAACTCACGTGTACATCATGTCAGTACCAATCATCGATCCGCATATGCATATGATCTCCAGAAATACCAATGATTACGAACGAGCGCGTTTGGCCGGCGTGGAGTGTTGTGTCGAGCCAGCGTTCTGGAGCGGGCAGGACAAGCAGCACGCGGAGTCGTTCTTCGATTACTTCGAGCAGATCATCGACTTCGAGACGAAGCGTGCCGACAGAGCGGCCGGTATCGACCACTACGTGACGATCGGACTCGAACCGAAGGAGGCGAACTACCCGGAGATGGCCGAGCGGGTGATGGATCGCGTTCCAGAGTATCTCGATCGAGACAACGTCATCGGTGTCGGCGAGATCGGACTCGATCAGGGGACCGAAGAGGAGGAGTACGCCTTCAGACGGCAGCTCCGTATGGCCGAGGAGCGCGAACTCCCCGTCATCGTCCACACTCCCCACACGAGCAAGCCTGAGGGTACCGAACGCATCGTCGAGATGATCCGAGATGAGGATGTCACGCAGGAACGGATCGTCATCGACCACAACACGGAGAACACGATCGATATCACCTCCCAGACCGACTGCTGGATAGGGTTCACGCTCTACCCCGGGAAGATCGACGACGAGACCGCCATCGATATCCTCGAGGAGTACGGCACCGACAAGATGCTGCTCAACAGTGCGGCGGACTGGGACCCTTCCGACCCGCTCGCCGTTCCGAAGGCCCGCGACAAGATGCTGGATCGCGGCTGGGATCGTGAGGAGGTTCGGAAGGTCGTCTTCGAGAACCCCTACGAGTTCTTCGATCAGTCGCCGAACTTCGAGTACGAGGAGTACTGATGGAGTTCGGCTTCTCGCTGAACGCGTTTCAGCAACACGGGCTAGAAGAGAGCCTCGCGACGCTCGGAGACCTCGGCTACGACGGCGTCGAGATTCTGCTCGACGAGCCCCACCTCTTCCCGGGGACGGCTTCCGAGAGCGACGTGGCGGAGGTCCGCAACTTGCTCGATGCCAACGGCCTCTCGGTGAGCAACTGTAACGCGTTCATGCTCAAGGCGCTCGAACGCACCGATGAGAGCAAAGAGGCCGAGTACGACCGCGACACGGAGGGATTCCACCACCCGTCGTTCCTCGAACCCGCTGCCGAGGATCGCCGCGCGCGTATCGATCACACGAAGAACGCGCTCGAAACCGCCAGTGCGCTCGGTGCGGACAGCATCTCGCTCACACCGGGCGGCCCGATTCCGAAGGGAACCTCAACGGAGGACGCGATGGAGCTGTTCCTGGAGGGGATCCGCGCGGTCATGCCGACGGCCGAGGATGTCGGAGTAGATGTGCTCGTCGAACCGGAGCCCGAGCTGCTGATCGAGACCTCCGATGACTTCCTGGAGTTCGCTGAACAGATCGACTCACCGCGGATCGGCTGTAACTTCGACGCGGGTCACTTCTTCTGCGTCGACGAGGACCCGGTGGAACTGATCGACAAACTGTCCGCCCACACGGGCCATTACCATCTCGAAGATATTCCTGCGGACAAGACCCACGAACACACCCAGCTTGGTGACGGCGGGATGGATATCGATGGGTTCCTCCAAGCGCTCGAAGACAGGGATTACGACGGCTTCGTCACGATCGAACTGTATCCGTACGAGGAGACGCCACACGAAACTGCCGGTGGTGCGATGGACTACCTCGAAGACCATGGCTGGACCTGATACGCTCGCACTTCCGCTCGGACCGACATGAGCGAGGTCGACGGCAGTTTTCCGCCCATCGATCAGTGGCGCCGTTCGATCGCGGCCTACGCCAAACTCGTCCGGGTGCCGAATCTCTTCACTGCACCGCCGGACGTCGTCTTGGGTGCAGCTATCGTCAGTAGCTTCGGATACGCCGTTCGAATGGAGTCTGTCGCTGCCCTCGCAGTCGCTTCGATGCTACTGTACGCCGCGGGGACGACGCTGAACGACTATTTTGACGCCGAAGAGGACGCTCAGGAGCGCCCGGAACGACCGATCCCCTCCGGCGATATCTCCCGGAAACAGGCGCTGATCTTCGGGGCGGCGTTGCTCGTGACCGGGGTCGGCGTTGCCTTCCTGTCAGGGGGGTCGTCCGCCGCCGCCGTCGCTGCGATCCTCGCCCTGGGAATCGTGTTGTACGACGGGGCGTTCAAGGGATCGGTGCCCGGGTATCTGCTCATGGGCGGCAACAGGGGTATAAACGTCGTCCTCGGGATGGCTGCGGCAGCAGTACCGACTGTACTCCCGGCGAGAGCGTACGTGATTCCGGGGATCATCGTTCTGTACATCGGGAGCGTCACCTACATGGCGGAAAGCGAAACCGGGGGAACCGACCGGCTGGCAGTCTCTGTCGGCGTCGCGGGAACCTCGATCGCGGCCTTTGGCGTTGTCGGTGCGATTGCGGTTTCTCCCGTTTCCGCTGTCGGCACCGTTCTCACGGTGACACTGCTCGTCGGGTTTCTCATCTGGGCGGGGCGACCGCTACGAACAGCGTACGTCAATCCGTCGCCGGAGACGATCGGACCCGCCATCGGCGCATGCGTCCTCGGACTGACCATCTTGACCGCGGCGTTCGCCGCGACAGCCGGGATCCGGTGGTCGATCGCCGCGATCGTCTTCTTTATTCCGGCCGTTGGTCTCTCCCGAGTCTTCGACGTGAGCTGAGTAGGCAGTCTCATCGGCCCACCGGTCCGTACCCCTCGTCGATCGCGGGAATTCGGTAGGCTGCTGTCATGAGCACAAAGAATATGATCCAGTAGAGTGAAATCCGGGACATGGTCGACCTGGCCTTCTCGACGAACGCGTACACGCAGTTCGGACTACCGGAGGCGATCAGACGAGTCTCGGATCACGGATACGGCGGGGTCGAGATCCTCGCTGACACGCCTCACGCGTATCTCCCGCAGTTTGACGAGGCCGACCGGAACTCGCTCGCGTCGGCGCTCGACGAAACCGGGATCGAAGTGGCGAACATCAACGCGAACACGGTGACCGGATACTACGATGACGCGCCGCCATCGTCGTTCTTCGATCCGACGATAATCACCGCAGACGACGACGAACGCGCCTGGCGAATCGAGTACACGAAGGACGCGATTGACCTCGCTGAAACGGTCGGCGCACCCGCCGTTTGTGTCGCGACCGGGAGACCGCTGCCCGGAAATCCGCCCGAACAAGCCAGAGAGTATCTCCTCCGCTCGCTTGACGAGATTACTGACTACGCTGAGGCGGCCGGTGTCGACGTGGGCATCGAGTTCGAGCCGGAACTCCTCGTGGAGTGCACCGACGAGGTCCTAGAACTCATCGACGACGTCGGGAGTGACGCCCTGGGTGTTAATTTGGATATCGGCCACGCGGCCGTGTACGGTGAAGACCCGGCCGAGAGCGTCCGGAAATGCGCCGGAAATATCACCGGAGTTCACCTCGAGGATATCGCTGGCGGGCGCCGGGGGAAACATTACCATCTCATCCCCGGAGAAGGCGATCTCGACTTCGAGAGCGTATTCGATGCGTTGGACGACGTTGGCTACGACGGGTTCGCGACCATGGAACTGTACACGTATCCCGACGCTCCCGACCGGGCGGCCGCCGAAGCCTATACCTTCCTCGAAGAACACGTTCGCTGAATCCTCTGGCAAGCGCCTCGCACTCTGGAGAGCCGATCGACCGGTGCTCGACCGCGAGGACAACGGTTCGAATTTCGATGTCGAACGATCGGTGAAAACGGAGAGTCCCAGAAAAGGGAGCCGACCTACAACAGGGCGGGGTGGGTGTCGGAGTCGGTCCCGCAGATGCCGCCGTAATGGGGACGGCTGTTGAGCCGTTCGAGCCATGAGGCGCCGATCTTCATACTCGCCATCGGCTGCGGCGCAGCGTCGTACTCGTAGATGAGGTAATCGACGTCGGCGGCGTTTCGAGCGACGGTCGCGACGGCCTCCATGTTGACGGCACCTTCGTCGATCTCGTAGAAGTCCCCGCCGGCCATGTTCTTCATGTGGATCGAGAAGACCTTGTCGCTGTACTTCTGGATGTACTCGATCGGGTCGTATCCGCCGGTCAGGACCCATCCCGCGTCGATCTGGAGGTGGGCGTTGTCGTTGAGGTTCTCGACGAAGACATCGAATGCGGGCGTGTCGCCGATCGTCTCTTCGAACTCGTGGTTGTGGTTGTGGTAGCCGTACTGGATGTCCTCCTCGGCGAGCCTGTCGGCGACGGCGTTGACGCGGCCGGCGAACTCCTCCAGAGCGCTCTCGTCGGAGAACGTGTCCGGCCCTTGGTAGGCGTGAACGAGGTGGTTGACGCCGTAATCGGAGAGGGTCTGAATGAACTCGTCGTTGTCTTCCAGACTACCGACGCCGACGTGGGCGCTGCCCATCTCCACGTCGGTCTCTTCGAGCGCGGTGGTGATCGAGTCCACGTTGTCGAAGCCCGTGAACGGCTCGACCATGTCGTACCCCGCGTCGTCGGCCTCGTGAATCAGCTCTGCGACCGACTTGTCGGAGTTCGCGTTGTAGGTCCAGAACTGCGTTCCGATCGCGATCTCGTCTTCCTCTCCGTGAATGGAGGCGTTATCCGGGTCGAACTGCTGGGCCTGTGCCGACGACGCCCCAGCAACGCCCACGACGCCAGCGGTCCCGATACCCTGGAGGACACGGCGGCGGTTAGTTGAGAGAGCTGCGTTACTACTAGCTTCTTCGGCGTCAGACTGGTTTGTATTACTCATTGTGTCCGTAGTTGCTAGGCCTTCGTTGTTAGCGGCATCTCTTCCTACCATTGATCATGATGGTAGGTTGTGTGCTAATCACTGACTGGCTCATAATAATTGTTTCGGTGAGACGGCGTAAGGTGAGCAGATCAACCAATTTCATAATAGGGTCACCCGCCTCAGAGGCGGTCGAGGTATTAGATTGTTTCTCTGTCAGGATCTTATTTACTTATTTACTCTTCTAGTAAAAAAATGTTTATGAATGTGGCTGACCGTGTTTTCACTGATGGTAGAGCATACATCGCGTCGAAAGACGTTAGAGATCGCAGGTAGCGTAGCGACAGTAACCTTCCTCGCAGGATGCTCGAGTGATAGCGAGCCCAGCGATGGCGATGACGGGTCTACCGACGACGGATCCACCGACGACGGGTCCACCGACGACGGATCCACCGATGACGGATCCACCGACGACGGGTCCACCGACGACGGATCCACCGATGACGGATCCACCGACGACGGGTCCACTGATGACGGATCCACTGATGACGGATCCACCGACGACGGATCCACCGACGACGGATCCAGTGGTGACGACAGCAACACCGTGGACCCCGCCGAGTGGGAGGACGTGAGTACGATCCACCTCGAGAGCGACGGAGTCAATTGGAAGGGCGTCGCACCGGAGATGATCGCCGACGCACAGAACCCGACAATCGTTCTCTTCGAGGGCAACGAGTACGAATTCATCTACGAGAATGGTGACGGCGGCCGCCACAACCTCGAACTCTGGAACGAGGAGCAGAGCGTTGTCAACGGATACAGCACGGAGCTGATGCGTGAGCAGGGTGAGCAGCTGTCGTTCACCGCCGAGGCGACGCCTGAGATCGCCAACTACGTCTGTAACCCCCACAGCGCGACGATGATCGGCGAAGTCCGGATCGAGTAATCTACTGCGGTACCTCCGAAAGAAGCCCGATCGCTAAGGGATAGGGTCTCGTGGTGTACTCGACCCCCACACTGGGGAAACGAACCGCTCGTGCCCGTCCCGGTCGGGTGGTTACGCCCCGTGAATCCACCGGAAATACATTTTCTCGACGCTCCGGCAAGCCGATTCCGACGGACGCTGTCGATCGGACATGAGGGCCCACTGACGTCGCCCATTGGGGAATTTGAGACGGCGATCCGTACCGTCTAGCGTATGGCCTTTGAAACGGCGCCTGACGAGGCCTGCCGGACCTGATGTGATTACGATGAGCCAACCGCTATCTATCGGTATTCTAGGACCCGATTCACGGTGAACGCGCTCTCGAACGCGCTCGGTCAACATCCTCGACAGCCTCGGATCGAACGCCCTTCGCACCGGGCCGTCAATCGAGGCACCTGACGCCGACGTATCCGTGTTCTGCGAAAACCCGCTCGACGCCGCGGTGCGCTCGTTCCGGACACCGCTACCACAACCGGTTCTTCGGGGAGGGGCCTGTCCGAGACGGTACTGTTACAGGACCCAGCTATCGGTCGAAAAACTACTCAAAACGGATACTCGAAACGGCGATTCGAACTCGGTACTGCCGCGAGGGACCGGTTATCCCTCGTACTCGATCATGTACACCTTACTTTCCTCACCGGCCCACGGCGGGCCGTACGTCTGGAGGAACAGCCGACCGTCCGCACCGACCGCCATATCGTTCGGTGACTGGAACTCCTCGTCCGGAAGGAAGTCACCGAACTCGACGCTGCCGTCGTCGTTGTACGTGACGTACTTGATGTAGTTGGTGCCCCATTCCATGATGAACTGCTTGCCGTCGAAGTACGGATTGAGCGCGCCCTCGCCGAACGATTCGTTGTAGCGGTAGCGCGGGCCTGCCATCGGCGCACCGCCGGCCGGAAGTTCGGGGAAGCTTCTCTCGCCAGGGACCGGCATGTCGACCCAGTCGGGAGCCTCGAGGTAGCCCTCCCACGACCGCGGATACCAAATGTCGGCCGGCTGGACCGGCGGGAGGTCGGTGAGCCCGTCGTTGTTCGGGGAGTCGTTGGTCAGGTTCTGAGGCCAGTAGGGCTGGCCGGACTCCTCGTTCTCGAAGTCGTAGCGGCGGTACGGGTAGTTGTACCCTCGGGAGAACGGCCATCCGGCGTTGTGAGCCTCACAGATCTGTCGGTACTCGACGATACCGACGGGGCCGCGCTCGGGGTCCCAGGAACCGGCGTCGGGACCGTAGTCGGCGAGGAACAGGTTACCGCTCTCGTCGTCAAACGAAATCGTGTAGGGATTCCGACAGCCCAGCACGTAGATCTCGGGCTGGACGAGGTCCTGGTCGATCTCGTCGGCGTATCCGTTCGCCTCGGTGAACAGGTTGTCGTCCGGAATCGAGTAGGAACCGTCGTCTTCCGGGGTGATCCGGAGGATACTCCCGCGGAGGTCGGCGGTGTTTCCGGCGGTACGCCGCGCGTCGAAGTTTTTGCGGCCATCTCGGCCGTCGAGCGGCGAGTAGCCGCTCGATTCGAAGGGGTTGGTGTCGTCGCCGGTCGTGATGAAGAGGTTGCCGTCGTTGTCGAACTCGAGATACCCACCGACGTGACAGCACGTCTCGCGCTGGTGCGGAATACGGAGAATCTCCGTTTCGGACTCGGGGTCGATCGTGTCGTCCTCCATGGTGAACCGCGACACCAGCATGTACGGGTTGTCGGGATCCTCGAGTTCCCCTTCCGGCGGGACGTAGAAGATGTAGACCCAGCCGTTCTCTTCGAAGTTCGGATCGAACGTGATCCCCTGACCGCCATCCTCTTCGAAAGTGCCGACAGGGAGCTCGAGTGCAGTCCCCGTGTCGCCCGAATCGGGGTAGATGTAGCCGACGTTTGCCGTCCCAGTGTTGCCCTCTGCGCCGAAGAGCGCGCCCTTGGTGATGTAGAACACGCGCCCGTCCGGCGCCACGTCCAGCGACATCATCGCCTCGTCGACGACGAGCTCCGTCACGGAGTAGTTGTCCCAGTTCGTGGCCGCGTCGGCGTCGACTTCCGGAACCGTGCCGCCGTCGGAGCCGTCGCTTCCGTCACTGCCGTCACTGCCGTCGCTTCCGTCGGAGCCGTCGCTTCCGTCGGAGCCGTCGCTTCCGTCACTGCCGTCAGAGTCCGAACCGTCGCCACCATCGCCGCCCGAACCGCCACACCCGGCTAGGCCGACCGCGGCGCTCACTCCGCCAAGACCCTTAAAAATCCGACGTCGTCTATTGGTAGAACCTTCTGACTCGTCTGACTGTTGATCAGGCATACGGAACGTTATGTATAATGAATATAAAAAAGCGTTTCGAAGCGTGTGACGGAATAGCAGTTTCCAATCTAACAAGAATACACAGAGTGGTGATACAGCCCTATTTATTATAACCCGAGTGCATCGAAGCAGATATACGGGGGTGTCCACGTCATACGTTTATGACTGGTATTGACAACGGGCCCGCTTCAGACGAGATAACACGATGACGGACGACAATCCCACCGATATTGTCGACGATCAGGCCACTGGGGATACCACCGAGTACTCGAAAGTGTGGATGAACGAATCGAAGAGCGACATCTCTTCGTCCCCGCCGGATGTCGATGTCAAGTCCGAGTGGGGAAGCGTAACAGTGTATCTGCCGGAATCACTGCGTAATGAGCTTGAGTTGACCTACCGGAAGCTGGGTTACGAATGCAAACAGTCCCACGGGAGAGATCTCCAGAAACTGCGTGATTTTTATCCGTTGGTGTTTGCGATGGGACTTGAAAGCCTCGAGAGCACCGACAGCGAGGACGCCCTCTCTGTGCTAGATTTCATTCTCGAAGACTACGAGTGATCGACGAGCAATCGAATCGCATTTGCGGATTCACCGCGATCGAACTCCTCTATCTCTATTCTGACTCACTGACGCACCGATCCGTTTCGACGATCTCGTGTTACCGAGCGTTCCCCAATGAAACGTGTTTCACCGACAACCGCGATGAGAAACGACCGGCGGCTGCATTAAACGACCGGCGGCGGCATTCCACCAATCGCACACGCTGGGTGGACGGTGAAATTGAAACCCACAGTCGGAAACCGCGGTGCGGTGTTTATTCTTCGCTCTCGTAAGACTCACCGACAGCGGAGGGTGTCCGCGTGGATCCCCAGACGGAGAGCACGAGAATCACACCGACGTACGGGAAGAGGTTCACGAGTCTGTTCGGGACCTCGATACCGACCGTCTGCAACTGGATCTGTAGCATGTCCAAGCCGCCGAACACGAGCGCTGCGATGCCCGCCCCGAGCGGGTTGTAGTTACCGAACAGGTAGGCGACGATACCGATCCACCCGCGACCGCCGACCATCGTCTGTCCGGATCCGGTGAACGATCCCGCCTGTGCGAGCAACACTGCGCCACCCAGGCCGGCCATTACGCCGGAGAAGATCACGGCTGCGTATCGAACACGCGTGACGTTGACACCGGCCGTGTCGAGTGCCTCCGGATTTTCACCGGCCGCCTGGATCCAATATCCGTACTTCGTGTCGTTGAGGAACTTCCATGCAACGACAATCAAGATTGCAGTGGCGATCACCAGCGGCGAGGTGTCGAAGAGAATCGGACCGAGCACGGGAATATCCGCGAGCACGGGGATCGTCAGATCGTTGATGCTCTCGAGGCTCGGGCTGTTTCGACTGTCCCAGACGAGCACCGCCATGAACGGTCCGAATCCGAGACCGATGAACCACAGCGCCAATCCCGCGACGATCTGGTCCGCTTCGTACCTGATCATCAGGATCGCGAACAGGATCGCGAGCACGAGACTGACCAGCACCGAGGCGAGGATCGCGAGCCAGATGTCGCTCTGGCCCGGATCGCCCCCGCTGATAATCCACATCATCGTGGCCGCGGTCGCCGCTCCGAAGATCATGAAGCCCTCAACACCGATGTTGAAGACACCGCTCTTCTCGGCGTACAGCCCGCCGACAGCCGTCAGTGCGATCGGAGTCGCAGCCTGGAAGGAGCGCTCGACGAACCCGATCGTGACGATCTCCCAGAACGGCAGGTCCATCGCTACTGCCGCGATCGCCGCCGCAGCGATGAGGACTGCGACGCCCGCAACCCCAATTTTGTTTTCCTTGGCAAATTCGGCGACGTTCATCATCGGTCACCCCCTAAGCCAGTCCGCACGGCAGCCATACGAAACAGTTCCGGTACGGCGACGAAGAGGATGACGAGCCCGATGACGCCGTCGATGAGCTGTACGGGAACGTCGGTGTAGATGCCGATGTGAGAGCCGGCGGACTCGAGACCGCCGAACAGTAACCCCGCTGGAATAATGCCGAGCGGGTTGTTCGCGGCGAGCAGGCTCACGGCGATCGCGTCGAACCCATACGTTCCGATGCCACTCGGGTCTGTGTAGTAGCCCTGAATCATAATTGCGAATACTGCGCCGGCGATTCCCGCTACCATCCCCGAGAGGGCCATGGTCGAGACAACCGTCTGCTTGGCGCTGACGCCCGAGTACGTCGCCGCCGATTCCTGATGGCCGCTGGTCACCATATCGTACCCGAACCGGCTGCGTTCCATCACGACGTAGATGACCACGACCGTAGCGAGCGCAATCCCCAATCCGATTACCGAGAAGCTGGGGCTATCGAACAGAATATTGGGAAAGGAGACGTACTCCGGAATCCGCTCCGTGTTCGGCGCCGCGTTCCCCTCTCCACGGAGTGGATTCTGGACCAACCAGCCGACAACACCGGTCGCGATGAAGTTCAACATGATCGTCGTAATGATCACGTTCGCGTCCGCGTAGGCCTTCAGCGCGCCGGGTAGTGCTCCGTACGCGCCGCCAGCGAGTGTCCCTGCGAGAGATCCGATAATGATCAGTGCGACACCGCCGACAACACCCTCGGGTAACAGCGGCGCCATCCAGATGATCGACATGATGGTCGTGATGCCGCCGACCACGAACTGGCCTTGAACCCCGATGTTGAACACTCCGGCCCGAAACGCGACTGCGACCGCGACGCCGGTCAGGATGAACAGCGTTGAGAACCGCAGTGTTCGCGCGATAGCCGACTGTCCGCCGAGCGCCCCTTCGATCATGCTCGTAATGAACTGTACCGGATCGTACCCGGCCGCCGCGACGATACTGACACCAATGATGAGGGCCAGCGCCGTCGAGGCCGTCGCGATTGCCAGCCGCTCGAACACAGACGCACGTAACATGCGGCTGGCGGCTCGATCGATCGCGTCATAGAGGCGCCCAGACGATCCGCTCACGACTGGACACCTCCACTGGGCGTATTTTCACGAGGGATATCGCCCTCGGTAGTGTTGTGCCCAGCCATCAGCATTCCGAGCTCTTCTTCGGTCGTTTCCACCGGATCGACTGTGTCTATGAATTCGCCTTCGTACATTACCGCGATCCGATCCGAGAGTTTCTGGATCTCATCGAGCTTCGAGGAGACAACGACGATCCCCATCCCAGACTCACGCAGTTCCAGCAACCGATCGTGAATAAACTCGATCGAACCAATATCGACGCCTCGGGTCGGGTGAGACGCGATCATCACATCTGGGTTGTGTTCGATCTCCCGTCCGACGATGAACTTCTGCTGGTTCCCGCCGGACAGCGACTTTGCTTCGGTACTTTTGTCCGGTGGCTGCACGTCGTACTCTTCGATGATATCTCCGGCGTGCTCGTCGACAGAATCCCAGTCGATCATCCCGTTTTCGACGAACGGTTCGACGGTCTGGTTCCCCAACAAGGCGTTGCGAACCAGCGTATAGTCCTGAACGAGCCCCTCCGTCGTCCGGTCTTCCGGGATGTACGCGATTCCGTCTTTGATCCGCTGGCGTCTGTTCGTCTCCGTGATGTCTTTTCCGTGGAACTGAACAGATCCGGAGTCAACGTCACGTAGCCCCGTCAGCGCTTCGACGAGCTCCGTCTGCCCGTTCCCTTGGACCCCTGCAATTCCGAGAATTTCACCCTCCTGAACGGACAGATCGACGCCGCTCACCTGTTCGAGATCTCGGTCATCTCGGACGCGGAGTCCGCTTGCTTCAAGCACGGAGGCCCCGGTGGACGGATCCCGAGATGGACGGTCGAACTGAATCTCTCGGCCGACCATCATCCGCGCCAACTCCTCTTCGGAAGTTTCAGCGGTATCGACCGTGCCAATAGCCTCACCATCTCGCAAAACGGTGATCTCGTCGGCCGTCTGGAGCGCCTCTCCGAGCTTGTGTGTGATAAATATGAGCGAGTGACCGGCGTCCGCGAGCTCTTCCATCACGTCAAGCAGATCCTCGATCTCTTGCGGAGTGAGGACGGCGGTCGGCTCGTCGAGGATGAGAATATCAGCCCCGCGGTACAGGCTCTTCACGATTTCAACGCGCTGTCGGGATCCGAGGTCGAGGTCTTGGACCTTCGTGTCGAGGTGCTGATCGACGTTGAAATCGTAGTGTGAGCAGATCTCTTCGATATCGGCTCGAGCGGAATCTTTGTCGACGAGGCCGCTACTGGTCGGCTCGTGGCCGAGAATGATATTCTGGAGCACCGTCATGGTGTCCACCAACTGGAAATGCTGGTGGATCATCCCGATGCCCGCGTCCATCGCGTCCCGAGGCGAGTCGAACGTTCGCGTCTCGCCGTTGACGGAGATGGTGCCGGCGTTTTTCTCGTAGAGTCCATAGAGGACGCTCATCAGCGTCGTCTTTCCGGACCCGTTCTCACCGAGGAGAGCGTGAATCGATCCCTCTTCCAACGAGAAATCGACGTTGTCGTTCGCCACGACGTCGCCGAACCGTTTCGTGATACCCTCCATGCGAACGGCGGGTGGTGTGTCTTTAGTTGTCATTGTCCTTTGTAGGAGGTGTGATCGTAAAATACCGACCGAAAACTGCGAGAGAATTAGTTGCTACAGCCGGAGGCGGAACACGGAACCTCGATATCGCCGCTCGTGATGCCGTCTTTCGCTTCCTGAATGTTCTGCGAGACGACGTCCGGGAGGCTCCCTTCGAACGCCTGGCCGATCACGACGTCGACGCCCTCCTCTTCGAGGCCGAGCGTGTTTGCACCCGTCACGCTCTCGAAGTTGCCCTCGGCGACCGCGCCGGCGACTTCCTGCGTCCCCGCGTTGATGTACTTGACCGCGGAGCCGATGATGACGTCCTGGAACTCCTCCAGAGTCACGGACTGGTCCGCGTCGACGCCGATCGCGAACCGGTCGTTCTCCTGGGCAGCCGCGAAGACTCCCTGTCCGGCCGCCGCTGCAGCGTGGTAGACGATGTCCGCGCCGTTGTCGTACTGCGAGGAGGCGATACTGGACGCGGTGTCCGTGTCGCTGTAGTTCCCGATGTACCCGACGTCGACATCGACATCGGAGTTGACCCACTCCGCACCGGCGATGTAGGACTCCTCGAACGCGTTGATGAGCGACCCGTCGACGCCCCCGACGAAGCCGATGTGAGCGTTGCTCGGATCGTTCGAGTTCCCTTCGTGGGAGAGCTCTTCGGTCGTCATCGTCCCGCCGAGGACGCCCGCGAGGTAGGACATCTCGTGGTTGGCCCACGTGTACCCGGCCACGTTCGGCTCGTCGACGTGGGCGTTGATGAGCATCCAGTTCTGGTCCGGATAGTCGACGGCGTTCTGCGTGAGTGCCTCGGTGTGGTTGTACGAGACCAACACGATGAGGTCGTAGTCACCGCTCTCGGCGAGGTTCGCCTGCGTGGACTGGTAGTTCGACTGCTCGGTTTCCTCGACCTGGTTGATCTCGATGTTGTACTCCTCCGCTGCCGTTTCGAGACCTTCGACCGCGAGGTCGTTGAACGCGCTGTCGTCGAAGCCGGCCGGGCTGGAGACGATCGCGATGTTCGTCGTCGATCCCGAGTCGCCGCCGTCGCTCCCGTCACTGCCGTCGCTCCCGTCACTGCCGTCGCTCCCGTCGCTTCCGTCGCTCCCGTCGCTTCCGTCGCTTCCGTCGCCGCCGTCACCGCCGAGACAGCCGGAGAGCGTCGTCCCGGCGACGACCGTGGCACCCGCTGCGAGCACGGAGCGGCGCCCGGTCGTCGTTGTTTCGTCCGAGTTTGCAGACCTGTCAGGGTTATCCGTGTTAGACGTCATAGTCCGGTGAATGAAGTCCTACATTAAAAAATTATTCATTACCGTGTATTATCTACCGTGATAGACCGGGCGTCGACCGCAAGGCTGATAATTAGAGCAGTCGCTACACCACCTCGAACTCCGTTGATAACCCGCCAGATGTCACCTGGAACACTCCCGGCTCGACCGCCATGTCGCCGTCGGGTTGTACTACGCCGAGGTCGTCGACGTCGAGCGGGAGCGTCGTACTCGTGGACTCGCCTGCCGGCACAGAGACGCGTTTGAACGCCTTTAGCTCTCGTACGGGCGTTACGCGCGAGCTGACGCGATCACGAACGTACAGCTGCACGACCTCTTCGATCGATCGGTCGCCCCGGTTTTCGAGAGTTACCGTTACGTCGACTGTCTCTTGTGCACCCACTTTGGACTGTCCGGTTTCGATCTCCTCATAACTGCAGTCGGCGTAGCTCAACCCGTGCCCGAACTCGAAAAGGGGATCGTAAGACGGAGAATGTTCGCTTTCACCGATCGGAGCGGGATGCGGGAGCCGATCGTGTGTCTGCGGTAGCTGCCCCATCGACTTCGGCATTGATATCGGGAGCTTGCCGGACGGGTTTACCTCTCCGAACACGACCTCTGCGATTCCCTGGCCGCCCTCTTTTCCCGGGAGATATCCCATCAGAACCGCGTCGGCGTGCTCTATCACGTCGGTGAGCACGAGGGGCCGACCCGAAACCACGACGAGAACGGTCGGCGTCCCCGTCTCGTGGACGGTCTTGAGCAACTGTCGCTGAGCCGTAGGAAGTCTGAGCTGGTCCCGTTTCGGGAACTCGTCAGTCGGCCCCGTGACCGACCGCGGACCGAATTCGTGGATGTACCAGTTTTCGCCGAGGACGACGACGGCTGCATCGCTATCTTCGGCTTCGGAGCGAACCCGATCCAGATCTCTTGCCTCAGTTATTGACGAGCCCGGCTCGTGAGTAATACTAGTATTATCCCCGGTTACGAGTGCGACCCCGTCGCGGATCGTCGATCCGCGGTAATTGTCGTTCTGGACGACGCTCCACCCCCCACAGAGGTTGTTGATAGAGTCTGCGTTCGGCCCGGTGACTAGTACACTGTCGAGGTCCGGATCCAACGGGAGCGTCTCGTCGGTGTTCTGTAGCAGCGTCACTGACTGTCTGACGCTGTCAAGAGCGACTTGGCGATGATCTAACTTTCCGACGATATCACTGGCATCGCTCGGGTGAACGAACGGATCGTCGAACAGATCGAGTCGGAATTTTGCCTCGAGAACGCGTCGGACGTGCTCGTCCAACCGATCTTCGGGATACTGATCGGATTCGACGAGGTGAATGATTCTGTCGGTGGTATCCGGACCTCCGACCGAGAACATATCCATCCCGGCGTCGAGCACCTGTCGCACCGCCTCTGGGAGAGAGTCGGCCGTTCGATGGTTATTTGGCAGCATTTCCGTGGCGAGCCAGTCCGAGTAGACCGCCCCTTGGAACCCCAGATCCTCGCGGAGCAGTTCTGTCAGGAACCGTCGCGATCCGTGTACGGGCTCCCGATCGACCGAGTTGTACGAGGGCATGATACCGAGCGTCCCCTCGTCGATAGCACGCCGGAACGGTGGTAGATACACCCTCCGGAGCGTCGTCGGCGAGATGTCAACCGGGGCCGCGTCCTCTCCCCGCGCGGGACTGCTGTACGCCGGGAAGTGTTTCGCTGTCGCAGCGACGCCGTCCGAGATGGACGCCTCTTGCCGTTGGAGCCCTTTGACTTCCGCTGCGACCAGCTCCTGTACCAAGTGCGGTGATTCACCGTAGGTTTCGTACGTCCTTCCCCACCGAGGGTCGCGGGCGACGTCCGCCGTCGGCGAGTAGTTCTGCGTGGCACCGGTCGCTCGCATCTCCTTTGCCGTAATACGGGCCGATCGTCTGACAATGTCCGGATTCCACGTCGCTGCCATTCCGAGGTTGTGAGGAAATATCGTACTCCCGTCGACGTTAGCGTGCCCGTGTATGGCGTCGACGGGGATGATTAACGGAACTCCTAACCGGGTCTCGTTTATTGCCACTCGCTGTAGCTGGTTCGCGATTCGAGACGTGACAGCGGGGTTGTTATACGGGGATATACCGGTCCCGAACGGGGTCACGGATCCGATATCGGAGGTGCGGATCGCGTCCTTGACATCGTTCAGAGTCTGTTCCACCAGCCCGGCGACGTTCGTACCGCTATCGGACATAGAGAGCTTCCCGACCCACATTCCGGTCAACTGGCCCGCCTTCTCTTCGATCGTCATCCGACCTAGGAGATCGTCCACCCGTGCGCTGATCGGGGCATTTGAATCCTTATATGTGTGATTTACCTCAGTCATAAGCCAGCGTATCCTTCAATCGGATTTAAATCTGTGGTCGATATTCTGCAAACCCCGTCGTCTGTCCGTGTCATCGGTGAGAACCCACTTGTCAGATGGCGTAGATCAGATGTTTTTCTACATCTATCTTGGTATCTTCACACACTGGTATTACTATCAATACTCAGGATACGGGACGACACACCGATCGACAAATCGTTCTCAATAGAACCACAGATTTTTCATGATCAATTGGATATTTTAACATGGCATAATCCGTTACACTATTAGTTTTGTAACGTATCGATCGAGTGGTTCCCGGAGCATTACTAGTACGAAGTGAAGAATATCAATAGGACCGATACCGATACGACTGAGCTTCCGTTATCGGAACCGTCAACCGTGGCTACGGCGTGAAGCGATCGGCTTTCGGAGAGTTCGACAGATTACGCGTCGATTTCGACACACCGGCGAGATACCGGGCTCAGAGGATGTCTGAGTCTCGCCGTCTGATTGAAGTCAAAGCGCGATCGCACGAACGGGCTCTCGTCTCTCTGCAGTTGTTGGTACACGTGCGAATATCATCACTTCCCCACTATTTTATTATAGGTGACAAACTACGAGGTGGTAGCTCGATAATAAATCGAATTCTTGTATACAAGTGAGTGGAATATGGGCAAACACTGGGTACACACGCATGAGTGAAAAAAATCGAAGACGGAAGGGGCGAGATCGTGAAAATAGTCGAGAATTATCAGTTGCGACTCGGCGAGGCGTTCTCACGGGGATCGGTGTGTTTGGTCTCGGGAGTTCGGCTACGAGACTCGTGCGGGCCGATGATCTCTCCGAAGACAGCGAAAGCGCACGGGGAGCAACTGACGACATCCCCATCTCAACACAGCTTTGGACGTACGATGCGAACTCCGACAAGTCCGTTGCAGAGTTGATCCGCGCGAGCGCCGCTGCCGGGTACGACGCCGTCGAACCGTTCTATCTCGACAACCCGGCGGTGATCGCGACTGCAGTTGAGGAGACGGACGTTACCATGCGTAGTGCCCACGTCAGTGTTGGTCACCTTGAGGAGGAGTTCGACACACTCGCTCGGACGTACACTGATTTCGGCGCGTCGACTCTCATTCACGGATATCAATCTCCGAACACGTTTACGGACGAAGACTCCATCGTGGCGTTCGCAGATCGAATTAATGCGATGGCGGACCGGCTGGCTGACTGGGGGATCGAGTACGGCTATCACAACTACAACCACGAGTTCGAGATGACCCTCGGAGACGAGACCGCTTACGACGTTTTTGCTCGACACATCAGTGACGACGTCCACCTCCAGTTGGACGTTGGGTGGTCGCTCGTTGGCGGCGCGGATCCGGCCGGTGTTCTCAGCGAATACAGCGGCAATATCGGCTCGCTCCACGTGAAAGATATGAGCACGGCGGGAACGTTTGAGGAGATCGGCGAAGGCGACGTGAATACGGATTCCCTCGCTGACGTCATCAGGGAAACCTCGGACATCGACTTTCTCGTTTATGAGTACGATGGTGCGCCGAATCCGATGGAATCTCTCGAGACGGGGGCCGAATTCCTCGACACTTGGAGCCGAACGCTGATCTGACTTCTCTCCCGTATCGTGTCGGCGAGGCGGAGTCTACTCCTGATAGGCACCTTCGCGGACGAACGTAACGGGACAGGGTGCGGTAAGCAGGACTTCCTGCGCGGTGCTACCGAACACTGCCTTTCCGGTTGGCGATCGTTTCCGGCCTCCCACAAGAAGTACGTCAGATCCAACGTCTTTCGCTATGCGGACGATCTCGTCGGCCTCGTCGCCTAGCGCGGCCCTCGTTTCGACGTCGATTCCGGCATCATCCAGCCGTTCTAGGAGTTCGCCCACGAGATCGGTCTCTTCGGCTAGCGTTTCCGGTGAGAGATCCTGCTCTCTCACGTCGAGTCCGAGTTGGTCGATCGCGTCTTGGTAACTCTGCACCTCGTCTTCGTACTCGCTTTTGGAGATCACATGGGCCACGATGACCGTCGCATCGGTCGGCTTGGCGATGTCAATGGCGTGCCTGACGAGTTCGTCAACTCTCGTCTCATCGTCACGACCGACTGCGAGCAGGACCGTTTCGATCATTAACTGCGACGTTCATTACCTCCATATAAATAAACACCGGAACGAATAAATAATATTAACGCTCTTGTGTAGCACATTGTTGATTTCAGAGAGTAGCTTTGACGGCGTGTTTGAGCGCTTTTCGTCCGGGTTTGCGGTAGAGTTCTCGTCTGAGTTGGAACGCTCGGAGATACTGTGTGAGGCGATCTTTTGAGATGCCTCGATGCGGCGAGAGCCACCGTCGCGCCAGCGACGCGTGGCTCTCGCAGGTGTTCACGTGGACCGTGTCGTCGGCGTACTCACCGTCTCCGTGAACGACGTATTCGCGGTCGAATTGCTCATCTTCATCAAGCGGATCGTACGCGCAAAATCCGTCGGTATAGATCGTGAGAGGCTCCTGCTGGCGGTCAGCCAGCAGGAGCCGGATCGTCGATTCGTCTGCGGATTTCGCCGGCACAACGTACCGTTGCTCGGTGCCACGATCCACGAGAACGAACACGGGCGGTTTGTCTTGATCATACGTTCCGCGCCCGCGTCGAGAGAGGCCGCGAGAGCGCGACCACTGGTCGCGCTCGCGGCCTTTCAAGCCGGCAGAGACGTAGAACTCGTCAATTTCAACCGGGCCACGGAGATTGAGTGACGGCGCGTCGAGCGCTTCGGCGAAGCGCTCGACACGCCTGTGAATCGTTTTGTAGGTGACCTCGATTTCGCACTGTAACTGCCTGAGACTCGTGTTAAACCGCAAAAACGCGTAGATCGAAAACAGCCACTTGCGGAGTGCGATCTTCGAGTGAGCGAAGATTGTGCCGGTCTTATCGTTGAACGTGCGGCCGCAATCCTTACAGAGATACCGCTGAAACTGCCCGTAGCTGCCGTTTCTGACCGTTCGGTCAGAACGGCAGCGAGGACAAGAAACGCCGTCACGCCAGCGAACCTGCTGTAACAGGTCCGCTGCGACCGATTCCGACCCAAACACATCCAGCGGAATCATTCGTGTCGGACACCGCTGACGCGGTGTCCTTGTCCTCTTCGACTCCACAGCGACAGCTCACCAGTATCAACAATCTCCTACAGAAGAGCGTAATATTAATAATACGATTAACAATTTGGCGCACAGGTCAGCCACGGTCGGGATCGGGTTCCGACGGGTCATGGAGACCGTATCGCTACGCGTTGGCTCTCGGTGTATCGCAGTTGTTGGGACGAACGGCACGTCGGCCCGTACGTCGATGTCGGCCGTCTCGCCCGCCGTCAGAGGCTGGGAATACCGGTGTGGTCTTCACGCCTGGCCGCGCTTCGAAGATAGCGTGTCTGAGCTCCTCCCTTACCGTTCCAGGTGAGAATCGCTGATCAGCCCCGGATCTCTTGTTCGAGGATCGTTTCGCCCCCCGCGCAGGTGAACGCGACGACCTGACGTGAGGAGCAACACGATGGCACCGTTTTCTCGGACATCGACACCTCGCTCCCGGTTGTCGGGCACTTCGGAACGAACAGTCGGAGCCCGGTGAGGAGTTGCGCGCGCTCTTGCGCGTCGAACTCTTCCCACATCGGAAGCTGTGCGTCGAGCACGGCTGCTCCAGTTATGTCAGCACACACCGCGGCTTCGGACGGCCAATGGCCGGCCCACGTCCCATCGCACGTGAGGTCCACGCCGGTCTGATCCTCTGTCAGACTCACCGAACTGTGCGTATCGACTCCGGGTAACATGAGCGAGACCCCGGACGCCGTCACTCCGTCGCACGACTCGATTTCAGCGTTCCAGCGCTCCCGGGCTTGATCGGTGAGGCACAAATCCGCGCCGTCGTCGCAGATCCGTAATACGTTCTCAGACAGGAGGATCTCCTCGGTATCGAGGTCGGATGCGTCCTCCGCGAGTTCGCCGTTGCTCTCGGTGGTCGTTTGCTGCTTGCCGAACCATCGAAGCACGCGCTTTGGCAGGTATCGTTTGGTCAACGCGGGCGTTCCGGGGATGAGGTACCCCCGCAACCCGATCGCGAGGACCGCGATACCCAGCACACCTCCGGCGAGATAGAGTGACTCCACTGCCGCGATCGCCGCCAGAATGATCCCGATCACCGAATTAACGATCGTACACGGGAGGCATCGATTGTTACCCGTATACCGCGGGTCCTGAATCGACTGTATGTAGCGCATTCGCTTATGTCGCTTGAATAGACGCCGTGATATAATTGTTTCTCAAACTCGGGATCAGCGTGGAAATTTCCGCCCTCGACGAGAGCGGGACCGGTGCTCAGTGTCGCGGGCTCTGGACGGACCTCGATTCATCTCGAACACAACCTCGGAAGGATTCGGTGATCGGGATCATTCTGGTTCTGATACGTACTTTGCGTTCGAATGATCCGCGTGTCCACGATCGGTGAAATGATCGACGCAGCCAAAATGATTGAAAGCGATGGTATTCGTTCTTTCATCATATACAATATGTTTTTATGGAATTTCCGAACTCGTGTTGTCGGACGCGGTGGCTGAGGCTTTTCGTCGGGCGCGCCGATGAGATCGCCGGGGTCACCGGTGAGGTCACGGAGTCTACGCCATCGGAGGTCTCGGAAGGGTCATGAGAGATTCCCGCGATATCGGAAACTGGGGCCTCGGGGCCGTCGTGAGCGAAGATTTACTTGGCTTCCGAAGTAGTCGCAAGGCACGGCCAGTGAGGCCTGCCGCTCCTGTACCGCTTTTAATCGACGGCAACTCGGGCCGGATGGATCCCCGCCGGTGGCTCATCAAGCGGTCTTCCGTACCGGTTATGAACCGCGACGCAACCGCGTTCGACAGCATATCATAAAGAAAGCTAACTGTATTCGAAAGTGGTATTTCTGGCAGATAATGGTTGATTCCGTCGTCTATAATATCGCGGGTATCGGCTCTCGCTCCACAGTCTCAAGGCCGATTCGCTGGGCACGCCCGAGGGGCGGGTTTCGGCGTATCGCGTCGAAGTCCCGTCCGGACTCACTCGCGGCGCACCACAGCGGTCGGTGAGGGCATCGAACCACTAAGGGGCTATCAGTGAGAAGCGGTACCCATGACAGACACGGAGCACGGCGATGGCCCGAGTGATCTCGACGGGATGTCCATCGACCGGGCGGTCGACATCGTCGACGACGACGAGCGAAACTCCAGCGAAGTGCGAGAAACGCTCGCGATCGTCGCCCGGGACGGGACGGTCCGACGGGAGGCTGTCGACGACGCCCTCGCGAACGCGTCGATGGTAGTGACCACCGCCGAGACGAGGGTTGAGCTCGCGGCCGAAAAGCTGGACGACGCTCGGGAAACGGCCGACCCGGTCTCGGATATGGCCCTCGTTTCGGCGCGCACCGACGACTTCGAAGCGCGTCTCGACCGTATCGAGGACCGAGCGGACGACCTCGGAAACGCGGTACAGGAGGTGCTCGCGATGAAGGACGAGGGCGACCTCTACGAGATTGCACGGCGGATTAAACGGGTGACGAACGCCGCCTCCGAAGTTCAGCGAATCGCCGACGACTTTCAGTTAGAGATCGAGGCGTTCGGGGAGTGGCTCGCTGACGCCGACCGACGAGCCGAAGAGCTCGCGGGCGACGTCGAGGCGCTCGCGGAGTCAGTGAACGAGCTGGATGCGATCGCCGAGACGCTCGCGGTCGGCGACGAGGGACCCGAGGGGGAGGCGGCGAACAGGTGGGCCGCGGCGATGGTTCGCCACCGCGTCGCGTCGCTGATGATCGCGGATCTCCGGGCGGAACTGGCGGCGCTTCGAACGTGGGCCGAGCGTGAGAGCGAGCGTTCTCCGTCGGACATCGAACCGCGCCTCGACGAGGTTCAGGCCAGCCACGAGGCCGTCGGAGAGCGGCTCGTCGCGCGTGCCGAGCCGGAGTGGACCGCGCGCTTCGACGATCGGTTGACCGCGCTCGACGCGGAGCTCGAAGCGATGGAGCCCCCGGTCGCGTGGGCTGCTGTCGAAGCCGTCGTCGCGGACCACCAACCCGCGGTCGAGTAGGACCGGCGTCTCCGAAGCGACAGCTCGTGTCCAGCCGGTCTGTCAGTCAGAGATCGGTGTTTTCGGCGCGAATCGCGGCGCTCGCCGCGGTATCTGCCATGTGTCGGCCACAGTCAGCCGTTCGCCGCAGGTGCGAGAGCACGTCGGTCAGGGCGACTGTCGTGGGCATCGGTCCCGAAACTGCCCCGTCGTACAGACGCCGTTCGACCGCAGCGATGTCTTCCGCGGCGCCGTCACATCGATCCCTCGCCTGTTGAGCCTTCGTCCCGTCGTCGCCGAGGACGGCGGTTACCACGTCGTCGACGGCGCACGCAACGTCGTCGGCTACGGAACACACGTCCCTGGCCGCCTCGTCCGGGAGTGGCTCGGGGAGCTTCTCCCCGGTGCCCGCGATCCGAACGGCCTGCTGGGTGACCGTCTCGAGACGCCGAGCGATAGCGTGGAAGGCGAACAGTTCTGGTCGGGAAACGCCCAGCGCGTCGAGCTCGGCGGGCGAGGTCAGTGACCGGGAGAAGTGTCGCGTGACCATCTCGGCGGAGCGTCGCGCTTCGCAGGCGCGGTCGCGGATTCCCGCGTGCGTATCAGCGGCGTCGACGAACCGCTCGCTCGCGTCGCGGAGGAGCGAGGCGACCACGCGCTGGAGTCGAAGGATCGACTGGCAGACGGAGACGGACGAGGTGTCCAAGAGGTGTCTGATCGTGATCTCCGCGTCCGACTCGCTGAGGACGTTCGTCCCGACGAGGTCCCGAACCGTCGACCGGACGGCCTCGCGCTCCGCGTCGGAGAACGAGCCCGTCCGATGCAGCGTTATCGTCTCGAACCCGGCCGCGTGAGCGGTCCGAACCGCGCGCTCGACGGCTCCGGTGCCGCCCCCTGGGACGTCGACGGTCGCCTCGTCCAGACAGCCGACGTCGGCGTCCGAGGACCTGACGAGGATCGACCCGTCACGGTGGGTGTACAGGTGCAGGTCCATGCCGACCTCGAGGCCGTGACTCGCCGCCCACTCCTTCGGGATCGAGACGGTGAACGTTCCGCCGCCGACCTCCTGGAGCTTTCTCGTCTCCATCGTCAGTAGATCAGCTCGGGGTCACCGTCGCTCATGTACAGCGTCCGTGCGGCGATGTTGACGGCGTGGTCTCCGACCCGCTCCAGATCGCGGACCGTGAGCAGCAGTCGCGATACGTCGTCAAGCAGTCGCTCGATGTCCCAGCGGTCGGGCTCGCTGGCGACCAGTTCGCGGACGACGGCCTCGCTGGCGTTTTGACACGAGGCGTCGAGGTCGTCGTCTCGTTCGGCGATCGCTCGACACGCCTCGGGGTCGGCCTCGACGTAGGCGTCGAGCGCCTTTTCCGCCTGCTTGGAGGCGGTCTCGCCGATCTCTCGGAGCCGGCTCTCCGAGATGACTTCCGAGCTACCGGCGAGGGCGTACCGGGCGAGGTTCGTCGCGAGGTCGCCGATCCGCTCCAGATCGGTGAGGATCTTGAACGACGCGGCGACGAAGCGCAGATCCGAGGCGACGGGTTGTTGGAGCGCGATCAGCTCGATACAGTCGGCTTCGAGATCGAGGTACTGCTGGTTGACGCGCTCGTCGCCGTCGATCACCTCACGGGCCAGCCCGCGGTCGGCGCGTTCGAGCGCATCCAGCGACCGACCGAGCTGATCGAGCACCTCCCTCCCCATCGACTCCACGTCGGCACGCAGCTCGTCGAGCGACTCGCGATAGTCCTCGCGGGGCACGGCGATCACCCGAACTTCCCGCTGACGTAATCCTCGACGCGCTGGCTCTCGGGGTTCTCGAAGATCTTCTCGGTGTCGTCGTACTCGACGAGCTCGCCGCCGGTGAGGAAGACGGCGGTCTGGTCGGAGACGCGGGCGGCCTGTTGCATGCTGTGAGTGACGACGACGACCGTGTAATCCCGCGCGAGGTCCTCGATGAGGTCCTCGATCTTCGAGGTGGCGATCGGATCGAGCGCCGAGGCCGGCTCGTCCATGAGGATGACCTCCGGATCGACGGCCAGACACCGGGCGATACAGAGGCGCTGTTGTTGCCCCCCGGACAGCCCGAGCGCGTTGTCGTCCAACCGGTCGCTCACCTCCTCCCACAGCGCGGCCCGTTCGAGCGACCGCTCGACGAGCGCCTCCTCGCGGTCGGGCTCCGCGCGCCCGGTCAGTCGGGCGAGCAGGCCCGTCTCGATATCGCCGTGTTTCCGCGGTCCGTACGACACGTTCTCTCGGATCGACTTGGGGAACGGGTTGGGGCTCTGAAACACCATCCCGACCCGCTTACGCAGCTCGACGAGGTCGACGCCGTCCTGGTAGATGCCCTCGCCGTCGAGCGCGACCGACCCGTCGACGCTGGCGGCGCGGATGCGGTCGTTCATCCGGTTGAGACACCGGAGGAACGTCGACTTCCCGCAGCCGGACGGACCGATCAGCGCCGTCACGCTCTCTTCGGGGATGTCCATCGAGACGCCCTTGAGCGCGTGGTCGTCGCCGTAGTGGACATCGAGGTCGTCGACGGCGAGTTTGGTCTCGCCGCCGGCGTCGTAGCTCGTCCACTCGGGACGCGTCTCCTCGGCGGTCTCGCCGGCGGTCGTGGAGACGTCTTGTCCGTCGGTGCGGTTCACAGTCGTCGCTGCGGTCTCTGCGGTCTCTGCGGTCTCCGCAGTCTCCGCGGTGTCTGTCTGACTCATTGGTGAAGCTTCTGTCTGAAGTAGTAGCGCGTCGCGATACCGACTGCGTAGAAGGCCAACACGACGAGCAGCAGCGTCAGCGCCAGCCCCCACGCGAACTCCTGCGGGTTCCGGATGTTCCCGCTCAACCCCGCAGTGATGAGCGCGTACAGCTGGTACGGCAGCGCGCTCGTCGCCTCCAACAGCGCGGGGTTGCTGACGAACGGCGGCGAGGCGCTCAGGCGGAAGCTACCCAACACGTCGGGGGCCGCCGCCTTCGCCGGCAGGACGCCGCCGCCCATCGTCAACAGGATCGGGGCGGTCTCGCCCGCGATCCGCCCGACGCCGAGGATGACGCCGGTGGTAACGCCGGGAATCGCCGCGGGGAGGACGACGCTGCGGATCGTCTGCCACTTGGAGACGCCGAGCGCCGCGCTGGCGTCGCGATACTCGTCGGGGACCGCGAGGATCGCCTCCCGGCTCGTGATCAACACCAGCGGCAACAGCATGAACCCGAGCGTCAGCATTCCGGCGATCAGCGACTTCTGGTTGCCGAACCGGGGGATCAGGAAGGCGGCGCCGAACAGGCCGAACACGATGCTCGGCGTGCTCCAGAGTCCGTTCGTCGCCACTTCGACGGCCCCCGTGAAGCGGCCCTGTTCGGCGTACTCGCTGAGGAACACGGCGGCGCCGACGCCGGTCGGCACGGCGAAGCAGACGGCGCCGACGACCAGCCAGACCGTCCCCACGAGCGCGGGGAACACGCCCGCGACGTCGGCCAACAGCCCGGCGCCGTTGGTCAGGAACGGCCAGCTGACGAGTCTCTCGCCGCCGACGCTAACCCCGTTCAACAGCCCGGGGAGTCCCTTGGCCGCGACGAAGGCGACGAGCCCGACGAGCACCGCCAGGATCGAGCCGACGACGAGGTAGATGAGCACGTATGCGCCGACGTTGCGGCCGCGGGCGCCGAACCCGCCGGACGCCTTCGCGGCGCTCCAGCCGGTCACCAGCGAGGCGAACAGCACGACCACGGGAACGACGGTGTCGCCGAACAGGGTCGCGTTGTACCCGACGAGCGCGTGTTCCCAGCCGGGGCCGACGACGCCGCTGATGAGCGCCAGCCCGCAGAGCCCGGCGACGGCCCCCGCGGGCACCGTCGATCCGATGTCTTCGCGCGGGAGCGCGGTCGTCGCGAACGCGACGCCGCCGAGGACCGCGCCGGCGCCGAGCCGACCGACCGTCCCGAGCCCCGCGGCACCGGACGCGGCCGCGCCCACGGCGACCCAGATCCCCGTGAATGCGGCGGCGGCGACGATCCCCGCGCTGGGCTGGGGCCCGGTGTCCACGTACCCCGTCCGCGAGGCGACGCCGAACCCGACGACCGCCGCGCCGAGCGCGAGCAGTACCGCGCCGAGCGCCACCGACAGCCCGACGCCGGCGACGGGGGCGTCGATCGCGACCAGGCCCAACAGCGCCGCCAGCCCGACCGCGAACGCGACGCCGGAGAGCCCGACCGCGCTCCCGGTGGCGGCCTCGTAGGCCGTGCGGTCGTCGCGGACGAGCGCGGTCCGGGTGGCGCGGCTCATTCGGCACCCCCGAGGCGCCGCCGCATCCGCGCCTCGATGTACTGCGAGCCGACGCTCAGACACAACACGGTGACGAACAGGACGACGCCGGCGGCGAACAGCGCGCTCTCGTGGACGCCGTTCGCGCTGCCGTAGCCGCGCGCGATGAGCGACGTGAGCGTCTCGTAGCCGTAGAAGACGTTCACGAGGGGGTCGCTGATCCGCGGGACCCCGGCCAGCATCACCGTCGCGGCCATCGTCTCGCCGATGGCCCGCCCGACCCCGAGGAGGACGGCCGCCGAGACGCCCGAGAAGGCGGCGGGCAGCGTGATCGAGGTCATCGACTGCCAGTCGGTCGCCCCCAAGGCGAGCGAGCCGTCCTTCATCACGTCCGGCACGCTCGTCAACGCGTCTTCGGCCACCGAGACGACGGTCGGGAGCGCCATCAGCCCGACGACCATCCCGACGAACAGGTACGTCGAACCGCCGTTGAGGGCGAACGCGTCGCTCGCCCACGGGTTGATGACGGTGAAGCCGATGAAGCCGTACACGATCGAGGGGATGCCCGCCAGCACCTCGATGCCGGGCTTGACGAGTTCGCGGACCCGCGGCGGCGCGATCTCGGCGACAAAGAGCGCCGCGGCGACGCCGAGGGGCGCCGCCACGAGCGTCGCGATGGTCGTCACCATCACCGTCCCGTGGATCATCGGGAGCAGCGAGTAGCGAACGGGCTCCGAGACGGCGTCCCAGCGTGCCTGTGCGAACATGCCGAGCCCGGGAACGGAGACGCCGAAGACGCTCGCCGTCTCGTACCGGAACGCGGGGATCGACTCCGCGAAGATGAAGGCGACGACGAGCCCGAGCGTGACGAGCGTCACGGTCGTCATGGCGAAGGTGACCGCGCGGGCGACGAGCGCCTGATGGCGGACCCAGCCGTAGCCGGCGGCGATCAGGAACGCGCCGAACGGAACGGCCGTCCACGCGGACGCCAGCAGGAACCCGACGAAGGCGACCAGGAGCGACCCCATCGAGGCGAGGACAACCGCCAGCGCCTCCGGGTCGGCGTCGTCGACGAACGCTCGGGTTCTGGTCAGCCGTCGCTCGATGCTCGCGCGCCAGTCGGTTCGGGGGGTGGTGAGTGACATATAATGGGGTCGGACCGCGAGGCGAGCGTCCGCGCGACCGCGGACTTACGCCTGATCGGGGAGCTTCTCGCGTTCGGCCTCGATGTCCGAGGTCGGCAGCGTGATGTAGTTGACGTCCTCGACGAACGTCTTCTGGCCGAACTCGGTCAGGAACATGTTGAGGAACGCCGCCTCGCGCCTGTCCGTTCCCTCGGGCGTCTCCTCGTCTATCCGCGTGTACATGTGCAGGTCCCGGTTCAGCGGGTACTCGGAGTCGAAGATGGTGTTCTCGGCGTCGGGGTCCGGACGGTAGACGGTGCCCTCGAAGTCGATGGCGATCGCCTGGATCCCCGAGCCGGAGAACGCCAGCGCCATGTAGCCGATGGCGTTGTCGTTGTCCTGGAGGACCTGTTGGACCTGCTGATTCTGTCCGAGGCGCGTGTCGACGTCCATCGGCGCGTCGGCGTCGCCGAGCATGTTCAGCCGGAACGACGTGTCGGTCCCGGAGCCCTCGGCGCGGCCGACCACGTAGATCTCTCGGTCCGGACCGCCGACCTCGCTCCAGTTCGAGATGTCGCCCTGGTAGATCCCGCGGATCTGGTCGCCGGTGAGCTGCTCGACGCCGGCGTCGTAGATGGCCTGGCTGACGAACACGGGCTGGCCGTCGCGGCCGACGACGTGGTCGACGTAGTTCTCGTCGCGCTGCTCCTCGCTGATGTCGAGCTCCGCCGTGATCGGCCCCGAGGAGTTCCCGATGTCGACGAGGCCGTCCCGGACCGCCTCACAGCCCGTCCCCGAGTGGCTCAGCGCGACGCGGGTCGCGAACGGCGGGTTCGAGCGCTCGCCGGTCGGCTCGAAGCCGTACAGGCTGGCGAAGTAGTCGGCGATGTTCATGTCGGTCTCGATCTGGTCCCACCCGGCGACCGACGACTCGCTATTGGAGCCCCAGTACTCGCCGTCGCTCGCCGGCGAGTTCGAGTTCCAGTAGGAGCTCCCCTTGTTCGAGATGGGGTACACCGTCGACGACCCCTCGGCCGTCACCGTCGCCGGCGCCGACGACCCGGACTCCATGGAGTTGGTGCTCTCACTCCCGCCGCTGTCGCTCCCGTCACCGCCGTCGCTTCCGCCGCTCCCGTCGCCGCCGTCGTCGCCGCTCCCGCTGTTGCCGCTACACCCCGCGAGGCCGGCCGCCCCGACCGCGGCCGACGTGAGCAGATACTTTCGGCGTGATACCGCGTCCGCCTGACGCCCCGAATCACGTGACATCAGGTGAGTGCAGGCGGGATTCTATTAAACAGGTTTATAATAGGTTACTATACGGATACTTTTCGGCACCGTGTCGCCAGTATCGGGCAGTATCGATCGGTATCGATACTGATCGGTATATATCGATACTGATTCCTCGGCGAACCGGACCGGTCGGTGGCCGTGCGACGGCGCAGTCGACACGGCGGCCGGATCGGCGGTCACCGAAACACGGCGGCCGGATCGGCGGTCACCGAAACACGGCGGCCGGATCGGCGCCCGTTCGCTTATTTCACCAGCGTCGTCGGAACCGCCGTCTCACGGGCGACGGCCTCGGCGACGCTCCCGATCAGAGCCCTCGAGAGTCCCGAGCGACCGTGCGTGCCGAGCACGACGTGATCGAACCCCTCGCCCTCGGCGTACTCGGCGACGCGGCGCTTCGGCTCGCCCGTGAGGAAGGTGACCGCCACATCCCGGTCGCCGGCGATCTCGCTGACGGCGTCGAACACCGACGCGGCGGTCTCGTCGCCCGCGCCCGCGACCTCGTCGAGCGAGCCGCCGACGACCTCCTCCGTGTCTTGGGGGAGCATGTCGAGCTCGGGGGAGGCGACGTGGACGACGGTGATGCGCGCGTCCGGGAACGTTTCGAGGGCGAACGCGAGCGCCTCGCGGCCCAGCGGCGAGTCGTCCATCGCGACGAGCACGTCGTCGGTCATACGTCGGCTTCGACGGGCGACGGTATCAAACCGGGGTTTCCGGGACCCATCAGGGAGCACGGGCGTCGTCCGTCGCGCGAACACGTTCGGGGGAGACCCCAAACGGATGGGGCGGGAAGCCCGGAGTACTCCGATGTTCGACGACCTCGACACGGACCGGCGGCCGCTGGTTCTCATTTGGGAGGTGACGCAGGCGTGCGGGCTCGCCTGCCGTCACTGTCGCGCCGACGCGAAGCCGTCGCGGCACCCCGACGAGCTGACGACCGCGGAGGGGAAGCGCCTCCTCGACGACGCGGCGGCGTTCGGGGACGGCCAGCTCGTCGTGCTCTCCGGCGGCGATCCGCTCGCCAGAGACGACCTCCTGGAGCTGGTCTCGTACGGCGACGATCGGGGGCTCCGCATGACGATCACCCCCAGCGGGACGCGATCGCTGACGCCCGACCGGGTCGAGGCCCTCGCCGACGCCGGGGTCCGGCGGATGGCGCTCAGCCTCGACGGCGCGACGCGGGATATCCACGACCGGTTCCGGGGCGAGGAGAGCTTCGAGAGCACGCTGGAGGCGGCGGAGGCGGCGTCCGACGCGGCGCTCCCGCTGCAGATCAACACGACCGTCTGCGCGGAGACGGTCGACGAGCTCCCCGCGATCCGGGACCGCGTGCGAGACCTCGGCGCCGTCCTCTGGAGCGTGTTCTTCCTCGTTCCGGTGGGTCGGGGCCGGATCCTCGATCCCATCTCGCCGGAGCGGGCCGAGGCCGTGATGGAGTGGCTCCACGGCGTCGCCGAGTCGGAGCCGTTCGGCGTCAAGACGACCGAGGCGCCCTTCTACCGCCGGGTCGGTATTCAGTCGGACGGCGACGAGGGGGCGGCCCGACGGCGCGGCGGAATCACCGCCGGCCGCGGGTTCGCGTTCGTGAGCCACACCGGCGAGGCGTACCCGTCCGGGTTCCTCCCGGAGTCCGCCGGCAACGTCCGCGACCGATCGATCGTCGACATCTACCGGCACTCAGACCTCTTCGAGTCGCTCCGCGAACCGGACAGGCTGAAAGGGAAGTGCGGCGCCTGCGAGTTCCGACGGGTGTGCGGGGGGAGCCGCTCGCGGGCGTTCGCGACGACCGGGGACCCCCTGGAGAGCGACCCGCTCTGTCCGTACGTTCCGGAGGGGTACGACGGCGAGTTGCCGGCGACGCTCGGCGCCGGTTCCGAGGGACCGGCGGGGACGACCGACGCCGCGGACTGACGCCTCTCAGAGCCTCGGACGCGTGGCAGTTGGATATGCGGTTCGATCGCCCCGTCGAACCCTCAGAAGGGTTCTGCCGCCACCGAATTCTGAGTGCCGATCACCTCAGAGGGGCCGTACCCCGTGATGCGCGTGGCGCCCGTCGAGGATGACGCGGGCCCCCGTGAAACAGAGTACCCTATCCAGGACGCTTCTCCGGATCGGCGGTGATTTCCTCCGCGAGAGAGGCGCCGAGTATTCGACGCTGTCGGAAGCGACGAACGACTCCACCGGGGAGCAGGGTGGCTCCGGCGTTTCGAGCCCGGCATGCGAGACTCGACTGGGCGGTCCCGAGAGCACCGAGCCAACGGGATTCGGTACGTATCTGATCGGCACGTCGCTTTCGCTCGCGCTCGTACGCGTCGAACGCTGTCGGCGGATCTTCGCTCGTTGTGAGTGCGGCAGCTAACGCGACAGCGTCCTCGATCGCCTGCGCTGCGCCTTGCCCGGCGAAGGGTAACATCCCGTGGGCCGCGTCGCCGGCGAGGGCGACCGATCCGCGAGACCATCGGTCGAGCGGTGGCACGTCGGCGAGGCCAGTCGTGATGATGTCGTCGGAATCGAGCGATTCGATCACTGTGGGAATCGGCTCCGGGAAGCCGCGGTAGTGTTCGCGCACCCACTCCGCGCGGGGTCGGTGGTACGTAGTCGCGGATTCCAACCGGTTCGGAACCGTCGCGAACCAGTAAAACCGATCCGAACCAACGGGAGCACCACCGGTGTAAGTGCCGTGTCCCCAGACCTCCACTCCCGTTGATCGACACCGTTCGGGCAACTCGCAGGGTACCACGGACCGATGGACTGCGGCATCAAACGACCGCGTTTCGGCCTCTGGCGCGATCGCGCCGCGGACGTTCGAGTCGATGCCATCCGCGCCGATGACGATGTCAGGGCTGATGCGCATCCCGTCCTCGAACCGAACGGTCGGGGACTCCGGGTCCTCGACGGCCGCACAGGCCTTGCCCGTCCGGACGGCTCCGCCGAGTTCATCGAGGAGGACCTGCTGGAGATCCCCACGCTGGATCGCCACGTAGCCGTAGTCGTAGCGCGCTCGTTCGACGCCTTCGAGGTCGAATCGTTGGAGAACTCGCCCGCTCGGGGAGAGGATCCGAGCGTCGTCGAGCGCCATCCCCGCGGACCGTACCCGGTCCGCGATTCCCAAGCGGTCAAGTGCCAATAGCGCGTTCGTCTGGAGGAGGATTCCGGCACCCACAGGCCGGTATTCAGACGCCGCTTCGTACACCGTCGGCGACGCCCCTCGTCGTTCGAGGGCGATCGCGGTCGTGAGACCGCAGATGCCGCCGCCGATAATCGCGATCTCACTCGTCTCGCCGATGTGTTCCATGGACGGCGATACGGCCTCGGCAGTGGAGACATCCCTGCCGGTTGAATACGGCTCTTTAAGGTACGAATCGATCGTGTCCGGGTCCCCGTCGACGCGCCGCTCGCCTCTGGGGGCGACCGGCGGATGGCGGTGAGCCAGTTCGAACCCCCGCCCGTGACACGGTGCTTGCCGCACTCGAACGCGAGTCAGACGCTGTCATCGGGTTCAGAACGGGAACCGGTCCCTGGCCGACTGAAACGCGAGTCGGCCGAGCAACTGGGCGGGGCCGCGCTTCGGCAGGTCGCGGACGACATCTCTCTCGCTCGGCGGCTCGCTCTCCCCGACGCCGAGTTCCCAGTCGGTCTCCGACTCGAAGCGGGCGACCGCAGACTCGACGCGGTCGCGCACCGCGTCGGCGTCCATCGCCTTCACCTCCCCGTCCTCCATCAGCACGTCTCCGTCGACGATGACCGCCTCCACGTCGGCAGACGTCGCGTTGTTGGCGACCTGCGCCGGGACGTTGGTCAGCGGCGTGAACTTCGGCTTGTCCACGTTGAGCAGGATGATGTCGGCGCGCTTGCCGGGTTCGAGACTGCCGATCTCGTCGCCGACGCCGAGCGCCTTCGCCCCCTCGACAGTGAGCATCCGTACCAACTCCATCGAGTGGTACTGCCCGGTCGACCGCTTGAGGTTGGCCGCGAGTCTGGCCTGTCGGGCCTCGCCGAACATGTTGTACGAGTCGTGCCAGTAGTGGTCGTCGATGCCGAGGCCGACGTCGACACCGGCGGCTCGGAGTTCCGGCACCGGCGTCCACTGCACGTCGCTGCCCGTGTTCCAGTACGAGAAGATCGACGGACAGTGTGCGACCGACGCGTCCGCCTCGGCAGTCCGCCGGATGTCCTCGTCGTCCGCGATACGGAAGTGCGCGGCCACTAGCCGATCGTCGAGGAGGCCGACGTCGTCGAGCAGGTCGAGCGAGTCGTTCGCACCGTTCGAGCGCGCCATCGTGTTGCTCTCCTCGAGTTCGAGCAGGTGGGTGTGAACGAGCAAGTCGGGGTGCTCCGCGGCGAGGTCAGCGGTGCGCTCCCACAGCTCGCGCGTACACGACCAGTCGTCGTGGGGGTTGATCGTCGCGCGGATGCGACCGTCGTAGGTATCGTGGTACTCGTCGATAAACTCGCGGGCACGGGCGAACTGCTCGTCGACGGGAACGTCCCAGAAGAGGTCGGAGAGCGCCGGGCCGAAGAACCCGCGGAGGCCCGCCTCGCCGAACGTCTTCGCACCCGCGCTCGGACGGACGTCTTGCGAGTTGACGGTGGTGACGCCGCCCGCGAGGAAGTTGAGCGCGGCGAGTTCGTACCCCGCCTCGGTGAGGTAGTCGAACTCGCCGTCCGCGATCCGGCCGTAGATAGCGGTTATACTCCCCATCATCTCCAGCAGGTCGAGGTCGCTGAACGCGCCGAGCAACGGCGTCAGTTCGAGGTGCGTGTGCGCGTTGACCAGCCCCGGCATCACGAGCTTCCCTTCGCCGTCGATGACGCGGTCGGCCGCGATGTCCGAACCGTCGTCCCGAGACTGTCGCACCTCCGTGATGTGGCTATCCTCGACGAGCACCGTACCCCGTTCGTAGAGCCGATTCCTGTCGTCGACCGTGAGAACGACGGCATCGTGGATCGCGATGTCGGCGGCCATCGGGTTCGACTTCTTACTGAGCGCTCATCAGGATTGGTGTTGGCCGTCTCCATCGGGACGGTACGAGGGGCTGTTTGAACGAGTTCCCCGGAACCGATCGCGAGAAGGGGAGTGGCTGTCCGTCACGGGGCGAAACTCACGGTACCGTTTCGACGCATGCGACCGCATCGAATAGCCAGCTCGACAGGAACTGGAATCGGAATTCACATAGCCGAATAGCTGTAACGAGAGATGTTCGAATGACAGAAGACAGCAGCTCCAACCACGTTCCCAGTCAACCGGTTATTGTCCAAGAGGATACCCATCAGAACGAGATACCAGACAATATTGACTCAGAGCTGTATTCGACAGACACTCCGTCCAACTCGTTCCACGAGTTCAAAATCGAGCGTGGAGACGAGCTCGTTGAAGCGCTTCGGAACAACGGCTACACGGTAGAATTCAGAGATCGGTAACGCCTAGATCAAGTGTTAGGGTGCGCCTTCGGACGAACCGCCTCTCATCCGAATCGCTGCTCGTATTTGTCAAAGACCCCTAGTCCGGTGAACCATCCCGGGGTGTGAGACTCCTCGTGATCCCGGTCGAAACCGTACTCTGTCGCTATCCGATCGTCGATCGTCGCCACATTCACCACAACGTTAATGTTCATTGGGTATATCTGTTTGTATAATTATGATCAAAGGACATTTCGCGTCGGCGGGGGCGAGTCTCGAATACGGTGCTGCTGACTGCCTCTTCCCGGTCGAGGAGCTGGATGCGATCGTCCACAAGTACCGGGATGCCCAACTCGCGCTCGACGACGTCGACGGGGCGAGCGTGATCGTCGTCGCCCCGACGAACTTCGCATCGAGTTACCGACTCACCCAGCACGCGCTCACGGCGATCCCCGTGGAAAGCCTTCCGTCCGCGATCCGGGCCCGAATCGCAGACGCGATCGACGCCTCGCTTGAGACGTTCGAGCTCGTCCAAATCGGCACGTGGAACGGGAGCAGTTCGGACCACTCGCTCGCCGAGTTCGCCGACGCCTGACCGCCGATCCGTCCGCGTATCGGAGCACCCCAACCCACCTCGAAACAGGACGACCATGACCGACACGCTCGCCGCGGAGTATCCGGAGGCCGCCCCGCACATTCAGGAAGCCGTCGATGAACACGGCGAAGACTGGGTGTTAGAGAACTACTACGAGGAGCTCTATCCGCTCAAGCAGGTGATGGCGGTACCCGAAAAGGAGGAACTCCCGTTCTACGACGAAGGCGAACACGGGGCGATGACGGAAGCGGAACGGGCAGAGATGTACCGAGCATGGTGTGAGTACCGGGAGAACCTGCGGACTGGGACAAAACCGGGCGAGTGACCGCCTCTGAGTACGGTGCGGCTTTCGTGGCGCAAAACACGCTCGGTCGCCGCGGTTGACGATGGGAGACGACGGATACGGCGGATGGGTTTTGGTGAGTAGGAGAAAGCCTATCCGATAGGTCTTGGAATCGTGTCGTATGCCGAATGTGACCGTTCTGTCTTCTTTGTCTGAGGATTGGCAATGAGTGAGTCGAGCCACCGCACCTTCGATGGCACGCTGGTGACAGCACCGTTCGGTACTCGGAACGTCGAAGCAGCGGCAGGCGACATCTACGCGGACTACCTCGACGAGTATGATTCCGAGGAGATACTCGTCATCACGGGGGCACCCACGAGCACGAACACGTTCCGTGACGCGCTGGGTGAGGAGCTGTCGGGGGCGGCGACGCCGTACGTGACATCGCTCGTCGTCCACGCGACTGACATCCTCAATCAGACCGATGACCGCGTGATTCTGTCCGACGCGCTACGACGGGAACTCCTCTATCGGTTCCTCGCGGACCACGAGTGGGGGACGGAGTACCTGCGACGAGCGTCCGAGCAGCCGTCGTTCATCGAGGATGTGGACCAAGTGATCGACACGCTCTCCTGGCAGACCGTCACGCCGGACGAGACACCGGAACTCCGAGAGATCTCGGCCGCGCTCGACGCGTTCCACGAGTGGCTCGCCGAGCACGACCACATGGAGCGCGGACAGCTCATCTCCGAGGCGCGTGACGTGCTCACCGGCGACGACCGCGGTGACGTCGTCGATTTCGAGGCGGTGCTTGCGGTCGAGTTCGAGGAGTTCTTCCCGCTCGACCGTGCGTACCTCGATGCGCTCACGGCGGACTGCGAGCTCGTGTGCGTCGCCGAGGAGAACGCGAGTGTGCGTCGAACGTGGGTCGAGACGGGACCGGTGACGGAGTACGTCTCGTTCGACGAGTCTCGACGCGAGCCCCCGACGACGCCGTCGAATCGACCGGCGGCCACGGCGGCGTACTTCGCCGACGAGCGAGTGGAAGCCGATCCGGAGTCCGGGGCCGTCTCTGTCTTGGCTACAGACTCGAGTGACGAGCAGCTCAACGCGGTCGCGAACGAGATCGAGTCGCTCGTCGAAGAGCCCGACTGGCAGTACGACGATGTCGCGGTCGCCACGAAGGGAAGCGGAGAGAGCGTCACGGACGTCATCGAAGCGTTCGAACGCGCCGGGATTCCGACGGAATCGACGACTGTGACCGGGTTCGGAGATGATCCGGCGATCAGGGAGTTGCTCGCTGTCGTCCGCCGACTCGCAGCCGACGACGATGATGACGCCCTCGACCACGGACCAGATATCGACGGTAGTCGCGCGGAACGGATGCGGGGCATGGAGTCGATCGAGGATGCGGTGCGGTGGTGGGCGACGGACGCGGGGGTGAAAGAACGCGTCGCGGAGCGGGCCTCGCCGCTCGACGCGCGGTCGCAGTTCGGGAACGTCCGCCGAGCCTTCCGGATGGCGGAGTTTCTCGAAGCAACCGAGTTCGCGGAGGCGACGTGGGCGTCCTTCGACGAGATGTTGGAACGCGCTCACGAGTACGCGCCACAGCAGAACCAGACGAGCGCCACGGACCTCGATGGTGGCGTGCGCGTCGATCATTTGCAGGCCATCAAAAACGAGTCGTTCCGGGCGGTGTTTCTCGTGAACCTCGTCGACGGCGAGTATCCGGGTGACGCGTCCATGACGCGGTTGTTCCCCACGGAGCGCGTCGCGTCGATGCCGGATTACCCGGGCGTCACGGAGATCGATGCGGCGGACGTGGATGCGACGTTCCCGACGACGTCGACGGCGTCGAGTCGCCCGTTCGCGCGGTATCACACGGAGCACGCGCGGCGACGACTGGCTGTCGGTGCGGACGCGGCGTCGGAGCGCCTGTACTGTTGTCTCTACGAGTTCGAGGACACGGCGCTCGAAGAGCGCGCGCAGGCCTCGCGGTTCCTCACGGCGGCGTACGAAGCACTCCCGTGGGTGACCGACGCCGACGACCCGCAGATTACGAACGAGCAGGCGGCGGAGACGTACCTGTTGTCGCGGGTCGACGACGCGCTCGCGGAGGTCCGTCGCGCGAACAGTCAGGACGTGACGGTGTCGCTCGACGACGTCGAAGCGGACCTCGGCGAGATTCAGGAGCTCCTCGATCGGAGCGGCTCCCGCGGCGACGAACTGCGCCGGGCGTTGCGTGCGCGCGTCGAACTTGCCAGCGGGGAGGTCCGTCGATGAGCAGAGCGCTCTCCCCGTCACGGCTGGCGACGTACGCTACCTGTCCCCGTCTGTACGACTACCGGTACGTACAGGACGTGAACGCCCCGGATCGGACCGAACTCTACCTCAATCAGGGAACGATCTACCACGAGACGATCGAGGACGTGTGTGACGCGACCGACCGCGACGACGATCCGGAAGTCATCTCAGACCGAGCGATGCGGGTCTTCGATGCGAAGTGGGACGAGCACAGCACGCCCGAGGACTACGAATCGACTGCACACCGAGAGTACCAACGCGTTGAGAACCGGGCTGCCATCGAGTCGTTCTTCGATCCGGACGGCGGTGACGGGATCGAGCACGCCCGCCGGTCACTCGTCACGGAGTGCTGGGTCGAGTGCGAAGTGGACGGGCGGGAGCTTCACGGGAAAGCAGACAACGTCATCCGAACGGACGACGGGCTCCACGTGTTCGACTACAAGCGGAACACCCGCGGTGCCCTCTCGTCGGGGACGGCCGAGCGCCTCGGTGAGCATCTCGACGGCGAGGCGCACGAACCGAAGCGGGTACGGAACGCGTTTCAGACGGCGACGTACGTCGAGGGCGTGAAGAACGAACCGTTCTACGAAGACGGGATGGAGGTCCGGTTCAGCTTCTACGGGCTCCTCAATAGCACGTCGTTCGAGAGCACTCCGGACGGGTACGAGGTGTCTGCACGCGGGTATCCACGCGAAACCACGGAGATTTACGACGAACACCGAGACACGATCTGGGCGCTCATTCGAGACGCTCACGACGGCATCACGAACGACGCGTTCGAGCCGGAACCGTTCGAGCTGATCACCGAGGAGGCGTGTCCGGACTGTGACTACAGAGAGATGTGCGCTGACCGGCTGGCACCGGAGGTGCGGCGATGAGCGACGACCCTGACGAGTACCCGTCGTGGTTCCCGGTTCCGGAGGCGGATATCTCACCGGAGCCCCAGCAGGAGACGATCATCGATTCAGACGCGTACCCGATGCGTGTCCTCGCCGGTGCTGGGACGGGGAAGACGTTCACGATGGTGCGGAAAATCGAGCACCTCATCGACGAGGAAGACATCTCCCCCGACCGGATTCTCGCGTTGACGTTCACGAACAACGCGGCGAACTCGATGCGGGAGAAACTCAACGCGAAACTCGGGACCGCCGGATACGACATTGACGCGTACACGTACCACTCGATCTGTAACGAGATCCTCACCGATTACGCGTACGAAGCCGGGATCGATCCCGACTTCGGGGTCGCCACGGACGCCGAGAAGTACGCGGTCGTCATCGACGTCCTCGACGAGATCGAGTACCGATCGGTGAAACCCAACGTGTACGGCGGCGACGGGTACGCGTCGGGCGCGGCGTCGAAACTCCTGAACTTCATCGGGTCGATGAAACGCAGCGGGGTTACGCCCGACGACATCGACGCGTTCCTCGGGTCGGCCGATCGCGTCTACGAACTCGCTGATCTTCCGGAGCGCATCGAGGATATTGCCAGCGATCATCTCGGCGGCCGCTCTGTCGGGAGCGTTCTCGACTCAATCCCGGATGTCCGGTCAGAGTTAGTCGCTGAACGCGACGCGCTCGGCACACAAGGTATCGAAGCGAGTACACGAGATTTCCTCGATCGCCTCATTGAGTTGTGTGACGCGCTCGAACCGGCGTTCGAAGCACATGAGGTGGGTGCACGAGACCTCCCAGACAACGCGCACAAACTCCCGAAATATCTGCTCGGCGGCTACGCAAGCGGTGCACCAGCGGGGATTCCCGATGAGCTCAATCTCGAACTCACTGACCATCTCGATTCGTTCGTCTCCGACTGTCTCACTGCCCGTGACCTGACAGCAGGATATGCGGCATACGAACGCGAACTCGACGAACGGAACCGCATCGACTTCGACGGGCTAGTCGTCGAGACCGCTGCGCTGATGGACTCGCCGGTCGGCGAGGAAATCGCCGAGCGATGGGACTACGTGTTCTGTGACGAGTTCCAAGACACCGATCGCCTTCAGTTCGACCTCGTCACGTCGCTCGTCACCGACGACAACTTGTTCGTCGTTGGCGACGACGATCAGGCGATCTACGAGTGGCGCGGCGCGCACGTCGCTAACATCACCGACGAGCTCGACCGAGCGTTCACAGCACTCAGTGACGAACCTCTCGAAGAGAACTTCCGCTCCCGACAGCCGATTCTGAACTTGGCCAACGAAGCGATCACGAAACTCGACCACCGAGAACGACACAAGACGCTCACTCGGATCGACGAACCCGCGTACGACGGGGACACCGTCGCTACCGTCGAACTGCCAGATGACGAAGACGAGGAGGATGCAGACGGTGCGGCGCAACTTCGCACCGTCGTGCAGAATCTGGTGAGCGGTGCCGCAGAGAATCTCGATGAGACGTACGATCCGGGGGACATCGCGTTACTGGTACGGAAAAATGACCACGCCACACCCGTCATCGAGGAGTTCGAGGATGCCGGGATTCCCTACCAGGTGGCTGGGGATTTAGCCACGGAGTCAGTCGGCGTCGGCACCGTCACCGCGTATCTGAAAGCGCTCGCCCGGCCGGCAGACGAGGTGAGTTGGAACCGTGTTCTCCTGATGCGGTACCGCGTGTGCGACGCAGACCTTCGAACACTCAACGACGGGGACGACTCGCTCGTGGACGCGCTCCGTGACACACCGCTTGACGAGTTCGAGGAACCCGAGCGCATCGCGGAAGCCCGTGACCACGTCACGGAACTGCTCGATCTTCGGGACTCGGCGTCACTCAGCCACCTGTACCGCGAACTCACGGCGCTCACGAACATCGAGTGGTATCTCAGCGAGCAGGAGCGCCGGGACCTCGCCCAGCTTGAGGACGTGATCGAACAGTACGGAGACAGCGCCGTCCAACCGCCGCTCACTCCCGAGTTCGTCGACTCGCTCGAACACTACGACTCCCTGTTCGATGAGAGTGGCACCGCACCCACGAGTCAGCCGGATATCGCCGACGACGCGGTCAACGTCATGACCATCCACAAAAGCAAGGGGCTCGACTTCCCCGTCGTCCTCATTCCGCAGATCACGGCCGACGAATGGGCTCCAAGTTCGCGTACATACGATGCGCTCGAAACCGGCCTCTCGGATGGCGCGGACGCAGCGTTCGCCGAGGACTTCGTCGAACGTGACGCGCGGGAAACTCGACGCGTGTTCCACGTCGGAATCACGCGCGCCGAGGACGTCCTCGTTTTGCAGGGTGGCAGCGAAGACCGAGACGACGCCGAAGACGACCGCCCCGTTTCGGAGGCAGTGGGTGAGATCCTGCCATCACGAATTCCGTGGCAACCGGAACGCGGCCATCTCCCACTCTGGACCGACATCGAAGAGTGTCTCCCGGATACAACAGCGAATTGGACGCCAACACTCGCCGGCGAGACGATCGGGAACGTCGGCGGGACCGTGACGCATGACGGCGAGGAACTCGCGGTCGAGACTGCACGCGACCGCGTGGTCGATCTCGCAACGGCCTCTCTCAACGGGGACCTCTCAGCGAGAGCTGAGGAGACCACACTCCACGTGGCGTCGCTGACGGGTCCGTCGACGCCGCCACCGTCACTCTCGCACAGCTACACCTCACTCGCGGCGTACGAGGAATGCTCGCGGAGTCACTACCTCGACTACGTGGTCAATGCGTTCTCCGATTACCAAGAGTCCGCGACCACCACCGGGAGCGGTGTGTCACAACGTGAGATCGGGTTGTTGTTCCACGACACGGCAGAGCAAGCCGCGAAACAAGACGCTGATCGGCGTGCGGAGTGGTACGACATCTGTGAGCGGCTCGCCGGTCAGCGCCGCGCCGAGGACGCGCTCCCGGCGGCCCAGGAGTGTATCGATCGGTACTTCGAGTTGGATCTTCCCGAGTACGAGATTGTCGACGCCGAGCGAGAGTTCGAACTCGATATCGGTGGGCACGAACTCGTCGGGTACATTGACGCCGTCTATCGGAGACCCGACGGCGAACTGGTCGTCATCGACTACAAGGCGACCGAACGCCACCGCGACCTAGCGGACGATACGCAACTCCCGATCTATCTGTTGGCTTGTCGTGACCTGTACGATGAGCCGATCGCACAGGCGGGGTACGCGTACGTCGGTGAGATCGGGCCAAAAGTCGAATCGCGGGCGTTTGACGAGGACGAACTCGAAGCAGTCGAAGGGGACGTGACGGAGTCGATGAACAGTATCGCCGAGTTCTCGTTCAGTCGCTACACTGCTGGCGAGCACTGCCAATGGTGTCAGCACAACCAACTGCCCTGCGCGCCGGACTCACTCACCGTCGATCCCGAGTTCGAAGAGTAGCTCAAATCATCGGCTATCCGATGAAACGGCTCTGTTGGGCTCGCATTCTTCAGACACAATACCGTATGAAACAGCTGGTCGCTGAAGAGTGCGCATTAATCCGACAACCCCGGTCGAGGTGCGTGTCTACACAGAACGGCGTTCATTCTCGATGTGATCAACGTAGGTATCAACCACGTTCTGAATAATGGTTTCGCCGGCTTCAGCGGTTGCTTCAGTCGGATCGCCAAGCACACCGTTTTGAGTGATGGCTTTGAACCCTTCGCTCAGAAGGCGAGCGGTAGATATCTCCCCCTCAGGGCCGGACTCGATGTTCTCAACCCTTACGAGATCCTCATTCACCGCCAATACCACTGCCGTCTCGGCTGCACCGGCATGAATCACGTCTTGATCGTATTTGATCCCGGCCTTGCTGAGGCCATCATTCAGTAACTGCATATGCTCATCGAGGTCAGCCAAGGGAATCACTGTGGCTTCGATGTCCCGAGCGACATCAGGTGCAACAGTCTTGACCGGGCCGAAATTCCCGCCGTGCGTCGGGACTAAGACGATATGTTCGAAGCCATGGTCATTGAGCGACCGGCAGTATGCCCGGATTACATCCATCAGTGTTTCGGGCGGGATAGTGATCGTGCCCGGGAACTCCATGTGATGTCCCGAGCAGCCGGGCCGGATCGTCGGTGCAGCAAGAGCATCCCCCAATTTCTCCGCGATCCGCCGCGAGAGCTCGTCACCGTCCAGCGTGTCCATATTCAACGGGAGGTGGGGACCGTGCTGTTCGATCGAGCCGACGGAAACGATCGCCGTCCGTATCCCGCTTTCGAGCGCCGATTCGACTTCTGGCCATACCATCTCCTCAAGGAGTATTGACCTGCGAGAAGGCATGCAGTTGGTGGTCCTCCCACATAGTTTAAAAGACCTGTTACACTGAATGAGTGCAGCTCGGTTCGTTCCGGGCGTAGTCGATATCTGCGTCCCTGTACTGACCACACACCGGTCAGAAATATCTCCTGTTGTAGTGGGACTTCAATAGCGTTCGTATTCTCCGTATTTCGCGTAATCGAGAAGAAGCGAGCCGCCCAAAGCGCGCTCAGCCACGAACCAACACGGAGAACCGGCTCGACTCACAGAAATTTAACACGGTTATTCACGATTGATGTGAGCCGCATCGCGGCGTCGACCCGCAACATGAAAACTGATGAAATCTACTTTGGTCGACGGAGGTATTTTATAACGAACCCGCCGCTGTCTGTGGAATCCTAACCATCATGAAAACGAATGGGCGCTGCAGGATTTGAACCCGCGACAGCTTGGTCCGAAGCCAAGCACTCTATCCAGACTGAGCTAAGCGCCCGTACGTCCCGGTTCTTCGCTGAGGGTGTTAAGTCCCGCGATTCGAAAATCGTTTCGGGAACCATCGGGTCGACCTCAGCTACCACGGGGCCACGGGCGATCAAAAAGAATATTATCGGGACCGGGTATGGTTTCCGTAGTAGATGTGTCTTGGTCGTACGGCGTCATCGCCGAACGAGTGGCCCGAGTCGGTCCCGTCGTCGCTGAGGTACGCCCATGTATGACCTGAGGCCACACTTCACCGAGGAGGTCGAACCCGGAACGAACCTCCTTCTCACCGGGCCGCCGCTCACGGGCAAGCGGTCGCTGATGATGGACCTGTTGGCGGCCGGGACCGAGCGCGGCGATGGCGCGATCGTCGTCACCACGAAGGACGGCGCAGATCGCGTTCTGAAGGACTACGAGAAGCGCACGCCCTACGAGGGAAAGCCGGTGGCCGTCGTCGACTGCGTCACCCGCCAGCAGGGCGTCAGCGACGCTCGCGAGTCCGATCGGATCAAGTACGCCTCCTCGCCCGTGGACATGACGGGCATCGGGATCAAGCTCTCCGAGTTCCTGCAGGCGTTCGGCGATCGGGGGATAGAGGAGAACCGCGTGATGGTTCACTCGCTGTCGACGCTGTTGATGTACTCGGACCTCCAGACGGTGTTCCGCTTTCTGCACGTGTTCACGGGTCGGATCCAGAGCGTGAACGGGCTCGGGCTGTTCAGCATCGACTCGACTTCCCACGACGAGCAGGCGATGAACACCCTCAAACAGCTGTTCGACGGCGTCATCACCGTTCCGGAGGACGGCGAACCGGAGATCCGACTGGCCTGATCGCCGGGCGGGACTGTGCCGCGTGAGCCAGACCGCCGGACGTTTAATTCGCGCGACCGCGTATGCGGAGCCATGCCTATCACCGACGACGAGGGGCTCGGCCGACTGCTCGACGCCGACACGATCGCCGTGGTCGGCTGTTCGACGACCCCCGGAAAGGCGGCTCACAACGTGCCGGCGTACCTCCAGCGCCACGGGTATCGAGTGATCCCGGTGAACCCCTTCGCCGACGAGGTGCTCGGCGAACCGGCCTACGACGAACTCGCCGATGTCGAGGCCGAGGTGGACCTCGTGAACGTGTTTCGCCCGAGCGAGGAGGTTCCGGAGGTGCTCGACGCCGTGCGCGAGCGCCACGCGGAGCGTGGCGACGCTGGCGCGGCGTGGCTCCAGTTGGGGATCAGCCACGACGAGGCGGCCGCGGCCGCGGAGGCGGACGGGATCGAGGTCGTTCAGGACCGGTGTATGAAGGTCGAGCACGGGCGCCTTCGCGGATAGGGTACCGAACGCGGCGCCGCTCTGCTCTTACCCTTCCCACTCCTCGAACGACCGGTACACGCCCTTCGAGAGGTACCGCTCCGAGGAGTCGGGGAAGACGGTGGCGACGGTGTCGTAGGGGGCGTCGATATCGCCGTCCCGAATCGCCATCGCGACCCGTTTGGCCGCGATCGCGTTCGCGGCCGCGGAGGAGGCGACGAGCTGACCCTCCTCGGCCGCGAGTCGGCTCATCTCCTCGTGGGCCTCGCGGTCGGGGACGGCCCGAATGTCGTCGACGAGTTCCGGGTCGAACAGCTCGTTCCGCTCGATGTCGTGGGTGCCGATCCCCTCGGTCTTGTACTCCTCGTGCGCCACGTCGTCGCCGAGGAACTCGCGGTACGCGGAGCCGGCGGGCTCGACGGCGACGACGTGAGTGTCGGGGTGCTTCTCACGGAAGTAGCGGGCCATCCCCATCAGCGTCCCGCCGGTGCCGCAGCCGGCGACGACCGCGCCCACCTCGCCGTCGAGCGCGTCCCCGATCTCGGGGGCGGTGGTCGCGTAGTGCGCCTCGGCGTTGAGCGGGTTCGAGAACTGCTGAGGGACGACCGCGTCGTCGAGCTCCTCGGCGATCTCGTGGGCGCGGTCGATCGCGAACCCCATCCCGTCCTCGCTCGGGGTGTTGACCACCTCGGCGCCGAGCGCGCGCATGAGCTGCTGTTTCTCCACGGAGAACCGCTCGGGGACGACGAACACCGCGTCCAGTCCGAGCTGCTTGGCCGCGACCGCCAGCCCGATCCCGGTGTTACCGGCGGTTGGCTCGACCACGGTGCCGCCCTCCCCCACGTCGCCGCGTTCGAGCATGCGTTCGAGCATGTACTTCCCGATGCGGTCCTTGATGCTCGCACCGGGGTTGAACGACTCCAGCTTCGCATACACCGGCACCTCGTCCGGGGAGTCGTGTACTCGGACGAGCGGCGTCTCCCCGATCGTCTCCAACACCGACGACAGGGGCTCCCGATGGGTCGTCATGTTGCCGCAATCGTTGCCGCCCCTTTTGCGTGTTTCCATGGCCGCGTCGGCCGCCACTTGTCGTCGGCGACGGCGGGAGTTGCCGGGAGACGTGACGGAGATGTCCGGACGCGACCGCCAGGGATGTCCGGACGCGACCGCCAGGGATGTCCGGACGCGACCGCCAGGGATGTCCGGACGCGACCGCCAGGGATGTCCGGACGTGACCGCCAGCGTCGTGGACGTGAGACCGTGACGGGGATCGAACAAACTTATGCCCCTCGTCCGGTTCCGAAGAGGTATGAGCGAGACCGATGCGCAGGCCGACGTGACGGTCGTCCTTCCGGACGGATCAGAGCTGGACGTTCCGGCGGGGGCGACAGTCGAGGACGTGGCCTTCGAGATCGGCCCCGGGCTCGGTCGCGACACGGTCGCGGGGAAGATCGACGGCGAACTCGTCGAAAAGCACGCGGAGGTCCACGACGGCGCGCGGATCGAGATCGTCACCGACCAGTCCGACGAGTATCTCACCGTGTTACGCCACTCGGCCGCCCACGTCTTCGCGCAGGCGCTCCAGCGGCTCTACCCGCAGGCGACGCTCACGATCGGTCCCCCGACCGACGAGGGGTTCTACTACGACGTGACCGACGTGGACCTCGACGAGGACGACCTCGACGCGATCGAAGACGAGATGGACGACATCATCGAGGCCGACTACGACATCGAGCGCGAGGTCCGGTCCCGCGAGGAGGCCAAGGAGATCTACGCCGACAACGAGTACAAACTGCAGATCCTCGACGAGGAGGCCGACGACGAGGAGGTCACCTTCTACTCACAGGACGGCTGGCGTGACCTCTGTCAGGGCCCGCACGTCGAGTCCACGGGCGAGATCGGCGCGGCGACCCTCCTGGAGGTCTCGGCCGCCTACTGGCGCGGCGACGAGGACAACGACACGCTCACCCGCGTCTACGGGACGGCGTTCGCCTCCGAGTCCGACCTCGAAGAGCACCTCGAACTGCGCGAGGAGGCGATGGAGCGCGACCACCGGAAGATCGGCCAGGAGATGAACCTCTTCTCGATCCCGACGGTGACCGGGCCGGGGCTCCCGCTGTACCACCCGCCGGGCAAGACCGTGCTCCGCGAGCTGTCGGACTTCGCCAACGAGCTCAACCGCGAGAACGGCTACGAGGAGGTCGAGACGCCCCACGTGTTCCGGACGGAGCTGTGGAAGAAGTCCGGCCACTACGAGAACTACAAAGAGGACATGTTTCTCCTCGACGTCAACGACGAGGAGTACGGCCTCAAGCCGATGAACTGTCCGGGCCACGCGACGATCTTCGACCAGCAGTCGTGGTCGTACCGCGACCTCCCGCAGCGCTACTTCGAGAACGGGAAGGTGTATCGGAAAGAGCAGCGCGGCGAGCTCTCCGGTCTCTCGCGGGTCTGGTCGTTCACCATCGACGACGGGCACCTGTTCGTCCGGCCGGACCAGATACGTCAGGAGATCGAGTCGGTGATCGAGATGATCTTCGAGGTCGTCGAGACGCTCGATCTGGACGTCGAAGTCGCGCTGGCGACCCGCCCCGACAAGTCGGTCGGCGGCGACGAGATCTGGGAGTCCGCGGAGGAGCAGCTCCGCGACGTGCTCGAATCGGGCGGCTACGACTACGACGTCGAGCCCGGCGACGGCGCCTTCTACGGCCCGAAGATCGACTTCGGCTTCGAGGACGCGCTGGGTCGCGTCTGGGACGGCCCGACGGTCCAGCTCGACTTCAACATGCCCGACCGGTTCGATCTGAGCTACACGGGCGAGGACAACGAGGACCACGAGCCCGTGATGATCCACCGGGCACTGTACGGGAGCTACGAGCGCTTCTTCATGGTGCTCATCGAGCACTTCGACGGCGACTTCCCGCTGTGGCTCGCGCCCGAGCAGGTCCGCATCCTCCCCGTCTCCGACGAGACGCTCGGCTACGCGCACCGCGTGAAGAACGAACTCGAAGACGCCGGCTTCCGCGTCGAGGTCGAGGACCGCGACTGGACGGTCGGTCGCAAGATCCGCGCCGGCCACGACGACCGGCTCCCGTACATGGTGATCGTCGGCGACGACGAGCAGGAGGCGGGCACCGTCTCCGTGCGCGACCGCTTCGAGAACCAGCGCGGCGACGTCGACCTCGACGCGTTCGTCGACCACCTCGTCGACGAGCGCGACGAGAAGCGGACGGAGCCGGACTTCGTCGACGCGGAGTGAGCCGTCGGGGATCCGGGAGCGATCCCTGACCCCGTTCCGGCTCTCGGGTTTCGTCGTGCTTTTGACGCTGCTCCGGGTAGGTCGTCGCATGAGTGACGCATCCGCGCTGGCCGATCGAGAGGGCGACGCACCTGACGTGGGGGAGCTGACACCGCCGGACCGGACGCTGATGGGGCCGGGGCCGAGCGACGTCCACCCGCGCGTGCTCAAGGCGATGAGCACGCCGCTGGTCGGCCACCTCGATCCCTCGTTCGTCGAGATGATGGACGAGGTCCAGGAGCTGTTGCGCTACGCGTTCCGGACCGATAACAAGTGGACCATTCCGGTGTCGGGGACCGGTTCCGCGTCGATGGAGGCCGCGATCGGTAACCTCGTCGAGCCGGGCGACAGGATGTTGGTCCCGACGAACGGCTACTTCGGCGGGCGGATGAAGTCGATGGCCGAGCGGGCCGGCGGCGAGGTCGTCGAGGTGTCGGCGCCGTGGGGCGAGCCCCTCGATCCGGTCGACGTGGAGCGCGCGTTCGACGAGCACCAGCCGGACGTGTTCGGGTTCGTCCACGCGGAGACCTCGACCGGGGTCCTCCAGCCGAACGTCCCCGAGCTGACCGCCATCGCGCACGACCACGACGCCTTGGTGATCGCCGACTCCGTCACCTCGCTCGGCGGCGTCGAACTGCGCGTCGACGAGTGGGGGATCGACGCCGCCTACTCCGGGCCCCAGAAGTGCCTCTCGTGTCCGCCGGGCGCGAGCCCGCTCACGCTCAACGACCGCGCGATGGACAAGGTGCTCGACCGCGACGAGCAGCCGCGGTCGTGGTACCTCGACCTCTCCCTCTTAGAGGGGTACTGGGGCGACGACCGATCGTATCACCACACCGCGCCGATCACGAACGTGTACGCGCTCCGCGAGGCGCTCCGCCTCGTCGCAGAGGAGGGGATCGAAGCGCGGTGGGCGCGCCACCGCGAGGTCGCAGGCGACCTGAAGGCCGGCCTTCAGGATCTGGGCCTCGAAATGAACGCCCCCGACGAGTACTGGCTCCCGAGCCTGAACGCGGTGCGGGTTCCCGACGGGATCGACGACGGCGACGTCATCGCCCACCTCCTCGACGAGTACGACCTGGAGATCGCCTCCGGACTGGGCGACCTCGACGGCGACATCTGGCGGATCGGCTGTATGGGCCACTCCGCCCGCCCGAAGAACGTCGAGTACGTCCTCGCGGCGCTGGAGGACGCGCTGGCGGAGCAAGGGTTCTAGGGGGCGCAAGCGCCGGGGGACCCGAGAGAGCGTCGCGAGAGCACCGCGAAAGCCTCGGGGTCGCACGTCGACCGCCCGGCGAGGGGTTTTTCAGCGTGCGTCTCTCTCCTCGGTAAGGGTATGAACGATCTACGAATCGGACTGAGTTACGGTGACGTGCTGCTGGTTCCCCAGCGGTCGCCGGTCGACAGCCGGAGCGATGTGGACCTCTCGACGCGGCTCACGCCGAGCGTCGACCTGGAAACGCCGCTGGTCTCGGCTGCGATGGACACTGTGACCGAGTCGGGCTTGGCGATCGAACTCTCCCGCGCCGGCGGGATCGGCGTGCTCCACCGGTTCCTCACCGTCGACGAGCAGGCGACGCAGGTCGAGGACGTGGCGGCGGTCGGCGAGCGCGTCGCCGCCGCGGTGGGGATCGACGAGGACTACGTGGCACGGAGCGCCGCCCTCGTCGCGGCCGACGTGGACGCGCTCGTCGTCGACGTCGCGCACGGCCACCTCGAACGGACGATCGCGGCGGTCGAGGAGATCGCCGACGAGTTCCCGGAGACGGATCTGATCGCCGGCAACGTCGCCACGCCCGCGGGCGTCGAGGACCTCGCGGCCGCGGGCGCCGACTGCGTGAAGGTCGGGATCGGACCGGGGTCGCACTGTACGACGCGGAAGGTCGCCGGGGCGGGCGTGCCCCAATTGACCGCGGTCGACGACTGCGCGACCGCTGCCGAGGACCTGGACGTGACGATCTGCGCCGACGGCGGGATCCGCACCTCCGGCGACGCGGTGAAGGCGCTGATGGCGGGCGCCGACACCGTGATGCTCGGGAGCCTCTTCGCCGGCACGGAGGAGGCGCCCGGCGCGGTCGTCGAGGTCGACGGGACGCGGTACAAGCGGTCGCGCGGGATGGCGACCACCGCCGCCGCCGAGGAGCGCGACGACAAGGGCGCCGACGTGGGCGCCGACGAGGGCGTCGAGGCGCTGACGCCGTACAAGGGGCCGGTCGCGACCGTCGCCGAGGAGTTCTGCCAGGGGATCCGGTCGGGGCTCTCGTACTGCGGCGGGCACACTATCGAGCGCGCCCGCGACCGAGCCGAGTTCGTCCGCGTCGCGCCCGGCGCGAAGGAGCGCGAGGGGTTCCACACCGACCACGACTGGGAGGGGGTCAGCGTGGACAGCGAGACGAAGCGGGTCGCCGATTCGACCGGCGGGTCGGCGGCCGAAAGCGACGACTGACCGGCGACTCGGCGGCCGAAAGCGACGACTGACCGGCGACTCGGCGGCCGAAAGCGACGACTGACCGGCCGTTTCGGGATCCGGTCGGTGTCCGAAGGCACGCGTCTAGCGCGCGATCGTGTGACAAACTCGCGAGGGGTTTTTTTTCACGTGACGCGGATTGTTCGGACCATGACCGACGCGTTCGGCCGAGCGATCCGCGACCACCTCCGCGGCGAGCGGAACGAGCCCCTCCTGCACCGAGACGGCGGAGAGACGAGAGAGCACCCGATCGAGGCGTTCTACTTCGCCGACTTCGACCCCAGCGAGGATCCGGACCACGAGTGGCTCGCGTCTTGGCTCCGGGGTCCCCTCGTCGACCTCGGTGCCGGCACCGGCCGACACGCGCTGTTCTTTCAGGACGCGTTCGAGACGGTCGCGCTCGAGCCGAGCCCCGCGCTGGTCGAGACGATGCGGGACCGCGGCGTCGACGACGCCCGCGAGGGCGACATGTTCGCCCTGCGCGAGCAGTTCCCGCGCGGTCGGTTCGGTTCGGCGCTCGCGAACGGGACCCAGATGGGGCTCGCCGGGTCGATGCGGGGTCTCACCGAGTTCCTCGGCGACCTCGCGCACGTGACGACGCCGGACGCGACCGCGGTCGTCGACTGCTACGACCCGACCCGCCCGGCGACGGCCGACCTCGTCGGCTACCGCGACGACCCGACGCCGGGGCTCGCGCACCGAGTCATGTTCTTCGAGTACGAGGGGGAGACGGACCCGGTCCTCCAGCTCCGGCTGTTCAGCCCGGCGCGACTCCGCGAGGCCGCCGTCGGGACCGGCTGGGAGATCGCGGAGGTCGCCCGCGGCGACGAGGGGAACGGGTACCACTACCGCGCCGCGCTGCGGAAGCGCGGCGCCGAGTGAATCCCTCGGCCCTTCGCGCCTCCATCGCTCGCCGTTTCTCCCCGTTAGAGTGGCCTCCAGCCTCGACGGGGCCGTTCCGGCGCGGCCGTGTGTGCGGACGACCGGACGTCGGCCCGCGTACCGGGGCGCGGGCCGGCGGTGTCGCCCGTGTCACCGCCTGAACGAGCTGACGCGTCGGTGGTTCGGGTCCGCGCGCATGTCCACGTGACCGCAGTTGACGCACCGCCACACGTACGCTCCCAGCTTCGTGGCGGACTCTCCGCCGTCTATCGGCTTGTTCCAGTCCTGTCCGCACCGAGCGCACTCGTCCGGTCGATACTTGCTCACGATCGATTTCTCCGCGTCGACGGCGGCGGTGTCGGAGAACGACATCTCCTCCGCGACGACGCGGACGTCCTCGTCGCTCATCCGCGGTCGGAGCCCGTTCAAGTAGTCTTGGAGGCGCTCGGCCCGGTCCCGAAGCCGTTCGTACCGCTCGTTGTCCGCCGGTTCCCCGTCGGCCCGCCACTCGTACGCCGAGATCAGGACGGTGGTCCGGTAGTACTGATCGAGGAGCAGGTGGTAGTTCGCCCGGTGGAACAACGCTTCGACGGAGTCGGTCAGATCCCCCTCGAACACCGGCCGTTCGAGCTCGCGGTCGTACGCCGATTCGGGAGCCGTGTTCGACCGCTCTCTGATCCCCAGCACGCGGCAGTGGGGCGCCGCCGACGCGACTCGCTCGAGGATCGGACCCGTTTCCCCGCCGCCGAACGAGTCGTCCAGCACGAGGACCGCGATTCCGGCGTCGAACGCCTCGACGAACTGCGTTCTCGTCAGCGCCCGTCGGACCTCGCGGTCGCCGAGCCAGAGCTCGTAGAGGTCCGCCCTCGTCCTGTTCATCTCGCAGACGACGACCGCCGACGCCGGTAGCTCCACGGGGATCACCCGCGGAGCCGGGACGGGGTGGCGGATCCGGTTCTGCTCCCGGTCGTTTCGCTCATCTCGTTCGGTCGATCCCGGTCGATTTGCGCATCGACTCCGAGAGGCGTCGGGATTCGACCGAGAACGAGTGGACGGTCGTGAGGTCCTCGACGAGCGAGACGGCGGTCTCGATCGACCGCTCCGCCCGCCGGAGCTCCGCTTCCGCTCCCGCTCCCTCCGCGGTCGCGGCGTTCAGTCGTTCCCTCGCCTCCCGCAGCGGGACGCCGAGGTCCTCGGCCAACACCTCACCGAACTCCGTCAGATGCCGCTCGATCTCCTGCTCGTGCTCCTTCGCTTCCGTCACGTCTTGAACGAAGCTGACGGCGTGCGTCACGTCGCGGTCCGTCTCGTCGACCGGAGCGACGTCGACCCGTCCCCAGAAGGGCGTCCCGTCCGCTCGGTGGAGCACGGCGGTCTGCGATCGGCGGTCGCCCGCCCGGAGCGCCGACTTCAGCTTCCGAATCTGGTCCCCGTCCGTGTCGGAGCCGCCGAGCACCGAGATCGCCTCACCGACGATCGCCTCGCGATCGTAGCCCGTGATCGCTTCGAACCGGTCGTTCACGTGCGTTATCGGGCTTCCCGTCCCGGTCGTCTCGTGGATCGCGATGCCGACCGGTGCGGTCTCGATAGCGCGGTTCTTCAGTCGGAGCTCCCGCTCGCGGCGTTTCCGGACCGTGATATCGGTCGCGATACCGACGATGCGGGTCAGCTCTCCGTCCTCGTAGACCGCGGACGACTGGTCGTGGACCCAACGGACCTCCCCGTCCGGGTGGACCACGCGGTACGTCTCCTCGTAGGCGTCCGGGTCCTCGCGCTGCTCGGCCAACGCCGCCTCGATTCTGTCGCGGTCGTCCGGATGGACCGCCTCGAGGAACGACATGGCGTCCTCCTCGAGAGTCTCCGGCGGGAGCCCCCAGACCTCCTCGTAGGAATCGCTGACGAAGTCCATCGACCCCTTGCCCGGAGTGGAGATCCAGATGACTTCGCCGGCGTTCGTCTGGATCTGATCGAGCATGACGGCCCGGTCTTCCCGCTCCGTCACGTCCAGGGCCAGACCGATCACCCGACTGACGGTGCCCGTCTCGTCCAACGCCGGCTGGAGCCACGTTTCGAGCGTCGAGTCGCCGATCCCGACGAGCCCGTGGCTGGGCTCGCCCTCGAGAGCGGCATCGACGCTCCGCCGCAGCTGCGGCTGGTCGGCGAAGGCCTCCGCGACCGCGTCTCCGCGAGCGATCCGCCGTCGGAGTCGCCGAGAGAGGGTCTCACCGCGAACCATCGACACCGTTCCGCCGGGCTCGACTTCGAACAGCGTCAGGGGCGCGTTGTCGACGACCGTCTCGACCGCCTGTCGGAGGCGCAACAGCTGCTCCTCGCGCTCGCGCCGATCGGTCACGTCCCGCCCGACGCCGACGACACCACGTGGCGTCCCGTCGGCGTCGGTCACGGCGGCCCCGGTGTATTCCACGGGAGTCGTCGTGCCGTCCTTCGCGACCAACTCCGCCTCGACGGTGTCGCTGCCGGTGTCGATCGCGGTCTCGATCGCGTCGGCGATCCGCTCCCTGTCGGCACCGGAGAAGAACTCCAGCGCGTGCATCCCGCGCAGCTCGTCGTCGTCGTAGCCGGTGACCGCACGGAACCGATCGTTCCATCGCCTGAGCCCGCCGTCCGCGTCGAGCACGTAGAAGGAGTCGTCGATCGCGTCGAGGAGCCGCTCGGTCGACTCCGAGCCGAGCGACGACTCGACCGGCGTGGTCGCGACCGTATCCATCCGACGAGCGAACAGCGTCGTTTCGTCCGCGCCGTCCCGGCGAACCAGCACGTCCGTCGCCCCGGCCCCGAGCGCGTCGCCGACCGCGGCGGGGTCGGAAACGACCGCGAGCGACGGGGTGTCGGGAAGCGCCTCGCGGACCTCGACGAGGGGATCGACGCCGGAGCCCGCCGTCAGCTCACAGACGATCAGCCGCACGTCGTCCGGGTCCAGCGAGCGGAGCTCCGTCACCGCCTCGCCCACGGACAGGACGCAGTCGGGCCCGGCGACGGCCGTCGACTCCGCGGCCGCTTCGCGGACCCGATCCGCGGCGGCACCGACGTGGACGACGGAGTGTACCGGCTCTCTTCGATGCTCCATACGGGCACGACCCGGGTGACGAATAAAAACGTATACCGCGAATTATCAGCTCTAAACACGTCCGCCCCGTCTCGGGAGGCGCCGGCCGCGGTGACCCCGGGCGACCGACGGTGAAGCGGCGCGGTCGAGTGTCGCGTGTCGTCGCGTCTACCACGCCGTCAGCGCCGCGCGGCCGTGGTCGTGCGCGAGCACCGCGAGGAACGAGACGACGCCGGTGATCGCGAACGCGCCGCCGACGTAGAAGACGGACCCCATGCTCACCTCGACCATCAGCCAACCGGCGATCAGCGGCCCCGCAACCGAACCCGGCCGCCAGACGAGCTCGCGGATGCCGAAGCTGGAGGCGACGCCGCCGTCGTCGGTCCCCTCGTCCGCGAACAGCGCCATGCTGGCCGGCTCGCGGAAGGAGTCGGCGACGCCGAGCAGTCCCGAGAAGACGACGAGCGGCAGGTACGCCGGCGGTAACGCGCCGAGGATCGGAAGCGTCACGTCGGCGCCGAGAGCCGTTCCGACCCCCGGTGCGAAGGGGATCACCACCGCGATCAGCCCGTACGCGCCGCCGCCGACGAAGACGAACAACGCCCGCCCGTACGCGTCCGAGAGTCGACCGGTGAACAGCTGACCGATCATGTTGGTTCCCTTCTCGGCGGCGACGGTGACCCCGACCGCGATACCGGCGACGCCGAGACCGCCGGCGGCCATCTCCGTGGCGGCGTAGATTGGGATCCACGTCCGCACCATCGTCACGGCGAAGGCGTACTGCGCGCGGAAGCTCGTCATCGTGAGTATCCGTCGACTCACGGCCAGATCCGAGAACGGGAACCCCTCGACGCGGGTGTCGTCCGCGTCGAGAAAGAGCCACGTGATGACCCACGCGGCGACCATCAGCCCGGAGATGATCGTGAATATGGGGCCGAAGCCGACCGCGTCGTATATCGCGCCGGCCGACAGCGGCCCGAGGATGGAGGCCGCGAAGGCGGCGGCGTTCGCCTTCCCGATCCTGTCGGCGCGAGTGCCCACGTCGGCGATCTGTCCGACCAGCGACAGCGTCATCAGCCCCGCGCCGGTGACCACGAACCCCTGCAGGGCGCGGACCAGGATGAACGAGGCGGAGGTGTCCGCGAGGGGGAACAGCGCGTACACGCCCGCCCCGACCGCGAGTACGCCCAGCAGGACGGTTCGCTTGTCGAACCGGTCGCCGGCCCACGCCAGCGGGATCACGGCGACGGTCTGCGCGAGGGTGAACCCCGTGGTGTACATCCCGATGATGAACCCGGCGGATATTGTGACGCCGAGCACCGTCGTCGCCTGCGGGTCGAGCGTGTTGATGTACGTCCCCAACAGGGTGATGAGCGTGATGAAGCCGAACCCCTCGGCGAAGCGCGTGAGGTAGAGCGCCCAGAACTGCGATCGCTTCGCTCCGTCGCTTGCGTCCGCGTTGCTCACACCGGATCGGTGCGTACCGGTTCAAAAGGGGTTTCGGTTGGAAACATGCGCCAACTCCGGTGTCAAGTGGAGACCGCCGTCGGACTTATCAGGCGTCCGGACGGACGCTCCGACATGGGCGATTCAGCCTGCGATCGTCGGTTCTGTCCGGAGTGTGACCTCGCGGTTTCGTGCGCCGACGAGGTCTGTCCGGAGTGCGGTGCGCGGATCGACGGCGACGCCAGCGATGTCACCGCCGCCGACAGCGGCGACCTCCCCGGAGACGCAACCTGAATGCGCTCGACCGTCCCGTGGACGACCCAGATACACGAGCGAATCCTCGAACAGCCCGCCGTCGTGATTCCGAAGGTGCCGATAGCGCCGATTCTTCAGATACGTACTCTCCCGTAGCCTCCCCGACGTTCATCCACCGATACGCGACGCTGTACCGGAACGTGTGCGGCGGCATCTTTCCGGGTCAACCCCCGCCGGCGACGGTCATGTGGCGCACGTCGGCGGCGACAGCCGCGTTTCGCACGACGTTCCGGACCGACTCGGTGACATCTGGTCGGCCTGTCGCGACGGTCACAGCACCGCGGTGTCCTTCCAGCAGCCGGCGAAGTACATCCGGAGCGTCCGCACGGTCTCGTCTCGAACAGCGCGACTCTCTTACGTTCAGTGGGCCGACTTGGTTCTCATTTTCACGCTGCTACCTTCGTAGCGGCATGAACACGAATCCAAGAACCGCCAATGCTGTCACAACAATTCCAAACCCTGGGGTCTCTGATTCAGTCTCCTCACTGGTTGTATTAGCTTGTCCAACGTCTTGCTCACCATCCGCATCAACAGCACCGTCAGCTCCCCCGGTCTCATTATTCTCGTCGTGAGATCTGGACTCGGATTCAATCTCCGTGGTATTTCCTTCAGCAGACATGTTGGTGGCTGTCTGGTTTTCGCCTACGGCTGTTGTATTTCCGTCTATAGCTGTTGTATTCTCATCTACGGCTGTTGTATCTTCGTCGACGGTTGTCTTGTCTTTCTCATCTGAATCTTCATCCCCGTCATCACTGTCGCTACTTGAGCCGTCGGATCCACTGCTTTCACGTCCGTCATCTGTCTCACTCTCGGAGTGGAGATCTTCGACACCGGTTGCAAGTGTTTCCGTGGACTCGATGACGCTGCGAGGCGCAGGCTGATTGAGATAGTTGCTATTTAAAACTACGTAGTTATTGTTCATTCCAGCACTTGTGCTGGCATACGGTTCCTGCCCAAGGATTGACGCTTCTGAGTCCGTTACGAGTATGACTTCAGGGTTTGTTTGCAGGATTACTTCATTCGAGAGTTGTGGATATCCGTCTCCTTCTGAAGCCGCGACGTTGGTGGTCCCACCGATCTGCATGATCTCGTTGATGAAGGTCTGATCAGCAGCGACATAACCTCCACCAAGTGGATATAGTGCATCAGGGCGATCCAGATCAGCAGTCCGATTCTCGACATCGTCTACGGACTCGTTCATTTCGTTGTTTATCTCAGTGGCCGCTTCGCAGTTACCGACAAGACGGCCTGTACGTTCCGTCTTCGCTGCAATGTCGTCGACATCGGTTGCCGCCGGGAAATGATAGACGGTGAGGTTCTGGTCACGGAGATTAGCTACCTGACCGGCTGACGCGTTCGGTGCCAACACGAGGTCAGGGTCGGTCGCAACCACTTTTTCGACGCTCACACCGAATGCCGCCGAGACATTCGTTTTGTCGTCAGTGCCGTTCAGATACCCGGCAAATTGGGTCACGCCGACAACGCGGTCCTGCGCGCCGATCTCCCAGAGCGTCTGGGCGGCCGATGGATTCGTCGTCGTGATCCGATCCGGTCGTTCATCAAGCGTGATCTCCGTCCCTGTCGCATCTGTCACATTGAGCGGAAACTCACAGGTGTCACTGTTTGCTGTCTGCATTGGTTCCTTGCCGCCGAAATCGGCAGACAGTCTGTCACCCTCTGATTGTTCGAACTCTGCTCCTACCGACTGTGTTCCGGCGGCGGTTCCCGGGGCTCCGATAAATGCCGTCACCACGATCACCGCCAGTAGAATCGCTCGCGAGTTCTGCACACTTGGAGGCGGGACTTATGCAGTATAAGTTTGCTTATCACAACTTTACTTGTTCTGTTTCACGAAGACCGCTGAGGGGGCAACTGATTACGGAAGTCCAAAGAGAAAGCCCCCGTCTCTTCAGGGCGGGGACGAATCCGACACGGCTCTTCACGACCCAGCGTTCGATGTCTCGGCTGGATATTCCACGCTGGATCTACACGTTCAAGTAAATTCACCTACATAGGTTACGTATAGCGAAACGGGTCGTCACAGGTACCTACACTGTCCCTTCGGAACCAGTCGCGGGTGCAAGACGACCTTGACGCCCTGGGGTTCGTAGCCTCGAAACTCCGGAAAGTCGGACAGTGGGTATGCAGACGGATCTGGGCTTGGATCGACCACATTCCAGACCACGACGAGCTCACCGTTCTCGTCGAATAGCTCGTCGATTTCGACTTCTCGGCGCTCCTCGACGACCGCGATTGCGACGTTTTCGTCGGTGTCGAGGTCAACGTCGATCCGCCGATCGACGCTGCTCATAGCCTCACCTCCAGCGGGATCGGTGATCGACCGAAAAATGTATCTGTGAGGCCTCTACCTTTTATTAACGGAGCGGGCCGGGCGCGATTTGAACACGCGACCGACGGATTAAGAGTCCGTCGCTCTCCCTAACTGAGCTACCGGCCCTCACTCAGTCGTACCCGTGTCGACGTAAAAGGCCTTTTCATTCGACGGCGCCCGGGCGGCGAGACGATCGATTCGGGGCAGGAGTGTCGGCCGACGCTGTGACGGTGCAGCGTCTCGCGCAGCTCTCCTCACTTGGCCCGCGTGGAGAGCGCACTCGTTAAGTGTCGCCCTGCGGAAATCACGGGCAATGAGTAGTGGGCCATCCGGATCGGCGCGAACGCGATACGCGATCCTCGGCTGTGGGAGCGTCGGGCACGCCGTCGCGGAGGACCTGACTAGCCGCGGCAAGGACGTGCTCATCCTCGACCGCGACGAGAGCCGGGTCGAGGCGCTGCGTGATCAAGATCTCAACGCCCGCGTTCAAGACATCGCCGACCCGGACGTCGTCGACGAGCTCGCCGACCGCGACATCGTATTGATCCTCGCCAGCGACGTCGAGGCCAACAAAGCGGCGGTCTCGGCCGTCCGGGAAACCGGCGGCGACCACTACGTCGTCGTCCGCGCCTCGGACCCCGTCAGCGAGGACGAACTGCGCGAGCGCGGCGCGGACGTGGTGATCAACCCCTCGACGGTGATCGCCGACAGCGCGCTCCAGTCGCTGGAAACCGGCGAGCTGGAGTACATGGCGCGCCAGCTCGCGGAGATCATCGAGGGGGCGGACGGTCGGATGGCGATCCTGACCCACGACAACCCCGAGCCCGACTCCATCGCGTCGGCGACCGCGCTACAGGCCATCGCCGGCGCGTTCGGCGTTGAGGCGGACATCCTCTACACCGGGGACGTGGGCCACCAGGAGAACCGCGCGTTCGTCAACCTCCTCGGGATCGATCTGCTGGCCCGCTCGGAGGCCCCGGAGCTGTCGGAGTACGGCACGGTCGCCGCGGTCGACCTCGCGAAGTCGGCGGAGGACGGGTTCGACTTCGATACCGACATCGACATCTACCTCGACCACCTCGAGGCCGAGGTCCCCTTCGACGCCCGGTTCGTCGACGTGCGGACCAACGTCTCCTCGACGTCGACGATCCTCACGAAGTACCTACAGGAGTTCGACCAGTCGCCGACGGAGGCGGTCGCGACCGCCCTCCTCTACGGCATCCGCGCGGAGACGCTCGACTTCAAGCGGGACACGACGCCCGCGGACCTGACCGCCGCCGCCTACCTCCATCCGTTCGCGAACCACGACACGCTCGAACAGGTGGAGTCGCCGTCGATGAGCCCCGAGACGCTGGACGTGCTCGCGGAGGCGATCCAGAACCGCGAGGTGCAGGGGAGCCACCTCTTCTCGACGGCCGGGTTCATCCGGGACCGCGAGGCGCTCGCGCAGGCGGCCCAACACCTCCTCAACTTGGAGGGGATCACGACGACCGCCGTGCTGGGGATCGCCGACGACACCATCTATCTCGCGGCGCGCTCGAAAGACATCCGCCTGAACATCGGCAACGTCCTGGACGAGGCGTTCTCGGAGATGGGCGACGCCGCCGGGCACTCGACGCAGGGGTCGTTAGAGATTCCGCTCGGCATCTTCACCGGGATCGAGTCGAGCGGCGACAACCGCGACACCCTGCTCCACCTCACCGAGGAGGCCGTCCGTCGGAAGCTGTTCGACGCGCTCGGCGTCGAAGGCGGCGGCGAGGGCGGGAACGGGTCGTGAGGCCGCCGGAATCGTTTCCGTGAGACCGCCGGAGCGATTTTCTTCCCTCGGGTCGTAACGGGAGCCGACCGGGACTCCAACCATGTACGTCCCCGAGGACCCGCCCGAGACCTGCCCCGCCTGCGGCGACCCGTACGCGTCGGTGTCGCGACACGACGACGGGTTCGTCGTCAACCTCCTCGACAACGAGCGGTACCGGCGGGTGTGTTTCCACCCGGTCGACCGGGACGCCGACCCGGAGGCCGCGTTCGACTGCTTCCACCACACGCACCGACAGGCCGGGAGCTCCGCGGGCGAGTAGCCGGCGAGAAAAAATCGTCAGCGAAGCCTCGAGCCCTGCGAGCGGCGACCGAGCGCTAGAACTCGTCGCCCTCGGTGATCGAGGTGTACGAGCCGATCAGCGCGCCGGTGAGGTCCACGTTCTCCAGCGTGACGCCCTCGTCGAGCACGGAGTTTTTGATCTTCGAGTCCGCGATCGTCGCGTCCGGGAAGACGACGGTGCGTTCGAGCGTCGAGTCGGTGACGGTGGCGCCCGACATGACGTGGACCACGTCGCCGAGGTCGGAGTTCTCGACGGTCGCGTCGTCGGCGACGAGCGTCTTACCGTCGAGCGCGTACTCGACCGCGTCCAGGTAGCTGTCGGCGGTCCCGATGTCGAACCACGCGCCGTCGAAGGTGTACGCGTGGACCCCGCCGCGCCCCTGCAGCCACTGGAGGAACCAGCCCGGCTCGTCCGGGTTGTTACCGTCTTCGAGGTACGTCGAGAGGTCCGGCAGCGTCTCGGCGGGGAACGCGTAACACGCGATGGAGACGAGCGTGGTCTTCGGGTCGTCGGGCTTCTCCTGGAAGTTCACGACCTCGTCGCCGTCGAGCTCGACGAGCCCGTACGACTTCGCGCGCTCGCGGTCACCCACGTCGTAGGCGGCCAGCGTCGGCGTCCCCTTGCTCTCGAAGAAGTCGGCGAACTCGCCCAGATCGAAGCTGATCATGTTGTCGCCGGCGACGACGATCAGATCGTCGTCGACGCCCTCGCGTTCGACGAGCTGAGCGAGCGCCCCGACGACGCCGAACTTCTCGTCTTCCGCGACGGTCTCCTCGACCGAGAGGGTGGGCTTTTCGAACGGACTGTCCGCGAGGTAGTCCTCGAACGCGTCGGCGAAGCGCTCGTTCGTCGAGACGAACACCTCGTCGACGCGGTCGTCCGCCTCGAAGTCCTCGAATATCTCGTCGATGACGGTGTTTTCGCCGACCGGAAGGAACATCTTCGGTCGGGTCTCGGTGATCGGCCAGAGCCTCGTCGCATATCCCCCCGCGAGTACGACTGCTTTCATACGGGTCCCGTCTCACTCCCGTGACATACCTCTTGTGCTCGTGTCAACGCCGAGAAACGGATCCGAGGTTGTCTTCGCGGGATGACTCGATCGCGGTCCGACCGCGGCGCCCCCGGCGTCGACTACTCGCCCAGCCGGTCGGTGTCGATCGTGACGCCGGGCGGCGTGACGACGAGGAAGCCGCGGAAGTGCATCAGCTCGCCGCCCATGTCCTTGACCTCGCGCGCGAAGCCCGCGGCCAGCTCGTTGAGGTCGCCCTCGACGGACAACACGAGGGTGTTGCCGTAGTCGACGCTGCGGACCCACTCGTCGGGGTCGGTCGTCCCGTCGAGGACGCCGAGGACGACGTCGCCGGCGGCCGCGAACGCCTCGTCCATCTGCTCTTCGGCGTCGCGCAGGTCGAGGTCCCAGTCGCTCATACCACAGGGTTGCGAGGCGGCGGCAAAAACGTTCGGACGCGCCTTCGACGGAGTTCAGCATAATTCGAGGTGGAGCCTCCGACCTCACGGAGCGAGCGCAGCGAGCGAGTAGGTCGGGGAGGAAACCGACAAGTATGATGACGACGAATCCGAGGTTTCGGCAGGTACCGGGCACCAAACAGTCCTCGGTATCGACCTCGGCGTCAACAGCCTCGCAGTCGCTTCGACCGGCACGTTCTGGCAGGGAGAGGACTACGACCATTGGTGCCGCGAGTTTGAGAAGCGACGAGGGGAGATACAACAGCGCGGCACGCAAGCCGCACACAACGCCCTGCTTCGCCTTGGAAAGCGTGAAGAAGCGTGGCGGAAGCAGTACATCCACACAGTTGCCAATGAGCTCGTTTCGGAAGCCGTCGAACACGACTGCGACGTGATTGTGTTCGAGGAGTTAACCGACATCCGTGAGCGTCTCCCGCAGGCGAAATGGCACCACATTTGGGCGTTCCGACGCCTGTACGAGTACGTCTCCTACAAGGGACCAGAACAAGCCGTCTCCGTGGAACAAGTCGAGCCGAACCACACATCCCAGCGCTGTTCTCGGACGGACTGTGGCTTCACGAACGAAGCGAACCGCCACGGAGAACACTTCGAGTGCCAGAAATGCGGCTATGAGGTCAACGCGGATTACAACGCGGCGAAAAATATCGGGCTACGGTATGCCCGAAAGCGGAAACACAGACTCCGCTCCTCGCCCAAGTCGGGGAGCGGAGACGCACCAGTAGACGTGCGTTTGAATGGTGGGATGTTGAACGGCGAGAGTTACCAGTCTATTGCTGGCGACTGATTGCCGGGAGTCTACATCAAAGCCCTACCCTCAAGGACCGAGGCGCAGAGCGCCGAGGGAGTAGGGTAGGGTAGTTTACTGGCACGCCCGTCGGCGATCTCCCGATTACCCCTCTCGATGCGATTAAGTGCATTCCGATTGGATCGACAGTATGGAACATACGCGACGAGCCCTTCTCGCGGGCGCCGCTGCGACCGGCGTCGTCGGCGCGGCCGGGTGTCTCGGCGGTGGCAACGGCGGAGACGGGAGCGACGGGAGCGGTGGCGGAGATGGGAGCGGTGGCGGAGACGGGAGCGGTGGCGGAGACGGGAGCGACGGAAGCGACGGCTTCGACACCAGCGGCGTCGATCTCGACCCCGGCGAGTACGACTGTGACTTGACCGAACCGGAAGATCCGGACCTCGAATACCGGCCGACTCTCGGTGACCCCGACGCCGACGTGGTGGTGCAGGCGTTCGAGGACTTCACGTGTCCGCACTGCGCGACCTACAAGCTCGAGGAGTTCCCGACTGTTCGCGAGGAGTTCATCGAGCCCGGTGACATCCGGTACGAGCAGTGGGACTTCCCGATCCCCGTCAACGCGACGTGGGCGGTCCCCGTCGCCAGCGCGGCCCGCGGGGTCGGCGACCGACAGGGGAACGAGGCGTACTTCGCGTTCTCGTCGGCCGCCTACGAGGCGCAGGGGAACTACAGCGGGGAGGCGATCGGCGCCGCCGCGGAGACTGCCGGCGCGGACCCCTGCGCGGCCATCGCCGACGCGCGGTTCGCGGCGTACGGGGGGGCGTCGGCGGGAGACCGGAGCGAGGGCATATCGCGGGGGATCACGGGGACGCCGACGATCTTCGTGAACGGCGAGGCGGTCGACGGATACGACGCGGACTCCATCGCGGCGGCGATCGAGTCGGCGCTGTAGGTCGGACTCTGCCTGCCCGCTGTCGCGAGTCACCGAGCGTCGGCCTTTTGAGCGTTCGGCACGTTTTATAAGTGGATGACGGAGGACGACCGTGGCGAGCGGCGGCGGCTGGGCGCCGTCGTGCTCGCCGTGTTGATCTCGCAGGTGCTCCTCTACCCGGGAGTGCCGGATCTGGTCGTCGCGCTCGGGGCCCCCGCCGGCATCGACGCCGGGATGTGGTTCCTCGTCGCGGAGTTCGGCGCGTTCGTCGCCTTCGCGGTCGTCTGGGGCACCGCGAGCGACGCGCTCGGACGACGGGCGCCCCTGATCGTCGCCGGCGCGCTCGGCGGTGCGGCCTCGTACGTCGCCCTCGCCGCGGTCCCGGAGTTCGGGTTCGGCTTCCGGGCGGCGCTCGCGGTCCGGGTCGTCGGCGGCGCGCTCACCATCGGCGCCTTCTCGCTGGCGATCACCTCGCTGATGGATCTCCGCGGCGGTAACGGGCGCAACATGGGGGCCGCCGGAGTGGCGATCGGACTCGGCGCGGCGGTCGGCTCGGTGGTCGGCGGGGCGCTCGCCGACGTGAACGCCTTCTACCCCGTCTACGCCGGCGCCGCGGTGCTCGTGGGATCGGGGCTGCTCGCGGCCACCGTCGACGACCGAGTGGTCGCCGATCGGCCGCTTGGCGTAGACGGGGAGGTTTCGGACGACGGCGTCGGCTTCCGCGACGTTCTCGCTCGGGCACGGACGACCCGCGGGCTTCTGGTCCCGCTCGCGTTCGGCTTCGTCGACCGGCTCACCGCCGGGTTCTTCGCGCTGGTCGGCGTCTACTACTTCCAGGACCCCGAGACGTTCGGGCTCTCCGCCGCGGCCGCTGGGGCGACGCTCGCGCTCTTCTTCGTCCCCTTCGCGGTGCTGCAGGCCCCGTTCGGTTCGCTTTCCGACAGGGTGGGGCGCTTCCTCCCGGTCGTGGTGGGGTCGATCGCGTACGGGATCGTCACGATCGGCGTCGGCGTGGCACCGATCTACCCCCTCGCGGCCGCGCTCATGGTGCTCGTCGGCGTCTGCGGCGCGCTGATGGCGCCGGCGACGATGGCGCTCGTCACGGACCTCGTCGAGCCCGAGGCCCGCGGCGCGGCGATGGGCCTGTTCAACGTGTTCGGCTCGCTCGGATTCCTCGCCGGCTTTCTCATCGGCGGGAGCGCCACCGAGGCGTTCGGGTACACCCCCGCGTTCCTCGCGGTCGGCGGGCTCGAACTCGCCATCGCGCTGGCGCTGTTCCCGGCCGTGAAAGCGATCGCGCCGGGCGACGGCTACCTCGGGCTCGGCGGCGGCGCGGGGCAGTCGCCGTCGGAGTGACTGGCGTCCGAGTCGAGCCCTTTTAAGGCGCCCGTCCCTTTCGTACGGACGACAGATGGACATCCTCGTGGTGGGCGCCGGCGAGATCGGCCGCTGGATCGCCGACACCGTGTCGGCCGACGAGTCGCCGGTCGACGCGACGGTGTCCTTCGCCGACCGCGACCCCGAAGTCGCCGCGGACGCCGCAGCGGGACGCGACGCCGAGGCGGTCCCGGCCGACGGTGATACCGCCCACGACGCGGTGTGCCTCGCGGTGCCGATGTCGGCGGTTCCCGCCGCCGTCGAGGCGTACGCGCCCCGCGCGGAGCGGGCGATCCTCGACGTCTCCGGGGAGATGACCGAGTCGATCGCGGCGATGCGCGAGCACGCTCCGGACCGCGAGCGCGCGAGCTACCACCCGCTGTTCGCGCCGCCGCGAGTCCCCGGCAACGTCGCCGCGGTCGTCGACGCGGGCGGTCCGGTCGTCGAGGGGATCTCGGGTGCGATCGAGGCCGGCGGCAACGAGGTGTTCGAGACGACGCCCGCGGAGCACGACGAGGCGATGAAGACGGTGCAGGCCGGCGCGCACGCGGCCGTGATCGCGTGGCGGCTCGCGGGCGGCGACGTGCGCGAGGAGTTTCACACCCCCGTCTCCGCCGCGCTCGACGAGGTCGCCGACACCGTCACCGAGGGGTCGCCCGCCGTGTACGCCGAGATTCAGCGCGCCTTCGACGGCGCCGACGACGTGGCCGCGGCGGCCCGCGAGATCGCCGACGCCGACGCGGAGGAGTTCGCCGAGCTGTACGAGGCGGCCCGCGGCGACCGCGAGGGCCGGGAGCGACACGAGTGACGCGACAGCCGACGCCAGTGATCCCATGATAGACAGAGCAGCCGTCCGGAACAACGCCAACTACCTGCGCAACGTCAGACCGATCGACCCCGAGGAGATCGCGGAGTACATCGAGGGGGGCGCACACCCCGCCGTCGTCCGCGAGACGCTCCGCGAGGAGGCGTTCGACCTCCGGCTCCGCGAGCGCGAGGACGGCGCCTTCGAGCCGGTCCCCGAGGAGCCAGTCTCGGCGCCCGGCTGGGCGCCGACCGCGTTCCCCGAGAACTACTCGTTCGCTCTCGAAGACCTCCTCGTCCGAGAGTTCGGCGCGAACTGGCACCGCGGGGAGTCCGGCGACGAACTGCGCGAGGCGGTGCGTCGACTGAAGGACGACTACCTCTACGGGAACGACGTGGCGTACGACCGGGTCGCGGCGCTCGGCTACGCGATCTATCACCTGCCGGCCTACTACGCGACGATCGGCTACGTCCTCGACGACCTCGTGGAGAACGGGCTGCTCGACAGGACGCTCCGCGTCCTCGACGTGGGAGCGGGCGTCGGCGGCCCCGCCCTCGGCCTCTGGGACTACCTCCCGGACGACGCCGTCGTCGACTACCACGCCGTCGAACCGAGCGCGGCCGCCGACGTGCTCGACCACGTGCTCGACGAGACGGGGCGGAACTTCCGGTCGACGATCCACGAGGAGACGGCGGAGTCGTTCCTCGGACTCGACGGCGGGGGGGCTGGGGGCGACAGTGGCGGGACGGCGGGGGGCGGCACCGCCGAGGGCGCCGACGCCGCCGACGGGTTCGATCTGGTCGTGTTCGGGAACGTCCTCTCGGAACTCGACGACCCGATCGCGGTCGTCGAGGGCGCGCTCGGCCGGCTCGCGGACGACGGGAGCGTCGCCGCGTTCGCGCCCGCCGACCGCAACACCGCCATGGGGCTCCGCGAGGTCGAACGGGCGGTCGCGACGCCCGAGAGCGGCGTCGAGACGTACTCGCCGACGCTCCGACTCTGGCCGGACGCGACCCCCTCGGACGGCGGGTGGTCGTTCGACGTGGCCGACGACCTCGCGGTCCCGCCGTTCCAACGCCGGCTCGACGAGGCCGCCGAGCGCGGATCCGGGGACGAGCCGGGGGAGTTCGTCAACGTCGACGTGCAGTTCGCGTACGCGATTCTCCGCCCGGACGGGAAGCGGCGGGTCGACGTGCGAGCGAGCGACGGGCGCTGCGCGCGCATGGCCGACTCCGAGGACCACGTCACCGACCGCGTGAACTACCTCGCCGTGAAACTGAGCCACGACCTCAGCGACGGCGACAACGCCCTCTACCGCGTCGGCGACGGCTCGCAGACGGTGGACCACTACCTCGTCTGCACGCGCGAGACCGTGCTCAACGACGACCTCCGGACGGCCGACTACGGCTCGGTGGTCTTCGTCGAGAACGGGCTCGTGCTCTGGAACGACGACGAGGGAGCGTACAACGTGGTCGTCGACGACGAGACGGTCGTCGACCTGGTGGCGCCCTGAGACGGCCGCGGAACCCGGTCCGGTCGTAGGCCGTCACCGAACCGGGTCACGGACGGCGGCTCGCGGTCAGTCCGCTCCCGCCCACCTCGTCGCGGACGGCGAGGTAGAGCGTCCAGACCACGACGCCGCCGAACAGGGCGGCGACCGTCCACGCGAGCGCGTGGTCGCTGTTCCGGTCCACCGCGTCCAGGTAGATGATCAGAGCCGCGCACACCATCGAAACGACCGCCACCGCGGCGAGGACGAGGACGACGAACAGCTCTGTACCGCCGGGAAGGCCGGCTTGGAGGACGGGGGACATTACCTTTCGTTCAACTAACGGGAATAAAAAGATTCCCTCGAACGCGCACGTTGCGTAGCCGTCACCCGACCGGCTCGATCAGCTCCGGCGCGTCGACGCCCGGCGAGTTCACGCGCGCGGAGACCGGATACGCCGTCATCTCGTCGGCCGGATACGGGTCGAGCAGCGCGGCGGCCTCGTCGGCGTCGCCCCGGAGCCACGTCTCTTCCTGGTCCGGGTCGAGGATCACCGCCATCCGGTGGTGGAGGTCGTCGACGAGGTCGTTCGGCTCGGTCGTGAGGATCGTGAACGTCTCGACAGGTCCGTCGCCGTCGTCCGAGTCTCCCCCCTCGCCCGACCCACCGCCGAACGCGCCGAGCCCGGTCTGCGTCGTCTCGGGCTCCGGCGGCTCCCACCGCTCGTAGAGTCCCGCCATCGCGAACGGTCGGTCGCCCTCGAAGGCGACGCGGTAGGGGGTCTTGCCGGCCCCGCCGCGATTCCCGTCGCCGTCGGGCCCGCTCCCCTCGACCCACTCGTAGAACCCGTCCGCCGGGACGAGACACCGCCGGCGCTCGAAGGCGTCGGCGAAGCTCCGCTTCTCGCGGACCGTCTCCGCGCGGGCGTTGATGAGGTCGAACGGCTCGTCGGCCCACGAGGGGGTGAATCCCCACTCCATCCGCGTCGCGGCGCTCGGGTCCTCGTCGGTGATCACCGGGAGGTCCTGGCCGGGCGCGCAGTTGTAGCTCGGCTCGACGCCGGCGAACTCGGCGTCGAACCGCGCTTCGAGGTCGGCGGCGGGGGTAAAGAGGGTGTAGCGGCCGCACATGGATGCGGTCGATTGGGCCCGGTGATACTTAAGTAGCGGTCGGGGGAGGCGCCGCCCGGACTGATCGCCGCCTCCCGTCGGGTTTTTGGCCGCGCGACGCCGCGGTCGTGTATGCGCATCGAGAACAGCTTCATCCCGGTCGAGGGGGTCGGCGAGACGACGGAGCGTCGGATCTGGCGCGAGGGCGTCACCACGTGGGAGTCGTTCGACCCCGCGGTCGACGTCGCCGGCGTCGGCTCGACCACCGCCGACCGGATCGAGTCGTTCATCGCCGAGGCGCTGACCCGCCTCGACGACGGCGACGCCGCCTACTTCGACCGCGCCTTCCCCAGCGGGGAACGCTGGCGGCTCTACGAGAACTTCCGCGAAGAGACCTGTTTCTTCGACATCGAGACGACCGGGCTCGACGAGCACCGCGACCGGGTGACGACCGTGAGCTTCCATCGAGCCGGCGAGACGACGACGCTCGTCGCCGGCGAGGACCTCACCGCGGAGCGCCTCCGCGAGGAGTTCGCCGGCGCCAGCCTGCTCGCGACGTTCAACGGCGCCCGGTTCGACGTGCCGTTCCTCGAGACCTCCTTCGATATCGACGTCAACACGCCTCACCTCGATCTCATGTATCCCTGCAAGCGAATCGGGCTCTCCGGGGGGCTGAAGCCGATCGAGAAGGAGATCGGGATCGAGCGCGACCGCCCGGACATCTCGGGACGGGACGCGGTCCGGCTCTGGCGCGAGTACGAACGCGGCGACGACGACGCGCTCGACACGCTCGTCTCGTACAACCGCGAGGACACAGAGAACCTCCGGACCCTCGCGGACACCGTCACGGAGGCGCTTCACGAGGACGTGTTCGTCGGCGAAACCGACGAGCGGTAGTCGCGGTCGGACCGCTTGAGAGCGCTTCTCGGCTACGTCGCTTCCGCGTCGGCGTCCGGTTTTTCGGTGTCGGACTCGTCGGTGTCGGACTCGTCGGTGTCTGGCCCCCCGTCGTCGACCTCCGCCTCGCTATCGACTGCGTCTTCCTCGTTCGATTCGATCGCCGCGTCCGACTCTCGCGCCTCGCCGGCAACCGCCTCGGAGTCCGACTCTCCGTCACTCGTGGGGGCGTCGTCTCCGGAATCGTCGTCCTCGGACCCGTTCGCGTCGGAGTCGTCGCCTCCGGACGCCCCGCCGTCGGCGGACGGCTCGTCGATGTTCGTCTCGTCGGACTCACCGGGCCCGTCGGACTCACCGGACTCGTTCCGCTCCTCGTCCTTCTCACCGCCGCCGGCATCGGTCTCGGTCTCCTCTTCGTTCTCATCGCTGCGGGTCTCCTGAACGAGTTTCATCTCGCCGCGGGCGCGGAGGGTCCCGTCGATCTCGGCGCCGTCGTGGACGACGAGATCGCCGGCGGAGACGTCGCCGAGCACGCGCGCGCCGGCCTCCACGGTGACGGTTCCGCCCCGAGTGGTGACGTCGCCGTGGATCGTCGTGTCCGCGCCGACCGTGATGTCCTCGCGGGCGCGTAGAGAGCCGAACACCTCGTTGCGCTCGCCGACGCGGATCGATTCCGCGCGGAGGTTACCGTGGAGCCGGCAGTCGTCGCCGACGGTCGCGGGCGTCGAGACGCGCCACGCGTCGTCGGAGATCTCGGCGCCGCGCGGGACCAGCAGGGGGTCGCGCACCTCTTCGCCGTCGGCGAGCGCCTCCGCCAGGTCGTCGGCCGCGTCGGTCTCGCCGAGCCGTAAGAGCTGGGAGAGGACGATGAAGTAGAAGACGAGGGTGGGGACGGGATTCCGGATGACGATCCAGCCGTTCGCCTCGAACCCCTCCTCGATCGTCACGTCGTCGCCGATATCGAGATCGCCGGAGACCATCAGGCGACCGGTGACGGTCACCCGTTCGCCGAGGTACGCGTCCTCGCCGACGAGGACGTTGCCGTCGACTGAACACCACGTGTCCAGCCGGCAGTCGCCCTCGGCCTCGATGTCGTTCTCGACGTTCACGCGCTCTCCGAGCGCGACGTTGCGCCCGCGGAGCCCGAACTCCACGGTCGACTGGCCGCCGACGAGCACGTCGCCGTCGATGACGAGGTCGTGCTCCTCGACGGTCGTCCCGGCCGGGACGGCGAGCTCCTCTATCGGACCGCCTCCCCTCAGCGACACACCGGGAGAACTCCCTCCGCCCGTATAAACCGTGTGGGGTCGTCCGACGGGCGTCGGACGCAGACGGGCGGTCACCCCGGAACCATGTGTGGGCCGTTGTCGAACCGCGGCGGTGTCACTACTCTTTTCCCGCCAGCCCGGGAGCATCTGATATGGGATTCGGATCGTACGACGAGAGCGAGCAGAAAGACCAGGACGTGGACACCGACGACGACAGTGCCGTAAACGTCCACGAAAACGACCACGACGGCGAGGTCTCCATCGAGGGCGGCGCGTCGACCGACGACCTCGTCGGGCGGCTCTCGGAGATGAAAGACGACGAGAACGACGAGTAGGTACCCCCGTCGACTGCGGCAGCTCCGGCTCGTGAGCCGACCGCCGGCGTGTCACGCTCCTTTTATCGGGTCGCGGCCTACCCACACCTATGAGCACCGACCTGACGTTCACCGACGACGGCGTCGACGTCGTCTACGAGGGCACCGAGTTCGAACTCGAAAAGGACTTGATCGAGGATGCGACGGGGAAGGGGTACCGCGATGTCACCGACCACGAGGTGTTGCAGATCGTCGCCGAGGACCCCGATCTCGACGGCGAACCGGTGCGGATCGGAGACGTGTTATAGGATCCGAACGACCGGGCCGGGCGCGCGCCGGTGAGACCTGTAACCAAGCCGAACAGTGTGCGACTCGATGCCAATGCGGTACGATTTTACGATCCCGCGAGGGTGAGCGAGTATGAACCCGAGCGACGTCCTCTCCGCGCTCGTCAGCTCGAAACTCAGGATCGCGCTCGTCGGGGTGCTCGTCGTCGTCGGAGCCGTCGGCGGGGCCTTCGTATTGGGGATTCTCGGCGTACCGAGCGTGGCCGCCGTCGACAACACCTTCGGCGACGTGACCAACGAGACCACGGAGATCGAGACCGACCTGGTCGTTTCGAACCCGAACCCCGTCGGGATCGGCCTCGACGGCGTCTCGGTGAACTACACCGTCTCGATGAACGGCATCGAGATGGCGCAGGGCGGTCGAGAGGGCGTGAGCGTCGGCACCGGGAACTCCACGCTGGAGTTGGAAACGCGGCTTCGGAACGACGGGATCCCACCGTGGTGGGTGAGCCACGTCCGCAACGGCGAGCGGACGACCCTCGACATCGACGCGACCGCGACCTCGGACCGACTCGGCCGGGGCGTCGACTTCTCGCGGAGCCGCGAGATCCAGACGGATCTCCTCGGCGCGTTCAACTCCGACGAGACGCGCCCGGTGAACGCCGACAGCCCCTTCGTGAGCGACCCCGTCCTCTACGTCAACGAGACGCGGGGCGAGTGGGGAACCGTCAGCGAGTCGGAGACGCCGATCGAGATGGCGTTTACCGTGTACAACCCGAACTTCGAGCCGTACGCGGTCACGGAGATCGGCTACGACATCACCATGAACGGGGTGGCGATGGGGTCGGGACAGACCGATGAAGGGTACGTGATCCCCTCCGAGAGCACCGAGACGGTCGAGTTCACCACGGCGCTCCAGAACCGCCACCTCGACGACTGGTGGGTCACCCATCTCGACGAGGACGTCCGGGGGCATCAGGTGACGGACCTCCGGATCGAGTTCTACGCCGTGATCGAGTTCCCGACCGGCGAGGAGACGACTATCCCGCTCGACGCGCTCACCTACGAGGAGAGGATCGAGACGGACATCTTCGGCGAGGGCGACGACGTGCGGAACGGGACCGATTCGTCGGGGAACGGCTCTGACTCCGACGCCGGAAACGAGACCGATGGGGACTCGTCCGACGGTGACGCGACCGATGACGGGAACCAGGCCGACGACAGCGACGGCGGCACCACTGACGGGACCGATGATGGGTCCGACGACGGAACTGAGAACGGAACCGACGACGGGTCCGGCGACGATGACGACGGCGTGCTGCCGGTGTGACGGGTTCGTTGTAGACGCTCGCACCGCTCGGCGTGTGGAGACTGAGATAGTGGGGCCGGAGGGACGAACCAAATTCAAAAAATTCCCTATGTCGGTCCCCTGAGACATCCGCGTTCGGTGTCGTCGATCGGGAGCCCGCGATCGCAGTGCCACGTGAGCGAGCCCGTCCGGATGTGGTGAGGCGCCCGCGACGAGGGCACTTCGAGGCGTGCGAGCGCTCCGTGAACTTACAGTTCCGGCGCCGGTCCTGGACCAGTTGGAGGAGGAGCGCGTTCTGGAGTTCGAGGGCGTCCGCGACGCGGGCGAGGTTGTCATCCGGGTTGCGACCGCCGTCGGTAATCAGCCGAGAATTTCCAGCAAACTTTTCTTCATCTAACCCTTCCAATATCTTGGTGTGGCCGGCACACCACGTCAGAGGCACGCACCTGCGTGCTCCGCCTTTCCTACCACTCGAACCACGTCCGGTTTCATCGTCACCGTTTGCACGCTGATCGACACCGCCATCGGTTACGAGCTTGCGCTCGCCGGCGTGGTAGCGGAGGTCCTCGACGAGCGAGATCGCGCGGTCGGCCTCGAGGTCGCGCCGGAACCGGTCCCGGAGGTCGAGTTCGTCGACGACCCGGGAGTCTTCGCGAACGGCGAGGCGCGCGACGGTCTCGCCGTCGGCACCGTGACGCCGGTCGACGAGGTCGTAGAGCGACTGGAGCACGGCGCGGTGACCTCACAACCTCTTCCGGATCGAAGCTAATCACGAGCCACTCTTTCGCGTCTTTCGACGATCTCTGCTTCCCATTATTGATGAACCGCTTCTCGTAGCGATCGAGCACGTACACGTCCTCGAAGCCCGCCGACAGGTCTCGTAGGAGCAGATCCAGTCGTCCTCCAACCCCGCGAGCCCGTCGACGAGCGCCTCGTGGTCGATCGTGTTCACGAGGTAGTAGTCTTCCTACCCTATGGCGACTCTTCCCGCCGGGAAAGGGGAAGACGGCGTCTGCCATCATCGATCCCCGTCTAGGCGCTCACCCACGACACCAGCCACACGCTCGACCCAGGCCGGCACGTCGGCGTCGTGGACGGTGTCCCCCTCGCAGAAGGTGCGGACGATCTCGATCGACCCGGCGACGATTCGCACGTCGAGCTGCCAGTCGTACTGGTTCGCCGCCTCGATCTCGACGCGGAGCGTCCCGTTCGCGTCGACGCTGACGACGGCGCGGGCGTGATTCGGGCTGCGACCGCGGATCCGCTCACCGACGAGGTCGATGTCGAACTCCGTCGTCTGTGCGCTACTGCCGTGGACCGGTTGCGCCGAGGCCATACCGAGGGCTGGTCGTCGACCGCGGTTTAGCCTGACTCGGAGGGTTCCGGACGGTTCCGGACGGTCGGGATTCCGGTACCGTCTCCGAGTTAGGCGCGTTCCGAACGGTGTTCCGAATGGTCGAACCGTCGGAACACTCGTGCAGGGAGTGAAGGGGGTTCGCGGAACGCGGGCCGCGTCCCGGTCACTCCGGTTGATACGGGTCGGTGGCGACGTCGAGGCGATACACGTCATCGGCGGCGTCGAAGTCGTCGTCGAACGCGTAGAGATAGCCGAGTCCCTCCATCTGCATGTACGCGACGATACAGGCGTCGACGAACGAGAACCGCTCGTGCTGCCGGAAGAGGCCCTTCGCCGTCGCGAACGCGTCCGCCGTCAACGATTCGACGTGGAATCGCGTGTTCTCCTCCACCCGGTCGAGAAAGTCGACGGCGGCGTCGTGACCCGCGTGCGTCGTCAAGCCGTTGAGCGTTTCCGCGAGCACGTAATCGACGATCACCGCTTCCGGGAGGTCCGCAGTGTCGATCCCCCTGAGGATCGGGAGCGCGTCATCGTGCGCGCTGTCGCGGCGGTACGCCGCCGCGAAGAGAACCGTCGTGTCGACGAGCGCCCGGGGCATCTACTCGGGATCGACGCCCCACGCGTCGTGTTCGCTCTCGACGTCGGTCTCCCGGTCGCCGTCGTACCCGTCGAAATCGCTGAACGTCCCGCTGCGCTGTTGGACGACCTGCACGCGGATCGTCCCGTCGTCCTCGATCTGCCAGCGGAGTTTGTCGCCGTCGTCGATCTCCAGTTCTCGGCGGATGTGGGCGGGGATGTTCGCCTGGTTCCCCGAGACCTTGCTCTCGGAATCGACGCTCTCGCCGCTCATACGCTAGCGTATGAGGACGCCGCCAATAAATATAGTGTGTCATCACACTACTGCATGGACTCTTCGAATCAGAGCTGTTCGGGAGTCGACTCGGAATGGTCGACCCCGACGAGACTGTACCGCTTCGACCCGCGGTGTGGCTCGACCTCGACGAGATTGTAGTGCTCCAACTTCGGCAAGTGGTTCTCGCGGAGGTACCGCAGCGTCACCGGATCGTCGTGGGTCTCCCGGTAGTGCGCGTAGAGTTCCTTCTGGATGAGTTCGCCCTCCTCCTCGAGGACCTCGTAGAGCACACGCTTGGTGGGCGTTCAGCTTCGAGATGGTCTTCTGTCGGACCTCCCGTTCCGCGTCGGCGACCGCGTCCTCGACGAGCCGCGCCGGAATCGCCGACAGGCCCTCACGGGAGGCCATGCGCGCGGCGACCCACAGCGCCGCGATCGCCTGTCGCGCGTCTCCTTCGGAGAGCCGGGCGATACGCGCGAGCACGTCTTCGCCGACGGCGTTCGGACCGAGCCCCTCGCGAGCCCGCCGGGAGAGGATCTCCGTGATCGCGTCCTCGCCGTAGGTGTCGAAGTTCACGCGGTAGGCGACGCTAATGCGTGAGGTAACTCGCTCGTCGAGGTCCGCGAGGAGGTCGACCTCGCGGTTCGCGATGCCGATCCACGAGAGTCCGCGAATCTCGTGGAGGTCGTAGAGGACCTTGTTCTCACGCAGCTGGTCGACCTCGTCGAGAATGACGACACCGGGGCCGTTGAGGTCGGCCGTGATGCGGTCGATGAGACGCCCTGTGGAGGCGGAGCGTGGGGGTGCGGCGCCGACGAGGTCGCGGGAGATCTGTTCGAGGACCGCGTTCCGCGTGTAGTCCTGACAGCAGTTCACGTAGGCGTAGGGGACTTCGAGGACTTCCTGCCGGAGCTCGCGAACGGCGGCCTTCGCGACCGTCGTCTTCCCGACGCCAGAAGGACCGAACAGGAAGCAGTTCTCGGCGCGAAATCCGTCCTGAATCGGCGCGAGCGCGTCCGTCACCTCGTTCATGTGCCGATTCCGGCCGACAATCGAAGAAGGGAGGTGGTCGTCGTCGAACACCGTTCCGTCGCGTATCACGTTCTGGTCGGTCTCAGTGTGAGTATACAAGCCGACCCCCGAGTGTTCCGGACGGTTCCGGATGGTTCCCAACTGCCCCGAACTCTTTTGATGAGGTGCACTCTAGGTACAGCCATGAGTACAGATACGGGGAAAAACGGTGAAAGACCGGCACCCGCAACCCACATCACGCTGGAGCTCTCGGAGGACGGCAAGACGTGGATCGTCACCGACGAGGAGACCGGCGTGACGACGCAGGGTGACACGCGCGAGCACGCTCTTGAGATGCTCGACGAGGCGGTCGCGCTGTTCAAGGGCGAGGCTGGCGATCCCGTCTCCGACGATGACCTCCGCGATCTCGGCGTCGATCCCGACACAGTCCCGGACGAGCCCGGCGTTCCGGACGCTCCGTGGTTCGACGCGGACGAGGAATGACGCGGCGACAGTTCTCCGGTGACGAGGTCGCGAGCGTCCTGATCGACAACGGCTACTACCCGGTCGATCGGACCGGGAGCCACCTGAAACTCCGCTACAAGCACCCCGAGACCGGTGAGGTTCGGAACGTCACCGTTCCGCTCCACGCCGAGATCGCGCCGGGAACGCTCCGCAAGATCGCGGACCAGTGCGGCGCACTCGACTTCGACGCCTTCTGCGAGTGGATCGATCGGAACCGGTGAGCGAGTCGGGTGACGGCTTGTGAAAGAAGTCGTCAACGAACCCCCTGTTTTCGCCCCGATCACGCCGCGGACCGCGTCGGTTCTGCCGTACTAAGTGCTATCTTCTTTTGGAAGTTCACATGCGCTTAGAGGCAACCGGAAAGCCGGACCAGTACAAGTGCTGGCTCACCGACGGCGAGATCGAGGAGCTCCGCCGCGCCGCCGGGAGTCACCGCGACGACCTCGTGATACAGCTCGGCGCGAGCGTCGGGCTCCGCACCTTCGAGATCCCGCAGGTCGCGCCGAAACACGTCAAACGCACCCCGGACGGCGACCACTTCCGCCTCCGCGTCCCCGAGGGGAAGGACACGACCGGGAGCGGCGGGAAGCCTCGCGACGCCTACCTCCCGCGAGAGGTCGAGGGCGACATCCACCGGTTCGTTCGATCGGAAGACGTCGGCCGGCATGAGCCGATCGTCAACCTCTCCGAGAGCGGTGTCCGGGCGGTCGTCAAACGCACGGCCGAGCGCGCGGCCGAGGTGACGGGCGACGAGGACTATCTCCACGTCTCAAGCCACGATCTCCGGCGCCGATTCGCGCAGCGCCTCCTCGTCGATAAGCAGGTGAACCCCCGCGTCGTCATGCAGGTCGGCGGCTGGGACTCCTTCCAGGCGATCGAACCGTACCTGAACGCGCCGACGCCCGAGGTCGTGAACGAGGCCTTCGAGGAGGCGGGGTTCGCGTAAGACCCGTACGAAATCTGGTGGATATCGAAACACCTCAGAGCCTGCCAGCGCCAACCGACCACCATACTGAGTAGAGATGTACTGACACGCTTCGGACTTGACTGGGTGCTAGCTAACCGTAGGGATTGAAATACCTTCCAGCCGACATGATGGTATGGACGGAGATGCGGCGACAGATATCTGTGAGAACGTTATCGAGACAATTTCAGATGTGGTCGTCGTCGATCGGGAGATTCTCGAGACAGTACTCACTGGCGTGCTTTCTCGCGGACACGTGCTCGTGGAGGATGTCCCTGGAACCGGAAAGACGCTGATGGCACGGAGTTTTGCGTCAGCGCTTGGGTTGTCGTTCAACCGGATCCAGTTTACGCCTGACCTCCTCCCGAGTGACATCACGGGATCACACGTATACCGCGAACAGCAGGGAGAGTTTGACTTCGCAGAAGGGCCAATCTTTGCAAACGTCGTCTTGGCGGACGAGATCAACCGTGCACCACCAAAAACACAGGCCGCGCTGTTGGAGGCGATGTCGGAGGGGCAGGTCTCCGCCGATGGCACAACCTACCAGCTACCAGACCCATTCTTCGTTATCGCCACGCAGAATCCGGTCGAACAAGAGGGAACGTTCGCGCTCCCGGAGGCACAGCGTGACCGATTCATTCTGAAGACGACGCTCGGCTATCCCGACACAGACGGGATGCAGACCATTCTTGACCGGCGGGCCGATCGGACCGCTCGGACACCCAATCCACAACGCGTCGTCGACGGTGAGGTCGTGTCTGAACTGCAGACCGTCCCTGAACAGGTTACCGTGGAGGACGGCATCCGCGATTACATCATCGCTCTCGGAGAGGCAACCCGCGCGGACGATCGGGTCGAGGTCGGTGTCTCACCACGCGGGATCCAGCGGCTGTTTGAGGCGAGCCGGTCCCATGCGCTCATCCAAGGACGTGAGTACGTCGCCCCAGATGACATCAAGGCAATCGTCGCGGAGACGTTCGTCCACCGATTGGTGTTGACCGCGGATGCGACGGTGCGGGATGTGTCGCCCCACACCGTTGTCGACGATGTCGTCGAGCGGGTCGAGGTCCCCGCTGTCGCGGTTAAGTGACTCACTCGTAGGCGCTCAGAGCACCGCTATCGCGTCGCAAGGAACAACAGGATGGTGCCGACTGCCGCCGCGACGACGGCGACCGCAGTTGGGGGTGCAGGGAGCTGTGGCAGGCTGCTGATCACTGCAAGCGTCCCAACGCCGAGCCCAACAGTCCCGAGGGCGATCACTGCGCCGCCGGCACCGTGGACGATTTCCGCCCGCCGAGAGGTGCCTGCTCGTCCGATCTCTTGGCCGAGCGTCATGCTGAATTCGCCGAGATCCAACACGTAGAGGCTCGCTGCGATGCCTACAAGGACAATTGGGATCGATACGTCGGAGATTCCCGCAGCGATGGCGGCGAGAAAGACCCCACTGCCGGCGAGCTGGGTGCCAGAATGCCGGTTCAGCAGTCCGATACCGTGGACAAAGCTCACGACAAGTGCCGCAACCGCCGCGGTTGCAAGGCTACTGAGGATGATCCCCGAGAGCAACGCGAACGACCCGACCGTCTCGAAGAGGTCCCGGAGCACTCGTTGGGCTGTGTCGCTTGTGCTCTGCTCGAGCGCAACTGTCGCGGCAGGGTCATGAGCGATCACGACCACAGCGGTGAGGAGGCTGCCGACAGCGAGTGGAGCGACAGGGAGGTATGTGGGGCGAAACTGCCGGGAAGCCAGCATCCGCGCTGCCCGTATCGCGAGGAGGCTGCTCACCCCGACCGCGATCCCGGCGACCAGGAGGCGTCGAGGCAGCGACGCGTAGGAGACTGTAATGAGTCCGTCGACCACGGCTGGCGGCAGCTCTTCGGCTCTGATCACCGACGAACTAATCATGACGAGCGCACAGAACTCGGTGACCAGCGCGACACCCATTCCCAGCCGTAACCAGCCCAGAACGGTGTCTCGCGCGTTTGTGACGGATTGGCGGTTGGATTCGTGTGTGAGCTCGACCACGGGAAGCCGGCTCACCGCCATGTAGAGGACGATCATCGTGACGAACCACAGCGCGACGACCCCGACAAACTGCGGCAGCACTGCGCCAGCGTCTGACGCGGGTTGCGTTGGGCGAAGCAGCTGATCGAAGCGGGCCGCGACCAGGTTGGCCCCGGCGGAGTTCAGTGGCTGCCACCAATCGACAGCGACGGCCACAACCGGAACAAACCCGACGGTCAGCAGCCGGAGCGCGGTGTACCCCGCATCACGTGCCGGTGAGAGATCCCGAAATACGGTGACTACCCCGAAGCCGGTGGACAGCCCAGCGCCCACGATCAGAAACGGGGCCGCGGCGAGCGTGTCGTACGGCGGTGTTGGCGGCCACGCGACCTGGACAATGAGGGCCGCTGCAACGGAACCGAGCAACCCAACTCCGGTCAGCGTGGCGAGCAGCCCACCTGCTACGACAGTGAGTCGATGATCTCCAGTTCCGACGGCGGCGACCGTCACTGCCAGTGTGATCCCGGTGATGACTCCAAGCAGCGCCACGAGTGCGTCGCCTGTGAGCGTTGCCAGCCCGAGCGTGCTGCCAACTGCAACGATGGCTGCCGTCGTCGTGGTTGGACGCGTCGGTTGCCAGTTTGTCGGGGGAAGCTCACCGCCACCCGGCGAGGCGGTCATGTGGCGACCTCCATCGCGCTTGCCAGCGGGAACCGCGTGTCCCAGTCACACACCGTGGCGCCCGCGCTCCGGAGCCGCGCGAGGGTGAGGCGACGCTCAACCCGCGCGACGGTCTTTCCGACCGTCTCACGGTCGGTGACATCGGGCGTTACCACGGCGACATGGCGATCAGCGGCACACAGCGTTTCGACCAGTTCACCCGTCGATTCATCAAGCGCCGGTGTCACTAACACGATATCAGCGTTCGAAGGGAGTCGCTCGTGGAGCCCACGTGAGTGGGTCGTACTGTTTCCGTCGCCATCGTGTGTGGCCTCACCGAGACTGTCAAACGTCGCCTCGATCTGGCGCCGCGTTGCCTCGTCTGCACCGGGTGCGATCCACGGGTGGCCATCCGCATTCGTTGGCACTGGAACTCCGATCTCGGCAGCCGTGATACTGCCCGTTCGGAGCCCAACCTCATTGCCCTCGGCGAATAGGCGTGTCACGACACGGTCTGCAGCGTAGACTGTCAGCTCACTCGCCGTTGGGTAGCCCGTTCCACGGGCGATCTGACCGGCATCGAGTCCATCGACGAGAACAACCGTCTCTGTTGCGCTCGTCTCGGTGAATTGGATGGTGGCCAGGGTGCCGGTCTTCGCAAATCCGCGCCAGTCAACGCGCCGGACGTCATCGCCCGGGCGATACTCTCTGGTCGAATGGAACTCGATCCCCTCGCCGCCGCGATCGACCGGTTGGGTGCCGACACGCCGAAGCGAGCCCTGTAGTTGGGGTACGTCGCCGACGTCACGCCGGCAGATCAGCGTTGTCGTTCCGGTAACGCTGGGGCGAGTCGTGGTGACGGCGGCCGAGGAAAGCGGCCGGGCCCGCACAACCGGCGACCGAAAGTCGTACGCGCCCTGGCTCGCGACGACATCGTACGTCACCGACGCCGTTTCACCTGGCCGGATCGACAGACATGCACGCGGAGAGCCCGCCTCAACAGGGAGGTCCGGGGGAACGCCATCGACAACCCGAATGTCGGTGAGGGCTGCGTCGCCGACGTTTGTGAGACGCAGCGTGACTGTCGCTCGTTCGCCGGGTGCCGCCGGCGCCGGATCGATGTCCCGTTCAACACTCACATCGATGGCAGGCGGGGTGGCGATCCACCCGACGAGCAGGTAGCCGAGCGGCACCGTCGCCCCCACAAACAGCGCCGGTTCTCCGAACACGGTGCCGGTAGTCACGAGAATAACCGCAACGAGGGTCGCGCCGTCGAACCGACCCGTGAGCGCGGTTTCTGTCACGACGGCTCACCCGTGGCGAGTTGATCGCTGCCGGTGTCGAACCGGGCCGCAATGGCGTTCGTTGTCCGCTCGATCCGGCGGCGTTTGGTTCGCGATGGCCGAAGCCACGCGACCAGACGCTGCCGGCGTGAAAGCGTCGCCTCACGGTCAGCGAGATAGGCGGCGGCGACGGTATCGTCTGTCCAAGTGCCCTCATCAAGACGGGTTTGCGCCTCTTGCTGGGAGAGCCCGTCAACCGTCACGAGCGCGTCGGCCGTGAGTGACCGTAACTGCGTCCGGATGGAATCCGTCTGGTCGCTCCCAGTGGCCGCCACCAGGGTTTCAACATTGTTATCGAAGGAGGCACCGACGACGGGCGTGGTGTCTGCTACCTCTGGTGGGTTCGACCGTAACGCCTCGAACCGTGGGAGCTCCTCGTCATCTGGCGAGGACGGCGCCGACTGGCGATCGGCCCACGCGGGCCTCGTCAGGAGAACCCACAACGCACACCCCACACCAAGTGCGGCGAACAGGCCTCCCCGCACCATCTCGTCTGCGATCGCTGGACTCTGAGCGATCGCGGTGATCGACACGACCGACTCGACTTCTTGTGGCGCAAACAGCAGCACCGCCGCGAACCCGATGAGAGCCGTCCCGGCGAGGCTCGCGACCACGCGAACCACCCATGAAAATACACCGCTCCCATCTGAGCGGGGCGGGTCGGTGGAGTCACTCGGAGAGTCGCTGTCCGTGGACGGAGCGTCTGCGGTTGCAAGCCCGTGTCGGTCGTCGGTGCTGTTTGCGGTCGCCGACTCGATACCCTGCCCCGTCACGAATTTGCCTCCGTCTCATCCTCATCGGTGCGGATCTGTTCAAGCGCGTCCCGGGCGGCCGGCGCACACTCATCCGGCGCTGTATTCCCGTACTCAACGTCCCGAAATGCGTCGGTTAGGGTCCGAACGGACTCGGGAGGGAGTCCATCTCGCCGGATCGCCCAGCGGGCGATTTCTCCCGGAGTCGAGGTCCGCCACGACCGAATTGAGACGTGGCCACGGAACTCCGCCCACGCCTCTCGGATCGAGAGCAGCTCATCATCGACTTCCTCTGTCCCTGTTCCGCCCGACTGGCGGCCGTGAGTCGCGGTGTCAGATGCTCCGCCGCCTCCGATGCTGGTCCGAAGTGACCGGACGAACTGGCGAAGGGCAGCGAGGAGTGTCAGGGGGTGGAGTCGGTGGGGAAGCGTCCGGATGATGGCTATCCCGCGACGAGCGAATTGACCGGCGTGCCTGCTGAGCGCGCGCAGGAGCTGGATCGCTCCACTAATCCCCTCCCGGAGTAGCGTAGCAGCTCTCATCACGCCCCGACGACCCGCCGACACCATCTGGTCGAAGGTGGCCGCGATCCCGACGAGTCCCGCGATCGCAGAACGACCCAGCCCGACGGCAATCTGCACTACTGAGCGGGAGGCCGACCGCACGGATATCCCGCTCCGGTAGACGCGTCGACCCACCATACCAACGCCAACGGCGCCGATTCCAAGCACAAGCGCAAGGTTCCGGTAGAGGTTGGCGACGGCCGTTGTCGCCGTCGCGCTGGTGCCGTCCACGTCTGCGGTGGTCTCAATCATGGCCGTGTCAGTCAGTGGCAGTGTCACCGCTGCCGTTCCCGCTGGTCCGGTCGTTGCGGCTGATTCACCAGCAACTGCGACCGTCGCGTTCTCGACTGGCTCGCCGTCGATCCGAGCGGTGACCTCAGTTGCTGTCAGCGGCAACGGAATGATCGTTGATGCGGTGGTCGTCATGTCGAACGTGGCCACCGATATGGTTCGGTTCCCGAACGCCTCGCCGCGTGAGACGGTCACCTCAGTGGCGTTGATCGCGGGCAGTTCAACGCGTGCCTCGCCGTGTGGCCCGGTTTGTGAAACTGTGGTTCCATTGACCCGGACGGTTCCATTGCGCACCGGTGTACCGTCGATCGTTGCGTGGAGTGTGACTGATTCGCCAGCGATCGGCTTGGTTTGCGGCTCAATATCGATGTCAACTGGGACAGCCACTGTGACGTTGCTATCAGTCTGTGCGATCGTGTCGTCGCTGGTGGCAGGAGTTCTGAGACCGCTCGTGACGATGCCCACTGGGGCTGTCGACACGCGCTGGCTACTCGCTTTGAAGCCTGGCGGTGCTCCGGCCAGCCCACCTCTCACTCGTGGCTGCGTGTGGCCCGCGAGTGATTCTGACTGGCCCTCCGAGTTGTCGTCTCGGGCAACAATCTCGAGTGACGCGACATATGGTACCTCGCCGGTCACGTTCCCGTCGCCGTCCGTCTCACCGATCGACTCGCCGTTGAACAACACCTCGATGTCGGAGACCGGATCGCCGCTCCGTGTCACCGTCACCGTCAGATCATTCCCCGGGACAGGATCGTCAGCAGGGTCTATCTCGAGAGGTTCCAGCTCGTCTTCTTCGTCTGTTTCGTTTTGGCTATCTTCCTGATCTGTCTCCGTGTCGCTGTCTTCCTCTTCGTTTCCGTTGTTGTCTTCCTCCTCTTCTTCTTCGTCTTCCTCGTCGGCATCTTCTTCTGATTCGGTCTGGGAGTCGTCCTCTGATTCGGTTTCGGTGTCCTCCTGTTCTGAGTCGGTTTGTGTGTCGCCTTCGTTCGAGTCATCAGCTTGGTCACTCGAGCCGTCTTGCTCCGACTCGCTTGTCCTCTCGTTGTCACCCGAGTCCGACTGTCCCCTATCACTCGAGCCGGAACCGGGCCCGGATTGCAAGGATTCAGGAGTGGGACCTGCGTACCCCGAGTTCGCACTGTCACGGCCCGCGTCCGAACGCCCGCTAGGCGGCGTCGGATCAAAGGGTACCCAACCGACATCGTCGATGTACACTTCAACCCACGCATGCGCATTCTGACCGCGAACAACGTACTCGCCGTCAGCGACTTCCTCACCGGCCGTGTAGCCGGTCACATAGCGTGCGGGGACATCTTGTGTCCGGAGCATCGCGACCATTGATGTCGCGAAGTACTGACAGTACCCGGCCTCCATGTCGAAGACGAATGCGGTCGCGACATCCGTGTCGCGATCATGCGTCGCATCCAGCGAATACGCCTTATTCTCCATCAGCCACAGTTGGACCGCTGCGGCCGTCTCATAGTGCGTCTCCGCGTCAGCCGTGATGTCTGCGGTCCGGTCGCCAAGTCGTGCTGGCGTCTCTTCCGGAAGTTGGGTGTATCGGGTGGCGATATCGGGAGGAATCGGTCCACTCCCACTGGCCGACGCAGCCGTCCCGTGTGACGGTGGGCCGTATGTGGTTGTGGTGTACGTCTCGCCAGCTTCGATGGAGTCTGAGACAGTCAGCCCACGCTCTTCAGTAACGAAAACTTGCGTATTCGGCGCCTCAGCCGAAAATGGCCGCCATGCCGTCGCCAACGTGTCAAAGGACCGATTTGCGGTCACACGGATCGTATGCGACGGCGCTGGGTTCCCCTCGGTCACCGGGAGCGGGCCATCGAGTGGTTGCTGTTCTCCTGATTGCCGATCCCAGCCGGAACCGGTGTACGTTGTATACGCACCGAGCCGCCAACGTGACGGCTCTGGACTCTCAACCCGTAGCTCTACATGGTCCGAGAGTGACAGCGGTCCGCCCACCGTGTTTTGCTCCGGATATCCGCCTCCAGAGACGCCGCCGTAGCTTTCGGCACCCGACTCCGCCGGCGAGCCATCCTCGGTGAGTTTGGTGGTGTCTCCGGACGATCCGCGCTCTTGATCGGTCGTGTCACCGGGGGCTCCACTCCCTTGCCCACTTCCCGTTTCTTCGCCAGATTCACTACGTTCGCCGCTAGTGTCACCGCCGCTCGCCTCGCCGCTTTCACCGGTGCTGTCACCTCCGGCTCCTGGCTCCCCACTGGGTTCACCGCCGCTCGCCTCGCCGCCCTCACCAGTGCCGTCAGCTCCGCCTCCCGGATTGTCACTTCCGGATGCGCTACTCGCGTCTGAGCTACTGCCTGAATCGCTATCGACGAGCAGTTCTTCGGTGGCCGGCCCGTCACTTTCTTCCACACCGAGATCCGAGATTGGCGTCTCGATCCCGATTGCCGGAGCGAGCGACCCGCCAAGAACGATCCCGAATAAACAGATTAACGCGACTCCAAGGCGGAAGATCGTTCCCTTCACACCGACACCTGTTGATTTCGGTACATATTAACTTATCCCTAATACACGATTTCTAGGTCGCCCCGTCGTTGATCAAGCGCAACCCCGAGAGCATTCACGTTCTGCTCGGTGACAAAGGCTACGAGGACCAGAAGATCAGACGACTTACCCATCAACACGAGATTCGTCCACTGATCAAGCATCGTGACGTGGGGCTCGGATAGCAACCTCGGCGTCGGCGAGACGCCACAGGGATCGCTCGTCTACCACGCTGATAACGAGAGCTACTCCGCTGAGAGCGACTATGTCGAGATATACGGCACCGGCGACCAGCGCCTCTACGCGCCGAACGCATCGTCGGGATCAGAGGTGACGTTGAACACGCTCTCCGCCCGCGTGTCGCCCGAGCAGAACAGCATGCGCGTCCGGGTGCCGGAGAGCGCCAACCAGACGAACACGGAGTTCGTCGTCGAGCCGGCGAGCGTCGTCGGGGACTCGTGGACCGCGGAGTACGTCGCCGGCACGGACGGCCAGTGGTACGCGGTCGTCGACTCGACGGGCGAGGACCTCGGCGCCGCGGAGAAGCCGGACCCGATCGAAGTGAGCCGCGACGACGTGGGGCTCGTGTCGATCGTGCCGACCGACCCACCGAGCACGTCGACGGACTCGGTCGGCGGTGGCATCTTCGCAGTCACGACAACCGGGAACCTCCCGAGCCTTCTCGCGCTGTTCGGCGGCGTCGGAATGCTGTTCGTCGCCGGGACGCGTCCGGCAAGCTCGCGCGACGCCGTCGACGCGGTCGCCTCCAGCATCGATAGCGTGGTCTCCCGTATCCCGCGGGTCGGTGGACCGCTCGGCTCGGCGGTAGAGTCGGCCGTCTCGGTGGTTGGCAGCGGCCTGGTGAGCGTCGGAGAGAACCGGCTCCTCACCGGCGCCGTCGGTGCCGCGATCGCCGTGGCGGCGGCAGAGGCGGGCCTGTTCACGATCGGCTCGGAGACGGGCGCGATTCTCGCCGTCGCCGGTATCGCCGTCGGCTCGCTGTTCCTCCTGCGAGAGGCGGAGGCATTCACGACGGCACGGTGGATCGCGGTCGTCGCCGTCGCCGGCGTCGTCGCGCTCGCGGAGCGTGAGGTCGTACTTGTAGTACGCCGAGTAGTCGTCTCCTGTCCCCGTGCCGGCCTTCCAGCGCGACGAGGTGAGCTTCACGACCCACTCGCGGCCGGGCGTCGGCGCGTCGAGCCACGGGAGCACATCGTGATCGACTTCGGCGGCGATTCCGGGCTCGTCGTCGCGGTCGCCGACGACATCGTACCACAGCTGGTGGACCGCCGAGTAGAGCGCGAGGTCGCGACCCGCGTCGTTGAACACGGCCTGAGCGGCGGCGCCGTGGGCGGCCGGCTCGGGAGCGACGCGGTCCTCGAGGCGCGGATCGGGGAGCGTCCCGAGCGTCGCGTCCGCCGTCGAGGGCATATCGACGCTCACGCCGGAACCCCTCCGGTTGTGGACCTGTTTTTAGTCGAATACCTATTACTGAGAAGTAATACGTTAGAGTGAAGACCGCTATGGGGCCGGAGGGGGATGCGAAACTCGCAGAACCCTCTTCTCCGGCTCTCTCTCCCGCCGATTCGACTGATCGCGTTTCCTTACGCTGGCTCATTGTTGATATCCAAATCCGTGTGTCGCTGCTGTCGCTCTTCGAACTCTTCGACCACCGTCGCCTTGTCGTAGTACCGCCGGATCGTCGCTGGCTTCGCGTTGACTCTCCTCGCGACGTACTCGATATCGCCGTCCGTCGCGTTCAGGAGCCACGTGATCCCGCCGGTCCGGATCGCGTGCGGCGACCTCGACGACGGGCACTTTCCCGCCGACCCGCGCTGCGTCCACTCGCAGCTGTGGCGCTCTCGCGAATGCGGACAGCCGGTGTACAGACACGGCTGCGTCGACTGATAGCACCACGACCGGATCGTCGTCCGACTCGGCCGCCCCTGCCGCGTCGCGAACAGCGAATCGCGACCGAACTTGTCCCGCTTGTCCGGTCGCTCTCGGGCGATGTACATGTCGAGCGCCTCGACCACGTCCTCGTTGACGCTCACGATGCGCTCGCCCTCCTCGTCGTTCTTCAGCGGCGTCTCCGTCTCAGGGCGGTGGTGGAACCACAGCGTCCCCTCCGCCGAGTCGTAGTCTTCGAGATCGAGGCCGCGAAGCCCGCCGAGCCGGCACGCCGTGTGCCAGAGCACTTCGAGCGACGCGTGCCACGCCGTTCCGAACCACTTGTCCGAATCGCGGAAGTACGCCAAGTGCTCCCGCGCTCGGTCCGCCGGCAGCTGCTCGTCGCTCGTCTCCTCGTCCTTCGTCAGCTTCGGGATCTCGACCTTCTTCGCCACGTCCTCGTCGACGACCTCGATCCGCTCGCAGAACTCCAGCAACTGTTTGACCGAGACCATCGCGCTCTTGACCGTCGACGGCGAGACACCGCCGGATTCCCGGTGGTGCCGGTACTCGTCGATCTCCCAGCCGCCGATATCACGCATCTGCTCGATCTCCTGGTCCTCGCACCACTCGACGAAGTGGCTCAGCCTGTGCCGGTAGCTCCGCACCGTCTCCTCGGCCTGCCGCTGGCTCCGGCGGCTCAGGAACCGATCCGCGGCCTCTCGCGGCGATAGGTCCCGGCTCATGGTCCCGTAGCCAGCGGTACGAGTGACCGACCGCGGTAGTTACCGCAGTTCGGGCACGTCTCACCGTTCACGAACCGGTTGACGAGCCGATCGCACTCGTTGCACCGCCAGAGCGTCACGGCGCCGCCTCCGGTCCGAGCTCGTCGTAGTCGAGCGCGCGGAGCTCGTCGACGACCCAGCCCGCGTCGCCCGGCAGCTGCCGAGCGAGCTTGTGCGGGTCGTAGTGCGCGACGACCGCGCCGGGCGTCATCACCGCGTAGAGCAGCCCGTCGGAGTGGAACCCCGCCGGCTCCAGCTCCGGATCCGCGTCCGGGTCGAGCGGCTCCACGCCGACCGTGTACGCCGTCGCAGTCCCGTCCGCGATCCGAGTGAACCTCACACGCCACCTCCGTCGATCCACTGGTCGTGACGCTTCAGCGCCCGACGACCCCGCGTCGTCAGCGCGTAGTCGTTCGTCCGCTCGTCGCGCTTTGACTTCTCGACGAGATCGCGATCGACGAGCGTGTCGAGGTTCGGGTACAGTCGCCCGTGGTGAACCGTCGTTCCGTAGTACGCTTCCAGCTTCTCCTTGAGCGAGAGCCCCTTCTGGTGGTTCTCCCGGTCGAGGAGCCGCAGGATGTCGCGCTGGAACGCGGTCAGGTCCGCGACCGAGCCCGGACCGCTCAGGTCGACATCGTCGCTGTCGCCTCGGGACGCGCTACTCATCGATCGCTCACCCCGGCGTTGATCCGGTCCACACCGGCGTTGATCCGGTACTTGTACGACCGCGACGCGCACTTCGAGCAAAGATTCTGACGAGTCTCGGCGTCGAACCCGTCGGCTCGATCGCCGCAGATCTCACACCGACCGTTGTTTCGTCCGCTCGATTCGTCCGTCGTCTTCGGGGGATTCTTGCCCCCGTGGGATGAAGCTAGCATGGTTCTGTGGTCCGATCACAGAACCCGACCCGGACGGGCGTTGCACCGCCGCGTCCGGGATCCTACATATTCTCACACTGCCGAGAGTCTCTCACTCGGGCTCCGTGGTTTCCACAAAGAAACGACGTGTCTTAAAGTTGACGGCGTATCTTCTAAGCCCCAACATTTCCAAGCGTGGTTTTTGCGTGGAACAAAGTTTCCCCGCGGAAACCTCGTGTCCATGAGGAAGAGTGCCGACTGGATGACCATCTGGGACGATCGGATTTTGGAGGTTATCCGAGAAGATGGCCCAAAATCAGCGACCCCTCTATCAGAGCACAAGTACATCCATATCGGCAAATCCGGCGTTTCAAAGCGTCTTAACCGTATGGCAGATCACGGCCTCGTTACCGAACTCGGGAATGGAGTTTACTCTATTACCCCGCGTGGTGAGAGATACCTTAATGGAGAACTAAACGCGGGTGAGCTCAACGGCCAGCACTCGGAGAACGATGAGGAATCCCAAGCAGGAACCTAACCATGAAGAAATCTTCAAACTGGATGGTCAGCGAGGACGATCGCATTCTTGAGTACCTCAGCCGCGAAGGGGCGTCGTCGTGGTGGCAGATCGCGAACGACCACAATCTCGGCGGTCGTCTCGTCCGCAGTCGCCTCCGCGTCCTCGCGAAAGCCGACTGGGTCGCCCACGACGATCGCGGTGACCTCGACGACCACTGGTCGATCACGACACGCGGCGTCGGTTACCTCGCTGGCTACGTCGACGCCACCCTGATCCGCCCGCTTCCGAGCCCCCGACCGCCGCACGCGACCCGTCCCGATTGGTGGGCCGGGTTCGGGTAGCTAGCGGAGCTTCTCGAAGATCCCGCCTGCCGCGGTACCGACGAGTCCGGTCGGGATTCCGATTTGGATGACCGGACTGATGAACTGCTGCATGTCGATCCCACCGCCGCCAGTACCTCCGCCTCCACTTCCGCCTCCCGAACCGATCGCGGCGAGCATGATGACCAGCGCGATGCCCACCATCACGTAGAATCCGACGAACGAGGCGGCTCCGTTCGCCACCATCGCCTCCTTCAACGACGACGCCTCATCCGCAATCCGGCTTCCGGTTACCGTCGCGACGACGGACCCGAGCAGAAACACCACGAACGCCGACTGAAGCGCGATCAGGAAAACGAACGTCTGCACGAATCCGCCCGCATCCTGCAGATTCCCGTCCGCCAGCGTTTGGGTCGCTGCGTTAATGCTGATGTATCCCGACAGTCCGAGCCCGACGCCCACGACTGCGAACAAACCGATCGCGAGTCCGATCTTCTTTGGTAGTGACACATTCAGCAATCTAATCCGAGTTACATATCTTCTTTGACCTTTCTTTTCGGACTTTGGAAACAAAGGCACCCCTCGCTCGATAGGTGTCTACCCCTCGAAACTCTCCCGGCGCCCTCAGCGCGCCAGCACGGCGCGAGAAACGACCGTCACATCTCGGGCGGCTCGCTACTCCGCGACGCCGTCGAGCCACCCGACGAGCTTCTCGATCAGCCACTCGCCGACTGCGTCGTAGAGCGCCCTGCCAGCGCCGAGTGCGTCGCCGACGATCTGGCCGACCGGGGGATCCCAGTAGCCGAGCGCGACGAGCCCGAACAGCACCACGACGACTGCGACGGCCATCGTCGCTGCCGACGAGAACACGCCGACGACAGCCGCCGCGACCGCCTTGTACCGCCTGAACCGTAGCAGCACGATCGCGGCGAGGATCGCGACGAACAGCGACTTACCGACGTGGTCGCCGAGCACGCCGAGCATCAACGGATCAGGACCCATCGTCCTCTCCGTCGTCACCACCCCCGATCGGCACCTCGACGTTCGTCACGCTGTCCGGCGTGCTCGCGTCCTTGCCGCGAATCCGGAGGTAGTAGTAGACGAGTCCACCGATCAGGAGGAGCAGCAGCGGCGCCACCTGCTCGCTCGTCAGCTGCTCGATTGCTGTCTGGATCGTCCCCGGTGCGACGAACTCCAGCCCGAGCACGACCGCCGCGACCGTCGACGCGACCCACACGCGCTGGCTCAGTGCATCCGACTGACGCATGATCAGCCACGTCGCGAGCGGCACGCCCGAGACGACGATCAGGATGCCGGACCCCTCAGGCAGTTGGACCAGCCCGACGCGCGCCGCGACGATCGCGCTGACGACCGCCGCCGCGACCGACGCCCGGCGGTTCCCGAGGATGATGGCCGTGACGCTGCCGATCCAGCCGAGGAATCGCCGCAGCACGCCGAGCAGTCCGCGGCCCGACGCTTGCGCCGCCCGCTTGCCAACCAAGCCGATCGATACCGCGAGCGACGACAGTCGCGATCCGATCGCCCCCGACGCGGGCCCGGTCCCTGTGTCTCGGGTGACTGCATCGGATCCATCGCCGCCGGACGGCCAGAAGCGCCGCAGAGCGACGACGCCGCCGAGACCGAGCACGCCGACCAGCGCGAGCTGGCCGAGTCCCGAGCCGTCGATCGGCAGCGAGACCGAGCCGACAGCGCCAGACGCTCGCTCGCGGAACTGACCGACAGCCCCAGTCCCATCAGACGACGATCCGGTCGGTCCGGAATCACGAAGTATCGCCCACGTGTCATCGCTGTCGTCGTCTTCGAAGATGGCCGGAGATTCGGCCGTGTCTGAGTCGACGACGATGTTTCGCGTCAGCGAGTTCAGCAGGTACGTGATCCCCGATTCCGTGTTGTAGTACTCGACGGTCACGGGATCGCCATCGCCGCCGGGACCTGGCGACACGTCGAGCTCCGGATTCTCGCCCGGCTCGACCACGTCGATCCGAACGTCTCCCCGCTCGGCGACGACGCGCGTATCCAAGTGCGAGACGCGGAAGGTGTCGCCAACCACCGAGTTCGGCATGAACAGCTGCTGATCGCCGTTCGCTTGGATCACGACGTAATCCTCAGTCGGGAACGAGTCCGAGTAGGCGTAGTGCACGCGGTCGCCGTCGTCGGTCGGACCGACGTTCACCGCGAAGCCCGGACTCCGCGAATCAACCTTCAGCTGCGTGTCGAGATCTTCGCCCGGCGCCGTCGGGTCGGTCACGCTAACCGCGCCGTTATCGACGGATATCTTCCGCCCGGTTGCTCTCACCTCGACGGTTTGGCCGGCGTCGACGCCGCCGGTCGCATCATCGAGATACACGTCGAGCGTCGTCCCCGAGAAGCGATAGTTCTCCGAAGCCACCGCAGACCACGAGCCGCCGTCGACGCGGTACTCGACGTTTTTGACGCCGACGACCCGACTGCTCGCGAACGGGATCGTGGCTTGCGCGTTCTCAGTCGCGTCTGAGTACGTATGCGAGATATTGTAGCTCTCTTCGAACGTCGATGCTTGGTAGTTCGTCGAGATCTTGTCCTGTGCAGAGTGGCTGTAGTTCAGGTCGACCTGAGCGGCGGGTCCGCTGGCAGGACCGTCGACGTTGACTGTGACGCTGGTGGAGCCCCCGATGAGAGACTCATTAATTGACCCGCTTAGATCGACAGTCTCACCATCTGCCAGCGTTCCCGAGTGAGATATCGTCTGAGTGCCAGCACTGCTGTTCAACTCCACGACGGGATCGACCGAATCCGTGACCTCCGTCCACTCCGCGGTGACACTCGCGGGCCCATTAACCGAAACGTCTGCTGATTGTGTCCCGGTTGACAGGTCGACAGATTCCGTCACCGTCTGACCCGGCCCGAGGACGCCTGTGTGTGAGACGGTCGAGTTGCCAACCGTCACCGATGGATCCTCTGTCGCTGTGACCTCGGTCCACGATATATCGACACCGACCTGTCCTTGAGTTGTCGAAGTTGAGAAAGACTCAGAGCCGGGTGAGAGACTTGCCGACTTCGTGACAGTTTCGCCATCAGATAACGTCCCTGAGTAGGATGCCGCCCACCCGTCCCCCGACACGGACGGATCTTCGGTTTTAATGGTTTTATCCCCGATAATCTCGACTTGAGTAACGCCACCACCGCTCATAAACTCCCAGTTGTTTGTCCCGTCAGTCATGTGGCTGTCAGGGATCTCTTCTACGCCGCTGTCCCCCACCCCAACACTTTTGTCAATATCCGCCACACCGTCTCCGTCTGTGTCGATTTCCAACGAACGGATCCCACTATCATCCGTATATTCCCATTCCACTCTCACATTTGACGGATCATAATCCAACGTGTACGAATACTCGCCCTCTGTCGTTTTTACACCACTTGAGGCCGTTTTGTCCTCACGCTTCCCCGTGAAGGTCACCTCTGCGGATCTTGCGGGTTGGTTTCCTCCGACGGCGAGGCTATCTGTAAATCCGTCCGAGACGAATCCAGCAGAGTAGGATTGGTCTGTGGTTTCCTCAACGCCTTCGATCGTCACCGTCTCGTCTCGCGGCACAGCCGTCCCGCCAACGTCGAAGCCAATCGTGTCGCCGTTCGACGCGATTGCGCTCGTCGACGCCGAGCCGGTGTTTTCCACGCCCGTCAGATCGATCGACGCATCTGACACGCTCTCGGACTCGTCGACGGAATACTCAAACTGCGTTCCGTTCGTCGCTCCAGCGGCGTCGATCGTGACCTCTCCGCTGAACGTTACGGTGTTACTGGAGAAGTGCGGCACGTCGAACACGAGGTAGCCGTCGACGTACTCAGCGGTCGCCGTCCACTCGCTGCCGTCTTCGTGCGTGCCGTGGATCGCTTCGGGCCGGTAGCCGAGTGCGTCCTGCAGCTGGCCGGCGTCAAGCGCAACCTCCCGGCCAGCTGATTCGCTGTCGTCTCGCAGCACGACTGCCATTCCGTCACCATCGATTACGGCGCTGTCAGAGCCCATCACGGTCGGCGCGTGCTCGGCCGTCGTGAGGATGACTTCGAGCGAACCGGCGTGATCGCTCGCCATGACTCCGCCTTCAAGCTCCGACGCCGACAGCGGGATCGACTCATCGGATGGGACTTCCCCGGTCACGCTGGCGTCCGGGATCGTGCTCATTCCTGCCGGCGCCGCCGCGGCCGATCCCGCAGCTGCGAACGGGAGCATGGGCGCCAGCACGAGCATCAGCGCGAGCACGACCGCGAGCGGGCGAGCACGCTTCACGAGCGCTCACCTCCGCGGTCCCGCACGCGAACCTCTCGCGCGGGCAGGCCGGCGATTGCCGCGCGGGCGGCCATGCCGGCGGGGTTCTCGCGGGATACCCGGGGGCACGCACGCATCGGATTCCGGACACGCGCGCGTATGAGCGCCGCCGGCCGCCGCCGCGCCGCCGCGAGCGCGTCCGAGGCGCTCGAACCCGTGCCGTCTGCCGATGTCACAGCCATCACTCGCTCACCTCGCTGAGATCTCGCTGCGCTTCGTCGACACTCGGTGTCGGCGTCGTTGGCTCGCTGAGTGCGACTTTCAACACCCCCTCCCCGTCGTCGTCGCGTAACTGTTTGATATCGCTCCATTGGTAGAGACTGAAGTTCCGCTCGTTGAACATCACCGCCTGACCGATCTGGCGGTCCGACATGATGTCGGAGATCATCGGCACTGTCGAGAACCCGTGCGGGATCGACCGCTTCGACTTCCGCCGCGGGTTCGGCGTGCCGTCCGGCATGTCGACGCGCCACATGTGCTCTTCTCGAACCCGCCAGTTGATCTGGCTCTCCCGATGGATCGTCAGGAACACCGAGAATCGCTCGCGTCGAGAGTCCTGCATCAGGTTCCGGAACAGCATCAGCTTCGAGTGCGTCTTGTGGTCGTCCTGCTCGACACTCGGCGGCACGAGATCGGCCGCCTCGTCGAACATCCACGACCACCAGCCGAACGAGTGGGCGAACTCGATCCGCGCCAGCATGAACCCGAACCACCAGTGCGTGAGCGGAGTCGGGTCCTCATCCGGGCCAGCAGTCCACTCGGGCGTGAACGGGAGCGTCCCCGACACGCGGCTGCTCTTGCGCGTGATCTGCGCGCATCCGCTGAACGACGGGTCTGGATAGACGACGTTGAACGTCCCCTCCGGGTGGTCGCCGAGCTGGTCGACGAGGTCGAGCACGTCGTCGTAGTAGCGCACCGTCCGCGCGATTTCCGAGAGGTCGTCGACGAACTCGGGGTCTCGCGAGTCGTCCTCGAAGACCCACCGCGCCTCGACGCTCGCGTGCCGCGGCAACCAGACCGTTGTCCAGTCTGCGAACGGCGTCCACTCCGATCGGTTCGGAGAACCACGCCAGATCACCTTCTCGTCGTTCTCGTCCATCAGCCGGATGGACCAGTTCAGGTTGTCCGTCGACTTCCCGCACCCACGCTCACCGACCTTTAGCCAGTCGGTACCGCCCGCGCTTGATGTCACCTCAGCGGGCTTCTCGTGGAGCAGCACGTCCGGATAGACGCCGTACTCGAAGGCGTCGGGATCGAACTGCGGGATCCCGAAGCGCATCCGCATCTCGTAGGCGTCCGTCCACCACTCCGGTGCCGGTTCGTCGCCGTCATCGCGGCCTTGCTGGGTGCCTTCTCCCCAGCCGTAGTCCCACCGCTCTGGCGTCCACTCTGCGTCCTGTTCCGTCTCCGTCTGCGTGTTGTGTGTTTCCGTTTTACTCATGGTTAGCCTTGGCCGGGCGTCAGCCCGTCCGACGTGTGTGTCGCCAGTTCGCCCGCTTCGAGCCGCTTGATACCGTCAGCGAACGCGGGGAGCAGCTTCCCGACCGCGAACCGCTCGCGGTACTTCCGTGCCAGCCGCTCCGCTTCGAGCGCGCTGTCGGCCTCGACACGACCGAGGAAGTGCTCCCGGGCGACGGCGTCACGACCGACCCGCCCCGGCAGCGACTCCTCTAGTGCGCCGTTCGACGGCTCCGAGAGATCGTGGAGCCACGACTGCAGCTCGTCGACCGAGTCGAACCCGCCCCACAGCCGTTGCAGCGCCGTCCGCTGCTGTCTGTCCGCGACCTGGAACGCCGGGCGCATCGCGACGAACTCCTGCCCCTCGGGGTCGTGCTCCTCGTTCCGCGCGTCGTCGGGGTACTCGCCTGCCGCTTTCCGGAGCGTGTTGTACGCGAGGTTGAACGCCGGCAGCACGATGACGCGCTCAAGCCGCTGTCGGTACTGTCGCGCCACGTCTTTCGAGAGCGGGTCATCGGCGAACCTCTCGCGCTCAGGTCCGACCACGAGCGCCGACAGCAGAGTGCGGTCTCGGAGCAGGTCGACCGGCTCCCAGCGATCGGTGATGTGTCCCATCGTCCGCACGATCGCGGCTTGGTACCACTCGACCGCTGTCCGCCGATCCGGGAAGCCGCCCCGGAGACCGTGGTCGAGATCGTCGTCAGGACGTGGATCGAGGAGCGCTCGCTGATCGCTCTGCAGCGTCGGGAGCGCCGGTCGCGTCGAGCTAGTCGTCGTCATCGGCCACCCCCTCGGTCGTCTCCGGCTCGACGTCGAGCCCTTCTTCGGTGCCGAGCTCCGCGTTCGTCAGCTCACGAGTGACGGAACTGTCGAACTTCTGCTCGATGTTTCGCGCGTCGAGCGGCGTCTTCATCCGCTCGCTCCACGCGATGTCGCGATACTGATCGAGCAGCTTCGCATCAGCGTGCTCGCCGGCTTCAAACGCGAGTGATGCCTCCGCCTGCGTGAAGTGGTACGGCGCGGGCTCAGACTCGGCACCGCCGTTCTGGACGCGGTAGATGAACGGCAGTCCGGCGATCGCGCCGACTACAACGCCGAACCCGGGGATCCCGAGCATCGCCTCGGCCGCGAACCAGCCGACAGCCGCGCCACCGCCGACCGGCAACACGACCCCCGGATTTGGCAGCGTCGTCAGCCCGACCCCCGGCACGTCAACCTCTCGGGAGAGTGGGAGTCGCACTAGCTCCGGCGGCTCGTGCACGAGTGCATCCTGGAGGTCCCACTCGGGATCCAGTTCGATCTCAAGCTCGTACGGCGACTCCTTGCCCTTCTTGTGCGTCTGGATATCGGAGACGTCGAGCGTCGCTAGCGAGCCACGCAGCCGAGCGATGTACGCCGGTAGCCCCTTCCGAATCAGCACGAGTTCCTGGTCGGCCTCACGCCGGAGACCGGTCTTGACGACGTGGTCGACGTACCGCGAATCGTGCGTGTCCTCGCCGCGTGGCGACTTCGCGTTTTCGAGGTCCTGCCGCCTGAAGAGGAACTTCTGCAGGTTCGACGGACCAGAGCCCTCCAACACGAGCGCGTACGACAGCACGCCGAACACGAGGGCCATGCCCGCGGGCAGCCGCGTTGCGAGGACTGCGCCCTGGAACGCGAAGAAGCTCGCGAGGAGCGCCACGGGGATGCCGACAGCGATCCCCCACTTCACGAGCCCCCACTGCGGGCCGACGATCGCCTTCTCGTGATGTCGGCGTCCGAGCGAGCCGCCGATCAGCATCGCCGGCAGCGCGAAGATACCGATCTCCCAGAACAGCGTCGAGAGGAAGTCGCCCCACGAGTTGATGTCGATCGACCGCGCCGTCGCGATCGTCCGGTGCTCGAAGGTCCATCGCGCGTCCGGATACTCCTCGACCCACATGGTGATGCGCTGGTTTTCGCCGAAACTCGACGGGAGCTGAACCTCGGCGTTGTCGTAGCCACGGCCCAGCTGCGTGTCGACCGTTGTCGCCGTCACGTTCTCCGCAACCGGCTCGGACGTGGTCCCGTTCTGCGTCTGGACCGTGCGCGTCCCACGCTGCCAGCCGACCACGTTGATCGTCAGATCCTCGTCGGGATCGCCGAGTCGGATCGTCCGCAGCGTCACCGCGTTCTGCTGGACCCGCGTGTCACGGCCGACGTACTCCCAGTCCGAGGATCCGAACCCGACCGGCTCGTGCCGGAGGGTAGCGCTTCCGTAGCTTCCGAGGAAACGCATCGACGGCGGCGCACCTTCTTGGGTCGTTCCGCCGCCGCGGAGGTCGTCGAGTGAGTAATCGGCGTCGCTCTGCTCGACGGTCGTGTTCGACGGCGACGTGGTGTCTTGGGCCATTGCCGGCGCGACCGCCACGATCGGCGCGACGAGCAGCAGCGCCGCCAGCGCGATGAGGAGCATCCGGCGACGCATCTAGGCGCTCACCTCCCGCGGGATCCCGAGCGTGTGGTCAGCGACCGGTCCGCCGACGTACTTCGCGAACGTCATCGAGATCGGGAAGAGCACGAAACCCAGTACCGGCGCCACGTGGGACGGGATGAGCGAGCCTGTAGCCGCCAGCAGTGCCACCCCGAACGGTGCGGAGAGGACGAAACCCGTGCCTATCACGATGCCCGCACCCGCGAGCTTCCGCCACTCGCTGCACTCATAGCTGTCTGGCGTCGTCGGGTGGTCGCGCAGTTGACGGTACTGCCGCATCCGCTCTCGGAGTGTCGGCATCAGGGCCTCACCTCCTCTCCGATGTGGTCCTGCCACTCGTCGCCATACTCCATCTTCAGCAGCCGGCCATGGGCGTATCCACTTGTGAACCACCCGCGCTGAACGAGAGCCGCTACGACGGCATGGATGACCACCGCGACGACAACGCCTCCCTCGCCGCCGAGAACGTGGACTACGGCCCAGTGCCCCGGAACAGACAGCAGAGCGCCCACTGCAGCGGCCACGAGAAACGCGGCCGCGTGGAGCGTCGGCAGTCGTCTCTCAACGGCCACGTACTCCGCAGTCGACCCGGCGAAAGCTCCACCGACTGCGATTGCGACGTAGATCCCGAGGTATCCGAGAGTGTCAGCGATCATGGCAGCACCCCCAGAATCGACTCTTTGAGGCCGACGAACGTCGCCGTCGCGTGGTCCGGTGCGACGTAGAACCACACGCCGAGGACGACAGCGGCGAGCACAAGCATCCCCGCCTTCCCGTCGATCTTGACGAACGTCGCCATCAGATCCCACCTCGATGTGCGATCTTCGCTGTACCGCTGTACAGTGAGACCAGCAGGCCGGCCGCAACCCCCAGCAGCCACAGACCTGGGTACCCTGCAAGATAGGCCGTCGTACTCCCGAGAAGCGCCATGAACACGGATACGACGGGAAGACCGTACGGACTGAACACGTACCCGTCCTCGTTGTCACACTCTGGGTTCTGGCAGATGACGTGACGAGAGAGTAGCCTCTCAGTCTCGACTCCCGAAACGGTCCCACACTCCATGCAGACCGTTCCATTCGACGGGATGTCTTCCCACGATAGGTCAGACGGTATCGGATCGAGCCGATCCATCACCGCGTCGATGACGGTCACGACGCGCTCACCTCCCGGAGTCGCCGATCGGTCGTGTGCATGTTCACGAGGAGGAGTGCGGTCCAGACCCCGACGTACGCCAGCATCAACGCAGGTCCGAGCGAGAAGTCCGCCACGACCTCGGGTGCGACACCCAGACAGATAGCGGACCCCAGCGTTCCGGAGAGGTACCACGCAGACTTCCGGTCTTGGAGCGCGTCTCGGAGTTGGTAGGGGGCGGTCATTCGCGTTCCTCCTTCTCGACGATCCAGTGGACAACGACGAGCCCACCGAGGCCGAGCATCACTGGCTGGCTCGCGTCGACGACCGGTCCACCTGCGACTGGCGCGAGCAGGAGCGCCGCAGCACCGACTGCCAGCGCCGCGACGGCCATACTCCCAGACACGAGGATCGACGCCGAGCCCGTGTCTGACGACGTAGACGACCGCACCACCGGGTCGGCTCCCTCGCCGACGAGCCGCTCGTACGTCCAGTACAGCAGGACCACGAGCGCGAGCAGGCCACCGATCGCACGCATGTCCGCGACCGGGAGCGCGTCGACCGGGAGCGCCATCTACAGGCCCCTCCCGCGGGTCACCGACGCCCGCCAGATCAGCGCGATGATCGTCACGATACCGAAGAAGACCAGGAACTGGCCTTCAGAGATCGTACCGCGCAGTCCGAGCCAGCCGAGGAACCCGCCGACGATGTGACCGACCACGACCGGCGCGTCGATCATGCCGAGGAGGTCTGCGACCAGCTGGATCAGCTGGTCCCCGATCGTCAGCAGAACGCCTAGGGAGACGATGATCGCCGAGCCCGACCGCTCGCCGACACCGTCGACGACATCGGTCGTATCGTCGGCGTCACGCCACTCGTCGAGGACCCAGTAGATCAGCACCATCACGCCGATGGCGCCGATCACGACGCCGAATCCCCACAGCCCGACCGATCCGAGGATGTTCATCGCGAGTCACCCCGCGCCCTGTTCGCCCGTCCGTCTGCTCTAGTTCGTGTCATCATCGTTGAGTCTCTGTTTGAGTTGGTCTGCGAGGCTATCCAGCAGCTTCAGGACGTACAAGCCGGCCACGATCAGGGTCAGCGTCGTCAGCGTATCTTCGGGGAGCCACGCGAGCTCCGGCGCGATCGTGAAGCCGCTGATCGACAGTGCCGTGAACAGTGTCCCGATGTTCGCAAAGAGGACGCTCACGGCCGGGTCGAGCCACGTTACCCCCAGCAGCTGCAGTAAGGCTCCGCCCGCCGCTGTCGCGACCGCCACCGGCTGCGTTAGTAGTTCTCTGAGTTCCATTCGTTATCACCCGAAGAGGAACGTCTCGACCCCGCTCACGACCGGGATCGAGTCGGCAATTGCTCGCGCCAGTCGGATGCCGGCGATCAGCACCACGTAGGCGATTATCAGCGTCAGGATGGTCGCCGCGAACGGCTGCAGCGGTCCGAGGGGAGCAGTCAGCGACAGCACCGTGCCAGCACCGACCGCTAACACGTCTCCGATCGGATCAGAGACCGCTTGCGTCGCTGTCGACAACGAGTCGCTCACGAGGTCGAGCGAGCCGAGTACCGCGTCGAACGGCCGCGCGACGATGTTCGCAATGTCGAACGCGAACCCGAAGATCGCACCGAGGATCGGCGGGATCGCCCGACCACGCAAGAACGAGATCGGCGACGACGCGAACGAGACGAGCGTGTCGACGTATGGCCCCAACTTAGTTAGCGATCCTAGTGATGGACCTGAGGAGCCGCCTCCGCCGCCTCCGCCTCCGCCGTCACTGTCGGACGGGTTGCCTGAGGCCCCGCCAGCGGTCCCGCTATCGGAGCCACGATCTCCGATGTCACCCTCACAGTGGAGCGTGAGATCGACCCGAGCCCCTGAAGTGAGGACGGGATTTGAAATCGGATCCACCGTCGCTCGGTCTGCGACTGTGACCCAGCTGAGGAGCAGCGCGATGAGCCGACTGAGTCTATCCATCGCGGATCACCCCGATGACCCACGCGATCAGGTAGCCTCCGACAGCAACGATCACCAGTGCGCCGATGAACCCCGTGTCACTCGCGAGGCTCGTCGCTGCGTCGAACGACAGCGCCGCGATCCCCTGATCGAACACCCCTTCGACGAAGCCGGAGTACGCGGACGAGATGTCCTGTGCGCGCTCGATTATCACCACGTCCCACAGCGTCTCGATCGTCTGTGCGATCTTGGTGTAGATCGAGGTGAACACGACGCCGACCGACCACAGCCCCACATCGGTCCAGTCGACGCGCTTGCCCTCGGCGTTGCTAATGAACGGGAGCCCGCTTTGCCAGAACTCCGATTGGGGCTCCGACATGCTCTATCCCTCCTCAGGATCCTCTTCGACGCCGAGGAATGGGAGATCCGTGAACGAGAACGGGATCGTGTCGCTCGTGTCCTCGCGTGAGAGGTACCACGCGAGGACGAGCCCGCCGGCGAAGGCAATCCCGAGCGAGGCCGGAAACGACGCGATACCGAACACGGAGATCTCGGTCGCCGACGCCTCCGCGCCAGATTCGATGATGTCTGCGGCACCATCACCGAGCAGTGATTCGACGACGTCCACGAGCCCATCGGAGAACTCACCCAGCGGCGCGATCACGACATTGCTGATCGCCTCGACCGCATTTGCCGCCTGCACGAAAAACGCCGCTATCGGCAGGAACAGCAGCCGCGTGAACGCTCCGTCGATGTCGTCGACACTGCTCACGTCGTTGAGGCGGTCGACCCAGTCGGTGCCGTCGGCCATCCTAGATCAGCCCCCGGACGCGAGCCAGCAGGGCGCCTGCCGCACCAGCCAGCGCACCAAACGGCGACAGGATCATGCTGATGAGCCCGCCGCCACTCGACGATGCGAACTGGCCGGCACCGCCAATCTGCTGGAGCTCGCTCTTCTCGTCGTCCGTGACGAGCACCGTCGCGTGGTAGCCGATCTCTTGGCCCGGCTGGATCGTGTCGTCGAGCGTCACCGTGTCGCCCTGCGAGCCGATCGACCCGAGCACGTCGGTCCAGCCGTCGATCTCCGAGAACTCCGTGTCGGACGCACCCTCAGCGATCTCGGCCGTCTGGAAGCGCGAACTCGGTACAGTCACGTCCTGTTTGAGCGTAGCGTTCGCGTACGAGAGATCGTAGGCAGCCGGGAGTTCGAGCCGGTAGTACGCCTCCATCCGGTTCTCGAAGCTCGGGTAGGACTCGGCCGCCTGGAACGTGACGTTGACCTCCTGCTCGTCGCTCGCGAGGTCCGACGCAGCAAAGCGCATCGGCATTTCGAGGCCGTTGATCTCCGCGTTGTCGAACGTCGAGCCCATCGTGTCCAGGTTGTAGATATGGACCGCGCCGGGCTCGCTCACGTCGCGAACGGTCTCGGTCTCGAAGTCGTCCTGGTCGTCCGTGTCGACGCGCTCGTCACCGAGCGACCACTCCGAGGTCTTGTCAGCGTTCAGAGCGGAGAGTCGCACGGTCGCGTCGCCATCCATCACGACGACCTCGACCTCTTCGATCGCCGCCATCGTGCCGTCGCCGCTGCCCTGCGTGGTCAGCGCGCCGACCTGCTCTTGGATGACGTACCCTCCGCCCGTTCCGGTCGCGATCACGTCGTCGTCGCTCGCCGACGCGCTCGTGTTGATCGTCGTCGCCACGTAGTCGCCGTCACTGTCGACGGCTCGCAGCTCGACCGTCGCGCCCGAGTCGAGCGCGTTCACGTCGAGCATCGCCTGCAGGTATCGCTTCTCCGCGTCCGACGTGATCGACACGTCCGAGAAGCTCGCAGTCGCCGTGTCGGTGTCCGTCTGCGAGCTCGTCGAGACTTCGAGCGCCTCGACGCCCGGCGCCGTCGACGAGTCCGAGACCGTCATCGAGCCCGCGGAGCCCGATTCGTCGACAGTCCATTTGGACTCGTTATGGACTGCGCTTACGTTCTCGGACGCGTGCGGGAACGCAGCTGCATCAGAAAAGTCGACGTCGGTCGCAACGAAGTGATACGGGTTGACCGTTCCAGAGCCGATGTCATCGACATCCTGACTCTGATCAACTGAGCCGGGGAGCGTCGCGATCTCGCCCGAGTCATCCTCGTACTGCCCCGGCTCCATCTCCGCGCGGTCGAAGTTCGAGACCGTCACATCCGTCTCGATGTACGGGTTCTGCGCCGCGCTCGCGTTCTCGTTGAAGTCCGGCGCCGCCATCGCTGCCGGCGCGGCCAGCGACGTTACTAGCAACGCCGCGAGTAGCGCCGTGAAAATCGTCTTGAACCTCATGCTGTACCTCCGTAGCCGCCGCTAGTGTGTGTCTGAGTCATTAGTCTGCGAAAATGCCCGTCTCCGGTGGACAGTCCGTACTTCTCCGCCAGATCCGTATCGAGCGGGTGACTTTCTCTGAAGGTCTGAAGGTACTCGGCGAACCGATCGCTAACGACGAGCCCACGAGGGCCGTCGCTCACGAGTCAGTCCCCGCAAAAACCACGCTCCAGTCCCTCCAGCGCCGTTCCTCCGCGTCGTCATCGTCGTCGGCAGCGCTGCTCACGCGCAGCGCACACCTCCGACCGCTTTCACACCATTCATGGTGCGCCCAGAAATCGGAGTGTCGGAGTTCTATAACCCCGAGAATGTGGGGTAATAAACTCAATAAGCGCATTAAGTGCGAGGTTTCAAGTCGCTTCAGCGTGAGTCTAAGGTGATGTCTGGCGAGATTCGAAAGCTGCGAGACCTCGGCGGGAGTGGAGGTGTTGCGATCCCGAAAGACACACTCCGCGAGTGGGGTCTCATTGACGACGACGACGAGTTGGCCGACGCGTACCTGCGCGTCGATGACACAGACGATGCGGTAACGGTCGAGCCGGTTCAGTAGGCCGGCTCGGATTCAGTTTTTCCGCGTCCGGGAATTGGTGTGTTCCCGGACGATATTCACCCTTCAGAGCCCTCGATCCGCGCTGAGATCACCCCTAATCAGTACCTTTTTGGCCGGTTAGCGAGATAACCGGACGAGCGATGAACCTGAGGGACCACGACGAAGACGAAGCCGGGAAGAAAGTTTGGCTCAGTCAAACCGAAGTCGATCAACTCGTCGACACAGCCGACGACACCGAGAAGCGAGTCGCGTTCGAACTCGGAGCGCGGTGCGGCCTCCGTTCCGCCGAGATCCTCGATGTTGCTCCGCAGGATGTCGCCCGGACCGAAGCCGGATCGATGCTCCGCATCTGGAGTGGGAAAGGCGACAAGTATCGCGAGACACCGATGCCCGCGAACCTCGCCACCACTATCGAGACGATCGGCGACGTTAGAGACGAGCCCGACGACGATCCCGTTCTCTCGATCGACTCGACCCGATCACTCCGTCGGTGGGTCCAAGAGGCCCGCGAGCAGCTCGCCGAAGAGACCGGCGACGAGGGATGGCACTTCCTCTCGACTCACGATCTCCGCCGGACCTGGGCGACGGCGCTCGCGAACGACGAAGTTGATCCGCTTCTCGTTCTCGACTGGGGCGGATGGGAGGACCTCGAAACGTTCCTCGATCACTACAAAGGGAGCTACAGTCCGGCTGCACAGCAGCGAGCGCGTGATAAAGTCGAGTGGCTGTAGTCGCCGGTTCAGTCCTTACTTCTCAAACGCCATTCTAGTTTGATGGCCAACAATTAACATCGACTGCGAGGAGAATGGTGTATGGTCAGCGTCACCACCCCGGCAGTAATCGAGTGTAGAGACTGTATCGCGAAGACAAAAGTTGAGCAGTCCCGGAATGGAGACGCAGATCGGTGGTCGTACTGCCCGCACTGCGGGTCAGATAATATCACCGTGGAATCGCAGTCCTAGCTGTTCTTACTGCCGATCACCTCCATCCGTCTCTTCGCCGGTCATGAGTCCCGCCTCCAGGTATCCATGACGCCCCGATCCTCATCCACCAGCGAGATTTGTTCAAAACTAATTTCATCAGTTTTGCCGCAGCGCGTGCACCTCCACTTGAGTGGGAGGAGTTGCGAGTAGTGAATGGCGACGGGCTCCTCGTACTCCGCCTCAAGCTCTACTGACTCTACGTCTTCCCAGTCGTGTTTCCCGAGCCAGCAAAGCAGGCGCCCGATCACATCGGCGGATTGATCGGTCATCGGTCCACCCGCGGGTTTCCGTCAAACCCGTTCGGCGCTAAGTCAACCTCGTCGCTGTCAACATCGATGCTTAGTGCGCCCTCTGACGGGATCTCGACTTCCACACGTTCGACATCATGCTCGTGGATCCCCCCGTCGTCCGTGGTTGACACGGTGATCTCCACCGTCCCCCTCTGACCGTCGGGGGCGGCACAGTAGGCCAACGTCTCCTCGGTCTGATCGATCTCTCCGTCGCCTTGATCGACACCGCCGTCTGTGACGAGCTGGGGATCAGTCGGCCGCAACTGTCCGTCCGCGGACTCGTAGAGCGCTCCCTCAGCCATCAGTTGCAGGAGCGTCTCGATCACGAACGTCAGCCTGTACTCCAGGTTCTCGTTCGCCGTCGTGAGCACTGCACCGACTTGAGCACCCCCCGGTATTTCGTCGGTCTCGTGCTCTTCGACGGCCTCCAGCAGCGCCGTCCGAGTCTCGTCGCGCTCTTCTCGGTGCGGTTCGGCATCGCCGTCGCTGAGTGGTCCGGATTCGCTCATAGCTGGCCTCCGTTACACTTCGATCGGCTCTCCGTCCGACTCCTGTTTCGCGCACTCCAGACACCGCTCGCCGGCGAAGCCGGGAGACGTCGCGAGCGGTTCCGCCGGCTCTCCGCAGCCGTCGCACGTCGACTCGTCCGAGACGCCGGCTGCACGACGCCGCTGCTCGCGCTTCTCGTCTTCCGCCCACGCTCGAACCTGCTCCTGGGTGATCGACGCGTGGCGAGCGTGTTCGACCGGCTCGATGTTCCCCGGTCGGTTGTCCCACTTGACGCCGTTCCGGTGATGCACGTCCTTCTCCGCGAGATCGTCGAGCACCGACTCGATCGGCTCGTCGAGCGAGTAGCACTCGACGACGGCGAGTAGCCGATGATGCGCGACGTAGACATCCTCTCGGCCGGGCGTCGCGGTGTGCGGCCGGTGTTCGGTCGATCGCCAGCGCTCGTAGCCGGCGCCGCTTCCGTGACCGGGCTTCGCGTGTTCGAACCGAGCGTACGACTGAACGCGGTTCTCACCGAGGTGATAGTGTTGCACACGATCATCACCTCAGTCATTCTGGATCCGCGGGGCGAGCATCATCTGCACGTTTCCGAATCCGTCTGCGAACTCGTAGCTCAGGAACAGCGGCATCTCGTCGTCGAGTTCGCCCGTCAGCACCGTCCCACTGCTCAGCGGCTTCAGCATCCCCTTGTACTTGCTCCCGCCTTTCGACCCGCCGATCAGATACTCGACCGAGAAGAGCGAATTGACGCCCTCGGAGAAGTTCGCTCCAGCCAGCTCGTCGGATTCGATCACAGTCCGGATTTCGTCGATGTCTCCTTGGCCGCTGACTGCGAGCGCTTCGTCGCCGACATCCGCCTCTAACCTGACGTGCGTAGTCACCAAATCGGCGTTCTCGACCGCGTCGCGGAACACCTTCGCGTCTACGTCGAACTCCGCGCGGTGATCGATTTCGGGGATATCTGGCTCCCCCCGGATCGCGTCCGGGTCGATCCCCGCCATCTCGACCTCTACGTTCGTGTGCTCGATCTCGATCGACCGCTTCTCAGGACGATACGAGAGTTTCACCGGGTCGCTTCCACTCGCACCGTCGACGTAGTCGTCGAGCTTCTGGATGTTGATACCGATCGGGAACATCCCGTCGCCGACCGACTCGAATGCTCCCGGATCCACTTCGAGGTCGACCATCGCGACGTTCGCCGGATCGACAGCCGCCACCGACAGCCCGTCGTAGCCGATCCGGAAGATCGCCTCATCGACGACCGTCAGCAGCTGGTCGATCACCTGCTGGAGCACTTCGGCGCGGACGATGATCGTCATGTTCTCGACCGGTTCCGCATCCGATTCCGGCGTCTGCTCCTCTTCAGTCGCTTCTTCGGCGGGCTCGTCGTCCGTCGCTTCCGCATCAGCGGCTGCCATCAGGCACCACCTCCGACGTCGTCGTCAGTCGCGTCCTCAGCGTCGGTACTCCCGTCGAATTCGGTGGTGTTGGCACTCATGGTCGTTGTGTCCGCGAACCGCTCAGTCGTCCGCTCGATACTCTCCGGAACTCCCGACAGCGTCGCCTCCAGCTCCTCGGCGGAGATCCCTGCCGGCGCCTCCACCAGCAGCGAGATGTCTCCGCGCTCCACGCTCGCCAGCGTCCGATCGCCGGCGACCTTGACGTCGAGCACTGCCGGCTTCTCCGGCGCCGCCTCGCTCGGCGTCTCGCCCCGGATCGTTCCGCCGTCAGTCGCGACCTCGTCGTCTTCCGTCTCTGCTCTACGCTCTCGCTCCTGTTCTCGCTTAGCCGCGAGGAACGCCACCGCGAATCCGATCACGACGAGTCCGACCCCGATTACGTCGCTGACTAGAGTTCCGGCAGCCCCGATCGAGATTCCGGACCCGATTCTTGCGAGTGCGTCGTTCGACACCGTCATGCTTCCCTCCAGTACTCGACGACGTGGCTCGCGTGCTCCGTGTCGTGCTCCCACGCCGAGTCGTCGCCGACCTCCAGGAGCAGCGTCGCCGTCTCCTCGCACGTGCAGCAGTACGCCGAGACCACGCGCCGCTCGTCGAGATCTTGCTCGTAGACCTCGGGCTCGGACGGACCGCGCATGTCGACGTTGTCGGCCGCGCCGACCACGCGCTCGCTACTCGCCATCCGCCACCTCCGCGCCCGCCGCTGCCAGCTCGTCGAGCCGGTCGCTCGCTTCGCCGCCGTCCGTCGCGATCTTGCTCTCGACACCGTCGGTCTCTGTCTCGGCGCTGATCGGTTCGTCGTCGAGTGACCCGACGACGATCGAGACGTGGTGGATGCCCTGGTGCAGCGCGATTACCTCTTCGCGCTTCAGCGGCTGGATGACCACCTTCCGCACCGCCTCTTTCTGGATGTTCAGGTGGTTCGCGAGAATCGACTCGGCCGTCTGGAGTTCGATCCGTCCGCCCCGACCGGTCCACTCTACCAGCTTCCCGTGACCCTCCTTCGCTTTCACCGGCAGTCCGCTCTCGGCGCTCGTCTCTACACCGTCGTCGCCGCCGTAGGCCGTCGCCACCGCGTGCCGGATCGCTTCCGACCGCGACCCGTGCTCGCCTTCAGCTTCCTCCAGCGCTTCCACGAGTTCCTCGTCACGGAACCGAACCGTCGCGTGGACATCGTCGCTCATCGACGACCACCCCCGACGCCTGCGGCCGTGCTCCCGGCCGCATTATGCGCGGCAGCGCGCGCGCCGCCTGCTCTTCGCGGACACACACTCGTGTGCGCCACGAGGACGCCGTTTTCTACACACCCCCGTACCTGTGTTACAGAACACAGAACCGGCGCGAGAGTGTTCGATCCTTCTGAATTCGCCGTAATTCCTTGTGTTACAGCGGTCCGGTGTTGTAACACAAATCCGTCTCCACTTGTTCCACCCGAAACAGTCGAAACGGAGGTCATCGCTCGACACCTCCGTCGGCCGCGACCGGCTGCTCGGGCTCGGCGTCGACGCGATCGCGCTCGGCGTCGTCGATCGAGAGCCACCACGGCGGCGACAGGTGCGTCCGACCCGTGTCGAGGTCGGTCACGGCGAGGTCGGCGCGGCTCCACTTCCACCAGAGCAGCGCGACGTGAGCGCACCAGCCGCGGAATCGGTAGCCGTCACAGTCGCACTCGACCACGAGGTTCCCCTCGTAGAGCGCGTAGAGTACGCGGTGCCGCGAGAGCGCCGCGTCGGCGTCACAGCGACCCATCAGCACGTCGAACTCTGCCGGGTTCGCCGGCGACACGTTCGACGGCGCCGCCTGCGCTCGCCGCCAGCTCGTCGACGTGGTCCATCCGCTCGGGAACTGGAGGCGATCCGGGTCGCCGAGACGGTTCGCGATCTGCTCGCGGTGCTCCTCGATGGAGGTCTCGGCGCTCATAGCTCACCCCCGTAGCTGCAGTCGGGGCAGGCGTCGTACGGGATCGCGCTGCCGGGCTTCGAGGTCCGCGTGAGCTTCGAGCCGCACTTCGGGCAGTGCCTCATGGGCGGCACACCCCCGAGTCAAGAGCGGCGCACTTCTGGTTGTACTCGGAGATGATGAACCCGCATAATTCGCAGATCTTCGGATCTGCGTTTACTTCAGGTTCACAAAGGTTTAAATTTGGAGTGGGGCCGGAGGGATTTGAACCCCCGATCGACTGATATCTCCGGTGCGCCTCGGAACTCCAGAGGGTCGTCAACACGACCGATGATCAGTCGGCCGCTCGGTATATCAGTCTGGAGTGTCGTCCCGGGCGCAAGCCTCTGGAGTCAGTCGCCATGCCTGGCTTGGCCACAGCCCCGCGTGATCTCGCATCAGTTGATTGCCGAAACGCAGATAAAGGGGTTTCGATCGCGAGCGATCGGGCGACGGAACGGCCGATCGAGGTGGGACGTAGTGGAGCGAAGACGGCGACGCCGCTCAGTCACTCCTCTCGGTCGTCGGCGCTCCACTCGCACTCCTGGCACTTGTAGCCGTTCACGAACTCGGTGACGCTCGGCATGTACCCGACGGTGATGACGTCGCCGCCGCACTCCGGACAGTCGCGGTCGGCGTCCGCGATCGATTCGGCTTCGAGCACCGACTCGCCCTCGACCAGCTCCGCGAGCTTCTCTGGCGTCACCATCCGCCCCTGCACGACGCGATTGGACATACCTGCCGTTCACCGCCGAGCACCTAAACACCGGCGACACGCGGGGCGGAGAATGGCTCCGGCCCGTTCGTACCGTCCCGGGGTTCCAGTGTCTACAGCCAGGGCGCCCGGGAATCGTCGTCCGCGAAGGGGTCCGTCCCGTCTCCGTCGTCGCTCGCGGTCGAGGGATCGCCGCCGTTGGCGATCACCGCCACGTCGTCGTCGACGATGGGGCCGGGCGCGGTCGGCGCGTCGAGCGGGGGTTCGGACTGCTCCGCGTCTCCCTCGCCGTCCGCACCGCCGTCGGCGTCCGCGTCGTCGTCGACTTCGTCGTCCGCCGTGGTCGCGCCGCCGTCTCCGGCACCGCCGTCGGGGTCGTCACTGGCGCTTTCGCCAGCGGAAGCGCCGGCCGGTCCGGCGTTCGGATCGTAGGCGAACAGGGTGGTCACGCCGAGCACCGCCAGCGCGATGGGCGCGTCGGTCTGCATGAGGTCGAAGGGGCCGAGCAGGATCGGCAGCGCGAGCACGCCCAGCGCGACGGCCGAGCCGAACCGGAACCGGTCGATGTCGACGCGTCCGCGGAGATGCGGGGACAGCAGCGCGATCGCTAACGCGAACCCGACGCCGACGCCCGCTGCGGCGGCGCCGTTGAGGACGTACTCCGGCGAGGTCCGGAGGACGAACCCGGACGGGTCGAAGCTGGCGACGAGCCCGAGCGAGATGATGACGCCGGGGCTCGGTAGGTACTCGCCGATCTCCGAGCTCGCGGTCTTGGCGGCGATCGTGAGGATCACCAGGCCGGCGAAGCGCTCGAAGACGGGGAGGTTCAGGAACCCTCTGAACGTGGGTGCGAAGGCGGCCTCAAGCGCGGCGAGCGGGATGATGACCGCGCCGATCAGCAGCACGGATCCGGCCATCTGTCGGCGACTGCCGTCCATCTCCGCGAGGATCACGGCGGCGGTCGCTGAGCCACCGAAGATGAGGATGCCCGTCTCGATCACGCCCGTCGCAGTCGTCAGGACGCCGGCGACGACTAAGGCGGGGAAGATCCCGTCGACGAGCGGCAACACCATCACGGTCGCGAGCAGCTTCGTCGCGCTCCCGACCTGCTGTTCGAGTCGGAGCGCGATCGGGTGGCGTGAGACGCTCATTCAGGGGCGATGTCCCTGACCGACGGGTACACGGTGGGAAGCGGACGACCCGCGATAGCCGAGGGCCCGGCGTACGGAGTCGAAGCCGCGAGCGGCCCGACGAGCCCATGTAAAGCGTTTGCGCGGATTGCCGGCTGTAAAGCGGGCGCCGAGGTGGAGGATCGGCTGGCCGGCGATGCGCGCATTCACGGGACTGTCGGAGTCCATACCTCATATATCCGTTTCGGTTGCGTTAAAGGTTGTGTGAGACGTGCCCGCACGGAACGAGAGATCGGAACATCTCGTTTTTAAGTACGTCGTGGATGTGACGACGGAACCGCGAATCGGCTGATAATTTCTCGGACATCGGTCGGTATCGATAGCCGATACGTGTACGATCGCTGCGTTATCGTACTACTGGAGCGAGAAGATCGATCGTATCGACGGATTTCGAGGATTTTCTGTACATATTGTCTGTTTTCATCGAATTAGGTGGTTGTCCGTCGGACGGAACTGAGAGCGCCGGATCGACGGCAGTTCCGAACGCCAGTTGGGACGCGGAGACGACGTCGATGTCAACGCGGTAACGACTCAGACGCATTCGATCCACAAACTTGTATAGTAGATGAACTTGGATGACAACGACGTACACGTCCGTGCTGACTCGCAACGTTTTTTATCAGCGACTCACGACGATTTATATGGCGACAGACTCCGGTCGATTCTCAGCGAAACTCGATGTCCCGGAAGCGTTGACGTTCGACGACGTGCTCTTACGGCCCAAGGAGAGCCGCGTCGAGCCCGACGACGCGGACCTCTCCGCGCGCGTCTCGAAGAACGTCGAACTCACCGTTCCGATCCTCTCGGCGGCGATGGACACGGTGACCGAGAGCGACCTCGCGATCGCGATGGCACGAGAGGGCGGGCTCGGCGTGCTCCACCGCAACATGACCGTCGAGGAGACGGCCGAAGAGGTCGAGCGCGTCAAGCGCGCGCACGAACTCGTCATCCGACGCGAGAACGTCGTGACCGTCTCGCCCGACGACACGGTTCGCGAGGCCGACGCCGTGATGGAGCGTCAGGGCGTCTCCGGAGCCCCGGTCGTCGACGGGGACGACGCGGTCTTGGGGATCATCTCGGGAACGGACATCCGTCCGTACCTGGAAGTGGGCGAGGACGACGCCGTCAGCGAGGCGATGACCGACGAGGTCATCACCGCGCCCGAAGACGTCGACGCCCGCGAGGCGCTGGAACTGATGTACGACCACAAGATCGAGCGCGTCCCGATCGTCGACGACGCCGACGGGCTGGTCGGGCTCGTCACGATGCAGGGGATCCTCCAGCGCCGCGAACACGAGGAGGCCGCCCGCGACGAGGACGGTCGCCTGCTCGCCGGCGTCGCGGTCGGCCCCTTCGAGGAGGAGCGAGCCATCGCGGCGGACGAGGCCGACGTCGACGTGATCTTCATCGACTGCGCGCACGCCCACAACCTCAACGTGCTCGACTCGGCGCGGGCGATCAAGGAGACGGTCGACGCCGACGTGGTCGTCGGCAACGTCGGGACGCGCGAGGCCGCAGAGGCCGCCGTCGACTTCGCGGACGGGCTGAAGGTCGGAATCGGACCGGGCTCGATCTGCACCACCCGCGTGGTGAGCGGCGCGGGGATGCCCCAGATGACCGCCGTCTCGCAGGTGGCCGACGTGGCCTCCGAACACGGGGTTCCGGTGATCGCCGACGGCGGGATTCGGTACTCCGGCGACGCGATCAAGGCGCTCGCCGCGGGCGCGAACGCGGTCATGCTCGGCTCGTACTTCGCCGGCACCGACGAGGCCCCCGGCCGCGTCATCACGATGCAGGGGAAGAAGTACAAACAGTACCGCGGGATGGGGTCGGTCGGCGCGATGAAGTCCGGCGGCGGCGACCGCTACCTCAAGGAAGAGAACGAAGACGAGGAGTTCGTCCCGGAGGGCGTCGAGGCCGCGACCCCGTACAAGGGGAGCCTCGCCTCCGAACTCCACCAGCTCACGGGCGGCATCTGCTCCGGGATGGGGTACGTCGGCGCCGAGACCGTCCCGGAGCTCCACGAGCGCGCGGAGTTCGTCCGCGTCTCCAGCGCCGGTCAGACCGAGGGCCACCCGCACGACGTGATGATCACCGACGAGGCGCCCAACTACAGCCCGAACGAGTGACGCGGCGGTAGCGGCATCACATTCCGGATTCGAGGCGATCCCGGAACCGGTGACGCGGGCCCGAAGAGGTATTTTAATATAGTCCGCGGAGAGACGAAACGTGTGAGCGAACACGTCGTCGCTCCGGTCATCCATGAGTGAGCAACCGTCGCTGGTCCTCGTGGTTGAGGACGAACCAGACTTGGCCGACCTGTACGCCGCGTGGCTCGGCGACGAGTATCGCGTCCGGACTGCGTACGGCGGCCAGGAGGCGCTGGACGAACTCGACGAGGCCGACAACAAGGTCGACGCGATCCTGTTAGACCGACGGATGCCGGGGCTCTCCGGAGACGAAGTCCTCTCCGCGGTCCGTGAGCGCGGCATCGACTGTCGCGTCGCGATGGTGACCGCGGTCGAACCCGACTTCGACATCCTGAAGATGGGATTCGACGACTATCTCGTGAAGCCGGTCACCAGCGACACCCTCCGAGAGACGGTCGAGGGACTGCTTCGACGCGGAGAGTACGACACCGAGATGCAGGAGCTGTTCTCGCTGACCTCGAAGAAGGCGATGCTGGAGACCGAGAAGAGCGCCACCGAGCTCGCGGACAACGAAGAGTACCAGCGGCTCACCGACCGGATCGACGAGCTCCGGTCGCAGGCCGACCAGTCGCTTGAGGCGGTGACCGACGACGACGACGACTTCGAGAAGCTGTTTCAGGAGTTCGACGCCGACCCCGGGGAGTGATGCCGGCGCCGACGGACGACGACGCCGAGTGACGCTGGCCGCGCGACTTTTTAAATACGATCCGACCGAACCCGCGATCGAATGCGCGTTCGCGATCTCCCGCTCTCGGAGCGGTTCGTCGATCACTTCACCGATGGGGGGATCAGCGAGCTGTATCCGCCCCAAGTGGCCGCGGCCGACGCCGGCGTCTGTGAGGGCGAGAACGTCGTCGCCGCGGTGCCGACTGCCTCCGGAAAGACGTTTATCGCCGAGTTGGCGCTGCTGACCGCGGACGGCCCCGGGCTGTACGTCTGCCCGCTTCGCGCGCTCGCCCGCGAGAAGTACGAGGCGTTCGCGGCGCTACCGGGCGTCGACGCCGCCATCTCGACCGGTGACTTCGACGCGTCGGGCGAGGCGCTCGCGGGGAACGACGTGGTCGTCGCCACGAGCGAGAAGGTCGACTCCGCGATCCGCAACGGCGCGTCGTGGGTCGACGACCTCGCCTGCGTCGCGGTCGACGAGGTCCACCTCCTCGGCGCGGAGCGCCGCGGCCCGACCCTCGAAGTGACTCTCGCGACGCTCCGTCGGCGGAACCCCGAGCTACAGGTCGTCGCGCTGTCCGCGACCGTCGACAACCCGGAGGCGATCGCGGAGTGGCTGGACGCGACCCTCGTGGAGTCCGAGTGGCGACCCGTCAGCCTGCGCACCGGGGTCGCCGTCGGCGGGGAGGTGACGTTCGACGACGGGACGGCGATAACGGTCGAGGACGGCGCCGCCGACGAGGACGGGAGTGGAGGCGGAAACGACGACGGGACCGGTGACGACGATCCCCCTGACGACACCGACATCACCGCCGCCCTCGTCGCCGACGCGGTCGATCAGGGGGGGCAGTGTCTCGCGTTCGTCCGGTCGCGGACCGAGGCGGCCGCGCTGGCCGAGCGGCTCGCGGACGACGGGCTCGCCGAGCGATTGGGCGTCGAAGCGGCCGCCGCGGCCGCGGGCGACGAGGCTGCCGACGTGGACGGCACCGCCACCGGCCGGCGGCTGGCAGACTGCCTGCGGTCCGGCGTTGCCTTCCACCACGCCGGCCTGCGGGCCGGCCACCGGGCGGTCGTCGAGGAGGCCTTCCGCGACCGCGAGGTCGCCTGTATCTGCGCGACGCCGACGCTGGCCGCCGGCGTCAACGTGCCCGCGCGTCGAGTCGTGGTCCGCGACCAGAAGCGGTACGCGGGGTCGGCGATGGAGTGGCTCCCCACGCTCGAGGTCCACCAGATGTGCGGACGCGCCGGCCGACCGGGATTGGACCCGTACGGCGAGGCCGTCCTCGTCGGCGATCGGGACACCGAGGCCGAACTCGTCGAGCGGTACGTCGAGGGGGAGCCGGAGGCGGTCGAGTCGACGCTCGCCGACCCGGCGTCGCTGCGGACGCACGTCCTCTCGGCGATCGCGACCGGGTTCGCCGAGACGGAGGCCGAGATCCTCGACGTGTTCGAGGGGACGTTTTACGCCCGGGAGACCGGCGCCGGCGGGCTGGCCGACGCCGTCGCCGTCGCGGTCGACGACCTCGTCTCCGGCGGCCTGGTCCGCCGCGAGACCGGCGAGGGCGGCGTCGAGGCGTACCGGCTGATCGCCACCCCGGTCGGAGAGACGGCTTCGAAGCAGTACGTCAGACCGGAGACCGCCGAGCGGATCGTCTCCGGACTCCGGACGGCGGCAGGCATGTCGACCCCGACGACGCTCACCGTCTTCGAGGTGATCTGCGACACGCCCGACATGCAGGACACCTACCTCGGCAACGCTGAGCGCGCCGAGATATACCAGTTCGCGCGGGCGAACGCGGGGACGCTGACGACGGCGATGGACGAGACGGACGACTTCGAGGAGTGGCTGGAGTCGGTGAAGACGGCGCGTATCCTCGACGAGTGGATCGGCGGCGCGACCGTCGAGGAGCTGGTGGAGTCGTACCGGATCGGGCCGGGCGACCTCGACTCGCGCGTCGAGCGCGCCGAGTGGCTGTTGAGCGCGGCCGAGGCGCTCGCCGAGACGATCGGCGTGCGCGTGCCGGCGGTGGCGAGGGCGCGCTCGCGGCTGTGACGTGGTGAACGGAGAAAGCGGAAAGCGGGACGCCGGTCAGTCGGCGGGCTCGACGGCCCGGTGGAAGGGCGTCCGAGCGATCGTCTGTCGGAGCTCCGCGAGGGAGTCGCGCCCGGCGTCGCCGGCGACGGACATCACCGCGAACACCTCCTGCCGAGAGATCTTCACGCCGGCCTCGGTGAGTGCGTCCTCGGGGCGGGAGCTGAGCTCGCGGAGGGTGCCGACCGCGAGCAGGTACGGGACGGTCCACGCCTCCATCGTGTTTCCGTTCGAGAGCGGCATCGTCTCCAGGTACGCCTGCGCGTCGTCGAGGAACGAGCGGGCGTACTCCGCTGTCCGGTCGACGACGCGGGCGGACGACTCGCGGTTGTCGGGGTGAACGACCCGCTCCTGATCGACCCCCTCGTCGGCGAGCCACTCGGCGGGGAGGTAGACGTTATTCTCCTCGGTGTAGTCGTCGTACACGTCCTTCGAGACGTTCACGAGCTGGAGGAGGAGCCCGAACTCCTCGGCGGTGTCGCGGAGCCGGCGCGCGCGGTCCTCAGTGATGTCGCCGCGGGTGAGCAGGTTCGTGATGAGGTTCCCGACGGTGCCGGCGGCGTAGTAGCAGTACTGCTCCAGCTCGTCTCGGTCGTCGATGCGGAGCCCGCCCTCGGTGGCGTGCCGATCGACGAACATCGCCATGCCGTCGACCATCTCCACCACAGGCGGGACGATCGCGTCGCGGGCCTCGGGATCGAACTCCGCGAACGTCGCCACGATCGTCGGCGCCTCGGCGACGACCTCCCAGTCGTCGTTGCGCTCCGCGGGCGCCGGGAGCCACTCGTCGACCGCCTCGCGGAACGCCGCGATATCGGTGTCGGTATCGGGGTCGATCGCTCGCCGGTACGTCCGCAACACGTCGCTTTGGGCTTCCGGAGGAATGTGCCCGGCGTCCTCGACGGTATCGGCGACTCGACAGAGGAGGTACCCCACACAGATGTGCGAGGCCATCGGTTCCTCCAACACGTCGACCGTTAGCGCGAAGGTCCGGGAGACGCCCTGTACCGCCTCGTAACACCACTCGAGGTCGGGCTCGACGGGACCGTGTGCTCGTCCGCTCATTCGGTTACCGACTCTTACGGCACAACGCATAAAAAGCCTCGTGGAACGACGGGAGCGCTCCCGGAAGCGGTCGCGGCTCCGCGGTGTCCGGTTTCTGTCCGCAGTGCGATCCGCCCAACACCGGACCCGTGTACAATCGTGTGGAAACGGCTAAGTTGCCGTGCGGACACCCACGATCATGGACTTCACGCTCTCCGGAGAGCAGCGCCAGATCCGCGACACGGTCGCGGAGTTCGTCGACGAGGAGGTCGTCCCTCGGGCCGCCGAGATCGACGAGACGGACGAGTTCCCGGCCGACTTGATCGACGAGATGGCAGATCTCGGGCTCATGGGGATGCCGTTCCCGGTGGAGTACGAGGGCGCCGGGCTCGACTACCACAGCTACGCGATCGGGCTCGCGGAGATCGCCCGCGGCTCCGGCGGGCTCGGGACGGTCGTCGCCGCCCACACGTCGCTCGCGGGCAACATGCTGTACGAGTTCGGCGACGGGGACCAGAAGGAGGAGTACCTCACCGCCCTCAACACCGGGGAGGACATCGGCGCCTTCGCGCTCTCGGAGGCCGAGGCGGGCTCGGACGTGCCGGCGATGTCGACCACTGCGGAGCGCGACGGCGACGGATACCTCGTCAACGGCGGGAAGCTCTGGATCTCGAACGGCTCCGTCGCGGACACGGTCACGCTGTTCGCGAAGACCGACCCCGACGCGGGACGGAAGGGCATCTCCTCGTTCCTCGTCCGTCCCGAGGAGGACGACGGGTTCGTCGTGGAGGGGACCGAAGACAAGCTCGGAGATAAGGGGTGTCCGACGGCCGAGCTCCGCTTCGACGACATGTGGATCCCCGAGGAGCGCCGGCTCGGCGAGGAGGGCGAGGGGTTCGTGCAGGCGCTGAAGACGCTGAACGGCGGCCGGATCACCATCGCGGCGCGCTCGGTCGGGATCGCCCGGGCCGCCCTCGACGAGGCGAAGTCGTACGCGCAAGAGCGCGAGCAGTTCGATCGCGCCATCGCGGACTTCCAGGCCATCCAGCACAAGCTCGCCGACATGGACACGAAGGTCCGGGCCGCGGCGCTGTTGATGCACGAGGCGGCCGATCTGAAGATGCGCGGCGAGGACTTCATCAAGGAGGCCGCACAGGCGAAGCTGTACGCCTCCGAGATCTCCCGTGAGGTCGCCAACGAGGGGATCCAGATCCACGGCGGCTACGGCTACACGAAGGACTTCCCCGCCGAGCGGTTCTACCGCGACGCGAAGCTGTCTGAGATCTACGAGGGGACCAGCGAGGTCCTTCGGAACACGATCGCCCAACAGCTCCTCGACGAGTAGGGCGACACGAGCGAGCCGAACGCCCCGAGCGACCCGCTATCTCTCATCGTCGCTCGCGTCGTCGACATCGTTGGCCTCGCCACCGACGTCGTCAGTCTCGCCGCCGACGTCGTCAGTCTCGCCGCCGACGTCGTCAGTCTCGTCGTCGACACTGTCCGTACCGCCCTCGTCGTCATCTTCGTTTCTCCCGTCACCGCCCATGTCCGAGGGGTTGCGGTCCACCGCGTACTCGCCGGTGTCGATGCGCTCGGCCGGCTCGGAGTAGTCGCGACCGCTTCCCGAGAAATCGGGGCGGATCACGCCGTCGTCCGGAACGTCCGACCCTCTCTCGTCGTCCCCCTCAGAGGAAGCTTCGTCGTCGGCATCGGGGATCAGTTCGTCGCCGTCAGGAGCCGATCCGGCTGTGTCGGGGACCGGCTCGTCGCCCTCACCGACCGGCTCCCCGTCATCACCGACCGGCTCCCCGTCATCACCGGCGCCCTCCGCGTCGCCGTCGAACCACTCGAACCGGTCCCGTCGATCGCGGTGCTCCGCGACGGAAGCTCGGAGGCGCTCCCGGAGGGTTTCGCGGAGGTCGACCGCCTCGTCGGTCGCGAAGTCGACGGCGGCGGCGTCGTTGCCGGCGATGGAACTGCTGCCGGCAGTGTCGGCCACGATCGTCGCCACGTCCCAGCGGCGCTGGAAGACGGTCCGAGTGTCGATCACGTTCTGGATCCGGTAGTACGGCACGACGGTGACCGTGCGGCTCCAGAATCCGTTCCGAGTGAGGAGGTGGTCGTCGCCGAGCCAGTAGCCGCGATGTTTCCACTTCAGGTGGGCCGCCGGCGGCACGGCGAGCAGGAGCGCGACCGGGGCGTACCACGGGGCTCCGGCGCCGAAGTACCAGTTGACCCCGTACGCGACCGCCACGAAGGCGCCCACGACGAGCGCGTACCGGAACGCGTACCGCCAGCGGATCCGCTTGGGCGGGCGGTGAAAGCTCGGCTCGCCGAACGACTCGACCTCGCGCGCCAGCCGGTACACCCGGTCGGTCGAGGCGATCGGGACGGCGGCTTGGCTCCCCTGGTCGCCGCCCTGGCCGGGGGCGTAGCCGGCGGTCTCGATCGAGAGGCTCGCGTAGCCGAGCGCTCGCTTCGCCGGGTTGTCGGCGATCCGGAGCGCCTGCACCTTCTCGGTCGGAATCGAGCCGCTGTACCGCCGGAACAGCCCGCGCTCGTACCGGAGTTCGTCTCCGGCGCGGGAGAGCCGGAACCCGTAGTAGTTCGAGAAGGCGATCCCCGCGCCGAGCACCCACGACACGAGGAACAGCCCGCCGACGCCGACGATCGCGGTCGCGGTGAGCGCGACCGCCGACGCGTCCGGAATGAAACTGGAGAGCACCGGAACCGACCCGGAACTTAAGAAGGCCAACAGCCCGATGAGCCGACCGTCGAACGACAGCGCCCCCACCAGGGCGAGCTCGCCCGGCGAGATAGCGAACAGCTCCTCCTCGTCGGGACCGACCGCGCCCGGCCCGGCGTCCGTTCGCCCGCTCGCCTCGCTTCCGGGTCGATCCGCGCTTTCGCCGTCCGTTCTCGTGTCGGAACCGGTCGATTTGCGGCGCTGAACCTCCCGCTGGAGCCGGGTCGCCTCGTCGGGGACGACGAATCGGATCGACCCCTCAGTACTGGATCCGCCGGCCGTCTCTAGGTCCACCGCGGCGACGCCGATCGCGCGCTGGATCACGCTCCGGCTCACGTCGACGTTCTGGATCCGGCGGTAGGGGATCTCCCGCTCGCGCCGGGAGATCACGCCGGAGGAGATGTCGAGCGTGTCCTCGGTCAGCTCGTAGTCGAACCGTCGGTAGTACGCGACCTCGTACGCGAACGCGGCGAGGACGACCGCGCCGGCGACGGCGGCCGCGGGTGCGAGCCCCCACTCCGGGTTGTTGTTGACGACGAAGAAGAGGACCACGACGATCCCGGACACCTTCTGGAGCGCGCGGTACGGGACCGACTGGGGCGCGAGCTTCACACCGCGTCCTCCCCGTCCGCGCGGATGGCCAGCCGCTTCAGTTCCTCGCGGAGATCGCTCGCCCCGTCGGGCGTGAGTCCCGGAATCCGAACGTCCGCACCGCGGGAGCCGGCCGTGTACACCACGCACGAGGCGAGTCCGACGCCGCGTTCGACGGGGCCGCGCCGGGAGTCGACGTGCTGGATCCGCACCAGCGGCACCGTCGTCCGGACCTGCGTGACCACGCCGCGGTCGAGGTACAGCGCGTCTTCCCGGATCTCGTAGCTCCAGCGGCGGTACCGGAGGATCGCGTGGCCGACGCCGAGCACCAGGAAGACCGCGCCGGCGGCGATCGGCGCCCACTCCGGGAGCCGATCGAGGTAGACGCCGCCGACGAACGGCGCCGTCAACACCGCGGCGATGAGAACCGCACGGAGGACCCACACGATCTGAACGCGGGGGTGGAGCGTCTGCGTCGTCATCGACGCACCCCCGACGCGCGTCCGAGTGTCATGCGCCGTGGTTGTCGGTCCCGACGTATAAGTCCGGGCGGAAATCATCGAGCGCGTCACGGAGCGCAGTTCGCTCGGACCGGCCAGCGGTCGGACCGGTCGAACCGACTCGAGGAGGGACGGTGTGGTTCCGATTCGATGAGATCACCGGTGATACAAACAGTCCTATTTTAATATCGGTCTACCGACCGGACAGACGGAGCCGCAGATGATCGCCGCTTCCGTCATCATGGTCGCCGGGCTGGCGCTAGTCGCGCTCCTCTCGCAGTCCGAAGGCTACCGACTTGGCGGCGTGATGGTTCTCCCGCTACTCGCCATCTACACGTTTCGCGAGCCGCTCTCCCCGGCGATATTCGCGATCGGAGCGATCGCCGCGTGGATCGCCCTCTGGCTGCTCCGAGAGTACACGCTCAACCACGGCCGCCGCCTCTTCCTGGCGTCCGTCAGCGTCGGCGCGAGCGCCACGATACTCGCCGGATACGCCCTCTCACCGCTCTTCCCCGGGCAACTCTCGTTCGAGAACGCCGAGGTGATCGCGAGCATCTTTCCCGGCGTTACCGCGTACAACGTCATGCGTCTCGATCCCGACGACCGCCGCGGCGACTTGGTCGCGATGGGCGTGGCGTACCTCTTCCTCGTGGGTGTCGGAGCGGCGTCGTTGCTGGTTCTCGCCCGGATAGAGCCCCCGACGCCGCCCATTCTCGCCCTGCCGACGAGTGACGCGATCCACTGGATCGGGATCGAGCCACACGGGAGCGCGTACCCGACGGTCGTTCCGGACCGACTCACCATCGCGCTCCTCTTCGTCGATATCGTCATCTACGAGGGGTTTCGGAAACGCTACGACCACCGCCTCGCCGGCATCATCGTCATCCCGCTGTTGGCGGTGTTCAGCGCCCGGTACGCGCCCGCGGTCGCCGTCTACGCCGTCGGCGCGACCGCGGTGTACTTCCTCGTCTTGTTCGTCCACTGGACGACGCTCATCTACGGGAGGGTGCTGCTCGCGGTTTCGCTCTCCTTCGGCACGGTGTACGTCCTCGCGATCGGGGTCCTCCAACCGACCGTCGCGCCCGGAATCATCCTCTTTTTCATCGGCCTGTTCGTCGGCATCGGCGCGTACAACCTGCATCGCGTGGCGCCGAAAAACCGGTCCGCGCACATTCGGATCTCCGCCGGGCTGTTCGCCCTCTTCTACGGGATCCTCTTCGTGCTCGTCGACATCCCCTCCGAGGGCCTCCTTCACTCGGGTTACAGTCCCGCCGCCTTCCTCGGGATCGTCGCCGTCGGGCTTGCCCTGATCGAGATGTACCGGTTCGAGCGGTCGATCCCCGACTCCGCGGCGTTCGCCCGCGAGTCGGTGTTCGCCAACGTCTCGCTCGACGACGGGGACCTTGACGGCTCGCCCCTGGTCGCGGACACGGAGGAGGAGGACCGATGAGCGACCGAGACGGCGTTCTCTCGCGGCTGCGACGCGCGCTGTCCCGCTCCGCACGGACCGTTCGGCACGTCGCGGGGCGCGGCCGGTCGCACTTCGAGCGCGTCGAGCAGACGCCGTATCGCGTGACCGTCTCGGGCGTGCGCGGTAAGTCGACGGTCGTTCGCTGGCTCAACGAGGCCCTCGTCGCGCGCGACCTCGAAACGTACGCGAAGGTCACCGGCAATCAGGCCTTCTCGTACCGGAACCGCAGCGAGCACGAGATCTCCCGCAGCGGGCCGACGCGGCTCTACGAGAACGAGCGCGAACTCCGGACGTACGCGCCCGTCGACGCGATCGTCGCCGAGAACCAGGGCATCCGCGAGTACACGACGCGGCTCGCCAACGAGCTGTTCGATCCGCAGGTGGTCCTCCTGCTCAACGTCCGCCGCGACCACCAGTCGACGCTCGGCGCGGAACTCACCGATATCGCCCGGTTGTTCACGCGGACGATCCCGGAGGACGCCCACGTCATCAGCGGCGATCGGAACGACGCCATCAACGAGTACCTCGGGCGGGAGTTCGAGAAGACGGGCCACACGTTCACGGTCGCCAAACCGCGTCCGGACTCCCCGTTCGAAGACGTGTTCGGCGCCCGGTCGGCGCTCCTCGTCGACGAGGCGCTCCGCGCGCTCGACCTGGAGCCGCTCCCGCCGTCTCGGATCGAGTCGCTCGTCACCGAACTCCGGAGCGAGTGGGGGTGGCAGCGACTCGACGGCGGCGGCCTGGTCTCGAACGGGGCGATGATGAACGACATCGAGTCGACCGAACTGCTCAGACAGTTCCTCGTCAACCGTCTCGACGGCACCACGATCACGCCGTTCATGTACACGCGCCGGGACCGCGCCGGACGGACCGCGGCGTTCGTCCACTACCTCACGTGGCTCGCGGAGAACGGTCTGATCGGCCCGGTCCACGTCGCGGGATCGCACGCCGAGCTGTTGGAACGGCGCGTGGACGCCGAGTTCGTCCATCACCCGGAGTCGGAACCGCCGGAGCGGGTCCTCGACGCGTGTCTCGCTGAGGGATATCCGGTCTACCTGATGGGGAACACCGTCGCGGAGTTCATGCGCGAACTGACCGCGGAGATCGATCGGCGGACGGTCGGGTGACCGAGCGACGGTCGAATGGAAAGGGTGAGAGGGCGAACCGGTGAGAGGGTAGACCGGCGAGGCGCCGCCGTTGCGGATGTGCGTGATTGACACTCTCTCACGCACGCGATAATTGCCGAAACCGATATGACCCGGGGACGAGTCGGGCCGACCATGGCCGACGACCCGTTCGCGAACATGCTCGCACAGATGGACCGCGCGGAGGAGTACGCCGACGTGGATCACGGCATCTTCGAACGGCTCAAACACCCGGAGCGCACGCTCAAGGTCACGCTCCCGGTGGAGCTCGACTCCGGGGAGGTCGAGGTGTTCGAGGGGTATCGCTGCCAGTTCGACAGCTCCCGCGGTCCGTTTAAAGGCGGCGTCAGGTTCCACCCGTCGGTCACTCAGCGCGAGGTCGAGGCGCTCGCCGGGTGGATGTCCTGGAAAACGGCGTTGGTCGACCTCCCGTACGGGGGGGCGAAGGGCGGCGTCGTCTGCGAGCCGAAGGACCTCACCCAGAACGACTTGGAGAGCCTCACCCGACGGTACACCGAGGGGATCCGCCGGATGATCGGCCCCAATACCGACGTGCCCGCGCCGGACATGAACACGAACCCGCAGACGATGGCGTGGATGATGGACACCTACTCGATGTACGAGGGGCACTCCGTCCCGCAGGTGGTCACCGGGAAACCGCTGGAGATCGGCGGGACGCCGGGGCGCGTCGCCGCGACCGGCCGCGGCGTCTCCATCGTCACCGAACGGCTCTTCGAGTACCTCGACCGCGACCTCTCCGACGCCAGCGTGGCGATCCAAGGGTTCGGCAACGTCGGGTCGCATGCGGCTCGGCTCCTCGACGAGTCCGGTGCGCGGATCGTCGCCGCCTCCGACGTGAGCGCCGCCGCCTACGACCCCGACGGACTCGACGTGGCGGCGCTGGGCGCTCACGTCGACGCCGGCGGGCTGATCGAGGAGTACGTGACGGGGGACCCCCGAGCGTTGCCCGAGGACCGGCGAACCGGCGGGGGGAACCAGTGGGACGACCCGGACGCGATCCCGAACGAGGAGCTGTTGACGCTGGACGTGGACGTGTTGATCCCCGCTGCGATCGAGGGCGTCATCACCGAGGACAACGTCGACGACCTGCGGGCCTCCGCGATCGTCGAGGCGGCCAACGGCCCGACGACCGTCGCCGCCGACGAGGTGCTCACCGAGCGGGACATCCAGGTCGTCCCCGACATCCTCGCGAACGCCGGCGGCGTCATCGTCTCGTACCTCGAGTGGGTCCAGAACGCGCAGGAGTTCTCCTGGCCGCTTGAGACCGTCAACGCCGAACTGGAGCGCCGCATCGGTACGGCGTTCGATCAGACGATCGACCAGTACGACCAGAAGGGGCTTCCGGACCTCCGGACCGCCGCGTACACGCTCGCGCTCGAACGCACCGCGAGCGCCCACGAGTACCGCGGGCTGTTCCCGTGAACGGCGACTCGCCCCTACCTCACGCCGAGCGGATCCGGTCCGCACCCACCTCGACCGGCTCCGCGTAGCGAACGATCGGATCGCCGTCGGGCCGCTCGAAGCCACTCGCCTCGAACAGGGTGTTCGACCGGATGTCGGCGGTCGCCTCGCGCAGCGTCCACGGCTCGTGCGCGATCTCCCCGCGGTACAGCCGGTTCCCGGCCGCGTAGAACCGGTAGTTCTCGGCGAGGAAGGCGTCGAGCGACCCCGGCTCGGCGGCGAACGCCTCGCCCGTCGGCTCGTAGGTGGCGTCGAACCGGGCGTGCGGAACGCCGGGGTGGGACCGGCGACTTGTGAACCGTATCGGGTCGCCTGCGCCTCCGGGGCGGTCGGCAGTCGGGGGGCGGGACACGTCCATCTCCGCGCGGTAGTACGGGAGCGCGAACAGCCGACGCGCGACCGCGACGCCGATCCGGTCGTCCGCGTCGAGGTTGTAGAAGTAGATCCCCGGACCGTCGGGCCCCTCGACGTACGTTCGGAGGTTGAGCTCCGGGAACGAGAGTCCGACGGGCGCTCCGCGCGGGCGGATGTCGTCCATCACGAAGGCGACGACGCTCAGATACGCGTCACCCTCGTGAGCGGCGACCGAGAGCCGGTCGGGCAGCGTCTCGGAGACGACGGCGGGATCGATCGGCCAGTGACAGAACAGCCCGTCACGCCACGTCATCTCCAGCCAGCGCCGTTCGAGCATACGATCGGTAGGGGCGCCGGCGGGATAACCCGCACGCTGGGGTGGGCTGGCACGGGCCGAAACGGGTCGCCCCAACGCGCTAGTCCTGGTCACCGCCGCCGTCGATTCTCCCGCCGCTGTTCCTCTCGTCGCCGCTTCTCCCGTCGCCGCTTCTCCCGTCGCCGCTTCTCCCGTCGCCGCTTCTCCCGCTGCCGTTCCTCCCGTCGCCGCTTCTCCCGCCGTCGCTTCTCCCGTCGCCGCCGTCAGCGGCGTCCTTCCACTCCCCGACGCCCGAGGGGTCGAGGTGGACGTGAACGTCGCCCACGTCCTCCAAGTTCCGGAGCCCCGTGACCAGTTCCGTCTCGATGTCGTGGGCCTCCCGAAGCGTCATCTCCCCGTCGACCTCGACGTGGACCTCGACCTCGAGGTCGGTTCCGTCGTAGTACACCGTCAGGTCGTGGATCCCCTCGACGGCGGGGTTCTCGCGGAGCGCGGCGATGACGCGCTCGCGGTCGGACGCGGGCGGCGCCGCGCCGACGAGATACGTGACGTTCTCGCGGGCGATCTCGACCCCCTGGTAGACGACGAGCACGCTGACGAGCGCCCCCGCGATCGGATCGAGGATCGGGACGTTCAGGAACACGCCGAACACGCCGACCAGGGCGGCGATCGTGGTGTAGATGTCGTTGAGACAGTCCACGGCCAGCGCGTCGAGCGCGGTCGATCCGAGGTCGGCGTTCACCCGCTCGGTGTACCAGTACAACAGGTACATGTCGACCATCGCGAACAGCAGGGCCCCGATGAGGAGGAGGCTCTGCCGCGGCGGGCTGTGGGCGCCGATCACGCCGCGGACCGACTCGCGGAGCAGTAAGAGCCCGAGAATGACGATCGTCGCGCCGACGAGTAGCGCGGTCAGCGGCTCGATCCGCTGGTGGCCGTGTGGGTGGGTCTCGTCGGCGGCGTCGTACCGGGACCCGCCCCAGACGAACACGACCGCGCTGGCGACCAGATCGGCGACGGAGTGGGCGGCGTCGGCCACCAGCGCGACGCTCCCGAAGTAGACGCCGACCGCGCCCTCGACGGCGATCTTCACCGCGTTGCCGACGACGTTCACTCCCGCGGCCCGCTGGAACCGCGCCTTCTCGCCGTTCCCCCAGGGCCCCAACATACGTGTCGGTCGTCACCGCCCGACCTTAAGAACCTCGTCGTCCGGAGCGCGCCGATCGGGCCGTGGTGGCACGGCGGCGATCCGAGCGTCGCCTCGGCCGTGGGGTATCAGAACTGATTGTCGGCGGTCGGAGCTTAAATATCTCGGCGACCAATGAAATCACATGAATCGCGACGAGCGCGGCCAAAGCGAGGTGATCGGGGTCGTGCTCCTGTTGGCGATCACGATCGGCGCCGTGGCGGTGACGGTGACGACCGGGAGCGCGGCGCTCGGGCTGGTCACCGACGAGGCCCGCTCGGCGAGCGTGGAGAACGGGATGTCGCAGCTCAGCTCCCAGTCGAGCCTCGTCGCGCTCGGCGAGACGGACGCGCGCCGGTTCGACCTCGGCTCCGTCGACGGCGGCCAGCTCCGCCTCAACGAGAGCGCGGGGCGCGTCGAGGTGCGGATCGAGAACGGGACCGACACCACCACCCCGTACAACGGGTCGATCGGGGCGCTGGAGTACGTCGGCGACCAGCGGACCATCGCGATGCAGGGCGGCGGCGTCTGGGCGACAGAGGGCGGTCGCGGGCGGATGATTTCGCCGCCGGAGTACCACTACCGCGATGAGACGCTCACCTTCCCGATCGTTCGCCTGACCAGAGACGGGTCGTCGCCCGCGAGCGGGACCGGAGTGGTCCGCCAGAACGCGAGCGCTTCCAACGCCATCGAGACCGCGAACCCGCTCCGGAACGGGACGGTCGTCGTCGAGGTCCAGAGCGACTACTACGAGGGGTGGTACGACTTCTTCACCCGACGCGCCGACGGCACCGTGACGAAGGACGACGCGAACCGGACGGTGACCGCCAGACTGGTCGTGCCGGACGAGGTGAGCTTCGACCGGACGCTCACGGTGGGCCAGCCCGACGGCTACTCACATAAGGGGAGCTGGAAGGGTGAACTGAGCGAGTCGGAGTACGTTGAAGGTGTCTCCAGCCCCTCGCCCGGTCCGCTCATCGAGAGTTCGATAGAGTCGGCGGCCGACGACAACGACAACACGTCGTGTGTGACCTCATCCGGGTTCGATAACTGCGGCACCCTCCGTGCGGGCACCTACTTTATCAACGGAGACGCGACGGTCGACGGCGACCTGGACTTCAACGCGACCGACGGAAATATTACGGTCGTCGTCGACGGCGACTTCGACGTTGGAAACAGCGAACTCACTGTCGTCGACGGCAGTGACAACGGCGTCAAATACTACGTCAACGGGTCGCTCGACTTCCAAGGGGACGGATACGTCGGAACGGCGAACGGCGATATCGAAGCCAAGCGGAACCAGTTCTACGTCAACGAAGGCTTCCTTGACGGCAGTCAAGGGGACGGGACTCCGACGATCGAGGCGATCGTCTACGCGCCGAACGCCGATGTCGTCACGAAGGGGAACCCGGCACTTCGGGGAGCGTTCGTGACGAGAACGCTGGAGACCGGCGGGAGTGCGAGTGTCGAGTACGACCCGGACCTCGCCGAGGTGGAGATCCGGATCGCCGGCGGCGCCGGCCAGAACTCGATCACCTACCTCCACGTGAGCGAGAACGTCGTCGAGGTCGACTTCGACCGGTGAGATCGGGTGTGACCGCCGAGGTCGGACTCGATCGCTCGCCGGCGAGATCGACGTGATCGGCGACCGATCCGGACGATCGACGGCCAACGGCCCCGTCGTAACGACTAAGAACGAAACGCTCCTCGGTTACGGTAATGAACGACGAGTTTTTCGCCCGAGGTGGTTCCCGTGGGCGTCGAGATTAAGGAAACGGAGGTGAGCGACGAGGACTTCGAGGAGATGAAGGGCTTTGTGAGAGATTACCTCGCGGCCAGCGTCGAGAGCGAGGAGGACGGCGGTCGGATGCGGTGGTACCCGTGGCACTCCGCGGACTACCGGTTCAACCACATTCTCAACGTCGTCGATCTGGCGACCGATATCGCCGAAAACGAGGGCGCCGACCTGGACGTGGTCCGCGTGGCCGCGGTGTTCCACGACGTGGCGAAGTTGGAGGCCGAACAGGACGTTCACGCCGAGGCCGGCGCGCGGGTCGCTCGCGAGTACTTGCAGAGCCGCGGCAACTACCCGGAGTCGTTTATCGATGAGGTGTGCAGCGTGGTCGTCGAACACTCGTACACCGGCGATCTCGCGGATGTCCCCTTGGAGAGCCGGTGTCTGATCGAGGCCGACGTGCTCGACAAGGTCGGCGCGAACGGCGCCGTCCTCATGTTGCTCCGGATGGGGTACGAGTCGCGGACCCACATGGACTCCGCGAAGATGGTCGACCGGGTGCTCCAGCGCGCTCACGACCACACCGATCGCGTCGTCTCCGACACCGCCGAGAGCATCGCGCACCAGCGCATCAAGCGGGTGAAGTGGCTCCGCGAGTGGCTCGAAGAGGAGGTCTCGCGGATGGACGCCGAGGGCGTTACCGACCGCTGATCGTCTTCCTTCGGTTCGGGTGTTTTCGGGTTTTTCGGGCTCTTCAGTGCGTCTTCCGTGCGTTTTCCGTGCGTCTTCCGGGACTGTCAGCGTCTCCACTCAGCCGTCGGTATCGACCCTCGGGAGCACCAGCTCTAGGTGCCGACGGATCCCCCTCCGGGTGTCGTCGGCCCACTCGTCGTCGGTCGTGGTCGTCCAGCGAAACATGCCGCCGACCGCGAGCGTTTGGAGCGCCGACGCGACCTCGGCGGGCGGGACAGGGTCGGCGGTCGCGTCGGCTCGCTCTTCGCCCCGCGCCCCCTCTTGGACTTCGGTCGCCGCCTCCCGAACCGTGCGTTCGAGGAACGATCCGAACACTCGGTCGCTGCGGTCGAAGTGGTCCCGGTAGGCGTCGTCGGTCGCGGCCTGCGCGCGGAGTTCGACGATGGCGGTCATGAACCGACCGTCGGGACCGTACTCGCCGGGTATCGAGTTCGGGTCGGTCGTCGCCGCGACGTAGGTGTCGAGGCGCTCTCGGGGCACCATGTCGAACGCGCCCTCGGAGACCGACGCCTCGAAGCCGTCGAGCAGGAAGCCGAGCAGGTCGACTAACAGCTCGTCTTTCCCGTCGTAGTGGTGGTAGACGAGCGAGGGACTCTTGTCGAACTCCTCGCCGATGCGCTTTATCGTGAGATCGGCGTACCCGTGCTCGCAGAGCGCGCGGAACGCCGCGCCGAGGATGGCCTGCCGAGTGTCGGCCGGCTCTGCGAACGGGTCCTTCATACGCGACCTATCCCGGCCGTGGTTATAGCTCTCTTGATTGAACGTTCATTCAGCACGCTTATGTTGAATGCGTCCGACACGAACGTATGACTCGACTCGACGCGGTCGGCGGACGGGCCGGTGGTCGCCGCGGCGCGGATCACGGGAGCCACCGTCGCCCCGGTGTCGGGGTGCGGAGATGAGCCGGCCGAAGATGGGCCGGCCGACGCGGATCGCGACGCTGACGCTCGCGTTCGTCGCGGCCGGAGCGCTCGTCGCGGGCGTCGCGCTCTCCGGTGCTGCCGCACCCGGGTCCGGGGACGCGCTCGACCGCGGACAGGCGACGCTGGTCGGAAGCGATGCGGCCGGCAGTAGCGCGATCGGCGGCGATGCGGTCGGGGGCGACGCCGTCGCACAGGCCGACGGACGGCAGGTCCGCGGCTCACCGGTGCTCGACCTGTTCCTCTCTCAGGGGACCGTTCCGAGCGGGGCCGAGTCCACCGTCACGGTCGACATCCTCAACACGGGCGAGATGGAGATGGGCAACGACCTCGACCCGCGCGTGACGACCGCCCGGGGGCTCACGCTGGAGGTCGACGACGGCGACGTGCCCATCGAGGTGGGCGACGGCACGACGGTGGTGGGCGACGTGCGGACCGACGCGAGCCCCGTTCAGGTCCCGCTCGACGTCACGGTCCCCGACGACGTGCCCGACGGGCGGTACGAGGTCGAGGTGACCGCCCGTTACCGGTACACCTTCGAGGTGGTCCCGCAGTTCAACAACCACAAGGACACCCGCGGGAGCGACGAGTTCGACCTGACGGTCGTCGTCGACGACGGCGCCCGGTTCGCGATCCTCGACACCGAGACGGACGCGCAGGTCGGCGGGAGCGGCGACGTGACCGCGACGCTTCAGAACGTCGGGGACGAGGTCGCCCGCGACGCGGTCGTCACCGGGACCACGACCGGAAGCGGCGCCGTGCTCGGCAGCGACGGCAGCGGGGAGACGTTCGTCGGGAACTGGGAGCCCGGCGAGAACCGGACCGTGACGTTCGACTCCACCGTCTCTCCGGACTTCGGCGGCGGGGCGTACGCGTTCGTCTCGACGGTCGACTACCGCGACCGCGACGGGATCGAGGAGACGGCGGCCCCCTCGCGGGCGGGCGTCGTCCCCGCCCCCGAGCAGTCCTTCTCGGTCGAGGACGTGGAGGGCACCCTCGAAGTCGGCTACTCGGGCACCGTCTCGGGGACGCTCGCGAACGAGGGCCCGCTCGACGTCGACGACGCGGTGCTGGTCGCGGACCCCCAGAGCCAGCGGGTGAGCCTGGGTGAGAGCCGGTACGCGCTCCCGGATATCGAGGCCGGCGAGTCGGTCGAGTTCTCCTTCGACGCGGACGTGAACGGGAACGCCGACCCCGGCCCGCGGCAGTTCCGGTTCACGACCGAGTACGAGAGCGGCGACTCGACGATCGCGATCGACGAGACCCGCCGGATCGAGGTCGCGCCGCGCCAGCCCGAGTTCGACCTCGTCGCCGACAACACGACGGTGCCGGCCGGCGAGACGCGGCGGATATCCTTCGAGATCACGAACCAACGCCCGGAGACGCTCTCGTCGATCAACGCGGGGCTGTACGCCGACAGCCCGCTTTCGGCCCCCAACGACGAGGCGTTCGTCGACGAGCTCGAACCCGGCGAGTCGACGGAGATCTGGTTCGAGGTGTCGGCCGCCCCCGGCGCCAGCGTCGAGACGCACCCGATCGAGCTCGACTTCCGATACGACGACGAGCGGGGCAACGACCGGATCTCGGACGTGACCCAGTACCCGGTCGAGGTGACCGAGGCCGCCGACGACGGCGGGCTCCCGATCGGCACGCTCGTCGTCGGCCTGCTCGTCGTGGTCGCCGGCGCGGGCGCGGTCGTCTGGTACCGGCGGCGGTAACCCGATGACGGACCGCACACCCGGCCGACCGCGCGAGCGGCGGCATCCGATTTCTGACCGACCACGGCTCGACCGCCGGAGGCGACCGTGACCGCCGCCGACCGAGCCGTCGAGCGCGTCGACGAGTTCGTCACGGAGCGGCCGGTGACGGTGATCGCCGTCTTCCTCCTGATCAGCGTCGTCGCCGTCGGCGGGATCGGCGGGATCGAGACGAGCGCCGGCGCCGACCAGTTCACGCAGGACATCCCGGCCCAGCAGGCGTTAGACGACATCGACGAGGAGTTCGAGACCTCTATCGGCGGGTCGGCCACCGCCGCGCAGGTGATCGTCACCGACGACAACGTGCTCTCTCGGCCGACGCTGATACGGATCCTGGAGACCCAAGACCGGTTGGAGTCGCGGTCGACGCTCAGAGTGGGATCGACGTCGAGCCACGCCGACGCGATCGCCCGCCGGCTCGACCCGACCGCTGAGACCGCCGCACAGCGCCGCGACGCAGTCGAAGAGGCGACGCCACAGGAGCTGCGAACGGCCATCAACGACGCCGACGCCGCGGGCGCGGTCGCGGCGCAGGTGTCGGTCGACTACAACCCGACCGCCCAGACCGCCGACGCCGCGATCGTCGGGATCACCTACGACGTGCCCGAGGCGGCGACGACCGCCCGGGTGACGGGGCTCCAGACGCGCAGCGTCGAGGTCGTCGACTCGGTGCCGGGCAACGACGCCGGCGACAACGCGATCCTCTTCGGCGACGGGGTGTTGCAGTCGGAGATCACCGCGCTGCTCGGCGACACCGCGATCATCGTGTTCCCCGCGGCGCTGCTTCTCATCCTCGGGTTCCTCGTGTTCGCCTACCGCGACCCGATCGACATGGGTATCGGGCTCGCGGCGCTGCTGCTGTCGCTGCTGTGGACGTTCGGGTTCATGGGGTACGCTGGGATTCCGTTCTCCGACTCCCTCGTCACCGTCTTCCCGCTGTTGCTCGCGGTCGGGATCGACTTCGGGATCCACATCGTCAACCGGTACCGCGAGGAGCGGGGCGAGGGGCTCTCGATCGCGGCCGCGATGCGAACGACGACCGACCAGCTGCTCATCGCGTTCCTGCTCGTGACGATCACCACCGTGTTCGGGCTCGTCTCGAACGTGGCCAGCCCCTTCGAGCCCAACCGGGACTTCGGGATCGTCGCCGCCGCCGGGATCACGTTCACGCTCGTCATCTTCGGGATCTTCCTCCCCGCCGCGAAGGTGCTCGCGGACCGCTGGCGCGATCGGCTCCCGATCCCAGCGTTCGGGACGACCCCGCTCGGCTCGGGCGGGTCGCGGCTCGGGCGCGCGCTGCGCGTCGGCGTCGACCTCTCGCGGGTCGCACCGGTCGCGGTCGTCGTCCTGCTCCTCGTCGGCGGCGCGATCGGGGGCGCGTACGGTACCGGGGTGAACACGGAGTTCTCCGAGGAGGCGTTCTTCCCGAACGAGGACCGGCTGGAGACGTACTCGAACCTCCCGGAGCCGTTCGCGCCGACCGACTACACGTTCCTGCGGGTGCTCACGCTGTTCGAGGAGGAGTTCGAGCAGGGGTTCGTCGGGAGCGTGACGCTGTACGTCGACCAGTCGGTGAGAGACGACGACGCCCTGGAGCTGATCGACCGGACCACGCGCAACCCGCCAGACACCTTCGAGACGACCGAGGAGCGGCGGGCGGCCTCGACCAGCGTCGTCACCGTCATCGAGGATCGGGCGGCGCGAGACCCCGAGTTCGCCGCCGTCGTCAACCGCAACGACCGGCTCGGGACCGGGGTGCCCGACCGCAACGTCGACGAGGTGTACGAGGCGCTGCTCGACTCGCCGGCCAGAGGCCAGGCCCGCGGCTACCTCGCGGACGACCGCGGGAGCGCGCGGATCGACTACACGATCCGCCCCGGCGTCGACAACTCCGAGGCGGTCGCGGACGTGCGCGAGCTCGCCGAACGTACTCCCCTCGAAGCGGTGCCGACCGGGAGCCTCGTCGTCAACGAGGCCGTGATCGACCGGCTCACCGAGTCCGCGATCCGGAGCCTGATCGCCGCGTTCGCGCTCACGGCGATCTTCCTCGCCCTCTCGTACGCCTACCTGGAGGGGAGGGCCGTGTACGGTCTGCTCAACCTCGTGCCCGTGCTCGTCACGGTCGGGCTGTTAGTGGGGTCGATGCGGCTGTTCTCGATTCCGTTGACGCCGATCAACGCGCCGATCCTCTCGGTGTCGATCGGGCTCGGCGTGGACTACACCGTCCACTTCGTCCACCGGTTCGTCGACGAGTACAAGGCGGGACACGCGGTCGACGAGGCGTTAGACATCACCATCGCCGGCACCGGCGGCGCGCTCACCGGGAGCATGCTCACGACCGTCTGCGGGCTCGGCGTCCTCTGGCTCGCCGTGATCCCCCTCCTGCAGGACTTCGGCCTGCTGCTCGCGTTGGGCGTGTTGTACGCGTACCTCTGCTCGATCCTGCTCGTCCCCTCGCTCGTCGTCGTCTGGGACCGGTACGGGGATCGGGTCGGGCTCGGACTCGACGGCGGCCTCCGCGAGTCGACGGGCGAGCGGGCGGACTAGTCGCTCGTCGACTTCTCAGTCGCGTCGGCGCGCTCGGGGATCTCGTCCCCGGCTCGCCGCGACTGCGCCTTCCCGGCGAGCACCGCTAGGATGTAGACCGCGACCGCGACGAGGACGATGGTGCCGCCGGCGGTCGTGTTGTAGTGGAACGACATCGTGATCCCGGCGAGCACGGCGATCTGCGCGAGCACGACGGAGGCGAGCAGCGCCTCGCGGAACCCGCGGGCGAGCTGGGCGGCGGCCGCGACGGGGACGACGAGCATCGCCGCGACGAGGATGACGCCCATGATCTGCATCGCGCCGACGACGACGAGCGCGGTCAGCGTCGTCATCAGGCGGTTGTACCACGGGACGTTGACGCCGGCGACGCGGGCGGCCGTCTCGTCGAACGTCACGTACAGCAGCTGTTTGTAGGTGACCGTGACGACCAGCGCGACGACGGCGAAGAGGACGACCAACAGGACGGCGTTCTCCCGCGAGACCGTCGAGAGGTTCCCGAAGAGGTACTGGTTGATGCCGACCGCGAGCCCGCCGGTGTTCAGGCTGATGAGGACCGCCCCGAGCGCGAACCCCGTCGAGAGCACGATCGCCATCGACACGTCGTTGTACGCGTCGGTGGCCTCGGAGATCAGCTCGATCGCCAGCGCCGCGATCACGGCGACGACGATCGCCGTGACGTACGGGGAGATCCCGGTGCCGAGCAGCGAGTTGACGAACAGCCCGACGGCGACGCCCGCGAACGCGGTGTGCGCGAGCGCGTCCCCGATCAGCGCGAGCTGGCGGTGAACGAGGAACGTGCCGATCAGCGGCGCCATCACCGCGATGAGCGCGCCGACGAGGAACGCGTGGTGCATGAACACGTACTCCAACATCGCGATCCCCAGTCGGTCGCCGAGCCAGCCGAGCCCGTCGCTCCACAGCCCGACGAGCCGGGCGAGGAGTCCGTAGGGGGCGGAGAGGAGGGAGATCAGCGCGACCGAAACGGACACCAGCGGCGTCACGTGACGATCCCTCCCTCCTCGCGGCGCACGTTCGTCCCGTACGCCCGGTCGAGCGCGTCGCTGTCGGCGAACGCCGTCGGGTCGCCGTCGAAGTACACCTCGCGGTTGAGACAGACCACCCGGGAGGCGTGCTCGATGACGGCGCCGATGTCGTGTTCGACCAGCAGGACGGTCATCCCGTCGTCGACGAGCCCGTCGAGGAGCTCGAAGAACGCCTCGACCGACTCGGCGTCGACGCCAACCGTCGGCTCGTCGAGCACGAGCAGCTCCGCCTCGCCCGCGAGCGCCCGGGCGATGTAGGTCCGCTGGCGCTGGCCGCCCGAGAGCGCGGTGATCTTGCGGTCGGCGAGGTGCTCGATCCCGACCGTCCGAAGCGCCTCGCGAGTGCGCTCGCGGTCGTCCGCCGTCACCCGGCCGAACCCGGCGTGCGGGAACCGGCCCATCAGGACGACCTCGCTCACCGTGATCGGCATCCGCTTCTCGTCTTCCGTCACGTCCTGTGCGACGTAGCCGACGCGCTCGCGCTCCGCGAACGCCCGGGCGGGGTGACCGAGCAGTTCGGCGGACCCCGAATCGGGCTCGTGAAGTCCCAGGAGGAGCCGGAGCAGCGTGCTCTTTCCGGAGCCGTTCGGTCCCACGATCCCGACGTACTCGCCGCGCTCGACCCGGAGGTCAACGTCCTCGACCACCGGGACGGCGGCGTATCCGAACGTGAGGTCTCGGGCCTCGACGAGGGGGGTCCGGGCGGTGTCGGTCGGCGCGGGCTCCCCGCTCATGGCTGGAAGTTCCGGCCGTAGTCGGCGAACGTCACGTCCTCGGGGTCGTCGATGCCGAGCAGGATCCGGAACGTCGGGAGGTTCACCTCGCGGGCGATGTCGAAGTACCCCCACCCCCGCTCGACCCACGACTCCGCGGTCCCCGCGTACGGCGTCACGGGGAAGTAGGCCGTCACGTCGGTCTGCTCTAAGAGCTGGCGCGCCGGCCGTATCGGCTCGAAGACGGCGGCGCCGATGTGGCGGATGCCGTTCGCGGCGATCGTGTCCTGCGCTCGCTGCATGTCGGCCGGCCGAACGTCGTTGCTGGCCGCGAGGTTCACCACCAGCGGCTCGATCGTCGCGCCGTAGCGTTCCGAGACGTAGCCGAAGGCGTTGTGCGCGGCGAGGAACGCCACGTCGCGCTCGGCCGCGTCGAAGACGGCGTTCCACTCCTCGTCGAGGGCGTCGAGCTCCTCGTCGAGGGCGGCGGCGTTCTCACGGATCGTCGCCTCGTGGTCGGGAGAGACGCCAGCGAGCCCGTCGGCGAGGTTCGCGACCGCGACCTTCGCGCGCCGCGGGTCGAGCCAGAAGTGCGGGTCCTTCGCGTCCTCGACCGCCTCCTCTTCCGTGAGCGAATCGGCCAGGTCGATGAGGTCGACGCCCTCGCGGGCGTTGATCAGTTCTGTCTCGGTCGTCTCGGCCGCGAGCGCGTCGATGGCGCGGTCGACCCACGGCTGGAAGTCCGGCCCGACGTGGACGAGGGCGTCGGCGTCGGTGATCCGACGCTGAATCGAGGGGTCCGGCTCCCAGCCGTGGCCGTGGAGCCCGGTCGGGACCAGGTTCTCGACCGCGATGTCGGTCCCCTCGGCGAGCGAGTCGGCGAAGTCGTAGAACGTGAAAAACGAGGCGACGACGGTGTAGCCGTCGCCGGTGCTGTCGCCGTCGCCGTCGCCGGTACCGTATCCGTCACCCGCCGAGCCCGTGTCGGCCGCGTTCCCGGTGCAGCCGGCGAGTCCTCCCGCGAGAGCGCCGGCGCCGATCGAGGCGAACCGACGCCGAGAGACGGTCGACGAACCGTTCGCGTCTGTGTGCATACCGTTGTTTAGATCGGGAGTGTATAATATACTTCTGGTCAAAGAAAAAGATTAGACTAGTCTAATTATCGGGGTCGACCGCCCGGACCTCATCTCCACGCGCCGACACGACTTTGGCACTCGGCGCGGACCGGTACGTCGATGACGGACACCTCCACGCGCGAACGGTTCCGACGGAACGCGAGCGGCATCGCCGCCACGGCGGTGACGGGGACGTGGCTCGCGGCGCTGCTGCTCGATTTCGGCTGGTGGCTCCCGCTGATGCTGTTCGGCTACATCGTGATCGTCCCGGTTGTCTCGATGTTGTTCGACGAGGAGGAGTCGGCGTGGGGCGGCGCCGACCGGACAGCGGGGCGGGAGACAGACCCGGAGAGTGAGCGCGACCGAGAGCGGGAGCTGAGCCGGCACGCGGGACGCGATCGAAGCGGGGACCGCAACCGCGACGATGTCGGACGCGGCGACACGACCGACGCGCTCGACCGGCTCCGCACCCGGTACGCGAACGGCGACCTCACCGACGAGCAGTTCGAGCGAAAGCTCGACCGGCTGTTGGAGACCGAGACGCCCGAGGACGCCGCCGAGTACGTCGAACGGAGCCGCCGGAGCGAGTCGGAGTCCGACCGCGGCGTCGAGCGCGAACGCTGAGGCGTCGACTGCCGCTGTGAGAGCGCCCGCGACCCCTCTTGACCGGCCAGCAAACCTCAAGCTTCAATGCGCGCGGTCGACTCTACCGCGTATGAGCGACCAACAGCTTCGCAAGGAGGCGCACGACCTGGACGTCACCGTCTGGGTCGGGAAACACGGCGTCGATTCGGTCGTCGACGAGCTCGACGACCAGCTCGACGACCGCAAGCTCGTGAAGGTGAAGTTCCTCCGAGCCGCGCGGGGCGGGACCACGACCGACGAGCTCGCCGCGGAACTGGCCGACGCTGTCGGCGCCGACCTGATCGAGACCCGTGGGAACACGGCGGTGCTGCACTGATGAGCGGCGCGGGCGGCGCGGGCGGAACGGCCGACGCGGGCGGAGTCGTCGCGATCGCGGGGACGCTGGAGCCGTACCTCGGCCCGCTGACCGGGCTCGTCGTCGACGCCGCGATCTTCCTCGCCGTCGTCGTCGCCACGTACGTCCTTTATAAGGTTCTCATCGGCCCGCTCCTCCGTCGGGTCTTCGACAGACAGGGCCTCGACGAGCACGCGCGGCGCCCGCTCCAGAAGATCGTCGCGTTCCTCGTGCTGTTCGCGGGCGTCACCGTCGCGTTCGGCGCAGCGGGCTATCAGGGGTTCCTGCGCTCGCTGGCGACGATCGCCGCCGCGGCGACGCTCGCGATCGGCTTCGCGCTCCAGGACGTGATCAAGAACTTCGTCGCGGGCGTGTTCATCTACACTGACAAGCCGTTCCGCATCGGCGACTGGATCGAGTGGCAGGGGAACTCGGGCGTCGTCGAGGACATCTCCTTCCGCGTCACCCGCGTGCGCACCTTCGACAACGAACTGCTCACGGTGCCGAACCACACGCTGACGAGCGACGTGGTGAAGAACCCGGTCGCGAAGAAGACGCTGCGGCTGAAGTTCGTCTTCGGGATCGACTACGAGGACGACGTGGACAAAGCGACCGACATCATCGTCGAGGAGGCCGAGCGGAGCGACGCCATCCTCGACGACCCCGCGCCCTCGGTGCGGCTGACCGAACTCGCCGACTCGTACGTCGGCCTGCAGTCGCGGATCTGGATCGACGACCCCTCGCGCGCCGACTTCGTGAAGGCGCGTGCCGACTACGTGAAGGCCGTCAAGCAGCGGTTCGACGAGGAGGACATCTCGATCCCGTTCCCGCAACGCACGGTCTCGGGGCGCAACGAGTGGACGGATCCCTCGTCGTTCGGCGGGGAGTCGTAGGCGCCCGTCGAACGCGGTCTCTCGCGGCGGCCCGCCCGGCTCCCGATAGTAACGAACTTGAGGGTCGGGTATCTGGTTGTGCCCATGCATGTGGTCGTCATCGGGGCCGGCGAGGTCGGGACGAGCATCGCTGCGAGTCTCGCGTCGGACCACGAGGTCGTCGTCGTCGACGTCGATCCGGACCGAGCGGACCAGCTCAAGTACGAACTCGACGTGCTCACCATCGCCGGCGACGGGACCACCTCGGAGATACAGACGGCGGCCGAGGTCGGACGGGCCGACATGGTCATCGCCTGCACCGACAACGACCAGACGAATCTCGTCGCCTGCGGGGCCGCGAAGACGCTCGGCGACGCGTTCACCATCGCCCGCGTGAAGAGCACCGAGTACCTCCGGACGTGGGAGGGCGACGAGGGCGCGTTCGGCGTCGACTTCATGGTGTGTACCGACCTGCTCACCGCCGAGAACATCGTCCGCGTCATCGGGCTCCCGGCGGCGATCGACGTCGACCCCTTCGCCAGCGGCCTGGTCCAGATGGCCGAGTTCGAGATCGCGGAGGGGAGCCCCGTCGCCGGACAGACCGTCTCGGAGGCCGACCGCTTCGAGTCGCTCACCTTCGTGGGGCTGTTCCGCGACGGCGAGATGACCATCCCGCGCGGCGACACGGACATCGCCGTCGGGGACCGCGCCGTCGTGATCGGGAGCCCGGAGAGCGTCCAGTCGTTCGCGACCGACGTGGCCCCGGAGGCGACACCCGGTCGCGCCGACGAGATCGTCGTCGTCGGGGGGAGCGAGATCGGCTACCAGACCGCCCGGCTCCTCGAAGAGCGCGACTTCAAGCCGCGGCTGATCGAGCGGGACGCCGACCGGGCGCGGTGGCTCGCGGAGAACCTCCCGAACACGGTCGTGATGGAGCACGACGCCACCGACACCGAGTTCCTCTCCCGCGAGCACGTCGACGACGCCGACATCCTCGTCACCGCGCTCCGGTCCGACGAGAAGAACCTGCTCGTCTCCGTCCTCGCCAAGCGACTGGGGGTCAACCGAGTGATCGCGGTGGTCGACAGCCCGGACTACGTCACCGTCTTCGAGGAGATCGGGATCGACATCGCGATCAACCCCCGCACGGTGACCGCGGAGGAGATCACGCGGTTCACCTACGAGAGCGTCGCGGAGAACATCGCTGTCCTCGAAAACGACCAGGCCGAGGTCCTCGAACTCGAACTCACCGAGGGGTGCGGGCTCACCGGCCGGCCGATCTCCGATATCGTCGCCGAGAGCGACGCGCGGTTCGTCATCGGCGCGATCACGCGCGATCACAAGCTGGTCACCCCCCGCGGGGACACCGTGCTCCAGGCCGGAGACCACGTGATCCTGCTCGTGGACTCGGACTCCGTGGGCAAGATCGCCTCGATGGCGTAACCCGCCCGTGAGGACCACAATCCGGGTCGGCTGGCGCGCGAGCGTGGGGCTCACCGGCGACGTCCTCGCGGCCCTGCCCGTCCCGCTGGCGTTCCCGCTACTCGTCGCGCTCTACTACGGCGAGTCTCCCCTCCCCTTCCTCGCGGCGATAGCGGTCTCGCTCGCGCTCGGAGCGGCCTTCCGATCGGTGCAGGACCCGGAGGTCGACCTCGGCCCCCGCGAGGCGTTCCTCGCGGTCGCGATGATCTGGTTCCTCGTCGCCGCGGTCGGCGCGATCCCGTTCGTCGTCGCGGGCGTCGGGACGGTCGCCCACCCGGTGAACGCCATGTTCGAGGCGATGAGCGGGCTGACGACCACCGGCGCGACCGTCCTCGTCGACTTCTCGGTCCACTCCCGGTCCGTCATGATGTGGCGGCAGGTGATCCAGTGGCTCGGCGGGCTCGGCATCCTGATCCTGGCGACCGCGGTGCTCTCCGAGATCGGCGTCGGTGGGGCGCAGCTGATGGAGTCGGAGTCGCAGACCCAAGACGTCAACAAGCTCACGCCGAAGATCTCGCGGACCGCACAGCTCATCTGGGGCATCTACTTCGGGCTCACCGGGCTCGCGATCGCCGTCTACTTCCTGCTCGGCCTCGCCGTCGACCCGCAGATGGACCTGTACAACGCGGTCGCGCACGCGTTCACGTCGGTCGCGACCGCCGGGTTCTCGCCGGAGCCGGATTCCATCGGCGCGTTCCACCCCCTCATCCAGTGGGCGGTCGTCCCGTTCATGGTGATCGGCTCGACCAGCTTCGTGCTCATCTACTTCGCGATCAACGGCGAGCCGATGCGCCTCTTAAAAAACGAGGAGTTCCACTTCTACCTCGGCGCGATGGGGACGCTCGCGTCGATCGTCGCCCTCGGGCTGTTCCTCGATCCGAGTACCACCTTCGGCGCCGAGGGGACGATCCGCCACGCCGTCTTCAACGTCGCGTCGATCGTGACGACGACGGGGTACGCGAGCACCGACTACGTGCTGTGGGCGCCCGCGGCCAAGCACATGCTGTTCATGGGGATGTTCATCGGGGGGATGGTCGGCTCGACCACCTGCTCGATCAAGTCGCTCCGGTGGCTCGTCGCGCTGAAGTCGTTCAAGCGGAACCTCTATACCGCGATCCACCCGGAGGCGGTGCGGCCGGTCCGGATCTCGGAGAAGCCGATCGACGAGGGGGCGATCCGCGACATCTACGCGTACCTCCTCTTGAGCGTCGTCATCTTCTTTCTGCTCACCGTGGTCATCGTCGTCGACGCCGAGCGGGCGAACCTCCGCGTGGACGAGTTCGAGGCGCTCGGCGCGGCGGCGACGACGTTCCTCAACATCGGTCCGGCGTTCGGGGACGCGGGGCCGTACGGGACGTTCGCGACCTTCCCGCTGAGCACCCGAGCCGTGATGATCGTCCTCATGTGGATCGGTCGGATCGAGATCATCCCCGTGCTCGTGCTGTTCACGAGGGCGTTCTGGACGTCGTGACCCCGACTCGGCCGCCGATCGTCCCCCCTTCGACAGTTTAATACAGCGAACGGGCTACTGCCATATCGATCGAGTAATTATGTCGTGGGGCGTCAACTGGAAGGCGAGCGTGGGGCTTCTCGGGGTCGGGATCAAGTACCTCGCCGTCACGATGCTGGTGCCGCTTGTCGTGGCGCTCGTGTACGGCGAGGACATCTGGGTGTTCCTCGTCTCGATGGCGATCGTCGCCGCGATCGGGTTCGCCGTCGAGCGGGTCGACCCTGATCCGGATCTCGGACCCCGCGAGGCGCTGCTTTTCGTCTCGCTCGCGTGGATCGCGGCCGCGGCGATCGGCACCGTTCCGTACCTGCTTGCCGGCTACGGGACGGAGTCGACGATCGGGCTCCAGACCGGGTCGATCGGCGCGCTCACGGGGTCAATCGTCAACGCCCTCTTCGAGTCGATGAGCGGGTTCACCACCACGGGCGCGACCGTCCTCGGCGAGATCAGCACCGACCGCCACTCACACGCCGTACTGATGTGGCGCCAGCTCACGCAGTGGCTCGGCGGGATGGGGATCATCGTCCTGATGATCGCCATCCTGCCCGAGGTCGCGGTCAACGGCGCCCAGCTGATGGAGTCGGAGGCGCCCGGGCCGGAGCTCCAGAAGCTCACGCCGAAGATCGCGGAGACGGCGCGCGCGCTCTGGCTCATCTACTTCGGCTTCACCGTCGTCTACATCGTCATCCTGTACGGGCTCCACGTCTTTGGGATGGCGCCGAACATGGGCCTGTACAACGCGGTGGCTCACGGCTTCACTACCCTCCCGACGGGCGGATTTTCACCAGAGGCCGACAGCATCGCGGCGTTCTCGGCCGCCGTCCAGTGGGTCGTCATTCCGTTCATGGTCGTCGCCGGCGTCAACTTCGCCCTGTTCTGGCACGTGCTGCGCGGCGAGGCCAAGGTGATGCTGAAGAACGCGGAGTTCCGCGCGTACGCCGGCGCGCTCGCAGTCGTGACCGCCGTTCTCGCGGTGCTCCTGTTTCGCGGCGCGGCGCCGGCCATCGAGCTGGGCGGCGCGACGCAGGGCGTCGCCGAGAACTCGCTCCGACAGGCCGCGTTCCAGATCGGGTCGCTGCTGAACTCCACGGGGTACGCGACCGCCGACTTCGCGCAGTGGGACACCGACGCGCAGATATTCCTCATGTTCGCGATGTTCATCGGAGGCTCCGCCGGGTCGACCGGCGGCGGCGTCAAGATCGTCCGGTGGCTCATCGTCGGGAAGGCGATCCGGAGAGAGCTGTTCACCTCTGCACATCCGGACGTCGTGCAGCCGATCCGGCTCAGCGGGAGCGTCGTGGACGAGGACGCGATCCGGGGCATCATGGCGTTCACCATCTTGTACCTCGTCTTATTCGGCGTCTCGGCGGTGTTCCTCTCGCTCGACGCCGCGCGGATCGGGACCCAGCTGACGATGCTGGAGTCAACGAGCGCGTCGCTCGCGACGATCGGGAACATCGGGCCGGGCTTCGGCCGGCTCGGGCCCTTCGGGAGCTACCTCTTCTTCCCCGACACGTCGAAGCTCCTGATGGTGTTCCTGATGTGGATCGGACGGCTAGAGATCGTTCCGGTGCTCGCGGTGTTCATCTCTGCGATCGACACCCGCTAACGCCAGCTGAAGTCTCGTTTAACGGGTTTTAACTCTATTAGACGCGTTTTCCAACGCGCTACTTATCGGAGCCGAGAGAGCGTATCTTCTTAACTGACGGGCGAATAATGGCGGACATGACGAGCACCGACGAGACCGGCGGTCAGGACCTGCTCGGCCACGTGCTCCTCCCGGTCGCTCACGAGGAGGACGCGCTGGCGACGGCGAGAGCGCTCGAACCCTACGATCCCGAGCGCGTGACCGCGTTGCACGTCGTCGAGAAAGGCGGGGGTGTCCCGGACAAGACGCCCGTCGAGCAGTCCGAGGAGCTCGCCGCGGAGTCCTACGCCGCGGTCCGGACGGTGTTCCCGGACGCCGACGAACACACCGCGTACGCTCGCGACATCGTCGGTGCGATATTCGACGCCGCCGAGAAGGTCGACGCGAGCGCCGTCGCCTACCGTTCTCGCGGCGGGAACCGTCTCATGCAGTTCCTCTCCGGCGACATCTCGCTGAAGCTCGTAACGAACGCACCCCTTCCTGTCGTTGCGCTCCCCCGGGTGGACGACGAAGAATGAGCGACGAGGAACTCGCAAAGGACCTGGGGCTGGTCTCCGCGATGACGATCGGGATCGGAACGATGATCGGGGCGGGGATCTTCGTCCTCCCGGGCGTCGCCGTCAACGCCGACGGCGGTGCCGGTCCCATCGTCGTCGTGTCGTTCGTCGTCGGCGGCGTGATCGCGATGGTGAATGCGCTCTCAGTCTCTGAGCTCGGCACTGCCATGCCGAAGGCCGGCGGCGGCTACTACTACATCAACAAGTCGCTCGGTCCGATGTTCGGATCGATCGCCGGGATGGGCGACTGGATGGGGCTCGCGTTCGCCTCCGCGTTCTACTCCATCGGGTTCGGCCAGTACCTCGCGGTGTTCGTCGACCTCCCGACGATCCCGGGGCTCAACGCGATACAGGTGGGCGCGCTCGTCGCCGGCGCGGTCTTCATCGGCGTGAACTACGTCGGCGCGAAGGAGACCGGCGGGGTCCAGACGGTGATCGTCGGCCTTCTGCTCTCGATCCTCGCGGTCTTCTCGGTCGCCGGCTTCTTCTCCTTCGACTACGCGACGCTCGCGGGCAACGAGGGCGGGCTCGCGCCGGGCGGCTACGGGGCGATCCTCCCCGGGACCGCGCTCGTGTTCGTTTCCTTCCTCGGGTACGCGAAGATCGCGACGGTCGCCGAGGAGCTGAAGAACCCCGGTCGGAACCTCCCGATCGCGATCATCGGGAGCGTCGGCATCGTCACCGTGATCTACGCGATCCTCGTGACGACGATGCTCGGCGTCGTCCCGTGGCCGGAGCTCAGTCAGGACGCGCCGGTGGCGCAGGCGGCCCGCGTGGCCTTCCCCGAGTCGATCGGTCCCGTCACCGGCGTCGCAGGCGGTGCGGCCGCGGTGATGACCGTCGGCGCACTGCTGGCGACCGCCTCGTCGGCGAACGCCTCGATCCTCGCGTCGGCCCGGATCAACTTCGCGATGGGGCGCGACAAGATCGTCACCAACTGGCTCAACCAGATCCACCCCAACTACGCGACGCCGTACCGGTCGATCCTCGTGACGGGCGGGCTCATCGTGGTCTTCATCGCGCTCCTGGGCCGCGACATCGAGATCCTCTCGAAGGCCGCCAGCGTGCTCCACCTCATCGTGTACGCGCTGATGAACGTGGGGCTCATCGTCTTCCGCGAGGCCGACGTGCCGGAGTACGACCCGGACTTCACCGTCCCGTTCTACCCGCTGACCCCGATACTCGGGGCGGTGTTGTCGCTCGGGCTCGTCGCGTTCATGGACGGGATCGAGATCGCGCTGTCGGGCGCGTTCGTCGTCGCCGCCGTGGCGTGGTACTTCGTCTACGCCCGCAACAAGACAGACAAGCAGGGCCTACTCTCCGAGCACATCCGGAGCCGCGAGAGCGAACTGCCGGACCAGGTCGTGGGCGCCGCCGACGCGGTCGCCCCGAACGGAACCGGAGACGAGGGGCCGACGATCATGGTCGCGGTGTCGAACCCGCGGACCGAGAGCGCGCTCATCACGCTGGCCGGGGCGATCGCGCAACACGAGGGCGGCCGCGTGCTCGCGACGCACATCGTCACCGTCCCCGACCAGACCTCGCTCGAGACGGCCGCCGAGAACCGGAGCGGGCTCGACCAGTCCTCGGAGGAGCTGCTCGCCGCGGCCGCCGCCGACGCCGAGGCGTTCGACGTGCCGATCGAGACGAAGACGATCCTCTCGCACCGGGGGATCGAGGAGGTGTTCGACGCCGCGCGCACGAACGCCGCCGACACCGTCGTGATGGGCTACGGCGGGACGCGGTTCGCGGGCGGGCGCGTCGAGGGCTCCCTCGACGAGCTCACCCACGACCTCCCGTGCGACTTCCTCGTCTTAGACGGCCAGCGGTTGGACTTATCGGACGTGCTCGTGCCGACCGCCGGCGGTCCCTCCTCCGACCTCTCCGCGGAGGTCGCGAGGGCGCTCCGAGAGACGGTCGGTGTGGACGTCTCGCTGCTGTACGTCGCCGATTCGGGCGAGGAAGAGTCCGGCCGCGAGTTCCTCTCGGGCTGGGCCGACGGCCACGGACTGGGCGACGCGACCCTCCGTATCGAGACCGGCGACGTCGAACGGACGATCGGTCGGCTCGGGGAGGAGTACGACCTCGTGATCGTCGGCGCGACCGAGCGCGGCCTGCTGTCGCGGATCGTCCGCGGCTCGCTGGCGTTCGAGACGATCGAGAGCCTCGACACGCCGGTACTGCTCTCTGAGCGCCCCTCCTCGCGGTCGCTCCGCGAGCGACTGTTCGGCGAGCGCTGAGAACGTCCGACGCACTGAGTTTCGTACAGAGCGGTAGCCTTTCGGTGGTCGCTTCAGAAACGCAGTCACATGTATCTGATCGTCGTGGGCGCGGGCGACATCGGAACGCCGCTCGTCGAACTCGCGACCGAAAGCGGGAACGAGGTTGTCGTCATCGAGCGCGACGAAGACCGTGCCGAGCGGGCGTCGAGGCAGTACGACTGTCTCGTTCTCAACGACGACGCGACGTCGAAGGAGACCCTGCAGGACGCCGGGGCCGACCGCGCAGACGCCCTCATCTCGACGACGGATCAGGACGCGACGAACATCATGGTCTGTCTGCTGGCACAGGAGCTGTCGGTCCCGAACATCGTCTCCGTCGTTCACAACCCCGAACACATGAGCGTGTTCGAACAGATCGGCGTCAACACGATGCAGAATCCGCAAAGCCTGATCGCGGAGTACCTGTATCGCGCGGTGAGTCGACCCTCCGTCGTCGACTTCATGCACATCGGCGAGGAGGCGGAGGTGTTCGAGATCACCGTCGGAGCCGACGCGCCGATCGCCGGCAAGACGCTACGCGAGGCGGATGAGGCGGACCTCATGGGCGGACAGACGCTGATCGTCGCCGTCGAGCGCGACGGCGCGGACACGCCGATAACGCCGCGGGGGAACACGCGTATCGAGGCCGGCGACCTGCTCACGGTGTACTCGGGGAGCGGCGTGACGCCCGAGGTGACGGACGTGTTCGGCCATCCGGAGGACCACGCCTGAGATGGCCGTATGGAACGGCCGCGGAGTTCCGAGCGATCTGGCGGTGATCGCTCGGGACATCGGATCGCTCCTCCTGATGGAGGCCGGACTGATGACCGTCTCGGTCGTCGTCGCCCTCGCGTTCGGCGAGCTTCACGCGGCCCTCGGCTTCCTCGTCGCGGGCGGCGTGACGTCCCTCGTCGGCGGCCTCGCCAACCGACGGTTCGCCGACGCCCCGGAGCCGAAGATGAAACACGGCATGGTGATCGCCGCCGGGGGCTGGCTCATGGTCGCCGTCTTCGGCGCCCTCCCGCTGTTCCTCACGGCGTGGGTGACGCCGGCGGCGGTCATGGACGCCTTCGTCCCCGCCGCGGTGGACACGTCGTCGTGGGAACCGATCGGCGTCGGCGGGACCACGACCCTCTCCAGTCTTGCCTACTTCCGCGATCCGCTCCACGCCTTCTTCGAGAGCATGAGCGGCTGGACCGGGAGCGGGCTGACGATGGCGATCCACGAGCCGTCGCTGCCGCGGGCGGTGCAGTGGTGGCGGTCGTTCATTCAGTGGGTCGGCGGCGTCGGCGTCATCGTTCTCACCGTCTCCATCCTCTCGCGTCCGGGGAGCGGGAGCTACGCGCTCTACCGGAGCGAGGCCCGCGAGCGGAAGATCCACCCGAGCGTCGTCTCCACCGTTCGGACGGTCTGGAAGCTCGTCGTCGCGTACACTCTGTTGGCGTTCGCATTGCTGTTCGCTGCGATCCGCGCGAGTGAGAGCGCGTACGCCGAGTCGCTGTCGGTCGGCGAGACCGCGTGGCAGGCCCTCAACCACGCGATGACGGGGCTCACGACCGGCGGGTTCTCGGTCACGGACAACTCGATCGCGACGTACGGCTCGCCGCTGGTCGAGGCCGCGCTGCTGCCGATCATGATCCTCGGCGCGATCGCGTTCCCGATCCACTACGTGGTCCTTCGAGATCGGAACGTCCGCGAACTGATCGCGGACCTCCAGACCCGGTGGCTGTTCGCGCTGCTCGGGGCCGGCGTCCTCGTGCTCTCGGTACAGAACGTCGCGTCCGTCTCGACGACCGCCGACGCGTTTGCGACGGAATCGTTTCTCTCTGTTCCCGTGCCGCTGCTCGACGGCGCGCAGCTCGACGCGGTTCGTGACTCGACGTTCCAGTGGATCAGCGCCCTGACCTGTACCGGCTTCCAGTCGGCGCCGATCGGCCGCTGGCTCGCCGGTGCCAAGGTGCTAGTCGTCGGCGCGATGGTGCTCGGCGGCGCGGCCGGGTCCACCGTCGGCGGGATCAAGATCGTTCGCGGATACACCGTCGCGCGCGGCATCGCGTGGCAGTTCTCCCGGGTGTTCCTTCCAAAGAGCGCGGTCGTCACCGCGCGCATCGGCGACCGCACGCTGGACCGCGAGACGATGGAGCGGGAGTTCGGCGAGGCCGCGATCGTCACCCTGCTGTGGCTGGTCGCGCTCGTGGTCGGGAGTCTCGTCCTGGTCAACGTCGCCGGCCCGGAGTTCGGCTACGCCGACGCGCTGTTCGAGGTCGCGAGCGCACAGGGGAACGTCGGGCTCTCGTCGGGGATCACCGGGCCGTCGATGTCGCCGTTGGCCGAAGGGATGTTCGTCCTCAACATGTGGATCGGCCGGTTGGAGATCATCCCAGTCCTCGTGTTCGCTCGGGCCGCGCTGTACGGTCTGAACCCGTGAGACGGTGACCGCGTGCTGGGCTCAGTCGTCGCCTTCGGCGTCGGTGTTCACCCGACCGATAAACGACCAGTGGGTCTCGTGAGTCCCGTCGGGAAGGGTTTCGTCGGTGACGTGGTAGAGATACGGACCGTGGGGACAGTCGTCACAGCCCTCTTCACAGAAGTGCTGCTTCACGACTTCCGTGTACCCCTCGTGTTCGGTGACCCGGAGAATATCGTCACCGGGTTCCGGCTCGACCGGAAACTCGGTCGCCTCGTGTGACTGAAGCAGCTCTCGTGCGAAGACGAGCGCCTTGCGGAGTTGCTTCGGCGATAGGCCCTCCAAGTCGGCAACGACTCGATCGGACAGCCCCTCCGGCGGTTCCGGGCTCCGCGAAGAGTCGGTCATAGCCGCGCCTTCACTCCGAGAGTACTTAACAAGTCCGCGGATGATGGTTTCCCGGAAAAAACGGCTGTGGCTCCGGACCTTTTAAAATGTAATGAATATTTATACGCGACCGACGGGTAGCGGACGGTATGTACGACGACGAGGAGCTCTCCGAGATCCGCGAGGCCCACGCCGAGTGGGAGGCGGAGACGCTCGATCCGACCCTCGACAGGCACGGCGAGCGACAGGATCGGTTCGCGACGGTGTCGAACCGCGAGGTCGATCGGCTGTACACTCCCGCTGACGTGGCCGACCTCGACTACGAGGACGACCTCGGCTTCCCGGGCGAGGAGCCGTACACGCGCGGCGTCTATCCGACGATGCATCGCGGGCGGACGTGGACGATGCGGCAGTTCGCGGGGTTCGGCACCGCCGAGGAGACGAACGAGCGGTTCCACTACCTGATCGACGAGGGCCAGACCGGGCTCTCGACCGCCTTCGACATGCCCTCGCTGATGGGGCTCGATTCCGACGACCCGATGTCGCTCGGCGAGGTCGGCAAGGAGGGCGTCGCCGTCGACACGCTCCGCGACATGGAGGTGCTGTTCGACGGCATCGACGTTGGCGAGGTGTCCACCTCCTTCACGATCAACCCGAGCGCGCCCGTGATCTACGCGATGTACGTCGCCATCGCCGACCAGCAGAGCGTCCCCCGCGATGAGCTCCGGGGGACCCTCCAGAACGACATGCTCAAGGAGTTCATCGCGCAGAAGGAGTGGGTGATCCCGCCGGAGCCCTCCCTCGATCTCGTGACCGACACCATCGAGTTCGCGGTCGGGGAGACGCCGAAATTCAAGCCCATCTCGGTGTCGGGGTACCACATTCGCGAGGCCGGCTCGACGGCGGTCCAAGAACTCGCGTTCACCCTCGCCGACGGGTTCGCGTACGTCGAGGACTGCCTCGACCGCGGGCTCGCGGTCGACGACTTCGCCCCCCAGCTCTCCTTCTTCTTCAACTCGCACAACGCCATCTTCGAGGAGGTGGCGAAGTTCCGCGCCGCCCGTCGGATCTACGCGCGGATCATGGGCGAGTGGTACGGCGCCGAGGCCGACGCCTCGAAGCGGCTCAAGTTCCACACCCAGACCGCGGGGCAGTCGCTGACGGCCCAGCAACCCCTCAACAACGCCGTTCGGGTCACGATCCAGGCGCTGGCGGGCGTGCTCGGCGGCACCCAGAGCCTCCACACCAACTCCTTCGATGAGGCGCTCGCGCTCCCATCGGAGCGCGCCGTGCGGGTCGCGCTCCGCACCCAGCAGATCATCGCCGAGGAGTCGGGCGCCGCCGACATCGTCGACCCCCTCGGCGGCTCGTTCGCGGTGGAGGCGCTCACCGACGAGGTCGAGGCGGAGGCGACCGCGTACATCGAGGAGATCCGAGACATGGGCGACGGCTCGGTCCGCGACGGCGTCCTCCGCGGGATCGAGGAGGGGTACTTCCACCGCGAGATCCAGGAGGCCTCCTACGAGTACCAGGAGCGGGTCGACTCGGGCGAGGAGACCGTGGTCGGCGTCAACGCGTACCGAGTCGAGGAAGACGCGGAGACCGACCTGCTCCGCGTCGACGAGACGACCCGGGAGCGCCAGCTCGACCGGCTCGAATCGGTGAAGGCGGAGCGCGACGACGACGCGGTCGAGGCGGCGCTCGACGAGGTCCGCGCGGCGGTCGACGGCGACGAGAACGCCATGCCGGCGATCGTCGCGGCGGTGAAGGAGTACGCGACGATGGGCGAGATCATGGCGGTGTTCGAGGCGGAGCACGGGACCTACCGCGAGCGGATCGGGGTGGCCTGAGGAACCGGGAACGGAGGGACGACGAAACGGGCGGTCACGGGCGGACTCTCCGTACCCCGCGTCACGCCGAGTCGACCGCGCGAGCGGACTCCGCGCACCACGCGTTGCCCCGGCGACCCGCCCGCCGGAGATCGAGTTCGACGACCGACCCGGCGTCGAGCGACGACAGCTCGGCCTCCACGTCGGGGTCGTCGTACTCGACGACGTACAGCGTCCCGTTCCGCGGGTACTCACGGAGCGTGATCGCCCCGTGGTCGTTACACGCTTTCACGACCGTGTACTTGCCAGTCCGTTCCATCACGTGCGACGCTACGTAGTGACTCATGTTAACACTTGTGTGGGTGAGTGCCGAAGCTGCACACGGAACCCGCGAACGGTTCACTTTAATCGGCGCGTCGCCTCGCTCGGGTATGACGGAGACGGAGATTCCCGAGGACCACCCGCGTTACGCGTCGCTCGTGACGCGCCACCGGATCGAGGCGGGCGTCGAGAAGGGGATCACCTCGAAGCAGGGGCTCATCGCGCAGGGGCGCGGCGAGGCGTTCGACTACCTCCTCGGCGAGCGGACGCTCCCGAGCGCGGACGCCGCCGCCCGCGCGGCGGCGGCGACGCTTCTCGACGCCGACCGCCCGGTGCTCTCGGTGAACGGCAACGTCGCGGCGCTCGCGCCCGCGGAGACGGTCGAACTCGCCGAGGCTGTCGGCGCCGACGTGGAAGTGAACCTCTTCAACCACACCGACGAGCGCGTCCGCCGGATCGCCGACCACCTCCGCGAGCACGGCGCCGACGAGGTGAAGGGGCTCGCGGGCGACGGCGAGATCCCCGGACTGGACCACGCCCGCGGCGTCGTCGACGCCGACGGGATCGAGGCGGCCGACGTGGTCGTCGTCCCGCTGGAGGACGGCGACCGCGCCGAGGCGCTCGACGCGATGGGAAAAACGGAGATCGTGATCGACCTGAACCCCGGGAGCCGATCGCCGCGCACCGCCGACGTACCGATCATCGACAACCTGATCCGGGCGGTGCCGAACGTCACGGCCCACGCCCGGGAGCTGGCCGACGCACCGCCGGCGTCGCGCCGAGACGCGATCGAGTCGTTCGACGCCGCCGAGGCGCTCGCCGAGGCGGAGGCCGCCATCCGCGAGGGATCGTTCCAGATGTCCGACGACACGTCCACTCGCTGACGAATTTCGGGCAGTCGCCGTCGGAAGTTCAAAGGTCTCTGGCACCGTATCGCATGCATGGAACTCGACGAGACGGACCGGTCGATCCTCCGAATCCTACAGGAGGACGCTCGGACACCGTTCTCGGAGGTCGCGCGCCGCATCGATATGTCCAGCGCGACCGTCCACGACCGGGTGAACCGCATGGAAGAGGCGGGCGTCATCGAGGGGTATCACGCGTCGATCGACCCGAAGGCGGTGGGGTACGGCGTCAGCGCCTTCGTCGGTCTCCGCGTCGAACAGGGCCGCGAGGAGGACGCCTTGGAGCGGCTCCGCGAGATCGACGGCGTCCGCGAGATCCACCTGACCACCGGCGATTGGGACGTGATCCTCAAGGTCGTCGCGGCGGACACGGACAGCCTCCGCGACCTGATGTTCGAGCGCGTCGCGGAGATGGAGGGATTCTCTCGGTCGCAGACGATGATCATCCTCGGCACCGACTACGAGGCGGACGGGCCGGCGGTCTGAGCGTCCCTCCAAAACGGCGACGCGGCGACGCGGGACCGGAACCCTCAATTCGGGGACGACCCCAACGGGGAGCATGAGCACACGGGTCGAGGAGCGGTTCGGGCTGTCGCCGGAGCGCGCGTGGGCGGCGGTCGTCGGCGCCGTCGCGGTACTTCTCGCGGTCGGATCCGCGGTCTTCCCGCGGATCGTGTACGATCGGTTCCTCTGGCAGTACTTCTGGGGGCCGGTCGCGGCCGACGGACAAGGCGCGCAGTGCGCGGTCCGCGACGCGGGCGGGACCGAACTGCTCGGGAGCTCGTCGGCGTGTTCGGCGGCCGTCGAGGCCGGCGAGGTCGTCGCGTTCCCCGGCTACACCACGGTCTCGACTGTGAGCTACGTCGTCATCCTGCTGGCGATGCTGATCGGCGTGGTCTTCCTCCTCCGCCGGCTGGAGATCGGCACCGAACTGCGCTTCTTCTACGCGCTGTTCCCGTTCATGCTTCTCGGCGGCGCCCTCCGCACCGTCGAGGACTCGGGGGTCGCCGCGATGCGGGCGGGCGTAGAGCCGCTAATCCCGTTTCCGGTGAGCGCGGTGTTGATCAGTCCGTTCATCTACTTCACCGTCTTCGGCGTCACGCTCGCGTGCGTCCTCGCGGCGTACTCGCTCGCCGGCCGGGGCGTGGTCGACGACTACGCCAGGCCCCTGTTCGCGATGGGAGCCGTCGGGCTCGCGGTCGCGTTCGGCTACCTCTCGTACCTCTCGGCGGCGACCGACTACGTCCAGTTCTACCCGATCATCCTCGTGTTGACGCTGGGGATCGCGACCGTGGCGACCGCGGTCACGTGGAAGCTCGCGACCGCGTACGTACCCGAGGTCCGGCAGGGGACCGGCGTCGCGGGCATCGTCATCATCTGGGGGCACGCGGTCGACGGCGTCGCCAACGTGATCGGGCTCAACTGGATGCCGGCGCTGACGGGCACGGGGAATCTCGTCCCGAAACACGTCGTCAACGAGCTGATCGTCGACTGGACGGCGCGGCTGCTCCCGCAGTCGATCGTCTCGGTCACCGGCGACGCGTGGCCGTTCCTGCTGGTGAAGCTCGTCGCGGCGACGTTCGTCGTCTGGGTGTTCAACGGCGAGATGTTCGACGAGTCGCCGCGCTACACCCTGCTGTTGCTCATCACGGTGCTCGCGGTCGGCCTCGGCCCCGGAAGCCGGGACATGCTGCGCGCGACGTTCGGGATCTGAGGTGCGTCACATGCCCGGAGAGGTCACATTCCCGGAGAGGTCACATCCCCATGTCGGCGGCGGCCTCGGGGACGGGGAGGTCGGCGACGGCGACGCCCAGCAGTTCGGCGGCGTGATCGAGCGCCATGTCGAAGCCGTAGTACCGCTCTAACTCGTCGCCGGTCGGCCCCGGTCTGACCTTCAACATCGCGTAGCCGTCGACGTTCTGGGCGACCGTCGCTTCCTCCCCGCCGACCGCGAAGGTGAGGCGTCGCTCGCCGTCCGTCTCCTCGTAGCGCGCCGCGATCCCGTCCCCCTCGTCGCCCGTCGTGTCGCTCATGCGCACGGTACGCTCCGATCCCTGTCGTATCTGTCGGTCGGCTGTGCCGGGTCCGCCCGTCCGGATGGTAAGGTTAAGGGACGACACGGCCCTATCGACGACAATGAGTACCGAAGTGTCGCGGCGGCGGGCGTGGGTGATCGCCGCGCGGCCGCAGACGCTCCCCGCGGCGGCGGCGCCGGTGATCGTCGGCGTCGGGCTCGCGGTCCACGACGGGGCGTTCGCCCCGCTGCCCGCGCTCGCCGCGTTCGTCGGCGCGGCGCTGATCCAGGTCGGCACCAACTTCGCGAACGACTACTACGACGCCATTCAGGGCGCGGACACCGACGCCCGCGAGGGGTTCACCCGCGTGGTCGCCAGCGGCCTCATCGAGCCCGCAGAGGTGAAGCGGGCGATGTGGCTCACCTTCGCGGCCGCGATCCTCGTGGGGACGTACCTCGTGTACGTGGGCGGCGTCCCGATCCTCGCGATCGGACTCGCCTCGGTGGCCGCCGGGATCGCGTACACGGGCGGCCCCTACCCGCTCGGCTACCACGGGCTCGGGGACCTGTTCGTGTTCGTCTTCTTCGGCGTGATCGCCGTCGCTGGTACCTACTACGTGCAGGCCGCCGCGCTCGCGGGCGAGGCGTTCCCCCTGTGGCTCCCCGAGGGGACCGTCACTCTCGCGGCCGTCGTCGCGAGCCTCCCGATCGCAGCGCTGTCGACGAACATCCTCGTCGTCAACAACGTCCGCGACCTGGAGGAGGACGCGCAGACGGGCAAACGCACCCTCGCGGTCCGGTTCGGCTACCGGTTCTCCCGGGTCCAGTTCCTCGCGCTGCTCGCGCTCGCGTACCTCACGCCCCTGTGGTTCCTGGCCGAGGGGTACGGGCTCGCCGTACTCTTCCCCCTGCTCACCCTCCCGCTCGCGGTCGGCGTGGCCCGCACCGTGCTGACCGAGACCGCCGGCGACGCGCTCAACCCGGCCCTCGAATCGACCGGGAAGCTCCTCGCGGCGTACGCGGTCGCCTTCGCCGTCGGGCTCGCGGTCTGACCCGATGCGGCTCCGCCCCTTCTCGCTCGGACTGGCGACTCCACTCCGAACTGCGCGCGGCTCCATCGATCGGCGCGAGGGGTTCCTCGTCGCCGTCGACCCGGAATCCGACGGCGAGTCGGTCCCCGCGCCCGGACTCGGCGAGGCGACGCCGCTGCCCGGGTGGACCGAGTCGCGGTCAGCCTGCGAGGCGGCGCTCCGGGAGGTCGGAGACGGGAACGGCGGGAAAGAGCCCGCGACGCGGGCGCTCTCTCGGCTCGATCCCACCGAGACGCCGGCCGCGCGCCACGGCCTCGCGCTCGCGCTCGCCGACGCGACCGCCCGCGACGCCGACCGATCCCTTTCAGAGCACCTCGCCCGGACCGAGGGCCTCCCCGCGCCCGCCGAGGCGGTCCCGGTCAACGCGACGATCGGAGACGGCGATCCGGGAGCCACCGTCGACGCGGCCGAGACCGCGGTCGAGGCGGGGTTCGACTGCCTGAAGGTGAAGGTCGGCGCCCGCGGCCTCGACGCCGACGTCGAGCGCCTCCGGGCCGTTCGACGGGCGGTCGGCGACGACGTCTCGCTCCGGGCCGACGCCAACGGCGCGTGGGACCGGGAGACCGCCCGAGAGGCGGTCGAGCGACTCGCACCGCTCGGTCTCGCGTACCTCGAACAGCCGCTGCCGGCCGACGACCTCGACGGAGCGGCCGCGCTCCGGAGCGCCGCCGCCGACGCCGACAGCGGTCCGCGGGTCCCGATCGCCCTCGACGAGTCGCTCGCGAGCCGCGGGCTCGACGCGGTCCTCGACGCCGGCGCGGCCGACGCCGTCGTCCTGAAGCCGATGGCGATCGGCGGGCCGGACCGAACGCTGGCGGCGGCGAGGCGTGCGCGGGAGACCGGCGTCGAGCCGGTCGTCACCACCACGGTCGACGCGGTCGTCGCGCGCACCGCCGCGGTCCACGTCGCCGCGGCGATCCCAGACGTGGCCCCCTGCGGGCTCGCCACCGGGCCGCTGCTCGACGCGGACCTGGCACCGGACCCCTGCCCGGTCTCGGACGGCGCCGCGGCGGTGCCGAGCGGTCCCGGTCTCGCTGGCGACGCCTTCGACGGGCTGCCGTAGCTCGACGGGACGGGAGTGAGAACCCCTCCGCCCGACTCACTCGACGACCTCGACGACCTCGACCGTCCCCTCCATCCCGCGCGTCTGGTGCGGCGTGCAGACGTACTCGAAGACGCCGGGATCGGCGAACGCGTGCTCGAAGGTGTGTCCCCCCTCGCTGGTGAGTTCGGACTCGAAGGCGCCCCCTCTGTCGATCACGTTGTGAACGCCGCCCGCGCCCGTCCACTCCCAGACGACCGTCGTTCCGGCGTCGACGACGAGGTTCGCGGGCGCGAAGGCGAACCCGGCGTCGGCGCCGACGGCGACGGTCACTCGCCCCTCGCCCGTTCGGTCGATCGGCTCCGGATCGCCCTCCTCGTCGCCGCCCGGAACGACGGCACCGATACAGCCCGCGAGCGCCGCGGCGGCGACGGCGCCGGCCCCCGCAAGCGCCCCTCGCCGCGTTCGGTCGGTCATACCTGACCGACGTGGCGAGCGGTATAAAGGCCCTCGCGAACGCCGACCGTAGCGAGGGAAGGGGCTTTTACCGCCACCGCCGAAGGAGGGTGTATGAGCGAGTGGACAGACGCGATCGTCGGCGAGCGCATGACCGTCGACAACCAGTTCAACGACCGGGTGTCGGCCTCGCGGTTCTCCAGCCAGGAGTGGGGGCTGATCATGACCGCGACCGAGTTCGAGATCGAGGACGCCGGCGATCCCGAAGACGCCCGGATCGTCGCCGACACCTCCAGCCTCCCCGCGATCATGCCGGAGCTGGAGAACGTCAGATCGCAGGTCGCGGCGATGGGCGGCGCCCCGGGCGGCGACGCCGGCGGCTCCAGCGGCTCCGGCGGCGGACTCGTCGACTCGATCAAGGGCGCGCTCGGACTCGGGGGCGGAGGCGGCGACAGCGGCCCCTCAGACGAGGAGATCGACGCCGCCGAGCGGCTCGTTCAGGAGTACGCGGACGAACTGCAGGCGCACTTGGAGGAGACCGGCAAGTGGGAGCGGGTGCGGGTCGCGTATCAGGAGTAACGCGTACGGACCGGGGCAGGGCCTCCGACGCGGTGGTGGAAAAGTCGGGAACGGTGAAGCGCCTTATTCGATGTCGCTACCGCGGAACAGCGTCAGCTCCTCGGCCTCGTAGATGTTGATGAGTTCGCTGACGATCTCGTCGTACTCCTCGTCGTCGAGCCGGAGCGCGTCCAACCGCTCGACCGTCTCCTCGTCGAGGTGGATCTGGGGCATGCGTAATCGTTGATCGACAGGGGAAATAAAAGCTCGCGGTCGTTGCGGTCGAATCCGGGACTCTGGCCCCCTCACTCGAGGCAACGTTCGTGCGCGGAATCCGGGGGTGCGCTGTCTTCGGAGAGGTACCGGCGAGCCAACTCCTCGACGTCGGCCTCGGTCTCGACGTCTCCCGGTAACAGGAGGCGACCGTTGAGGCGGACGACCGAGTCGTCCTCTGCGAGTAGTGTCAACACGTCCGAACTGTCGAGTGTCGGCCCGTCTATCCACATTCTGCCGGCCAGCTCGTCCTTAGAGCGATACGGGTCAAAGAACTGCTTCTGTTCGAGTCCGATCCGCGCCGAAAGCGACAGAACGGATCCGCGTTCGGCGCGGTGGGCGGTGGGAGACTCTGACACGAGTCGTGAAACCTGTTTCGAGAGGTTGCTGTCGGAGGCGATTTCGATGCCCTGATCGCCGACGATCCACGTCCGAGCCGCGCTCTCGACCCCAGACAAGCCGACGCTCGGTGCAATCGCGATCCCGGACGACAACAGGCCAATCAGCGATCGGAACGTCTCGGGCTCGATGGTGGCCTCGGTGAGAATCGACGCCAGTCCGCCGTTTTCCACGACCGAGACACCAAGCGCGGAATCGGTGACGCCCTCGAACACGGCGAGCGCCGGGGCCTCGTCGGGGCCGTCGAGCGAGACGGATCCGTCCGAAGCGACGATCCGACCGCCGTCGATCGGCAGGCCACAGTACGTGATGTCGACGGTCGGGTCGGAGAGAGCCGCCGCGACCGCGTCCGCGTCGGGGTCGTCTACCACTTCCCACGAAGCGATCCCGCCCGGTACCTCCGGGTCGGAGAGCGCGTGACGGAGGGTCGCCGCACGCGCCGCGGAATCGACCAAGACGACGACGCGGAGCTCGCCGCGTGCCGTCGTCGTTCTGGTAAGTCGGTTCTCGTAAGTGTCCGGTGTCAACACCGCCGTACCCGCCGGAACGACGGACTCGTCCGGCGACGGGACGCCGTCAGTGTCCGAATCGGCTCCTCCGGAGTTCATCCACGGCGACGTCGCGAGTGCAACCGGCGCGTCGTCGGTCGGATCCGCAGATCCTCGAACGCGAATCGGAGCGACTACGTGCGCGAGGTGGGGGAGGAGTTCGGCGGCTTCGGGGACCGGTCGGAGCACCGCTTCAGTCGGCCATTCGGGCGCGTACGGCGCGATCGTCTCGGGATCGACCTCTAAGTACTCCATCAGCCGCTCGCTCATCGACAGGTCGGCGAGGTTCGGCGGGTAGAAGCTCAGTTCCGGACCTACAAGCTCGTACTCGTTCCGGTCCGACTTGACGTACCCCTCCGTCCGCGCCAGCGTGTCGAGGAAGAACCACGTCCGGAGCAGCTCTTCGACGCGTTCCTCCAATGCGAACCCGTCGGTCGGCAGCGACTCGACGTACCCGGTGTCGAACCGGATCGCTGGCGCGTCGCCGACGACAACCCGTGCGCCGAGGTAGTACGCCAAGGTGGAGAGGCGGTACACGTCGGCGTACGTGGGGCGCACGACGACCTCGACGCCGGTGTCGGGGACGGCGAGCGGACTCGGCACGTCGAGCTCGTCGCCGACTCGGATCCGCGGCGGATATCCGCGGAGCGTCGGCCACGAGCGCTCGGGGGTGAACTCCTTGATCGACGATCCGAGCACCGACACCGCCTCGGCGAGACCGGTCGGATCGCCCGGGGCGGTGATCGTCGCCTCCGGCCGGGTATGCAGCGACCGCGCGCCGACCGTGACGGTGGTGGGACGGTCGAAGGTCAGCTCGATGCCCGCCGAATCGAGCATACCTGTCGCTGATATAGCCACGTCTTCGGCGCGTACGATCGCTTTCGTCACCCCGTTAATATCGAGGTAGTACGTCGCTCGGGGGAGGTCCATCGGATCGTCGAGCTGTGCGACGAACTCTCCGTTGGCGTCTCGAACGGTCACGACGGCGTGTACGAGGGTCGAGACGGTCTCCGCCTCGAAGCTGACGGCTCGATCGACGGGGACGTGAAACAGATCGGGAAGCGCCGGCTGCGGCTGCGGCTCTCGGTCGAAACGGAGCGGGAACTCCTCGCCCTCTAGCGCGTCGCGGATACACAGCGTCCGCCCGTCCGTCTCGAACTCGATCCGATCGCCGACCTCGTCGTCAATCACGACCTTCCGGTAATCCGACAGCAGATATGAGGTTGTCGGTCATTCCCGATTTCCTCCGTTTCCGGCGCTCTATAGCCATATACTCTCGACGCATGTTAACAAGTGTGGCAGCATCCTTATCAATCGGTGCGCCTGACACGCGGGCATGGACGAGCGGGTCGCGACCGCTCTCGGTGAGGCGTTTCCGGGTCGGCCCGTCGACGAGACGTTCGGGGTCGGCCCCTCATGGAACGGCGCCAACGAGACGGTCGGCGTCGCCTTCGCCGACGGGGAGCGCGCGTTCTGCAAGGTCGCGGTCGACGGCGACGGTACCCGGATCGCCCGCGAACTGGCCGTGCTCCGCTACCTCGACGCTGAGCGGTCGGTCTCGGGGCCGAGAGTGCTGGCCGGCGACGCGGACGCGTCCGTGCCGCACCTCGTCACTGCGCCGGCGCCGGGGCGCGAACTTCTCGGAGTCTGGGAGGAAGCGGGCGAGGCGAAAGAGGCGGGCGAGGCGGAAGAGGCGGGCGAGGCGGAAGAGGCGGAAGAGGCGGGCGAGAAGCGACGCGAGGCGCTCCTCCGACGCGTCGGGGCGACGCTCGCGACCGTCCACGCGGAACGGTTCGAGGCCCACGGGGAGGTCGTCGGGGGCGACGCCCGCGGCGGACTCGACCTCAACCGCGCGCCGTGGCCGGACGTGCTCCGCGCGACGGTCGAACGCACCCGCGAGATCGGCACCTCCGAGCGGCTGGCAGACCACTACGACGCCGTGTTCGACTGCGTCGAGGCGAACCGAGACCGGCTCAGCGGCGCCCCGGCCGCGCTGCTCCACGGCGACGTGGCGCGGCCGAACCTGTTCGTAGTCGACGGCGAACCGGCCGTCGGCACTGCTCCCGCCGGTATCGTTCCGATCGACTGGGAACTCGCGCACGTCGGCGACCCCGCGCGCGACCTCGTTCGCGCGGAGGACCAGCTCCTCAACGGGTTCGACAGCCGGGGGCCGGAGCGGTACGCAGAGGCCCTTTATGACGGATACCGCGACCGTGCCGGCGGACTCCCACCGGGATTCGCCGAGCGGCGTCCGGTGTACGAGGTCGTCCGGATGCTCGGACGCTCGGGGTTCATCGACCAGTGGGTGACACACCTCGAGGAGCCGCTGGAGTCGCTCGTCGAGCGTGCGGACGCCGAACTGCGCGCGCGGTTGGACGCGGCGTGAGACGGCGGTGAAAGGGCGCGTCCAGCGGCACGGATCGCGGGGACTCGGCCTCGGGAGGGGTTCGGTCTCCGGTCGGCGTTTTCACCGGGTTGGAAACCCCTCGACGTTATATGGTCAGTCGAGGCCCTACGTGCAGCCATGACCAACGGGATCCACGTCGAACTCGCCGTCTCTGCCTGTGAGGGCTGTCCCGTGGCCGCGCTGTCGTCGACCGCCGCGGTCGAGGAGTTCCGGGTCGACGCCGACGACGCCCGCGTCGAGTTCGTCGCCCCCGACCCGCCCGAGGACCCGCCGAGCGACCTCGACCTCGTCGAGTTCGCCGGCGAGGCGCACGGCCGCTACGAGATCACCTGCGAGCGTCCCGCGACCGACGGCGGCGTCGCGATGGACGCGCCGGAGGCCGACGCGGGCGCCGGTCCGTCGTCGCCCCCGGCCGCTGAGCCGTCCTCGTCGGCGGTCGCGGAGGGGGCCCCGGCGGCGACACCCGGGTCGTCTTCGCCCTCCGACGGCGACGTCGCCTGCGAGGGTTGCTCGTGCGCCGGGCTCCCGTCGGCGTTCGCGAACTTCCCGGTGTCGCCGCGCCGGACCGAGATGGAGGACGGCGAGCTGCTCGTCTCGTTCGTGCTGACGGGCCACGAGGAGCTCCAGGCCATCGTCGACGAGTGCGAGGCCGCCGGACTCAGGGTGGAGCTCCGCCGGCTGTGCGTCGACCGCGGCGACCGGAGCGCGGAGGACGGCTCCTGTCGCGACGTCGTTCCCGTCGACCTCGCCGGCGTCACGGACCGACAGGCGGAGATCGCGGCCGTCGCTGCCGAAAAGGGGTACTTCAACGGCGACGGCGCCTCCGCCGCGGAGATCGCCGCGGACCTCGACCTCGCGAAGTCAACGGTCTCGGAGCATCTCCGGACCGTGACGGACACGCTCTTCTCGCAGGCGTTCGGGGACGGCACTTAAACTCCCGAACAGTTCGCCGCCAGCTATCCGGGGGGTTCGACCGTAGTGATCGGTAGCGGGGTCGAACCAACCGGTTCGGCTCCGGTCACCCATGACTCAGTGGACACAGCTCGGACCGCGGGAACGCGAGCTCCTCGCCGTCCTGCGGCGCGCCGACGCCCCCCTCACGGCCCGCGACCTGCTCGACGCGGTCGATAGCCGCGGCGACGACGTCGCGTACACGACGGTCAAGCGGACCGTCGACCGGCTCGTCGAGAAGGGGTTCGTCGAGCGCGAGTCGGAGCGGTACCGCGGCGGAACGCGGCACCGCTACCGGTTCGACGTCGAGGCCGCACGCAAGCGGCTGGTTCCGGGGTTCGTCGACGAGCTCCGGACGGTGCTCGGCGAGCCGGCGGTCGAGCGGCTCGGTCGAACGGTCCGAACGGAACGCGACGGCGGCGACGAAGCCGACGCCACCACCCAACAATGACCACAGATCCGAACGCGAGCGACGAGCGGACGGCACGGACCGACGAACACCGCGACGAGCGGGCGGCGAAAGCGAATGCGAGCGACGCCGAGGCGGCGAGCCCGACCGGAGCGGGCTCGGAACCGGAGAGCGACGAGCCGGAGATCGTCGACGGGCGGACGATCGAACACCTGTTGACCGACCACGAGCGCGACATCGCCTCGACCGCGAAGGGGACCGACGCGACCGCGGCGAAGCGACCGACCCTCGATCTCCCGCGCTTGGAGCTCGGGCGGCGCGACTTCATGAAGGCCGGCGCCGCCGTCGGGGCCATGAGCGGCCTCGCCGGCTGTACGAGCATCCTCGCGGACGAGGACGGCGACGACTCGGGCGGCGCGGCCGCCGGCGGGGAACACTCGGTCGCGCCCGGCGAGCACGACGAGTACTACGGGTTCCTCTCCGGCGGTCACACCGGCGAGATCCGCGTCGTCGGACTCCCGTCGATGCGGGAGCTGATGCGGATCCCGGTGTTCCAGGCGGAGAGCGCGCGCGGCTACGGCCACGACGCCAAGACGAGCCGGATGCTCGAAGAGGAGGGCGACGGTCACGTGTGGGGCGACACCCACCACCCGCGCGTCTCCCAGACCGACAACGACTACGACGGGCGCTGGCTGTTCGTCAACGACAAGGCGAACGGCCGGATGGCCCGGGTCGACCTGGAGTACTTCGAGACCGACGCGATCACGAACGTCCCGAACTGTCAGGGCGTCCACGGGGCGTGTATGCAGCTTCCCGACACCCAGCTCGTCTTCGGTGTCGGCGAGTTCCGCGTGCCGATGCCGAACGACGGCCGCGACGTGCAGAGCCCCGACGAGTACGGCTCCGTCCTCACCGCCATCGATCCCGAGACGATGGACATCGAGTGGCAGGTCGAGGTCGACGGCAACATGGACAACGGGGACGGCGGCAAGGAGGGTCGCTGGTTCTTCGCGACCGGCTACAACAGCGAGGAGGGCGTCACGGAGTCCGAGATGGCCCGGTCGGACCGCGACTACGTGAAGGCGTTCGACATCCCCGCGATCTGGGACGCCGTCGAGAGCGGCGAGTACGAGGAGATCAGCGGCGTGCCCGTCGTCGACGGGACGATGGACAGCTCGCTCAACGAGGGCGACCGGCCGATCGTCCGGTACGTGGCGACGCCGAAGAGCCCGCACGGCGTCAGCGTGACGCCGGACGGGAACTACGCCATCGCCTCCGGGAAGCTGGACCCGACCTGTACGATCATCGACATCGAGGCGATCGCCGAGGTCGACGACCCGCAGGACTCGATCGTCGGCCGGCCCCGCGTCGGGATGGGGCCGCTCCACACGGCGTACGACGACCGGGGGCACGCGTACACGACCCTGTTCATCGACTCGCAGGTCGCCAAGTGGGACTACGAGGCCGCCGTCGAGGCCGAGGCGGGGTCCGAGGAGCCGATCGTCGAGAAGCACGACGTGCACTACAACCCCGGCCACCTCATCGCCGCGGAGTCGTACACGGCCTCGCCGCAGGGCGACTACCTCGTCTCGCTGAACAAGCTCTCGAAGGACCGGTTCCTCCCGGTCGGGCCGATCCACCCGGAGAACGACCAGATGTTCTACATCGGCGACGACGAGGCCGGCATGCAGCTGATCAAGGACAAGCCGTCGTACCCGGAGCCGCACGACGCCAGCATCGTCCACAAGGACAAGATCGAGCCGGCGAAGACGTGGGACACCGACGACTACGAGCTCGACTACGTCGCCGAGGGCGAGGAGTCCTTCGAGCGGGTCGACGACGGCACCGTCGAGATCGAGATGTGGGCGCGCCGCAACGAGTACGCCTTCCCCGAGGTGACGCTGCGAGAGGGCGACGAGGTCCGCCTCAAGATATCGAACATCGAGACCACGAGCGACGTGATCCACTCGATCGCGATCCCGGAGTACGACATCAACCTCGCGCTGGCGCCGCAGGACACTCGCGAGGTGACGTTCACGGCCGATCAGCCCGGCGTGTTCTGGGCGTACTGCGCGTACTTCTGTAGCGCGCTCCACCTGGAGATGCGCTCGCGGATCCTCGTCGAGCCGGAGGAGTAGCGGCGAATCGCCACGCGACCGAACCAACATACCACCCACCTCATCCCCCACGCCATGACGGCCTCACTCGACCGACTGACGGAGCTCAGGCGGGCGCTCCCGGTGACGGCGGCGGCGATGTTCGTCGTCGCCCTGCTGGTGCCCGTCTGGAAGATCGCCTTCGAAGCGCCCCAGTACCCCGACGGGCTGCTCGTCGAGCTGTACGCGTATCCGCGGCTCGGCGGCGACTACGCCGAGGTGCAGGCGCTGAACCACTACGTCGGGTTCTACTACCCGGACCCGGTGTTCGTGGACCCGAACTACGCGGTCCACCCGGACGCGATCGCGGCCCCGGAGTGGATCCTCGGGCCGGTCGTGTTTCTCGCGGTGGCCGCCGCGGGCGTGTTCGTCGCGCTCGCGCCGACCGACCGCAAGCTCCGGCTGGGGCTGCTCGGCCAGCTGATCGGGGCGACGGTGGCGTTCGTGGGGACCTTCGCGATCGTGCAGTACCGGCTGTACCAGGCGGGCCACGCGCTCGGCGAGGACGCGCCGGTCGTCGGAGTCGCCGAGTTCACTCCGCCGCTTCTGGGCGGCTACCAGATCGCCAACATCAGCGGTGTGGCGTGGTTCGGTCCCGGGGGCTACCTCGCAGGGCTCGGCTTCCTCCTCCTCCTCGTCGCGTTCCTGCTTCGCGACTCGCGGGTCACGATCGGGGAGACCGCCGAGGCGATCCGCGCCCGGCTCCCGGGCCGTCGAGGCGGCGGTAGCGACGGCGACGGCGACCCCGAGGACCTCGGCCCGGCCGCCGAATCACCCGGGCCGGAAGCGGCCGGACCGATCGCCGGCGAATCGCCGACGGACGAACCGGCCCGAACCACCGGCGACACGCGTACGGGGGTGAACTGATGTCTCGGCTCCCGTCGATCGGCGGGCTCGTCTCGGCGCGCGCGGCCCTCGTCGCCGCCGCCGTCGTGTGCGCGGTCGTCCTCGTCGGCGTCGTCGCGGCGACCGGCGCGGGGGTCGCCGGGAGCCACGCGGCCGACGCCGGAAACGACGGCGAGCCCGTCGTCGACCCGCCGACGTACGATCCGGACCGGCCGACTGGCGCGGGGACCGCGACGGTCCTGCGCGACGGGAGCAACGGCGGGGGGGCCGACGGGAGCAACGGCGGGGGAGCCGACGGGAGCGACGGCGGGGCAACCGACGGCGGCGCTGCGACGGCCGACGCCGAGACCTACGACGACCTCGCAACTGCGGTCGACGCAGCGGGACCTGGAGACACGATCGAGCTCTCAGGCGTCTTCGAGCCCGCGGAGACGGTCGTCGTCGACGATCCGGAGCTGACGATCCGCGCGGAGTCGACCCACGGCGCCCTGATCGACGGGGGCGGCGAGGACACGACGATCGACGTTCGCGCTCCGGACGCGACGGTCGAGGGGCTCTGGATCGACGACACCGGTGAGGACCTCGAATCGCAGGACGCCGCGGTGTACGTCGCCGAGAACGCCACGGGGGCGACCCTCGCTGACCTGTACCTCACCGACGCCGCGTTCGGGGTCTGGGTCAACGGCGCCGACCGGGTGACGATCGCGGACTCGCGGATCGAGGGGACGCGGGCCCCGCGGTTCGCGAACCGAGGCAACGGGATCAACCTCTGGGAGACGAACGGCACCGAGGTCCGCGACACCGAGATCACCGACGTTCGCGACGGGATCTACTACTCGTGGGCCTCGAACGTCGAGGCGACGGGGAACACGATGTGGGACCTGCGGTACGGCGTCCACTACATGTACTCCGACGACAACCGCCTCGCGGACAACGTCGCCTTCGAGAACGACGTGGGATACGCGCTGATGGTCAGCGAGGACATCGAGCTGGTCAACAACACCGCGGTCGCGAACCGGGGGAAGAGCGGTCACGGGGTCCTGCTCAAGGAGATCGACCGCTCCGTGATCCGCGACAACCACCTCGTCGCCAACGGAAACGGCGCGTTCCTCTACAACGCCCAGCACAACGAGGTTCGAGGGAACCTCCTGTACGCGAACGGCGTGGGGATCCATCACTCCGCGGGCACGGAGGGAACGCTGGTCGCCGGCAACAGCTTCGTGAACAACGACGAGCCGGTGTTGACGACGACACGCGATCTCGTCGCGTGGAACGGGACCGACCGCGGGAACTACTGGTCTGACGCCCGCGTCGCCGACACCGACGGCGACGGGATCAGCGACGCGCGACACCGCCCGGCGGGCGCGGCCGAGCGACTGGTCCAGGAGCACCCGGCCGCCGCCGTGTTCGCCGACAGCCCCGCGTTCGACGCGATCCGGCTGGTCGAGAGCCGGTTCCCGGCGGTCGAGAGCGCCGGGATCATCGACCACCGCCCGCTCGCGACCCCCGCCCACGACGTGGAGCCGTATCGCCCGTACGCGGCGGCCGTCGACGCGGCGGCCGAGTACGACGACGAGCCCGGAGACGAACACCACCAGTAACCATGCGCATCGACATCACCGACGTTCACAGACACTACGGCGACGTGCCGGCGCTCGACGGAGTCGACTTCGCGGTCGAGTCCGGCGACGCGTACGGCCTCGTGGGAACCAACGGCGCCGGCAAGTCCACCCTGTTCGGACTGATCGCCGGCCACGACCGCCCCGACGAGGGAGAGATTACGGTCGGCGAGCGCGACGTGGGGGAGCTGGGGTGGCGCATCCGCGAGGCGATCGGCGTCCTCCCGGAGGACCCCGGCTTCCCGCCGGGCGAAACGGGCCGCGAGACGCTGGCGTTTCACGCCGACGTCCGCGGGATCGGCGCGAGCCCCGAGGACGCGGCCGAGCGGATCGACGGCGCCGCGGCGACGGTCGGGCTCGCCGACGCGATCGACCGCCCCATCGACGGCTACTCGAAGGGGATGCGCCGCCGGCTGGGGCTCGCGGCGGCGCTGCTCGCGAACCCCGCCGTGCTCCTGCTCGACGAGCCGACCGCCGGGCTCGACCCGAACGGGGTCGCCGCGCTCCGGGACGTGCTGACCCGCGTCCGCGAGGAGACCGGCGTGACGGTCCTGATGGCGACCCACGCGCTTCGGGAGGCCGAGCGCGTCTGCGACCGCGTCGGCGTCCTCGACGACGGCCGGCTGGTCGCCGAGGGGACGCCAGAGGAGCTGGGCGCGGACCACGAGGACGGGCTCGAAGGCGCGTTCGTCTCGCTCACCGGAGGTGGTCGCGATGCCTGAAGGCGGAGCCGGCGAGCGCGCCGACGACGCGGGGCGGCCCGAGCCGACCACGGACGGCGGGATCGCCCTCGACGGGGCGGTCGCGGCCGGCGATGGCGGCGGCGCGACGGCCGAGGAGACCCCGCCCGCCGACGCGCTCGACGAGCCCGAGACCGCCGACGCGACCGACGCCGAGCGTATCTCCATCCCGCTCCCGCGGCCGGGCATCGCCGCGCGGATCGCGCGGCGGGAGACGCGGCTGACGACCCGCCGGGGGTGGACGGTCGGCCTGACCGTCGTCTTCGCGGCGTTCGGGCTCCTGCTGGCGACGTTCAGCGGCTCCGGGGTCGCGCCGACCGGCTACGAGCCGGTGGTCGCGAGCTACGTCGAACTGGCGACGTTCCTCGTCCCGCTGGCGGCGCTGGCGTTCGGCCACGGCGCGGTCGTCGGCGCGGCCGAGCGCGGGCGCCTCGGCGTCGTCCTGACGCTGCCGGTCTCGCGGGTCGAGACCGCGATCGGGGTGTTCGCCGGGCGCGCGGCCGTCCTCGGCTCCGCGGTCGTGCTCGGCTTCGGCGTCCCTGGCCTCCTGTTGCTCCGCGAGTACGGGCTCGCCGGCTGGCCGACGTTCGCGTGGTTCCTGTTCGCGACCGTCGCCGTCGCCGTCGCGCTGCTCGGGATCGGGGTGGCAATCTCCGCGCTCGCGCCGACCTCGACGATGGCGCTCGCGGGCGCGCTGCTCGTGTGGGCGTGGGTCGCGCTGGTCCACGACCTGCTCGCGATGGGCGTGCTCGCCGCGCTCGACGGCGCGCACGGGCTCGTCGCCGCCGCGGTCGCGGCCAACCCGGTCTCGACATACCGGCTGCTCGCGCTCGCGCCGACCGACGCCGGCGGCGCCGGACTCGCGGCCGCGCTTGAGGGTGGGCTGTCGGTCGGGGCGCTCGTCGGCGTCCTGCTCGGGTGGGTCGCGCTCGGCGTCGCCGTCGCCGCCGTCGCGATGCGCGCGAAGCGGATCTGAACCCGCTGCGGGTACGACGCCCGCGGTCAGTGCCGCTGGTACGACGCCCGCGGTCAGCGCTGTTGGTACGGCTCCCGCGGTCAGCGCCGCTGGTACGACGCCCGCGGTCGGCCGTGACGAGCCGGTTGACCGCATCGCCGCGCGCCCTATCGACACTCTTGTTGCTTCGGTCGGGCTTCGACTCGTATGGTACTGGTGCAGGCGCTGTCGTACACGGCGCTCGCGGTCGTGGCCGGCTTGGTCGGCGGCGTGATCGCCGTCTACAGCCCCCCGAGCCCACAGATGGAGAGCAATATCCAACACTTCGCGGCCGGGGTGGTCACCGCCGCGGTCACCGCTGAGCTACTGCCGGACGTCCACGGGCGAGCCCCGCAGATAGTCGTCCTCGGGTTCGCCATCGGGGTCGCGACGATGCTTGGGATCCACCGGCTGAGCAAGATCATCGATAAGCGCGATATCGGCGGACAGTACGCGAGTGCTTCCGGGCTCCTCATCATCGTCGGTATCGATATGACCATCGACGGGGTCCTGATCGGGGTCTCCTTCCTGGACAATCCCGATACCGGCGTGATCATCGCCGCGGCGCTGGCGATCGAGGTGCTCTTTCTCGGGGTCGCCGGCGTCGTCGCGCTGCCGCGGGAGATGAGCATGGCTCGGAAGCTCGCGGTCCCGGCGGTGTTCGGACTGCTACTCGCGTCGGGGGTGACAGTCAGTGTACTCGCACTGGGCGGCGTGACCGGGGCGCCGATCGCGGTCATCCTCGCTTTCGGCTCCGCTGCGCTGCTGTATCTCGTCACCGAGGAACTGCTTGTGAAGGCGGGGAAGGTCCCCGAAACGCCGGTGTCGACGACGCTGTTTTTCGTCGGGTTCCTCGCGATCTTCCTGCTCGATATGCTCCACTGAGGCAGAGAGCGGGCCGATTCGAACGCTACTCCCGTGAGAGCCGGCGGGTCTCATCGCTCCGGGGCGTCCGACGCCTCCGGAAGGCCTGCCGTCGACCGACGCCGACACCGATCGCCGGGGACGCCTCGCGTGTGAGTGGGTCCGTCCCGGCCGCCGCCGTGGTCGCGTGCGAACACGTTCGGAACAAACTACGCGGTGGTTGGGGCCCGATCGGTGCGTATGGAACTGGAAACGGTCGCGCTCGAACGGACGGACGCGCCTGCGGACCGGCCCGTCGAGACGCTCGACGTCAGGGATCTCGGGCCGCCGGAGCCGCTCCGACAGACGCTCGAACTGCTCGCCGATCTCCCCGACGAGACCGTGCTCGTCCAGCGAAACGACCGCGCGCCGCAGTTCCTCTACCCGAAGCTCGACGACCGCGGCTACGCCCGCGAGACGGTCGAGACCGACGACGCGGTCGTCACGGCGATCTGGACGGCGGACGTGACCGACGGAGCCGGCGACGCGGACGCAGCCGACGGAACCAACGACGCGGACGCGGCCGACGGAACCGGCGACGCGGACGCGATCGAGCTGGAGTGAGCGCGACCGCTCGTCGCCTCTTTTATACTACGGACCGAACAGTTCGGTGGACCGCTTCGCGATCCGGGAATACTCGCCGAATGTATTCCCCCTACTCCCCTACGCCGGGTTGCAATGGCCCGACGCACACTCGACCGGCGGACGTTCGTTCAGACGACTGCTGCGGTCGGCACCACTGTCGCGCTGGCCGGCTGTGGCGGCGGCAGTGGCGGCGACGGTGGCGATGGGAGTAGCGACGGTTCGGACGGATCGGACGGCTCCGACGGATCGGACGGCTCCGACGGATCGGACGGCTCCGACGGAAGCGACGGCGGCAGCGGCGGGAGCGAGTACCTGTCCGAGGAGCCGAACTACGACGGGTTCTTCGACAACGTGAGCAACTACGACGGCACCGTCGACATGCGGGATTCCGACGAGGTGACCGTCGACGTCGGCGCCAACGACGGGCTCTCCTTCGGGCCGGCCGCGGTGGCCGTCTCGACCGGCACGACGGTCGTCTGGGAGTGGACCGGCCAGGGCGGCGACCACAACGTCTCGGCCTCCGACGGAGCGTTCGAGAGCGACACCGTCGGCGAGGAGGGTCACACCTTCGAGCACACCTTCGAGGAGGCCGGTACCTACACCTACGTCTGCACGCCCCACGAGGCGGTCGGCATGAAGGGCGCCGTCTACGTGGAGTGAAGGACGCCGTCTACGTGGAGTGAAAGGGCGCCGTCTAGTGGAGTGACGGACCGAACGCACGCTACGGCAGCGCAGGAACGCGACCGCATCCGGACGCACACTGACCGAAAAATGACGACCCCCGACCCCATCCGCTGATAACCCATGCCACAGGCACGCCTACTGGTCGATTTGCCCGACGGACCGTGGATAGCCGACGTTTCGCGCGCCTTCCCGGACGCCGGGTTCCGCGTGCTCACCGCGGTGCCGGACGAGAGCGCCGGCTTCGCGCTGCTCAGACTGACGGCTCGCGACGCCGACGCCGTGCTCGCGGCGATGCGAGACCACGAGGCGCTCTCGAAGGTGTCGGTGATGGCGCGGGGCGACGGGGTCGCGACCGTCCGGATCGAGACGAACGCCCCGCTGCTCCTGGTCGCCGCGAAGCGCTCGGGGCTCCCGATCGAGATGCCGCTCGACATCGAGAACGGCGTGGCCGAGGTCGACGTCACCGGCGAGCACGAGCGCGTCGCGGCGCTCGGCAAGCGGTTCGACGAACTGGGACTGGAGTACGAGGTCGAGCGCGTCCGCCAGCGCGTCGACCCGATCCGGCTGCTGACGGACCGCCAGCAGGAGCTCCTGCTCACGGCCGTAGAGCTGGGGTACTACGACGTGCCGCGTCGGTCCACCCTGACCGAGGTCGCGGACCACCTCGGGATCGCGAAGTCGACGTGCAGCGAGACGCTTCAGCGGGTCGAGCGAACCGTGGTCCGCGAGTTCGTCGACGACCTCCCGAACCGACCGCTCGAAGACGATGCGGACGCGGCCGGCGCCGACACGGGCGCCGACGGCGGTGCGGATCTCGACGCCGAGAGCGACGCGGAACCGGCGACGAACCCCCAGACCTACCACTCATGAGCGACGCAGACAGCCACGACCACGACGAGACCGCCGAACCGATCACCGACGAGGTACACGACAACTCCTGGTCGGCGAACCTCGAGAAGCCGAAGTACGCGGACGACGCCGACCTGGCGGTCCGCGACGCGCTGGCCGCCATCGACCACACGACGGCGGGCAACCACGTCAACCTGGTCACGCACGGCGACCTCGGGCATCCCGAGGAGTTCCTCTACGACGCGATCGAACGGGAGTACGACCTCGACCCCGAGTACGTCGAGCAGTGCGGCTGCGGCGGCCACGTCACCCGCGTACAGGTGGCCTGACCGCCGATCGGGGGATGACCGGCGACCGACGGACAGGCCGCCGATCCCGGACGCGGGCCCCCGAGCGGTCACCGCCCGCCACCACGCTTATTTTGGCCGAGACGGAGATTCCGAGCAGTGACGTCCCCCTCGTCCCCGACCCTCCCGCTCGCGGACGGGGTCGCCGCGATCGGATCGTTCGCGGATCCGATCGTCGTCGACCCCGGTCCGTCGCTTCTAGCGGCCCTCGCGGCAGCCTACCGAGACGCCGCGCCCGCGGCGGTCGATCCCGACCTCGACGCGCTGCGCGCCGGCGCCCGGCCCGACCACGACCCCCTCTCGCCGGCCGCCGACCTCCCGACGCTCACGCTGCTGGCGCGGGATCGGGCCGTCGACGCGGTCGCGGACCCGTTTCACCCGGCCAGCCGGCTCGCGGCGCTCGTGGAGCCGGGGGTCTGGGACCTGCGAACGCTCACGGAGCCCCAGCCCAACGCCGTTCTCGCGGGGCGGTCCGACGGCTGCGTCCTCGTCGCGGCGGTAGACGAACACGGCGACGCCGGTGACGACGGGCCGTGGTGCCGGATCGGCAGCGATCCGACGCTCCGCGACCGCTACGACGCCCTCGCCGCGGAGGCGGAGCGAGAGCGAATTCGCACCCCCAGCCGTCATCGGCTGTACGGGGCGCTCCGAGAGCGGTGCGGGGGCGCGGTCGCGGACGAGGCCGTGCGGCTGATCGACGGGGACCAGCCCGGCTCCGCTCCCCTCGACCGCGGCGGGGCTCGGATCCGGACGTACGCCGCCGGCGCGCGCCGCGGCGCGCTCGATCGCGATCTGCGACGCGCCTGCGAGGACGCCGGGCTCGGGAGCGCGGCGACGTTCACCCGGATAAAACGGAAGTTCGTCGAGGCCGAGCTCCTCGGGACGGAGCCGGTCTCGCAGCCGGTGGGGCGCCCCCGACAGCGGCTCGTCGCGCGCGGCGCGCTGGCGGACGCGTCGTCGCCGACGGCGGCTCTGTCGGCCCTCGAAGCGCTTCGCGAAAGGGGGAAGGAAGGAGTCGACGGCGACGCCTAGTCGTCCTTCGTCTTGATGTCCGCGGAGAGCCCCTGCGCCATCTCGATCTCCTTGGAGTTGTTCAGCGTCCACGCGGTGCGGTCGGTGACCGCCTCGATGGCCTCTCGGGCCGAGGGGTAGCCGTTGCCGGACTTCTTGACGCCGCCGAAGGGGAGCTGGACCTCCGCGCCGATACAGGGGAGGTTGCCGTACGCTAACCCGAGCTCGGCGTGGTCGCGGTAGTAGTTGATCTGCCGGTAGTTCTCGGAGACGATGGCGCCGGCGAGCCCGTAGTCGGTGTCGTTCTGGATCTCGACCGCGCGCTCGATATCGCCGTCGTACTCCAAGAGCGCGACGTGCGGCCCGAACACCTCCTCGTGGGTGCATCGGAGGTCGGCGTCGGGGTCGGCCTCGTAGACGAACGGGCCGATCCAGTGGCCGTCCTCGTGGCCGTCGGGGACCTCGTCGGCGTCGAGTTCGGTCCGGTCGACGAGCACGTTCACGCCCTCGTCGCGCGCGAGCCGGTTGTACTCCGACACCTTCTCGAAGTGCTCGCGCTCGATGAGCGGCCCCATGAACGTGTCCTCCCGGAGGGGGTCGCCGACGGCGACCGACTCGGCGACCTCGACGAACCGCTCTTTGAACTCGTCGTACACGTCGGTGTGGACGATCAGGCGCTCGGAGGAGACGCAGCGCTGCCCGGTCGTCTTAAACGACGACATCACCGCGGAGTGGACCGCGGTGTCGAGGTCCGCCTCCTCGGTGACCACGATCGCGTTCTTGCCGCCCATCTCGCAGGCGGCGCGCTTGCCGGCGACGCCGCCGAGCTTGTCCTGGATGTGGTGGCCGACCTCGGCGGAGCCGGTGAAGAGGACGGTCTCGACGGCCTCGTGCTCGACGATCGCGTTGCCGGCGTCGCCGAACCCCTGGACCATGTTGAACACGCCGTCGGGAATCCCGGCGTCGTCGAACATCTCCGCGATGATCTGCGCGCACCACGGGGTCTGCTCGGCGGGCTTGAACACGACGGTGTTCCCCTCGACCAGCGCGATGGCCATGTGCCAGTAGGGGATCGCGACCGGGAAGTTCCACGGCGTGATACAGCCCGTGACGCCGCGGGGCTTCCGGCGCATGTACGCGTCCTTCGCGGGGATCTCGGAGGGGACGATGTCGCCCTTCGGGTGGCGGGCGTCGCCCGCGGCCCACTCGACCATGTGGGCGGCCTCGACCACGTCGGCTTTCCCCTCGGAGATCTCCTTCCCGCACTCCTTCGTGACTACCTGACCGAGCTCGTCCGTCCGCTCGCGCAGCTCGTGGTACACGTCCCAGAGGTACTCCGCGCGCTGGATCCGGGAGAGCTCGCGCCACTCCTCGAACGCCGCGTCGGCGGCGTCGACCGCCGTCTCGACGTCTTCGGGCGTCCCGCGCTCGAACGCGCCGAGCGTCTCGCCGGTCGCCGGGTTCTCGCTCTCGAAGGTCTCCGAGCCCGTGCCCGAGACCCACTCGCCGTCGATGTAGTGTTGATACGGGTCCGACATGGGCGTTCGTTTCCGCCGCCACGTCCAAATATCCCACCCGACCATGGTCGGCAGAGTCTTTGTGATGCGGTGCCACAGAGAGGGTAGTAATGGCAATCAGCGACCCAGGGAGGAACGAGGAGTGGTCCGGCACGCGACTCACCCTCGATCTGTGGCACCCGAACTGCTGGGCGATCGAGGCGACGGGCCGGACCGACGGCGGCGTCCTCGCCCACGCGATCTACAACTCCCCGAAGGCGACCGGCGACGCGCCGAACTCGGTGAACGGACTGTTCACTGCCTTCGCGGACACGAACGAGGAGGTCGAGGAACTGCTCGACGCGATCCGCGCGTCCGACCGCGCGGGAGAGCTCCTCGAGCTGCAAGAGCGGTTCGGCCGCGCGCGAGACGCGCCCGGAAACGTCGTGCGCGAGTTCTTCCTGGAGTACGACCCCGCGGACATGCTGTGTCCGACCCTGCTCGAACACGGCTTCGTCCACAGCGCGCCGGTCCGGATCGAGGACGGCCGCGAGGAGTGGCAGGTGTGTTTCGTGGGCGAGCGCACGGATATCCGGGAGTCGCTCGACGCGGTCCAGGAGAGCGCGGGCGCGGAGGTGACCGTCCAGTCGATGTCGTCGTCGGGCCAGCCCGGACGGTCGCCCCGCGAACAGCGGCTCGACACGCTCACCACCACCCAGCGCGAGGTGTACGAACACGCCCGCGAGGCGGGGTACTACGAGTGGCCCCGAGAGGCGTCGACGCGCGAGTTGGCCGACGACCTCGACGTGTCGAAGACGACGCTGCTCGAACACCTCCGGAAGGCGGAGTCGAAGCTTCTGGACCCGTGACCGTCGATCGCCGATCGCCGCCTCGTTGAAATCCTCGGCGAACGCTTTTGGCTCGCGGTTCCCTTAGTTGAGAGACTCATGGGACTGTTCACCGAGATCGGGCGGCAGGTAGAGAAGTTCAAGCGGACCGCGGAGAACGCGGCCGACGGCGCCGAGACGTTCCGGTGTCCCGCGTGCGACGAGGAGTTCGACAGCGCACACGAACACTGTCCGGAGTGCGGAGCGGAGATAGTCGGGTCGACGGAGACGGAGGAGTAGTCGCCTCCGCCGTCTCGCCCGGTTTGCGACCGACCGCTCCGGACGGGCTGCAATATCCGATTTCGGCGGAGGTCGACCGCCGCTCTCCGATCGCCGATCGCTGACCGGGGCGCTCAGCGCCCGACGACCGCCCGCAGCGCGAACAGCGCGTTCGACTTGCGCTCCCGCACCCGCCGGTAGAAGTACGAGAACCACTTGGAGCCGTACGGGATGTACTGGTACACCTCCGCGTCGGTCTCGGGGTCGGCGGCGAGGTCGAACTGTTCCCCCTCGCGGACGCCCATCAGCATCTGGACCTCGTAGGGCGTCCCGTGTTCCGCGTGGAGGTCCTTCGCGTGCTCGATCATCGCGGGGTCGTGGCTGCCGACGGCGACCCCGTCGTCGAACGCCTCGAACATGTACGCGAGGCAGTCGCGGTACGCCTCGTCGACGCGGGACTTCTCCCGGTAGGCGATTCCCGCGGGCTCGTCGTACGCGCCCTTCACGAGCCGGACCTTGCCGGGGAGGTCGGCGAGCCGTTCGAGGTCCTCGCGCGTGCGCTTCAGGTTCGCTTGCACGCAGACGCCGACGTTGCCGTCGGTCGCGGTCGCGTGGCGCTCGAACGCGTCGAGCGTCACGTCGGTGGTGTCGTGGTCCTCCATGTCGATCCAGACGAAGGTCCCCGCGCTCCCCGCCTCGTCCGGCCCGGAGTCGTCGGCCGCCTCCACGATCCGCGCGAGGTTCTCTCGGAAGGCGTCGTCGCCGATGTCGAGCCCGATCTGGCTCGGCTTGACGGAGACGCAGGCGTCGAGCTCCCGGTCGGCGATCGCCTCGACGAGGTCGACGTACGCGTCGGCGTCGGCGTCGGCGGGAGGACGCTCCTCGTAGTGCTCGCCGAGGAGGTTCAGAATGCCGGACACGCCCCGGTCGTTGAGCGTTTCGACGTGCGCGAGCGCGGCCTCCGGCGTCTCGCCGGCGACGAAGTTGCTCGCGATAGGCGGGATCATACGATCATCGGGGCGCCCGACGGGGATATAAGGGCACCCGACCAATAATTCCACAGAATATATGAGAATATAACGTGCGTGGAGCTATCGCGCCGTGCGAGAGGAGCTATACGTCCCAACCGACCATGGACGGGTAGGGTTTCAGATGCCCGTACGTCCACGGAAACTACAGGTAACATATGTCACGAAATAGCATGGACCTGACCGACCGGAGAACGCTGCTGAAACTGACGGGCGGGGCGGGCGTCGCCGCGCTCTCGGGCTGTCTCAGCACGACCGACGACGGGGGGGACGGGTCCGACGGGAGCGACGGCGGAGACGGGTCCGACGGGGGCGACGGCGGAGACGGGTCTGACGGGAGCGACGGCGGAGACGGAACCGACGGCGACGACGGGAGCGACGGCGGCGACACCGGCCCGTACCAGATCGGGATGGTCGACTCGCTGACCGGGTCGCTGTCGGCGTTCGGCGAGCGGAACCAGCGCGGCGTCGACCTCGCCTTACAGCGGGTCAACGAGGTCGAGATCGACGGGCGCGAACTCGATCTGATCGTCGAGGACTCCGAGAGCGAGAACCAGGGCGGCATCGCGGCCGCCCAGAAGCTCGTCAACCAGGACGGGGTCCCGTTCCTCATCGGCGCGGTCGGCTCCGGCGTCTCGCTCGCGATCTACGAGAGCGTCGTGCAGGACACCGACGTGGTCCAGCTGAGCCAGAACTCCACGGGGCTCAACCTCACGGACTTCCCCGGCCTGCTCCGGATGTCGCCGTCGGGACGCAGCCAGTCGCTCGCGCTCTCGAACATCATCTCCGACGACGGCTACGACGAGGTGGCGATCACCTACGTCAACAACGACTACGGGCAGAGCCTCACCGACGCGTTCGTCAACGCCTGGGAGGGCGACATCGCGTACAACAACCCGCACGACCAGGAACAGCAGTCCTACTCGGGGGTCATCTCCGAGATGGACAGCTCCGGCGCGGACGCGTGGCTGTTCATCACCTACCAGGCGGAGTTCGCGACGATGGTCAACGAGGTGTACTCGTCGGGCTACGAGGCGCAGTTCTACGGCGCCGACTCCGTCTCCGGCGACAACGTGATCGAGAACACGCCGGAGGGGAGCATGGAGGGTATGAAGATCGTCGTCCCCTCCGCGCCGGTCGAGGAGGAGAACTACCAGTCGTTCGCGGACGCCTTCGAGTCGGAGTACGACCAACAGCCGACATCGTGGGCGGCGTACGCCTACGACTGCGTGATAAACGCCGCGCTCGCGATCCAGGCCGCGGACGAGTTCACCGGCTCGGCGCTCCGGGACACCGTCCGGCGCGTCTCCGGGCCCGACGGCGAGGAAGTGACCTCCTTCGAGGCCGCCAGCCAGATCCTCGCCGACGGCGGCGGTCCGGACGACGTCGACTACCAGGGCGTCAGCGGTCCCATCGACTTCGACGAGAACGGGGACCCGGTCGGCTTCCTTCAGGTCTTGGAGGTCCAGGACCACGCGTACGAAGGCATCGACTTCGTCGAAGGGTAATCGACACCGATGACCGTCCTCGGATACTTGGCTAACGGGCTGGTCTTCAGCAGCATCATCGTCCTCGGCAGCATCGGCCTGTCGCTGGTGTACAGCATCGCGGACTTCGCGAACTTCGCGCACGGCGACACGATGACTATCGGCGCGTACGCGGCGCTCGTGACGTTCGGCGCCGTCGGCGGGCTCGGCGGCGCGGTGTTGGGGCTGCCGTACGGCTTCTTCCTCGCCTTGATCGTGGGGATCGCCGTCGCGGCGGTCGTCGCGGTCGGCACCGAGAAGCTCATCTACGAACCGCTCGACGTCGACTCGATCGGCCTGTTGATCACGTCGATCGGGATCGCCTTCATCTACCGCGCGGTGATCCAGATCCGGTTCGGCTCCGACTTTACCCGGTTCGGGATCCAGCCGCTGCGCCCGATCGAGTCCCTCGTGCCGTACGGCGTCCGCGTGACGCTGCACGACGTGGCGATCGTCGGCTCGGCAGTCGTGCTGGTCGGGGGGCTGCACGTCCTGTTGCAGTACACCGACCTCGGCCGGAAGATGCGCGCGATGGCCGACAACCCGGACCTCGCCCGGGTCAGCGGGATCCGAACGAAGCGGGTCAAGCTGTGGACGTGGGTCATCGGTGCCGGGCTCGCCGGCGCGGGCGGCGTGTTCCTCGGACTCTTCAACCAGCTCTCGCCGCGGATGGGGTTCAACCTCCTCCTGGTCATCTTCGCGGCGGTGATCCTCGGCGGGATCGGCTCCGTCTACGGCGCGATGGCAGGCGGCTTCCTCATCGGCATGATAAACCAGCTAACGCCGTTCTTCTCCAACGTGGTCGAAGCGCTCCCGATCTGGCCGGGGTGGCTCGCGGCGATCGTGCGGGGCCTGATCAGCATCGAGTACGCCAACGCGATCGCGTTCGTGATCATGGTCGTCGTGCTGTTGGTCCGGCCGAACGGGATCGCCGGGGAGGGGGCGACATGAGCCTCCTCGACGGCGCGAGGGGATCTCTGACGGAGCTGAGTCGCCCCGAGAGATGGGTGCTCGGCGTCAGCGCCGCGTTCGCGCTGTTCCTGCTCGCCGCGCTGCTCACCGGCGCGCTCGGGCCGACGTACTTCCTGTTCCTCGTCGGACTCGCCGGGATGTACGCGCTACTCTCGTTCGGACTGAACGCCCAGTGGGGGTTCACCGGGCTGATCAACTTCAGCGTCGCCGCGTTCTTCGGGATCGGCGCCTACGGCTCCGCGCTGATGACCGCCGACAGCTCGCCGATCGCGGGCGGGTTCAACCCGCTCGTCGGGCTCGTCGTGGCGCTCGTCGTCGCGTTCGTGCTGGCGCTGCTCATCGGGATCCCGACGCTCCGGCTCCGGGCCGACTACCTCGCGATCGCCTCGCTCGGACTGGCGGAGGTCGTCCGGCTGATCGTGCTCAACGAGCGCTGGCTGACGAACGGGAGCGCGGGGCTCCGCGGGATCCCGAGCTTCTTCCAGGGGTGGCCGGTGCTCTCGACGTTCCCGGAGGCGATGCCGGGGCTTCGGCTGGTGGTGATCCCCGGGTCGCCGATACTCCTTGAAACGTCGTTCTGGCAGTCGCTGCTGAACGTGATGCTCGTGCTCACGTTCGCCGGAGTGACGTACCTCGTCTTGCGCCGCGCGCACCGCTCCCCCTGGGGGCGAGTGCTGCGGACGATACGCTCGGACGAGGACCTCGCGAGGGCGCTGGGGAAGAACACCTACTCGTTCAAGATGCAGTCGTTCATCCTCGGCAGCCTGATCATGGCGCTGGCCGGCGTGTTCTACACCCACCTGAACCTCTACGTCGGGCCGGGCGATCTCGACCCGATCACGACGTTCTACGCGTGGGTCGCGGTGATCCTCGGCGGCAGCGGCTCCAACCGCGGGGCGCTGTTCGGTGGCATCGTCATCGTCACCATCCGCGAGGGGACGCGCTTCCTCAACGACGTGGCGCTGCCGATCGACCCCGCGCCGCTGCGGCTGCTGTTGATCGGGGTCGTGATCGTCGCGGTCATGCGCTACCGGCCACAGGGGATCCTCCCGCCGCAGCGGGAGCTGATCTGGCCGAGCGCCGTCGACGGGGGCGGAACCCCCGAGACGCCGGACAGCGGCGTCCGCGAACAGAAGGGGGGTGGTAGCAATGAGTGAGGGCGCGCTCCCCAAGCAGGACGCCGTCCTCCGCGTCGACGACCTCCAGAAGTCGTTCGGCGGCCTCGCCGCGACCGACCACGCGTCGTTCGCGGTCGAGCGCGGCACGATAACCGGGCTCATCGGCCCGAACGGCGCCGGGAAGTCGACCCTCTTTAACCTGATCTCCGGCTTCTACGAGCCGGACGGCGGCACCGTGGAAGTGAACGAGACCGACGTGACCGGGATGGAGCCGTATCAGGTGGCCGACCACGGGCTCATCCGGACGTTCCAGACGCCCCGGAAGCTGGAGGGGATGACGGTCCGCGAGGCGATGCTCGTCGGGCCGCGGAACCAGCCCGGCGAGTCCTTCGTCAAGCTGTTCGCGGCGCCCGGGACGGTCACCGAGAGCGAGTCGACGAACCTCGCCGAGGCGGAGCGGATCTTGGAGGAGTTCGAGATCGACCACCTCGCGACCCAGCCCGCGACCGACATCTCCGGCGGGCAGATGAAGCTCGTCGAGCTCGCGCGGGCGATGCTCGCCGAGCCGGAGGTGTTACTGCTCGACGAGCCCGTCGCGGGGGTGAACCCGACGCTGGCGAAGAAGCTCAAAGACCAGATCCGGCGGCTCAACGAGCAGGGGACGACGTTCCTGCTGATCGAACACGATATGGAGTTCGTGATGGACCTGGCCGACCCGATCGTCGTCTTGGACCAGGGGCACGTCCTGACGGAGGGCTCCCCGGAGGAGGTCCGGAGCGACGATCGCGTCATCGACGCGTACCTCGGAGGCGGCACATGAGCGACGACACCACCCGGCCCGCAGGGGCCACCGACGGATCCGGTCCCGTGCTCTCGCTGTCGGGCGTCGACAGCGGGTACGGCGAGGTGCAGGTGCTCGACGACCTCTCGATCCGGCTCGACCCGGGAGAGATCGTCTGTCTCGTCGGCCCGAACGGGGCCGGGAAGTCGACCGTCCTCAAGACGGCGTTCGGGATGTTGACGCCGTGGACGGGGACGGTCGAGTACCACGGCCGCGACATCGGCGGGATGGCGCCCGAGGAGATCGTCCGCGAGGGGATCGGCTACGTCCCCCAGACCGACAACGTGTTCGGCTCGTTGACGATCGACGAGAACCTCCGGATGGGCGGCGTCGCCCGCGACGGCGGCCTCGATGAGGTGATCGAGACGCTGTACGACCGGTTCCCGATCATCGACCGGAAGCGGACCGCGAAGGCCAAGACGCTCTCGGGCGGCCAGCGCCAAGTGCTGGCGTTCGCCCGGGCCCTCGTGATGGAGCCCGACGTGCTGCTCATCGACGAGCCGTCCGCCGGGCTCGCGCCCAACACGGCCGACGACGTGTTCGAGGACGTACAGGAGGTCAACGACATGGACACCGCGATCCTGATGGTCGAACAGAACGTGACGAAGGGACTCGGCATCTCCGACCGCGGGTACGTCCTCGATCAGGGGACGGTCCGGTTCGAGGGTACGCCGGAGGAGCTGCTCAACGACGAGGAGGTCTCGCAGCTGTACCTCGGCGGCTGAGTCCCCTCCCGCGCTCGGCTTCGCTCTCCATCGCATGACACCGCCCCTCGGACGGTACGCGTTCGCGCTCGCGCCCCTCGTAGCCGCGGCGCTGTGGGGCGGTATGTACGTCGTCAGCAAGTGGGGGTTCGCGCTGGTCCCGCCGGTGACGCTCGGGTTCCTCCGGGTCGTCGTCGGCGCCGGCGCGCTCTGGCTCGTCGTCGCCGGTCGCGGCGATCCGGCGCCCTCTCGCGACGAGTGGCCGGCGTTCGTCGCGCTGGGCGGCTGGGTGACGCTGACGATAGCGACCCAGTTCGTCGGCACGGAGCTGACGAACGCCAGTCAGGGGTCGCTTCTGACGGTTCTCACCCCCGTGTTCACGGTGCTGCTCGGGGCGGCCGTGCTCGGCGAGCGCATCACGGCGACGAAGGCCGGCGGGATGACCGTCGCCGGCGTCGGGACCGCCGTCGTCCTCGCCGGCCAGTACGACGTGGGATCGATGGCCGCCGGAAACGCCGTCGGCGTGGCGCTCCTCCTGATCGGCAGCGCGGCGTGGGCCGGCTACACCGTCTGGGGGCTACCGGCGGTCAGGCGCCACGGCGCGCTGCGGGCGGCGACGTACTCCTCGCTGGCGAGCGTCCCGATGCTCGGCGCCCTCGCCGTTGGAGAGCTGTGGTACCTCGGTCTCTCGCCGGCCGACATCCCCCTCACCGCCGAGTCGGTCGCCGCCGTGCTGTACCTCGGGCTGGGGGCGACGGCGGCCGCGTGGTTCCTCTGGTACAAGGGGTTGGAGTACGTGCCCGCGGGAACGGTCGCCGTCTTCTTCTTCGCACAGCCCGCGGTCGGGGCGGCGCTCGGCGCGGCGCTGCTCGGCGAGGCGCTCGGACCGGGGTTCCTCGTCGGCGGCGCGCTGATGACCGCTGGGATCTGGGCGGTGAGCCGAGAGCGCGCGGGAACGACCGACGAGGCGACGGACGCCGCCGCGGAGTGACGCGTGTCTCCCCCCATCCCGCCCCGTCTCACGTCGCCCGCTTCTCCAGTTCGCCGGTGAGCCCGGCGGCGTCGAACTCGTGGTCGGGCCGGATCGCGACGAAGTCGAGGAACCGGCGGGCGGCCAGAATCTCGTCGGTCGAGTAGCTGTCGAGCGCGGCGTCGACCGCCTCAGCCGCGCCGATCAGGGGTTCCAGCGCGGCGAGGGCGCTCGCGAGGTCGTACGACCGCGCCGACTCGCGGCCCTCCTCGCTCACGCTCGTCGCGTCGATGACGTAGAGTTCCCCGTCGCGCACCAGGACGTTCTCCGCTCGGAGGTCGCCGTGGGCGAGCCCGGCGTCGTGGATCGTCCGGAGCGTGGCGAACAGCGCCGGGGCGAGCGCGGCCACGTCCGCGGTGCCGAGCTCGTCGAGCGTCCGGAACTCGGGGAGGTACTCCAGCACCACGACGCCGAGGTGGCCGACCTCCAGCGCCTCGATCGGCTCCGGGGCGTTGACGCCGATCGCGCGGACCTTCCGGGTCGCCTCCAGCTCGTGGCGCGCCATCTCGTAGGGGGTCTCGTAGCGCTCGAAGAAGCCCTCGGTGCCCGCGGAGAAGGCGCCGAGGTTGCGTCCGGTGGTGAACAGCGCGTGGACGAGCGTGTTCTGTCGGGTGATCACCTTCACGAACAGGTCGTCGTCGACCACCATCGGCGTCGACAGCCAGTTGTCGGCGTCGAGGAAGCGTACCCGCATCTCGTCGCGGTCGTACCGGTCCGCCAGCTCGCGGACGACCCGCTCGATGTCGGGCCAGTCCACGTGACCGCGCACGATCCGGCGGAGCTCCATGGACGGTCTGAGGCGACCGCGGCTCATAAATGGTCACGTCGGAGCCCGAGAGACCGGGACGAAGAGGGCGACGCGTCGTCACACGCGATCGATAATGGTCGTTCGTGCCGTTTATATCGCCGCGTCGCAATTCTTGCCTATGGACTTCGAGCTACCCGCAGAACACCGGATGATCCGGGACACCGTTCGCGAGTTCTGCGAGGAGGAGATCCGGCCCATCGCCCAGGCGATCGAGGACGAACACCGGTTCCCCGAGGAGGTGTTCGCCGATCTCAACGACCTCGATATGATGGGCGTGCCGGTCTCCGAGGAGCACGGCGGGCTCGGCGGCGACCAGCTCATGTACGCGCTGGTCACCGAGGAGCTGGGCCGCGTCTCCGGCGGGATCGGGCTCTCGTACGCCGCCCACACCTCGCTGGGCGCGAAGCCGATCGAGCTGTTCGGCACGCCCGAGCAGAAGGAGGAGTGGCTCCGGCCGCTCGCCGAGGGCGGCGAACTCGGCGCGTGGGCGCTCACGGAGCCCGGCAGCGGCTCCGACGCCTCGGACATGGACACGACAGCCGAGTACGACGCCGACGCCGGCGAGTACGTGCTGAACGGGACGAAGCAGTTCATCACGAACGCGAGCGTCGCCAACAGCGTGCTGGTGAAGGCCGTCACCGACCCCGACGCCGGCTACGACGGCATCTCGACGTTCATCGTCGACCCCGACGACCGCGGGTTCGAGGTGACGACCGTCTGGGACAAGATGGGGCTCAACTGCTCGCCCACCTGCGAGATATCGCTCGACGACGTGCGGATCCCGGAAGACCGGCTGCTCGGCGCGGAGGGCGAGGGGTGGACGCAGACGATGAAGACGCTCGACGGCGGGCGGATCTCGATCGCCGCGCTCTCGGTCGGGCTCGCGCAGGGGGCCTACGAGGCGGCCAAGGAGTACGCCGGCGAGCGCGAGCAGTTCGGGAAGCCGATCGCGAAGTTCGACGCGATCCGCGACAAGGTGGTCCACATGCACCGCCAGACCGAGCGCGCCCGGCTGCTCACCCACAAGGCGGCGACGAGATACGACGCCGGCGAGTCCGTCACCCGCGAGTCGGCGCTGGCGAAGCTCGACGCCAGCGAGGCGGCCCGCGAGGTGGCCGAGGAGGCGGTCCAGACGCTCGGCGGCTACGGCTACACCACCGACTTCGCGCCGCAGCGCTTCTACCGCGACGCGAAGCTGATGGAGATCGGGGAGGGGACGAGCGAGATCCAACACGTCGTGTTGGGCCGCGAGCTCGGGCTGTAAGGAGGTCGCGAAGCGATCGGTCCGGCGACGCGGACCGGCGTTCGCGTCACAGGTTCCGCTCGATGTACCGGTTTACCGACCGCACCCGATCGGGCTCGAAGGTCCAGAGCCCGCGCCAGACTCGGGGTTCGACTTCGACCGCGAGCAGGCTCACGCCGTTTTCGATCCCTCGTTTGAGATCGGTTCCGGGGTCGGCGTCGAGCGACTGGGGCCCCTCCGGCGGGCGGTACACCACGAACCAGCTGTCGGTGAAGTCCCGCGTGTCGCCGCCGTGGATCACGGCGTCGAGGTCGCGCGGCAGGTCGTCAGGCACCCCGTAGAGGTGCGTGTCGACGCCCCCCTCGGTCACGCGCTCGTACACCCGGCGCGTGCCGACCTCGTCGTCGAGGCGCGAGAGCCGCTGGAACGACGACCGGAGCGTCCCGTCGCCGGCCATCCAGGCGGCACGCTCGATGAACCGCGAGATGGTGATTAAGAGCAGCTTCTGTCGGTTCGACTCGGGGTACCCGCGCAGGGAGAACGTCGTGTCGGCGAGCCCCCCGATCACCGAGGGGAGGTCGATGTCGTCGAGCGTCCGGCTCCCGGTGATGTACAGGTCCGAGTTCACGAACAGCACCGCGTCGCCGAGCTCGCCGAGCGTCGACCCCGCGACCACCTCGTCGCCCTCGACGAGCAGCGCGAGGTTCTCTAACTCCTCGGGGTCGTCGCCGTCGAAGGGCACGTCCTCGTGCTCTCGGAGGGCGTCGACGTCGATCACCGGGCCGGTGCCGTCGGGGTTCGGCGCTCCGTAGCTTCCGTCGCCCCGCCCCGCGCACTCCCCGTTCCGGTCGACGATCCGGTCCGTGGTGAACTCCCGAGTGGTGAGTCCGCCGCGGGGGTCTGACCGGTTCGTGTCGGTGCCGCGGTCCCGGTCGACGCGCGGGCGCTCACCCGATCGTGCCGTTTCGTCGACCACGTTCACCGCCCCCTCCCCGAACGTGTCCACGAGCATGTTCATGACGGGGTCCGGGTCGGTGCGGTTGACGACGACGATGGATCGGTCGGCGCCGTCGAACCGATCGAGGAACTGTGCGAGCGTCACGTGCTCGAAGTGGTCGAGTTCCGATGATAAACGTTCCCTCGCGGTTATCCGGCGTGAAAACCGGGCGATCGGTGCGGTCCGTCCGCTCGCTTTCGGGCGGTCCTACGCGCCGACGGTCTCTTCGAGAAGCTGGAGCGGGTGCTCGACCTCGTAGCCGGTGCCGTGCTCCATCTGCATCGCGCAGGTCGGGCACTCTGTCATCCCCACGTCGCCCTCGGCGTCCTCCATGTGATCGAACATCTCCGCGCCGATCTCCATCGACTTCTCGTACTTCTCCTCCTTCCAGCCGTAGGTCCCGGAGATGCCCGAACAGGAGTCGCCGACGTCCTCCATCTGCACGCCGTCGACGTCGCGGAACGTCTCGACGGCCTGCCGGGAGAGCCCCTGATTGCGGGCGTGACACGGCGCGTGGTAGGCGAACGCCTGCTCGTCGGCGAGCTCGGTCCCCGCCAGCTCGCCCTCCAGGTCCTCGTTGATCCGGAGGTATTCGAGCGCCTCGTAGGTGTGCTCGGAGACGTCCTCGATCCCGTGGATGTCGAACAGCTCGGGGTACTCCTGGCGCAGCGACAGCGAACAGGAGGTACAGGAGGCGATCACGTCGGCGCCCTCGCCGATCGCCTCCACGAGGTTCTCGACGTTCGTCTCCGCGTGCCGACGCGCGTCCTTCAGCATCCCATTCGCGAACATCGGGGTGCCGGAGCACTTCTGTGGCGGGACCATGACCTCGTAGCCGAAGTGCTCGTACACGCGGACCATGGCCTTGCCGACCTCCGGCGTGTTGTAGTTGGAGTAGCAGCCGTGGAAGTAGGCGACGCGCTTGTCGGGGTTCTCCACCTGCGCGCCGCCGCGGGCCTTCCACCACTCGCGGAACGTCTGGGTGGCGAAGTCGGGGAACTCGCGGTCGCCCGCGATCCCGAGCACCTTCTCGCCGAGCTTCATGGCGCCGGGAATCTTCGTCGCGGCGTTCGCCAGCCGCGGCACCTTGCTCGCGATGGACGCGAAGAAGCGGTAGTTCGAGAGGATCCGGTTCCGGACGTACTCCCGCGAGAGCTTCTCCATCTGCTCTTCGACGAACTGGCCGCGCGCCTCGTTGTGCATCTGCGAGAGCGGCACCGAGGAGGGGCAGGCGTCGTCACAGCGCATACAGTTCGAGCAGGAGGTGATCGACTCGTCGATGTCGTGGTCGTCCTTGCGCTTGAGCCGCCACTGCTCCGGGCCCTGAAACTTCGGGCCCGGGAACTCCTCGTCGACCTCGGCAACCGGACAGGAGGTGTCACAGCTCGTGCACTTGTAACAGGAGTCGGCGCCGTCCCGGAGGTCGAGGTCGCCGCCCGGGAACACGTCGACCGGGTCGTACGCGTCCGGGTCGAGGTCCGTCGAGTCGCTCCCGCCGGTCGCGCTCTCGACGCCGCCGTCGGTTGCGGCGCGGTCCGCGGTCGGGTCGGCAGCGAGGTCGCTGTCGGCCCCTTCTACCGCGCCGTCGTCGGGGACGAAGATCGACGGCTGTTCGTCGCGTCCCGCCTCGGGAACGCCGGGGGTGGCCGCGGGCTCGCCCTCATCGCGGTCGTCACCGTCCATCTCGTTCGCCCCGTTCGCCTCGTTAGCGTCCTCGTCGTCGGTGTGTCGTGTCATTTGGTTGCCTCCGTCGCCGCCTGCCGTCCCGCCACGATCCCGGTCGCGAGCGACACCCCGCTCGCGGACTTCTCCCGCGCCGCGTCCGCGCCGCCGACGATCCCGCCGGCCGCGAAGACGTTCTCGTACGCCGCGTCGCCGTCCGCGTCCAGCGCGCGCCCGTCCTCGCCGATCCGGACGCCGAAGCGCGCGTACGGCTGGTCGCCGAACGCGTCGTCGACGAACCACTCGTAGCGGTCCGCCGGCTGCTCGACGTGGAGCCCGAAGACGGGCTCGCTGACGCCCTCGCGGTCCGAGTCGAGCCCCTTCCCGACGAGCCCGCCGGTCGCGAGCACGAAGGCGTCGGCGCCGTACGGCGTCTCGCGGCCCTTCCGGTCGACCGCGACCGTCTCGACCGCCCCGTCCGCCTCGGTCTCGACACCGACGACCGGGTTGCCGGTCTCGAACCGGACGCCCTCGTCGTCGAGCGCGTCGTACAGCCGGTCCTCCAGCCTGAGTCCCGGGAGGCTCGGCGGCCCCATCGGGATCTCGAAGACGTCCGCGCCGAGGCGGTCGGCCAGTTCGGCGCGCACCGCGTCGCCGCGGTCGTCACCGAGGAACGCCGGGAATCCGACGCGCTCGACGCGCTCGACGCGCTCGACGCCGCCCGCCTCGTCGACGGCGTCGTGGAGGTGCGGCGCGACCGCCTTCGCCAGCGCCTCGCGGGCGGGGACGCCGTCGATCGCCTCGTCGTGGTCGAGCGCCTTCGCGATCCGGGTGACCTTCGTGTCCGCCCGGAAGGCCTCGGCGAACTCCACCTCGGCGCCGGCGACGTCGAAGGGGACGCCGGCGGCCTCCAAGCGCCCGGCGAACGCCCGCGCGTCGTACTCGGTGAGCGACCGGAAGCCGACGATCAGGGCGGGTCGGTCGTCGCTCGCGAGCCCCGCCTCGGCGGCGGCGGGATAGCGCGCGGTCGGCTTCACGCTCCCGCCGAACGTCGGGAGGAGCGCGTTGTTGTCGGTGTGGCTCCCGCGGTACGCGTCGCCCGCGAGGTCGTCGAACAGGTCGAGCCCCTCCCGCAGCGCGTCGGCGCCGACGGTCCGGTAGGGGTGGCTCTCGGGGAGCCGGTCGACCGCCTCGAAGGGGTCGGCCAGCGGGCCCTCCGGGTCGGGCCACTCGTCGCGGTCGAGTTCGCGGCCAGCCGTCGGCGGGCCCTCGCGGAGCGGCTTCGCGGGCTCGGTGGCCGGGACGTAGCCGAGCGCGTCGATCAGCCCGGAGGCCTGCCGGAGCGTGCTCGCCTTGTGGGAGACGAGCCGTACGTCGGCGCCCTCGCGGGCCGCCGCGATCGCCGCGGTGATCGCCGCCATCCCGCCGCCGACGACGAGCACGTCGCTATCGATCGCCATCGGTCCCTCCATCCGTAGCGGCAGTCCCGGCATCGCCGCCCTCGCCGGCGTCGGACCCGACCGAGCCGGACTCGTCGCCCGCGTCGAACGCCCCGAAGTCGACCTCGCCGTCGAGGTTCGCCGGATCGCCGTCGCGGTTCATCGTCGTCGCGTGGAGCATGTGGTTCAGCATCGCCTGCGAGAGCTGGCGCCCCCACAGCGCGTGGCGCTGGCCCTTCCAGCGCTCCTGGTACAGCTCGTCTTCCGCGTCGCGGACGACCGGTTCGGGATACTCTTGCGCGAGCTCGGCGGCGATCCGGTGGGAGCAGAACCCGCCCTGACAGTTCCCCATCGAGGCGCGGGTGCGCAGGCGGACCGCGTTGAGGTCGCTGCCCGCGTCGCCGATGGCGTCCTGCACCTCGGCGCGAGTGACTCCCTCGCACTCGCAGACGACGGGGTTCGGATCCCACTCGTCGAGCACGTCGCCGGCTCGCGAACCGAGCCGCTGGCCCGAGCGCCGCGCGACGGGGGACCGGAGCCCGAACTCGTCCATCAGATCCTCCATGCGCGCCGGGTCCTCCGAGCCGGGGAGCGGCGCGTCGGCGGTGTCGCAGGTCGCGTCGCGACCGAGCGCGTCGCAGACGTGGTCGGAGATGGACTCGGCCATCATGCGGTAGGTGGTGAGCTTCCCCCCCACGATGGTGGTCATTCCGGGGAGGTCGTCGCGGTCGCCGTGGTCCAAGAGGAAGTAGTCGCGGGTGATGTCGGTCGGGTCCTCGGTGCCGGTCCCGGGGGGTTCATAGAGGGGTCTGACGCCCCAAAAGGAGCGGAGCGTCCGGGCGTCCTTCAGGGCGGGCACGAGCTCCGAGAGCGTCTCGATCACCAGGTCGACCTCCCACTCCTCCTCGGGGTAGTCCTCGGGGTCGGAGACCTCCTCGTCGGTCGTGCCGAGGATGCAGGCGGTCTCGTGGGGGACGATGATGTCGGCGTCGCCCTTCGGCCGGCAGCGGTTGATCACGGTGTCGACCTGCCGGGTGTTCATCACCGTCATCACGCCCTTCGAGGGGCGGACCTCCACGTCGACGCCGGCCATCTCGCCGACGTTGCCCGCCCACGCGCCGGTCGCGTTGACGACGTGGCGCGCGCGGATCTCCTCGGTCGCCCCCGGCTCGCGGTGGATGCGCTTTCCGGGGCCGGTCTCGTGTTCGACCTCGACGCCGACGACCTCGCCGCCCTCGACGAGCACGTCGGTCACCGGGGCGTGGGTCTCGATCCGCGCGCCGTGCTCGCGGGCGTCGGCCGCGTTCGCGACGCAGAGCCGGAAGGGGTCGACCGCGGCGTCCGGCAGCGCGATCGCCTTCTCCACGTCGCGCGCGAGATACGGCTCGCGGCGTCGGGCCTCCTCGCCGTCGATCACCTCGACGGGGATGTCGCAGGCGCGGCACCCCTCCAGTTTCTCCTGAAAGTACTCCTCGGAGTCCTCCGGGCGCTTGACGAACAGCCCGCCGGTCTCCTCGACGCAGTGGCCCGCGATCTCGCGTAACACCTCGTTCTCCTCGATACACTCCCTCGCGCTCTTCTGGTCGGAGACCGCGTACCGCCCCCCGCTGTGTAAGAGCCCGTGCATCCGTCCCGTCGTCCCGTGCGTCAGGTTCCCCTTCTCGACGAGCACCGCGTCGAGCCCCCGCCGCGCGAGGTCCCTGACCACGCCGCACCCCGTCGATCCCCCGCCGACGACGACGACGTCCACCTGTTGGTCCATGTCGATCCGGTCGGACCCCGCCCACTTTACTTTACCTCCTCATGAGGACCACCCATAACAATCAGGGACGTTCAAGTAGTACAATCGTTGTCGGCGACGGTTTATTTATATACTCGCTTTTTCGATCACCGAGAAAACCGAATTTTAACAGGAAGATTATTATGGTAGTACATTATGTTCACGAGTGGCGTGGCAGCTTCCGTGAAGATATGTCGCGGCGACGGCGACACCGGCTCTCAGGTCGAGACGCGGACGGTGGCTCGACCGGCGACGGGGCGGACGCGGCGTCGCGGCCGACGACCCGGGGGACGAACTGTGCCCCCGGTCGGCGCTCGCAGGGCGATCGGCGTCGACGACGTCGTCGACGCCGCGAACGGACCAGCGCCACAGGAGGGATCCAATACATGACACAGTATGTCGGTGCGATAGACCAGGGGACGACCGGCACCCGATTCATGGTGTTCGACCATGCGGGGCAGGTCGTCGCGAACGCGTACGAACAGCACGAACAGATCTACCCCAACCCGGGCTGGGTCGAACACGACCCCATCGAGATCTGGGAGAACACCCAACAGGTCGTCCTCGACGGCCTCGCCGACGCGGGGCTGGAGGCGAATCAACTCGAAGCGATCGGGATCACGAACCAGCGCGAGACGACGATCGTCTGGGACAAAGACTCCGGAAGGCCGGTCCACAACGCGCTCGTGTGGCAGGACCGCCGGACCACGGACCGCGTCGAGGAGCTGCAAGAGGCTGACAAAGTCGAGGAGATCCGCGAGAAGACCGGCCTCGAGGCCGACGCGTACTTCTCCGCGACCAAGACCGAGTGGATCCTCGACAACGCCGAGCCGCTCAAGATGCAGAGCTCCCGAGGCGGCGACCTCCGCGACCGGGCCCGCGAGGGCGAGGTCGTCATGGGGACGATCGACTCGTGGCTCATCTACAACCTGACGGGGAACCACATCACGGACGTCACCAACGCCTCCCGGACGATGCTGTACAACATCCGTGACCTGGAGTGGGACGACGAGCTGCTGGAGGAGTTCGGCGTCCCGAAGGAGATGGTGCCCGAGGTACGCCCCTCCTCCGACGAGGACTTCTACGGGCACACGGACGCCGACGGGTTCCTCGGCGAGGAGGTCCCGGTCGCCGGCGCCCTGGGCGACCAGCAGGCCGCGCTGTTCGGCCAGACCTGTTTCGACGAGGGCGACGCGAAGAACACCTACGGCACCGGCTCGTTCTACCTGATGAACACGGGTAACGAGGCCGTCGAGTCCGACCACGGACTGCTGACGACCATCGGCTTCCAGATGTCGGGCGAGCCCGTCCAGTACGCGCTCGAGGGCTCGATCTTCATCACCGGCGCCGCCATCGAGTGGCTCGAAGACGTCGACCTGATCAACAACGCGGCACAGACCGCGGAGCTGGCGCGCTCGGTCGACTCGACCGACGGCGTCTACATGGTCCCGGCGTTCACCGGGCTCGGCGCGCCCCACTGGGACGGCCGCGCCCGCGGGACCATCGTCGGGATGACCCGCGGCACGAGCAAAGAGCACATCGTCCGGGCGACGCTGGAGAGCATCGCTTACCAGACCCGGGACGTGGCCGAGGCCATGGAGGCAGACTCCGGCGTCGAGACGACCAGCCTCCGGGTCGACGGCGGCGCGGTGAAGAACAACTTCCTCTGTCAGCTCCAGTCGGACATCATCCAGACGGAGATCGCGCGTCCCGAGGTCGACGAGACCACCGCGCTGGGCTCGGCGTACGCCGCCGGGCTCGCGGTCGGCTACTGGGACACCGTTGACGAGCTGCGCGACAACTGGCAGGTCGACCGCGAGTTCACGCCCGAGAAGAGCCAGGAAGAGGTCGACAAGCTCTACGACCGCTGGGGCGACGCCGTCGAGAAGTCCCTCGACTGGGCACAGGAGGACGAGTAAATGAACGAGCTCCTGCTCCAGGTTCCGGTCATCGGGATGGAGGTCGAACAGTTCCTCCTGCTGTTCATCACCGCACTCGCCGGGGGGGCGTTCGGCGCCGCCCTCGGCGCGCTTCCGTCGTTCATCTTCACCGGGTTCGTCGTGTTCCTCGGCGAGGGGATCGGAGTTCTCCAGCGGCAGGTCGGCGCGATCGAGGGCATCCCCGCGGGCGAACTCGCGGCCGGCATCACCGGCGTCATCGGCTTCGGCGCGGTCACCGGTCCGCACATCGCGTTCGCGGGCGGCGTGGCCGCCTCCGCGTACGCCGGCAAGAAGTACCCCGACATGAACCCCGCCGAGGGCGGGTACCACTTCGGGAAGGACATCACGTACGCGTTCGGGACGAAGCCCGACATCCTCGCCGTGGGTGCGATCTTCGGGGTCGTCGGGATGCTGTTCACCCGGGTCGCCAACGGCGTCTTCATCAACGTGTTGGAGATGACGCCGCCGACCGACTTCATCGCGGTGTCGGTGTTCGCGACGGCGTTCCTCGCGCGCCCCGTCTTCGGCTACCCGATCGTCGGGAAGCCGGCGGGCGACGGGTACCTCGACATGTCGCCGTTCGAGCGCGGCGACGACCATCCGAAGGCCGACAGCGAGGGCGAGCACGCCGGGCGCCCGGCGACGGAACCGTGGCTCCCCCACCAGTACAAGTGGTCGGGCGTCACTACGATCGGCCTCGTCGGCGGGATCCTCGGCGGCTACATCTGGCTGCAGACGGGGAGCATCTTCATGGGCTACGGCATCTCCGCGATGAGCCTGCTGTTCCTGAACCTCGGCGTCGAGAAGATCCCGGTGACGCATCACATCACGCTCCTCGGCGCGGTCGGTGCGGTCGTCATCGACCCCGTCGCGGGCAGCGTCGTCGCGCTGCTGGCGGCCGGCGTGCTCGGGGCCCTCAGCGGCCTCGTGGGCGAGGTCACCCAGCGGCTGTTCTACTCCCACTCCGGGACCCACGTCGACCCGCCGGCGATGGCCATCGCGATCATGATGCTCGCCGTGGGCATCCTCGCCATCCTCGGCGTGCTGCCGAACGCCGGCTACCTCTAACGCCGCTCGCTGGGGTCGGTCCCGGATCGACCCCGCGGATCGCCCCGAACCGACTCGATCGCGCGGTGACCGCCGCGCGGTCGCAGCGCCCGCCGAGACACGCCACACGCAGAGCGACCGAGACCGCTGGACCAACCAATGAAACGTCACACGAGACCCGGGCGACACTCAGATCGAACCGGTAGCGACCGCGCTTCGGTCCGGTTTTATCGGAGCATCGAGGAGGGTCGCCCGTGAACATCGACGATCGGATCGAGCGGCGACTCGGCTACGACGTGGGGGCCGGCGTCCTCGTGGACCCCGACGCCGTCTCGCCGGTGTCGCACACCGAGTCGCCGATCGGTCGAGGGCCGGCGATCGAGCGGCTCCTCGACGTGTTCGAGCCGGCGTTCGCCGGGTCGATCCCGCCGAGCGCCTACGTTCACGGACCGAAGGGGAGCGGGAAGTCGGCGATCGTCTCCACGCTGTTTCAGCGGCTGGCGTCTCACAGCGGCCCGCGACGAGCGATCCAGACGTCGACGCGCGCGGTCGAACCGACACTGCCCGGGTTCGTCTACGTCGACGCGCGTCGGGCGCCGACGCGCTTCCGGCTCTACCACGCCGCGCTCGACGCGGTCAGCGACGACGCGGTCCCCGAACACGGGATCGGCACGGACGAGCTGACCGAGTCGCTGCGCGAGGCCGTCGATGTCCGGCCCGATCTGGTCGTCGCGGTCGACCACGTCAACGAGCCGGAGACGCCGACCGCGACGACCGTCGTCGAGTGGCTCACCGCCGTCAGCGACCGGGTCGTTCCGGTGTGTCTCGGCCGCGAGGACCCGGCGGAAGTTGAGTGGGAGCCGAGCGAAGCGGTGGCGTTCGAACCGTACCGCCGGCACGTGCTCGTCGAGCTGCTGACGAGTCGGTGCTCGACCGGCCTCGGGCGCGACGCGCTCACCCACGACCAGATCCGAGAGATCAGCGAGTGGGCGGAGGGGGACGCGCACGACGCGCTCGCGGCCATCTCCGGCGCGGCCGTCACCGCGGAGCGCGCGGGCGCCTCGACGGTGCGGCCGGAGGATCTTGACGCCGGGATCGGGGCGGTTCCGCGTCCGGGCGTCGCGCTCGGACGAGTGCTCGCGCTCTCGGAAAGTCGGCGTCGGCTCCTCTACGAGCTCGTGAGCCTGTCCGACGACGACCGGGCGTCGGTGAGCGCGGCGACGGAGACGATCGCCTCGCGCGAGGCGGTCGACCTGTCCCCCTCGACGGTCCGCCGAGTGCTCTACGAACTCGCGGACGCGGGCCTGCTCGACCGGGTGACGGCCCGGCAGAGCGGCGGGAAGGGGCGTCCGCCGAGCCGTCTCGTCCCGCGGTTCCCGACGCTGGTGTTCCGGGAGCTGTTCGACCGCCTCTCGTGGTCGTTTTAAGCGGCCTCGACGCTACCTTCTCCCCGATCCGTCCGCGTCCGTACCTCCGTCCGCCCTCCTGGGTCGCGCCCGAACGCAAGACAGTTGCGCGTCGTCGCCTCACGTCCGGTATGGTTCCGCCTCTCGCGTTGGACATCGACGGAACGCTGACGACGGCGAGCGGCCGGATCGACGCGCGCGTCTTCGAGCTGTTACCGGACTGGGACGCACCGGTGGTGCTCGCGACCGGGAAGGCGTTTCCCTACCCGGTCGCGCTGGCGCACTTCCTCGGGCGCGCGGAGACCGTCATCGCCGAGAACGGCGGCGTCGTGCACGTCGACGGCGAGACGGCGGTCCTCGGCGACCCCGAGGCCCCGCGGGCCGTCGTCGAGGCGTTCCGCGAGCGCGGCGGCGACCTGGGGTGGGGCGCCCGCGACACGGTGAACCGCTGGCGCGAGACGGAGGTTGCGCTGTCGCTCGACGCCGACGAGACGCTGCTGCGCGAGGTCGCCGCGGCCGCGGGCGGCGACGTCGAGGTCGTCGACACCGGCTACGCGTACCACGTCAAATCGACCGGCGTGAGCAAGGGCCGCGGGCTCGAACGCGTCGGCGACGCCCTCGGCCTCGCTCCCGACGAGTTCGTCGCGGTCGGCGACAGCGAGAACGACGTGTCCACCTTCGCGGTCGCCGGGGAGTCGTACGCGGTCGCGAACGCCGACGTCGCCGCCCGGGACGCCGCAGACACCGTGTTGGCGGAGTCGTACATGGACGGCACCGCCAGCGTGCTCGAAGAGCTCCGAGCGCGGAGTGAGTGAGGGCGTCGGAGGAAGGGAACGGAGAGTAGACCGAAGCGAGCGTCAGTCGTCGCCGTGCGCGTCGACGATCACGACCTCGCCGTCCTCGACGGTGACGTTGATCAGCGTCTTCACGTTGTAGTCGGTGTCGTCGAGCTCGTTTTCGCCCGCCTTCTTGATCACGGCGACGACGTCGACGACGTCCGCGCCGACCTCGTTCGTCAGCGCGTCGATGATCGCCTTCATCGTGCCGCCCGTGGAGAGCACGTCATCGAGGACGAGGACGCGGTCGCCCTCCTCCACGTCGTTGATGTACATCTCCGACTCGGAGTAGCCGGTCTCCTGGAACAGCGGGACCTCGCCGTCGAGGCCGTACTGGCGCTTGCGGATGACGACGAGCGGGATGTCGGTCATGAGAGAGAGCGCGGTGGAGATGTGGATCCCCATCGCCGCGGGGGTGACGATCTTGTCGACGTTCTCCAGCTCCGCCTTCCGGATGATCCGGATGACGATCTCCCGGAGGAGCTCCGGTTTGAGCATGGGTACGCCGTCGCTGATCGGGTGGACGAAGTACTGGTACTCGCCTTTCTCGATGATCGGCGCGTCGAGGAGCGACTGCCGCAACTGGTCCATGTCGCCGGTACTCGGGCGGATTAATAAAGCGTGGCGATCCCCCGGTTCCGTGGACACCGATCGCACGGGACGGGGGGACGCGAGCCGCGCCGTTCGCGGTCCGGACCGCCTACTCGAACTCCGGCTCCCGCTTCTCTAAGAACGCCGCCATCCCCTCGCGCTGGTCGTGGGTCCCGAACAGGCCGGACCACGCCCGGCGTTCCAGAGCGAGCCCGTCCGCCTGCGACCCGTCGCGGGCGGCGTCGAGCGCCTCCTTCGCCGCGCGGGTCGCGAACGCCGGCTTCGCGGCCAGCTCGCCCGCCAGCTCGTCGATCCGGTCGTCGAACGCGTCGTCCGGAACGACCTCGCCGACGAGCCCGACCTCCGCGGCTTCGCTCGCCTCGATCCGCTCGCCGAGGAAGACGAGTCGCTTCGCGGTCTCGTCGCCGACGAGGTCCGGGAGCCGCTGGGTCCCGCCCCAGCCGGGGATGATCCCGAGGTCGATCTCGGTCTGCCCGATCACGGCGCGCTCGGCGGCGACACGGAGGTCGCAGGCGAGCGCGAGTTCGCAGCCCCCGCCGAACGCGTAGCCGTCGATCGCCGCGACCGTCGGCGCCGGGAACGACTCGATCGCGTCCGCGACGCGGTGGCCCAGTTCGGCGTACGCCTGCGCCTCCGGCGTCGACAGCTCGGCCATGTAGGAGATGTCCGCACCGGCGACGAACGCCTCGTCGCCCGCGCCGGCGAGCACGAGCGCGCGGACCCCGGCCGCCTCGGCCTCCGCGAGCGCCTCCTCGACCGCTTCGAGCGTGTCGACGGTGAGAGCGTTGAGCTGCTCCGGCCGGTCGACGGTGACCGTCGCCACGCCGGTGTCGTCGTCGGTGTCGAGCGTGATCGTGTCCCACGTCATACGGGCCCGTCTCGGGGCGGGGTGAAAACCGTTCGGCAGGCGGAACCCGAGCGAAGCCCTCAGATCTCCTCGCGGCTGTCGATCTCGCTGTAGATGAACCACGCGGTGGCGTACGCCCCGATGAACAGCAGGTATCCGACCACGAGTCCGACGAGCTGGCGGGAGCCGAGCCCGCCCGGCAGCGTCCGCGAGAGGATCGTCAGCGCGACGACGAAGACGACGAGCGAGAACAGCCCGGAGAGGGCGTACACACCGAGATCTGAGGTGAGTCGATCGCGCACGCTCACGTCAACGCGGCCCGGTGGTAAACCACCACCGGTCGCGGCGAAGCGGCAGCCGGTTGCGCGGATCGTGACCCGCAGCCGGTTGCGCGGATCGTGACCCACAGCCGGTTGCGCGGATTGCAACCCCTATATGCCCTCGGCCATACGGTCGCGTATGAACGGGAACCGGTTCGGTCGGCTTTTCCAGGTGACGACGTACGGCGAGAGCCACGGCGACGCGATGGGCGTGACGGTCTCGGGCGTGCCCGCGGGGGTCGAGCTCGACGAGGAGGCGATCCAGGCGCAGCTCGACCGGCGCAAGCCGGGTCAGTCGATGATCACGACCTCCCGGGGCGAGCCCGACGAGGTCGTCGTCAACTCCGGCGTGCAGGACGGCTACACCACCGGGACGCCGATCGGCATGGTGATCCAGAACAAGGACGCGCGCTCGGGGAAGTACGAGCCGTACGTCACGGCGCCGCGCCCCTCGCACGGCGACTACACCTACTCCGCGAAGTTCGGCACGCGAAACTGGGGCGGCGGCGGGCGCTCCTCCGCGCGGGAGACGGTGAACTGGGTCGCGGCCGGCGCGGTCGCCGAGCAGGTGCTCGACGCCTCCGACTACGACGTGGAGATCAAAGCCCACGTCAACCGCATCGGCGACGTGGAGGCCGACGACGTGAGCTTCGAACAGCTCCTCGCGAACAGCGAGGAGAACGACGTGCGCTGCGCCGATCCCGAGGCCGCCGCCGAGATGCAGGAGCTGATCGAACGGTACCAGGAGGAGGGCGACTCCATCGGCGGCTCCATCTACTTCGAGTGCCGCGGGGTCCCGCGCGGGCTCGGCGCCCCGCGCTTCGACGGCTTCCCCTCCCGGCTCGGACAGGCGATGTTCTCCATCCCGGCGACCACCGGGGTCGAGTTCGGACTGGGCAAAGACGCCGTGAACGTGACGGGCAGCGAGCGCAACGAGGACTGGACGTTCGACGACGGCGAGTCGTTCGACCACGTCGAGAGCGAAGAGGGTGACCCGGTCCCCGTCGGCAACGACCACGGCGGGCTCCAGGGCGGGATCACGACCGGCGAACCCATCTACGGCGAGGCGACGTGGCACGCGCCCACCTCGATCCCGAAGAAGCAGCGCTCCGCCGACTGGGAGACCGGCGAGGAGAAGGAGATACAGGTCGTCGGCCGCCACGACCCGGTGCTCCCGCCGCGGGCCGTCCCCGTCGTCGAGGCGATGCTGTACTGCACCGTCCTCGACTTCATGCTGCTCGCCGGGCGGATCAACCCCGACCGCGTCGACAACGATCCGGGGCAGTACGACACTGACTACCACCCGAGCAGCCCGGACAACGAGTAGCGACTCGTCCGGCCCTCGGGACCGTTCTCTCGGTTCGTTTTATTCCCCCGGCGACCACTCGCAGGCGTCGCCCGCTGTCAGATCGTCCTCGTCGACGTGCGCCGCGAGGCACGCGTAGTTACAGAAGAAGGCGGGCGAGCCGCAGCCGTCGTCGCAGTCGCGCACGCAGATCGGGTCGTGGTCGAAGATCCGCGAGCCGCAGTAGGCGCACGTCTCGTCGGCGTCGGGCGCGGAGGCGGTCGTGGACATGTTCGAGAGAAGGGCGCGCCGCGTTGAAAAGGCGTCGCGGTCTCGCGCGAGTCACACGACGATGACCGTGTCGACGACGACGAGCAGGACGAAGCCGACGAGGAACGCGCCGGTCGCGGCGTCGGCGTGGCCGTGACCGTGCGAGGAGGGAATCAGCTCGCGGAAGACGACCGCGAGCATCGCCCCGGCCGCGAACCCGGAGGCGACGGGGAAGAGCCCGGCCGCGAGCGCGACGAGCAGGAAGCCGAACACCGAGGCGACGACCTGGGGGACGACTCCCGAGAGGGTGGTGTACCAGAGCACTCGGAGGTTCGACATCCCGGTGTCCGCCATCGGCACCGCGAACGCGAATCCGTCGGGGACGTTCTGGAGGCCGATCACGATCGCCAACACCAGCGCGACCTCCTCCAGTCCGGAGGCGAACGCGACGCCGATCGCCAGCCCCTCCGGGGCGTTGTGGAGGGTGATCGCCCCGCCGATCAACAGCGCCTTCCGGAGCGTCACCTCTCGCTCCGCGGCCGCGTCGGCAGATTCGTCGGGATCGGGGGACGAGGTGGGATCAGCAGATCCGACGGGATCGGCGAACTCCGAGAGCTCGCGATTCGGTCTCTCGCTTTCGTCCGAGATCGGCATCGCCGCGGCGTCGTCGCCGGTCGCGCCCCCCTCGGGGAGCCACTCGCGGTACTGCGCGTGGAGGTGGGGGATGGCGTAGTTCCCGGCGAGCAGGCCGACGCCGCCGAGGAGCAGCCCCGCCATCACCGCCGAGAGCGTCCCCTCCTCCATTCCGGGGATGATCAGGCCGAAGACGCTGGCCGCGACCATCAGCCCGGCCGCGAGCCCCAGCGCGGCGTCGTAGACGCGGTGCGTGACGCGAGTGCGGAAGAACACCGGGAGCGCCCCGAGTCCCGTCGCGACGCCCGCGACGCCGCTCACCGTCACCACCCCGACGAGATCGGTCATGGAATCGGGTTCAGCGCCCGGGTTGTTAAACACCGCCGCACCGGCAGCGCGCCGTTCGGCTCACGCCTCGACGATTCCGCGGAGGTCGCGCCCGTAGACGCCGACGGCGACCGCGAGCGTCGCGAGCGCTCCGACCGGGAGCACGGCGAGCCATCCGGACGTGGTCCCGACGCCGAACCGGGTCGCGACGCCGACGGAGACCCACAGGCTCGCCGCCGCGGCGAGCGCGAGCAGGCCGCCGGTGACGCGCCGGTCCTCTCGACCGAGCGCGACCCCCGCCGTCGCGCTGGCCGTCGCGAGGAGGTAAAATCCGATCGCGAGCGGCCACGCTCGGATCGACGCCGGGAGCGCTCCGAACGGCCGCGGCTGTTCGAGGAAGTACGCCCACACCGGGTAGCCGCCGACGCCGAGGCCGGGCCCCGCCGTGTTGAGGAACCCCCAGAGGCTCACGACCGTGAGGTCGCCGCCGGGGATCACGGCCATCGGGACCGCGAGGAGGGCGACGACGAGGAGCCAGCCGACCCGACGGGAGACGCCGGCGACGCGGTCGTCGCGACCGCCGAGGTCGGCGCGGCCGTCGCGGTCGTCGCGGTCGTCGCGGTCGTCGCGGTCGTCGCGGTCGTCGCGGCCGTCCGACTCCGATCGACGCGCGGTCGCCGTCTCGGATCCCGGTCCCGGTCCCTCGGACATATCGTCGCCTCGGCGGTCCGAGGGTAAGTATCGTCCGGAGCCGTCTCGAGTCCGGGAACGCGCAACGTTCTTTGAGTCGGCGGGCGCTTACTCCGGTATGCGAGTCACCGTCGTCGGAAGCGGCTACGTCGGAACGACTCTCGCGGCCTGCCTCGCGGACGCGGGTCACGACGTGACCGCCGTCGACATCGATCCGGACGTGGTCGCCGCGATCAACGACGGGCACGCGGCCATCCACGAGCCCGGGCTCGACGACCTCCTAGCCGAGCACGCGGGCGACCGGCTCCGCGCCACGACCGAGTACGAGAGCGTTCCGGACGCCGACGTGACGTTCCTCGCGATCGGCACCCCCTCGAACGAGGACGGGAGCATCGATCTGGGGGCGCTCAGCGCGGCCGCGGAGATGACCGGCGAGGCGCTGGCGGCGGGGGGGGAAGGCGCCGGCCCTTCGGTCGCGACCCCCGACGACCGCCACCTCGTCGTCGTCAAGAGCACGATCACGCCCCCGGGGGTCGGGCGGGTCCGCGAGGCCCTCCTCGAGGGTGCGGGCGACGCGGCCGACCGCGTCGAGCTCGCGACCAACCCGGAGTTCCTCCGCGAGGGGTCCGCCGTCGACGACTTCCAGCACCCGGACAAGCTCGTCTTCGGGACCGAGTCGGAGTGGGCCACGGAGCGGCTAGAGGAGCTGTACGAACCCCTGCTCGCCGCGACCGACTCGGACGCGCCGGTCATCCGGACCGACCCGGAGACGGCCGTGATGATCAAGTACGCCAACAACGCGTTCCTGGCGTCGAAGATCTCGCTGGCGAACGATCTGGGCAACGTCTGCAAACGGTTCGGGATCGACGCCTACGAGGTGATGGACGCGGTCGGCCTCGACGATCGGATCGGCGCGAAGTTCCTGCGTTCGGGGGTCGGCTGGGGCGGGAGTTGCCTGACTGGCGACCAACGGGTGCTGGCCAAAGACGACGAGGGGACGCGGTTCCTGACGTTCGAAGAATTCTTCGACCGATATGTGGACGAGGACGCGGCGCACGTCGATGACGTCGCCGTGCTGAGCTATGATAAGGAAGGGAACAGTACGTTCAAACCGGTCCTCGGCGCGACCCGCCGGGACTACGACGACGAACTGCGTCGTATCCAGACCAAAATGAGCAAAGAGGTGACGGTGACGGAGGATCACCCGATGCTCGTCGTCGAGGGGAACGACCTTGTTGTTCGAGAAGCGGGATCGCTAACTGAAACGGATCAACTTCCCGTTCAAACCAATGTTAGCGTTGATCCGGTCAGTCACTTCGACCTGATCGAACTCATCGCGGACGATCCGAACTTCCCGACTGACGAGGTGTATCTCAAACCCGACTTCGACCTCTCAGATCGGAAAGATCACTTGCGGAACGTACTCGACGGATACAACCGCCGGCATAGCTACGACCGGGTACACGAGTTCTGCCGGAACAACTACCTCTCACTCGATGTTTTCCTCGAATACGAGGATGAAATCGAGTTCGACCGAAAAGCTCTATCGCTGTATACGACGAGAGGCGGCGGTCAAACCTACGTCCCGGCGATCGTTTCCGCCGACGAAGCCTTCTGGCGGTTCATCGGCTACTACATCAGCGAGGGTCACGTCAACGACGACGAGTCCGGACACGGATCGACGACACGGCGACGCGTCGCCCTGAGTTTCCATCCGACGGATGAGCCGGAATGCGTCTCGGATGTCGAGTCATACTTCGAGTCACTGGGAATCCGACACATGACAAGGCAGCGGGAGACCACGACACAGATTGAAGTGTCGAGCCGGATCTTCGCACGATTCCTCGAACGGCTGGGTTGCGGAACAGGATCGTACACCGCGGCGCTCCCCGACGCGGTTTACCAGGAACCGGAGTCACATCGTAAAGCCGTCCTGTCAGGACTGTTTCGGGGCGACGGACACATCGCGTATCCGAGTCACTCGAACGCCGTCGTGTACGAGTACGGCTCCGTGAGCGAAGAGCTGATAGCCGGAATGCAACTGCTGTTACACAGTATCGGGATCATTCCCAGCTACAAGACATCGACATCCGCGAAGTCTACCAAGCCGGCACATTTTCTCAGGGTGAGTTCCAGCGAGCAGATCGACCAACTCAAAGAGCTGTTCTTGGACACCGATATCGCGAAGATCGATCGGCGACTGGACAACTACGCGAAACAGATTGCCCCCACAGGCCACACGGACGGTGGATCACACACGGCGGTTCGTGTCCGGGATATCGAAACGGTCGATTTGGACGAACCGATATCCGTCTACTCTCTCGAAGTCGATGACGACCACACGTTCGTCACGACAGATGGAATCGCGGTCCACAACTGCTTCCCCAAAGACGTCGACGCCATCCGCGCCGCGGCCCGCGACGCCGGCTACGAGCCAGCGCTCCTCGACGCCGCGGTCGCGGTGAACGACGGGCAGCCGGAGCGCATGCTCGAACTGCTCGACGCTCACGTCGAGGTCGCGGGCAAGCGCGTCGCGGTGCTCGGGCTCGCGTTCAAGCCCGGCACCGACGACATCCGGAACTCCCGCGCGATTCCGATCATCGAGGGGCTGCAGGCGCGGGGCGCCGACGTGGTGGGGTACGACCCCGTCGCGACCGAGAACGCCCGAGAGCGGTTCCCCGACATCGAGTACGCGGATTCGGCCGCGGCCGCGCTCGACGGGGCGAGCGCGGCGCTCGCCGTCACCGACTGGGACGAGTTCGCGGCGCTCGACGACGCGTTCGACGCGATGGCGGATCCCGTCGTGATAGACGGCCGCCGAGTGATCGATCGGCGCGAGGGACTCACCTACGAGGGACTCACCTGGTAGCCGATCTCTCTTCGGTCAGACACCTGCTTATTTATATATCTCGAATGAAATAACCGGGTATGGCGGCCCTCCAATCCCTCCGTCCGGCGGTCAGCGGCGTCGTTCGCAACCCGATTTTGGTGCTCGTCACGGCGCTGTACGGGCTCTTTCAGCTCCCGAACCTGCTCGTGCAGTCGGCCGGTCCGCTGCTCGCGTCGGCGATTTCGCTCGTCACGTTCGGCGTGATGGTCCTCGTCCTCCCGTTCTTCCAGGGCGGTCTGCTCGGGATGGCCGACGAGGCGGTCGCGGGCACGACGCGTCTCGGCACGCTGGTCGCGGTCGGGAAGGCGAACTACGTCCCGCTCCTCCTGGGCTACTTCGCCCTGCTCGCGGTGAACATGGTCTTCGGATTCCTCGCGTTCACGGGCGCGATCGTCGTGGTCATCGGCGGGTCGATCGCCGGGATGAACGGCGGAACCGGGGGCGGAATGGGCGGGGCCGGCACGGGCGTCGATGCGCCCGCCTTCGGCTTCGATCCCACGCTGCTCGTGGTGGTGGCCGTCGTCGCGGTCGGCCTCGTGTTAGTCTACCTCCTGATCACCTTCTTCCTCCAGTTTTACGCCCACGCCGTCGTCCTCGACGACACCGAGCTCGTCGATGGGTTCCGCCGCAGCGCGGGGCTCGTCCGGTCGAACTTCCTCAGCGTGTTCGGCTACACGGTGGTGCTCACGATCGGCGGCGTGCTGGTCGGGGTGTTGGCCGCGGCCGGATCGCTCGTCTTCGGGCCGCAACAGCCCGCCGGCTCCCCGTTCGCGGAGGTCGTCTCGATCGATCCGACCCCGGCGATCGTCGCCGCCGTCGCCATCGGTTACGTCCTCCTGACCGGGATAGCCGGGGCGTTCTACGCGACGTACTCGGTCGCGTTCTACCGGGAGATTAGCGGGGGAGCGGGAGGCGACGCGCCGCGTTGACGCCGGGCGAGCGGCGGTCGCTTCTCTGGGAGCCCGGCTTCGGACGCTCTGACGGCTTACGTGTCTAGGAGGCTTTCGCCGTCGAAGTCGGCGTCGGCCTCGACGCCCATCAGGTCGAGGATCGTCGGGGTCACGTCGAAGAGGTTCGAGCCCTCGACGTCGAGGTCGGCGTCCGTCGAGTAGAGCAGCGAGTTCTCGAACTTGTGCATCCCGTTGCGCGGGCCCTCGGTGAAGACGGCCTCCTTGCCGCTGAACCCGGACTTCAGGTCGAAGCCGTCGGCGGGGATGACCACGAGGTCGGGCGCGATCTCGTCGTTGTCGCCGTCGAAGACGGTCTCGCCCCGCACGATCCGCTTGCACACCCGCCGGCCATCGGGGCCGGTGAGCGATTCGAGGTCGTCGACGAGCTCGTCGCGGACCGCCTCGTACTCCGACTCGGGGACGACGCCATCCGGCTCGCGGCCCTCCAGATTGAGGTAAAATCGGCCGGGAATGAGCGAGTACGCGCGGGTCTCGTCGTCGATGTCGGTCAGCGAGTCGTGGTTGTCGTCCTCGTAGGAGAGCCACCCCTCGTCGGCGAGGAACTGGTTGCAGTTCACCTCCCACTCCAGCTCGGTGAACCCGTGGTCGGAGGCGACGACGAGCGTCGTGTCGTCGTCGAGCCGATCGCGGATCTCGCCGACGTACTCGTCGAGCGTCCGGTAGAAGTCGAGGAACTCCTCGGCGTACTCCCCGTCGTTCTCGTAGTCGCCGAACAGGAAGTGGTTGACCCGGTCGGTGCTCATGAAGACGCCGAAGAAGAGGTCCCAGTCGTCCTCCGCGAGGTAGTGAGTGAACACGTCGTAGCGGGCGTCGAGCGTCGCGTGCGCGTTCTCGACGAACTCGGTCTTGTCGTCGTCGTGACCGAGCTTCGCGTTCACGTCGATCTTGTAGTCGTGGTCCTCCAGCACCTGTCGGACCGCGTCGTCGCTCGCGGCCGCGTCGAGCGAGGGCGAGAGGAACCCGGAGACCTGCCGCTGGATCCGGCTCGACGGGGGGAACGTGACGGGGACGTTGAGCACGGTCGCGTCGCGGCCGTCGTCCGTGACGCGGTCCCACAGCCGCGTCGCCGACACGTGTTTCCCCATCGGAACGTACGTCTCGTAGGAGTCGACCTCGCGGTCTTGGAAGCCGTACACGCCGGTCTCGCCGGGGTTTTTCCCCGTCGTGAGGCTCGGCCAGCACGCGCTCGACTCGGGCGGCACGATGCTCTCTAACCGGCCCGCCGAGCCCGTCTCGGCGATGTCGGTCAGGTTCTCGAAGACGTCGGGGTGATCCTGCACGAGGTCGTACGGTACGCCGTCGATGCCGAGGAAGACCACGCGCTCGTCGTCGCCGCCGCGCAGCCGATCGAACAGTCCCATGGACGAGGGGTGACTTCGAGCCGACAAATCCCTTGTGTTCTGGCGAGTCGCGCCGCGCTCCGCCGATTGCGGCGAGTCATGCCGGCGTCGGTCGCCGAGGCCGAGAGACGCCGTCGCCCGCCGTTCGCGGCGAATGACGCCGGGATTCGCGCGCGCTGGCAAGCCGCGCCGATTCAGAAGGCCTATTCCCCTCCGCGGGGACATATCCGGCGTATGACCGACGACTTCCCGGCGAGCGTCGACGTCGACTACGCCGACGGCGAGGGCGAGGATCCGGCGGATTACCCGTCGCTGCAACACAAGATCGAGAAGGCGATCGAGGTCACGCGCCGCGGGTTAGAGCAGTACGACAACCCGGCCGTGATGTGGACCGGCGGGAAGGACTCCACGCTGACGCTGTACTTCATCAACCAGGTGGCCGAGGAGTTCGGTTACGAGAAGCCGACCGCGGTGTTCATCGACCACTTCCAGCACTTCGACGACATCACCGACTTCGTCGAGCGCTGGGCCGACGAGTGGGACATCGAGCTCGTGTACGCCCGCAACGAGGACGTGGGCGCGTACGTCGACGAGCACGGCTTAGAGCCGGGCGACGACATTCCGGTCGACGAGCTGAACGAGCAGAACCAGCACCACATCCGCGACATCCTGGAGTTCGAGGAGGACTCCTTCCCGTTCCTGCTCGACACCTACGTCGGGAACCACCTCCTGAAGACGGTCGCGCTCAACAACGCCCTCGAAGCGCACGACATCGACGGCGTCATCTCCGGCGTCCGCTGGGACGAGCAGGAGGCTCGCGCCGACGAGACGTTCTTCTCGCCGCGCCACGACCCCGACCTGTTCCCGCCGCACGACCGCATCCAGCCCATCCTGCAGTTCGCCGAGGCCGACGTGTGGGACGCCTTCTGGAACTACGTCGTCCCCGACACCGTCGAGGCGTTCCCCGACGAGGGGTACGTCCCACAGGCCGACGACGACCTCCCCGAGGGCGTCACGCAGGAGGACGTGCCGATCTCGCCGAAGTACTTCGCCGGGTTCCGATCGCTCGGCAGCGAGGTCAGTACGGAGAAGACGACGGAGGAGCCCGCGTGGCTCCAGGACCTTGAGGACACGACCGAGCGCGCCGGCCGCGCCCAGGACAAGGAGGATCTGATGGAGCGTCTGCGCGACCTCGGCTACATGTAACGCCCGGCGAAATCGCTTCGTTTCGATACCGACCGTCGATCGGCTGACGCCCGGTTTCGATACCGACCGTCGATCGGCTGACGCCCGGTTTCGATACCGACCGTCGATCGGCTGACGC